>Ga0153921_1000025_pt1 | contig 203576 bp, 200 predicted proteins | sample TSNJ005MetaG_FD_104691 | JGI IMG/M metagenome (GOLD analysis project Ga0153921, IMG submission 104691) | Attine ant fungus gardens microbial communities from New Jersey, USA - TSNJ005 MetaG | ecosystem: Host-associated > Fungi > Mycelium > Unclassified | place: USA: New Jersey, Brendon T.... | reverse complement strand
TCATATTTGTATTTGGGTAATAATGAATTATATATTAAATCAAGGCTTATAAATTGCAAATATTTACTTTCTTTTAAAAAATACTTAGAAGCAGAGGAAATTATTAATCAACTAAGTGTAATATATAACTCATTTTCAAATAGAAATAAGTTTATTTATTTAAATGTTGCAATATCACTTTATTATCTTACTAACCAAACAAACAAAGCCTTAAATCTAATAATAAATAATGAAAATAATTTTAATATTCAAGGAAGTGATTTCGAAATAGCGTGTTTTCGCTTTAACGTTGCATTAATTTTATGTAAAGAATATAGGCATTTAGATTCAATTGATTATTGTCAAAATGCTCTAGAATATTTCAAAACAATATATCTCCCGAACTTTTCTTTTAAATGTCACATCTTATTGGCAATAGCTAAAAATAATCTAGCTCAATATAATTTAGCACGAACTCATTTTGATATATGTTTCAATATATTGGAGAATTCTGAAAAAATGAATCGCCCCGAGTATTATAATATAGTCTATTCAAATTTGGGGTGTTGTTTTGAGAGGGAGGGTAATTTAGAAGAAGCAATTTATAACTATAAACTTGCGTTAAATTATAAAGAAGAAGGAAGTGATTATATCAATATTATACGTTGTACATATAAGAAGGGGGATCTAAGAGCAGCTATAGAATATCTAAACAATGTAAATAATATTGAAGAAGAACTTCCTCTTAAATTACAATATCAACGGGATATTTTTTCGTTTATTTTATTGCGGCAATTAAATAGTAAAGTGGCTAATAGTTTTAGAGATTTAGAAGAAAAATGTTTGAAATATTTTAAAAAAAATAAATTATATAATTTATTAATTTTTTATACAAAATTATTTGCGGAATTTTATAAAAACAATAAGTTCTATAAAAAATCAAGCGAACTGTATGAGTATGCTTTAGAAACCAGCGAGAATATAAGAAAAGGAACTAATTAACGGTTGTTAAATTTACAACGAAACGCTGATACTATTGTAACAGTATTTTGCTAATTATTTTTAGCGGAAAATATCCATTATTTTTTTCAAAGGCCTTAGTTGTTAGCGACCAAGGCCTTACTTTGTGTCATGTTGTCATCCTTTAAAAAACATTTTGCTTTATTATCATATTGTTTCATAGCATTAGCCAAACTTATTTGACGAATGTCGCAATTTTTTCCACTGTGTCAATTGTGGCCGCTTCGAAAAACTCCATTTTACTAAAGTAGCTATGAATTAATCCTGTCATCGGGACATGTTCCACATAAACATCTGCTTTAGCTAATTTTTGTGCATAGGAAAGTCCTTCGTCATACAGTACATCTGCTTCTGCCGCAATAATGATTGTTTTAGGCAGAACGTCTAAATTTTCAATTTGCAAAGGGGAGACAAGTGGGTTACGAAAATTATTTGTCTCTGTATAATTTTCGGCAAACCATTGCATGCCTTGTTTATCTAAACCAAAGTGTTGTCCAAAAGCACTGTAAGAAGCGGTCGTAAAATCTAGATTTACTACAGGATAAATAAGTGCCTGTGCCGTGATTTTTGGTCCATTGAATGTAGCAGCTAAGTAGGAGACAACAGTAGCTAAGTTACCCCCTGCACTATCACCAGCTACCGTTAATCGACTATTATCACCACCAAATGCTGCAATGTTATTAAAGACCCACAGTAAGCTATCATAGGCATCATGTAATGGTGTTGGAAAAGGGTGTTCTGGTGCTAAGCGATAATCTACGGATACAACGATCGCATGTGCTTTGTCTGCAAGTAATTGACAACCCGCATCAGCTGATTCTAAATCGCCAAAGACCCAACCACCGCCGTGATAATAAATGATTACTGGCAATTTCTCAGCATGTTCGGGAAAATATAGGCGAATATTAATTTGTTGCCCATCCCGCACTGTAATTTGTTTATTTTCTATTGCAGAAAGCTGTGGTAAATGGGGGGAATGCCAAGTTGGAACGGCACGCATGATTCTCGCTTCCTGCGGTGTCATGTCATAATAATGTGGTTTTACATCGGTTGCTTGTATATAGCGAATAGCCTCATTCGTTAAACATGTCATAAACATCAATCCTTTATTAGTTTCATTGTTAACCCTTATTATAAACTATTCATATAATATTACTAGGAATTAGTGCTGAATCAGAAAATTATTTTAAAAATGAGCAAAAATAAACCGATAGTTAAGTAAAAGTATGTTTATAATAGTATGAAAGCTATAACTTGGAGGGTTACAATGATTTCACTAATAGTAGCGCATGACGAAAACCATGTGATTGGATATGAAAACGGTATGCCTTGGCATTTACCGGGTGATTTACAATACTTTAAAGATAAAACGATGGGTAAGCCAATGATTATGGGACGTAAAACATTTGAATCGATTGGTCGACCGCTACCAGGACGTCGCAATATTGTCGTTACACGCGATGACAATTACCATGCTGAAGGAATTGAAACGGTGACGAGTATGGAACAAGCGCTTACACTTGCTGGGGATGTTCCCGAAATCATGATCATCGGTGGTGAACAAATTTTTAGGCAGTCTATGGATCTAACAGATCGGATTTACATTACGAAAATCAATCATTCATTTAAAGGGGACACATTTTTCCCTCAATATGAGGACGATTTTATGTTAGTTTCATCACAAGAGCAAGAAAAAGCTCAAGAAGGGTACACATACCAGTATCAAATTTTTGAACGCAAACAACTGTAACGATAAGTTTAAAAAACGCACGGTGTAAGCTAATACCGTGCGTTTTTTCTTGTTTATCTATAAATAAAAATATACACAGGCATACATTGAACCGCATCCTGCTAACACAAAAAGATGCCAAATCATATGGTTATAAGGGAGCGAGCGCCATGCGTAAAAAATCGCGCCAATAGTATAGAACAAACCACCAGCTAATAAAAAGGCAAAGCCGTGACTACCTAAGAAATAATAGATCGGTTTAATCGCAAAAATAATAAGCCATCCCATGCCAATATAAAAAATAAGAGAAAGTATTTCAAAGCGATTTATAAAGAAGCATTTAAATACAACCCCCAGTAAGGCTAGCGTCCAAATGATACATAGTAGCGTTATCCCTAATGTACCGCCAATGGCGATTAATAAAAACGGTGTATATGTCCCTGCAATTAAAATGTAAATAGAGGAATGGTCAAGAATGGAGAAAAAGTTTTTATATTTTGCAGGCATACTATGAAGCAAAGTGGACATCAGAAACAAAATAATAACCGAAGCACCGAAAATACTAAATGTTGTCACATACAGGGCACTTCCATTTTGTATGGCAGTCAATATTAAAATAACAAGAGCAGGAATACTTGCAAGAAAACCAATACCATGTGTAATAGCATTCCACAATTCTTCCTTCCATGTTTTATAGTCAAATGCATCAACCATAGTAAACACTCCTTTCAGCGTACATTTACTATAGCCCAATAATGTGCGTCTTACTATGTACATTTGTCATATATTTACTTATATAAATGTCATGTCAATTGCTAGAGGAAAATGTTAGACAAATTTAATGAAAAAAGGCTATAGTATCGAAGGAAGTGTTATGAAAAAGACTAGAAATAGACTCTTGAAATGACAAATGTCATGTTTACATATGGAAACATTAGTCTATATAATAATTTTTAATGATGTTAAAGGATGTGTCAAAGTGGGACGAATTCATATAGTAACGGACTCAACTTGTGATTTAACGAAAGAAGAAGTAGAGCGCCACGGTATACATATTGTGCCGTTAACGATTCAAATCGATGGGAAAACATATATAGATGGTGTCGATTTAGCACCACAACCTTTTTTAGGTTTAATGAAAGATGCGAAAGAATTACCGAAAAGTTCGCAACCTGCACCAGGGAAATTCAAAGAATTATATGACGAACTTGGTAAAGATGGTGATCAAATCCTTTCGATTCATATGACAGGTGGCATGAGTGGAACAGTTGAGTCAGCTCGACAGGCTGCCCAAATGACGGATGCGGATGTTACAGTTATTGATTCACGTTTTATCGCCATTGGACTTGCAATTCAATTACGAGAAGCGATTAAAATGCGTGATGCTGGAGCGACTGTACAAGAAATCGTCACACGTTTAGAAAAAGTGCGCGACAATACACATTTATATGTCATTGTTGATACGCTTGAAAACCTCATTAAAGGAGGCCGCATTGGGAAAGGGACAGGCTTTATTGGCTCCCTGCTTAATATTAAAGTGATTGCAAATTTAGAAGGTGGCGCATACAACCCTGTGTCAAAGGTTCGCAGTCATAAACAAGTTGTCAACTACCTATTTAAACAATTCCAAGCTGATACGGCAGGTAAAACAGTAAAAGCTGTAGGAATTTCACATGCGGAAGGCTTGATAACAATGGGGAATCCATTAAAAGAACTCATTGAAGGAACAGGCTTTAAAGATGTGGAAATTGCCTTTACCTCACCGATTATTTCTACACATACTGGTCCGGGTGCAATCGGATTTATTTATTTTTCAGAATAATTGACAAGAGCTGCTACATAAGTAATTGTAGTGGCTTTTTTAACGCTTGTCGTGGCTAGATTGGAAAAAGCGCATACAAGAAAAGTGAGGCAGTTACTTGGATTTTCTTGCTAAACTGAAGCATCGTCGCTTTTCATTGGCGCGACAACTAATTATAATAGAATTATTAGTAAAGGATGGAAGGTGGTCAAATGGGCATTTGGCGAATTATTTTGTCATGTTTGACCGTCTTAGTACTAAGTGGTTGTGCAATATCAATAGATGAACCGAATCCGCCTGCCGACAATGAAAGTGAGCAGGCAGGGACGGAGCAAGATATGAGACAGGATGAGCAACAAGCAGAAGAGGACACAAAACCCTCTAGTAATGTATTGACGCAAATTTTTGAACATTTTTTTGAACCTTCACAAGAGGATTTACGGCAAATTGATGATGACAACGCGAAACAACTACATTACTTGGCACTTGGCGATTCATTAACAGCCGGAGTCGGGGATGAGTATAGTCAAGACGGTTATGTTGGAAGATTAGCAGATTCAATGCTAGCGTGGACGTCAATATCGGAAGTAGATGTTGATAATCGAGGAAAAAGAGGAAGACGGAGTGATCAGCTATTAAAATTAATAAAAAAAGGGCATTATGATGAAGAGTTACAACAAGCGCAACTGATCTCATTAACAATGGGTGGCAATGATGTCATGAAAGTCGTCAAACAAGATCTCTTCAATTTAAAACGAGACGCTTTTGATAAGGAATTATTAACCTATGAGAATCGCTATAGTAAAATTATCTCTGGCATTCGAGCAAAAAATCCAACAGTGCCGTTATTACTCATTGGTTTTTATAATCCATTCTCCATTGTCACAAATGAGGCAAATGAGTTTGATACAATTATTACCGAATGGAATGACGTTATAAAAAAAGTTGCAAGTAAAGATTCAAATGCTTGTTATGTCTCAGTAGAAGACTTGTTTGATTCGAACGAAGAACTAGTTTATCATACAGATTTCTTTCATCCGAATGCAAAAGGCTATGATAAAATGTCGGAGCGAATATTAGCAGCAATGGAGCAATGTAAAATGGAACAAAAAATTAATAAGGAAATAGGCTTCGAGGAGTGACAAAATGAATAAATGGAAATTCGCATTTTTTGCGTTAGCAGGTATGGTACTTTTTTCAATCCTCCTCGTCGTTTATTTAGCAACGAAACCAGTTGATGGATTTGATTCAGCGAAGAGCGCAACGAGTGACAACGAAGTAACAGGCAATGTACTTGTTGTCCAAACAACTACGAAAGAACTTGAGTCTATTACAAAGAAATATTTAAAAGACTCTGCTAAAGGTTCGCCCTTACCATTGGACTTTTCCATTGGGGATGATATTGAATTACGTAGCAAACTAACGGTATTTTATACAGAAATCCCGATATCAATGAATTTTGAACCAATTGTTGATGACAAAGGGAATATTATTTTAAAACAAACAGGCATGAATGTGGGACTATTAAATATTCCACCGGAAACGACCATGAAAATAATGAGAGATTCGGTGGATTTCCCTTCGTGGATTACGGTTAATCCTAATAAAGCTGAAATTTATATTGATTTATCACGTGTCAATATTGCATCAGGCTCACGTGTACGAGCGAAGGAATTAGACTTACCAAACGATAAAATATTATTGGAAATTATCGTCCCTGGTGAATAAGGAGTGAAAATAAATGGCAATGCAATATGCAACATTTGCAGGTGGTTGTTTTTGGTGTATGGTGAAGCCGTTTGATGAAACACCCGGCATTGAAGCAGTAGTTTCAGGTTATACAGGTGGACATGTAGAAAATCCAACGTATGAGCAAGTCTGTTCGGAAACGACAGGACACGTCGAAGCGGTGCAAATTACGTTTGATGATGATATTTATTCATACGAACAGTTACTTGCAACGTTTTGGACATTAATTGACCCAACAGATGCAGGCGGACAATTTTATGATCGTGGACAATCCTATACGACAGCTATTTTTTATCATGATGAAGAACAGCGTGAATTAGCTGAACGTTCAAAAGCAGATTTAGAGGCATCAGGTAAGTTTGATAAGCCGATTGCTGTAAAAATTTTACCTGCTAGCACTTTTTATACTGCTGAGGATTACCACCAATATTATTATAAAAAAAATCCAATGCACTATGAACGCTACGCAGTAGGATCAGGTCGAAAAGCATTTCAAGAACAGCACTGGGGGCATAGAAAATGAAGAAAGAACAACGATTAAAAGAACTAACTGATATGCAGTACTATGTCACACAGGAAAATGGTACGGAACCACCGTTTCGCAATGAATATGATCAGCATTTTGATGAAGGTATTTATGTAGATATTGTGTCAGGCAAGCCGTTATTTAGCTCACTTGATAAATTTAATTCAGGCTGTGGCTGGCCAGCTTTTGCCAAACCAATTGCTAACGAACAAGTGACGGAGCATTTTGATGCATCCCATGGCATGCGCCGAGTAGAAGTACGGAGCAAAGAAGCCGACTCTCATTTAGGACATGTCTTCCCAGACGGTCCACAAGAGTTAGGTGGTTTACGTTATTGCATTAACTCAGCAGCGCTTCGATTTATTCCAAAAGCTGATTTAGAACAAGAAGGTTACGCAGAATATTTATCATTATTTAAAAAATAAACATCCGTGTACCAATACAAAAAAGAATGTCTCCACGGAGACATTCTTTTTTACTTTAAATTTTAAATGCACCGACGACGTTACGTAAGCTATCCGCTTGATGGGCTAATTCTGTAGCAGCTGCATTGATTTCTTGCATAGAGGCAGAGCCTTGTGTAGCGGCAGCTGCAGACATCACCGTATTAGCTGCAGTTTGATCAGCATAAGCGTTAATATGGACGAAATCATTTGCTACAGCATTACTATAATCAAGCGTCTGTGCAATTTTTTCAACCATTGTTGCAATAATTGTCGTCGTTTCTTTCGTTTGGCTGAGGATGTTGGAAAGTGACTGGTTTGTTTCATTTGTCACTTCGACTCCTCGTATAACTGTTGTCACACCTTCATGATTTTGCGTAATAATTGATGCTACTTCATCTTGTATTGACTTCACAATTGTTGTAACTTCTTTTGCAGCAGTTTGTGATTGCTCAGCCAGCTTGCGTACTTCATCTGCTACAACCGCAAAGCCACGACCATGTTCGCCAGCTCGCGCAGCTTCGATCGCTGCATTCAATGCAAGTAAATTCGTTTGTTCTGAAATAGCTGTAATCGTTCCTATAATAGAAGTAATGTTGGCTGATTTTCGCCCTAGTGCTTCCACCGTTGTAGAGGTAGATGCAATCGTTTCTTCTATAGACTGCATGACTAAAGTAGATTGTTGAACAGAACGACTTCCTTCATCAGCTGCATGTTGCATGGCAAGTGAAGCACGTTGAACCGCATTGGCTTGCTCTGTTAATTGATGCATCGAATGTTCTAAATCACTCATTTTTTGTTGTGCACTATTCATACTTGTAATCGTATTTTCACTATCACTCGCAATATCCGCACTTGCATCCGCAATATTTTGGATAGTACGGGCATTTTCGTCCGCTAACGACATAAGTTCTTGACTACTGTTTGACACATGGTCGGCTAGTTCGCTAACACGTTTAATAAGGTTTGAAATCGATATGATTAGGGTATTTGTAGAAGTAGCAATCGTAGAAAATTCGTCGCGATTGCGTACGTGAACGCGTCTAGTTAAATCTCCACCAGCTTGGGCAATATCCAAAATGGAGTGGTTAATAGCACGTGTATTGTTTTTTAACGATTTAAATAACATAAAACCAAAAATTATAATGGCAATAAGACCGATAAGCGAGACAATGATAAAAGAAGTATTGGATAAAGTGACTTGTTTGTTCAATTTATTAAGCTTGGCTTTATTAGACTTGTCCATGACTTCGTTTATGGCCTCAATATTTTGATCGATATGTAATTTCATTGTTTCGCCTGTGCCCTCAAGCATGAGCTTACGAGCCTGTTCTAGTCCAAGTTCATCACGCATCGTCATAACCTTTTTGGAGTATTCAAGATAGTTTTTATAATATTGGCTGATCGCTTGAATGCGGCCAAGCTCAACGTCTCGGTCTGCGAATTTTTCTTGCAGTGCAGCTATCTTCTTATTAATCGAATCAATTTTCATTTTATATGAAGTAGAATAGCTTCCATTGCCTGTAATTAAATAGGCTTGTTCCAAGTTCGTTAATCTAGCAATTTCATAAGCCAGCTGATTAACCGTTAGTTGCTCTTGCACATTTTTCTCCGTAAAGTCTTTCATTTGCTGTTGGAGATTCGTTATATTGTTGTACGACAATATACCCATTGCAGCGGTAATGAAAATAAGTAGAGAGAATATAATAAGCACTTTGCCGCGTATTAAATGATAAAATCGTTGTCGTTTTTCGGTAGTAGGAGGGAGATTATGCCTACTAGCTTTAGAATCTAAAGCTTTCTTTTTTCTAAAAAAGCCTAATTCTAAGAGAGACGGGCGTTTTCTCGTTGTCTTACTTATCTGTTTCTTGTTTTTCATCGCCATCACCTTCCTAATTTTTGCATTTATGACTATCATTCTAGCGCAAAAAACATAAAATTTCTATGTTAAATTCACAAAATTTTCATTTTTCAGATAAAAAAGTCGTATATTTTCTATGACAATAGTCTAACGAGGTGCAAAAGACTTTTTCCTGTTTTCATTTTTAGGAAAAAATACTTAACGAAAATTGTAGTCCATTTATGACGAAATGAATTTTTTTTGTTAAACTAGCTGAAAGTAAAAATGACAAGAGGAGGACATTTTTTAAATATGAAAAAAAGCTTTTATTTATATGTATTAACATTCCGCGGAGGGGACTGGTCAGATCCAAAAGTACGTTTTGCTGAAGAAGTCTTTCATGAACATAACTTTCCTAAACAAAGCATGGATTTTGATGAGCTATCTACATATATCGAAACGTATGCAACTGAAAATTTAACGATTGAAGTGTTTGATGCATTATGGGATTTATATAGTGAACAAGGGCGCTGATGTATCGGAATACTCTAATTATTCTTTCTTTTGTAGTTGCTAGACGTCTAGCATTGCGTAAATACGTGAAACAAAGTATTATTTATAGTGATAACTGACAGAAAAGAGGGATTGCAGTATGAGTATTCATATTAATGCAAAAAAAGGCGAAATCGCTGACACTATTTTACTTCCGGGAGATCCACTACGTGCAAAATACATTGCGGAAACGTTTTTAGAAGATGTAACTTGCTATAACGAAGTTCGCAATATGTTTGGTTATACAGGTACGTATAAAGGCAAACGTATTTCTGTACAAGGTACTGGTATGGGTGTGCCTTCGATTTCCATCTATGCAACGGAATTAATGCAAGAATATGATGTACAAAAATTAATTCGCGTAGGTACTTGTGGTGCAATTCAAAAAGATGTAAAAGTACGCGATGTTATTTTAGCTCAAGGTGCAACAACAGATTCTCGTATGAATCAAATCATTTGGGGCAACAACATTGACTTTGCACCAATTGCAAACTTTGACTTATTATTAAAAGCTTATAACGCAGGGAAAGAAGCTGGATTAAGCCTTCAAGTTGGTAACATCTTCACAGCAGATTTGTTCTACTCTGATGAACACCAAAATGAAAAGCTTGCTAAATATGGCGTTCTTGCAGTTGAAATGGAATCTGCAGCACTTTACACATTAGCAGCTAAATTTGGCCGCCAAGCACTTTCTGTCTTAACAGTAAGTGACCACATCATTACAGGTGAAGTAACAACATCTGAAGAGCGTCAAACAACTTTCAATGACATGATCGTTGTTGCTTTAGAAGCTGCTATTCAAGAGTAGTTGATATAGCCAGGTTTTAAAGGCTTTAAAATTTAAGAATCAGTGAGCAAGTGACCAGAGGCGACGAAAAGGCGACCATTTACAGCATTTCGTCAAACAGGTCACTTGCTTTTATTTTGTCCTGTTCTTTTAAATGACTGTAGGTATTGAGGGTTTGTTTTATATCCGTATGCCCGAGTTGTTCTTGAATGATTTTGAAATTCACATTCTTACTAATCATATACGAAGCGTAAGTGTGACGTAATCCATGAAAAGTGAGAAGCGGTAAGTTAAATCTTTTCACGATTTCTTTCCAACGATTAGACATACTATCAGGATGTGAAGGAAACCCATTACTTTTCACAAATAATAGGTTTATTGGATTGTTATCTTTATCGAGCATAGGTGTCCAAAGTTTACCTGATTTTAATTTTAATTTTTTTAAATCCTTTTCGTATTCCTTTATTTCTCGCATCAAAGATTTAGGGATAAATACAATTCTTGCTCTCTTGGTTTTGGTGTTACCAAGGAAAAAATGTTTAGTTTCTTTATCATATTGAAGTGTTTTATCGATTAATATTGAATTATTCGTGTAATCTAAGCATTCTAATCGGATACCAGCTATTTCGGTCATTCGTAACCCCCCGAAAACCGCAAGTTTGATTTGTAGTTTGTGTTTTGGATATACTTGATCGAGAATGGAGAGTAGTTGTTTTAACTGATTTGCATTATAAAATTGTATTTAACGATGTCTTTTTTCAACGTATGGACGTTTTACTCCTTTCATTGGATTTTCCTGAATGACTCCCCAATCAATAGCTTTGGAAAAAATACTTTTCAATACCATATATTTTCCGTTTAAATTACGCTTACCTTGTTCTTTTTCTTCTTTGAAATATTTTTTACAATATGAAATGTGTAAAACACACTATTGAAAGAGTGTCATACATATAGCAAATTAAAAAAATTCGATTAAAGATGTGTAGAGATCTTTAATCGAATTTTTTTATTTAAATAATTTGGGCAATGATAACGAAGTTGTACAGTCAAAAGTTAGAAAACTCTATGATAATTTAAATTAAAGTTAAGATAGCTTATTGTTTTCTTTAATGCCCAAAGCAACAGAAAGCGCCCCTATTAGAAAGAAGATTAAACCTTGAGAAAAACCTAAGACTATAAATATTCCACCGATAAATAGATAACTTGCTACATTAGGATTTTTATAATTAATCGTCTTCAAGATATCACCTCCTGCAAACAATAAATTACTTTTTAATAGTATACAGTATTTATTGTTAAATTATTTTATAAATTACCGATGTTCACAAAATATTCAAAAAATAGACACTTTTCATCTTGCAAAAAGCATTTTATACTACCAGTAAAAATAATATTTATTATCAAAGAGGGTGAGTAGAATGTCTTTAAAATTAATAAAAGTAGAAAATATAAGTAAGGAATATAAAGAGAATGTAATTCTAGATGACATTAGCTTTAAAATAAATGCCGGTGAAATTTGTGCCGTTATTGGTAAAAATGGGGCTGGGAAATCAACTTTGTTTAAAATAATGACGGGACAAATAACAGCAACTAAAGGGCAATTATTATATAGCTATTCAGAAAAAAGGCTTCCTAGTATAGGTGCTTTGATTGAACGCCCTGCTTTTTTTAACAATTTGACTGCATTTGAAAATCTAAAGTATTTTTTACTACAGAAAGGCGGAACAAATACGGAGGAAATTGAACAAATACTCAAGTTAGTAGGGCTTACTAATAATAAAATACTTTTCTCTGAATTTTCTTTAGGAATGAAACAGCGATTGGGTCTAGCATTAGCATTAATTTTTAAGCCAGATGTATTAATTTTAGATGAACCAGTTAATGGACTTGATCCTGAAGGAATTCACGACATTAGAAACATTCTTCTAAAAATAAATCGAGAATTTGGAACAACGATTTTAATTTCTAGTCATATTTTAACGGAGTTAGAAGAAATATCTACCAGTTATATTTTCTTAAATAATGGAAGATTACTCGAAAGAATAACCAAAGAAGCACTTGAACAAAAAATGATAAATTATTTAAAGATTGTTGTTGATAACACGGAGAAAGCTACAAAAATACTAGAAGAACATTTTCCAGAATTAACTTATGTTATTGAAAATCAAAACCAAATTAAAATAACTGAAAATTCGGATAAAACAAGTGTGATAAATCAAACTTTTGTTAGCCATGGTATATCGGTTTTAGGGATGGAAACACATAAATCTACTCTTGAGGATTATTTTTTTAAATTAACTGGTAGAGGTGAAAAACATGAATAATTATATAAAAAGTGATTTTTTTAGATTACATAAAAAGAGAATGAGCTATGTTATTACGTTACTTTTAGCAGTTTTAATTGTTGCATTAGCTGTAGTCCTTGAGTATTTTGCTCAAACAGAAGCGGATTTTCCATATGGTAATAGTCGATTTTATTACTCAAATGTTTTTGGGATGTCTGGTCTTTCGTTATTAATTATTTGCTTTTTGGCAACTTATTTATTGTGGAAAGATAGGCTAATTATACCGACTTCCATTTCTTTAGGGATTGATAGAAGGACCATTTTTATTGGAAAATTCGTAGTTACTTTCATTCATTTTTTAATTATTGTTTTAATCTTAGGGTCAGCTACCTATTTAGCTGGTGAATTTATACTTACTGATAAAAATGATACTGTTACCTTAAATTTTCTCATTTCTTTGTCCAATTTGTTGCCACTGTTAATCAGTGCATTAGCACTTTGCTATTCTGCAACTTTTATCTTTAATAACGAGATAACAGCGATTATTATTGTGTTTTTGTTTTATAGAGGACTAGCGCTGTTGATTTTTGGATTATCTAGTGTCAATGAGAATCTTTCGTTTATAAGGGAGTATGTTCCGGCAAGTGCTATGGATCAGTTATTAACTGATTTTATGAATGGAACAGTCGAGATAAAAATAATTAGTTGGATTATTAATATATTCATTGCTCTGGTTGTATTATTTGTTGGGTTAAAAGCGGTTGAAAGGAAAGATTTTACATAATAATGATTAAAAACTGAAGTATATTGTCGGCATATTGTTCTTTGTTATTGTAGAACTATTATGATGTAAAGGAGATTGATAATTATGGAAGAAAAGAATGAACTATTGAAAAGAACTGGATATATTGATGAAATGCATTTAAAAGAACTAGTTCAAGAACCAGATTATTCAGGTGGGGCTTGGACAACACTTCCATGTATAGGCACAATAATTGTTGCTACAATGTCATTTGACGCTTGTCCATCAAGTGCTATAACAAAAGATTGTCGTAGACCTTAAATTGAACGAACAAGGAACAATATGCCCATAATATACTTCAGTTGAATTTTACTATTTTTAGTAGATTGGAGAGGATAGATATGGAAGCAATTTCGCTAAATAAGGAATTTTTAGATAATTTAGAATCAGAGGAGTTAACAGTCAAAAAAGAACATTTAATTGGATTAGAAGGGTCGTTTGAAGAGTTTTGTTCCATTTATACAAAAATGATTAAAACAAAGTTAGCATATTTCTTAGATCGATATGAAGTATATTTAGAAGATAAAAAATCATTCGAGAGTTATTCATACCGCTATCTTTACAAAGCTATACTTAATTATTCTTTAAAAACACTCATAAAAGAGATTAATAAATATAAAGATCGATATAATTCCGAAAATGATGTATACTGCGATTTTTCGAATGATTTAATGAAATTAAGCTTTCACAAAGAACTTTATGAAAAATATCCTGAACTCTATCTATTAATTAAAAAAAGAATCGAAAATTATTTCAGTTTAATTGGAACATTTTTGAATAGATTGATTAAAGATTTTAAGATATTACAAAATACATTTAAACTTTCACATATTAAAATAGCTGACATTTATATTTCGAACGGTGATTTTCATAATGGGGGTAGCACAACAGTATTTTTTTCTATTGATGGTAAAAATATTGTTTACAAGCCTAAAAATCTTGAAAATGATTTGCTTTTGCAGGATATTGTTGGATTTATTAATGAACATTCTGTACAAAAATGTAAATTAAAACATGTTGAAACTATCAATAAAGGTAACTACGGTTGGCAGATAGTAATAGAAAAAAGACAGTGTGAGCAAGTGGAGGAAGTAAATAATTTTTACTATAGAATAGGTTCTTTTCTCAGTATTTTTATGCTTTTAGGAACTGAGGACTTACATAATGAAAACATCCTTTCGTCTGGTGAACATCCATATTTTATTGATTTAGAAACGTTGGTAAAACCTGTGAAAGATACAAGTGTCTTCTCAGGTGTTACAAAAAGTTTTTTTGATGAAATTAACCAATCAGTTTTGTCTACAATGCTATTACCTACTAATGCTATATATAGTGCTGTGGATTGTGACATTGGTGGAATATCAAGTTTTAATGAGGGACCAACTAGCCAAATAAAAGCATTTCAGTTAATAAACAAAGGTACAGATAGGATAGAGTTATTGGAGCAAGAAGTGTTTATGGGAAGTGGAGAGAACCATTTATATTTAAATGATCGCTTAATTTATCCTACTGATTTTTCAGAAAAAATAATTGAAGGATTTACAGATACTTTTAGTATATTAAAAGAAAATATTGATTCTTTGTATGAATTAATTAAAAAGAGAAATGTATTTTCTCGATGTGTATTAAGACCAACTTTTATCTATGGTTTGTTTTTAGATGCCTCGATTCATCCTAATTATTTACACAAAGATGATGAAAGATTTAAATTGTTTCATTTGCTTTTTTCAACAAAGCATCAAAAAGCGAATTTATATGTTGAACAAGAGATAAAGGCTTTAATGAATGGTGATGTTCCTTATTTTCATCAAGATGGAAAGGATTTAGTTTGTAATCAAGAATATGTTATAAAGGATTATTTTGATTTACACTTAGATGAAATAATCGCTGAAAGAATAAATAGAGTTAGTACTATAAATATTGAACGTCAAGTTTCTTATATTCGCTTATCATTATCGACATTAAAAACTCCACAAAGTGTTAAAATGGCTAATATCTTTAAGGGGAAAGACATTCCTAATACAGGAAAGTTAAGTTATTCGCTGAAAAAACGGTATATATTAGACATTATCGAAAGAGAGATCTCTAAAAAATTGCTTTGGGATAAATCAAATGAATCTTGCACCTGGTTAACTGTAACACAATTTGATTCAAGGTATAGATTAAATTGTGCAAATGGGTTTATTTATGAAAGCGGTGGAGTATTAATGTTTTATTTGATGCTTTTTAAACATACTAATGAATCGAAATATTTATCATATGCCGAATCCATTTTCAGAGGTTTGAGAGAGATGGGTATGTTAAAACAAAAACTTAATGAATCTGCGTTTGTTGGTGCAACATCCCATTTATACTTAGCTTCAAATTTATATCAAATTACAAAAAAAGAGGAATATAAATTATTTGTTATTGACACTTTAAATTGTATTTTGGATATTAAATTTAATAATATTGATTATTTAAATGGCGTTTCTGGCCTTCTAGTATTGTTAAATAGTTTATATAAAAAAATCCCTTTAAAAGAAATTCTAACTGTAACTAAAAAGGCAGTTCATTATTTAGAGAATAATATAGAGAATTTTCAACCTGAAACTGGAATCGCACATGGTTATTCAGGACTTGCTTTAGGTTATATTGCCGCAGCGGAATTATTGAATGATAATTCTTTTCTAAAAGATGCATGTAATATAGTGTCATTAGAGAACGAATATTTTGATGAAGAATTTAAAAATTGGTTGGATCTTAGAGATAACAAATCAGTTAATTATGGATGGTGTAGAGGTAGCTCAGGAATTGCAGTTGTAAGAGCTAAATTAAAATGTGCATTAGGTCAAAATGAAAATACAGATTTAAACTTTTCTCTAGAGACAACATATAAAGCACTTAAAACACTTAAATTTGTTGATGATAGTTTATGTCACGGATTGTACGGTGCTATCGATAATCTAATTGATGTAAATAAAATATTAGGAAATAGCCCATTGGATAATAATTTGCTCCAATTATTTGATGAGAACTTGGATAAAACAATTTCTAGTGGGTTTAAATATGGTGCACCTACTTTGATTGAATCTGATAATTTGTTTGTTGGATCAATAGGGTTAGGATATTTGATACTTAGAAGTGAAAACAATAAATTACCTAGTATATTACATTTAGAGCTATTTTAATTAAATTACGGGTATTTATAGGGGTTTGGAAGAGAAATTAAGGAGGAAGGAAATTATGGAACGTGATCCGATTTTACGTTGGGAAAATGAAGAACAATTTCTAGGAACAAGCGGGCTAGAAGAAGTTAGTCATAACGTAGAATTTATTGAGAGCCTTTCAGGTGGAAATAACGTTTGGGTAACAATAATTCAAGGCCCAGTAGGCTGCGTAGCAAGTTGGGTATTTGGTAATCAAGGTAAAGTTTGTACTTGGACAGCTGAATGTCAAAATAATTGTAGAGGGTAAGTTGATTTAAGATATAATAGAACTCTTTCAAGCTCCTACAAATACCCATAATAAAACTTAGCATTTAGAAATGGGGATGTATAACATGAAAAAGTGCATAGAAAAGAAATTAGTGAATTTTTGGATGAACATTTTACCAGAATTAGCTTTTGATAATAAAAAACTTAACGAACACCTAAATAAATTCCTTTCTATAAATACTACTCAAGCAATACAGAGCTATTTCAATTATGTTATTCCTGAAGTAAATGCATTGATTAAAGGTGAGCATGATTGTATTGAAGAAATTAAGGACCAACTTTTTTCAAGTTTTTTTCAACAATTCATATTCATATATGAAAGTAAATTAGCAAGTATTATTCAACAAACAACGTTAATTTCAGATAAAGTAGAGTTTCGAAATGTAATACATAGGGATTTGTATAAAAGATTGTTTGGCCAAGGTTATTTGGTCCTTATTAAGGAATTAAATTTATATCGTCAAAATCATCTATTAGAAGGTAAAACTGATGAAGAGCAATTCGATTATTTTTGCTCAAAACTTATTGTATCAAAAGAATTTTTAAAAAACGTGGAGCAAGAATATCCTGCGTTCTTAAAAGGGTTAGTTAGAGTAGTCGAAACAACTATTTTATTTATTCAAGAAATAATCGAAAATACGGAAAAACATATAGAAGAATTAGAAAGATTTTTTCCATTCAGAATCAAAGAATCTTTAAAGGAAATTAAGTTTATGGGTGATTTGCATAATGGAGGAAAGTCAGTATGTAAGTTAATTTTTGAATCAGGCGCCTTAATTTATAAACCTAGACCAATGAAAATAGAAAGTAAATTTCAGGAATTATTAGAGTATATAAACAAAAATATTTCTGGAGATAAACTTCATCCGATAAAAGTTTTTACAAAAGAAGATTATGGCTGGGCTGAATTTGTGCCTCATATTAAGTGCCGAACACAAGAAGAAATAATACGATGCTACCAACGTACTGGTAAACTCTTGGCTTTATTATACAGCTTAAATGGGGTGGACTTTCATTACGAAAATGTGATTTTTAAAGGCGAATTTCCAGTATTAGTTGATTTAGAAACATTATTTAGTGCTCCAATAAAAGATAATTTGTCTTATAGTCAATCTGCGTTTATAAAGGCTTCAAAATTGCTGAGAAATTCAGTTCTATCTGTTGGTTTACTCCCTACAAAAATGAAACTTGGTGAAAAAAATGCAGCAAGTATCGGTGTATTAGATATCCCCCAATCTTATGAAGTATTAACTCCTTCTTTGACTAACCTTGGATCATCAAAAATGAAAATTAATATGCTTAAAAAAACTATACAGACAGAACAAAGAAGTTTTCTTTTTGAAGATAAGTTACAAACACCAATCAACTTTGTATCTTTTATTAAGGATGGATTTATTGAGATTTATCAATGGATAGCGAATAATCGAGGAGATTTTGAAAAATGCATTATTGATTTATTTGATGAATGCAAAATTAGGATAGTATTAAAACCAACTATGATTTATTCACAGCTGATTACTGCTGCTAATCATCCAGACTTTTTAACAAGAGATATCCATAGAAGAATTGTGTTTTCAAGAGTAGGCTTGTTGACTGAAGATGAAAAAGTGGCAAAAAGTGAAATATATGATCTTGAGCGCAATAATATTCCATATTTTTTTACTAGTTTTAATGAAAATAATCTTTATACATTTTCTAAAACTTTTAAAAATGTATTATGCGATTCACCAAAAGAACATTTCTGTAAAAAAATACGTTTATTTAATAATGATGATTTAAAAAGGCAACTTAAGTTTATTGATGATTCATTTTTTAAAAAGGAAGTAGAAAATGAATTAACACCACTTAATCAGGGAGGGTATACTACTAATCCAATTAATCAAAAGGATTCTAGTAACTATAAAAAAATGGCAGTTCGCATTGGGGATCTATTAACTAACCAAGCTATATTTGGAGAAAATGAAAAAAATCAAAGTGAAGTTGTTTGGTTAGATACAAGTGTTGCAAATATGGACATAGAAGACTGGACACCTGAAGTTACTTCGTTTGATCTTTATAATGGATTGAGCGGTTTAGTGATATTTTATATGAATCTTGAAAAAGTAAGTGAAAATAGCGACAATAAACTGATTATTAAAACTATTATAAGGATGTTAAAAACACATATTTTATCAGCATTTAATAAAAGAGTGAGCAATCAAACTGGGATGATGACTGGATTGTCTGGACTTTTTTTCACTATTTTCGAATATTCTAAAATGTATAATTCTGATGAAGAGGAGAAGTTTCTTGAGAAAGAGATTGTCAAATTACGGAGCATCATTCCTGAAAATAATCCTATTGATTATATTAGTGGTAATGTAGGTGCACTTGCATTAATGATTAAGATTATTAAAAATACTACAAATAAAAATTTAGAAAATGAATGTAGAATCCTAGCTGAAATAATAATTCTAGATTTCAAAAAGAAAAAAGATAGCCTTTTTAAACTGGATAATTCAAAAGCAGTACCTATCTATTCGGGCTTTTCACATGGATTATCAGGTTTGATTAACTACTTATATGAATATTATAAGTTAACTAATAAAAAGTATGTTTATCAGTTGTTTAAAGAATGTTTAGATTATCAGAGACTGAATTTTTGGTGTTCAATAGAAAAAGATTGGTTTGTTTCTGATAGGGAACAAAAATTCGCCTATGGTTGGTGTCACGGTTCGCCAGGAATTTTAATTGAAAAAATAAATTTGAAACATTTAGGTTATCACGATGATCAATTAGAAAAAGAAATTACTTATGCGGTTAACAATCTTATAAAAAATTTAGGCACAAATATATCATTATGTCATGGGGATCTTGGAAACTTGTTAATCTTAAATCGCTATGCGCAGTTGGAAGAAAATGAAAAGATAAAATTAATAGTTAAAAATAGTATAAATAGTATTTATGAATTTATAGATGTAAATATGAAAAATGAAAATAGATTAGTGTTTAAGAATTTTAAAGGTTTATTGCTAGGTATTGCTGGTATTGGTGATTTCATGTTGAAGAGTTATGTGGGTGATACTAAACAAGATCTTATCGAATATTTATGGTAATAATTTAGCAAATAATAATTTTGAGGGAAATGTATGAAAATTAGAGAAATAAAACAACTTACCCAATCTGAATGTGGAACTTGTTGTGTATTAATGATCTTAAGGTATTACAAATCTAAAGAAGGTATGAAGGAAGTACAAGAAGAGTTAGACGCTGGAAGAGATGGAACTTCTATTAAACAGATAAAAAAATATTTAACCAAGAAAAGAATGGATGTAAAAGTATTTGAAGTTCAATCAATTCAATCCATGTTACAAGTACAACTTCCGTGTATATTATTTTGGAAGAAAAGCCATTATATAATCTTGGAAAAGATAAAAAAAGATGTATATGAAATTGTTGATCCAGCTGAAGGGAAGAAAAAATTAAAAGAAAATGAATTTATGAATTCTTTCTCAAATATTGCTATACAGATTCAACCTACTAAAGAATTTAAACCTGTAAAAAAGCAAAAAAAATCTCCTTGGCTTAGAATATTGTATAATATATTTAAAAATAAAAAATTACTAAGTGCAGTTTTTATTTCTTTAGTTACTACTTACCTACTTACTTTATGTGTGCCGATGGTCGTTAAAGGTATTATAAATTCTGCATCAATCGCAACATATGATACTAATATTTTTTATTATATACTATTTACATTAATTATATCTTTTATCTCAACCTCTATTTATAAAGGATTAAAGATTGCTCAACTTAATATACTCTTGAGCAGAATTTTGGAAAGAGATACTTTTAAACAGTTGTTAAATTTGCCATATAAATTTTTTGAAACCCGTTCTACAGGTGATATTTTATATCGTATTAGTAGTACTTCAGCAGTTAAAGAATTGATTACTAGCCAGTTAATAGTAGGAATAGCTGACATGGGCTCATTATTAGTTATATTTATTTATATGGTTATAACATCTTTCAAATTATCTATTCTTTCCTTAATTTTGATATCATTAAATTTTTTAATATTGTTTTGGCTTCAGCCAAAATTAAGACGAGCTATAGATAACGAGATATTAGCACAATCAAAGGCACAGGCAGTTCAGGTAGAGACACTTTATTCAATTGATTCTATTAAAATATCTGGAATTGAAAAAGGTTTCCTTGATCGATGGAATACATTGTTTGAAGAAAGTTTAGTTCATTTTTTTAAGAGAAATAACATAGCGAATATTAATAATACTTTAATTTCAAGCATACAAATTTTTTCTCCTATATTAATTTTTTTAATTGGGATTCAAGAAGTTAGAAGTAATCAAATTGACCTTGGGGGACTTGTAGCTTTTCAAACTATATCTGCTATATTTTTTTCGAATGGAACGTCCATTTTTAGTTCGTACACACAACTAATACTTACTAATCAATATTTAACTCGTGTTTCAGATATTTGGGAGACAAAAGAAGAAAATAGAAAAATGAATGGTTTAACAAAAAAGCTTGAAGGTCATATACAAATTAAAAATTTAAACTTTTCATATTCAAAAAATTCCATTCAAGTATTAAAAAATGTTTCTTTAGAAATACTTCCAGGTCAAAAAGTTGCTTTTGTAGGGGCGTCTGGTTCAGGGAAAAGCAGTTTGAGTAAAGTACTGCTTGGTTTGTATCAGCCAACTTCTGGTTCTATCTTTTATGACGGGTATGGGCTAGATGAATATAATATGGAAAGTTTCCGTAAACAAATTGCCACAGTACCTCAAAATGCTTTTCTTTTTAATAAAACAATTAAAGAAAATATTTTATTAAATAATGAAGTTTCTATGGAAGAGTTAATTCAAATATGTAAAATCACATGTATTTATGATGAGATTATGGAGATGCCTATGAATTTTCATACAGCAATTTCCGAATTTGGTATGAATATATCTGGTGGACAGCGACAAAGAATTCTTCTTGCTAGAGCATTTGTACAAAAGCCAAAAATAATTTTGTTAGATGAATCGACGAGTAGTTTAGACAGTATTAATGAGGCCAAAATTATAGATCATTTATCGAAAATGGGATGTACTGTTATTCACATTGCTCATAGGCTATCAACTATAAAAGATGCAGATAATATTTTTGTTTTTGAAAGTGGTGAAATTAAACAATTTGGTACTCATGAAGAATTAATAAAAACATCTGTAATATATAAAAAACTATACAATACTAGTTTTTCTGATAAGGAGATTTAAGGTAATGTATTGCTGATTTGAAGCAAAACAAAAAACCCAATTTAATTTTGAAATTGGGTTTTTTTGATTCATTTGATTCACTAAAATAAAAGATTCTTTTGTTAGCACTCGCTACACCGAGGGCTCTTTTATTAAAGTCATGAGCACCTAGTAGCATTTTTGTATAAAGAAGCAGTCACGGACCTTACAGGATAGCTATTACTTGGACTGGGACAAGTAAATTTGTTATAAAATATTTAGATATTACTACAAATTAATGTTTTATAAAAACAGGAAGACCACTCCATATTAGGGTGGTCTAAATGATATTTATAAAGGCGACTTTAGGCGACCAAAAAGCGACCAACATTGTAAATTTGGATAACTTTTTTAATAGTTAAACACTATAAGATGTAATTTATAAAGCACAAAATGTTGTTAAATCAAGGCATTTGAAGTACTTTGTTTTTTAAAAAAGTACCCCTAATTCAATGACATGATCGTTGTTGCTTTAGAAGCGGCAATTCAAGAATAGTTGATATAGCAAGGTTTACAACAAGTCTAAAACTATAACAATTCGAGCAACCGACCAAAAACCGACCATTTTATAAAATGGAATCGAAGAAGTCGGTTGCTTTTTCTTTATCTCTCATGGTTAGGTGGCTATAGGTTTTAGGTGATGAAAAACGCTCAGATAAACAAATCCGTTTCAAGGCAAAGAAAAACATTTACTGGGAAGATTGGGGGCATATGGGATGAATTTTTATAGCTGGTCGAGTATATGCGGTGTGATTCAATCAGATGGTAAAGTAACAGGTTATTCACCATATTTCGATGTAGGCGACTCTGTAAGTGCAGACGAAATTGAAATCGTTAACTAGTGCTTATTCGAAAGAAACTGTTCAGGACAGGGGGAGAGTATTGTTTAAAAAGAACCTCACCTAATTGAACTGCACCCCAATTGTTAGACACATCTAACAATTGGAGGTGTATTTTTTTATGGCTAAATATACTGCAGAGGAAAGATTACAAGCAGCTTTACGATACTTAGAAGGTAAAGAAAGTTCACATGAAATTGCTAAATCGATTGGGACAGATAATAAGGCAATTCTTACTTGGGCTAAACAATATGAGCATAACGGTGTAGAAGCATTTGTAAAATCGTATACAAACTATACAACACAGTTTAAACTAGACGTACTAAACTTCATGATTGAACACGGTACGTCCTTACTTGAAACAGCGGCAATCTTCCATATAGCTGCCCCATCCACGATTCAGAAGTGGAGAAAACAATTCGAAACAACAGGATTAGATGCCCTTCAATCAAAGAAAAAGGGGCGTCCATCCATGGAAAAAGAAACGAATAAACAATCAAAACAAGCACCGGTAGAAGGCTCACCTGAAGCACTTCAAGCAGAAATCGACCGTCTACGCATGGAAAACGAGTATTTAAAAAAGTTGAACGCCTTAGTTCAATCCAAAGAAACATCACCAAAGAAGACAAAGTAAAGGTCATCTATGTATTAAGGCATAAATACTCGGTGAAGGCACTTGTGGCATTCGCACAGATTCCACGTAGTACGTATTATGACATATTGAAGAAAATGAATCGTCCCGATCCGGATACCGAATTAAAGTCTGAAATTCAATCCATCTATAACGAACACGAAGGCCGTTATGGATACCGTCGCATTCGTGATGAACTCGCTAATCGTGGACGAAGAGTGAATCACAAGAAGGTACAACGTATCATGAAAATACTTCGTTTAAAGTGCGTAGTCAGAATGAAAAAGTATAAATCATATAAAGGGACAGTCGGTAAAATCGCACCGAATATTTTAAATCGCAATTTTACAGCTGAAGCCCCTAATGAAAAGTGGGTAACAGATATCTCAGAGTTTAAATTGTTTGGTGAAAAATTCTATTTATCACCTGTTTTAGACTTATTTAACGGAGAAATTATTACTTACACAATTGGTCATCGACCAACGTATTCACTTGTCTCAGAAATGTTGGAGAAAGCATTAAAGAAGTTACCAGAGGAACGCCAATTACTGATGCATTCCGATCAAGGCTGGCATTATCAAATGAAGCAATACCGTCACGCACTTGCATCAAAAGGCATTGTGCAAAGTATGTCACGTAAAGGCAACTGTTATGACAACTCGGTGATGGAGAATTTCTTTGGGATTTTGAAATCGGAATTCCTTTATTTAAAGGAGTTCGAAAGTGTTGAGCATTTTAAATTGGAACTTGAAAACTATATAACGTATTACAACACGAAACGAATTAAGGCAAAATTAAAACTGAGTCCGGTACAATACCGAACTCAGTTTACCCAAGCTGCCTAAATGAAATAACCGTGTCTAACTTTTAGGGGTCACTTCAAATGACAAGGTGAGGTCAAAAAATGTTTACTGAAATGTTATTTCATTCGAAGGGTCACTCTCTACTCCGTTTACGACTTGTGTGATATAAACCGTCTTACCAGAATAAGCACTATAAAAATCGAACGTAGAGTTTTCACTCATGTTAAAATTCGTGAAATAGTAATTCCCTTCAAGATAGACTTTAATAGTTTGTCTTGGTGGTACAATTCCGGACAATTTTATCTGGAACTGGCCAGTTTGAGTTAATATTGGTGCTGGTGGTGTTAAGCTATTCTCGTCTTATACCATCTCGGCTTTATAACGAGCCTTCACCATGCAGGCGACTTTCACCGCACACGGCGATCCGTCAATAATAAATTAATAAAATTATTTCCCCGCCGTTAATTATATATTAATTTAAACAAGGAAAATACTTGCAAATGTAAATGAAATAAAAAAAACACTAAACCTATGCTTACGTTTAGTTTGATACTGAACATTATGAGGAAAATAAACAAACAAGGTAGGTGCTGCACATGCCTACGTTATAGCGTGGTGATATACAGAAAATTGAACGATAATGGATTGAGTTAGACCAATATAGGAAGAAATTAAAATACCGTGAATGGGAGTTGTTGCATCCACATAATGAACAAGGCGAGCTGGTTGGAGGGCGTAGTAATACAATTTCTGATACTACAGCTAAGAAAGCTACTGTACTTGCTAACGATGCCTATTATCAAAATTTAATGTGCTTCATCAAAAGTGTGGAGGACCTATACCGAGATCTCGATGAGGATATGAGAACAATTGTAGATATGCGTTACTGGGACCAGGATGGCTGTTACGAGTGGGAGGATATAGCTGACAAGCTGTACATTTCACGACACAAAGTATTGCGTAAACGTAACATCTTAATTGATAAGACAGCCGAAAGAATAGGCTGGGTATAAGGGTATTTATATAGAGGTTGTCTAATAAACTAGTATCAGATTAAGGGAGGTAGGTGCTGTTAGTTGGATATTTTAAATTGGTATTACGTTAATCAAACAGTGTTATGGCTAATGTTGTTGTCGTGCATTTTAGTGTGGGGTCTATTCTTTTATTCAAGAGATAAATGGCTGTTTCAAAAATTCACGTTTGCATTCGGTTATACCATGATAACCTTATATTTTTTGTTCCCTTGAAAAAAGTGAACTTGTTAACACCAGGGAAGTTCGCAAAAATCTGTTGTAAGTTGATATTGTGATAAGTTTCCAAAAGCGCACGGAAATGAGTTAACAAATATTATTTATAAAATTAAACACATTCGCTTGTACGTGTGTTGCTACAAACAAGCATTCAACTTAATAAGACGATTGCGGAGTCGTCAACACTACGGAGAGGCTACTATGTTGGTAGTCTCTTTTTATTGTTATTATCAAATATGTTTTACATACTTCTGTTTCGTACTTCCTTACAATAGTAAGTGAACAGGAGGTGATGAAAATGGGAGGATGGAAGTCACGTAGAGGTGATGTAATCAGTGAATCACCATGTAAGTGCAGGAAAGGTACTATAGTGGTTTATGAAGTTGAAGAGGAGTCTGATTATCCACCTTTTGAAAGAACATCTACTGAACACGTTATAAAGTGTCCAGAGAAATGGCAATCTTATTAATTTAAAGATAGTACATAAAAGTCACATCTAACAATGTGTGGCTTTTTATTATGCATCAAAATCCTATCACACCGTTATTCCTTTCCAGTCTATGATTAGTTTAGATTGGAGGTGTTGATTTATGTTAAGTGAATACAAAGTAAAGTTAAATTTCGGCGAAAGAGAAAATTATAAAATTATTGTAGAAGCAGAAAGCTTAGAAAAAGCTAATCTAGAGGTTTCTAGAATGATTGAAGAAAAGAAAGTAATTGTTAGAAAAGATGGTAGTTATAATATTATTGATTATAATATGGGTCTTGTACTTACATATGTTATTTACTAGTTTTAAATAAAGTCGCACCAATTAAGGTGTGGCTTTTTATTATTTCTTACCCTTTTTTATTAAAAATAGGAATAAATATGGTTATGTAATTAAAGTATAGAAAGAGGGTAAAGAAATGGAACTTGAAAGAGTAGTAGCGCTAACAGCATTCGTTTTATCTTCTTTATGCGCCCCACCAACTTCATGGTTGATAAACGTGACTTCTTTGTTTGTATTTCTTCCTGTACGTTTTAATATGGCATTTAGAAAAACAATTGTGAGCGATTTATTCAATCTCGATTAGATATCGTTGTGAAAACACAAAACGAAGAATTTATTAATATTGAAATACAAAAGGGCAAAGGTTACCATCCAAAAGGGGATGCAAGAAGGTATGAGAGAAATTGCCAAAAAGATGATTGCAAAAGGAAATAGTAATGAAGAGATAGTGGAGTTAACAAACTTAACTATGCAGAAATTCAAGTGTTAAGACAAGAGATAAAATAAAAATAGATTAAGCTCTAACAGCATTTGAATCCAATTTTTCTGCTTCTGATATGGACCCTGCAAACTAGAGTCAAAAGAAATACTCTTAGCTGCGGACTTAAGCGATGCATCTAATTGTCAAATCATTAACAACTTAACCTCATTTGAAAATAAAGGAAAATAGTACTACCTGTCCAAGCTGTTAAAAAATATATTGAAGATTAGCAGTATGCATCGGAAAAAATGCGGATTTTGCTACTATTGCTCGTCAAAGCAGGCATAAATCTTTGCAAACAATTTCCGAACATCTATAAATCTTGATACTACGAATTTAGATAATTACATTAAAGGCGATTGGCAGGACTAGTAAATCACCCTACCGTGTATGGTATTGAGGGTGATTCACTTTTTTTTTGAAAAAGTAAATGACAACGCAAGAATCGTTACAATAAGTGTACCGAAACTAAACATGAGTGTTATAGACTCATAAACTGTCATTGGAATCATCTCCTTTACCTTCGTTTGAAACGAATTTTTGGAATAAAAGATGACCAATCACCCTTAATATCTCGACCTACTACATGTAGCAATTATACCAATATTTGCGTTTAATATAAAAAAGCGAACACTAATTCTCTTGTACTTTTATAAGGAAATAAGTGTTTTTTAATTTGTTACGATATTTTCTGCCATCTCTGGAAAATCAACAAATGGGTTCCGATTGCCTTGAAGTTCATGGATAGCTAGGTTGCGATGCTTTTCATAGATAGATACTGGAAAAGATTGATGCCATTTTAACAATAAAGAGACATTCTCTAGTTCTTTTTTTATTGTGTTTGGATAGCGAATTAGGAAATAGAGTGTTGCTCTAGCGACGATTCCTTTGCCGTATTCTGGTTCGAATTTACTTTCTTCAGCTTTGCCGCAGCCATCTTTGATTCCTAAAATTAATCTTTCAGGGAAATAATCGTTGAAATCGTAGTAAGGGTAGTTGCTACGACTGCTATTGCATGTAGGTTCGCAGGCGAATAGATGATGCAAGTCTCCTCTCATCGGCTCTTTTTTATCGAACCATGATTGTGGTACTACATGTTCACAGTTAAATAGATTATCCGAAAAGATGCTTATTAACCCTTTTGCCTGCAATTCATGGAGCCGAACGTCCTCCTCTATGACAGAAAGTGGATCCATCCTTTTTCCAGAATAAAGGCTTTTTAATGAACCGTTTTCCTGTAAATCAACCCAAGGGTACACATAACGGTGCGGACTGTAGTTTAACTGATCTGTATGTGTTTTTTTAAGCAATGTGTGAAGGTTGTCCAAAAGATTAGCATCCGTGAATGAAATGCTATGATAGTATTGATTTCTGACTTCCTTATCTTTCTTTTCGTCATAATAGGGTCGATTTTCCTTATAGTTTAAAAAGTCTGACTTGGCCGTTTCCCATTCACAGTATAGCAAATTTATTTTTTCCATTATATTTCCAACGCCTGTGCAAATAATTTTTGGTTGAACACATCCGATAAGTATTCCTCTGTTGTTAAGTACAGCATTCCATTGCCTTCGAGTTTTGGCGAGTTTCCTAAAGGAATCGTTCTCTTTATTAATTGTGCATACAGCTCAGCCTCTGTCAGATTTCGCTCAAAGTTTCTGTTGGCAATCTCTTTTATGAGTGCAAGTGCACCAGATATATGCGGTGTTGCCATCGAAGTTCCGCTTAGTTTTGCATAAGTTCCGTTTAAATACGTGGAAAGGATTTCTTCACCAGGGGCTACTAAGTCGACTTCATTATTCGAATTTGAAAAATTAGAAGATCTGCGTTGGAGGTTAATGGATCCGACGCTGATGACTTCATTGTAGCATCCAGGATAGGCCAGTTCATTTGAAGAACTCTGTCCATCTCCCTCATTACCAGCAGCACAAACTACTAGAATTTGATTAGTGATTGCGTTTTGAATAGCTTGGTGTAACTTAGGTACATCGACAGAACCGCCGAGGCTCATGGAGATGATATCCACCCTTTGTTCAACTGCATAGTTAATACCATTTATGATCCAGTCGTATTGCCCTGAGCCATTTTTATCAAGCACTTTTAAAATCAATAAATTTGCTTCAGGTGCAACACCAACTACTCCTGAGTCGTTATTGATTGCAGCAATTGTGCCAGCCACATGGGTTCCATGGCCATTATAATCGACGTATCGATCAGGTTGTCCATCATCATCATGAGTGAAATTGCGCCCACCGATAATACGCCCACTCAAATCAGGATGGGTGATATCGCAGCCTGTGTCCAATATCGCAACAGTAATTCCCGTCCCTTTAGAATTCTCCCAAATTTTTGGTGCAGCAATAAGTTCAATACCTTTTGGCACCACTTCGACCACATCGACCACTTCATTCACTTGATACGGAATTAAATGTAACTTTTGCTCCATTTGTTTCCCTCCTAAAAGAATTAAGTTTCATGTGTATTCTTGGTAGTTGATAATATTTTAACAATTCTGAATTTTGATTAACAGTTACAATAGATGTGTTTTTTTCTAAATATCAAATTTTTAATAGTGTAAATAGTATTGGTAACTATTAGTCAATCACGCATGGGAACATTTTAAAGATTGTGGATGTGTGTACTTATACTAAATTGCGTTAGTATTACAAAACAGGTACTTATAATCTCCATAATCGGGCGCTTTTCTTGAATAGTAAATGTAACAGTCATCATGATAGAGTCGTAAACGCAAGTATTTACTTACTAAAACTAGCCAAGTAAAATTGGTACTTTCATTAGGGGGAGGGACTACCATTATAGCTTGGTAATTATAGCTAGGGGTAGTCCACTAAGAAAGGAACAGACTTACGAATTACCATGTTGAACTTGAATAATTTTTGATTTGGAGTGATTTTGTTGATAGTTCCTGTTTTGAAAAAAATTCTATTACGAGGCGAGCTTGAGGTAGTAGATGATTTTATTGGAGAGCAGATAATTGAAACGACGGACAACCATCCGTTCTGGGGTGAAGGGATAAAGGATGGGTCTTTGCAGATGAACTACAGATAGGCGACAAACTCCAAAAGGCTGATGGAAGCAACCTTAAGATTGACAAGGTTGAGTTGGTTAGAATGGATGAGCTAGTTTCAGTTTACAACTTTACTGTTGAGGACTACCTTACGTATTATGTAACAGATAATGGGGTTTGGGTGCATAATACTCAATGCAGTTTTACAAAAGCATGGATACAAAGAAGTACTTTTAATATGATAAAAAAAGAGCTTGGTAAAGATGCTGCTCAAAAGTTTGCGAATTCTGCCAAAAAAGGTTTTGTTAATAGTGGATCTGGCACTAATGGAATTAAATATTTAAAAGGTCCTGGAGTAAATGGTTACAAGTACGAGATAAATATTGCAGGTAAATACGGTAATGCGAGAGCATATGGAAATTTGGATAAAAAAACAGGTCATATAATATTCTCTTCATTTAGTAAAGATCATTAATAGGGAGGCGTTTGTTATTTTAGACATAGAAAAATTTAGACATTTAATAGAACAATGGAAGGTTGATGAACAAACTGTAGAAAAATTTTGGATTGAATTTAATATTTATAAGTCAGAACAGGAGGATGAATTCTACTCGATTTTTGGGGAATTTGTGGAAACAGATATAAGCTGTTATATTAAAAAAATCTCATTAGAATTGAGAAACTTCCCTTATTTTGATAATCAAGTGGTTTCATACTTAAGTATAAACTATAAGAAGGAGAATGTAGGAGAGTTCAGGTTATATTTTACCTTAGATGGAGAAATTGCTGATGCTGATTTTATTTTGTGGTAGTTTGAAGAATTATTAAGTAGTTATTGAAGCAAAAAACAATTTTAGACAAAATATTAGAGCTTTAGAGTTTTAATAACGATATGATGAGCCTTATTCCACTATATGTGAATAATAAAAAACGATAAAATTTATAGCATGTGTAAATATTCAAATGAAAATTTTCAACAAAAATAAAATAGATAATTAATAGGAGTGTGGCGGTTATCTATTGATAATCGTCACATTTTCTTTTACTAAAAATAGGATGCTAACTGTTACTATCATTTTAAAAGGAGAGAGGAATTTTTTCATGTTCGTTCGCCTTTTTGAAAATGGTTATAATTTTATTGATTTTGTCCTTTTTTTATTATTGCTGCTAATTTTTTTAACCATTACATAACTCCTTTCTCAATAATCAGGCGCGCATTACATTTAAGATTAGTCCTATTTTTACTAAAACCGCAGGAGCTATTTAAGAAGAGAGAAAGACTGTTGAAGAAAGTGAGATTGTGAAGCTAATTAGAAGGGTTAAGTTTTTGGCCATAAAGCTCTATTATGATGAAGTTAATGGAATCATTCATCGTATATGAGTTACCTAGCTTTACTTATGTAGAGGAAGCGGATAATCCATCGAATTTCCTTTCAGAAACAGATGGTCTTAAAAAGGATGACAGTGAAACTAAAGAAATAAAATCGTTCTTAGAGACTTTTTTTGATTCTTATATAAATGATTCAAAAGAAAAGTTGGCTTATTTATTTGAGAATCCAGAAAACATCACGGCTTAAATCAAACAATGGAGTTCGCTAAATTCAACAATTTGGCTATTTTTGAAGGACATAATGAGTCCGAGAAAGTAGTGACAACAGATGTAACGCTGAAAGAACCAGATACAGGCGTACCATTTGTTGCAACTTATACATTGGTTGTTAAACGGACGGAACAAGGGTATGTAGTAAAGCATTTGGAGAATAAAGCTTATGTAGATCAATTAAGAAACTCAAAGGATGGCGAATAAAAGAGAAGCTAACTTTTTCTCTCTTTTATTAAATATTCAATTGCTTCGTCGAGGAGTTTGTTTAGAGGCATTTTTTTAGAGATAGCAGTTCTGCTTTTTGGAGCTTTTTCTTTCACTAAAATCACTGGACTTTCTTCATTACTCAACTATATTATAAAACAATATTCTATATTTGAAACGGAAGAAAGTTGCAACAGGAATTCATTATAGTAAAATTAAGCATGGTATGCAGGGACAATCATTATTCCATTGGGATTGTCCTTCGCATACCATGCTTTTCTTTTGCATCTGTAAAGATACGTTTACGCGTTTCTTTATGTAAAGTTTCGTTGGGAGAACGTTAGAACATATAATTTAATTGTCTTTTTTAGACAACAATTTATACCAGGGTTTACCAATTAAAAATAATGGAATTAATATCAAGGCAAACAGACTATTTTTATTAAATCCGTTACTCCCTAAAATAAGAAGAACACCAAAAAACGCTAAAACTTTTACAATTGTATTCAAATGTACTTCCTCCCTTATTATCATTATTACTTTTATATATAATATAATATATTTTTCTGATATTTACGAATTATTAATTATATTGTATTTTATAAATAGGAGTTAATATTAATATTTTCAAAGGAGTGTAGTATATGAAAAAGAAAATTACTTTATTTACTTTGATATTATTATTGTGTTTACAGCCTATAACTTTCAACAGTAACATTAGTTTGGCTAAAGAAACAATTGACCCCTTAGAAGAAAGTTGTAAGGAATGTGCTAATAATGATGTATTAACCTTAAATGAGACAGGCAAACTTAAAAATCAAAAAGTTATTGATAATATAAAAGAATCATTAATAAACACTAACAATTTTAGAGAGAGTGTTTACATACCATCTGATTTTGATTGGGATACTGCTGAATTTTTAGATTATGGAGAAAATAAAAATGGCTTAATTATTTCATACAGAAAGAACGATGATAAAACTGATATTCGTTTATTAACTGCATATGATAAGATTACTCAAGAAATCTCTGAGATTATCATTATGGAATCTGTAGTATCGGGCGATCAGTTTACAACATCATTTAGGGATTTATATGGTGAAAATTTTGTTGATTTCACAGTGGACATGGAAACTTCTGAAATCATTGACGTGAAAATTTCACAAGATGAGAGTAATATAGGTTTATTTACAATTAATAAAGCATCAGCTAACGGTTATTTTTCTAGAGTAGTGGAGTGTATTAAGTCTTATTGGAAAAACGCAACTGAACTTACAAAAGCGTTTTGTTCGGGTGCATGTGGTTCAGTCATATTTGGTGGTAATCCGTTTGGAGCTGCAATGTGTGCAAGTTGTCTAGGCGGTTCAGCATTAAGTTGTTTAATTAAAGAAGCTTAAAATGGAGCATAGACTAATCTTCAAAGCGTTGAGAAATAAAATAGACCTTAATATATCTGGATGAGTATAAAATGTATACAGTCTCAAGAACGACAAGTATTGATTAAATGGTCACATGCATAGAAAATTAACACTAAAAAGTTAAATATTAACTCCCTTAAAAGACTTTTCTTGTGAAAAGTCTTTTTTGTATGCTTTTTTATCCCTTGGACAGTTGTAACAGATATGGAAAACTAATCATGCACTTTATAGTGTACGCGATACTTTTCAACTAGGGATATATGCTTGGGCGGTTCATAAGATGTTTCATGCTAAAGAAGTAGTTGGTACTGTCTATTTTTTGCGTCATAAAAAGGCAAGTAGTTATACGTTTGATATGAATGATATGGAAAATGCAAGGCAATGGGCTTTAGGGCTGGCAAACGCTATTCATTCAAAACTAGAAATGTATTCAATGGTTCCTGATAGTATAGATGAAATATTTCCAGCCTGTCCTTCAAGCAATTGTAGACATTGTCCTTTTGCATTAGAGTGTTTTCATACATTCAAGGTTTGTTGAAATAAATAGATTAGCATTAGTCAATAAAAAGGAAGCTATAGTTCTTATTTATGTGTTACGAAAATAAGCTGATAACAAAGAAATGTTAAAAGTCGATTGATTCCTAGTTTTAGGGTATCAATCGATTTTTTTATTAAAAAATATGTAATCGGATACCAGCTATTTCAGTCATTCTTAAGTCTCCAAAAACCGTAAAATAAAAGTTAGATAAAAAAATAAATGGTTAGTAGTTAAAATTTTTAACTTAGTGACGAATCAAAATAATAGTAGAGCATGATATAATTTTAATACAGGGGTTGATAAGGTATGGAGTATCAAATTTTAAGTCGAATACCACTTAATAACCTAATGGATTTAAAGATTGATTTTGCTTTTAAGCAGATTTTTGGTAGTGAACGAAATAAATCGCTCACAATTGTTTTTCTAAATGCCATATTACTACGTACAGGAAGAAATACAATAAAAGAAGTCATGTTTATTAATCAAGAAATTGGTGGGGAGCATAAAGAAGATAAACAATCTCGCTTAGATATCGTCGTGAAAACACAAAACGAAGAGTTTATTAATATTGAAATACAATTGGCTAATAAAAACGACATGCTCAAACGTACCTTGTTTTATTGGTCAAGGCTTTACAATTCACAGTTACAAAAGGGCAAAGGTTATCATACACTGAATCCAACCATTACGATTAATATTTGTGATTTTACATTGTTCAAAGATAACGACCATTACCATAGTACGTATCATTTATATGAAGATACGAAATTGCAACGTGTACAAAAAGCAGATGAGGTTTTGGAAATTCACTTTATCGAAATGAACAAATTTTTAAAAACATGGCTAATGGAAGAACTAAATCCGATAGAAGATATACTAGCGAAATGGTTACTATTACTTGGGATGGTAGATGGGCGTAAACAAAAAGTATATGAAGATATCTATAAAGTATTGGAGGAATTAGCGATGAAAGACAACCACTTACGTGAAGCGTTTGAAGCGTGGGAAGAACTTAGTCAAGATCCAGAATCCATTATTGCGTATCAATCAAGAGTCAAGTATATCATTGATGAAGCGGCCACAATCGAAGATGCCAAATATCATGCGGAACAAGTAGGAATTGAAAAAGGCATACAGCAAGGTATGAAAAAAGGTAAACAAGAAGGTATGAGAGAAATTGCAAAAAAGATGATTGCAAAAGGAAATAGTAATGAAGAGATAGTGGAGTTAACAAACTTAACTATTCAAGAAATTAAAGTGTTAAGACAAGAGATAAAATGAAAATAGATGTAGCTCAAATGACATTTTGGTTATTTGAGCTTTTATTTTTTGAAATTAAGTAATACGGTGTTTTAAAATGGAAATTTATAGTAAAAGTATTTGCTGTAAAGAAGGGGGTAGGGGTTACTTCAAGATGGGATGCCACAGAGATCCCATCTTTTTCTTCTTCAACTAATAAACCACTTGAGCATTTTACCTATTCAGCTTTGGAGTGTACATAAGAAAGTATATCGTATTGACAACCTTTTTTCGGTATGTTAACTTTACCAACATACCAATCATCCTACAAATTTAAGGGGGCGAAATTATGATTCAAAAAACAAACAGAATGAATCTAGTAGAACAGGTTGCTTCTCAAATAGAGCAGTTAATTGAATCTGGAAGCTGGCAAGTAGGGGAAAGAATTCCTCCTGAAATGGAACTGATGGAAAAGTTTGATGTTAGTCGGAATACACTTCGCGAAGCAATTCGTGCCTTAGTGCATGCAGGATTACTTGAAACGAAACAAGGCAGTGGAACAACCGTACGCTCTGCCAATTCTCTTGGAGCAGCACTTAAACGTTATGTGAAAAAATCAGCGTTGCTTGAAATCCTTGATGTGCGCCTAGCTTTAGAAAAACAGGCCGCACAGTTGGCTGCTGCACATAGGACAGAAGCAGATTTAGCAAAACTTGAATCATATATTCAAGATTCGCTTCAAGCTGCTGAAAATAGTAATCGAGCACATTTTATAGAATTAGATATTAGTTTTCATAAAGCCGTTGTAGTGGCTTCTAACAATCAGCTCTTAATTGATTTATACGAGCCACTGTTAGAAATCATCTATTCTTTTGTGGAAGATTTACTGACAATGAATGCGCCTTTTAATTTTGAAGAAGAACTTCACATTGAGTTATTTACAGCCATTCGTGATCAGGATCAAGTAGCCGCTTCAACATATGTTGAAAACTATATGGAGGCATTAAGAAAAGTAATTGTTAAATTGATGGAGGAATAACAACATGAATAAGAAAGCCATATCATCCACATTAAATAAAAATACAAGAAATAGCTGGTTATTACTTATTGGTATCATCTTAGTGGGCACTAATTTAAGAGTGCCTTTAACTTCTGCGGGGTCACTTATACCTTTGATACGTGATGATCTTGGTATCAGTAATGCACTTATAGGAACGATTACAACATTGCCTTTACTTGCCTTTGCACTACTTTCACCGTTTGCTCCAAAAATAGCCAATCGGATTGGCATGGAATTAACGATTACTTTATCTCTTATATTACTAATTATTGGGATTACAGTTCGCTCATTATCAGGAATTTTCACTTTATTTTCTGGTACGGTTTTAATTGGGATTGCTATTGCAATGGGTAATGTTCTTATTCCGGGAATTGTAAAAATGAATTTCCCACAAAAGATTGGTTTAATGACTGGGGTTTATGCTATATTCATGAATCTATTCGGTGCGCTTGGTTCTGGGGTAAGTACGCCTATTGCTTCTATTAATAATTTTGGATGGCAAGGTGCGCTTGGCATATGGGGAGCATTGACACTCATTTCTTTATTGCTATGGTTACCACAACTTAGTAAACGACAAAAAGGTGAGAAAGTACAAGTTAATGTAAATGTAAAGAAAAAAGGTAGTTTGTGGCGTTCTCAACTCGCTTGGAAGATCACAATATTTATGGGTGGACAATCACTCATGTTTTATACTTTAATCACATGGTTACCAGATATATTAAATACGAAAGGGTATAACTCAAATGCTGCTGGTTGGATTGTTTTTCTCATGCAGTTCTCACTTATTCCTGTAACGTTCATTGTGCCAGTACTAGCGGAAAAAATGAAAAATCAAGTTGGCCTAAGTATCACAACAGCATCTCTATTTATTATTGGATTAGCGGGGCTCTTGCAAGGAAGTTCTGTGCTAGTTCCTTTATGTGCGATTATTCTTGGGATTGCAGGGGGGAGTGCTTTCAGCCTATCCATGATGTTCTTCACACTAAGAACAAGTGATGGCAAAGAAGCCGCAGAAATGTCAGGAATGGCTCAGTCTTTCGGTTACCTTTTAGCGGCAGTTGGACCAGTTCTGGTTGGCATAGTGCATGAGATAAGTGGCGGATGGTCAATCCCTCTTGTTTTACTTATTTTTTTAGCTTTCGTTCTGTTAATTGTTGGTATTGGGGCAGGGAAAGAAGGACATGTTACAAATGATATGGAACAACATCATGCTTCGTTAAAGTAGTCATCTAGTAAAATTGTATTTGCTTGAATATATTCTGGTTGAAGCCAGTTAAAGACAGTTGCTACCCATATATTAGGCGTTGGACTGAGTAGCTGCGAAAACATGGCAGATAAATTATAAAAAGAACAATGATTTTTACATTTGAAAATAATAGTTTAATTGACTTGATCATATCTTTATTTTTCATCGAGACAAAGGAGTATGTATTTTGGTCAAATTAAACATTCTTATATATAATTTCGAGGTTTTTTTCTAAAAAGAAAAATCTGTTATACTGAACGTATAAAGGTATAGGATTAGATATTCGACAAAATATACTTTATGATTGAAAAGCCTTCCACAGTATTTGTGGAGGGCTTTTCTTATAGCAAAAGGGTTGATCATTTTTTAAAATTAACATACTTAACTTCGTACATATACGGTTTTCTGGAACCCCGATATGCAATAGCATTTATTTCTATTCATTTTTTAATTTGCAAGGCATTTTTAATGGAATTTTGTTTTTTATTAAGGAAATTAATAATAAATTACATATTGGATAGCTTAACAATAGTATCAATTAATCTTAACAACGAGGAGGATTTTCGATTGGCTGACAATAATAACGATAATAGCCCAAAATTGAAAAGAAAATCGAAACCAAAGTTGAAAAAAGAAGAAATTACTGTTGTTGACACGAGTTCCGCCCGTAAGGCTGTTATAGCAACTGCTGTAGGTAATGGAATGGAATGGTTTGACTTTGGAATTTACTCTTATTTAGCAGCTACAATTGGACAAGTATTTTTTCCTGAAGTTAGTGGACCTATGCAATTAGTATTTTCTTTTGCGACATTTGCTGTTGCCTTTATTGCTCGACCTATTGGTGGGATTTTCTTTGGAATGCTAGGGGACCGTCTAGGACGTAAAAAAGTCTTAGCTATTACCTTAGTGATGATGGCTCTGGCGACATTAAGCATTGGCTTGATTCCAGCTCATTCATCAATAGGATACACTGCGACGGTACTTTTACTCATTGCACGTTTAGTGCAAGGATTTTCATCAGGGGGAGAATATTCGGGTGCTATGACGTTTATTGCTGAATCCACTCCTGATAAAAAAAGAGGGTTTATGTCAAGCGGTCTGGAGGTTGGAACTTTAGTTGGTTATATCGCAGGGGCTAGCCTTGTTACTTTACTTACCTATATTTTGGGAGAAGATACAATGTTAGAATGGGGTTGGCGTATTCCATTTTTCTTATCAGCCCCTATTGGTTTAATCGGCTTTTATTTACGTAATAATTTGGAAGAAACTCCTGCATTTGAGGCAATGCAGGAAAAAAAATCAGATGATGATAATCATATAACAGTGAAAAATATATTACAATTCCATTGGAGAGCAATAGTTGTCGGTATGTTTGTTGTTTTCTTTTATATTGTTGTAAATTATACCGTATTATCTTATATGCCCTCTCACTTAACTGCTGTTCTTGGCTATGGAGAAGCAGAAGGGCTTTTATTAATTGTCATTGTCATGGTTATTATGATTCCTATTGTTTTGTTAATGGGGTATTTTAGTGATCGAATTGGAGCGAAAAAGATTATACAAGGGGGATTAATTGGGCTAATCCTTTTAAGTATACCTTCGTTTAATTTAATTGGTAGTGGTAACACAATCCATGTATTTTGGGGATTATTAATTCTAGCAGTGTTTTCTGCTTCTTTTCAAGGAACAATGCCAGCGTTATTACCCTCCCTATTTTTTACAAATGTGAGAAATGGGGCATTAGCGATTACATTTAACATTTCTGCGTCATTGTTCGGTGGTACGACACCTTTACTTGTAGCGTGGTTAATTAGCAAAACGATGAATCAAATGGTACCTGCCTACTATGTTATATTTGCATCTGTTGTCGGTATTATCGTTGTAAGTATCTTTCTAAAAGATACTTCAGGAAAAGCACTTCGAGGTTCACCTCCAGCTGTTGAAGAGAAAGCTGAAATTAAAGAAATTTTAGAAGAACCAGAAGAAGCATTGTGGTGGCATGAAGAAAAGAAAGAAATTGAAGAACGTATTGAGGATCGTTTGGAAGATGGAAAGTGATATTAGGCTATTCAGGAGTATTTGATAAATCAACTTCAAAAGTAAGCTGATAACATGATGAAATTAAAGCAACCGACCAAAATCCGACCATTTAATAATATGGAATCGAAGATATCGGTTGCTTTTTCTTTAATTTTTCAAAGTACATAGTTCATTTACTTCCTAGTGTAGCTTTGTAAAAAACGAGCAAAATCGCGGTTTATTGCTTTAATACAATAACTAAACGTTCTTTGACGGCTAATTGAACTAATTTTTGCAATAAAAAATATATATGCCTGATGAATAATTGTCAGTAATGATGCAATTTTATATTAGATAAGGTAAAATATGGATGAGTTTATTTTGCACTTAAGGAGAAAAACAATGCCTGTCTATAATAAATTAGTACGAGATAAAATTTTAGAAATCATAGAGGCGGATGGAATATCGTATAATGCAAGAGTGTTAGAACCGCAGGATTTTCTGGAAGAAGTTAAAGCAAAAATAATGGAAGAAGCGAAAGAGTTTAAAGAATCAAAAACTATACAAAACAGTGTAGAAGAATTAGCGGATCTGTTAGAGCTCGTCCATACGGCGATAAATGCATTAGGAATAAGTTATCAAGAATTAGAAGAGATTCGTGCGCACAAGAAGGCTAAACGTGGTGGGTTTGAAAAAGCGATTTATTTAATAGATGTTGAGGATAAATAAATATTGTAGAGGTGCCTAGCTTGAAGAAAACCATGCTGTCAGGACTTGCAGTCATCCATCTTGTCTTGCTAAGCAAAATGAAGTAAAAGGACAACAAGGAATGTATTATATCTATACAGAAGAAAATGTCTATGTTAATGATAAAGATGGTAGTTACGCAAAAAGAATATATTAAACCATGTACATTCTATATTGGGGGAGTACATGGTTTTTTAATGTGATAATTCAGTAAGTATTCAGTAAAAATGGAACTATTTGTATTAGAAAACGTCTAATGGCTTAATGAAAAGTCATCTACATTGAAAGAAGGGGTTTTGTCATGGTTGGTTTACTGAATGTCGGGAGTATAGGGTTAGGATTAGTTGCATGGTTCCTTCCGATAATTTGTCTTTTACAAATAAAAAACATTGCCTTTAAAAAATGGGGACTGCTTACTTGTTTAAGTTTCAGTGCTTGTGCTATTGCACTTATATTCCAAATGTACTATAGCTATTATCTTGTAAAGATTGAAGATTGGAGTGCCCTTTTGGACACAACAGAAGCTGTCATATTCGCTGCAACCGTTCTTCTGAGCGTAACGATTTTATTAAATAGTATAACGATATTTGTATTTTGGAAAAAAAGCTTCAAATAACAGGTTAAATTGAGCTGTGAAAGGGTGTAGTATTGAAAAAACTTGCAATATTGCTTTTTATTTTGGTTGTAGCATTTGATTTACTTCTTCTGTTATTGGGCTTAAATCAATACTATGTTGCTATTATTAAATATACAGGTATTATTTTTCCAGCGTTTCTTACGGTCCTATCGATTTTTATTTTTGTTAGCACGCTCGGCATTAAAACAGCCGAGAAAATCACCATTTCTGTAATAGCCTCATTAATACTAGCTGTCATGCTATTTGTTCATTTGATAGGGGATTATCAAATTGACACAATTACATCACCAGCCAGCAAAGATACATTAATAATCGAACATCGAAATGCGACATTAGGCGAGACAACCCATCTATACTATTTTTATCGTAACACAGCTTGTCCTGGCGTAATAAAGAAGGTAAACAATAAAGTGCTTACAATACAAACGCGTGAAAGCGGCCAAATCCCTAATGATTTAGAAGTATTGGGGGTAGATAATGCTGAATGGATAGAGGGGAAGGGCATTATTTTTCACTCACACTATGCAACAACAAAGTTAGATTTTTAATAGTGCGGACTTTTTTGCAGGCGATTGTAGCAAATTTTAGGGGAATGGACTAAGCACTGTTCATAAAATAAAGGCTTAATTTGGCCAAAGTATAAATAGAAGGGACAAAAACGATGAAAAAATCTTATACAACGATTGAAAAGTTAAAATTTGTTGTTTTTGTTGTCGCTAGTATATTAATTGCAATACTTGTTTTTAAATATGATCATTTCAGTAATATCGTTTTGACATTATCAATTACAATAATTCTTATGAATAAAATACGAGATTCAAAAAAAGACAAAAAACCAGATTATTTATCAATCGGATTATGGCTATTGTTAACCTTTACAGCGCTGTTAATTACCGTTATGGATTTTATTCATCCTCCCAATTAATTAGTAAAATAGTAGAAAATTATTTTGCCTGTCACTACGAAGAATAAAACTACTGGTGAATAGTGTTTATGTTTCGGGAGAAAATATTCAGAAACACTATTTAGGAGCGATAAAATTGACAAAATATATGCTGTATACATTGTTATTGGTAAGTGTCCTGCTGTATGGCATAGTGAATGAAACAGTATATGCAATGGAAGATGATGCACCTCAACATTTAGAGGAATTTCTTCCTCAAATAGGATACAAAACGATTGAAGCTGCATTACAGGATTTTGAACAGCATTATCATCAACAACTGAAGCTACCATTGCGAGTGCCACCATTAAGTTTTACCCATCAATTCGGTAGGTTTAATACAAATCATTATTTTGAAGTTACGTTTATTAATGAAATTGCGCCTCAAAATCATTATAAAATCGATGTACGACCACTTGAGGAAAAAATTACATTTGAAAAATATAGTTCCATTGTCTTTCAGTTAAAAAACGGCCATGATGCACTTTATATTGATCATGCGCAAATAGGCTTTAATTTATTGGTTATCGAAAGAGATAACTGGCAATATGTTTTTAGTATCGATAAAGATGTTGCAGATAAAGTAACAGCAGAAATACTTGTTGAAATTGCAAATTCAATTGACTATGGAAACCATTTTTAATAGGAGTTGCTTTGGCAGCTCTTTTTTATCATTGAACGGTAATTTTGAGTTTTTATGTTCTATGGTATAATTGTAATTATTTACTATTTGTAGTGGGGGAACATATGAAAAATTATCGATTACTTCGTATATGTACTTTGATTATCCTATTATCAGGTTGTAGTGTATCTTCGACAAAAACTGAAGAACCACTGTTAAAAGAAACAGCGCCTATTAAAACGACCATTGACCTAAGTAGTGAAGATAAAGAAAAAAGCGAAGAAGCAAAAGTAAGTGATCAACCTCTCCTAATTGATGCAGAAATAACAGCACCTACAGGAGATAATAAAAATTATTTTACTTATGAGGGAAATGTGCCTTTGAAAATCGCTTTATTGAATACTGGTACAGAAACCTTTTTATATACCTTTCGACATGCTGACAACGAAACGATTGTAGCACAAGGTATGTTGAAAAGTAATGAAAGTTTCAACGAGGTATTTGATGAATTGCCTGAAGGAGACTATGTTCTTTCTTGCGTTGTCGTTGCTGAAGAACCACCAGCAGATATAAAACTAAGGGTAAAGGTAGAATTGCTTAATGAAACTGTATGAATAGGTTTGTCTTTAAAGATAGCTTGATGCTATCTTTTTTTTAAAGTGAAGCATTACTTTACTAAAAACGTCCATACTATAAATAATGCCTACAATCTTTTATTCTCATTAGAAAAGGGGATGTATTGGTGAAGAAAATCGTGCTATTGTCGATACTGTCGGTTGTCGCAGTGAATTGTATTTCGTTAGTGGTATTTGCCAATGAGCAACCAGAAGAAGACTTAATGCAAATTATTAGACCATTTATGCCAGCGAATTCGTCACTTATAAGTCCAGATAAGCCTTTTTCTACAAAGTCTGTTCAACTTTATGATTTTAATCACGATGGACAAAAGGAAATCATTTTCACCTATGAAATAAAAGCAAAGAATCAACCCGCTCCTTCGCAATTTGGCGCAATCGTTCTACAAAAGGACCAATCACATTGGCAAAAAGTGTGGGAAACATCCAAGCAAGGAGTAGATTTGGACTTTTCAACTTTAAAAGACATTACTGGTGATGGTACAAAAGAGTATTTATTCGGTGTAACAATCGGTGCATCTATCGGTAGCGAGCTCGAAGTTTTCCAATCACTGAATAACGCATTTAAAAAGATTGCGGATATTCCTTATCATAAAATGGAGTTTGTTGAAGGTACGCAAAAAGTGGCAATTGCAATTTGGCATCTATACATTGGAGATAGTTACTTAGTTGAGGTACTTCAATGGAATGGTGAAAAATTAGTTTATAATGAAGCGTCCTATGCGAAATATTATCCGCTAATCGAAAACTTTTATATCGATAAAATTTCACAAATCGATGCTTGGTTTTATTGGTATTGCCTTGCAGACGCTCAAATTCAAGCAAATAAATTTAAAGGGGCGTATCGTTCCATTCAAGAGGGGACTGCTTTAGCTAAAGCCTCCGCTATGCATGAGGTCATCCAATATTTTAAAAATCTCACGGATAGGCTAAAGAATAAAAAAATAAACGCTAGTCTTTTTATATAAAGAATATTTGACGATAAAAAAAAAACAAGCGCGTAGCCAATTTGGCACGTGCTTGTTTTTTTAGTATACAATACTGCGTCATGTTGAACTAGTTGAACGAGTAGCCTTCAAATACCTTTAATCCTTCTGCATTTAAAACTTGTTCAATTAACAGCGGTTTATGTGGGCTTTTTTCAAATACCTCTTTACTGGCAATCATAATATTACTGCCTGCGATTTCTGCTAATTGATCATGTGACACACTGTAGACGACTTTCCCTAATTTCGACCATACCATTGCACCTGTACACATAACACAAGGTTCACAGCTTGTATACAGCGTATAATCACTTAAGTCGAAAATGTTGTGTTCAGTGCAATATGTACGAATAAGACCAATTTCTGCATGATGGGTTGGGTCACAAAAACTATTAATTTTATTTTCACCATACATCACTATTTCATCTTGTTTAACTAAAATTGCACCAAATGGTTCATTCCCAGCTTTGCGTGCATTGAAAGCCATTTGAATGGCGATTGTCATAAATTTTTCATCTTGTTGTGTCATCGATCGATCCTCCAATACTAGTGCTATTATAAAGGATGTTCTAACACTTTGAATATGTATTTCTTGATAATAAATAGTACTTCTAAGATATATAAAATTATTTATGCCCTAACTTTGCAATTTTTTTAAGATAAAAAGCGCCAGCTAGCATGGTTAAAATGCCAAATCCTTTATAAGTGAAAGTTTTAAATGGTTCATTATACACTGTTAGATTAACGAAATAGAAAACCAATAATGGAATTTACGATTTTCATTAGCATGACATGCCTCCACTAACATGGATAATAATAAAGTGTGAATTACTTGTAAGGCTTATAATGTTTTAATTGTTCAATTGGTAACACGGTACCGTCTATCGTATAGTGTTCGAATTGGCCTAATCGATCTTTACGATGGACAAAATAAATATAAACAACATTTGGTTCGTCATTAAAAATCACATGCACAGAGTAGTTAGGTAAGCCCCCTAAATACCATTCGCAGTCAATGGACTGTATTTCATCCTCTGTATAGTGAATTTCTTCTATTAAATATTCGCGAATTTTATGTTCATACAGATGCTTTTTCAGCTGCAGTGTAACATAGGGAACGAGCACGATAAGTAGTAATGCGACAGGCAATATTTTTTTCATACAATCGCTCCTAGCTATTAAATAGTAATCGAGCTATTCATTTATGTATATAGGGGGAACTCAGGAGGGACGACAATTCCATACTATTTTTGATCTAAGTTATAGACAATGCTGTAAGAGATATTGAGTTTATAGGAAACCCAAGACTCAAAAATCCTATTTATTTCTTTGTTTAAATCGTCCTTGTCCATACGATGGTCAAGTCCCAATTGCTCAAACGTAAAAGTTTCTAGTATTTCTTCATTATATTTAGTATTAACAGCAAACGTTACGGTTTGATTCAATGATATTTCCTCCAATCAATACAAGTGTCACTGCTAATGGTTATTAAATGAGAGGACTTGCTTTTATAGATAATCGCAAGTCCTCTTTTTATTGCGAATTTATAGCTCTAAAGATTCGTTTTCTACAACTTTTTCGGCACTTTGTTGTTTCTTCTGGATAGATAGAAGAATAAGCGCTTGCGCTGTCATCGTCAGCACGATAAATAATAAATGCGTGTTAGAGTAGAACAATTTTGAGATGAAGTAATAAATAGGTGCTGATGATAAGTAAGAAATATACTGATTTTTAGTTATTAAATAGATAATGGTAGCAATACATAGCGTAACGACTATTAGCTCTAACGTATCACCGATTAGTCTGCTATCGAAATCAAACAGTAAATCGCTAATATAGGACATGTCTTGTTCACCTCACTTCGCTATAGAAAATAAATATTTACAAAAATTGTAACATAATAGAACGCTTGTTGGAAGCTATTGGTAGAAAATGAGATTTGACAATTCATCTGCACACATTGAATTGCTATTGTCTTTCTTCAATCAAATTGCTGTATATAGCTAATGTGCAATACATTGAGTGGGCGCTATCAATAGCTTTCAAGAGTATTGGGAGTGAGCGTATATAAAAACACAAATGGCGTACGTATTATCGCATACTATAAATTAACCATCATTTCATATGGATATAACATGTAATACGTAACGAGATATTTTAGAAATACCCGCTAGAAGGCAGTTAGCTGTCATTCGTTTCAATCCAAATTGAGCTAGAATTATGACAGGTATGTAAAGAGGAAGGGGGGGACGCACTTGGTTTCCATTCGACAAAAATTAGTATCTGCGAGTCAAGCTGCAAAAATTACAAATGGAAAAAATAATGCCAAAAAATATATTGTTGTACACGAAACAGATAATACGAGTGCAGGAGCGGACGCAGATGCTCATGCTCGACTACAAATAAACGGTAATAGTAGAGATGCCAGCTGGCATTGGCAAGTAGATGATCTTGAAGCCATCCAATCTTTTGAACATTATTGGGAATGCTGGGGAGCTGGAACGTACCAAGGAAATGCGCAAGGTATTCAGGTGGAAATTTGTGTAAATAGTGATGGCGATTTCAAAAAGGCAGTCGAAAATGCTGCAAGTTTAATTGCAAAAATAATAAAGGATGAAAATATAGCCATTCAAAATGTTGTACAGCATCATTATTTCAGTGGGAAAAACTGTCCGAGAAATATCCGTGCAGGGAAAATCACATGGACTAATTTTTTGCAAATGATAACAAGTATTGAAACACCAAAGCCAGAAAAACCACCAACCGAGTCATTGAAATATCGTATTGTCACAGGCACATATAGTACCCGAAATGCAGCGTTAAGTGTTTTAGACATCATGCAGAAACGTTTTGGCTGGGTTGCCTATATTGAACAGGAAGGGACAAAATACCGTGTCAAAACAGGTACTTTTACAGGCCTGACCGCTGCAAAAAGTGCAGACAATAAAATAAAAACAGCTAAATTAGCACAAGTGACATATATTATCGAAGCATAATGATAAATCCTTTAAATAATTGAGTATTTTAGTTGACTGCTTATAGGAAATGAGTAGAATAAAAAGATAGTACTATTAAATATATAAAACTTAGCAGCTAAAAATAGTGCCTCAGGATTGTATCTGAGGCACATTTTATTGATAAATTGTCAACGTGGAAGCTTTTGAAAGACATTTTCTATTTAATAGAGAATAGTAGATAAAAAAGTACTTTTTCAATGTACAATTTTATGAAGTTAGTAGAGAAACGAGTGCTGTCATGAAATTTTGACACGCTTTTTCTTTTCGTCTTCTCTATAACCTGTTAAGATGGTAATAGTGTGACAACAAGTTAGTGTATATGAGAGTGGTGACAATCAAGATGGATGAACAGAAAAAAGATGGTTTAGAACAACAGCAAGAGCAAACACCGCAAGTAGAGGTAAAACCAGCGGGGCAATTTATTCAGATGAAGCCGTTTAAATTTATTATGCTGATGTTCTTTACAATCTTAATTACCGCAGGCTTAACCATTTTTGCGTTAACTTTCGGTGAAAAGAAAGTAGTAGAAGTAAAAGTTCCGATTGAACGTGCGGAATTTACAAAGTTGTATGAAGCATTTGATATGCTGAAAGGCAAATACTACAAAGATATTGATGATGAAAAAGTAGTCGATGGTGCCATCAACGGCATGTTTGAAGCATTAGAAGACCCGTACTCTGATTTCATGGTAAAAGATGAAGCAGAACAGTTTAACTCTGGATTATCTTCAAGCTTCCAAGGAATTGGCGCTGAAATTCAAGAACGTAATGGATTCATTACTGTTGTGTCACCTATTAAAAATTCACCGGCTGAAAAAGCAGGCTTATTACCAAAAGATATTATTTTAACTGTAGACGGCAAAAGTATCCAAGGCTTTAGTGCTTCAGAAGCGGTAGCGCTTATTCGAGGCGAAAAAGGTACGCCTGTTAAACTAACAGTGAAACGTGGCGAAAATGCTAAACCGATTGAAATGACGATTATTCGCGATGACATTCCTGTAGAGACGGTTTACGGTGAAATGCTAGATGGTGATATTGCGCATATTCAAATCACTTCATTTAGTGAGAAAACAGGAGAAGAGTTAGAAAAAATGCTCGCTGAGTACGAAGGAAAAGGCATGAAAGGGATTGTCCTTGATTTACGCCAAAATCCAGGTGGTTACTTAGATGCAGCAGTTGAAATTTCAAATTTATTTGTACCAGAAGGTAAAGCGATTGTACAAGTGCAGCAAAAAGATGAGGAACCAGTGATTACAAATGCCGTTGCAGGGAAAAAATATGATTTACCTGTAACAGTACTAGTTGATAATGGTAGTGCTTCTGCTTCAGAAATATTAGCAGGTGCATTAAAAGAATCAGTGGGTGCTAAAATTGTTGGTGAAACATCATTCGGTAAAGGGACAGTGCAAAATGTTACACCTTTAAAAGATGGCTCGAACTTAAAATTCACTACTGGTAAATGGTTAACACCGAACGGTAATTGGATTAATGAAAAAGGAATCGAACCAGATGTAAAAGTTGCTTACCCTGCCTATGCTTCCTTACCTATTTTAGATCCTACGATTGAAATGAAAGAGGGCTTACAATCTGATGCTGTCAAAGTAGCTGAAGAAATGCTTGAGGTGCTTGGCTATGAACCTGGCAAAGCTGACGGTTTGTTTGATCAATATACAGAACGCGCAGTGGAAAAACTCCAAGCGGATAATAAGCTTGAAGAAACAGGCATTTTAACGAATGAAACAACGTATGCATTAATGGATGCGTTACGTGCGAAAATGAAATCAGAAGATCCTCAACTGTTAAAAGCAAAAGAACTTGTATCTGAGGCTAAATAATAAACTGAGGCAATAACAAACTAACACAGCAGCTGTCGCACAAGTCGTCTCGTACGGCGAATGCGGCAGCTTTTTTTATAGGAGGAATGCATTGTGAAGGATGTATATTTATTTAGTGGGTTTCTTGGAAGCGGCAAAACATCAATGCTAACAGATGTTATTCGACAACTAAAGGAACATGGATTAAAGCCAGCTGTTATTATGAATGAGCTTGGCAAGTTGCCTTTTGACTCACAGGCAGTAGAGGAGGACGTCCCGTTAAAGGAGATGTTAGAAGGTTGTATTTGTTGTTCAGGAGCTGAAAAAACAGAAGCTCAAATTCAATCTCTACTATTAGATAGTGAATTTGATGTCCTTATAATTGAAACAACTGGAGCGGCACATCCTGTAGAAGCATTGGATGCAGTTTACTCGCCAATTTTTGCTGAGCAATTAAATGTCAAAGGGATTGTCACTGTGGCAGACTCAAAGCTATGGTTAAATCGAGAGACGCTGACGCCACAAGTTCGTACATTGTTTATGGAACAAATTCGCCATGCTCATTTACTATTGGCCAATAAAATGGATTTACTAAGCGAAGCGGAGCAAGCAAAGGTTGTCTATGAGCTCCAAGGTTTTAATCCGCATGCATTTATTTTGCAAACAACAAATGGGCGGGTGCCGTTGTCTTTACTCGAAGGATTAACAGCTACAGTACAAATCGACAAAGACAACATTGTCAAAGCCCCAATCTCTTCGATGCATTTAACATCACGATTAGTAGAATTCGACGGAGTTCACTTTACACAAGCGCAATTTGAAGACTGGGTACGTGTATTGCCAGATACAGTGTACCGTATGAAAGGCTACGTTCCGATTGAAGGAGTGAAAAACCCAATGTTGTTTCAATATGCTTATGGCATGGTACAATGGCTGCCAGAGTACATTAAAATGCCAGCAAAGCTTGTGTTAATCGGTGAAAATGTCGGAAGTGTTGTTGTACCTGGAATCGACTAACAATACATTTTTTAAGATGTTGAACGCACATATTTTCAATAAAACTGCTCGTGTTGTTACTGAATGGCCTTAAGCTATACAGTAGAACTGAGCAGCTTTTTTTGTATTCATTCTATTTCTAGTAAAAGTTTGCTTGAATTTTTCTAAGGGGACGGACAACTTTGGTACGAAAAACAGATAAAATATGAACAGATTTTGCACAGTGTCAACCCCATATAAAACGTAAGTATTTCATAGCATGGTGAAACATGCTAAAAATTATAACAAAAAAACCCCTGTTTAACGGAAACTACTTCTCTATTGGGCAAGCTAGCAGATGATGGCAAGATTTTTAATAGAATCATACTTTACGATAGGTTGCAGATAGGAGGAATTGCAAAATGAAAAAAACACTTACTGCAATTTGTGCAACATTTCTTTTAGCGGCTCCAATTCAATTGGCTTCTGCTGCTTCCAATACAACAGAGGGGAACACAGCGAATCAGACAACGAACTGCAAAGTTTACTATTATAATTGGTCAAATCACAAATGGGTTGTAACGAAACCACAAACGACAACACCATCTAAAGATACGGAAACAAATCAACAAACAAATCAACAAACAAATAAACCATCAAATCCACAAAATAATACAACGACAACACCACCGACTACTTCGAAGCCAACTACATCTACATCAGATGTCAATGCTTTTGAACAAGAGGTAGTAAAATTAACAAATGCTGAGCGTACGAAAGCTGGTTTAAAAGCTTTACAAACAGATGATAAACTAATGGCTGCAGCAAGAGAAAAATCACAAGATATGCAATCAAAAAACTATTTTTCACATACGAGCCCAACATTCGGTTCACCATTTGATCGTATGAAAGCTTTAGGTATTACGTATAAGAGTGCCGGTGAAAATATCGCCCAAGGTCAACGTACACCACAAGAAGTTGTACAAGCTTGGATGGATTCACCAGGTCACCGTGCTAATATTTTAAATGCGAATTATACACATATTGGTGTTGGTTATGTGAAATCAGGCAACTACTGGACGCAACAATTTATTCAAAAATAATGATGTGTTTAGTTAAATAAAAGCAAATAGGGTGTCCAATAAGTCGTAAGAGGCTTATTTGGGCGTCTTTTTTGTTTAGTTGAACGACGGATGGTTCAGTAAGTCTTAGTGAACAATAAAAAAGTGTTAAATTGATCATAGTCGTCAATCTAACACTTTCTTTTGTTTTTTAGTTTCGGTTATTTACTGCAATACATATTTTCTTTGTACAAGTAATAAACGAATTAATAATGTAATGGCTCCTGCAGAAAGGCCTGCGACAAGTCCAATCCAATAACTAACTGGTCCAAGGTCTGTATAGTTAGCGAGTAAAAAGCCTGTAGGTAATCCGATAATCCAATAGGAGATGATGGCCATAATGAATGTTATGGTAACATCTTTATACCCTCGTAAAGCACCTTGAACCGGTGCTTGTATCGAATCGGACAATTGGAAAATGGCAGCATAGACTAAAAATTGCTGGGCGTATTGTAAAACCAATCGATCACTTGAGTACATTGTAGCAATTTGTTCGCGAAGTAAGTAGAGTATGCAAGCTGAGAAAAAGCTAAATAAAATCGCTGTACCTACGCATAAATAACTATAAACCTTCGCATCGCGTAAACGACCTGCACCAATTTCGAAGCCTACTAAAATTGTTACACCCATTGATATACTAAGAGGGACCATATATAACAACGATGTAAAATTAATAGCTATTTGATGGGCTGCAATGATTTCAGTACTAAAGCTACTCATCATCATTGTAACAGCAGAAAAAATACTTGTTTCCGCAAATAAAGAGATACCAATTGGCACACCAATCACTAAAATCTCTTTCCAACTTAACCATGCCAGCTTAGACCACTCACGGAAAATCGAAAATTGTTCAAAAGGCACACGTTTTGCAACAATCCAAACGGTGATAATGAAAATTAGCCAGTAAGTAATGGCAGTGGCAACACCTGCACCAACACCGCCAAGTTCTGGTGCTCCAAATTTACCGAAAATAAATATGTAATTTAATAAAATATTAATCGGCGTTGCTAGCAGCGTAATGATCATTGTTACACGTGTTTGACCTAACGCATCAATAAAACAACGTAGGACAAAAAATAATAAAAGTGGTAATAGTCCCACGCACATTGCTTGAATATAAGATTTGGCAATGTTATGGACAGCTTGTGCTAATTGCATATTGCCTAAAATCCAATCGAGTGCAAAAAATAAAAAGACAAAAATAACGGCAGCAAGTACAAGGGCCACATATAAGCCTTGTTGCACAGCCTTTTTCGCTGCATGTTCTTTCTTAGCACCAACTAATTGGGATACAATCGGTGTGATCGCTAATAAAATTCCTGAAAGCCCCGTATAGACAGGCATCCAAATAGAGGAACCAATCGATACACCCGCTAAATCAGCTGTACCGTAACGACTAGACATTAAAATATCAAAAAATGATATAAGGTAAATGGCTACTTGCGTAATTAAAATTGGTACAATGATTTGTAAAATTAAAGCATACTTTTGTTTTAATGAAGTGGTTTTGTACATGTCAGTTACTTCCTTTATAAGCATAATGAATTAGTATAACATAGAGTAGACATAATATGAGTGAAAAATTAAAAGCTTCATCTATATCTTTTCAGTCGCATATAGTAAAATAAAAGACTGTAAACAAAAAGTAGCGTTTTGCTGCTATGGCTTTTAAGGAATAGGAGAATTAATGTGAAACAACAAACAATCATTTTAACCGGTGGTGGGACAGCAGGCCATGTATCACTTAACCAAGCGATATTACCTTCTTTACTTGAACTGGGTTATGATGTCCACTATATTGGTTCAGAGCAAGGTATAGAAAAAGAACTAATAGGCGAGGCATTTCCTGACGTTCCGTTCTATGGGATAGCAAGCGGAAAATTGCGTCGTTATTTCTCTATGAAAAACTTTACAGATCCTTTTAAAGTGCTTGCCGGTGTTATGCAAGCGTTTAGAATTATAAAAAAGGTGAAACCAGAAGTTATTTTTTCTAAAGGTGGTTTTGTCTCTGTGCCTGTTGTGATGGCGGCTAAATTAGCAGGTATTCCAGTCGTTATCCATGAATCAGATGTAACACCTGGTTTGGCAAATAAAATAGCGTTACCTTTTGCTTCTCATATTTTTACGATTTTTGAAGAGACGCTACAGCACTTGCCAAAAGAAAAGGCAACTTGTACAGGTTCTATCATTCGTCAAGAATTATTTAATGGCAATAAAGCAAAAGGCCTTGCTTTCTGCGGCTTTACTTCATCAAAACCTGTTCTGTTAGTGATGGGGGGAAGTCTTGGTTCAGTTGTGTTAAATGATGCATTGCGCCATAATTTACCCGAATTACTTCAAACATTTCAAGTAATTCATCTTTGTGGCAAAGGGAATAAAGATGATAGCTTAGAGTCAATGATTGGTTACAAACAATTTGAATATGTAACAACAGAATTGCCAGATCTACTACATGCAGCTGACTTTGTCGTTTCACGTGCAGGTTCAAATTCTATTTTTGAATTTTTAGCACTTCATAAGCCTATGCTGTTAATTCCTTTATCAGCGCAAAAAAGTCGTGGTGATCAAATTTTAAATGCGAAGTTGTTTAAAAAACAAGGATATGCCGAAGTGTTGCAAGAAGAAGAACTGACGAAGGAATCATTTATGAAATCAGTCTATACGTTGACAGAGCGTAAAGCTGAAATGATACTAACAATGGAAAAAACACAAAGACCGAAAACGCCAGATGAAATGGCTAAATTAATCATACAATATAAAAAATAAAAAGCTATGTACATTGTTTGGATAAACAGTGTACATAGCTTTTTTAATTGATTCATTACATTGCTTGTTCTTCGCCTTCTTGTGTTTGATGGGCTGTTGTTAAATAGAACAAGTCACGTGGAATTTTGTATAAATGAAATTGTGCCTCGCCACTGTTTACTTGAGCTAATAAAGTAGGGTGACTATCATTTGCACTGACAACATAAGGCAATTTTAAAGCGGCACGTTGTGATTTAACATTTTCAACTCGAATACGGAGAAAAACCGTATGGAAATTATATTCAAAAAACAACTCGTTCAAAAAAAGCATTTTTGCCTTTTGGTTGTAACCTTGCCCTTGATAAGGGGATCCGATCCACGTTCCGAGGAAGCCTGCACCGTCCTCAACATCATGAATGCTAATGGTGCCGATTGGTTGACCCCAATCATCGGTAATTGTCCTAGAAATAGCGAGCCCTCTCGCTTCTTCTTCAATTAGTTGCTTGGTCATAAACCAGTATTCATCCGCCGATTTGGCTTTTTGACGGACGAAGGGAAAAACAGATGGATGCGATAATAGCTCATAAAGCTCTGTACATTCATGTAGGTCTCGATGTTTAAGCATACGAAACGCCTCCTTTACAAGGGTAGTTAAAACAATTCCGTTAAAACATAAGAATAAAACTAAAATTCGTACTGGAATTAAAAACCCAAAGAACTAGACGTTATAACTATGTTATCCATAATCTCCCGCAGTCTTACTGATTTTGCGACCATACCGAAAAATGGCTAGTTTTATTAATATAATATAACAAGTCTACTGCTTGGTGCAATCAATTTACTCTTTAAAACAAAAATTTACTTTAGTTATCAGTTTATTCTGACAACTTAACGAAAAATATTTATTACGGCAATTGCTAGATATGAATAGAAAGTCTATATTAGTTATATATTACATGAAAATGAGAAAAATAGTGTATTTCTTTAGTAATGTTTTACTTTTTTAGTGTGAAAATTTTATCATATTTTATCTTGAAAAAGATAGAATCTTTCTGAAATCCAAAAAGTTAAACGATTGTAAATATGTTATAATACTAGTGTAATTTTTTGTTTTAAAATAAATACATTTATAACGAATTTATATATATGTGACTTTATTATGGGGAGTGACATCATGGAATATCTTTTAAGCGAAAAATTTTTTAACGAATTATTTATTGGAGAAGATTTCGTCTATTTAATGAAAAAAGTTGGAGACGATTATCAATATGTTCGCTTAAATCAAGCTGCCCAAGTACTGTTATCCGAAAATGCCGTAGGAAAAATGTTATCTGCTGTTACTTCTAGTCGGAATTTTGTTATTATTCAAGATAATTACCATCGAGCAATTGCATTGCATCAGCAAGTCGATTATGTGGATTATGCCTATGTTAAATCTGAAGTACGAAAATATGAGACATCTGTGCGCCCGATAAAAGACGGAGAAGAAGTCTATGTTTTAGCTATAACAAAAGAAATTTTATATGACAGAAGTATTGAAGATAAATTTTTATTTATGCGATCTATGTTTGATCATGCTTTTTTTTCAACAGTCATTTTATCTGCTGAGGGCACTATTTATGAAGTGAATACAAGTTTTATGGAAGATTTTACTTTAGATAATGATAAGATAAAAAATCAGTTATTCATTGATTTACCGATTATACCGAAAGAAGAAATTGCGAAAATACAACATTATTTACAAAGAGCTGCAATGGGCGAAAATATTGGAGAAAAGCTCATTAAGCTTCATACATTGGATAAGAAGGAACGCATGTATTTAATATCGCTTTCGCCTGTCATGCAGGGGGATAATTCCTTTGCTATTTTTCTTATCATGCAGGATTTTACGCAATTTACAGAACAAAAGGCAGCATTGCGGTCAACAACACACGGTTTAGAAGTGTTTAAAGCTGCACTTAATTCCGCTACTTCCATTGCTGTTTTGGATGTAGAAGGTAAAATTGTCGAAGTAAATGATTTATTTTTAAATGCTTCTGGATTTATAGCTAGTGAGCTTATCGGTCAACCTTATAATCTTATCGAGCCGAGGAATAATAAAAAAGGTGTTTTTCAAACGATTAATAAAACGCTTTTTTCAGGCGAGGTTTGGCGAGGTGAGCTATGCTATCGCACCAAATATCATGCAGACTATTGGGTAGAGGCAGCCATTGTGCCATTGAAAAATGAATTTGGCAAAGTGGAACAATATTTATCCATTAACTATGATATTACAGACAAGAAAAGAATGTTAACAGAATTAAAAAATATTGAGCGTACATTCCGCTTAATTACCGAAAATACAAATGATTTAATTGTCATCATTAATGAGGATGGCATTATTATTTATGCCTCACCGTCTTACAAAGTGTATTTAGGTTATGAAATAGTTGGATTGCAAGGTCAATTTTACAGTAATATTATTGATGAACAAAGTAAACCAGCGTGGCAAGCGTTTCTTAATGATTTTACTGAAAAGACGGATACCCAGTTTGAACTTTTATTGAAAGCGAAAGATGGAAGGCCTGTTTGGACAGAAGGGAATGTGACGGTCGTTCATGATACTGAACGGGAAACCATTTCTCAAATTATTATGGTTTCACGTGAAATCACACATCGAAAAGAACGAGAAAATGATTTACTCTATCTTGCCTATCACGATAGCCTAACACAACTCCCAAATCGAAGATATCTATTAAAAGAATTCCCTAAAATTATGTCGGATGCACATACAAAAGATACTTGTATTGCCATGCTTTATATCGATGGAGATGATTTCAAAGATGTTAATGATCGATATGGACATGATATGGGAGATGATTTTATCCGTAAATTTGGTCATGTGCTCATTACATCTGTTCGTAGTCATGATTTAGTCATCCGCATGGGTGGCGATGAATTTATCATTATTTTAACGGGTTTAACCCGTGATACAGACGATAGACAAGCACAAATGATGCATATTATTAATCGCATTCGTGCGGGATTAAAAAAAGGATGGACGATAGAAAATCATTTCTTTTCTCCAACTGCATCCATGGGCATCGCTTATTACCCAGAACATGCTACAAGCCTTGAATCGTTAATGGATTTAGCTGACCAAGCATTATATAAAGCGAAGGAATGCGGGAAAAATCATTTATTTATAACCGCACCTCAATAATAAGAGTCTGTACAAACGAGTATTCACTTGTAGTACAGGCTTTTTCATTGGTGTTAGGCTCATGCTATAATTGTGAAGGAGTTTTAATATTGAAAATAGAAGGTGAACAAATGCCTAAAAAAATACTATTAGTAGAAGATGAAAAGCATATTGCCCGATTTGTAGAGCTTGAATTACAGCATGAAGGCTACGACGTAACCGTGGCATTTGATGGGCGAGAAGGATTAGCATTAACAACAAATGAACAATATGATGTCCTATTATTGGATGTAATGCTACCGAGTATCAATGGCATTGAAATTTGCCGAAGAGTTCGTACGCAGTCACAAGTGCCCATTATTTTACTTACTGCACGAGACGCAGTAATGGATCGGGTTGCTGGATTAGACGCTGGCGCGGATGATTACATAGTAAAACCGTTTGCCATTGAAGAATTACTGGCAAGAATAAGGACTATTTTGCGCCGTGTAGAGCCTCAAGAAAAACGATGGGGACAGACGTTGCAATTTCGTGATATTGAAATCGATATTGATGCATATGAGGTATTGGTTCAAGGGGAAAGACTGGACCTAACAAAAACCGAATATGATTTGTTAAAGCTATTAATAGAACAAAAAAATAGAGTTTGTACGCGGGAATTAATTTTAACTTCCGTTTGGGGATATGACGCAGATATTGAGACAAATGTAGTGGACGTATATATCCGCCATTTACGGACAAAACTACCAGGTGATTCAAATGCTTATATTGAAACGGTACGTGGAGTAGGATACGTGATGCGTGAATGAAAAAATTAAAGGATTATATAAGTAATTTATCTTTACAAAGAAAATGGATGCTAACATCTAGTGCTGTGATTTTTATTAGCTATGCCATTATTTGTATTGTCGTCTATGTTTCATTGCATACATGGCTATTAAATGATGAAGGAAGTAAAGTAATACGAACTAGAGATGATGTCGTTTCTTTTTTAGAGTCACAAGGACCAAATATCTCGATTCAACAAATTCAACAAAACACAGGTTTATTAAAATCAATTGTCGATCGCGATCAAACTGTCAGACTCTTTAATAATGATGGAATTGAAATATTGCGAATTAATAATGCTTCCAAAGCCGCCCCTTTATCATCGATGGGGGAAGTTGTACAAATGACTGTTGACAAAAAGGATGCATATGTTGTCAATGAACCGTTACAGCTCGGTTTTTTCCAAGTATATATTCAAGTGATTCATCCGTTAACGCGTTTTGAATCTTTAATGCGCTATTTATTGACTGCCATGCTCATTGCGGGTGTCGGTGCACTGTTACTATCTGGCTCCATCGGTTATTATTTAGCGAACTATTTAACGAAGCCTCTTCATGCATTACGTGCATCGATGAAAACAGTTATGGACCAAGGTTTTAATGAGCCAATTCAGCTAAGTTATACATCTCATGATGAAATTGGTGACTTGTTAAAAATGTACAATGCCATGATGAATGAACTCCAAATTTCGTTTGCAAAGCAACAACAATTTGTTGCAGATGCATCCCATGAGCTACGGACACCGATACAAGCTATAGAAGGACATCTTTCATTATTGAAACGTTGGGGCAAAGATGATCCAGCTATTCTTGAAGAGTCTATTGAAACGTCCTTAACTGAAATTACCCGCATGCGCAAAATGATTGAGGAGTTACTAGAGCTTGCACGTCGAGAAGAGAAAGATGAATTAAGTGAGGCCAATCCTATAGAGGTCATTAATAGCGTCATAGAAGAAATGGCGTTAGTATATCCAAATGCAAAAATCGCGCTGTCGAAAAATGAAGAAATAGGAGCGGTTTTTATAACGTTTAATGCATTAAGTCAAATCATTCGCAATATCGTGGAAAATGCAATTCGTTATTGTGAAAAAGTTCCTAAAGTCAAAATTACACTTGAAAAAAAGGGAAACGAGGTGCAAATTCAAATAGCAGATAACGGCATAGGAATTGCCGAAAAAAATCTGCCGTATATTTTTGATCGTTTTTACCGTGTAGATGAAGCGAGAAACCGCCAAATTGGAGGGACTGGCTTAGGTCTGAGCATCACGAAAATGTTACTTGAAAAATACAATGCTTCGGTAGAAGTCAAGAGCGAAGAAAATGTTGGAACCGTTTTCTTGTTGAAATTACCGCTGAAATATTAAGAAAAAACCGCTGTTTATTTAAGTTTTTTAGCCTTCGGGAAAAAAATTGCTTAATTTGCTAAAAAGTGTTGTATTTTTTGTGAAGAGTAGTAAGATTGAGATGGAAAAAACGTTCTTTAAATTATGGATAAGTTGTGTCGAACATCCTTTTAATGAACGGGATAATATTATATAATTAATTGTAATTTAATTAATGGAACCTGCCGATAGGCAAAATTTGGAGGTCATTTTTCATGTCGAACAACGTTACAACTGTAAGTTCTCCATGGTCAGCTTTCTCTGGTCCTAACTTAGGATATGTGATGGAGCAATACGACTTATTCTTACAGTCTCCTGAAGAAGTAGAACCGGAGTTAGTATCATTATTCCAACAATTTGGTGCACCAGTAGAAGTAGAAGGTGATATGGCTGTAGTAAGTGGTTCAGCAGCTCCTGCTGGCGATTTTAAAAAGATTTTAGCCGCTGTAAAATTAGCTGATACAATTCGTTATCAAGGGCATTTAGCAGCAGATATTTATCCTTTAAAAAATCGTGCACTTCAAACAGCACAAATTGAAGAAAGTGCATTCAACTTAAGTCCTGCGGATTTAGCAGAAATACCTGCTGCAATCTTCTTCAAAGAAGTGCCAGCGGGCGTGAAAAATGGTAAGGATGCTATTGACTATTTAAAATCTGTTTATACAGATAAAGTAGCTTTTGAATACGAGCATGTTAGAGCAACAGAAGAACGCGAGTGGATTCAAGCACAAATCGAATCTGGTTCTTTAAAACAAGCGCTAACTTCAGATGAGAAAAAAGCGTTATTAGATCGTTTAACACGTGTTGAAAACTTCGAGAAATTCATTCACAAAACATTTGTTGGTCAAAAGCGTTTCTCTGGTGAAGGTTTAGATACTCAAATCGTCCTTTTTGATGAAATTTTAAAAACAGTAGAAGCAAAAAATGTAGAAAATGTACGTATTGGTATGGCACACCGTGGCCGTCTAAATGTACTAACACATATTTTAAACAAACCTTATGACATGATGTTCTCTGACTTTGCACATGTTTCAAATGACTTGTTTATGCCAGAACATGGTCGTCTTGAAATTACAAAAGGCTGGACTGGTGATGTGAAATACCATATGGGTGCTTCATATACGCGTGAATCAGGTATGAATGTCAAACTAGCGTATAACCCTTCTCACTTAGAAGTAGGGAATCCGGTTGTTTTAGGTTTGACTCGTGCAACACAAGATGATACTTCAAAACCAGGGCAAGCTGTGCACAATCCTGCAAAAGGTTTAGGTATTCTTGTACATGGTGATGCTGCATTCCCAGGACAAGGAATTGTAACAGAAGTGTTAAACTATTCAAAAACTGAAGGTTTCTCAACTGGTGGGACAATTCATATCATTGCCAATAACATGATTGGCTTCACAACTGAGCTACAAGACTCACGTTCATCTGTTTATTCTTCTGACCCTGCAAAAGGTTACGAAGTTCCGGTTGTTCATGTCAATGCAGATAGCCCAGAGTCTGTGACACAAGTAGGTCGTTTTGCTGCGAACTATCGTCAAAAATTCGGTAAAGATATTATTGTTGACTTAATTGGTTACCGTCGACATGGTCATAATGAAACGGATGATCCAACTGTAACAAATCCAGAAACATACAAACTTGTGGCAAAACATGATACGATTCGTACATTATATGGTGCACAATTGGTAGCAGAAGGTTTAGTTACTGCTGATGAAGTTGCAGCACTTGACTCAGCTATTTATGCTGAAATGCAAGTGGCTTACGATCATGTTAAAGAAATGGCAGATAAAGATGAACATAAACACTTGGAAATGCCTGAAGAATTAAAAATCAATTTCCCAGAAATTGATACAGCAGTAGGTGTTGAACGTTTAGATACAATTAATGAAGAATTATTAGTGTTTGAACAAAACTTCGAGCCACAAAAGAAATTAGGCAAAATTTTAGAAAAACGTCGTGATGCTTTTGCATCTGCAAAAATTGATTGGGGTCATGCTGAAACATTAGCATACGCAACAATTATTCAAGACGGTACACCGGTGCGATTTACTGGTCAAGATGCGCAACGTGGTACATTCTCACAACGTCATTTAGTGTTACATGACAAAAATAACGGCAATGTATTTACACCACTTCACCATATCTCTGGTGCAAGCGCTTCATTTACAGTACACAATTCGCCATTAACTGAAGCAGGGGTTGTTGGCTTTGAATACGGTTACAATCTAGAAAAAGGTAATGTTCTATCCGTTTGGGAAGCGCAATTTGGTGACTTTGCGAACATGGCTCAAGTAATGTTTGATAACTTCATTTCAGGCGCACGCGCTAAATGGGGTCAAAAATCAGGATTCGTCATTCTTCTACCACACGGTTATGAGGGCCAAGGTCCAGAACACTCTTCAAGCCGTATGGAACGTTACTTACAAATGTCTGCAGAAAATAACTGGTTCGTTGCCAACTGCTCGAATGCAGGTAACTACTACCACTTATTACGCCGTCAAGCAGCAATGTTAGAAACTGAAGGTGTTCGTCCATTAGTTGTTGTATCGCCAAAATCTTTACTTCGTCATCCATTAGCTGCAGCGAATGCTGAGCAATTAGCAAATGGCTCATTCCAAGAAGTAATTGAGCAACCAGGTTTAGGTACAAAAACAGAGTCTGTTGAACGTATTGTATTAGGTACAGGTAAAGTAATGATTGATTTAGCTGACCGCGTTAAAGATGGAGAAGGTTTCGATCACTTACACATCGTTCGTGTAGAGCAACTTTACCCATTCCCAACTGCGCAAGTAGCTGATATTATTGCTAAGTATCCGAACGTTAAAGAAGTTGCTTGGGTACAAGAAGAACCTAAAAACCAAGGTACTTGGAATTATGCATTGGAAACATTATATGAACTATCTGAAGGTAAAAAGCTTCGTTATGTAGGTCGTCCTGCAATGAGCTCGACTTCAGAAGGTGATGCAGATTCTCATAAAGCTGCGCAATCAGCTTTAATTGAAGAAGCAGTTGCTGAAACGGTAAAAGTTAAATAAATCTATCATTATTACTGGAAGCTGGGCTACTTGCCTAAGGTGGTAGCCCTTTATGTGCATAATGCACGTTAATCAAAGGAGGAAATGAAAGTGGCTGAAATTAAAGTCCCTGAATTAGCAGAATCGATTACAGAAGGTAGTATTGCACAATGGGTTAAAAAAGTGGGCGACCGCGTGGAAAAAGGTGAATTCATCGTTGAACTTGAGACAGATAAAGTAAATGCTGAAATCATTTCTGAAGAAGCTGGGGTTTTAACACAAATTTTAGCTGAAGAAGGCGATACTGTTCTTGTAGGTCAAGTAATTGCAGTTGTAGAAGCTGGCGAAGGCGCAGCAGCAGCACCAGCAGCAGCACCAGCAGCAGCGGCACCAGTGGAAGCAGCACCTGCACCTGTAGCGGCTCAAGCAGTAGCAGCACCAACACCAGCAGCACCAGTTGTGGAAGAAACTTCTGGCGAACGTGTCATTGCTTCTCCAGCAGCGCGTAAACTTGCTCGTGAAAAAGGCATTGATCTAGCTGCTGTATCTCCAGTAGATCCACAAGGCCGCGTACGTGTACAAGATGTTGCAGCTCACGGTACAGCACCAGTAGCAGCACCACAAGCAAAACCAGTAGCACCAGCAGCAGTTACTGTTGATGATTCACGTGTAACAGTTGAAAAAATGAGCCGTCGTCGTCAAACAATTGCGAAACGTCTTTTAGAAGTTAAGCAATCAACTGCAATGCTAACAACATTCAATGAAGTAGATATGACAAATGTTATGGCATTACGTTCACGTAAAAAAGATCAATTCTTTGAGTCAACTGGCTCTAAGCTTGGTTTCATGTCATTCTTCACAAAAGCTGTTGTTGCAGCACTTAAAAAATACCCTTACGTGAATGCTCAAATCGTTGGCGATGAAATTCACTTAAATAACTTCTTTGATATTGGTGTAGCTGTATCAACTGAAGAAGGTTTAGTAGTACCAGTTGTGCGCGATGCAGACCGTAAAAACTTTGCTGAAATTGAAGATTCAATTGCAGATTTAGCGAAAAAAGCACGCGACAAAAAATTAGGTTTAGCTGATCTTCAAGGTGGATCATTCACTATTACAAATGGTGGTGTATTCGGTTCATTAATGTCAACGCCTATTATGAACGGTACACAAGCTGCTATTTTAGGTATGCACTCAATTAAAAAACGTCCAGTAGAAGTAAATGGTGAAGTAGAAATCCGTCCTATGATGTACTTAGCTCTATCTTACGACCACCGCATTATCGATGGTAAAGATTCTGTTGGCTTCCTTAAAACAGTTAAAGAGTTACTTGAAAATCCAGAAGATTTATTATTAAATTCTTAATTCCTGTAAATGATGTAATCAAACCCTGCGAACTTAACGTTTTGCAGGGTTTTTTTTACTGTTCGTAAAGTATTTGTTAGCCAATAATATTTGCGATCAAGCCTAATTTATCAGCATAGTTCGAAAGGCTATTATTGCTCTTGCTAAACGAATCATAAGCATTATTATGAAAGCATTTTATAATAATATTTTATGAAGTATTACGAAACATTCAGCAACTCGACTGCTTTCTTGCGCAATGTCTTTATCATATGGAAATAAGGTAATAACCTAATATTGTCATTAGTCAGAAAAATGATAAAACTATCTTGACGAATATGCTAGCTTTATAGTAATATCTATTTATCAATTAAATAAACAAACCTCACTTTTGTTTTGTGAGGTAGAGGCGCGGTATTTATTAGTCCATTGCTGAGTAGAAGCAAGCGTAGACGCAATGGAGAAGGAAATATCGCCGAAGCATAAAAGGAGCTCGTACTTTTATGCTGGGTCTGCAGTGAATAAGTGCAGGACTGTCCTAGTAAATCTAATTCCAGTTTACTAGGTTGTGCTATCTCGGAAACATGGAAATTATAGTGAGGATTTGGGCAACTGTCAATTAAAGGTAAGACCTAAGTTCACAACTTAGGTCTTTTTTTGTACAGTTGCTTTATTTTTTTTACAGAAAAGGAGAGTTTTAGATGAAAAGAAAATGGTTGCTATTTATGTTAACGGCTATGACAGCAATTTTGTTAGCGGCGTGTGGTACTGGTGACAAAAAAGATGACAACACAGCAGGTGATGCTGCAAATGATGAAACTGGTGGAGAATTCCGCATTGGGATGGAGGCAGGTTATCCTCCGTTTAACTGGACGCAGCAAGATGATTCAAATGGTGCAGTAAAAATCGCTGATAATGCAGAGTATGCAGGCGGCTACGATGTCCAAATGGCGAAAAAAATCGCTGAAGGTTTAGGGAAAGAATTAGTCATTGTCAAATTGGAATGGGACGGTTTAGTGCCAGCACTTCAATCGAAAAAAATTGATGCCATTGTAGCGGGAATGTCTCCTACAAAGGAACGTAAACAAACAATTGATTTCACTGAAAACTACTATACTTCTGATTTCGTTATGGTTATTCAAAAAGGAAGCAAATATGAAAATGCCAAATCTATTCAAGATTTCTCAGGAGCAAAAGTAACATCACAGCTAAATACATCTAACTACAATGTGATCGATCAAATTAAAGGTGTAAATAAGCAAACAGCGATGGAAAACTTCTCAGCAATGCGTGTAGCACTTGAAGCTGGTAAAATTGATGGCTATGTTGCAGAACGTCCGGAAGGTATTTCAGCTGCAGCAGCAAATGACAAATTCACATTTGTATCATTTGAGGAAGGATTTGATACAGATATTTCAAATACATCCATTGCTGTTGGTTTACGTAAAGGTGATGCAAGCTTAGATAAAATCAATGAAATTCTAAAAGGTATTTCAGAAGATGATCGCCAAAAAATTATGGAAGATGCAATATTGCAACAACCTGCAGCACAGTAATATAGGTGGGGCTGTCCTAATCGGAAAAATAGTATACGGAGAAGTTTTCTAGTATGCTATTTTTTCATTTCTAAGCGATGTTCTTGCTAAAAAATACGTTTAGAGGGACTTGGGCAGCAGCATCTATTTTAAATTAGTTGATTCAGATAGAAAATCATTCTGAATAACGCATGTCTAAGAAGTATGTCACATAATTTGAACAAAGCTTTACATTCAAATGAAGAGATGATTTCGCTAAGACATAATGGATATCAAGCAACTACACGTTGTTAGGAGGAACATCATGAGTTTTGATTGGATCATTTCTATTATAGAAAACAACTGGCAAATGTTTTTACGAGGTACGTATTATACTTTACTTATTTCCATAATTAGTACAATTATTGGTGCATTCATCGGATTTTTTATTGGGATTATGCATACCATTCCAGTTCGTAAAAAAGGTATAAAATATTATTTATTAAAAATAGCTAATTTTATACTGACATGCTATGTTGAATTTTTCCGTGGTACACCAATGATTGTACAAGCAATGGTAGTATATTACGGACTAGATATTGCTTTTGGCATCGATATGCACTTTATTACTGCAGGGATTTTAGTCGTGTCACTTAATACTGGTGCATATATGGCTGAAATCGTGCGTGGTGGGATTGTGTCAATTGATAAAGGTCAATACGAAGCTGCTTCAGCCATTGGTATGGGACATGTGCAAATTATGATGAATGTCGTTTTACCACAAGTAGCTCGCAATGTGTTACCTGCAACTGGTAACCAATTAATCATGAATATTAAAGATACGGCTGTATTAAACGTAATCGGCGTTACGGAATTATACTTCCAAACGAAATCAATTGCCGGCAATAACTTCCGCTATTTTGAATCTTTCTTTGTAGCATGTGTGCTTTACTTTATTATGACATTTACGGCATCAAGAATTTTACTGTATGTAGAAAAACGCCTTGATGGACCGGATGCTTATCAAAAAGAACTGAAAGAAATTGACTAGGGGGACGAACAAATGGCAGTCATACAAATTGAGCATTTAAGTAAATCATTTGGTCGTAACCAAGTGTTAAAAGATGTGAATTTTAAAGTAGATAAGGGAGAGGTGGTATGTTTAATCGGGTCATCTGGCTCGGGAAAATCAACACTTCTACGTTGTATTAATTTACTTGAAACACCAAGTGGCGGAGAAATTATTTATAAAGGGGAAAATATTTTAGACGAAAAGCATAATATTCAAGCGTATCGTACACATTTAGGAATGGTTTTCCAACAGTTTAATTTGTTTAATAATCACGATGTCTTGAAAAATTGTACAGTCGGACAAGTGAAAGTATTAAAACGCTCGAAAGAAGAAGCAGAAAAAACTGCTTTGAAGTATCTTAAAATCGTCGGCATGGATCAATATGTCAATGCCAAACCTCGTCAACTTTCTGGAGGGCAAAAGCAACGTGTAGCTATTGCGCGCGCACTATCGATGAATCCAGATGTGATGTTATTCGATGAGCCAACATCTGCTCTAGATCCAGAAATGGTTGGGGAAGTGTTAAAAGTCATGCGTGAGTTAGCCAATGCCGGCAATACGATGCTGATTGTTACACATGAAATGGAGTTCGCTAAAGAAGTAGCAGATCGGGTAGTATTTATGGATAAAGGCGTTATTGTAGAAGAAGGGCCACCATCAAAAGTGCTGGTAAACCCTGATCACGAACGGACAAAAGAGTTTTTAAAACGAACGCTGAAATAAGTTTTGTAGTATTTACATGTTTGCAAAAAAGCTTTAAAAAAGTGAGTCCATAGAGAAGGACTCACTTTTGCTTATCGGATAAAAAAGATGTGCCATGTGAAATTTACGCCTGAATGGAATTCTTTTCTTATAGGTTGACCATCGTTTATTTTTGTATATACCTAAATCCGTTGATTGGAGCGGAAGGCGGCGACTCCTGCGGCTTACTGTGCTGAGCGGAAATCAACGTCAGTAGCCACTATCTATTTTCTAGAATTCCATTCTGCATATAAAATAAAGCAAATGGCGAACGCTACTGCGATGATAAAAAACCATTGTGGTACTCCTCCAAAACTCATATGAACACCTCGAAAATTGATTTTAATAGTTTGAACTAGGCAAATAATTCGTTAGTAAGGACTAAATATAGTCTTCTATAGTTTTTTCTCCACAAAAGAGCTAAAATCGTATAAAATAAACAATAGACATTAGCTAAGGGCTAGTAAAGAGAGGTAGAGAAATTATGTTACATTTAAAATGGAAAGATGCACCGACACTTCGTACAGTTACTTGCAAACATACGAATGCATCTAAATATTTAGTATCAAACGTTTTAACAGTTGGAAAAGAATATGAAGTGAAAAATGAAACAGAAGAGTTCATTTTCATCATTGATAACACTGGTAATGTCGGTGGTTATTATAAAGAGTATTTCGCATAAAAAATAAATAATAAAGGGGTGTCTCACAGTAGTGCTGAGACACCCCTTTGTATATTTTAGTGACCCAGACTATTATTCCGACATTTTTGGTCTTTTCATCTCAGCTACATCTTGTTGTAAATGTTGTTTTTCCTGTTCAGTAGCTGTATGTAAGGCAAAAACATCTTGAATGGCCATTTTAAGCTCTTGTTGTGTTTCTTTAAATTTGGAAACTTGCTGTTCAAAAGTAGGGTTTGTAAAACGTTCATTCGTACGTGCTAGTCGTTCCTCTAACTGTGCGTAATGGTGGTCCATATTCATTGACAGCATCATTGCTAATTGATTTTTCCAAAGTGGAATGAGTGTTACGATGGAAAATTCGATTTTTTCAGCAAGCGTTTGATTCGCCTGTTGAATCATACGTATTTGGGGTGCAGTTTGTAATGCGACTTGCTGTGAAACTTGCAAATCATAAATACGCTGATCGAGTCGTTCAAGCTGTGCTGCAAAATCATTGAGTTGCTGGATGGCTAGTGGTTGTTTCGTCGACTGGGCGATGTCAAGTTTTCCAGGTAACTCTATTTCAATCGCTTGTTGCTTTTTCATCTGTCCTGCTGCAATAGCAGTAGCTAGCTCTTCAAAAAAGCCTCTATTATGTGTGTAAAGTTGCTCTAATAGCTCAACGTCTCGAATTAGTTGTAACTGAGCCCGTTCGAGTTGAACACCAATTCGTTCTACTTGAATACTTATACGCTCAAACTCCGTTAACGTTTGTTTTACACTAGGACTCGTTTTACCGAACATTTTTTTGAAGAAGGAAGGTTTCTTGGGCTCTAGGGCAGTAGGGTCAACTCGGTCTAATGTTTGCATTAAAGAATCAAGCATTTGTCCAATTTTCGTGACATCCTTATCTTTCACTTGAGCGAGCATTCGATCAGCAAATTGAGAGACAGCACGCTGTGAATCTTGGCCTAATGTTAAAACAGATTCAAAATTTGTTAAGTCAATTTGACTCGCATATAAAAGTGCGCGACTTTGGGCAAGTGGAGAAAGCATCTCATAAGTCGCCATCGCTTCAGCATTGGATGATTGTAGATAATTTTCTACTAAAGGTGAAAGACCTGGTAACGATTGTAAAGGAACAATCGCATCTCTGTTCGCTGTCATTTATCATCGCCTCGCCATTCCAGTTGTTCTTTCCTTCTCGAATTGGAACGGTTCGCGAATTCGATTTCCATTTGAAGATGATCGATATCATTAGCAAGCGCATCTTTTAAATCAATTTGGAATGTAGAATTTAAATCCGTTAACGTTTCACGCGTTTTAGATAAGGTGAATTGAATTTCTTTATCTTTGACGGGCTGCTTTGACAGCATCGTATATTTATCAGTCAATTCAACGGCAGAAGGAAGGTGCGCATAAAAAAACGGCTCCACATTGTAAAACTTTCGCGGATCAGTTTTTACAATTTTTACGATGTTTTTTGAAATACGTGTCATTTCAAGTAATTGTTTAAAAGCAGAGACTGAACGGACACGCAAATAGTTTTGACTCAATGTTTGAATATGTTTGTTTGCTGTTGAAAGCTGTAATTCGATATGTTTAAACTCTTCTTTTGTAATACCTGCTATTTGCATAACTTTTCTTTTCTGATTATGTTTTAGCAACGCTGTGCTTGTAGCATATGTTCCAGCAAACAATAAACCACCAAGGAAGAATCCTGGATTTGCTGCAATTGCTGCGATAGAAACAGTTGATAGGGAAATGATAAGGCTAGCGGTATGTCTAGAGAAAAACTGTCCGATACTGAGCATTGTTTCTTCCTCCTTGCTTTACAATATGTCTACTTTCTAATACGTATTAATCGACATAAAGTTTCATTAATAATTATCGGCTTTTATTAATTTTACTGCTGTTTGCTTTGTTTCTCAATGAATAAACTTCAAACTTGTCTAATGGTGTACCTGTATTTTTTATAGTATGTTCGTTTTCTAAAAAGACCATTAATAATTGACCGTCTATTTCCGTTTTTCTTGCGCGAAAAAGGTAGGAGAAAAAAGAAGCCAGACTTAAACAATGTCCGACTCCATACGTACATAACCTTTTAAATCGTCAAATAGCTCGATGGCAAATGAATTAGAATCTGCCTGCGGGCTAACACCTTTTTGAACAAACACAAGAAATTCATCGATTGCTTTTTTTGCCCCTTCGACTTCGACTTCTATTTGCTCTTGTGCGTTTAATTTGCAATACCCTTTCAAGCCAAGTTCAATCGCTTTTTGTTTAATGAAAAAACGATAGCCCGTTCCATATACATCACCGAAAAATTTTATCAGCGCTCTTTTGTTCACGCTAAAACCTCCCCATAGTAGAAGAGGGTAGTCCCTCTACTTTACTGCATCACACGTTCTTTTTCTAAATACGTAATTAAATTGTTAATATAGAATAGAACACGTTCAGAAGCTTCATCTACCTCTTTTAAATAGTTATCTGCTTGTTCAATATGTCCAGCTTTAAAGGCTTCCGCAGCTAGCTTGGCTGAATTGTGTACACGAACGTGATAGTCGTCTAAATCACGATAATCTTGTAAATGGCCAAAGCGTTCCACTGTACGTGAAGCTGTATACCAGTTTCCTAAACGGCATTCCGTATGCGAAGATACATCGCTTGGGTGAACGTCTTCTAAACCAAGGAACATATTATAAATACGCCATTTCCATAAAATATGGTCTGCTTTCGATAATTGTAATAAGGCAATTATCGAAAGCTGGACATTGTTATTCGCTATGATGTCTTGACGGAAACGATTAATCTCTTTTCCTAATAAGTGAATATCGTTGGATGTATTTGTACTATAGTCGCGAATATCTTCTTGCAAGCTAGAAATTTCAATCATTCGAGCAGATACTTCGTCAATCGCCGCTGCTTGTTCCTGTGAAATAGCAGCAGTGTTTGTCACATCTAGATTAATGCCTTCAATGGCAGTGACAATGGCATTTAACAATGGTAACGATTGTTTAGCCTCCATAGTGGCTTCTTTAATAATGGATGTCGTTTCTGCAATAGAGTACGAGACATCATTGGAATAACTTTTTAAATGATGAACATTTGTAGACACTTCACCTAGGGCAGAGACCGTGCCTTCCGCTAGCTTGCGCACTTCTTGAGCGACAACAGCGAACCCTTTACCATGTTCACCAGCACGTGCGGCTTCAATTGAGGCATTCAAAGCTAGTAAGTTTGTTTGATCGGCAATTTGGTTAATCAATGTGACAACGTGTTCAATATCATTTACACGTTTTTGAAGTTCCGTAAACGAGTCAACGATCGTTGTAAATGTTTGCTCTGTTTTGAAAATTTCCGATAATGCATGTTCAATGGCATTTTTTCCTGTTACGGCATGGTCGACAGATTCAGTAGTTTTCTCGGATATATGAGAAGACATGCGCGCGACTTCGTTAATGGAAGCGGCAATTTCTTCAGTAGCAGCTGTAGAGGATTGGATTTCTTCATTTTGTTTGTCTAGACTATATACTAAATCTTTCATATACATAATTTTTGCATTGACATCCATTAGGGAAGAGATTTCCGAGACAACGTTTTCAATAATACGCTCTGTCAATACTTCTACAAGTAATTCTTGGTCTACATTGACCGCCGATTGGAAAGATTTCATATAGTCAAAAGCTTTATGTGGTTTTAAACCAAAATTATGTAAAATATAGGTCGTAATATAAAAGGCAAATTGGTTGAAGACAACGATTAGTTTACCTGGTTCATAGTGGTTTTTTCGAAACAAATTAAAAAATTTTACGGTTTCATCCACATATGCATCATCACGAGTGGCTAAGAAAAATTGCGTTAAATATTGATTAATATTTTCTTCACTAATAGTTTGTTGAGAGGAAGGTGATATTTCAGTTAAATAATGTTTGAAAATAGCATTCATAGAAGGTGTAATATCTTTTAATTTGTAAAAGAGGGCTTTTAAGTTTTCTTCATCTTGTGAATGAAAATGATTAAAAGCCAAAGTTTGATGAAAGCGACCGGTTGCACTTAAATTAGTACCGCGCTTTAATAGTTCTTCGAGCTCGGCCTTAGGTCGAATACTTGAAAACATAAAAAAATACCTCCAAAAAATAATGAATATTAAGGTAATAATAGCATATAGCAGGGTCTTTTAATAGACATTTCAGGAGCGTTTGCTAAAATTAGAATATCTTATTACAGCAAGGAATGGGGCAAATATGTATACAATACTTTACATGAAAGCTGATTATGAGCCTTGGTGGAAATTTGAAGGCTGGGAAGCTTTTATTCAAACAAAGGAAACGTTTGATACAAAAGAACAATTTGAACAAGCATTACAACGGAAATTAAATCACTTCCGATTAGCATATGAACATGAAGCAAGTAAAGAAGGGGGCTATTGGGCTTTTTGGTCAGAAGATGAAAGCTTTTATTGTGAGGCTTGTGATGACGATGCACAAGTATATCATGGCATAATCGCATTGGAAGGACATAGTTAAATCAATTTTCAAATTAATTAAAAAAACAATTTTCTTTATTTGACAAAATTATGAATGGTGTTATACTTAACTTAACAATTTAATTGCTTCACCGGTAACATGGATTCACATATTACAAAAAGTGATCGCGTTAGTTCGGTACTCTTTGTAATATGTGAATTTTTTTAATACGTTGAAGAAATTACATATTGTTCACTTTTATTTTTTTGGAGGTTTTTTTACATGAAACAAGGTACAGTAAAATGGTTTAACTCAGAAAAAGGTTTTGGATTCATCGAAGTTGAAGGTGAAAACGACGTATTCGTACACTTCTCAGCTATCCAAGACGAAGGTTTCAAAACACTTGACGAAGGTCAAAAAGTGGAATTCGAAGTTGTAGATGGCAACCGCGGACCACAAGCTGCTAACGTAACTAAACTTTAATTCTCAGTAATTAAAATTACTTTCGTTAAAAAAAAGCACCCTATTTCCATAGGGTGCTTTTTTTGTATCCTTTTGAGCTAGTATTACTATTATACGAGCAACATTTCAATAACTTCTTTTTAGCGGTCGGATTATTTTATCGCTTTTTGGGTAATAGGTATAGAGAGCGAAGGAGGAAGACCAATGCAGAATGATCAACACATATTGGATGAGCAAGAGCAAAAAGACTTTTATCAAAAATTACGTCATAAATTAGTGCAATTTCTTGCCTCAAAATCAGGGAAAACACATAAATATGCTGACTATCTATTGTTTGTTCCCGATATATTTCATTTGTTAATTAAAATCGTAGCAGATCCTGCTATTGATTCGAAAAGTAAATCATTAATAGGTGCTACAATAGCCTATTTTATTTTTCCAATGGATTTTTTACCTGAAGGGATATTTGGCTTTGGGGGCTTTCTCGATGATCTAATGTTAGCCACGTTTGTGCTTAATTTAATGATCAATAAATGGGGTGCTCCGGTTATAGAGAAACATTGGGCAGGGGATAAGAAATTACTCGAACTTTTACAGAATATTACCGAAACGAGCAATCAGTTCGTGCATAACATCCCTGTAAAATCAATTTTTACAAAATATGTAAAGAATAAAACAAAATAAAATTATTATGTAAACTAAAAAAGGTTAGTAAATTTCCGCTAAGAATGAAGGGGAATGAATTATTTAGAAGTTAGTGTAAGGACCAGAGAAGGGCGACACATAAGAGATAACCGAACCGCGTTTAACATTGCAATCAACACTGGAGTATAAATGGCGACTAATTGTGATCATTACACATAGCAAAAAGTGTTAGTTTGACTGTATGCAAACTAACACTTTTTCGCTCTTAACTTCAAAGTTGTATTCAGTACCATGTAAATCGCTTATGTTAAATAAAATTGACCGGTAAATTGTTACAGTTTAACTTTAACTTCGGTTCCGTCCTGTGCTTTTACATCTACAAGGACGATTCCCTTATTTGTTTTCAGTTCATTTAGGATGGGTTTAAGTGTTTCTTTTTCTATAAGTGGGATTGTAAAGTCTATTTTTTTTCTTTCAAAGTGTTCTTTTGTCCATTTGTTTGCCATTTGCTGAACAAGCTTTGAACATAAAATAGAAATAGCTATATTTATAAATACATATGGCACTGGTATCGTAAAATACACGCCTTTTGTTTTCACTTTTACTTGCATCATAAGCAAATCACTATTCTATGATAACTGAAACGGTATCACCGTTCGCAGATTTAATATCAACAATTTGGCCATCTAGTTCGTTTTCAATTGCTTCAATAATAAGGTTGATATCTATATCTTTCACATACTTTTCCGATTGTGGTATGCTTGCCGCGATACTATGACCAGCCATTAACACGACTTTTACAAGTTTTATTGGCAAATTTACTGTGACATTATCATTTTCGGCTGATACTACGCGTATTTTTAATGTTTTATCTAAATACTTTGTTGGTTTTTCTAAAAGGGTATTTGTCGTTTCATCTTTATCTTTCAATGCTTGAATCAATTCAGAACCTTTATCTGCATCAATTTTACCTTCCTGAATCATCGTTAACACTCTTGAAATTTCATCTTTCATTTTTAGTTCCTCCTTATTCATCTTTTAAAAGCTTAATGGCTTCTTCAGGTGTAATTTCGCCATTTTCCAACATCGTAACAATCTTTTTCTCATCGACATCATTTTTCTTCTTTTGTACATATCCGAGAGCAGAAATAATTTCTGTTAACTTGCCTCGCACTGTTGGATAGGAAATACCAAGTTCTTTTTCAACTTCTTTAATATTCCCTCTACACGTTAAAAATACTTCCACAAAATGTAGCTGATCCTTTGATAACGATGCTATCTTTGATAACTCAAATTCATTTTCAATCGTCGTATGACAATGAGCGCAATGCAACTTTGTAATTTTTAATGTTTTACTACAGACAGGACAATTCGTAATTACTTTATAAGCCATAATGAAGTTCCTTTCTTTTGTTTAAATCGATTATACAATATATAATTAATAAAATAAACAATAAAAATTAATTTATTTAATTTTGGTTTTAATAAAATTGATTTTTAAATTAATGATTTTAATATTGGAGTGTCGTAGGGAAGGTATATAGGGGATTTTTGGATTGCCACTTAATTTGTTACTTTCAAAAGTCGGTATTAGCTGAACTAAAGCAAGCCCGACCACTATCGTGCGAAAATAGTGGAGGGCTTGTCTAATTTTCAATGGCTAGAAAGATTTAGGGGATATTGATAGTTTGCTGAATGTTTTTTTGTAAGACATCTACTGGTATAAACAAACCTACTCGTCCATATGGATCCTTTTTCATCGTGGCAAACACAACGCCGATTACCTCTCCATCCGTATTTAGTACTGGGCTACCACTATTGCCTTTATAGACAGGGGCTTGCATCATCATGACTGGTTCTTGCCAATCTTCTAGATACGCTTCTGTCAATAATGTCCCTTCATTAGCAATACCTGTAAAGGCTAGTGGATTCCCGATGAAATAAAGAGTATCACCTTCTTGATAAGTAGGATTCGTAGCAAGAGTTAGCGAGGGAAGATGACTACCCGTAACTTGTAAAAGTGCTAAATCGACTTCAGGAAAGCTTTCAAGTAATTGAGCCTCCATAAGTCCTTCTTCAGGGAAGACGACTGACAATGAAAGTGCGTTTTCCACAACATGCGCATTGGTTACAATGAGACCATCGGGTGAAATAACGAAACCTGTCCCTTTACTCGTCCCAGTTGATATTTCAACAATGGCTTTTTTATAGGCTTGAATATCTTCTTGGGCAGATAATCGACTCGAAACTTTAATAAATTCTAGAGCGGGAATGGAGTATATTTGAAAAATAAGTGCAAACGTATTAAAAAATAGTACGAACGCCATACACCACATCATCCATTTTAATAGGGGCTTTTGTTTTTTCGGCTTTTGACCATTAAGACGTCGCTCTCGTTCCTCAGCTAGCGCTTTTTGTTGTTCAGCAAGAACGAGTTCAATGAATTCTTCTTCTGTTAAGTCTTCGGTCGTTTGCTTATGTATATCGCTCATAACAGCTACCTCCTTCCTTAAGAAAAAAGGCGCCAAGCGAGACGCCTATATAAACAATTTATTCGATTTTTTGAAGCGTTGATGAAATAATAACTGATTCACCATTCGTTGTTAGCATTTCGTCTTTTGTTAGGACAAGTCCTACACCTTTGGCGAAATATTTAGATGTCGTTAAGTTGTCTGTTATTTTCCGAAGCTCGATGACATCGTGGAATGTACTATATTCCGTTGTCATAGAAGCTGTAGTCGAAACAATGTCCCAGCCATTAAAACGACGCCCAACTTCCAACGGCTGTTGTAAAATGATTTCAATCACGGGCAGCGTGGCTATTTTTTGTGCTGACGGCAGGGTAGGCATTTCATCCACTGCTTCCATATAGACGAGTTCTATCGCATAATTCGTAATGCGATAGACTTTTAATAATGTGACACCACCATTGTTTTCTATTTGTGCAATAGTCGATTCATCGATGTATTTTGTTTGAAGTGTGTAACTAGCAAATTCATTTCCTTCACCTTGATAAGAGGCAGTTGAGCCATCCGCTGGAAAATAGGCAGCAAGATCATGTTGGTATTGGCTATTGGTAGTCGAGTGACTAAGCTGTTCTTCTTCATGTTGAAGCGTCTTACAGCCAACAAGTATGAATGCTAGAAAAAATACGAATTTAATTCGTTTCATAGCAAACTCCTTTAACATTTTTCTTTTAGTATACGTGAATGGAAGACTAGTTACGAATATTAAGCGTACCAGTTTTCTAAAAATGAAATATGCTTTTTCGTTGCATCTACTTTGACCTGTAAGCCAAGGGGCATTGCATGCAATGGATGCGTATGGCAACAATCCACTTCGGCCAAGATTGGTATAGCTAAACCATCGAGCTGTTCTACAAGCACGTCATAAGGTTTTCGTCCAGTTCCTTCATCATCATATTGCTCATGTTTGCCTAAAATGATTGCAGCGGCTTTGTCGAAGAAGCCATGTAGTTTCAGCATGGCGAAGTTTTTTTCTACTACAGCAATTGATTTAGAAGTATCTTCTAACAGTAAAATATCGCCGTCCTTTATTTGGGGGAAGTAGGGTGTTCCGATAAAGCCATACATCGTATTGATATTCCCACCGATTAAACGACCTTCTGCACTTCCTTGTTGAACAGTTATCCAAGCATTGTCATGTTGTGTTTTTTCTGCTGTCTTTTCAAGCCAATTAAGCCGATCGTCCGTCCAAATAGGAGGAAGTGGCATATCATATGGAAGTGTTAAGGATTGCATAAACATATCTTTGAAATATTGTTCTGTGTAATGAACGAATGGCGGAAATTCACCAAATGTTGACGCAACAGAAGGCCCATAAAATACTGGAATACCGGTTTTTTCGTAAATGGCCAGTAAAATGGCGGTGACATCTGATAAGCCAACGATCATTTTAGGAGATTGTTGAATCGCTGCATAATCGATATATGGCAACATACTGTTTGCATTCGTGCCACCCATTGTTGGTAAAATCATTTTAACAGTCGGGTCTCGCAGTAACGCATTGAGCTCTTGGGCGCGCTCTTTCGGCGTACCAGAACGATACGTATCATTTTTGCCAGTGAGTGAACCTTCTTTAATTGTTAAGCCAAGTGCTTGTAATCGTGCTTTGCCACGCTCATAACGAGCGCGTGCAATAACGGAAGCTGGTTTTGAAGGCGAGTAAATACCAATTGTATCGCCTTTTTTTAATGGGGAAAACATACAATACCTCTTTCTATTAATGTTGTAGCCCATTATACATGACTAGTGAAAAATATGGTTAAACTCATGAACTTGATGAAAGAGCTGTAAAAAATAACAAAAATAAAGTACTTTCATAGAAATAGAAATTTAAATAATATTATTATGTAAATTCAATACTGGAAACTTGCGATACAGAGTGGAATTGACTATGATAATGAAGAGTTAAAAATTGGGGGGACGATCATATGTATCGACAAGTAGATGATTTTTTAAACGAGTGGACAAATGCAGCGAATGGAACTGTTCAAGTACTGAAAGCAATGACCGATGAAACATTAAGTCAAAGCATTGTAGAAGGTCACAATTCCCTAGGCTGGTTAGGCTGGCATTTAGTAGGTGCAGCCGGCTATTTTAGTTATTTAGCAGGTTTAAAGGTACCAATGATTCGTCAAGAAGACCCTGTTCCAGCAAGTGCTGCTGAAATCGTAGCGACTTATGAAAAAACGACGAACAGTATTAAAGAGGAAGCAGCGAAGTTTTCGAACGAAGACTTACTGGAGGAAGTGAAAGGTTTTAATGGACCAATCACTCGAGGCGCATTATTACGTGCACTAATCGATCATCAAACACATCATCGTGGTCAAATGACTGTATTATTACGCCAAGCAGGCTTACCTGTACCAGGCGTCCTAGGGCCAACAAAAGAAATGCAATAATTGAAACAGACGGCAAATACGCGAAGTATTTGTCGTTTTTCATTTGACAATAACTAAATGTTTTCCTTTTCAAAAAAATCTACTGGCAATAAATCATCATCATCAACTTCCACATCTGGACAGCGTGAAAAAACAGACTTAAACGTATTATTTTCAATAAGATAATCAATTAGTTGATATATTCGCTCTCGGCTTGCAACATCTATTAACACCATATTACTTGCTGAAAAATAGGCGCCTTTCATATTTTCTCCTGTTTCTTTATTGCGTTCTGTCAAAGTCAGCAAGTTTTTATAAGTGAAAAAACTCGCCAAATATTTAGAACGATCAGAAAAAGTCACGATGACATCCAGGTTAGTATCTTCTACATCCCATTGACCCTCAGACCATTCTTCCGCTTCAATCCATATATGCATATACTTATTTTTTATCATTCATTACGCTCCATTACAAATTGTTGTAATACTAAAAAACAAATTAAACATTAAAAACTCCCCCAAACGAGTGGGGGAGCAAAATCTAGAGTTGTTTCACAATGGATTATTTTAAGCCTTGGCTATCTTTCCACTCTAAAAACTCATCGTATGTTAATTGTTTGTCTAAAATTGACCCATCTTCACGGATTTCAATGACACGGTTAGCAATCGTTTGGATGAACTGGTGGTCATGCGATGTGAAAATCATAGCACCTTTGAAGCGGATTAACCCTTCATTTAGCGCTTGAATTGACTCAAGGTCAAGGTGGTTCGTTGGTTCATCAAGTAAAATAACATTGGCTGTTGCTAACATCATTTTTGACAACATACAACGCACTTTTTCTCCCCCTGATAAGACAGAAGGGGATTTTTTCACTTCTTCACCAGAGAATAGCATACGACCTAAGAATCCACGTAGGAAGCTTTCTGTTTCGTCATCAGGTGAATATTGACGCAGCCATTCTACTAATGATTTTTCAGAGCCTTCGAAGTATTTATCATGATCGTTTTCGAAGTAGCTTTGAGATGTTGTCACACCCCATTTAAATGTACCAGCATCTGCTTCTTTTTCTTCCATTAGGATATCAAGAAGCGCTGTTTTTGCCATAGGGCTACCAAGTAAAACGATTTTATCGTCTTTATTCATTGAGAAGCGAATATCATTAAATAACGTTTGACCATCTTGACTCGCTGTCAAACCATCAACTGTTAAGACATCATTACCGATTTCACGTCCGATTTGGAAGTTGATAAATGGATATTTACGGCTAGATGGTTTAATATCATCAAGCTCAATTTTATCCAACATTTTTTTACGTGATGTTGCTTGTTTTGATTTTGACGCATTGGCAGAGAAACGAGCAATAAACGCTTGTAATTCTTTAATTTTTTCTTCTTTTTTCGAATTTTGGTCTTGCGCCATTTTTTGCGCTAATTGAGAAGATTCATACCAGAAATCGTAGTTACCAACATATAATTGGATTTTAGAGAAATCAAGATCCGCAATATGCGTACATACTTTGTTTAAGAAGTGACGGTCATGGGATACAACGATAACTGTATTTTCAAAGTTAATTAGGAATTCTTCTAACCATTGAATCGCTTTTAAGTCAAGGTGGTTGGTAGGCTCATCCAGTAATAGAACATCTGGTTGACCGAATAAAGCTTGTGCTAATAATACTTTGACTTTGTCAGAACCTTCAAGGTCACCCATTAACATATAGTGAAGGTCATCTGAGATGCCTAAACCGTTTAATAATGTTGCTGCTTCTGATTCAGCTTCCCAACCGTTTAGCTCTGCAAACTCACCTTCTAATTCAGCAGCACGCATGCCATCTTCATCAGAGAATTCTTCTTTTGCATAAATTGCATCTTTTTCATTTTTTACGTCATATAGGCGTTTGTTACCCATAATAACGGTATCAAGCACTGTATGCTCGTCGTATTCAAAGTGGTTTTGTTTAAGGACAGATAAACGTTCGTCCTTACCCATTGATACATTTCCTTCTTGTGCTTCAATTTCACCAGAAAGAATTTTTAGGAATGTTGATTTTCCTGCACCATTTGCCCCGATTAAACCGTAGCAATTTCCTGGGTTGAATTTTATATTTACGTCTTCAAATAGTTTACGATCGCCATAGCGAAGACCTACATTACTTACTTGAATCATGCAAGTTCCTCCTTTTTTCACAATGGTTCTAGTATATCATGAAATATGTTCCATAGTCTATAAACATTATGACAGCAACGTTTTCAGTCAATAGTTCACCTATCTTATACAGCCATACCTACGACACCCACTTCATATTCCTATTAAAATTTGACTTAAAGGCTAATAATCTAGGCATAGTTGACATTGAAGTTGGAATCATGTAAGATGTTGCAAAATTGAAAAAGTTACATTCTATGAAAAAGACAGTAATTCATTTTGTGCTGCAAAGCGAATTAGGGACGGTGTGAGCCTAATGCAGAACGTTTGAATGAAACGCACTTTGGAGAAATTTCTCGAACTGTAAGTAGAGAATATCGGGGCGTCACCTCGTTAACAATTGAAAGTGGTCATATGAATGGCAACTAGAGTGGTACCACGGGAATCTATGCTCTCGTCTCTTATGGAGACGGGGGCTTTTTTTATTTTAATAAAGGGGGAAATCGACATGAATGAACAAATTGCAACGAGCTTAGCTATGGCGTTAAATCATCAATTAGCAGGACCAGAAATTGAATCATTACTAGAAAAACCTAAACATGTAACTGTAGGTGATGTAGCACTACCATGTTTTCAATTAGCGAAAAAGCTTGGGAAATCACCTCAAACGATTGCAGCTGAAATTAAAAAGAATTTGAAGTGTGACGTGATACAGTCGGTTGACATCGTAGGAGGGTATGTGAATTTATTTTTCAATCAATCCATTATTACACAACAAGTATTAACGAAGATTGTGCAAGAACAACATCTATATGGCAGCCATGTAGCCAATAAAGGCAATGTGGTGTTCGATTTTTCTTCACCTAATATTGCAAAGCCCTTTTCCATGGGACATTTGCGCTCAACAGTTATCGGCAATGCACTTGCTAATCTTGCGGAGAAAAATGGCTATCATGCCATTCGTATTAATCATTTAGGCGATTGGGGAACGCAGTTTGGGAAATTAATTGTTGCCTATAAACGATGGGGACAACAGCAAACCATTGCAGCTGCACCGATTGAGGAACTATTGAAAATCTACGTGAAGTTCCATGAAGAAGCTGAGCAAGACGCTACGTTAATTGAGCAAGCACGTGCTGCATTTAAAGCGTTAGAGGACAAAGATAAAGAGGCACTCGCCCTTTGGCAATGGTTTCGAGAAGTATCATTAACAGAATTTAAAACGCTGTATCAACTGCTTGGTATTCATTTTGATGCATACGACGGTGAAGCTTTCTATAATGATAAAATGCAAACAGTTGTAGACGAATTACAAGATAAAGGATTGCTGACACTTTCTGACGGTGCGTATGTCGTAGAATTAGAAAATATGCCTCCTTGTATTATAAAGAAAACTGACGGGGCGACACTATATGCTACACGTGATTTAGCAGCAGCCTTTTATCGTATAAAGCACTATCAACCTGAAAAAATATTCTATATTGTAGGACATGAACAATCGCTTCATTTCCAACAGTTGTTTCATGTAGTGGAGAAAATGGGCTATGACTGGGCACAAAATTTACGTCATGTAGCATTTGGGATGATGCTAAAAGATGGGAAGAAGATGTCAACACGTAAGGGGAAAATTGTGTTGCTCGACGATGTTTTAACCGAAGCAATCGAAACGGCTAAACAAAATATTGAAAGTAAAAATCCACATTTACAAAATAAAGAGCAAGTTGCAAAACAGGTCGGGGTAGGTGCGGTTATTTTCAATGATCTAAAAAATGATCGCTTACATGATATCGACTTTTCAATTGAGCAAATGCTGCAATTTGAAGGAGAAACAGGGCCTTATATTCAATATACGTTTGCTCGCATTCAGTCTATTTTAGCAAAAGTGAATGTTCAAGTTAATGAGACACTTCTCCCATTAGGGGAACAAGCATGGCAAGTTATTTTATTGCTTGAACAATTCCCGCGTGTTGTTTCAAATGCCTATGAACAAGCTGATCCGTCATTAGTTGCTAAATTTGCTTTACAATTAGCCCGTCAGTTTAACAAATATTATGCAAACAATAAAATTTTAGTAAATGATGTTATGCAAAATAGTCGTGTAACATTATGTCATTGTGTGGCAATCGTTTTAAAAGAATCGTTAGCATTGTTAGGTATTAGCGCACCTGAAAATATGTAATCTGTGGGGCATTGCATGAAGCAAGAACATGATTAGATTCCCATAATATTGACGTTAAACAGAAAAAATGGTAAAAAGTATATAAAAAATCAGATGTCTGACAACACTCTTTGTTCATGTAGTTGGAAAAGACAAAGAGTGAGTGACCAGGAAGAAAGGTACTAATCATGATGAATAATAAACAATGGACGACTTCGATGGTATTCGCAGTTGTCAGTATTTTTTTCGTTGCGCTCAATATGCGACCAGCAGTAACAGCAATTGGGCCACTGTTTAATGTGTTAATGGATTCGCTGCATGTATCCAATACGCAAATGAGTTTATTAACATCTATTCCTGTGTTTTGTATGGGTCTCTTTGCACCAGTGGCTGTTCCATTGCAAAAACGTCTTGGTACTAAGTTTGCTATTGCTTTGTTGTTAACACTTATTGCCCTTGCGAATGGACTACGATTGTTGAAAGAAAGTTATGGATTACTAGTTGGAACAAGTTTTGCAGTAGGCTTTGCCATCGCGATCATCGGTCCGATGTTAAACGCATTTATTAAAGAAAAATTTCCAAATCGTTTTACAACAGTTGTCGGGGTATACTCGTTTGGCATTGGAACAGGCGCCACATTAAGTGCGGCATTAACCGTGTCTTTTTATAATGGGTTTCAGCAAAAATGGACTATTGCCCTTGGTAGCTGGGCTGTGCTTGCAGTTATAGCTCTAATGATTTGGTTACTTGTCATTGAAAAGAAGCAAGTACTCACTCGTGTGCACGAGAACGAACAATCGAAGGAAGCGGCACGTAATCCGTGGAAAAACGCGCGGGCATGGACGATTTTAGTTTATTTTGGCTTACAAACATCACTATTTTTCTCACTCATGTCGTGGCTCACACCTATGCTTCAAGATAAAGGCATGTCCCTAGTTGCAGCAAGTACAATGCTAACTTTTTTATCTATCGTGCAAATGATAGGAAATATTGTTGTCCCGTTGTTAATGGAAAAATGGTCTAGTCGTATTCGTTGGCTACTGTCTTTAGGAATAATGGGCGTGATTGGTTTTGCGCTTTTATCGGTCGGCACAGGATTTGTATTGTGGATGGCTGTATTTATTATTGGGTTTGTACTGAGCGGCTTGTTTCCGATTGGTTTATTATTACCATTGGATGAGGCACGCAATCATTCAGAAGCCAATAGCTGGTCATCGATGGTACTGTCTGGTGGTTTTATGATGAGCGCCGTGATTCCAACGATCATCGGTTATTGCTATGATGTAACCGGCAATCATGCCTACACTTACGCAATTTTTTTGGCATTAATGTTCGGCATTCTTTGTACGACACTCATATTAAAGAAAAGAGAATGATAAGGACAGGGCATGCTTGATTGAATAAGCATGTCTTTTTGTATTTGCTAAGTTTAATTGATAATTATATTATGTAAACTTGAATCGAATGACAGCCTTGTTTATGATAGAATAGGAAAGAAGTTAAGATAGAAAGTATTGGTGAATATATGCGAAATAAGATGCTAATCGTTGGAGTGGCTACCTTCTTATTAACAGGTTGCAGTGATCCAACTGTGGCAGATATGTTTAACAAGGACAAGGCCGACGTCAAAACGGAACAGCCTGTGGTCAAGCAGGAAGAAAAGCTTGTGCCAGAAGTGAAGGTTGTTGGGGAAAACGCAATTGGTGCAGGCATTATTGTGAAAAAGGAGCCATCGATGCTTTATATTGTAACGAATGGAGCACTCGTTGCATCAAAGCCAACAGCACTTGTACAATTTAGTAATGACAAGCTGGTAGAAGCGGAAGTTCGCTATATGTCGACAGCCTATAATATTGCTGTGCTTCAAGTGAAGTATAAAGCTGCAGTCAATGTTCCGACCGTTTATAATGGAAAATTAGACGACTTAGCTGTTTATGTAGAGGGCTTACCACACACCATCAAAAAATATAATGACAAGATAGCAGCTTATTTTATTGATGTAGAACAGCCTTTACCACCGGGTAGTCCCGTAATGGAGGCGGAGAATGGTCAAATCGTGGGCATATATTTTAATCGTCAACAACAAGGTGTTGCACAACCATACATATTGCCGTTGCAAGATATTGACACGTTACTAGATGAATGGATAACAGACGGCATGAAAGCAAAAGACCGTTTATCACAATCAAAAAATCTCTATGCCTACAGTGAAGACGGCGACAAAGAAGCAGTGCAACATGCCATTGAGAAATATGGTAAGGATGTTTTTGCTTATAATGCAGACGAGGTGAAACTATTTATTGACACATTCCATGAACATTTAAAAGCAGCTGTTGCGATTAATGATGCAAGTGTAATGAAGGTAGTCACTGGTGCGGAGGATTTACAGCACACGTTGGAAGAAATGGTGGCCTATTATGCATCTAAACAAGCGAAAATCCATTTTTCAAATACGACAATTAAACGTATTGAGAAAGTTGGACAAAATATTGTAGTGCGTGCAAAAACGGAATATGTGCTAACCAATTCAGCGGGGCAAGAGGCGCTAGCCAATTCCATGATGACTTATGAAATTTTTAAAAATGATCAAGGCGAGTACAAGCTTATTCGTCTTATAGCAGAGGAGTGAGATACACTATGGAGCAAGCAAGACAAATGCTACAGCACCACTTTGGGTATGATTCGTTTCGTAATGGACAAGCCCAAATTATTGAGCAAACGTTAAGTGGACAATCGGGTCTTTGTGTCATGCCAACAGGTGGCGGTAAATCGATTTGCTATCAAATTCCGGCATTAATGCTTGATGGTTTAACGATTGTCATCTCACCGTTAATTTCACTTATGCAAGATCAGGTAGAGTCGTTACGAGCAGCAAATATACCAGCTGCTTATATTAATAGTACGTTATCGACACAAGAAGTAGATGAAACAATGCAACTTGCAAGTGCAGGTTATTTAAAGCTTTTATATATTGCCCCAGAACGTTTAGAAAGTGCATCTTTTTTACAGGCGTTATCACAGCTATATGTGCCATTACTAGCAGTTGATGAGGCACACTGTATTTCACAGTGGGGACATGATTTTCGCCCAAGCTATCGTGCGATTCAAAAACTGTTTACGCTATGGTCACAAAAGCCAACGGTGCTTGCACTAACGGCTACGGCAACACCAGCTGTTTGCGAAGATATTCGTCAGTTATTGACAATTGATGAAAATGCAACACTGATTACTGGTTTTGAACGTGAAAACTTGGCCTTCACTGTGTTAATCGGTGAAAATAAAGAACGATATATTAAAAATTATATAGAAAAAAATAAAACAGAAGTCGGTATTATTTATGCGGCGACACGAAAATCGGTTGATGGATTGTATGATATACTTGCACGAGCGGGGGTATCAGTTGCAAAGTATCATGCAGGATTACCAGAAGATTTGCGTGTGTCCGAGCAAGAGCGATTTTTAAAGGATGAAGCGCGTATAATGATTGCCACGAATGCGTTCGGTATGGGGATCGATAAAAGTAATGTCCGTTTTGTTATACACTATCAAATGCCGCGTAATATGGAGAGCTACTATCAAGAAGCTGGGCGTGCAGGGCGCGATGGCTTACCTAGTGCCTGCATATTGCTTTATGCTTCAGGGGATGTCCAAACACAGCGTTTTTTAATTGAACAAACGCGTGATGAAGCGCGTATTGCACAAGAATTAGAAAAATTACAAACGATGGTCGATTATTGCCATACAGAGGGCTGCCTGCAAAATGCGATTTTAACGTATTTTGGTGAGGAAGCAGGCGAACCTTGTCATCGCTGCAGTAATTGTCAAGATAATAGAGAAGTAAAAGATGTTACAGAAGATGCACAGAAAGTATTAGCTTGTGTTGTACGCATGGGGCAAAAATTCGGTAAAACAATGGTGGCGCAAGTATTGATTGGCTCTAAAAATCAAAAAGTGCTTGAATTTGGCTTTGCTAGACTATCTACTTATGGCATTCTAAAAGGGCAGTCTGCAAAGGATGTGTCAAATTTTATTGAGTTTTTAATTGCTGAAGGGTTACTAGCTGTTAAGCACGGCACATTTCCAACGATTTATGTATCGGAGGAAGGGAAATCTGTATTGTTAGGCAGTCGAACCGTGAGCCGAAAAGAAGCGGTTACTGTTCGTGTACTGGCAGATAATGATCCATTATTTGAACATTTACGATTATTACGTAAAGAGATTGCAGATGAAGAAAAAGTACCGCCATTTGTTGTGTTCTCGGATAAAACATTGCGTGAACTATGTGATAAAAAACCTCTTGAGCTTGAGGGGTTAAGAAAAATAAGTGGTATCGGTGAAGTGAAATTTGAGAAATATGGCAAACGTTTCTTCGAGGCAATGCAGTCATTTAACATAGCGTCAAACATAAATGAGTAATGTAAAAAGAATCCATTGTGAAAAAAACACAAATGGATTCTTTTTTTATTGTAAAGTAGCCTTATTTCTTCCAATGTTTTGAAATAAATTCGTCGCGGCCAGAAACAGCACGATCTTGCTCGTAATGATCTGCTTCTTTTTTATAATAATCTTGATGGTAATCTTCTGCTGGATAAAAGTGTTGAGCATCACGAATAATGGTTACAATAGGTTTATCGAAGCGTCCACTGTTCGCAAGTTTTTCTTTTGATGCCTCCGCTATTCTTTTTTGTTCTTCCGAATATGTAAAAATGGCAGTTGCATAGGATTCACCTCTGTCGTGAAACTGCCCATAGGCATCTGTCGGATCAATTTGCATCCAATAAATATCGAGTAACTGCTCGTAGCTAAATATCGAAGGGTCAAATTCAATTTCTACTACTTCCAAATGGCCAGAGTCGCCTTTTTTAACATCTTCATATGTTGGATTTTCTAAGTGGCCACCCATATATCCTGATGTGACCTTATGTATACCGTCCCATTCTACAAATGGCTTCACCATACACCAAAAACAGCCACCAGCAAACGTTGCTTTTTCATTCATGTTCATCATCCTTTCTTTTGTGAAAATATTATAGCATTTTTTTGCTCATGACTGGCAAATAGGGTGTAAAATACGAATAGAGAACTGTTGATAAGGATAGCAAGTGTGAAAAATGAAACTTTCCTTACTAGCAATCGTTACATTAACTATAAAAAAATAGAGGAGTAATTTGTTATGGAAGAGCAAGAGTATACGAGACGCTCGCAACGGCCTAAAAAGCGTCGATTGCGTAAAGGGAGAGCATTATTTACGTTCTTATTACTCTGTGTCATTGTCATTGCCGGCTATAGCGTGATGCAATATCGTAGTGGTTTACAATTAGCAACTGACACGAAGGTAGCACAAGAAGATTTTACTGGTGACCAAGTAAAGGACGATATTGAAAATTATTTATTATTAGGAATCGATACACGTGGTGAAGATAAATCACGCACAGATACAATGATGGTATTATCTTGGAATAAGAAAACAAATGATGTTAAGCTCGTGTCATTTATGCGAGATATATATGCGGACATTCCTGGCTATCAATCCTACAAGCTCAATACTGCCTACTATTTAGGTGGTGTTCAGCTGTTAAAAGATACATTAAGTAATATGTTCGGCTTACCGATTCATCACTATGCACTCGTAGATTTCAAAAATTTTGAATCACTCGTTGATATTATAGCGCCAAATGGTGTGGAAATAGATGTAGAAAAGGATATGTCTGAAAAAATTGGTGTGACCCTTACAAAAGGCACACATAATTTAAATGGTAAAGAATTGCTTGGCTATGCGCGGTTCCGCCATGATGCAGAAGGCGACTTTGGTCGTGTAGCTCGTCAGCAAAAAGTAATTGAAGCGTTAAAAAATGAACTATTAGCACCCCAAAACGTATTCAACTTACCAAAATTCATTGGTGCCGCGCAAGGCTATATTACAACGGATTATTCATCTGCTGGTGAAATAAAGCAAGTATTAAAAATGGTCTCTAAAGGGAAAGTATCCATTGAAAAAGCGACAGTACCGATTGAAGGCAGCTATGATTTCCAAAACTTTAGCCATGCTGGGTCTGCCATTGTCATTGATGAACAGAAAAACAAAGCATTTTTAAGTGAGTTTTTAGGTATTTCCTTAGAGTGATGTTTCGCAAAAGCCAACAATATCCTGTAAAATAAAGGTGAGCATTTGGATTGGGGTGTCAATATGAGAGAACAAAGACCAAAGGAGCATTCAAACTTTTTTTCAACGAAGTTTATCCGCTTTTTAGGTGGTAAAAATTTATTATTTACGTTGCTTATTTTATTATTACTTGCATGTGTGATTTTCATGTTTGGAAAAGTTTCCTTCATATTTACCCCGCTACAAGTATTATTTGAAGTTGTTATTTTACCAGGAGTGCTTGCCGTAATAGGTTATTATTTATTACGCCCATTATTAGGCATACTGGAAAAGTGGCGTATTCCAAGAGCATGGGGCATCTTAATTTTATATATCGGTGTGATTGGCGTTATTACGTTACTCGTCGTGCTAGTCTATCCTTTTTTACGTGATCAATTTACGAATTTAGCACAAGAATTCCCCGTCTATTTTATGGCTTTAACAGAAAAAATAGTGGAATACTTGAATAACTCTCGTATTAATGAGTATTTAGCCAATATTGAAAACTATGAAAAAGTCGTTACGAATTTTACAACGGATATCATTGAAACCGTAAAAGATACAGCGGCCAACTTAGCACAAGGTGTTGCGACTGGTATAACAGGATTTGTATCTACCTTAACGGGCATTATTTTGTCGCTCGTGACAGTGCCGTTTATTTTATTTTATTTACTAAAAGATGGAGAAAAACTGCCGAAATTCGTCATGAAAATTTGTCCACCGCGCATGCGTACTGGTTTACAAGACGTTTTACACGATATGGACAAACAAATTAGTTCTTATATTCAAGGGCAAATTTTAGTTTCCATGTGTATTGGGGCCATGGTGACGATTGGCTTCCTAATAATCGGCATGAAATATGCATTGCTACTCGGCTTTTTAGCAATGATTACGAGTGTAGTCCCATATTTAGGACCGGTCATCGCTATTACGCCAGCAGCCATTATTGCGCTTGTAACTTCTCCATTTATGCTTGTAAAACTAGCGATCGTTTGGACAGTCGTACAGTTGATTGAAGGCAAATTTATTTCTCCACAAATCATGGGGAAATCATTAAGCATCCATCCGGTATCCATTATTTTCGTATTATTAACAGCAGGTTCACTATTCGGTGTACCAGGCGTTATTTTAGGGATTCCAGGCTATGCGATTTTTAAAGTGCTAGTGACACATTTATTTAAGCTATTTAAGAGACGATACAATCGTTATGAGGATGAAGAAGTGCAAAAATATGATGTATAAGTACAAACAGCTACTGCGATAGGCGGTAGCTGTTTTTCATGGAAGCACTTGGAGGCAAAATAAAAGCATGTGGAGAAGGATTTTCCTTTCACATGCTTTTAATAGTTAAATAGAGACGTTTTTCAGACGATCTACTGCTTCTTGAAGTAGCTCTTTTGGCTGAACAAGTGCTAGTCGCAAGTAGCCTTGTCCTGCTGTACCAAATACTGTTCCTGGTACGGTTACAACACCAATTTGCTCAATCAGCTTAAATGCTAAATCGGTGCAGTCCAAGTCGTATGGATATTTTGCCCAAACAAACATACCGCCATCAGAAGGGGCTGCATCCCAACCTAGTGCGCGTAATCCGTTCATAAGCGTTTGATGACGCTCAGAGAATGTTGCACGCAAGTTTTCAGTAATTTCTTCGGCATTATCTAATGCTACGACTGCAGCATCTTGAATTGGTTCAAAAATACCGAAGTCTAAATTCGATTTTAGTTGCTTTAATACGGCAATCATTTCGGCATTACCCGCAATATAGGCAATGCGTGTTCCAGCTAAGCTAAAGCTTTTTGAAAGGGAGTTAATTTCCATGCCAACTTCTTTTGCGCCTGGTGTTGCTAAAAAGCTAATCGGAGCATCCCCAGTAAAATAAAACTCGGAGTAAGCGGCATCGTGAAGAACAATAACATTATATTTTTTAGCAAAAGCAATGACCTTTTCAAAATAAGCAAGTGAAGGCATTGCAGGTACAGGATTCCCAGGGAGATTTAAAATAAGAAGTTTCGCTTTTTGGGCAATCTCTTCCGGTACTGCATCTAAATCGGGTAAAAAATTGTTCTCTGCTGTTTGTGGCATATAGTAAGGTGTTGCACCAGCTAGATGAATGCCTGCATCATAAGCTACGTAAGCTGGATTAGTTGATAGAACGATGTCTCCTGGATCACAAAATGCGATAGGCAGATGGACTAAACCTTCTTGTGAACCAATCGTTTGAATGATTTCACTTGCAGGATCTAAATCAACATTACTACGGCGTTTATAGTAACGGCTCACTGCATCGTAAAAACGTTGTGTGCCCGTTAACGTATAGCCATATGATTCTGCTAAGCCCGCTCGATACGATAAATGCTCGCGAATTTTTGCATGCGGTGGTAGGTCAGGACTACCTAAGCTCAAATCGATTAAAGACATTCCTTTTTCTTGTTGTTGTTTAGCAAAGTTCTTCAAATCTCCGAAAATTGCTGGTGTAAATAATGACATTTTTTTAGATGGTACGATTTTCAAACTAGTACACTCCTTATAGTTGTATAACAGAATAGTAGTTCACATTTTATCATACTAAAGCACAGAAAGGGAAAGTTATTCTGAAAAAAGAATATATTCTTGTAATGAAGAAGATGCTTGCATAGGCTAGCAGAAAAATTTAAGCTTATATGACAGAAGATGGTGGCTTGCTCATATCAACGCAACAAAAAGCGTTATTTCTGCTATCATGAAGCGAGGAAGGTGTTGTTGTGATGAAAGTATTTTCATTAAGTGGGCCGAGTGGAACAGGGAAAAGTACGAGTGCGCTTGTGTTTGCACATAAAATAGGGGTTGAGGCCATTATTGATGATGGTTTATTAATCGTAAATGGCATGAAAGTTGCGGGTGTATCTGCAAAATTTGAGAAAAATACAATTACGGCTGTACGTCGTGCAATCTTTACGGAAGAGACGCATCGTAAGGAAGTGATGAAAGCACTCGCTACATATAATGTCCAATCGATTTTACTCATTGGCACGTCCGATAAAATGACGAAAAATATTGCTCATCGTCTAGAGCTAGGGCCAATCGAAACATTTTATTATGTCGAGGATATTCGCACACAAAAAGAAATTCAAAAAGCGCGATTTATTCGTCAAACGCAAGGTAAGCATGTGATGCCAATACCGTATCGTCAAGTCGAGCAAAATTTCTTTAAACGTCTTGTGCAAAAAGGCAAGGACATTTTTACGCCAAAGCGTGAAAAAATAGGTGAAACAACAATTGTTCGTCCGGATTTCCAACAAGAATATATTGAAATTGAGAAGCAAGTATACGTGCAATTACTATCGTTTTGCTGTGATCAACAAGATATTGTACAAAAGGTAGAACAAATACAGTTTACACTTGGCGAACAAGCCAAGGCGACCATTTCTTTGCAATTAAAAATGCCAATCGATTATGTATTGCCACGTCGCTTACATCAGCTACAAGAAGCGGTGCAACGGTCATTTTTTCAACATTTCGGCTATGAACTCGATGCTATTAACCTTTATGTCCATAGTGCTTGGCCAAAAAAGAAATAAAAAACAGGTACTACTTGCGCTAATGAACGTCAAGAGTACCTGTTTTGTTATTTTGAAGGTCGTGTAAATTGAGGTTGACGTTTTTCTACAAAAGCTTGGCAACCTTCGGTAAAATCGCTGCCTACAAATGGGGTAGAACCTTGCCAAAGTGTTGGAACACTGTCAACGCATTCTTGAACAGAACGTTTTACGGCAAGCAAGGATTCAGGGGACATACCAGCAACAAGCTTGCCCATTCGAATCATAAATTTATTGATATCTTTTTCAGCAACTAAATAGTTTAGCATACCAAGCTTAAATGCTTCCTCCGCTTTAAACATGCGGCCTGTAAAAACTAAATCCTTTGTAGTTGAAGGGCCGACAAGTTGGACAAGACGCTGTGCAAATTTATTATTTAACGTAATGCCTAATTTACCTACAGGAATACCTAATTTCGCTTTTTCAGAGCCAATGCGAATATCACAAGCTAATGCAAGTTCTAAACCAGCGCCCATTGCGGGCCCGTTAATAACGCCAATTGTTGGTATCGGTAAACGTTCGATTGTAGATATCGTTTTCTCCATATGTAAAAATGCTTCTTCTGCTTTTTCAAGAGAAATGGCGTTAAATTCTTTAATATCAGAACCTGCTGTAAAATTTTCACCAGATCCACGTAGAAGTAGTACTTTATTTTTGGGATTATCTAAGACGTTTAAGGCAATTTTAGCTAATTGATCCCACATATTTGCTGTTAGTGCATTTTTCGCCTGAGGACGGTGAATGGTAATAATCGCAAGTCCAGCCGTTTCTTGATAAATAATTTTTGCATCCTCCGCCTCAAGACGAGTTGTTCTTACTTGCATAATTGGGAAGCCTCCTACAATTAAATTAATACCTATATTATATAACACAAATAAGAGGAAACACTAAATAATACGAATTAACATGTATTTTTAACCTGTTATACAATATTATAAGCATTATTGAGCGAGTGTACTACAACAGAATATTGCTATTGTAATAAAGCAAAACATATGAGAAACTAATATAGGAACATGTGTTTCCTTACTACCAAAGGGCAATATCAGTTCCACAAATATGCTCTATCAATTAAATACAGATTATCCGACACTAAATTATTTATAAAATAATTAACATTACGCCCTTTATATACTATAAAATTTAACTAACACACGCTCAATTTATAAGGAGGGACCAGGATGGTAACATTACGTGAAGCATGGCAAAGCTATTTATTGCTATTAAACTCGTTAAAGAAAAGTGCTGCAACAAAAAAACAATACAATATGGACGTTCAGCAATTTTTAGCATTTGCAAGTGAGCAAAACATTGAAAATATAGATAACCAATTGAAAGAATTAATCATTTTCTATAGTAATTTCTTAAAGGAGAATTACCCAAATGTAAATACTTTTAATCATAAAATCGCTTCGTTGCGCAGTTTTGTAGATTTTATTTTTTTGCGAGAATGGGCAGAACCATTCGATTATGAAAGTATTTTACTGCCCAAAAAGAGGACGAAAGACACCTTAAAACTGCTTACAAAAGAGCAATTAATAAGCATTGTAGAAGTATGGCCAATATATTTTCAATATGCCAAAACACAAGAGCACGCTTGGCTTGCTAGAAGGAATGGCTGTATTGTGCAAATGTTTATTGAAACAGGATGTAAGCCAGCAGAACTAGTTCGCATGAAATGGGCACATCTTGACCAAGATTCAAAAGTTATTGCCATTGCAAATCATAATGGAAAACGACAAATGAAGCTTTCACAACTTTTGATGGACATGTTGCTGCATTATCAAAATGCAACAGCGGAAATACATGAGAAGAATGTAGGGGAATGGCTGTGGGTAAGTGAGACAAGCCAAACAAAACCGATTACGACGAAAACTGTTGAACGGATTTTTCAAACGATCTCTAAAGAAGTCGGCACCAATGTACGGGCGACAGATGTCCGTTATACGGTGCTGCAAAAGGCTATAAAAAGTGACAATACAATCGAAAGTATTCAGCAAAAAATGGGTTATGTCCGAAAATGGGTATTAACGGAACGCAGAGATCGTTTTAAGTAGACGTGCAGTAAAGGATGCTTTCACACATTTACTGCACGTTATGTTAAAAATGAGTTAGAGCTTTGACATTTACTTTGACCTTCAAATCATGTTTGCCGCCTGTATAGACGCCTTCGACAGGACTAATATCTGTATAATCTCGACCAATGCATAAAATAATATAATTTTCTAATACTTCTACATTATTTGTTGGGTCTAAACCAATCCAGCCAATGCCAGGTATCATCACTTCAACCCAAGCATGTGTTGCTATATCACCGATTAAACCAGAATTTTCATTGACATATAAATAGCCACTAACGTAACGAGCAGGTATGCCTTTTGCACGTAAAATCGCTAGCATAACATGTGTGAAGTCTTGACAAACACCTCTTTTTAACTCGAAGGCTTGACTGGCAGTTGTCGTCACATTTGTTGCTGTCGGATCATAGTCAAATGTGGAATATATATATTGCATTAAATTAAGCGAGAATAGTACTGGATTTTCTGCATGACCTATAGCATGAAAAACCTCTTCTATTTGGGCGTCCGTCATATACGTAAAGCTTGTTGATTTTAAATAGGGTAAATAATGTTCATAAAAGAGCTGAGAATGAAAAATTGTTTGCATTTCAGGTGAATATTGAATGCGGTGAATAAAAGGTGCACGTTGTATACTGACAATTGAAGTTGTTTCAATTTCTAACTCTCGATGCTGCTCAGGAATATAAAATGTCCCGACCGTATTGCCCCAAATATCCGCATGTTCACGCGTCAATGACGAAGGTGAGATTGCAATGCGATAAGACAGCAAACGCTGACGCTCATCACTGCGAGGTTTTAAGCGGATAGTATTCAAACTTTGATCGACTTCAGATTCATATTGAAAAATATTTGTATGGTGAATTTCAAATTTCATTGTGTCCGCTTCCTTTTGATTACTGACTTGCGTGTTGAAAAGGAGCTGTGAGTTGTTCCTTTCAAGCTTGTAGGCTGGGTTCATATAAATGATAAACTGTGGAAAATGTATGACCGAATTCAATACATTGACACAATCTTTCCTCCATTAAAAGTATCACTTCCTCTAAGGAAGATGACGGAATATCGACCTCGTTAATTGCAGCTAACAAAGCCTTTAGCGGTGTGTTTAGCGCTAAAAAACGTGCTGTTAAATGGTCTTTTTCGATATGAATAAATGCTTCTTCCAGTTTTTTTAGACAAACGATGACTGAACGTGGAAAATGCGCATCATGCAATAAATACTGGATAACATACTTCAGTTTTGTTTGATGGTATTTACGATGAAAAGACTCAGTCGCTTTTGTTAAATCGAGCAAAAACGTACCGTCTACTTCGTCCAAATTGCTAGTTGCCAGTTTCTGCTGTTCAAGCATGATGAGAATCATTCGAATCATCTTTTCTGCACGTTCGAGCCATTTGCCCACTTGCATAAAATAAAAAGGCAAATCCCGTTCCATAGAATCCTCAATTAAACCGGTAACCGTTAACGATGTCTTACGAACATTGTGTAAAAAATAATGAAGTGAAATTAATGGAAAAGGTCGTTCCCGTACCATAATTTCTTGCTGCATATATAAATAAAAAGCATTGTGTAATTCCCATAGCTCAATCGGGATACTATCACGTGTAATGCGTGCATTTTCTCGGATGGCTCTTAATGTAGCATGGAGCGCATTGCTATTGTTCTCGGAAAATAATAAGTATTCAATTAGAGGATTGACGCGAATGACTTCATAGCTTGCCATAAATTCTTCTTTTGAGGCACAAATATCTAATATAGCTTCCCAATGATCGAGATATTCATGTTCATTACCAGATTGCTCCAACATATTCAACAGCTGTACTTGTAATATATGTGCATTTGTTTCTGTTCGTTCACTATATCGTGCCATCCAATACAGTGCGTCTGCTACTCGACTTAGCATGCTGCAATTCCTCCTTTAATATCCACGTATCTTTTGCCCCGCCACCTTGTGATGAATTAACGATTAACGAACCTTCTTTTAATGCTACACGTGATAATCCACCTGGAAGCACAAATATATCATCACCTTTCATAACATAGACTCGCAAATCAACATGACAAGGATAGAATTTACCATTCTGATAAGCTGGTGCGCGTGATAATTGAATCGTCGGTTGTGCAATATATTGCTGTGGATGTTTTAAAATTTTTTCATAGAAACTGTTGATTTCTGCAGCACTCGCATGTGGTCCAATGAGCATATCATAACCCCCTGAAGCACTCACATTTTTAATCACTAACTCATGTAAATGGTCAAGCACCCATGCCCGCTGACTTTCATCATCGAGATGGTAGGTCGTGACATTCTCTAATATAGGTTCCTCGTGTAAATAATAGCGAATCATATCCGGGACATAAGCATACATCGCTTTATCATCTGCCACACCGTTACCTACAGCATTTAAAATAGCAATATTGCCTGCCTTGTAAGCCGCCATTAAATGCGCTACACCAAGTAAAGAATCTTCCCGAAAGACAGTGGGATCTAAAAAGTCATCATCAATCCGTCGATAAATGATATCAATTTGCTCTAGACCATAAATGGTCTTCATATAAACTTTAAGATCTTGAACAATTAAATCCCGTCCTTCTACAAGCTGTATATTGAGTTGTTGCGCTAAAAATACATGGTCATAATACGCGGAATTATACATCCCAGCCGTTAACAAAACTGCTTTCGGTTCTACATGAGCTTGTAACGTTGGTGGTCGATGCGCAAGAAGCGCTTTTTTCATCGTTGCCATTTGTTTTTCAAGTGATTGAATCGTATGTTTAGAAAAAAATTCAGGATAGATTTCTTTCATAACATAACGGTTTTGAAAAACGTAAGAAATGCCTGAAGGGTTACGCAAATTATCTTCCAATACGCGATAAACCCCATGTTCATCGCGAATTAAATCAATGCCTGCTAAAAAAATATGATTATCAATCGGGACTTGCACGCCAAGCATTTCTGGAAAATAATACGGATTTTGATCAATAAGCCTTCGTGGGATAATGCCGTCAATTACGATTTGCTGTTGTGTATAAACATCATGTAAAAAACAGTTTAACGCTTTAACACGTTGTTTCATACCTGTTTCAATGATATGCCATTGTTCATGGGGGATAATAATCGGCACAAAATCAAAAGGCATTGTTCGTTCTGTTCCGCCTTGTGCACCATATACAGTGAATGTTATCCCTTGTCGAAGGAAGCTTGATTGCGCTTGCTGGTGTTTTTCTTCTAGCTGTTCTTGTGAAAAAGCACTTAACTTACGATAGAAGGAGCTATAATGCGGTTTCGGCTGATTACCATCTAACATCTCATCAAAATACGAACCTGAATCATACAATTTCATCATGTGAACCGCCTCCGAATTTAAGTAGTAGTAAAAACGTGTTACACTAATAGAAATACATAAAAGGAGCTAGTAAAAAATGACAAACATTAATTTAATGCAAGCTTATGAGTTAGACAAGCTATCGAAACTAGATTTGTCTGACGAGGAGATTTTACAAACTTTAAGAACAGGGGATGTATCTTCATGGCATTCATTGGCGCCAAACTATGAATTCAATGAAACATTGGCTCTTTTTCGAGAAGGTGAAAAAGCATTTTTAAACGCGCTGCATGGTCAATATCGTATTAAATATGTAACATTGCCAGGCATACAACGTTTACTCCATCTTCGTTTTCAATTAGATGAAACTAAGAATTTCATATTAGAAGATACAGGGATTACAAATTTAACTTGTGATGAGGAAACTATTTTGAAGATTGAAAACATGTTATCCATTAACTGGACGATAGCAAAACAAATAGATGGTACATATCGCATTTTCGCCAAATAATTACAAATATCCATTTAATACCATGCGTGTTGTGAGACGAATCGACTCGTATCGTTATACGTCGAAACATTTTTCGATTCGTCTAAGCGCATAATCGTATACTAGAGTTTAATATTCATTTGACGATAGGATTATGCATAAAATTTTTTTCTACTATAAATTTTCTAGCAGCTGATGGTAGTTAATTCACAATTTGTTTATTTAATTATTGTTAAATATATGCTTGCCATGACTTGGCTTCAAATTCATCATTACTGTAAAATATACTATACTCCTGTCAAGTTTTTACTGACATAAATATAAAAAGCATAAATAATTGAGCGATGTCTTCTGCTACGTAGAAGTCATCTTTTTTTATCCATAAAATAGGGAGTTTTATTGTTGAATAAGCTATTTTTTGCAATAAAGTTCCCAAATTTATATTTGGGAACGTTTTTTGTGGTAAAATAGTGATAATAGAGGTGATTTTATGCAAACGCAACTACCGAAAATAATGAAAGATTTCCTCGTGTACTTAACGACAATTAAAGGGAAATCACAGCGTACAAGAAAAGAATATGAATACGATCTTACTTTATTCTTTCGTTTTCATTTAGCTATGCAAAATGATATCGAGATTGCACAACTTAACAACATTAGTATTGCAACTATTACAATAGAAGAAATCCGCGAAATAACATTGGAGGATCTCTATTTATTTATGGAGTATTGTGAGGTACACCGTCAAAATGCCGCTTCAGCAAGAGCGCGGAAAGTAGCCACTTTAAAGTCATTTTTTAAATACATTAAAGGCAAACGGCGTCTAATAGAGGAAAATCCAGCAGAAGAGTTGGAAACGCCGAAGATTGGGCGCAGAAAACCAATATATATGAATATGGAAGAGGCAACGCAATTTATCGATGGGATTCAGAATCACCGAGCATCACCGCGCAATTATTGCATGATGATGTTTTTCTTAAATCTCGGCATTCGAGTATCTGAACTTTGTCAACTCAATACCTCCTCGATTCAAGGTCGATATTTAACAGTTATCGGTAAAGGTAATAAAGAACGCACCGTTTATTTAAATGATAGTTGCCTACAAGCATTAAACAATTATCAACAAAGTGGAAAAACAGCTTATAAAGGCGTGGGTGAAGAGCCGCTTTTTGTGTCACAAAAAGGAACACGCTTTACCCGACAAACAGTGGCTAAAATCGTCAAGCAAATCAACAAACAGTCTGGATTACAAAAGGACCACCTTACACCGCATAAACTACGTCATACATCTGCGACAATGATGTATAAAGCAGGTGCGGATATCCGAAGCTTACAGCATATTTTAGGCCACTCCAGTGTTGCGACAACACAAATTTATACCCATATTGAGGATGAACAGTTACAACATGTACTAGATAATAATCCATTCAATATTGTAGCCAACAGATAGATTACAAGAATACAAACGAAGCTGATGCATATATACTAAGTAGGAGCTAAATAAAGGGGGATAACGCATGATACCATCGTTACTTGCGCAATTAAATGCTACAAGAGAGCAATTATTAAAGGAAATAGAGTTACTCAACAATCGCCAATTTAATCAAAAACCCGATGCGAACAGCTGGAGTATCGCGCAAATCTGTCATCATTTAGTGCTAGTAGAAGCATCTACTATTAAAGCAATTGCATGGGGGTTATCCTCACAAGAACCTTCACAACCCGAACGACTCAATGTTCAGTTGATAACAGATAGAACGACAAAGCTTACAGCACCCAAAATTGTAGAACCGAGCGACAAACCTTTTGAAGTGCAGCACATGCTAACGTTGTTAAGTGATACAAGAGAGCAACTAACTACTTTTTTACTCGGAATGGCCGATCCATCTTTGCTAGCGAAAAGAGCGGTAAAACATCCAGCCTTCGGTCAATTAGCACTCGACCAATGGATTGAGCAAGTGTATTTACATGAACAACGTCATATTGAACAAATACAGGAAAGTAAAACAATCGTCAGTTAAACTGATACAGATGTTAATCGTGCAGTAGTTATGACAATAGAAACAAAACAAAACAAACGAAGAAAAAAAGAATAAAACAAATGATGAAAAATATCTACTTGGAACTTAGAGACTGCTTTATTTTTGAAGTTATTTGGACAATCATCATGTGGATACCGAGACTTGTCCTAAGATTATTAAAAAATTTATGGTAAAACAATCACATAAAACCCGACTTCTCACCAATAAAGGAGGAATCGGGTTTTTTTCCTTGTTTTAAGTGAATAACCTATTGACGGACAGCATAATCTGTTATATATTAAATAAAAATAAAAACAACTGTTATAAAACAGTTTATCTAGGAGGAATTTATGATGTCAAAGTATCGTGAAGGTTATGAGTTTTATTGTGAAATGTGTGAACGCTATGGTCTTGAGCCTATTTCATTCCGTTATTACATCATTCAATTATCACAAGAACAACTTTCAGCTTATAATATGCAAGCGAAACACCTTGGAATTTAAGTTATGAAACATTAAGGATGTGGTTATGACGAACGCCAAAGTGAATAGTTTATAAAAAGCCCAGTCTTACTTTTTAAGTACAGCTGGGCTTTTATAAATAGTAAAGAAATTTCAGATAAATTATTGACGGCAGCGTTTATCTGTTATATATTATTTATACAAAATAATAACTGTTATAGTACAAAGCGGAGGGGGATTTACATGGCACAGTATCGAGAAGGGTACGACTATTATTGCAAAAAATGTGAACAGTTTAATTTAGAGCCTATTAATTTTTATTACTGTATGAATAAGTTGTCGCAAGAACAATTAGCGTATTACAATGAAGCAGCGCAAGAAAGGAAGTACATCGGATGACAGATTATCGACAAGGGTATGAATTTTACCGCCAAATAAGTGACCAACATGGGTTAGAGCCTATTAATTTTCACTACTATATTTTAACTTTATCACAACAACAACTCGACGCTTATAATGAACAAGCAAAAATGATAGGAGGACCAATAGAATATGAAGTCTCATAACATGTAAAATGCCTTACTGCCCGACTGTGACAGTAAGGCATTTTATATTCATATAATATTCTGCATAATATGTTTAAAAGGTAAATAGTATAACAACAGTATTTACAGTAGTGCAAATGTAATTATCGTTAATGAAAATTCACTATAACTTGTGCGTTAAAAGTCATTATTTTATGTCTAAATTATAGAAATCAATATAATTAGAAAATTGTAGTTCATATATTTGGGTTGAATTAACTGCTTTTCTAAGACTATAATATAATTACATAAAAAAGGGCCATCTACCACAACTTTATACCTCACTACTATATAAAGAAAAAGTACTAACCCTCTTATTTTAATGAACGGAGAATGAAGATGATGAATATCACGCCGAGTAGTATAAATCAAGTGAACTACAGCTTGAAAGAATTACAAGATATTTTTTCAGCAATGAACAGTTCGATCATCGTAGCTATTACAGATCGGACCGGGAAAATTACTTTTGTTAATGATCATTTTTGTAAAATTTCTAAATATACGCGTGAAGAATTAATTGGACAGGATCATCGTTTGCTCAACTCGGGTTTCCATCCGAAATCTTTTTTCAGAGAAATGTGGAAAACGATTGGAAAAGGGGATATGTGGAATGGTGAGGTGTGCAATCGCGCAAAAGATGGTAGTTTATACTGGGTGAAAACAACAATCATTCCTTTCCTTGATGATCATGACAAACCTTATCAATATATTGCGATTCGAGTAGATATCACTGCGCAAAAAGACATAAAAAAAATTACACATATTGCTTATCATGATGAATTAACAGGGTTACCAAACCGTCGTAAATTAGAGCAACGTTTAGAAAATGAATTTCATCAATCTCGACGTACAAGTGAGAAGTTTGCGTTATTTTTCATTGATGTCAATCGTTTTAAAAACATTAATGATGGACTTGGCCACATCATCGGCGATATGTTTCTTGTAGAAATGGCAAATCGTTTGCGAAATATAGACTACACTTCTAATTCTTTTTATCGTCATAATAGCGATGAATTCGTTATGATTTTAAATGATGTGTCGCGTATCGAGGAAATGGCAAAAGAAATCATGGCTGTTTTCAATGACAGCTTTATCGTAGATGCTTATGAATTTTATGCCAGTATTAGTATTGGTATAAGCATTTTTCCTGATCATGCGAACTCCATTGAAGATTTATTAAAAAATGCTGATATCGCCATGTATGCCGCAAAATCCACTCGAGGTAATCAGTATAGGTTATATCGTCATAATATGGATGAAGCAAATGACAAGTGGTTATTACTTGAAACAAAACTTCATCAAGCATTGAAAAATGATTCATTAGAGTTGCATTATCAACCCAAAATCGATTTAAAGACAGATCAAGTGGTAGGCATGGAAGCATTGCTGCGTTGGTATGATGCGGAGTTAGGACAGATGCCACCGGATCGCTTTATTCCGTTTGCGGAAGAATGCGGTTTAATTAATGATATTGGTGTATGGGTATTACATAAAGCTTGTGCGCAAGTATGTGCATGGAATAAAACTTTTCATTTAAATTTACGTGTTGCTGTCAATATTTCACCGATTCATATTAGCACACAAGGTTTTGTAGAAATGGTTCGAGGCGTCATTGAAGAGACTAACATTGACCCACATTTATTAGAAATAGAAATTACGGAAATGAGTATGCTTGATTATACTGAAGAGTTAATTAATACAATTGAGGAGCTACGTGCTTTAGGCATTACAATCGCATTAGATGACTTCGGTACAGGCTATTCATCGTTAAATTATTTAAAAAAATTCCCTGTAGATGTATTGAAAATAGATCGAGCATTTGTGCGCGATATTTTGCCAGAGAATACGGGTATCGCCATGATTTCAGCCATGATTTCATTGGCACACGCGTTAAACCTCCAAGTAGTTGCTGAAGGTGTCGAAGAGGAAGCTGAATTAAACGTGCTGCGTGAGCATGGCTGTGACTATGTACAAGGCTATTATTTTAGCAAGCCGCTATCAGTGGAAGACTTTACAACAAACATCTTAAAATAATTACCGATAAATAAAACTAGCTCATCAGTGGAGTTAGTTTTATTTAGCGTTAGTTAGTTTACATAATACTTTTATAGAAAACAAAATCGATTTACATTTTTTGTTATGCATGTGGTACAATTTGGTATGAATTAGCCTCGCAAAGGAGGATGGGTCGTATGAGAAAGAACATTATTTTTGCATAGCAAAGGCTATTGCATAAAAACTAAATCAAATAGCCTTTGCTCTTCCTAAAAGACCAATCATACATTTAGGAGTGCAAACATGAGCTATAAAAAAGCAAGTAATCTGTTACCGGCAGAGTTGATAGCGTTAATTCAAAACTACGTAGATGGTGAATCGATTTACATCCCCCGAAGACTAGATCGTAAAAAGAACTGGGGGGCCGGGACTACAACTAGAAGTGAACTAGCTAAACGAGATATTCAGATTTATCAAGATTATCGTTCAGGCACAGATATGGAGACATTAAGTGCAAGCTATTATTTATCTATAAAAAGTATTCAGCGGATTATTTTGAAGGAAAAAAGAAAAAACAGATCAAATAAGTGATGTGATTTTATCATCTTATGGTGGGTGTCACGAAAGGATAAAACTTAGTTGAAGGCGCGAAAGCGGAATCCAACGGCAGTAGTCCGCTATCATTTTTAAGCTATGTGGTATTTTCCACATGGCTTATTTTCTTTTATGAATTAAATATAAGGTATTTCATAGTTTATCCGGCATTTATAATCAAACTAACAATGTATCAATAGGAGAGATGATAAATGACTTTCTTGATAACGCAAGAGCTTAATACACAAGCGAAAGAAGTGGTGGAAAACGAGCTATACAAATATAATTTAAAGCATTTTCCAGAAGATTTAAGAGGCAAGTACGAAGAAATTCAAATTTTCCTAAAAGATGAGAACGGCAATGTACGTGGTGGAATTGTTGCGGAAGTTTGTTGGAACTGGTTAGAAATTCATACGTTCATGATCGATGAGAATATACGAAAATGTGGATTTGGTACAAAATTATTATTAGCACTTGAGGAGATCGCTTTTGCGAAGCAGTGTGATTTTATAAAGGTAGACACATTAAGTTTTCAAGCATTAGGTTTTTATGAAAAACACGGCTATCAAGTATTTGGAACGTTAAATAACGTAGGTAGAGATTTTCAGCATTACTATTTGACAAAAGAGTTAACACCTTAAAAATGGAGGCTATACAATGCATCATTACTTTACAATCGACTGTGGTGAAGTTTTATTAAGAGCGTTTCGTGTGGAAGATGTAGATGCTATTTATGAACTTACTTCACAACCGGAAGTCTATGAGTTTTTGCCGGATTGGCGTTCGACTAGAGAACAACGGTTAAACTGGGTTACAAATTACGAAATACCTTCCAACAAAGCATTTTTATCAGCGTTGCCGAATATTATTGGACAAAATTATTTAATGCTAGGGATCATATTAAAGCAAACTGGTGAATTTATTGGTTTTTGCAATACTGGCTTAAAAGAAGAACTATGTGAACCGAATCGTGAAATAGCTTATGCTATGTCAAAACATTACCGAAATCGAGGATATACAACGCAAGCGGTACAAGGTTTAATACAATTTTTATTTGAGCAGACAAATGTGGAACAACTAAATACAATCGTCCAACCGCACAATGTTAGCTCATCCAAAGTGATTGCAAAATGCGGCTTCTTATACAAAGAAACTATTGAAATAGATGAGCTAGTGTATGCGCATTATACATTGCTGAAAGAGGATTGGCAAAAGGGCAAAGTAAATTAGTTGAGAGGCATTAATCATGGCGATTAACGTCTTTTATTGAGCTAAAGCTATTAATACAACATAACGATATGGTAATATAAGGTATTAATAGCGCTGCTTTTTTTCAGAAAGGAGGATATGAACATTACAAAGTGGTTATTTTGCTTCGTAGTTCTTTTTGGTGTTTGCCTATCAGGTTGTACATTTAATAGCCTTCAAGGGGATACACCGCCTAACGTTTATATTGGCATAGCAGATAAGAGCTATCCAGCAAAGCTTGGTACATATTGTTGGCAAGAACGATGTGTTGATACGTCAGGTCCTATTGACATATTAAAAGATAGCGAAACCATTAAGGTGGAACCAGAACAAACGATTAAGTTTATGATGGACTTTGAACCATCACCAACCACCATAGAGCTCTCAATATTTAGAGAAAATGAGGAAGAAGTCAGTATTGAGCTGCAAGATGTTTATTTTTCTGCACCGACACAAAAAGGAATTTACTATTATTCTTATAGTCTAAGATGGCAGAAAGATGAGCTATCAATTGGAGATGCCCATTATGCATTTGCATTACAAGTGGATTAACGCTGTAGATAAGGAGGATAAACAAATGGATTCTAAACTAATTATTTTGCGAGGCAACGCAGGCAGTGGGAAAACAACTACAGCGAAACAACTGCAAGAGCAATTGGGGCGTGGCACGCTGCTTGTTTCACAGGATGTCGTACGTCGTGACATGTTAAAAGTGCACGATAGAGATGGTAACCTATCCATTGATTTAATTCGTCAAATAGCTGAATACGGCAAGGATAAATGTGAATTTGTAATTGTCGAAGGAATCTTATATAAAAGTCGTTACGGTGAAATGCTAAATAGTCTAATTCAACTGTTTGCGCCCATGACTTTTACTTATTATTTTGATTTATCGTTTGAGGAAACAGTTAAACGACATGAAACGAGGGCGCAAAAGCTGGACTTTGGAGAAGAATCTTTACGTGCCTGGTGGATGCCACATGATTACCTTGAAGTGGACGGAGAAATACGATTGTCGAATGAACTGTCGCAGCAAGATGTCGTCAATTTAATCTTGATTCAATTATCGAAGTAGCTAGCATTTCTATGCAAGAATCGCTTTCAATGGATAAAAAGAACTCAAATTTACAACTATTATAATAAATGCTAAAATTTATTGACCAATGAATGATTAATTGGAATGACAATTTAGGAGTAGCTGCCAATAACATATACCTATTTTAATATTTTTGTCTAACACACAACGTCAAAAATGATAATAGGAGATCCATCATGCTAGAATTGCACACAGAAAGATTAAGAATAATACCTTTAAACGCAGAAAATCTAAGAAATCTAATTGATGATCCAAAGCAATTAGCACAACGATTATCTTTAATGTCATCCGATAGTTTTTTAGATACAGCCCTGCAACAAGCGATGAAAATTCGACTTTCAAAATTATTGGATGATCAGGAGCATTATATTTGGTATACCAATTGGTTGATTGTGTCGAAAAGTCATAACTGCACTGTTGGTGGGATCATGTTAAAAGGTCTTCCAAACGATAATGGTGAAGTCATCATAGGGTATTATACATTGCCTGATTACCAACGAAATGGCTATATGACAGAAACAATTTACGCCATGAAAAACTGGTTGTTAAGTCAACCTGATGTGAAATCGGTTGTTGCTGATACGGAAAAAAATAATATCGCATCACATAAAGTATTAGAAAAAGCAGGGGCAGTACTTTATAATGAAACCGCCGAATTATATTATTGGAGATTTATCTAACAAAAGTTGTTAACCAGGAGTCTTCATTTCTTAATGGAGACTCTTTTGAATGTTTAAAAAAGGGAAAAGAGCACCATTTGCTTTTGAGGAAATGAGCTAAAATGATGAATGGATTTACTATTAGAGGTACGCAAGGCTTTATCCGAATGGAACTACAAAATGCAAGTGGTTTTCCTGAGGAAACTAGCCATTTAGGTGGCTAGTTTATCTGCCACATTAGAGGACTTGAGGAAATTTGTTGACCATTACGGAAACGCAAATGGCATATAAATATAAAAAAAAAAGAGGACCTTTTTAGGGTCTTCTTTTGTTTTATACAGTAGCAATAATTTTTGTAGGACATAACTCATTCTTTACCATTCAGCACATTGCGTGTTCTGCGATTGATGACATTTAAAATGGTAATATACTTCTGAAAATCTTCTGTTGTGAATTGCTCAAGGTTTTGCAAATGGTTACCATACTCTTCTTGATCTAGCTTTTTATGATATTCATAAACTAACTTGCCTTTTGGTGTTAATTCAATGGTTAATTCTCGATAATTATGAGGATTTCGATATTTAAATGCTAGGTCTTTTTTGATTAATTTATCGACCATTTGTGAAACAGCACTTTTTGTACGATTTGTTAATTCTGCTATTTCAGAAGTATTCGTTTTGATTTGATCGCCAATTAAGTTTAGTGTATGTACTTCAATCATATAAAGCTCGTCATCGGTTCCGTACTTTCTTGGAATATTTTCGTATGAACTAATAAGCCTTGATGTTTCATAAAGGGTTTCCATTAGTTCGTAAAACACCTTCTCCTTCTCCATTTCACAGCCTCCTTTCAATCCGCAATAGACAATTATGAATACATTCTAACATATAAGAAAATCTAATAGAGATAGTTACGTATAAAAGAAATAATTTTTAAAAAAATCTGAATTTAATATTGACCATTTTACAGTTAAGGTGCTAAACTGAGAAAAATTCATTTTAAACGTTTTAAAAAATGCTTTTTAACAGAAATATCCGGAGGGGGCTATATAGTGCATTACAATTTTGATGAAAAAATTGAACGCCGAAATACGTATTCCTTGAAGTGGGACGGCGGAGAGTTAATTAAACAATTAGGTTATACAGAAAGATATGATGATGAGACGATTCCATTATTTACAGCTGATATGGATTTACCAGTACCTCAGCCATTGATTGAAGCGCTCCATAGAACGGTGGATCATCGTATATTTGGTTACTCTGTTTTTCCAGATGAGTACTTTCAAGCTATTCAGCAGTGGTTTAAAAAAAGGCATAACTGGACAATCGACAAAGAGGCCATTGTTTTTAGCCCTGGTACCGTTCACGCTTTGAATGTAGCAGTAAGAGCATTAACTAATCCTGGTGATGGTGTTATTATCCAACGTCCTGTTTATCCACCATTTACAGCAGCTATTGAAGGGAACGGAAGAATTGTTCGAAATAATGCATTAATTCGTCGTAGTGATGGTTATTACACCATCGATTTTGAAGATTTTGAAGCGAAAGCGCAAGAAGAGAACACGAGTATGTTTGTGCTTTGTCATCCACATAATCCGACAGGAAGAATTTTTACAAACGAAGAATTGAAAAGGCTTTCAGCTATTTGTAAAAAAAACAATGTCCTCATTGTGGCAGATGAAATTCACGGAGACTTAATTAGAAAAAATCAAACATTTACACCATTAGCTAACATTGCAACAAATACGAACCATATCATTACTTGCACAGCTATCAATAAAACATTTAATGTTGCAGGTTTACATTGCACGAATGTTATTATTTCAAATGCTGAACTAAGAAAGATTTATAGTGAAGCAATGGGGATGCAATTACCATCACCATTTACAGTTGCTGCCCTTATTGCTGTCTACAATGAAGGGGAGGAATGGTTAGAGCAACTTACACAATATATTGACGACACAATGGCCTACGTGAAACAATTCTTAGCTGAAAAATTACCTACAGTGAAAGTCAGTATTCCTGAAGGCACTTACGTCATGTGGATGGACTTTAGCGGATATGGTCTTTCAGCACAAGAAGTGCATGATCGTATTTATAATAAAGCCAATGTGCTGCTGGAAGACGGTGACTTATTTGGCGAGGAAGGTGAATGCTGGCAACGAATTTGCATCCCATCACCGAGACCACTTATTAAAGTAGCACTTGAAAGAATTGCTAAAGAATTTCAAGATATCGAAAGGGGCGATGCATGATGAAAGCATTCGAATGTAAGTTTGATACGCTACAACTCGCACAACAAATAGAAGACTATGTCATTGGCATTAGAAGAGATCTTCATAGACACCCAGAGATTGGTTTAAAGGAAGTAAGAACAATGAAAGTTGTAACTGAAGAGTTAAGCAAAATGGGCATTCGTTATGAGATGGTACCTGATGGTGGCATTATTGGCATTATCGAGGGCAATCAAGCTGGAAAAACAATAATTCTTAGGGCAGATTTAGATGCGCTACCGATGAAGGAAGAAGAACATAATTTAACAATGAAAAAAGTAGTTGTATCTCATACCGACCAAGCCGCTCATACTTGTGGCCATGATGGACATACGGCGATGCTCTTAGGGGCTGCTAAAATTTTAAGTCAGCATCAAGGCAAAGTGAAAGGGAAAGTGCTGCTCGCTTTTGAACAAGGGGAGGAAATGGGAGGAGGCATTTTTAATCTATTAAAGCGCTTATGCGAGATTGGTGCAGATGGAGTATGGGGCATCCATTTAAAGTCGGATATACCGACTGGAAAAATTTCTGTTGAACAAGGACCAAGGATGGCCGCTTCATTTAGCTTTAATGTCCTAATTAAAGGGAAAAGTGGACACGGCTCACGTCCAGATTTATCGATTTCGCCATTAGATTGCTTTACAGACTTTTATAGCAATTTAAAAGCAATGCGATTAAGCTCCCTAGATCCTTATAAAACCATTTCCTATTCAATCGGTACGATAAATTCGGGCACTGCCAGCAATATTATTCCTGAAGATTTACAGTTTTCGGGAACAGCACGATATTTGGACTTTGAACAAGGGGCGCATGCAGCGAAAGAATTTAAAAGAATACTAGAAAAGGTTTGTGATTTACATCACTGTACTTATGAATTTATTACAGAGCCTAAGGAATGTGATTTAATTGTCAGCAACCAAAAAGATTGTGCACAAATTGCGAAAGCGGCTATCGAAAAAACCGTTGGTGATGATGCGCTCTACACTTCACCAGCTTGGATGGCATCCGAATCATTTGCGTTTTATGAAAAGTATTTTCCAGGTGTCTTTGCCTTTGTAGGTATCCAAAATTTAGAAAAAGGCATTGGAGCAGAACATCATAATGTGTTTTTCGACTTAGATGAAGAAGCGTTAAAACTTGGTGTAGCGGCAACTGTACAATACGCAATTGATTTTCTAAATAACGACAATGAAATTCACTTTACGCCAGATACAAGAGATATTAAAAGCTTATTTGTTGCGAACGGTTTTGCCCAGTTAATAAGACAATAAGTTAAAAAAGGAGATGAAATAATGACGCGTAAAAGACTTTGCTACTTACTATCATTCATTGCATATATTGGAATGCCTTTAGGAATCCCCTTTATTAAAAGTGCCGAACCATACGTTCTAGGTCTTCCATTCCTGTTATTCTGGATGGTTTTATGGATTTTGTTAGGGACAGGCTTAATGCTAATTGTGCACCGTTTAAATCCTAGTGCTAGAGAGGAGCTAGAATAAGATGATTATATCGGTAGGAATCATTGCATTATTCTTATGTATTGCATTATTGTTAGGTATTATTGCTAGTAGAGGGAAGGATATGAGTCTAGAGCAATGGAGTGTTGGTGGCAGAGGTTTTGGCTCCATTTTTATTTTTCTATTAATGGCAGGTGAGATCTATACAACGAGTGCTTTTTTAGGAATTAGTGGTTGGATGTATGGAAAAGGTGGTGCAGCATTTTATAATATTATGATGCTAAACTATGTCATTGCTTATTGGTTAACACCGAAAATATGGAGTTATGGTAAGAAACATAATTTACTTTCACAATCCGACTTTTTTGAAAAAGCTTATAAAAGTAAAGCGCTTGGCATGCTGATAGCTGTTGTTGGACTAGCGGCATTAATTCCTTATTTAATTATCCAGCTAAAAGGTCTTGGCATTATCGTTTCTGAAGCTTCCTATGGTGCAATTGATCCGAAAATTACGATATGGATCGGCACAATTGCGATGATTATTTATGTGATGGTTTCAGGTATTCATGGCTCTGCTTGGACAGCGGTGATCAAGGATTTTCTCATTCTTGGCGTCGTACTATTTTTAGGGCTTTATTTACCTTTTCATTATTATGGTGGGATTCAACCGATGTGGGAAGCCATTGAAGTGGCGAATCCAGGGTTTTTATCGTTACCAGACTCAGGTTTGAGTGCCTCGTGGTATGTATCGACAATGATGTTAACATCGTTAGGGTTTTATATGTGGCCACATACTTTTGTTGCTACTTTCTCAGCAAAAAGTGGCAATGCGCTAAGGAAAAATGCCATTATGCTTCCGATTTATGCGCTATTTATTTTATTTGTTCTTTTTGCTGGAGCGGCAGCTATTTTACAAGTGCCAAATCTATCAGGTGGTAATGTAGATTTAGCATTATTTAAAATATCCACACAAACATTTCATCCAGTTATCGTCGGTTTTATTGGCGCAGCAGGGCTGTTAACTGCCATTGTACCAGGTTCATTAATTTTAATGTCAGCGGCAACTTTATTTGCCAAAAATATTGTTAAACCGCTTCGACCGCAAACGACGGATCAGCAAATTGGACGCATTGCTCGCTACACAGTGCCAATGGTGGCACTAGTTGCTTTGTACTTTACATTTAGTGGTGGAGGAGCCATTACGTTATTATTTTTAATGGGCTATGGTCTCGTGACACAATTTGCACCTGCAGTAGTATGTAGCTTTTTCAAGAAAAATCCGTTTACGCTCCAAGGTGTATTTGTCGGAATTATTGTCGGTGTGGCGATAGTTGGTTGGCAAGCGGCAACTGGTACAAATTTAAGCAAGCTGTTCCCAAGTTGGCCATCTTATCTACAGGATATTAATATCGGTTTTCTTGCTTTAGGGGTAAATATCTTTGTAACGCTCACTGTTAGTGCATTTACCAGAAAAGGAATTGTGCTACATGACGAATCATCGAATGAGAAAGCGGTAGAAAGCATTTCTTAATTTCATTTATCTGAAAATTCAGTCTAAAATCAAATGGAGGCGTTTTACGTGGAAAATAATAGTTTATACCAAAAATCAAATATTCGTAGATTACCAGAGCTTGCAAAACTAGCACCCGAGACATTTAAAGCATTTGCTACTTTCGATAGTTTGGCGCTGGCTGATGGCATCCTCTCTAAAAAAACGAAAGAATTAATTGCCATTGCCGCTGCGCATGTCACTGGTTGCCCTTACTGTATTGATGCACATGTTGCGGCTGCAAAGAAATTACAAGTTTCTAAAGAAGAAATGACAGAAGCGATTATGGTGGCGACTGCGCTAAAAGCTGGTTCAGCTATTGCGCATGGCTTAAATGCATTACAAGCATATGATGGAGAAAACAATGAAGATTTATATCAAAAATCAAATATTGCTCGTTTTAAAGAGATCAATCAATTAAGCCCAGAAGCTTTCCGTGCCTTTAATCAATTTGATCTAGCAGCATTGAAGCCAGGGCTTTTAAGCAAAAAAGACAAAGAGTTAATTGCAGTTGCGATTGCACATATAACTGGCTGTGCGTATTGCATCGAAATTCATACTAAAAATGCCAAGAAGTTAGACGTATCGCGAGAAGAATTAGCTGAAGCGATTTTTGTTGCTACCGCTCTTAAAGCTGGATCAGCGCTGGCACATAGCGTGAATGCACTTAATGCGTATGACGATAATGAATTAGAAAAAGGATGAATGAGTAATGACACAAATCATTTTTACGGACAAGGCACCAAAGGCAATTGGACCTTATTCTCAAGGAGTTATGGTAGGAGATTTACTATTTTTATCTGGGCAACTTCCCGTTGATCCAATAACAAATGAAGTAGTAGAAAGCGATATAAATACGCAAATAAATCAAGTAATGCAAAATATTACGGCAATTTTAGAATCCCAGCATCTTTCAATTAAGAATATCGTCAAGACAACTATTTTTCTAAAAGATATGGAGCAATTTGCTATTGTAAACGAGCAGTACAGTAAGCATTTGGGACAACATCGTCCTGCAAGATCAACGGTAGAGGTTAGTCGACTGCCAAAGGATGTACTTGTGGAAATAGAAGTCATCGCAACATTGACTTTTTAAAAACGAATGCCATAAAAAAAGAGACATTCCTTCAAGGTAATGTCTCTTTTTTGCTATTGCTTCAAGCCTGCAGCAAAAAATGGGCCATTGAATGTGATGGTTGATAATATTTGTGCCATTTCTTGTGGTGTTTCTTTTCGGTCTTCTAGCAACCACTGTTGAATAACGCCGATATGAGCTGAAGCGATATAAGAGATTAAGTATTCTACTGGAACAAGTAGTTTACCTGGCTGTAAAGGAGTATCGTGGTTTTCAAAAATTGCTTTCCACATAAAATTTTTCAGTTTGGTTTGAAAGGATAAGTCACCATTAGGACCCAATATCGCTTTTATAAATTTTCGATTGCGCTCTAAAAATTCAAAAATGAAAATCGCAATATCTAGTGGCTGTTTGATCGGGTTATTCGTACTTAAGCTAGTCATCATTTTCGCTATATGTTGCTTTGCGATTGTTGACATTTCTATCATAAATTCTTCTTGATAACGATTCATTAAATCATACTTATCTTGGTAATGGGCATAAAATGTACCCCGATTGATTTTTGCTTTCGTTGTAAGATCTTTAACTGTAATTGCCTCAAAGCCTTTTTCTTCAATTAATTCGACGAATGCTTCTTTAATGGACTCCATTGTTCGAACGACACGTAAATCCGTATAATTTTCTCTCAAATGAACCTCTCCTAAATTTTATCCAACATTTTGATGGAATGTGTTCTATAAACGACAGTAAGACTATTTTTGATTATTGTACGGATGTGATTTCACATCTATAATTCAAATTGTAATAAACAACAGGTTGTTCATTATTATAACTCAAAAGAGGAGAGATAATGACATGTTCAAAAATAAAATCGTTTGGTTAGCGCCGATTCTTGCACTCGTCATCATTTTTATTTTTTCACTCACTTTATTTCCGTCGGTGCAAGCACAACCGAAAAATTTACCGATTGCGATTGTCAATGAAGATCAAGGTGTTGAGCTACCGGGTCAGCCAAAGCTAAATGTAGGCAACAGCATTGTTGAAATGATTCAAACGACTGCTGGGGCTGTAAAAGGTGAAGAACCCGCTGTAAAATGGGTGATTGTAGAGAGTAACGAAGAGGTACAAAAAGGACTAGATGCACAACAATACTATGCAGCATTAGTTTTTCCGAAAGATTTTAGCGCCAAACAAGTTTCATTGCAAACGCCCGAGCCATCTATTCCTGAAGTTCAAATTTATATTAATCAAGGGATGAATACGGCAGCTTCAACGATTGCCGGGCAAGTATTGAATGGGGTAGTCGATAATATGAACACTCATGTACGTACGCAACTTTTTGCAGGATTTGCAGCGCAAGGGGCAACATTAACGGTAGAGCAGGCTGCCAATTTTGTGACACCCATTGCCAAAACCATTACCAATGTGCATGCAACTGGGGAGCATAGCGCTAACGGTAATGCGCCAGTATCCTTGTTTCAACCATTATGGATGGCTATTATGGTTAGCACAGCCTTCGTCTTTATTGCCATCAATAAAGTAGCCATTTATACAAGGAAAGAGAAGCTTACACTACTAGTTGGTCAGATGATTCTAGGGGCCATAGTCGCTCTCATTATAGGTTTCGGACTACCATTGATTGTAGATGGTATGGTAGGAATTCATATTCCTTCTTATATAGACACTGCATTATTTTTAACGATTACATCCTTTAGTTTCTTCCTATTAATCACAGCCGTTTTGTCCTGGCTTGGTATTCAAGGAATAGCTATCTTTGCGCTAATGCTATTCTTTGGTGCTCCACTTCTAGCATTAGCACCTGAAATGATGTCAACGTTTTATCACGATTGGGTGTACCCTTGGTTACCAATGCGATTTATGGTGGAAGGTTTACGAGAACTGTTTTTCTTTAACAAAGGACTTTCTTGGAACACGTCAGTATCTACCCTCGTATGGATCGGTATCGTTAGTATAATCATTATTTTTGCTTCTGTATTAAAAATGAAGACTGTAAATTTGGAACAAGCAACAACACCACAAGATTCAATTTAATGGATTCATTATTTTAAATGCCGTTGATTTGCGTTTCAGACTGTCGCTTTCCGCGGGCACACACGTAAGCCGCAACCCTCGCTACGCGCGGTTTGTTGCGTCTTACGTTTTGTGCTTCCCGCAGGAGTCGCCAGTCTTCCACTCCAATCAACAGTATAATATACTTCAAGGAGGTAGTTGATTACTCTTTTTAGCCATTCAAAGACTTCATTATCTTCCATGAAGTCTTTTTTTTGTAAAAAAGATTCCTATTATTATTAACACTATCAAAAAGATAAATATAGAATATTCTGTTAACTGGTGATAAAATTACTAATATGCACATATAGTACAAGTCATGCTGTTCGCATTTTTTTCAAGGAGGTATTCATGATAAATAAAACGGATTACGAGACTGTTGCCTTTAACCAATTGGAAATGCTTCGAAATGAAATTAATAGAACGAAAATGAATAGAAAATTATTCAATAAAATTGATAACTATTATGTACTTTGTATTTATGAACAACAGAAAATAGCAAGTAACGACCATAACAGCAAAGCGATTACATTGACGAAAAATGTGATATCTAGCTCCTTTGTCATCTGGGATCATACTTATAAAGAAAGTGAACAATTATTTATGAATTTACGGATAACTTCAAGAAATCGCGTCATCATTGAGATATCCAAAAACATTGTTTCGCTTTTACTGCAAAAATATGAGGACCACCTAACTGAAGCGCAAAGGAGCAAATCAACGCATAATACCGCACTTCTTTTCGAGCAATATGTTCATCGAGTGGAGGAAATGATTAAAGCTAATACTTTTCTTGGTGATGATACAGTATGGGAAGAATTGTGTTCATGGTCTCAAGTTTATTTAACAGAATGGATTCTTGAAGAGCTAGAAAGTATGTATGGTTTTGATACAATGTTTCAGATGAGCACACAAGAATTAAATGAATTATTTTATCAGCAATTGACGAAAAATCTGGCATCTAATGAAACGTTTCTTTCAAAATATACAAACCTCGTAAATAACTATATGACAGATTGGTTTTATAAAATTAGTGCTGCCATGAAGCTAGCGGATTTAACAGCAGCTGAAATTGAAGAAATGCTTCAAATCGCAACTCCAAACAATCAAGATGCCCTGTCTCTAAGTAAAATGATTACTTCTACATTGGGCGTAGATCAACACTTACATGTCATGAATAATGCGCCTTATCAATATGTCAGAGAAGCACTTTATAAAAATAGTTTTCACCGTTTAGATAACACACCTTGGCCTACTACACCTTTATATAAAGGAAATTTAGAAGGCATCATTCAAATTCGGCCATTTCATATTTCAGAGATTGCCATACCGCCACAATGGCTGATAGAAAAAGCATATAATCAAGCGCAACAATTAACCGATTTAGACGTGGATATGTTTGATGCATTATGTAGTATCTTTTTATCGAAAGCCCGTCATACAGAAGATATTATTGAAATCCACTTTAACGATTTATTGATGATTCGGGGGTTAAAGCCGAAATTAGGTGGAGAAGGGCGCAGAGGTGGATATGAGCAACAACAAAAAGATAAAGTTTTGCAATCGCTTACAAAGATTCAAAGTTTATGGCTCGAATTAAATAAAGCAACTGTCTATGAAAAAGGAAAAGCCGTTCAAACACAACTGCAAGGACGAACATTCCTTTTTGTCGATGATAATCGTAATGAATATGATATTGCCAAATTAGACAAGCAAAAGACTTTTACCTTTACAGTAGATAAAGTTTTTACAAAGTATTTGTATGGATCAGGAAGACAAATTGCGTTGTTACCTATACAAACCTTACATTACAACCCCTACAGTCAAAAGTGGGAAAAAAGGTTGGCGAGATATTTAAGTTGGCGCTGGAGAACCCAAGCAAGAAAAGGGGATTTTTTGCAGCCTAATAAAATTCGCACATTACTAGAAGCGATAGGCGAAACAGTAAATGAGCGCACACCCTCTCGTACAAGAGATCGCTTAGAAAAAGCATTGGATCAGTTGCTCGAGGATGGCGTTCTTTCTGCTTGGCATTATCATAAATGGGATGAATCAATCGCCAATAATAAAGGATGGGTTCGCTTATGGTTAGATTCCACTATTCTTGTTGAACCACCGGAAATTATTAAAGAGCAATATCGCTCGATTGAAAAGACCAAAAATACGGTCCATTATGCCATTGATATTCAAGATAATGCACAACATAAAGCGAAGGGTGCCACAATTGGTAAACAATTACGTTCCATACGCAAACAGTTTGATCTGTCCTTGTTACAAGTGGCAGAAGAACTTGAAATTTCGTCCTCTTATATTAGTAATATCGAAAGAGGCATTAAAACGCCTTCGGTCAAAATTCAAAATAACATTAATCGTTGGTTGCAAAAATTTTATTAAAGAATAGTAAAATAGTAAAACTGCCTTCATATCGGATGAAAACGGTATGTAAAGACAGTTTTTTTTTTTGGAAATTGCCCTTCTTTTATCTTGTACAATGATGATCTTTTCTTAGTATTTAGCTGAATTACAAGCTATTATCCTTCCCATAAGTCGAGGCTATTGTGTGTAAATGTCGGGGTTAGTGCGCACCGAAAATAATATGTGAACATTTTGAGCCTTGCTGTGCCTATGTTTTTCATCTGTTTTTCTTTATTTTACTCCCTAATAATTAAATCATTTTACGCAAACTTTTTTCTGAATATTTAAAATACGTTCGTTACAATAGACAACATAATCAAATGTTTTTCTACTATTCGATACCGAGGTGAAATAATGATGAAAGAATTGAAAGCTTATGAGTCGCTAGAACCTTTGTTTAATCCACAGTCTGTTGCAGTACTTGGTGCGTCCACGAATCCATATAAAATTGGAAACATTCAATTAAAGGCACTAATTGACGGTGGGTTTGCTGGAGACATTTATCCGATTAACCCGAAAGCAAGTGAAATAGAAGGACGTACTTGTTACCCTTCAATCAATGCTGTACCGGGAGAAGTAGATTTAGCCATCTTTTGTGTAGGTGCAGAACAAATTCTGGACAATCTCCAACAATGTGCGAAAAAGAATGTGAAAGCTGCCATTATTTTTGCATCAGGATTTTCTGAAACCGGAGATGAAGGCATCTTATTACAAGAACAATTAGCGAGCATTGCAAAGGAACACGGTATTCGCATCATTGGTCCAAACTGTGTTGGTTTAGTGAATACAACGAATGGCATGATTGGCACATTCTCACCAGCAATTTTAGCAGTACCATTGCATGAAGAAAAAGCAGTGGGCTACGTTTCACAAAGTGGCGCATTTGGCGTCTTAACGTATATGGCTGCAGCGCAAAATGGCTTAAGCTTTAATTATTTTGCTAGTGTCGGCAACGAAATGGAAACAGAATTTTCGGATGTAGTGGAATACATGATCCATGATCCAAAAACAAAAGTTATTACAGGCTACCTTGAAGGGGCTAAAGATATTAAAAAGCTTCGTCGTTTAGCGAAAGAAGCGCTTGAGCAGAAAAAACCAATTGCTTTAATGAAAACAGGGAAAAGCTCGGCTGGCAGTAGAGCAGCTGCATCACATACTGGTTCACTTGCTGGTTCAGATTTAATTTATGATGCATTTTTCCGACAAAGCGGCATTGTCAGAGTGGATGATTATGAGGATATTATTACGTTCTCAAAATTATTTTTATCGAATCGACTACCACAAGGTAAAAACACGGTGTTAATTACAAGCTCTGGCGGACGTGGCATTAATGAAGCAGATCGTTGTGAAGGTTTAGGATTAAACATTCTTCCGCTGAGTGAGAACACTAAAACAGAGATTAAAAAGCATATTCCATCTTTCGGAAGTGCCCTCAATCCAATTGACTTAACAGCCGCCGCTTCCGTAACGAATCCTGAACTATATATAGCACCATTACGTGCGCTAGTAGCGGACCCGGAAGTGCATAATATTATTTTAACGGAATTCCCATTGTATTGGGAGGCAGATAATCCATATTTACAGGAGTTTATAGATATTTGTAAAAACTCCGATAAATTTGTATTTATTACGACATTCCCATTAGAAGGCATGTCTGTTCCTAAAGGCAAAGATGAATTAGAGAAAAATGGCATTCCTGTTATTCCGGGTAATTTAAATCCAATTAAAGGCTTAGCTAAGCTAGTTGAGTATAGCGAAAGTTATCGCAAACATCAGCAATCGATAAGCCAAGAAGAGGAAACACCGAAGCAACAACTAGATATGTCGCTTGTATCGGGTACGACATTAAGTGAAGCACAGGCAACGAATATTCTAGATCTTTATGGCATTCCAACGACAAGACGTACTGTTGCAACAACGGCTGAAGAAGCGGTTCAATTTGCAAATTCAATCGGTTATCCAGTCGTATTAAAAGTCGATTCTGCTGATATTCCTCATAAAACCGAAGCAGATGCTATTCGACTGAATGTTCAATCAGCGAACGAAGTAATGAAAGCGTTTACTGAAATAGTTCACAACGCAAGGAACTATAAAGCAAATGCGCTTATTAACGGCGTTGCGGTTCAAGAAATGCTACCTGAAGGAATCGAGGTCATTGTCGGTGCGACAAAAGATCCGAATTTCGGCCCTGTCGTTATGTTTGGATTAGGTGGCATTTTTGTTGAAGTATTTAAAGATATTTCATTTAGAGTAGCTCCACTGACAAGAGCGGATGCTGTAGAAATGATTGAAGAAGTCAAAGGCAAGGCCTTGCTTAAAGGGGCACGTGGAAAAGCGCATAGCGATATTGATGCGATTATTGACGTGTTGCTAAAGGTTTCAAAACTTGTTACAGAAAATGAAGCGATTATTGAAGAGTTGGATATTAATCCTTTAATTGTTTATGAAGACGGAGTAAAAGCCGCAGATGCGATGATCGTCACAAGTCAAGATAGTTTAGAAAAGTCAGTTGTCGGGGGGTAAAACAGATGGAACTAGATCAAAGTTTAATAGGTTTAACGGGACCACAATATATTTTTGAAGTAGAAAAAAGGCATATTCGTCAATTTGCTGAAGCAATTGGCGATCCAAATCCATTATATGTTGACGAAGCATACGCAAAATCAACGGTTTATGGTGGTATTATTGCGCCACCGAGTTTCCCCGTTGCGATAGGTGCTGATAGCGGTCAAGGTGTGGAACTGCCGTTAGATTATAGTCGCATGCTGCATGGTGAGCAAGAGTTCATCTATCAACGTCCGATACGCCCAGGAGATCGTTTGCATTGTCAAATGAAAGTGACAAACGTTTATGAAAAAGAAGGCAAAAATGGACCGATGCAGTTTTTAGTAATGGATACGGAAATGAAAGATGAAAACGGTGAACTTGTCGTAACTAGTCGTACAAATATTATTTATCGTGCTGTAGTAGGTAGTAAAGCTTAACCAGTGTTGAACGAAGATGCTACTTTCTTCGTTCAACTTTCAATCTATCACTAAGGGGGAACAATCATGCTTCAATTGAAAGAATTACAAGAAGGACAAAAGCTTGAACCACTTGTGAAGCCAGCTGTGACGAAAGTACAGCTTGTAAAATATGCTGGTGCATCAGGGGATTTCAATCCTTTACATACAGATGATGCATTTGCGCAAAGCATTGGGATGCCTGGTGTTATTGCACATGGAATGCTGGTAATGGGCTTTCTTGGTCAATACATTATGGAATTAGCAGGTACATCTGCTGCCCCAACGAATTTCAAAATGCGTTTTGGTGCAATGACAAGACCTGGCGATGCCATTACTTGTTCAGCCATCGTCAAAAAAGTATATGAAAACCAAGAAAAACAATGTGTTGATTTGGAACTGTATGCTGAAAAAGCGCCAGGGAAAATTGTCGGTTTTGGTGAAGCAACATTACAAATGATTTAACTATAGCATTCAAGGAGGTTGAGCCATATGGCTTCTATTAAAGATCGCTATGCCATCGTAGGCGTAGGAGAAAGTGAACGTTCAAAAAATTCAGGTACAACACCTTTACATTTAGCATTAGACGCTGCACGAGCAGCACTAAACGATGCGGGTTTAGAAGCAAGAGAAATTGATGGTGTGATGAGCTATTCGGAAAATGATTCTTGTACATCCCATCAATTAGCGACCTATTTAGGTGCTCGTCCAAAATATGTGAAAGACATTATGGGCGGCGGCAGTAGTACAGAAATGCTGATTGCAGATGCCATTGGCTTAATTGAAACAGGTCAAGTCAATACGGTACTTATCTATCGTGCGATGAATGGTCGCTCTGGCGTTCGGATGGGAGGCGGCGGATGGGATAGTAATATGCTTCAAGGGGCAATGGATGGCGGAAGCTTTTTCATTCCGTACGGCGCTGGTGGACCAGGTCAATGGTTCGGCTTATTCGCCACACGCCATATGCAACAAACTGGCATTACACAAGAACATTTAGGGCATGTCTGTGTAAGCTTTTATGAACATGCACAACGCAATCCGAAAGCGTTCTTCTACGGGAAACCGTTATCGATGGAAGAATATTTAAAAACACCACTTTTAAGTTATCCATTTACGAAACATGACTTTTGCTTAGAATCTGATGAAGCGAATGCTATTATCGTTACATCTGCTGAAAAAGCAAAGGATTGCAAATCGAAACCTGTTTATATTATGGGCATTGAGGCGAGACGCACTGTCTCTCATGCACACTACTGGACAAACTTAGATGAAGTAGCGTCCGATTTCGTCGCACCTTCCCTTTATAAAAAAGCAGGGGTCACGCCACAGGATATTCAAGTGGCATCGATTTACGATTGCTTTAGTTGGGTGGTATTGCGCCAGTTAGAGGCATATGGCTTTGCAGCCCGCGGGGAAGTAGGCGATTTCGTCGCAAGTGGCAATTTAAAAATGGGTGGTAAACTGCCAACGAACACTGCAGGGGGCATGCTATCAGAAGGTTATACGCACGGCATGAACAACGTTCTTGAAATCGTTCGTCAAATTCGTCACGACTATAAAGGAACAGATCGTCAAGTAGAAAATTGCGAAATTGGCATTTGTACTGGCTGGGCAGGCCCTGATATAGCGGGTGCAATGATTTTAAGAAACTAGGAGGGAAAATCATGAGTTATCAAAAACCAATTCCATTGAAAACACAAGATAATCAACCATATTGGGATGCCGCTGATCGTCATGAGCTAGTCCTACAAAAATGTGATACATGTCATTCATATAATCACCCACCTGGCCCTGCATGTGCTAAATGTGGTTCTACGGAACTTAGCTGGGAAAGTCAAGGTTCGGATATTACAGGTTCAATTTACTCGTATGTTGTATCTTATCGTCCTTTTTTACCGGGCTTCCAAGATGATTTACCAACGATTATTGTCGTTGTACAGCTAGATCATTTACCAGAAGTAAAAATTATTGGGAATGTACTGGGATGCCCACCAGAAGAACTGAAAATCGGCATGCCTGTGAAAATGACTTGGCAAGATATTACGGAAGATCGTGCACTTCCACAATGGATACAAGCATAATTAGAAAGGACTGATTCGATGGATTTTTCATTTACTAAAAAAGAAGAGCAATTCCGCCAAGAGTTACGAACTTGGTTGGAGGCCAATTTACCGGACGGCTGGTTGCAAGGAGAAATGCAATTAGATAAAGAATCGAAGGAATATGAGTTATTTTTACGCGATTGGCAAAAGAAACTTTATGAAGGTGGTTGGGCAGCGATTGCTTGGCCAAAACAATATGGTGGTCGCGATGCAACGTTGATGGAAGAAATCGTCTATCAACAAGAAATGGTGCGTGTCAAAGCGCCGCCGTTAATTAACTATGTAGGCTTGCATATGGTGGCACCAACATTAATGCAAATCGGTACGGTAGAACAGAAGGAAAAATATATCGAAAAAATTATTACGGGTGAAGAAGTTTGGTGCCAAGGCTATTCAGAGCCAAATGCCGGTTCAGATGTTGCCGCTATCCAAACAACTGCAGTAAAAGATGGCGATCGTTGGATTATTAACGGGCAAAAGGTTTGGACGAGTTTCGGACATGTCGCTGATCGTTGCTTCTTAATTACAAGAACAAACAAATTAGAGAAAAAACATAAAGGCATTACGGTCTTCCTATTAGATATGCATCAACCTGGGGTGGAAACACGACCAATCGTTTCAATGGATGGGCAAAAAGATTTTAATGAAGTGTATTTAAATGATGCCGTTGCTTATGATGCAGAAATTATCGGCCAAGTAGATGAAGGCTGGAAAGTAATCATTGCATTGCTAATGCACGAACGTACAGGTATCGGTGGCCAAGTATTTACGCTAGAGCAACAATTCAATGATTTAGTTGCATTAGCAAAGGAATTGAATGATGACGATGAGCCACTTATTAAAAATCCGTTTGTTCGTAAAACAATGGTAGACCTATACACTCGTTCACGTGGCTCTCTATTAAACTATTATCGCAATTTAACAAAGCAATTGAAAAATGGCCATCCAGGTGCAGAAAGCTCAATGGATAAGCTACTCGTTAGTGAATTAACAAAAGAACTGTTCGCGCAAGCCATTTCTATGCAAGGGCATCATGGTGTGCTTTGGAAAGAAAACGCATTGATAGATCGTTCTTATTGGCAAGATAATTATTTGTACTCTTTTGGTCAAACAATCGGCGGGGGCACAAGTGAAATACAAAAGAATACCATTGCTGAACGAATTCTAGGTTTACCAAAAGATATGGGACGATAAAAAGCGGGGGTGTAGAATATGGATTTTTCGTTAAATCAAGAACAAGAAATGTTTCGCAACTATGTACGCAAATACTTAGATGATGTCGGGCAAACGAAAGTAGCTCGCGAGTTTACTGAAGGCAATACAAGCTCATTTCAGGGGCTGTATGCGGGATTAGCTGAACTTGGCTGTGCCAGTGTTAATGTATCAGATGCCTATGGCGGAATGGGGCTCGGCCAGTTAGATTTAGTCCCTATTCTAGAAGAAACGGGTCGCGCATTACTGCCTGGTTTATTTTTAGAAACGAATGCTTTAGTTGTCCCACTATTGGAGAAATTCGGTACAGAGGAACAAAAAGCGAAGTATTTATCGGCGATTGCGAGTGGTGAGCATACGTTTACGATTGCCTGGTTAGAGCCAGGTGGCAATTACAAGCCTTCAAATGTGCAATTTCATGGCTCATTAGAGGGAGATATTCTTACATTGAATGGTGTTAAAGCATTAGTGCCTGATGTAGAGCTTGCAAATAGCTTACTTGTGCTAGTGCGCACTGCAGAAGGCCAAGGTGCAGAAGGCATCTCATTAGTAATCGTGGATTGTGATGAGACATTGCAAGTGCAACCTCAAAAAAATATAGATGAAACGCGTTTGCTGGCAGAAGTGACATTTCATAATGTGCAAGTATCAAGTCAGCAAATTGTGGGCACTGTTCATCAAGGTTGGGACGCATTGCAAGAGGGCTTATTATCATTTAATGCAGCGCTTTGCTCAACAATTGTTGGCAGTATGGAAAAAATCGTGGAAACAGCTGTTGAATATGCGAATATTCGCGAGCAGTTTAATCAACCAATCGGCAGATTCCAAGCGATTAAACATCGTTTAGTCGATATGAAAATGGATTTAGAAACAGCTCGTTCATTAGCTTATTATGCAAACTGGGCGATTGAAAGTGATGCTGCTGATAAAGTAGAAGCGGTTTCCAGCGCTCGTTTATTTGCAACAGAAGCCTTTATCAAAGTGGCTTCGCAAAATATTCAAATTCACGGTGGGATCGGTTTTACAGAAGAAATTGATTGCCATTTATATGTGAAAAGAGCACGCTTCTATGAAAATTACCTAGGTAGTACACAGCAATATTATGAGCAAGCTGCCGTCGCATTAGGTTGGTAGTAGCTATAAAAGATGATATTGCGTCTTAAATAAAGTTAGCTTTTACATTTGAAAGGATGGGGAAAAACTTTGAAAACATTAAATAATTTAAAAGATTATCAAAATGTCATTAACGGTAACGTAATTCCTTCAATTTCAGGCGAGAAAATGGATTGCTATGATCCAGCAACCGGGGAGATTTGGGCGACCATCCCTTCTAGTAATGTCGAAGATGTAGAAGCGACAGTCAGTGCTGCTAGAACTGCCTTTCCAAGTTGGGCAGCACTGACTGCTACTGAAAGAGCGAATTATTTACGACGTATTGGCGATAGTATTGCCCAATATGGTGATGAATTAGCTGAAATCGAAACGAAAGATAATGGTTGGGTTATTCGAGAAATGAAGTACGGCATTATTCCTGAAATAACTAAAATGTGGTATGATGCCGCAGCAGCTGCAATAAAGGTTGGCAGCAAAGGCCAAACAGAACAAATTGGCCCAAATACGCTTGGATTTACATTGCGTGAACCAATTGGTGTTGTAGTAGGCATTATTCCTTGGAATTCTACTTTATGGACATTTACAGTGAAAGCAGCTGCAGCACTTGCAGGTGGGAACACAGTTATTATGAAGCCTTCTGAGTTAGCTTCAGTGGCATCACTTCGCTACGGTGAAATTATTCAAAATATTTTACCACCAGGTGTATTAAATGTAATTTCTGGTACAGGTGCTGAAGTGGGTGATGCACTCGTTCGTCATCCAGGTGTTAATAAAGTGAGTTTAACAGGTTCAGGAAGAACAGCGAAGGCAATTGCCCAATCTACTGCGGAAAATCCTAAACCAATGGTCTTCGAGTTAGGTGGAAAGTCACCAAATATAGTATTCGAAGATGCCGATTTAGCGAAAGCGGCAAATGGCGTCACGGTCAATGGTATTTTCACAGGTAATGCGGGACAATTATGCTGCGGAGGTTCTCGTATCTTAATTCAACGTTCTATCTTTGATAAAATGATTGAACTGATGAAAGAAGAAATTGCAACACATATTCAATTTGGGGACACGTTAGACATTGAAACGTCTTTCGGACCTGTTGCCAATGAAATGCAATACAAAAAGATTTGTTCCTATATCGAAAGTGGACAACAAGAGGGTGGAGAAGTGATCGTTGGAGGTCGCTATGGTGGACCAACTCTGTTACCAGGGCAAGAAAAATTTGCAGAAGGTTATTGGATTGAACCAACTTTATTAAAAGTAGATAGTAACAATTTGCAAGTTTGCCAGGAAGAGATTTTTGGTCCAGTTGCAGTAGTAATTCCGTTTGATACGGAAGAAGAGGCGTTGGCAATTGCAAATGATACAACATTTGGCTTAGGTGCGGGCGTTTGGACTTCTGATTTAAATCGCGCACATCGCATGATTCGTTCTATCGAATCAGGTAATGTATGGGTCAATACGTATCGCATCGTTGGAACGGAAATGCCATTTGGGGGACAAAAAGCGAGCGGCTTTGGTACAGATTCTGTTTTGGAATTTACACGTGAAAAAACATGTTATATTCAAATTGGATAATATTGTAATAATTAAGTAATGAAATGGAATCACTCCGAAAAGTATGTTTATTGGAGTGATTCCATTTTGTAAGTACAAGTAAATATTGAAATGGGGAATTGTATGCCACAAGCAAAAAATGGGCTATTTTATGGCTGGTATATTGTTTTAACAAGCTTTTTAATTATGTTTTCGGCATTTTCTATTGTGAATTCTCTTCACAGTTTATTTCTTGTGCCGGTAACTAGCGAATTAGGCATGTCTCGAACGACGTTTTCCATCGTCCTTTCAGTCGGTGGGTTAGGCATCGCACTAGCCTCTCCATTTATGGGCAAGCTACTGATGAAAGGGAATATGAAGGTCATTATGTCGGCATGTATTATCCTAGCAGGATGTGGCTTTATGTTGTACTCCTTTGCACAATCACCCGTTCATTTTGCCATTATCGCATTTTGTGTTGGGGTAAGTGTTGCGGGCTTTTCCAATATTCCGATTTCCATTATGCTAACAAATTGGTTTTATGAAAAAAAGGGGCTAGCTATGGGCTTAGCATTTGCTGGTTCAGGTATCGGTACAGCTGCCCTTAGCCCCATTTTAACGACATTGATTTCCACTTACGGTTGGCGCACAACGTATGTTATTGCAGGTGTATTGATTATTGTCATATCATTGCCACTCATTTTATTGTTTACGAAAAAGAGCCCTGCTGACAAAGGAACGATTGCTCTTGGTGCAGATCGTATGGAAGAAAGACAAGCCAATACCCCTCAATCAGGTGTCACATTGGCTGAGGCGAAAAAGTCAGGTATGTTCTGGCTCTTTATCTTTGGCATTGTTTGCTTTGCCCTTGTTGCAGGTGGGGTCCAAATGCATATTCCTGCTTATTTGATTGATATTGGTCATCCTGCGCTATTTGCGGGAACAATTTTTGGGCTATTGTCATTATCCAATACGGTAGGAAAGCTTATTCTTGGTGCGATTTTTGATAAATTTAAAACAAAGGGTGGAGTGCTGTTTGTAGGCGTTTGCATGACGATAGCGATGCTTTCATTGCTTATGGCCAATGCAAAAAGTTTTGCGTTCATCTTTGCTATTGCGTATGGATTTAGTATTGTGATTTCGTCCATTGGCCCTCCGTTTATGACGGACGATTTGTTTGGCAAAAAAGATTTCGGTGCCATATTTGGCTTTGTACAAGTATTCTTTGTAGCGACAAGTTCACTCGGTGTCATCGTTTCCGGTTTAATTTATGACCTTACTCAAAGCTACAAAGTGGCTTGGATCATCTTTTTAGCATTATTTATCATTAGCATGCTTAGTATTTTCATCGCTAACGGGATGAAAAAGAAAAACGATGAAAATGTTGAAGAGATTCCTTTAGAGGAAAGTATGGAAGGTATTTAATAGCGTTCATTTGAAAGATTCCAAATAGGGAGTCTTTCTTTTTTTATTATAGGAGCTAAAATGTGCCCTGATTAGCCACTATTTCAGCCTGTTGTTTTAGTAAGGTTTTGTATTGCTCCGTTATAGAGAAAAACTATCATTATGATAGAAATTATAGAATTGATTAATGATTGTTCATTTTTTATAATTGAAACGAAGCAAAGGTTATTCCAAATATAGGGAAGGGGACTGCTACATGACAACGATTGCTAGTATTCAAATACCTGACAGCCGTTTGGCATTAGATGCACAGGATATTTTAAAGGAGCACGGATCACAACTGCTGTGGAATCATTCCAATCGTGTGTATTTATTTGGCGCACTACAGGGAGAAAAAACAAAGAAAAAATATGATCGTGAGCTGCTATACGTTAGTGCATTGTTTCATGATTTAGGTTTAACAAAGCAGTACAGTAGCGTAGACAAACGCTTTGAAGTCGATGGCGCAAATGCTGCACGTCAATTTTTAACACATTATCAATTGGAGGAAATGGCTATTCAGTTAGTATGGGATGCCATCGCACTGCATACAACCATTGGCGTAGCGGAGCATAAAGAAAATGAGGTGGCATTGCTTTATGCAGGGGTAGGGCTTGATGTGATGGGAGAGGGTTATGACGATTTGACGGATGGAGAACGTCATGCAGTTATTACAGCATTTCCACGCAATCAATTTAATCAACAAATACTGCCAGCCTTTTTTGATGGATTTAAACATAAACCGGAAACAACATTCGGCAATATTAAATCCGATGTCTGTGCACTTTATATGCCAGACTTTCAGCCTAAAAATTTTTGTGATTGCGTTTTGCACTCACCATGGTCTGAATAAAGTAATCGTAGATAAGGGGGATTTCATCAAATGATAAAACTTGCACAAAAAAAGATACGTCATGCAGCATTACAACAGAAAATTGTCTCTGCTCAAGAGGCTGCCTCTTGGATAAAAGATGGAATGTTATTAGCAATGAGTGGTTTTACACGAGCGGGCGATGCCAAAATAGTACCACTTGCACTTGTCGAAAAAGCGAAGACAGAAAAATTCCAAGTCGATGTTTATACCGGAGCTTCCCTTGGACCAGAGGTAGATCAACTGATGGCTGAGGCAGGTATCATTCGAAAGCGGGCACCTTATCAAGGGGATCCAGCTATTCGTAAGCTGATTAATAGTGGAGAAGTATTGTATACAGATGCTCATGTATCACATAATGCCGAATTAATTCGCCAAGGACTTATCGGGCCGATTGATTTTGCGATTATTGAAGCAACTGCTATAACAGAGGATGGTAAGCTGATTCCTACTACCTCTGTAGGTAATTCACCGATTATGTTACAAATGGCGCAAAATATTATTATTGAACTCAATGTCTCGCATCCTGATGCACTAGAGGGCATTCATGATATTTATTTACCTACTGTACAAGGAGAAAGAGAGCCGATTCCATTAACGAATGCGGGGGAACGAATTGGGATGCTTGGCATTCCGTTAGATATTACAAAAGTGCGAGGGATTGTGCTGTCTGATAAAACAGATGCACCATCAACGATTGTACAGCCAGATGAAGAAACGGCTCAAATAGCAGCACACTTACTTCATTTTCTATGCGATGAAGTAAAGGCTGGTCGTTTAACAAAATCATTAGCGCCGCTACAGTCGGGTGTCGGGTCGGTTGCGAATGCCGTCTTAAACGGCTTTTTAGCTTCGGAATTTGAAAATTTAGAAATATATTCAGAAGTGTTACAAGATGCTGTATTTGAATTAATGGATGCTGGCAAAGTGAAATCTGCATCAGGCACATCGATTACATTGTCGCAAGAACGTGGGGAGCAAGTTTATAGTCAATTGCATAGCTATCGAGACCGTTTAATTTTACGTCCGCAAGAAATTTCGAATCATCCTGAAATTATTCGCCGCTTAGGATTAATTTCGGTTAACACTGCGCTTGAAGTTGATATTTATGGAAATGTCAATTCTACACATGTTTCCGGCACAAAGATGATGAATGGCATAGGGGGCTCTGGTGACTTTGCTCGTAACGCACGGTTAGGTATATTTGTTACGAAGTCCTATGCCAAAGGCGGAACGATTTCAAGTATTGTGCCAATGGTCTCTCATGTGGATCATACCGAGCATGATGTCGATGTCATTGTCACAGAATTCGGGGTAGCTGATTTACGAGGCTTAGCACCAAAAGAACGAGTGCCACTCATAATTAATCATTGTGCCCACCCTGATTATCGTCAGCAATTGTGGGCTTACTATCATGCAGCGGTTGAGCAAACAGGCAATCATCATACACCGCATATATTGGAAGAAGCACTTTCCTGGCATGTACAGCTTGCGAAAACAAATTCAATGAAAAAATAAGACGAAAAAAATCCACAGTGCTCTGCATCTTTTGCAAAGTGTGTGGATTCTTTTTGTTAGGAAGATTTTATGAACTGCTGAATTTGTTGTTGACTTTCTTTTGATAGGGCATATCCCGCTTTTGCTAACCCTTCAATCAATAAATGCATAAAGGCTTTTGCCGCAAACGTAATGAATTTGTCTTTGCGATATATCAGTACAATGTCACGTGTTAACGGTGGATTGGATATCGTGCGCTTGCTCATTGTATTTGTATAATATTGGTCGCACAAAGTTTCAGAAACAATGGTTGCACCGACTTGATGTTCAACTAAATTAAAAATCGCATCCACACTAGCCGTTTCTATTTTCGGTCGCACCTGGAGCTTCTCTTGTCGAGCTGCATGATCAATCAATTTTCTGCATTGATTGATTACCGGAAATAAAATCAGTGGTGTTGATAAGACCTCTTGAAAAGCGATTGCTTCAGATGGTGGTAGAGGATACTCCCGATGCGCAACAAATAGCAATTGTTCTGTAAACAATGGAATGATCAGAAGCTGTTCTTCTTCATAATCAAAATACGCTTGCCGATAAGAAAGTGCAAAATCAATTTTATTGTCTTTAAATAGTTTTAATAAATCATCTGAACTGTTAATAGAAACTTGTAGATCAGGATATTCACGGTAATAGTCTAATAAATAGTTCGATACAAGATTAGTTAATTCGCCAGGTAATGTACCAATCACTAATTTACCTGCTTTTAATTGTTTTAAGTCAATAAGCTGATTGCTAGTATTATCGATTGCACGAAAGATGTAGCTACATTGTTCAAGTAATATTTTACCTGCATCTGTAATTGCGATTTTTTTCCCTATACGATCAAACAGCGGAATGCCAAGCTCACTTTCTAATACTTTAATTTGTTGGCTTAGCGTTGGTTGTGAAATATTTAACTTTTCAGCCGCCTTTGTAAAATGAAGTTCATCACATAGTACTTTAAAGTACTCAAGCTGACGTATTTCCATGTCTGTACCTTCTTTTTTTCTTAAATTATACCATGATTCATGTAGAGCGTAAGGGAATCTAGTAATAACTAAAACCATCCATCGATAACCTAAAAACCACACAATTAACGAGCAAATAAAACGTTTAGTATAAAGTGCTTACGGTTAACCTAAATGTATTCAAAATTACTTAAAAAATGGAATGAAGCTTATCGCGAATTACCAATTGATGTAACCGTTCACGTCAATTTACGAAATACAGGGACAATAGATTAATTTGTTATCAATACTTCAAGGGGTTCTATAGGTCATTGCATGTTGTATTTATTTTTGAATATAAAACAAAAAAGAGTCTTTCTATTAAATGTAGAAGACTCTTTTTTTTAAGAATTTTTGTGGAAAATATGCTTACTGAATAGCTTATGGCTGTTAAGGGTGCAATTTATTCAAGGAGATGCTTTAACGGTAATCATTTAGACGACCGACATTCATTGTTAAGGTTGATAGTTAATAGCTTCTTTGAATTTATCGTTCGTCAGAATATTGTAAAACATATTTCGACTATTGACGTTCGCTATTGTTCCTGTATTTGTCTGGTCTATCCATAAGTAATATTCACTGTCATCAATTTTAATTTTATATTGCGGAACGATTTCGTTATCTACTACACCAAATTTTCTAGCCTTATGAAATGTTTGCTCTATAATTTTAGTTTTCTTTGCATCGGTAATTGTTTGGAGTGTGTCGGGTTGTGCTTCTTCAAAATTAATTAATTGCTGAATTTCAATAGTTTTTGTTGGTGCTTTATCCTCGTTACAAGCTACTAATAGCAGAGAACTCAGTAAGAAAATCAAAAAGCATCTCATCTTCACTTTTTATCACCTCATGTTCGTTTGTAAATATATCTCTATCAATCTATTTTACTCCTTCCCACAAAACAAAACATCGTGAAATTCCCAAAAAATGCTTAATTAAGATTATGCAAGAATAATCAAATGGCTAAGTTAGAAATTAAATAAGCGAACTATTTAAACAGATAAACACATTATCGTTCGTGTTTGAAGTGTGAAAATGCGATTCTTCCACAGGCTGGAGCCATTGCATTTGTTCGGAAACACGAATGTTCTTGAAAGAAGATCCTTTTTCGAGCAACTATTCGAAATAAATAATGTGCGAGAAGCGGATTAAGCGCTCGCTTTCGGCATCTTCTATAACTAAAAAACTGATCATAGCGAAATACTTGTTAAAAGTCTTCATCTATTGCAATGGACATAAGATTGTCTCAGAGTCGTTCATCAAGTAGCTTTATAGCATGCTTGAAGCGGGAAGAACCGGATATAAGAATTAAAAGCAAATCTATAGTAGTTTTCAAACAGTAGTTATGAGAAAATGGAGAAGATTGGGAATTAGTGTAGGGACAGTAATTTCTGCAATAGATATTTCACTGCTAAAAAATTCGCTTAAGAAGGAGAAGATGTGTATGTTTTTTTACGCGGAAATTTTACGCTCCATTGCCATTGTCTTACTGATTTTTAGTGCCTCGTTTTATCTTCGACATTTAGATAAAATAAAAAAACAAAGAAAATTATCAAAAACTGAATTCACACATTCCATTATTATTCAAACGGGATATGGTCTGATTGCAATTAGTTTATTGATTACAGTATTTGGTCGCTAAACAGTTAAGGGGGGAAATGTAGTTGTTACAAGTAGGTGATATCATCACGTTTGAACGGATTTTCACAATGGCGGATGTTGAATTATTTACAGCGTTATCTGGTGATAAAGGCATTCATCATTTAACGCCTGATGAGCAAGGAAGAGTTGTCATTCAAGGTTTACTTACGGCTACACTGCCCACTAAAATTGGCGGGGACAATAATGTGCTTGCACGGACAATGAATTTTGAGTTTTTAAGACCCGTTTTTACGGGAGATTCGATTTTATGTGAAATGACTATTGAAAAATACGAAATGTCGGAGAAGAATAGAATGGCCATTAGTACGTCTTTTATTTGTAAAAATCAGCATGGAAAAGACGTATTAGTCGGGACTTTTTCTGGTTTTATACTTTAAATTTATTGTCCATACCATATAGAAATGGATAAGAGGGACTGTTAGCGAAAGCTAGTGGTCCCTCTTCTTTTCAGTCAACTGATGACTAAGCATAGTGGAGTTCGATCTGGCTAGAAATTGAGCTTTATCAGTCTTATAAAAGGGCTGATAACTTCTATAATTTAAATAGAAAGCCGTTGAATTTTTCAGCTATAATGATAAGCCGTTTCGCTAAATTGAAACGGCTTTAACTTTTGCTGCAAAATAATAAAAAAGTAGAAATACGCTGTGAAGTCACGTGCTAGAGAACTACAAAAATGGGTAAATTACAAGTAAAGGTGATTAGTCTGCTATACTATTCTTTACAAAAGGGGACTTTCCATGGAAATCTTAATATCCATTTTATTTTTACTTGTATTATTATTAGTTACCAATGTGCTGGCACATTATATACCATTCATTCCTATTGCGCTTATACAAATTGCCGTTGGTATTATCGTTGCTTTAGTAGTGCAAAACTTCACAATAGAGATTGAATCTGAATGGTTTTTACTATTGTTTATTGCACCATTACTTTATTATGATGGGGCACATTTTCCACGTGAACAATTATGGAAAATGCGATTACCGATTTTAGGGAATGCTATCGTACTCGTATTATTAACAACGATTATTGGTGGTCTTTTTGTACATTGGATGATTCCATCGATTCCTTTGGCGGCCGCCTTTGCATTAATGGCTATTTTATCGCCTACTGACCCAGTAGCCGTAAATGGTATCGCCAAACGAGTTCATATTCCGGAGCGTATTATGAATTTAGTGCGTGGGGAATCGTTAATTAACGATGCATCGGGATTAATCGCCTTTAAATATGCAGTTGCAGCGATTGTTACTGGATATTTTTCTATACAATCAGCAACAACTGACTTTCTTTATATGTTCTTTATCGGTGCACTAATTGGTGTATTCGGTGCCATCGCATTGTTTTGGATTCGTCTTCATCTACGTCGTATCGGTATCGTCGATGTAACTTTTTACGTCTTGCTCCAAGTGTTAACACCCTTTATCTTATTTTTCCTATCCGAAGAAGTGTTTCACGCATCCGGTGTCATTTCGGTCGTTGCAGGAGGAATTATTGCTTCCATTATAAAAGAAAAAGCAGAAAGTATTATTGCACAAGAACAAGTAGTAACCCAACACGTATGGTCAATATTGACGTTTACTTTGAATGGGATTATCTTCATTTTACTTGGATTGATGCTACCTACTGCTACAAATTCTGTTCTCGTAAGTGAGGAAATACGCAATAGTGTGCTTATTTTATATGTATTAGCAATCGGCTTAATCGTATTGCTTATCCGCTTTCTGTGGACGATGTTATTCAACCTACTGGAAAAACAAAGATATAAAAACAATGACATATCAACGATTAAAGACCATATTATTACAACACTTGTAGGAGTTCGTGGGACGATTACGATGGTAGGGATACTATCATTACCGCTTATAACAAATGGTGGGGGACTATTTCCTGAAAGACAATTACTGCTGTTCTTAGCTGCAGGTGTTATATTATTCACTTTAATTATGGCTACTATATTTTTACCGTTATTAAGTACACAAGAGCCATTGCAGCAGTCAAACTTGATGCATGAAAAACGCAAAATGATCGAACATGCCATTCATAGTATTCAGTTGGAAACTGTAGAAGAAAATGCGCCAATTGCGCTAAGTTTAATCAATCAGTATAAGGCCATGTTATTAAATATTGAACGGGAACAGTCAGAGGGAGCACTTCAAACGTATAAGCAAAAGATATTAGAAGCTAGAAAACTCGGGATAGAATTGGAAATATATTACACCAATCAATATATGGCTGAGCATGGTTTTAATCAATTAACCCAAAGTGAAGTTAATTATATTCTTAAAGAACGTAAAGATACGTTAAATAACCGCTCATTTACTTTGTTAAAACGTCGGTTACGGTATTTTTTACGTGAACGGAAGTTGAGCAAATTACCCGTCAATGCAATTGATCAAATTAATCATACTAAAAAAGAATTAATCGATTATGTGTCATCATCTATTATTAGGCATGTTCGAGAAACAAAAGACTATCCTTCTGATATCGCGCAAAGACTGGAAATGCATTATCGTCACTTACAATATGCTTCAAATAAAATGATCCCTGCCAACCAGGATGAATTAAAAGAACACTTAGCTTTAATTGCAATTGAAGCCCAACGAAGCCTTATCAATGAATGGTATCAAGCTGGTAACATTAATGGTGAAGTAGCAAAAGAATTAAGGAGATTTGTCAATAATTTAGAAAGTGTTATATTACTTGAAGAAGAAGAGTAAAAGGGAAGAAGTTTACACTATGCCTCTGTAGTTCACTATAAGGCCGCTATAGGCTTTTTTATTTACAGGATAAAGGTATTAAAAATTTTGATTGACTTTGAATAAGGCAAAATGTTATTGTATTTTTTAATATAATATGGCGACATGACTTTGGACGTCATGTTAGCGAATTGACAAAGAACATGTTTTAATGCAGCGCCTCCTACTAAATTGGGGGCGCTGCTTTTTTATGTTTTTTAGGAGTGAAAAGATGGATAAAAGAATTTATCTACTATCAATTATTACGTTTATAGTAGGTCTAGTTGAATTAGTTATCGGAGGATTACTTCCACTTATTGCGGAAGATTTAAATATTTCGTATGGTCAAGTTGGATCATTAATCTCCGTGTTTTCGTTAAGTTTTGCCATATCCGGCCCGATATTATTATCTTTAACATCAAAGATGGAACGAAAAAAGTTATTTCTGATTGTATTGTTTATATTCTTTGTGTCAAATATGATCATTGTATTGAGTGATATGTTCGTTTTTCTAATGGCGGCGAGAATTTTATCAGCGATGTGTGCGTCGCTGCTAGTTTCATTATGTATTACAATCGCTTCTCAAATAAGCGATGATTCCTATACAGCGAGAGCCATTGGTCTTGTTTTAATGGGGGTTAGTGCTTCTCTCGTTTTCGGTGTTCCGTTTAGTTTATGGTTAGGAAGTGCATTTGGATGGAGAGCACCATTTTTATTTATTGCCATTTTGACATTGTTGCTTATGTTAATTGTATTCCTTGCTCTAGGAACAATTGAGCCAAAAAAGAATTTACCTTTGAAAGCACAAATAAATGCGATAAAGGATCGAAAAATTTTACTTATTCATGCAATCTCTATCGTGTTTTTTACAGGTCACATGACGCTGTATGCCTATTTAACACCGTTTCTACAGTCAACGCTACATCTGTCTGAGAAATCACTTAGTCTTATGTATTTATTGATAGGTCTATTTGCAATACTCGGCAGTTTGTTAGGTGGATATTTTACTGACCGTATTAGTGCAAAACGGACGATTATTTCCGTATTATCCTTATTTATAATAACAATTGTAGCAATCCCACTATTTAAATTTTCTATTGTACTTTTCGTTGGAGCAATTTTACTATGGAGCTTACTAAGTTGGTCACTCCAACCGGCCATTCAAAGTTATATCGTTTCTTGTGCATCGACGACATCAGATGTTCATCAAAGTTTAAATAATTCTGGTGCTCATATCGGGATGGCTTTAGGCACAACAATTGGTGGAACAATTATTGACTCCTATGCAGTCGAAACAAATGCACTAATTGGCGGTACCATTACTTGTATGGCACTGGTCGTTGCCATCGTAACCTTTAAATTGCAAAGAAACTAAAATCTTATAAAGATTAAACTCTGATTTTCCTACGCTAAGTAGAAAAATCAGAGTTTTTTATTTCTTAGTGAAAAAGGGAAAATATAGAGTTCAATCTCTAAATCAAAATGCTTGTTGATTCCATATATAAGCTACTATAAACAAAGTTTTGCGATGATTCCTATCTCTCTTAAAGTCACAGCTAAATTTAACCGAGCATCCTGATGTTACGTAATATATAAATACATATATTGGTTATTTATATTTAGTTATTTCTTTTTTGGATATATATGTTAATATAAAATAGGATTATGAATAGTTGAGCTTCAACTTTAGTCAGTATAGTTCAATGGCAATGATTTGCTAATAAAATAATGCAAAAAAGAGCGTATCATAATTTACAAACTACTTTAAGCAATTAAAAATGTTAGGGGGAAATTTATGGTTTATAACGAGGTTGTGAAAATCGGTGATTCCTATTTACTTCCGTTAATATCAGAGATGTACGGATTGGAAGGCTATGAAATCAAGCCGGTTAATGCCCATATTGGTGGGCGTAATTTGGTTTATACTTGTGAAAAAGAAGGTACTGACGCAAAAATACTCAGAATCGCCTTCTTACAAGACCGAAGCCGAGAAGATTTTCTTGGCGAAGTTGAGTATATCAGGTATTTATTCGAACACGGCGCAAGTGTTTCAGATGTCGTTAACTCGCAGAGTGAGAATTTGTTGGAAGAGATTACTTATAATAATCAAACCTTTTTTGTCTGCCTTTTCAAAAAGGCGAAGGGAAAACAGCTTGTAGAAAATCATTATCAATATCGAGAAGGCGTTCCGATGTCGGAATACTATTATAACTGTGGTAAAGTGCTCGGGAAGTTGCACCAATTGTCGAAAGGCTATGCTCCTGTTCATCACCGTTATAGTTTCTTTGATAAATATAATATTGAGTATATTGATAAGTTGATACCAGATACGTTCCCTGTGCTTAAGGAGAAAATAGTGGAGATTCTTAACACTTTAGAAGGATTGGACAAAAACCAAGAGTCTTTCGGCATGGTCCATTTTGATTACAATGATGGAAACTATTCGATAGATTTTAATTCCGGACAAATTACCGTATATGATTTCGATAATTCATGTTACTGCTGGTATATGTTTGATTTGGCAGCGCTTTGGACACAAGGAGTTGGCTGGATCCATTTTGAACCAGATGCTGATAAACGGAAAGTGTTTATGGATAATTATTTTGAAACAGTCCTCGATGGATATAAATCTGAAACCCTAATCGAAAATTCAATGTTGGATAAACTTCCTTTATTTATCCAAGTAAATCTTATTGAAAATATTGTAGATGCATTTGAAGTCATGCGCAACAATGGCGAAGAACCAGCGTGTGATGAGGAGTTAGCCTATCTCATAAAATGCTTAGAGGACGATATTCCATATAAAGGTTTTTTCCATGAAATTTATTCGTGTGATGAACCGTTTGAATATGAGAAACAAAATGTTTAGTCTTTATGTTCAACAATCGGCTTAAAAAGACATAACTTTTATTGAAACTAGCCTGCAAAAGTAGAGGCTAGTTTTTTTCTTTGCGAGCATCTCACTATTTACTTTTGAATATATTTTTATAGTAGAAAGCTAAAATTATTTATCATGGGGGAGATTGTATGGACGCTACTGAAGAGCAAAATAAAGAGGATATAAAAATTTCAGTTATCATACCCGCTCATAATGAAGAGAAGTACATCGGAAAATGTTTAGAATCTATTTCAAAAGCTTCAACATTTCTGCAAGGAAAAGTTGAAGTCATTGTTGTATTAAATCGATGTACGGATAGAACGGAAGAAATCGCAAAATCATTTAACTGTATCACATTAAGAAATAACGATAAAAACCTTTCTAAAATAAGGAACGCAGGTGTTGAAATTGCTAGAGGTGAAATTATCGTCACAATAGATGCAGATACACTGATGAACGAACATGTTTTGTTAAAGGCAGAAGAGAACTTAACTACTGGCAACTACATTGGCGGTGGCGTAACAGGCAAATTTGAAAGAATGTCTTTTGGCATTTTTATTTCCACTTTATTATTAATTGGGCCATTACTTTTTAAATATGGTGCCATTTCTGTAGGGATATTTTGGTGCTACAAAAAAGATTTTGAATCGATAAAAGGATTTAATGAAAATATGCTGATGACTGAAGACGCAGATTTCGCTAAACGGTTAAAAGCGTTTGGAAAAACGAGAGGTAAAAAATATGGGACGATTCAAAATGGCATGATCACGTCGAGCAGGAAGTTTGATAAACACGGAGACTGGATTTTACTTAAGCGTCCAAAAATGATTCTCGCTTATCTTAAAGGCACAGACGAAAAATATGCGGATGAAGCCTATTATGAAAATCAAGATCGATAAAAAAGAGTGAACGACAAAAATCTAATTTAATTTATTAGTTGTAATCAAAGAAGGATGAACGTTTTTTTGTTGAAGTGATGAAAGAAAGTTTGATGCTGTGAGGTTTTCAAATGAATGGCATTGCAAGCGATTAGGAGGAGAGGGGTATGTGGTTAAACAATTAATTATTGGTGACGTAACGCAAGAGCTAGCGTCTACACGTTGCATTTTGGAACAGTTGCCCGATGAGCATATGTTATGGCGACCACACGAAAAATCGATGACGCTTGGCGGATTGGCTACGCACCTCGTTAACTTACTGAACTGGCAAATCGCAATTTTTCAGTCCCCGGACTTTGATCTTGCGACTGTACCATTACGGCGTGAAGCATTGGTAAAACGTGCCGATGTGCTAGAAGAGTTTGATGCAAACAGTGGTAAGTACGCCAAGTTGCTCGCGGAATGTGACGACCAAATGCTCGGCGAACAATGGACACTGCGCCATGGTGACCATATACTCCAACAAGAGCCACGAGCGATAGCATTTCGTACTTTCGGGTTAAGTCAGATGGGTCACCACCGCGCACAGCTAGGTGTCTACTTGCGCCTTCTCAATATTGCAGTGCCAGGCATGTATGGACCATCAGCTGACGAGGAAGCTATCAGAACAAAATTGTAAAGGTGAAGTCACAAAGTAAAAGCCAAACTTCCCGTTGAAACAAGAGAGAAATTTGGCTTTTTTATCAAATCATTTACTACCGAATTTTAACTATTATTTTTCCTTTCGCTCTTCCTAACTCCGCATATTCCAATGCTTTTTGAGCATCTTCAAATGGAAAAACACGATCAATTATCGGTTTGATGTTACCCGTTTCAATATAGTTAGCAATGAGGCGTAATTGCTCTCCACTTGGCTTCATAAATAAAAATGAATAGTGGACTTTATGCTTTTTTTCAAGTTTAGTCAGTTTATTACTGGCTATTGCAAACAACAACGTTTTAAAAAATCCGAAACCATTTTCTCTTCCGAAGCGAGCATTTGGGAATCCAGAAACAGAAACAATTTTTCCTCCACTTTTTAGCACTTTAAATGATTTTTCGAGCGTTTTACCACCAAGTGTATCAAAGACGGCATCATAGTTTTTCAGTATCTCTTCAAACTTTTCGGACTTGTAATAAATGATTTCGTCAGCCCCAAGAGATGTTACTAAATTCGCACCCGCTTCACTAGCTGTTGTAGCAACTGTTGCCCCCATTAATTTAGCAAGCTGAATAGCAAAGGTACCGACACCACCAGCACCTGCCTGTATGAATATCTTTTGTCCTTTTTGTAGTTGTAAGATGTCTGTTAATGCTTGATAGGCGGTTAAGCCAACTAATGGAATCGATGCTGCTTCTTCAAAGCTTAAATTTTTTGGTTTGAAGGCGATGTCATCTTCATGAATGGCGATATATTCAGCAAATGTACCGATTTTACTCTTACGAGGACGTCCATAAATTTCGTCACCCACTTTAAATCGAGTTACTTTAGCGCCAACTTTTGCCACAACACCGGAGAAGTCATTTCCTAAAATTAACGGCATGTTATATTTAACTAATAATTTCACTTTGCCGTCACGTATTTTAAAATCGATTGGATTAATGCTAGCGGCATGGATTTCTGCTAGTACTTCATTATCACCAATTTCAGGCATTGGCATATTTTCGAGACGCATGGGAACTTGCCCATAGCTATCAATAATCATTGCTTTCATTGTCATTCCTCCAAGTTAAGAGTGTTATTGGCTATCATTGTTATAAAAGTTTTGCATGAACTGATCTATATCCAACATAAGTGTTCTTAATCGTCCTAATTCTGTACGTACATTAATGTAATAAAAGTTTTTTGTACCTTCTTTACGCATTAAAATAACGCCTGCTTCACGTAAAACCTTCAGATGATGGGACACAGCAGGTCGAGATAAATGTGTTTGTTCGGTAATTTCACCTACACGCAATCCTGTTTGACAATCTGTTCCCATTAGAACGAATAAGATCGCTTGACGTGTTTCATCACCAATAGCCAATAGTACTTTTTGACATTGCAGAAAATCATCTTTGATAATATCTAGTTGCTCTTGCTTATTCATTCTGTAAAACCTCCAATAATTAGATCAATCGTTTAAGTTGATGAACCAAATAGTTGAATACAACAATATACTATTGATATGTACCGTGCAATATTGAGAAAGAAAATCGAGACGAATACATTGGTACTTATAAAGATAGGAAAAGCACAAAGGATATTTTTGAGAAAAAGCTTAATTTGTGGTAGTGTTTTTTGAAAAGGGGAAAAGATTTATACTAAGCGATATAAAAAGAAAGGGGTTAACATGCGTAAAAAAGTTCTAAAACTTCGTCCTAGACAGTATTGGCGAATTGATCAACATGAAGCTTGGTTTACAGATATGGCAGCAGAGGGTCTTCATTTATCCAAGATGGCAGCCTTTGCACATTTTATAAAAGGTGAACCGAAAAAAATACGATTCAGAATAGATGTATCCTTAAGTAAACAAATATCCCAAGACCAAATTGAGCTTTTTGAAAAAAAGGGGTGGGATTATGTCACTAGCTATTATTTTTTCCATGTATTTTCTTCACCTGCTGAACTTAATGCACCAGAGCTATATAGCAATCTTACGGATCAATCTCAAACATTCGATGAACTAGATGAAAAATTAACGAGGAACGCTATTATTTCTAGTGTGGCGATGTTATTTATGATTTGTACATTGTTGGCTGTTTGGTTTCTAGAGGGAACACCAACACTAGTGTTAGTTGATGGGTTAGCTATTCAACAAACGGTTTTAACTACTTTTTTCGGATATATGACCTTTACATCACTACAAGCTACTTTTTCCATTAGAGCTTTGCGTAAAGGACTAATGGAAGGACGAGCGATTAATCATCAAGCACATTGGAAAAAGTCTTTTCGGTTAAATAAAATGTTATCTTTTTGTTTTACATCAGTCTTTTTATTAAGTGCTTCCATTCCGTTTATTCAGCTTGCAAAAAGCAATACGAAAACTTTACCAGAAGCAGATATAGGCTTACCAATTGTTCGATTAGCAGATGTTGAAAATAATCCTGCTTTTACTAGAGTTGAATCATACATAAACGATAATGTCGATTGGGGAAATCGCTATACATTTAAGTGGGGTCCTTTAGCTCCTGTGCAATATGAGACAAATGAAAGTGGACGTGTTCCAGGGAAAAAGTGGGACAACCTTGGTGGCGACTATACACCAGATATACATACTTTGGTATATCAGTTGAGAGTACCAGCGTTAACTAAACATTTAATTGATGATTTAGTCAAAAAATACAGTTATGACGAAGATCCGAAAGATTTTATTGAAATGAATCATCCACAATTAGATTATTTGATTGTGAAAGATGAAATGATTATTAAAGAAGTCTTAGTTGCTCATCATCATACCGTGATGTATGTTCGTTACTATGGCGAGGCAGATTTACATACGTTAATTGATAATATTGTTGAGAGAATTTCATTACTATCTGACTAAAACTTCCTAATAACTTGTTATTTTCAACAACAGATGAATTGCGGTATTGAAATTGAATTTAGAATAGTATAAAATTTACAAAAATAGATAAAAAAAGCGATGAAAAGAAGAGTAAACATACGGACTATCGGCAGAGACCTCTGGGAGCTGAAAAAGAGGGATAGGAAATGTGTTGAACCAAGTCTTGGAGCTGTGCATTGGATTTGTTTGTTGAAGCAATGATGATGCAACGTATTCTCACGTTAACGAGATAGAGTATCGCAGATGATTGATGATGCCGTACTCGATAAGGCTTCTACAGCAATGTAGAAATGAACTGGGGTGGCACCGCGATATGACTCGCCCCCAAGATATATATCTTGGGGGTGAGTTTTTTATTTTGTTTGTCAAAAAATAAAATAGGAGTGGTGACGATGTCCAGATGGAAATACCCTTTCATATTACTAGGGGGAATAGGCATTTCAAATATAGGTGCCTGGGTTTACCTTATTGCACTAAATTTAATACTATTAAATGAAACAGGTTCTCCACTTGCCATAGCTATATTATATATTCTAGGCCCTATAGCAACGATTTTTACAAATGCATGGGCAGGTAGTTTAATCGACCGTGTCAATACAAGGCGACTGATGATGGGGTTAGACGTTTTTCGCGCACTGTCCATTGCGTTTATTCCTGTTTTACCTTCTATCATCTTTATTTATGTACTCGCATTTTTCATTAATATGGCAAGTGCGATTTTTCAACCTACTTCAATGGTTTATATGACCAAACTCATTCCGGAAAAAGATCGGCAACGCTTTAATGCACTACGTAGTTTTATTAACTCTTGTGGTTCACTAATTGGCCCTGCTGTTGCTGGGATGTTATTTTGGATGGGAACGCCTTATACTGCCATATATGTCAATGCAGTAGCTTTATTTTTTTCAGCATTCATTATTAGGATGCTTCCTAATGTTGATGTAAGACGCCAACAATCAGAGAGACAAAAATTTACGTGGGATTTAATTAAAAATGATTTTCTCGTAGTGTTGTCTTTCAGTAAAAACGACACTTATATTACGAAAATATATTTATTATTTTCTGCTACTACAATATTTATGACCGCCATCGATTCACTCGAGGCAGCCTTTGCCAAAGGAGTACTTTCAATCTCAGACACTCATTATGGATTTTTATTAAGTGTCTTTGGAACAGGCATTATTATAGGATCCATTATTAATTCCTTTTTTTCTAAACAACTTGCAGTGAATCATTTAATAGGGTTTGGTACGATCTTTACCTCAATCGGTTATTTCGTCTTTTATAGTGCAAGTGGCTTTATAAGTGCTGCACTTGCTGTATTTTTAATTGGGTTTGCTATTACATTTGCCAATACAGGGTATTTAACTTTCTATCAAAATCATGTGCCTGTCAGGATGATGGGGAGGTTCGGTAGCATCTTTAGTGTTATTGAAGCAATTTGCATAGTTGTATTAACGATGATAATAGGCTTAGCAGCTGAATTAACCACAATCCGTCCTGTTGGATTAATCGCTTCAGGTGCCTTCTTCTTCCTTGGGTTACTAGCGTTGAAAGCAGTAGTAGGTGTTAAAAGGGGACCATACTTTAAAAAAGAGGCTGTAAATAGTTAAAGCGAAGGCTTGACCGATAAATATATCGCCAAGCCTGTTAATAAAATTTCAGAAATAAAAACGAACGTTTAAAACAAGATTGTTTCAAACGTTCGTTTATAAACCACCAAAATGCGATTGTCTCACGGGCCCAACATACAACTAATTGAATAAAAAACGAACATTATAGCCGTTCAGCCATAGCTATTTAAATCGCATTATTTATTCAATTCCTTATATAAAACATATTTTAAAGCTGAAATTTCATCTTCAGATAGTTTACCTTCAATTTCGGATAATACTTCATCCTTACTAATGGAACCAGTTTGCACTTGTTCCTGAATTTCAAGCAAACGAGTAACGCCGACTTTTTTTATTAACACACGTGTTGCTTCTTCCTTCGTTTGGAAGGGAAGCGTATCCGGATTTGTAGTTGCTGCTTCGCTTACCATTTCTTGAACCATTGAATCGTTCTCAATATAAGATTTTACTTCTGCTAATTTTTCGTCATCTAAATTAGATTCCACTTTTTCGATTATTTTTTCGGAAGCGATATTTGTTCCAAAATGCCACATAGCATAGCCAGCTGCACCGATTAATACAAGAATTAAGGCCGTAATTGTTAAAAACTTTTTCATTCGCTCACTCCTAACACTTTGAATATAGCACAACTTCTTAAAAACTACGAAGAAAAGATAGTTCTTTTTTCGTTTAGTTTTCACCTAGATTGAATCATAGTATGTCTGGATTTCCGGATGGGCAATAGATCAACAATCGGCCTCGATTTAGAGGGATATCACTGACCAAATACTCAAATTTTTTTAGATTGGGTACAAAACGGTTGCAAACCAACCTAATAAATCATAATATAAGAATATAGTTATATATAAATACATTCACCTTTTTACCAGGTGATTTTATTTTTTTATTATATATAAGCAAATGATTATATAAGGAGTTCTAATAATGGAAAACACCCTAATTGAAAAACAACTTAAAGCAACAGCTGATTTAAATCGTCTTAAATTACTTGCATGCATGAAAAATGGGGAGGTATGTGTATGTGATTTCGTGGATGTACTAGGCATATCACAGCCAGCCGTTAGTCAACATTTACGAAAATTAAAGGAGGCAGGGATTATTACGGAACGGAAAGTAGGGACCTGGAAACATTACCGTTTAGTAGATGATCAAACACCACTAATGAAGGGCATTTTAGCTCAAATTCAGCCTTTAAACGGTTGCAACTGTCATACAAATGATTGCTATGTGGAGGAGACTGAAAGTGAGTAATGAGTCTTTAACAAAACAGCTTTCTTTTCTAGATCGCTATCTCACACTATGGATATTTGTTGCGATGGGGATTGGCGTCATTTTAAGTCTCACCATGCCTAATATTGGTGAAGCATTAGAGTCTCTGTCTATTGGTACAACGTCTATACCCATTGCTATCGGGTTAATTGTTATGTTGTACCCACCTTTAGCAAAAGTAAAGTATGAAGAAATGTGGCGAGTATTTAAAGATTGGAAAGTGCTATTATTATCGCTTTTTCAAAACTGGTTACTGGGACCGTTCTTAATGTTCTTTTTAGCTATTATCTTCTTGCATGATTATCCTGAATATATGGCTGGGCTCATTATGATTGGTTTAGCTCGCTGTATTGCAATGGTAATTGTATGGAATGATTTAGCGCGTGGCGACCGTGAATATGTAGCTGGTTTAGTTGCTTTTAACTCTATCTTTCAAATTGTGACGTATTCAATTTTTGCTTACTTTTTCTTAAATGTATTACCTGGATGGTTTGGTTTAGAAAATTTTGAAGTAGCCATTTCCATGTGGGCGATTACAAAAAGCGTCCTTATATACTTAGGTTTGCCATTTGCTGCCGGCTTCCTTACACGATGGATCGGGCTGAAATCAAAAGGGAAGCAGTGGTATGAAGAAAAGTTTTTACCGAAAATTTCTCCACTGACGCTAATCGCCCTGCTGTTTACGATTGTCATGATGTTTGCCTTGAAAGGTGAGCAATTAGTGGAACTCCCATTCGATGTAATACGCATTGCGATCCCTTTATTTATTTACTTTGTTGTCATGTTTGCTATTTCGTTCTTCTCTTCACGTAAAGCTGGTGCCTCTTATCCGGTCACAGCAGCCCTTTCTTTTACAGCAGCTAGCAACAACTTTGAATTAGCGATTGCTGTAGCAGTTGGCGTCTTTGGTTTGCATAGTGGCGTGGCATTCGCCGCTGTTATTGGTCCACTTGTAGAAGTACCTGTTCTCATAGGGCTTGTTTGGGTTGCCTTACGCTGGCAGAAAAAATACTTTAAAACCATGAAATGATTGGATTGTTGGAGGATAAGCAAATGACAGTAAATCATGCTAGCGTATTAACGAAGGAATATTTTATCGCTTATATAAAGTTAATTATGAAGAGTAGAGAATACACATTGATACAAGCGAAAGAGTTCGCTTTTGATTTCTTCTTTAAAGAAGATTCGCAACGTTATGGTACTACTACTTGGTTGCAATTTGAAAAAGCTCTAATTGAAATAAAGGATGTATGTTAATAATAACTAACTTGAACAAACAATACTTTTTATATAAGTAAATGCTTATATTACAAGTTATAAAGAGGAGAATATGGATGATAACACTAAAAGCAATTAATCAAAACGGATCTTGTTGTACTCCTACTAAGGAAGTGGAAGAACAGAAAACTGTACATCAAAACGACAATAAATTACCAATCGTAATAATTGGGGCAGGTCCCATCGGTTTAGCAGCAGCTGCTCATTTAGCTGAGCAAAAACAAGCATTTATTTTACTAGAGGCAGGACAAGAAATTGCAAATAATATTAACAGTTGGGGTCATGTTACATTATTTTCACCATGGCGTTATAACATCAATAAGGCAGCCAAATCATTATTAGCTGGCTCTGATTGGGTAGAACCTGATTTAGATGTGTTACCGACCGGGCATGAATTAATTGATTTGTATTTAAAACCTTTATCCGAACTTGAACAGATTAAGGCAAACTTACAATTGAATTCTAAAGTAGTTGGCATAGCTCGACAATTGAATGATAAAATGAAGACAAAAAATCGACTAGATCAAGCCTTTACCGTTTATGTCGAACAAGCGAATAATATTCATGTTATTGAGGCAAGAGCCGTTATTGACGCAACGGGAACATGGGGCAATCCAAATCCCGCTAACACTACAGGCGTATGGTTGCAAACCGAAAAAGCATTAGCAAATAATATTGACTATGGTATTCCAGATGTTAATACAAATTGTGAGAAATATGCCAATAAGAAAATTGCTGTAATCGGTGGAGGCCACTCAGCGATAAATACGTTATTAGCACTGGCAGAACTACAACAGGAGCATCCATCAACAAAGATAGTATGGATTATGCGTAAAAATTCTGTAGAAGAAGCTTATGGGGGAGAAGAAAAAGATGCATTGGCAGCCCGTGGAGCACTCGGTGCAAAAATTCATGAATTAGTCGATTCAGGTAAATTGGAAGTAATTACACCGTTCTATATTTCACAATTAAATAAAGAGGAGAACATAACGATTGTCGGTACAACAAACGGGGAACGAAAAGTATTAACTGGTTTTGATGAACTAATTGTGAATGCAGGGAGTCGTCCTGATTTTACAATAAACAGTGAGCTACGTCTTGCCATTGATACAGCAACAGAAAGTGTGCAAGCATTGGCACCACTAATTGACCCGAATGAACATAGTTGCGGAACAGTTAGAGCGCATGGTGAAGAAATACTGAGACAACCGGAAAAGGATTTTTATATTGTAGGAGCCAAAAGCTACGGCCGCGCACCCACATTTTTAATGGCGACCGGCTATGAACAAGTCCGTTCTATTACAGCCTACTTATCAGGTAATGTGGAAGCTTCAAAACGTGTGGAATTAGATTTACCAGAAACAGGTGTATGTAGTATTAATCTAGTCAATCAATCAAATACATGTTGTTAAAAAAAGGACTGTTAGTGCATGCTAACAGTCCTTTTAGCATGCATACAAAAACCGGCAAATTAATTGCCGGTTTTAGGAGTACCTTATTTTGTATTGTTTTCGTTCGCATAATTACCTGAAGCATTTTTTTTGTTCGCTTCAGCTTTTTGATTTTGTTGTTTTACATGATTCACATCTGTTTCAGTACCAAATTCTACATCCATTGATTTCATAGAATTTGCTGAGCCAGAAGCATATTGTTTGTTCGCTTCAGCCTTTTGATTTTGTTGTTTCACATGATTAACATCTGTCTTATAATTGTTAGCCATTGAATATCACCTCCTGCAAAATAGTTTGTACAGAAGGTAATATAATATCCTTTATTTTTTTTAGTAAAGGTTGGTTAACAAATGTTGAATGGAAACGCTAAGATACAGAAAATTTCATTTATATAAAAATATAGGATTTTTTTGGTAAACTAGACTTATTTTTAAGGAATTTATCTAAACATATTGTATTCATTTTAATCCTTTTATAAAATGAAAGCGAATTCACCTTTAAGTGCATGCACGCTTATTAATTAAAATGAATTTCTTACATTTAAGGAGGCATATTAATTATGAAAGCAGCAGTCGTAACAAAAGACAAAAGAGTAAGTGTAGAAGAAAAACAACTTCGACCAATCCAATTTGGTGAAGCATTAGTACAAACTGAATTTTGTGGTGTTTGTCATACCGACTTACACGTAAAAAATGCTGACTTCGGAGATGTAACAGGAATCGTGTTAGGACACGAAGGTATTGGTAAAGTAATCGAAATTGCTGATGGTGTAACTTCTTTAAAAGTAGGTGACCGGGTCTCAATCGCCTGGATGTATGAAAGCTGCGGACACTGCGAATATTGTACGACTGGACGTGAAACGCTGTGTCGTGACGTCAAAAATGCAGGGTACACAGTAGATGGTGCAATGGCTGAACAAGTTATCGTCTCAGCTGATTATGCGGTAAAAGTTCCTGATAATTTAGATCCTGCTGCAGCGTCTTCTGTAACTTGTGCAGGTGTGACTACTTACAAAGCTGTCAAAGTGTCAAATATCCGCCCTGGTCAATGGATAGGGATTTTTGGTATCGGTGGACTAGGTAACTTAGCAGTACAATACGCGAAAAATGTTTATGGCGCAAAAGTAGTCGCATTTGATATTAATGATGAAAAATTAGCGTTTGCTAAAGAAGTAGGTGCAGACGTTGTCGTCAACTTATTAAATGAAGACCCAGTGGAAAAAGCGAAAGAGCTGACAGATGGTAAAGGTTTAGATGCAACAGTGATTACAGCTGTAGCTAAAACGCCATTTAACCAAGCGATTGATGTTGTAAAAGCTGGCGCACGAGTTGTAGCTGTTGGTTTACCTGTAGATAGCATGGATTTAAATATCCCTCGATTAGTTTTAGATGGTATTCAAGTCATTGGCACTTTAGTAGGTACACGCCAAGACTTACAAGAGGCATTCCAATTTGCTGCAGAAGGTAAAGTAGTACCGAAAGTATCCTTGCGTAAAATCGAAGAAATTAATGATATTATGGAAGAAATGGAACAAGGTAAAATTACTGGCCGTATGGTTATTGATTTTACGCACTAATAGAGTAGGGAATTTATAGGCTTAGTTAGCCGTAACAAATAAATATATAAATAAGGCACTTCCGGTTTGATTTAAGGAGGTGCCTTTTTTGCACTTATAGATAGGTTTTTATTTTTTAACAAATCAAAAAACAGGCATTATGCTGTTATAGCAACGATGGCTAATTTTGTTTAACAACTGTATTTACTGTAGTTTAATTACTTCAATATATCTATACATTCCATTTAACATAACAGGGTCATCCTTAGTAATTTTGAGCCTTTGTTCATTTTGGCTAAACAATTCCTCAAAGCTCCGACCAATATCCGTTCCTAATATGCTTATAAATGGCCTTAACAGTTTTTTAGTTAGCGTTATTTTTTGATTTTTAGAAGCAAATTTATCAAAGATGAGGATTCTTCCATCTTTCTTTAAAACTCGTATCATTTCTGCAAAGCATTTATTTCCATCAGGAACAACCGAGAGAATTAAACTCGCTACAATATAATCAAATGATTCCTCTTCAAAAGCCATTTTTTGAGCATCCATTTCCAAAAATTTGATAGCAGAGCGCTCAAATTTACTTTTCGCTTTATCTAACATATCAGGAGAATAATCAATTGCTGTAATATCATAATCCATATAGTTGATTAATTCTAAGTCGGCTCCAGTACAATACCAACATATAAGATTTTCTGCTTGCTTTGAAATGGTACTTCTTGAAAAATCTTTTTTCTAGTCTTTAAAAAAATTCCTGTATTAAAAAATTTATCATAGAAGGAAGAACCAACTTTGTAAACAATCTTGTTCCACGTATTATTCAATATGTCATCCCATCTTTCATCCATAAAATAAAAGTATAATAATTTTCAATTGCTTATTTCGTATTAAACTAACGAACCAGTTCCGTTTAAGGATCTAGTAGAAGAATTTATAGAATTTTCTAAAGCGATAGTGGATTACCTACGATTATACCAAACACTAAATGTATCCGGTGTGAGACTTATGTACTCCATGCGACAAATATACATAAAGAAAAAAGCTGAAAATATTCTATTGTCGTCTTCAACTGTTTAAAAATCATTTTCTTTCCAATCTTCTAAAATTAATTGAACATAACCTCGAATCACCACATCATCTCCTTGTTAGTGATACGTCAACATTAATTCCATTATTTCTTGCACAAAAGAAAAGCTTTGTTTTTCTACCAAAGAAAAAGGTATGATTTCAGTGGATGGAGAATGGATATTTGAATTAAATCCTATGCCTATTGAGACGCAGGTCTTTGTCGCGGAAAATGAGGTGGCAAGCCTTGAGTTACAGCAAGCTAAGTTAACAAACGGTTCGATGCATATTTCCTTAAAAATTAACAGTAATATTGAAGATGAAAATTACATTATGGATACAAAACTATTAACAGACAGTGATGAAGTGTACTATGCAAATAATGCAAACGTTGAACGTATGAATGATACTACTACAATTGATTTATTATTTCCTTTAAGTATATGGAACAACCAAAAAACAATTATGTTATCTGTAAATGGTTATGAAAAATTAAAATTAGTGGAGAAAAAATAAACAATTATTTTTACGTATTCAACTCTTTCTTTATTCTTTAGAAATCTACAATGGAGAATGGTATTATCTATCTGTCTTTCAAGATATAAACGTATGCAGCAATTTTTAGAAGACGAACTTTTTATTAGCCTTTAGGATTTGAACCCTACAGTTCCAAAGATAATGGGCAGGAGGGCGGTAACGCCAATTTGGCACAGTGCGCATGTAGGAAATGATAAGAAAACAGAAATCACAACTATCGTTTAGACTTTTAGCAAGCAAATTGGACACTTAGCTTTTCCTTATACACAAGGGAAGAATCCATCTTGATTGAATTTTTTCAAAACGGATTCTTTTTATTTTTTAAATAAGGCTTTAAGTTCTTGATACTTAGATCATCTCAGGATGGGTAATTTTCCAATGTTTATTTTTAATCAAATCTTCTAATTTAACGGCGTCTTTTATTTTAAAATAATGAACAATTTGTCTGTGTTCTTCATTCATTTCTTGTAAAACGCTAAAAAGCTGATCCACATTATTACTTAAATAAATTTGTCTAACAAAACTGTTTTGGAAAGAATCTAAAGTACTTATTAATGTAGGGTTATTACATTTATCAATATATATTTTATGGAATTTATTTTGGAAGATTTGATAATTCGAATAATCTTTTTCGGAAATACTAATGTCAATCTTATTTACGAGATCTTCCATTTGTTCAATGTCACCCTCTGTCAGATAGTCTATAGCGAGTGTTGCAGCCAAGGCATCTAAAGCACCAACGATTCGAAAAACATCAAGCTTTTCCTTAGTGTCAAGATCTTTTACGGTAAATCCCTTTCTTGGTATAGATTCTAGTAAATTATCTGCAGCAAGCTGGATTAAAGCTTCACGTACAGGGGTTCTGCTCACTCCTAATTTCACACAGATTGCATTTTCATTAACCTTATCTTTTGGAAGCAATGTTCCATTCTGAATTTCCTGAGCTAGATAATTATATACATGATCTTTTAGCGATTGATATTTCCTTTTAATTGTTCTTCCTCCTCAAAATAAAAAAATAATAAAATGAATATACAATACAAAAAATAAATTGGAAATATTGTTTGTTTTTAGAATATCTATTTAATAAGTGGATTTTATAATAATTTTCATTTTTCCTTTTAGTTATTCATACTATACCATTATTTAAAAGCACTGGTAAAATCTCGTTCTAGCATAATATCGGATTGTCGAGCTAATTTTCAGCACAACTAATCCTAGTTAGGATAGATACAATATTCAGTGATCTTCCGCCCAATATTGACAAAATAAATTGATTGAATAATTAAAAATTAAATCTTGCAAAAGGGAAAACTCTGGTGTAGTGTGTTATTTGCGAGATTATTATTCAGACATTTTAGTTATATACAATATGATGTATACAAAATTTTGTATACATCATATTGTATATTTATCTTAAATGAGATGGCGTATTATTTCCGCACATAATTTACATATATTGTATATTAATTTGTATACAATATACAATATATTTTATGAATTCTTTACAAAATAATTGATATGCGGGGAGAGAAAACGGTGAATATAAAGGATTATAAAGGAGTACATGATGGTACAAAGGCTGTATGGGCGGGAGAAAAGGAACATCTAGCTTATAACGCTACTCAAGTTCCAGTGGTTCTTAGTGCGGCATTCAATTACGATGACATAGATGAGTGGTATGAAGTGGCACTTGGTCATAAACCTGGTCACATCTATACTCGAATGACAAACCCAACGATTCAAGCTTTAGAAGATAAAGTAAGTATCCTGGAGCAGGCAGAAGCCGCAGTAGCATTTGCTTCAGGAATGGCTGCTATCAGTAGTACCCTATTTACATTTTTAAGACCAGGGGATCGCGTGGTATCGATTAAAGATACCTACGGAGGGACGAATAAAATCTTTACAGAGTTTTTACCAAATATAAATGTTGATGTGGTGTTATGTGATACCGAAAATCACGAAGAAATTGAAGCTGAAATAGACAAGGGATGTCAAGTCTTGTATTTGGAGTCACCGACAAACCCTACCTTGAAAATTACTGATATTGAAAGATTAGCGAAGTATGGCAAAGCAGTTGGAGCTTTAGTAATTATAGATAATACTTTTGCCACCCCAATTAATCAAAACCCGCTTCAACTTGGAGTTGATATTGTTATCCATAGTGCCACTAAGTTTTTAAGTGGTCATGCTGATGTTTTAGGTGGAGTCGTTTGCGGATCTAAAAAGCTAATGGAAGAGGTTTACCATTACAGAGAGATTAATGGGGCGATTATCGATCCGTTTTCCGCATATCAAATCATTAGGGGTATGAAAACGTTAAAGCTTCGCGTTCGTCAACAGGAGAAGAGTGCAATGGAGTTGGCTAAATATCTTCAAACTAAACCATTGGTTGAAAAAGTGAATTATCCAGGGTTGAAAGATCATCCTGGTCACGAAATTGCTAAAAGACAAATGCAGGGATTTGGTGGAATACTCAGTTTTGTCTTAAAAGATGGGATGGACGCTGTAAAGATTTTATTACCTAAATTAAAATATGCTAATCGCGCCGGAAACCTCGGTGCCGTTGAAACAATTTATGGTCCAGCGCGTACGACAAGTCATGTGGAAAATACACTTGAAGAGAGGCTTGCTATTGGTATTTCAGAAGGTTTAGTACGTATATCAGTAGGAATTGAAGATACGGAAGATTTAATTAATGATTTAGAACAAGCATTTTCTTTTTTAGAATCCTAACGATCCATTATTAATAAAAGAGATGGGACGTAAAATTGCAATACGTGGGATTCTAAATGGTACAACTAACAAGAATGGAAGAAAGGTTAAGCTATGAAACAGCATTAGGTGAGGCACAGGCTCTTGGCTATGCAGATGTAGAAGGGTTTGATCCACAATATAAGGCTACTATTCTTGCAAATATTGTGATGAACACGCCCATGAAACGTGAGAAATAACGTGTGAGGGAATATTCAAGAATACATGCAATGGGCTGCACGTGACTTAACTGGACCGATTACGCTTATATAAGCCGTGGTCACTTGTAGTGATTATTCTTGAATTAAAGGGTTTTACACTAAAACTAATTCATATATCCACTAGATACCGTATCAGCAATAATTGAAGTACTATTTACTTATTATCATTTTAAATATCGGAATATTGAAAAAAAGGTAGATATTGCACTAGCAAATTTAGATAGATACTTTTTAGTTTATTCAAAGGAACACATTATTAGGAGGAAAGTATTAATATGAATCCAATTCAAAAGATTTTACAAGAATTCCCTGTTATGATTCTTGATGGTGCAATGGCTACAGAGCTTGAGAAATATGATTGCAACATTAATGATCCTTTATGGTCAGCGAAAATACTGATGGAAAATCCAGAACTCATTAAAAAGGTTCACTTGGATTATTTTAAAGCCGGTGCTGATTGTGCAATTACCGCCAGTTATCAGGCTACAGTTGAAGGTTTTAAAGAGAGAGGTTTGAACGAAGATGAAGCGATCGGGCTTATAAAACTGTCTGTTCAACTGGCCATTGAGGCTCGTGATGAATACTTGAATACTGTTGAAAACAAATTGAACCGCCCAGTGCCACTAATAGTAGCATCCATAGGCCCATATGGGGCTTACCTAGCGGATGGGTCGGAGTATCGTGGAGATTATGCAGTGACTGAAGATGAATTGATAGACTTCCACAGAGTTCGTATAAAAGCAGTAGTTGATGCAGGTGCTGATATTTTAGCGTGTGAGACGATTCCTTGCTTAATGGAGGCAAAGGCGATTGTAAAGCTCTTAAAAGAATTCCCAGGCGTTTATGCATGGATTAGCTTTAGTGCAAAAGATCATCTACATATTAGCAATGGTGAGGCTATCGAGGAGTGTACAAAATACTTAGATCGTGAAGAACAGGTAGCAGCCATTGGAATTAACTGCACATCTCCTGAATATATTCCATCATTAATTAAAGGAATACAGCATCATACGGATAAACCTATTGTTGTCTACCCGAATTCTGGTGAGGAATACAATGTGTCCGATAAGTCATGGCATCAAGAATCTACTAATGGTATTGATAGTTGCAGTTCGCAGGAATGGTTCAAATTAGGCGCAAGATTAATTGGCGGCTGTTGTAGAACGAATCCAGATGACATTAAGGCGATTGCTGCTTGGAGCCGAAAATAGAGGAGATAGAGAGATGAGTAAAAAAGTAGATTATAAATTAATGACTGTGACATTAATTTTATTAATATCCATTGTTTTGCCGATTGCATTATCTCCAAATAAAACATCGGAGATCATTAATGCATTTTTCGGTGTAATGACAAAGGATTTTGCGTGGGCCTTTTTGTTAGTAGGCTTCGGCTCTGCAATATTTGCAATATTTATGATGTTTTCGAAATATGGCTCTATCCGATTAGGAGGAGAGGATGCAAAGCCGCATTATTCAAAGTTTACTTGGGTATCGATGATTATCACATCATCATTAGCAGCAGGAATCCTTATTTTCGGAATGGTAGAGTGGATGTATTACGTCAATGGGACACCCTATGGCTTAAAGCCTAAATCTATTGAAGCATATGAAGTGGCATCAGCATATGGCATGTTTCATTGGGGATTTTCTGCTTCTGCATTCTACTTGCCTGCGTCATTAGCTATTGGATATATGTATTGGAATCGGAAGGTAGGTTCAATGAGTATTACTGCCGTTTGTTCTGAAGTATTGCCAAAGAGCAAAAATAAAAACTCTATTTTGAAGTTGATTATTGATGGATTTGTTCCATTTTGTTTTTTAGGTGGGATGTTAACTACTGTTGGATTAGGAACTTCAGTAATTGGAGAGCTAGTAGGGGATTTATTAAACCTTGAAAACACCATTTATCTTCGAATTGCAGTCATTATTATGTTTTGCTTATTTTTTATTACAGCTACATCAAAGTCCATTTCAAAGGGTATGGCGAAAATAAGTAACTTTAATATATATTTAGCACTTGGATTTTTCATATTTGTATTTATCGTAGGTCCAAAGACATTTATGTTAAATAACTTCGTCATGGCTATCGGCTATAATATTACAAATTTCGTTAAGATGAGTTTTTATACAGATGCAGTTGCCCAAACTGGATTTATTCAAAACTGGACAATTTTTTATTGGGCTTGGTATTTAGGTTTATCAATACCAGTTGGATTATGGGTAGCACGTGTATCCTACGGAAGAACATTTAAAGAAATAGCAATAGCTGTTACCATTTTCTTACCGTTGGCATGCTGGATTACATTTGGTACGTTAGGTAATTATGGCATGGGATTAGAAGTAAATAACATTGCGAAGTTCTCAGATATTGCAGCAACAGCAGGAAATAGTGCAGCTACGCTTGCTGTGTTGAAAACCATGCCCATATCAACAATTGTCATTATAGTTTTTATCGTATTAGTCTTTTTTAACCTTGCAACGAGCGCAACGAGTGTAGCAACAAGTGTAGCTATACTTACATCAAAAAATCTCCGAGATGATGAAGAGCCAAATAAGTGGTTTAAGGTCATCTGGGGTTGCATCTTTATGGTGTTACCAGTAGCTATTTTGTATTTGGAGCATGTAGTAGATGGGTTAAATATTTTAGGGATTTTACAATCCTTTACAACGGTGTTTGGCGTTCCAATGTTTATTGTGAATATTCTTCTAATTTGGTCAGCAGTTAAAGCGATCAAAGCTGATCTTCAAAAGAAAAAATTAAAGATTTAAATAGAGTTCAAGGAAACTTTATATATGCCTATACTGAGGCTGAAAGAGTTAGCGTAAAGCAAATCAAGGAACTAACTAGAGTATTCCTTCATGACTAGACTAACATAGTACTACGACACACATATAAAACAATTTTTAGGCTGCCATCACACCATATTTTATGGGTTGTATGGCAGCCTAGTTTTTTGAAATAACGAGTGAGGTTTTTGTTTTAATAATAGATTTTGTATACAGAGACAAATTAGGTATTAGTAAGATTTTATAATCATATATTTTACATTGCAGTGGAAGAAATGATATTTTATATAAAGACAGACTTTTCTAACAATTAAAAAGTAAGGAGTGTTGTTGATGATTTCTTTTTCTAAACCAGATGTAGAACAGTTTTTACGAACATTTTCGATTGGTAATTTTGCGGTTAGTCCAGATGAAACACAACTAGTTTTCAGTACAAATTTAAGTGGAAAGTATAATTTATGGGCCATGAATTTACCAAATACGTTCCCGACGCCACTTACTTTTATTGACCAGAGCTGTCAAGGCCTTCTCTATGATAAACAAGGAAGGTTCATCATTGCCGGTTTTGACCAAAACGGGAACGAAAATACGCAATTTTATGGGATTCCACTGCAAGGTGGAACGATGAAAAAAATAATTTATGAAGAAGGAACGCGCAATTCTATGCCAATATTATCTGAAGATGGCAACAAGCTTTATTATACATCTTCGAAAGGGAATCCAACGTTTTTAAATGCATATGTCTATGACTTGCTGACAGGTGAGGAAGAAACAGTTATTGAGGGGAAAGATGCACCTACTTTTTTACTCGATTTTAGCCCGAATGAAGAGGTAGCCCTCTACTATAAACATTTCTCTAATACGTACACATTACTTTACGCTAAACGTGGTGAGGAACATATTCTCCTGACACCGCCAACAGATCAGCAACATACAGTTAGTGACGCAGTGTTTGTATCCGATGAACTTATTTATTTATTAACGAATTATGATGCTGATTTTACGTATTTGGCTTCCTATAATTTAGAGACAAATGAGTTTGTAAAATTAAAAGGTTTGGAGAATGAGAGCTTTACTACGTTGAAATTTAACAAAGAAAAGCATTGCCTGTATGTAATTAGTGAAAAAGGTGTAGAAGATCATTTATACAAGCATGATTTACTATCAAATAATTGGGAAGAACTAGATTCACCTTGCAGTATTATCGAAAAAATGATCGTCACAAAATCTGGTAATTTATATTTATTAGGAAGAAGTGCTACGAAACCGCATAATATTTATCAATTTAATGAAAATGAATGGACATCTTTAACGGAATACACAGTTCCAGGTGTCGATCAAAGCGAATTAGTTGAGCCTGAGGTGATTACTTATTCTTCCTATGACGGACTTGAAATAGAATCTTTATTTTTCAAAGCAAAAAAGGAAAATGATAATGGCGAAATCATTTTTTGGCCACACGGTGGTCCGCAAGCTGCAGAGCGAAAATTTTTTAGAGCTTCCTTCCAATTCTTTTTAAATAACGGCTATAGTATCTTTGCTCCGAATTTCCGTGGTTCAACAGGCTATGGATTGGCTTTCACAAAAATGGTGGAAGGAGATTGGGGACACGGGCCAAGACTTGATAATGTAGCTGGTCTCGACTGGCTTATAGATAATAATTACGCCGAAAAAGGGAATATTTTATTAATGGGCGGAAGTTACGGTGGATACATGGCTTTATTGCTTCACGGTAAACACGCTGATTATTTCAAAGCTGTAGTAGATATATTTGGTCCATCTGATTTGTTCTCCTTTATCAACTCAGTTCCTGAAGACTGGAAGCCAATTATGGATCAGTGGGTAGGAAACCCTGAAAGAGACAAGCAAAAACTAATTGAATACTCGCCAATTACGTATCTAGAAAACATGGTAAAACCAATGCTAGTTATCCAAGGAGCAAATGACCCACGGGTTGTAAAAGAGGAATCTGATCAAATCGTACAAGCTTTAAAAGATAAAGGTCGGGAAGTCGAGTACATGCTTCTGGAAGACGAAGGTCATGGTTTCTCAAAAAAAGAAAATGAAATTGCTGTTTATCAAAAAATCCTGTCATTTTTAAATCAATTCGTTGAATCTAAAGTAAAAGTATAATGATACGATTAAAAGATAACAAAGAGAATTAATCTTCAATATAAGTAAGACGAGGTTCTACAATAGTAGAACCTCGTCTTATTTTCGTATTTTACAGCCATTCGTATACTGATATGTACGATGTACTAGAGCAGTCATTTGATTTTAAGAAATTGGTCTGAAAATAATGAGTATACTTCAATCCATCTTTATTTTCACTTAATATGTGAGCTAATAAGAATTAGTGTCACTCCCGTAAATAGGCAAATGATTCTTGTCACAGGGATTTTATCAGCTAGTCCAAATAATGCTACCGCAGTCGTAACAATTAAAACTGTTGGACCAACCAATGCAAGCATCGTATTAATATAGAAAGCTTTTTCTAAACTATTAAGCTTTAGCATTAACAATCCAGCACTGACTTCAATACTGCCAGACAATACTCGTAATATAACCATGGCAAGAAGAGATTTATCAATAATTGTCATCATCCTATCTATTTTCACTAATATTATAATCCCATTATATTAAAAACAATATATGTAAGGTTCATATCAAATATGCCTTGAAATAGTCAGGAAAATTGATGTTGTTGGATTTGATATAACTGATTTTCTGCTGCAACATTACATTAATAGTTATTCTTTTTGCGCTGTGAGAGCAATTGAGTTGGGTTACGGTATGTAAAAATGAATTTCGATGCGTATAAAAGCATTGTTTTTTATTATCAAAATAAGGAGCAAATGGAAATAAACAGTGAAGGATAAGAACAAACCCGATTGGATAAAATATTTGTGAACTTAAAAATTTCAAATTACAGAGTGGAGGATGGAATATGTCATCTGATATGGGAGAAATACCTCGTACTGGCCGAGACATTAACGACGAAATTGTACATTTTGGTGGACAAGCTGAAAGTGTTTTGAGTTCTTTAGCTGAACAAGCGCGCCTTTCCATACAAAAGAAAGCAGACGACCTAGCTACACAGTATCTTGATAGTAATCCTAATCCAGACTATTATGATTGTGTTGATATAGTAGCAGAGGGAGTTTTGACAGCAGGGAACGAAATAAAGGCTAGCAGTGGTTCATGGGGAGATTCCGTAGATGCAGCTCTTGAGGCTGGTGTTGGAACTTCTGTAGCAAAAATAGCTTGTAAACGAATAGCAATGCCCAAACAGTAAGTGAAAAATAGTAGGCGTAACAAGCATAAATGTCTACATTAAATAAAAATAAAAACAAGCAGCCCCAAAATTGGATGCTTGTTTTTTGGATATTTTATAAACATTAACTTAACAAATTGTGAATGTGATCTTCAATTGCATTAATGTCCTCTTTTTTAAGATTACTATGGGGTTGTGGGTGAAACCATTGAACTTCTTCATTGTAATAGAGTCCTCGATAATCATTTCCTGCAATATTTATTTTAAATTGCAAACGCTCATGAGGATGACCTTCTAACAATGGTTGAATTACCTCAAAATTTTGCAACATAACGAAAACCTCCTTTCTTTATTTTAGTATTCCCTGAACTACTTTGCATATATCCTCATATTACAGCCCAAAAGGGAAAAAGATTAGAATTTCTAGTAATAAAACAACGAAGGGTATTTTTAGGGGTTTATCATTTTAAGAAAACACTTGTAAGATTAAGCAAAAAGAACTATTTATCATATATATATCAAAAAGTACTATAATTTTGCTGTCATTTCCCTTACTATAAGCCTATAAAGAAGGGATTTGATTGTATTAAACATATTTTAGCAATAGCCATTTTATTTTTTTCGTTTACACCTTTAGCGTTTGCTGCTGATGGTAGTTGGATTGACGATAACGTCTATAAAGCAATGCCATGGCCGCAAAGCAATACGATAAAAAAGGGCTTATATAAATTAACATTAACAGAGCAAGGAAATTATCAATTTTCAATTAAAGAATCACGTAATAAGGTAGCTACATTAACTATATATGATGAAAATCTAATAGCATTTTTAGATTTTGATAATTTAGAAAATGTAACGACACAAAATGTTACGCTAAAAAAGGGAACTTATTATATTTCGCTTCAAATGAGTGATACGGCGACTGCTACTTTAACAAAAATAAAGAACACTGCTTCGGAGCTAGAACCAAACAATACGCCTGAACAAGCACAAACAATATCGCTACAAACAACGATTTATGGTCGTAATCATTTACTACTCGATAAAGATTACTATACGTTTACATTAAAAAAAGCACAAAAAGTAACATTTTCCATTATCCAAAATGTTTTTCCTAAAACAGCATTAGTTAAATTAAAATTAGAACCTGTGATTATGCTAGATTCAAGGTATGCCATGTCTACCTCTGCATACTTACAACCAGGAACGTACACATTCCGAGTTGAAACGGAGGATTTATTAGCAGGGAATAACCAATATGCATTTCGAGTGGATGCAACGAATGTCCCGCAAGGCTTACTCGAAAATACATTTGGTACGACACCACTTACGCTAGGAAAACAAGTAAGTGCAATTGCTTCACCAGATGGCTTTTCAATCCAACCTGTAGATAGCTTTACATATGAGAATGCTAATTTAAACCCATTCTCCATTACGACAAATTCGCAAAAGCCAATCGAGATTGAAATACGTCCTTGGAAAGAAGAACGAAACTATTATGATTATCCAGGCGAAAAAATCACCAATACAGGCTTGCAGCGCACGACAATAAGTGGGGACAGCGTGAGATATCTAATTGAAGTGAAAATGGATGAAATGAATTATACGGACATCCCATATACGATTTTAGTAGATACTGCGAAGTTTATTGATGTGCCTACAGGGGCAATGTATCAAAAGGAAATTGAATCTTTAGCAGAAACAGGAATTATTAATGGGTATACAGATGGCACATTTAAGCCGCTACAACCAATTTACCGTAAGCATGTATTTGCAATGTTAAGCCGCATGGACTCAATATCACTTGATCCCATTCGCCCAATGAAGGCATTTACGGATTTACCTGAAACAAACCCTTATTATGAAATTGTAAAACCTTTTTATGAAGCTGGAATTGTGGATGGTAATGGCAATCTGATGAATATTGAATCCACGCTAACACGGTCACAACTTGCCAAAATTTTAGTTAATACGTTGCAGTTACAATTAAAAGGTGAGTCAATGACATTTTCAGATGTACCGACTACAAATACATTTTATCCATATATTGAAATTTTAGCGTCACACGGCATTACAACAGGTTCAAATGGCCAATTTATGCCTAATCAACCTGTATCGCGCCAGCATTTTGTGTTATTTTTAACACGTGCTCTTCAAGCAGCACAAAAAGAAGATTAGTAAGCCAATAATCAAGTTACTTACTATAAATTATGTAAACTAAACTCATCTAGACTACAAAAAGTTATTTTTAAAAGCGCTTTTCTATAAAACGGAAAGTGTCTTTTTTATATGATATCGGATATTATGATTGATAAATAGGGAAAGGATACAAAGGTACGCTATTCAAAAAAGTAGCATGTAGACGACGATGTAATTTTGAAGGTAAATACTTATGGGTAGATGATGTATCCAAGCCCTCCTCCTCGCCAAACAATTTTAGTTTACATAATATAAATTATAGGAAGTTACGTTTCATTGAAAAGTATACTTATGATAGTGAGATGAAACGCAGAAATAAACTCAGATAGTCATTAGATCATCTGAGTTTATTGTTCCATTCTTTATTTTTTTGTTAAAGCTTTCATATCTGCTACGATTGTTTCTACTGGTACATTAGAAGCGCCGTCATAATCTTTTACTACAACGCCATCAGCATTTACTAAATAAAAGCTTCCCATATGTACAACTTGATCCGAATTTGGATCATTTTTCACTAATGAATTAAATGATTTTCTAGCAAATTGCTCAATATACTGCTGCTTATAACCTGTTAGTAACTGCCATTTGCTATCATCGATAACTGAATATGTTGTTAAGTAATTTTTTAAAACATCTGGTGCATCCACTTCAGGATCTACACTAAATGCTACAATTTGATAATCATTTACACCTTCATCTTTTAATGACTTTTGTACATCAGCCATATTAAATGTCATCGGTGGACAAATCGAATTACAATTTGTAAATATAAACATAGCTAACCAAGGCTTGCCCTTTAAGCTTTCTAAGCTTACTTGTTCATTGTTTTGATTTGTAAATGAAAAATCTTCTACATCAATACTCATTTCAGGTTCAAATTTATAACTGCCGCATGCTGCCAAAATACTGCTTAATACTAGTAACCCAACTAGCATTAATTTTGTCTTTCCAACCAAATTGCACACTTCCCTCCAATTATTTCATCATTTTTAATTGTATAAATTATAGATTACAAATACAAGATAATGAGCTTGAATCATTTCCTCTTTTAGTCATCGACCCTTCATTTGTATGTTTTTGGAATAAAAACGTTTTCCCTTTATATATTTTAAAAATTTTTGAGCATTTTATTACTTAAAATACTTAATTCCTAAAATAATTTTCTTGTTGTTATACAACATAAGAATAAGGATTCAACTTTTGTCGGGTTTTTTCTATTTTTTATGTTCACAATGCAAACATTTTACTTATTGAACAATACTATTCCTTTTCCAATTTCAAGAAATTATCCAATTTCCACTAGATAAACAGTGTTAATTTTTTCTGGAAAAAACGATTTTTTTCTCGGTTATTACAACCTCGTTTTTGTCAAGAAGCTAGTAATATCCTCGCTCCGTCGATTTATCTGAATATTAAAAAACCCTTTAATTTCTAGGCTTTGTTATGTATTTTCTGTTTAAAGACTATTTTTGCGGAAATTTTTTTTCCATAATTTTTCTGAAATGTATTGCAATTTTGTGAACTGTCTCATAAAATTAAGATGTGAATTCACTAAAGTAGCAAAATTCAGTATTTAAGCAGTAAAAATAAACACAAAATGGGGAATGTTTATGGCGAACAATCAAACAAGCAAAAGCATTGTAATTGATTATGATGCAATTGCCAACCAAGAATCGTTCAAAGCACTGGTTAAGAGAAAGAATGCCTTTCTTTGGTCAATCACTGCATTTTTCTTAGCAGCTTATATGTTGCTTCCGATTCTTACATCTTACACAACAATCCTACACCAAAAAGCTTTTGGGGAAGTTACTTGGGTATGGATCTACGCAGCAGGATTATTCATTATGACTTGGTGCTTATGTCACCTATATGTTGCGAAGGCAAATAGCTTTGACAAAGAAGCAAAAGCAATTATCGCTGAATATGAAAACGGAGGTGGCCGCCTATGAGCCCAATAGCAATATTCTTCTTCGTAGCAATCGTTGGTCTTACATTAGTTATTACATGGTGGGCATCTAAACGTACATCATCTGCGACAGACTTTTATACTGCAGGCGGTGGCTTAACTGGCTGGCAAAATGGACTAGCTATTGCTGGTGACTACTTATCAGCAGCATCTTTCCTTGGTATCGCAGGTGCCGTAGCATTATTCGGTTTTGATGGATTCTTCTTCTCTATCGGTTATTTAGTAGCATACTTAGTGGTTCTTTATATTGTAGCTGAGCCATTACGTAACCTTGGTAAATTCACATTAGCTGACATGATTACAGCTCGTTTTAACAATTCAAAAGTTCGTGGTACAGCAGCTTTAAGTACCATTACGATTGTTTTATTCTATATGATTGCACAACTTGTTGGTGCAGGCGCACTTATTCAATTACTTCTAGGGATCGACTATTGGGTTGCGGTATTAATCGTAGGTGTTATGATGACGACTTACGTGTTATTTGGCGGTATGACTGCAACTTCTTGGGTACAAATTATTAAAGCTTGTCTATTAATGTTAGGTACGGTGATTATTTCGTTCTTAGTATTAAAAGAGTTTGGCTTCAGTATTGCTACAATGTTCAAAGATATGTCTACTGCTACTGAAAGTGGTGCAGCATACTTAAATCCAGGACTGAAGTATACTGATGGTCTTGATACAATTTCAGTGTTAATTGCACTTGTATTAGGTACTGCAGGTCTTCCACATATTTTAATGCGCTTCTTTACAGTTAAAGATGCTAAAACAGCTCGTTCTTCAGTAATTTGGGCTACATGGATTGTAGGTATCTTCTATGTACTAACAATCTTCTTAGGTTTCGGCGCAGCAGCATTCGTTGGAAAAGAAAATATTATTGCAGCTAACGCAGCTGGTAACATGGCTGCCCCACTACTTGCTGAAGCACTTGGTGGCGACATTCTATTCTCATTCGTTTGTGCAGTAGCATTCGCAACCATCCTAGCGGTAGTAGCAGGTCTTGTTCTTTCTGGCGCATCTGCCCTATCACATGATATTTATGGACAAATCATTAAAAAAGGTAAAGTGACAGAAAAAGAACAAGTACTTGCAGCTCGTATCGGTTCGATCACAATCGCTGTCGTATCAATTCTTCTTGCTCTTGGTGCACAAACGTTAAACGTAGCGTTCTTAGTATCACTAGCATTCTGTATTGCAGGATCATCTAACTTACCAGTAATTATTTACACGATTTATTGGAAACGCTTTAATACAGCAGGTGCAGTAACTGCGATGTTAACAGGTTTAATTTCTGCTTTAATACTTGTTGCTGTATCTCCAAATGTTTGGAATCCAGTTGAAGGAAAAGCAATCTTTGTTGGTAATCCATTAATTATGTTAACGAATCCAGCAATAATCTCTGTACCACTAGGCTTCCTAGGTGGATTCATTGGAACTTTACTTTCTAAAGAATCTGATGAAGCGAAATATCGTGAAGTTGATGTTAAAGCAAACACAGGTATTTCTGTACAGGATGTATCTCACTAATAAGATGACGTAAAACCTCGTAGGCTTATAGCTTACGAGGTTTTACTTTTCTCACCTTTTTCGGTAATATATTGGTAATACGAAATGGAGTGATTATGATGGCATTATCTAAAGCAAAAAAGAAACGTATGCATTTAAAACGTACGCAAGGCAAGGATGTTGAGAAAAAACGTCAAACATCCCCTTTTAGTACGCATGAGCGCGTGACAAAAACAAAGCGGGCATCACTAGAACATATTCGAACAAAACACAGGAAACAGCCGCATGGAGACGATTATACGCTCTAAATGTGGCTGTTTTTGAATTTATAAATCATAAAATATTTCTGTGTTTCGCGTCACTATCTTTGCCGCTTCTTGTACTGTAATCTCTTTAAGCGATGCGATGACATCGATTGTTTTAGCCATCATATACGGCGAAGTACGTACCTTTTCAAATGGTCCTTCAAACGGCCAAGGTCCATCCGTTTCAACCATCATCAGTTCCAAAGGATATCTTTTAATTAGCGCTTGAATCTCCGCTTCGTACACACAATCAGGAGTAATCGAAATAAAATAGCCATTATGTATCATGCGCACAATCGCCTCTTCACTTCCTTTAAACCAATGAAAATGCGCTCTTGTGACACCATGTCGTTCAAGCAAATCACAAGCGACGAGCGCGTCTTCATAGACAGCATGTAAAACAATCGGTTTGTGAAGCTCTTTTGCTAATTGAATAAACTGATCTAACAGTTCAATATGAGGGCGCTCATCCAGTAGCTGAGCCTGTTTTCGATAATAAGGTAAGCCAACCTCTCCAATCGCAACCATCTCCTCTGCATGAAGCCGTATCCAATTAAATAACGCTTGTTTGTCATGGTCACTAGGCAACGATTGCTCAGGATGAAAACCATACGCCGCTTTTACATTCGGAAATAATTGCGATAACGTCAACGTTTTCTTACACGATTGTAAATCTGTACTTACCGCAATGACAAGTTGCGCTTCTTCAAGTATCTTAGGTACTTCATCTTCCCTATACTGATCTAAATGAATATGTGCATCAATCAACATAGCTATCGTCCTTTTCTTCTTTAAGATAATGGAACAGTTGTTTTTTTAATTGGGTAAATTGTGCGCTATGACGAATTTCCTCAGATCGAGGTCGCGTAAACGGCACAATGATTTCTTCCTTCATCGTAGCTGGACGTTTCGTTAAGACAATGATGCGGTCTGCTAGAAATAGCGCTTCTTCAATACTATGTGTCACAAACAGAATAGATTTTTTATGTTCTTCCCATATGGATAACAGCCATGCTTGCATTTCCAATCTCGTAAACTCATCAAGCGCAGAAAATGGTTCATCTAAGCATAAAATCGGTTTCTCACTAACGATGGCGCGCAGAAAAGATACACGTTGCTGCATTCCCCCTGATAAAGCATGCGGATAAGCATTCGCAAAAGAAGCAAGGCCTACCTTCTCTAACCAACTTTTAGCTAGCTCTCTATTTGGTCGATGTTGCAATTCTTCCACAATCATGACATTTTCTAAAATGGTGCGCCACGGTAATAAGCAAGGTTGTTGTGGCATATAGCCAATAGTGCCTGATTTTTGCTGAATATCTTCTCCATTTAACAAAATAGCCCCAGAATCTACAGGCGTAATACCGCCAATTAATTGAAAGAGCGTGCTTTTCCCACTACCGGAGGGACCAATGATGGCTACAAATTCGCCTTCCTTTACCGTAAAAGATAAATTTTGAACAACTTCAAGTGAACCAAACGATTTAGATATGTCTTGAATGTTCAGCATGTGATCCTCTCCCCTTTACTATCAGCTTCTCTAACAAACGTATACCACTAAATAACAATAAACTTAACAATACAATAGCAAAAATTGCCACGAATACACGGTCTGTGCGAAATGATGACTGGGCTAGGGTCATATAGACACCAATTCCCTTTTTCGCACCAAGCCATTCCGCAATCACGGCCCCCATCACACTATACGTCGCCGCAATTTTAATGCCAGAAAATATAGATGGATACGCAAACGGCCATTCTAACTTCCAAAAGGTTTGTCGTTTCGACGCGCCAATCATCGCAAAATAATGCTTAAGCTCAGGTGACGTTTGACGAAAGCCATCCATCGCTGCGATCACAATAGGGAAAAAGCACACGAGGCTAATAATAATCAGCTTTGGTAACAGCCCAAAGCCAAACCAAATAATTAATAATGGCGCTAAAACGAGCACAGGCACATTTTGCGACACAATTAAAATGGGATAGACAAATGCTCGCATTGTAGCTGAACGATGTAACAACACCGCAACACTTAAGCCACACAGTACGCCTATCATTAGTCCAAGTAACGCAAGCTGAATCGTGGCGATAACATGAGGAAGAAACGTTTGATAAGAGTGAATACCTTCGACTACAATGGCACTTGGCGCAGGCAAAAGCCATTGCGGAATATCAGCCACATGTATGATGAGCTCCCATATGAATAACAGGAAGGCGATAAAAATAATCGACCTTCCTTTCATAACGACTTGCTTCATCCGCGGTATTTCTCCGTCAATGTCCCCATCGTAATGCCTGCTGGCTGATATAAAATTTTCACTTGTGTAATAACATTGATGGCACCTAAATCAATCATTTTTTTATTCATCTCTTCAATGATGTGCAACAAAGTAGACAATTCACCCTCCATTGTCGTTTCAAGAGGATGCACTTCATAATTTACACCTGAAGCATCGATTATCGCAATTGCCGCATCCACAAATGGGATGACATCCTCATATTTTTCTGTTTTCGGTATAATTTGTACACTGATTAATGAATTAGCCATTTATTTTGCTCCTTTCGCTGGTAAAAAATCATTGGTAAAGGCTTGCTCAGCATGGAATTCGCCTTCTAAAACATTGTTCTTTGTCATCCAGTCTGCATAGTTTTCCCAAACGGATAACTTTTGTTCGCCCCATTGTGCTGCATCATCTTGATATTTACTTGCTAACCATTCCTGACTTTTATGCACAAGTGCTTTATCTAAATCAGGTACCGCTTCAAGTAATAGATCAGCCGCTTCACTAGGATGCTCGATTGCATATGCATAACCTTTAGCAGAAGCTGCTACAAATGCCTTTACGATTTCGGGATTATCTTTAATCATTTTTTCGTTTGTTGCAAGGACAGGTGTATAATAATCGAGTTGCTCACTATAGTCCGTTAAATACTGCATATTTAATGTTTCCCCACGAAGTTCTGCCTCAATCCCTGTCCAAGCATAATAAATCCAAGCAAAATCAATATCTTTTTGCATCATTGTGAAAAAGTCTAAATCCCCGGCATTGACGATATCTAATTGATTGATATCCGCATTTTCGGTTTGCATAAGGGATTGTAAAACAGCTTGTTCTAATGGAGCTCCCCAGCCTCCGTATGTTTTCCCTTCATAGTCTTTTGGAGACGTAATGCCTTTTGATGCAAGTGATGCAAAGCCAGACGTATTATGTTGAATAATGGCTGCAATCGATACAAGTGGCACATCTTGTACACGTGCTTGGGTAATGCCTTCCTGGTAGCTTACGCCAAATTGTGCTTTGCCTGACGCTACAAGCTGATCAGCACCAGCTTCCCCAGGTAAAATAATGTCTACATCTAAGCCTTGCTCCTTAAAATAGCCTAGCTTTTTCGCAACGTACAGTCCTGTATGATTTGTATTAGGTGTCCAGTCCAGGACGACCGATACCTTTTTTAATGAATTCGTTTCCTCTTTGTCCGCTTTTTCGCTACAACCAACTAATGTTAATAGTGCAGCAACAACAACGAATAACCATTTTTTCATGCTGTCTCCTCCAAGTATAGTAGTTTGAAAGTGTCCATGATTGAATGTTGTTACCAGTAGGAAACGTATTCTCAGCGCTTTTACACACGCATATCGTCGATTGATCGGTGTTGGTGTATAAAAACCCTATCTAAACAAAAAAACGCCTAGGAATTATCCCAGACGTTTGCAAACGGTATCAAAAAATAGTGTACGATTATTTTTGAATAGATGTTCCCTACGCTGGTACGAGCCAAATCAGGTTCAAAGGGTCAGCATCTAAACGGATGCAATCTCAGCTGGCAACTTCCAGCCCCCCTACATTCTTAACTTATGAACTTTTCGAAGATTATTATACCCATATCTATCATAAAAAGACAAGCTAGTAATTTTCCTTTGCTTTCCTAAGCAATAAGGAAGGATTCAGTTATCCCTTTTAATCAATCTATTGCAACTTTTTTCTTTTATTGACTATGAAAAATATAACCATGACAATGACTACTGCCGAAGTTGCCCAAATATATAGTTGATTTCTATTATATTGACTACTTAAATTAACTTCTTCAATAGGAGGCTGTCCTGCTCCAAGTATCTCTATATCCTCCTGTGAAGTACTCAATATATCAGTACGATCACAAATGACTGATGCAAGCGATGTTGCCCCGTACATATTTGAATCGTCAGCATAAACCAAATATTCTTGTCCCTTTTTAAAAGGATAGCCGCAATCCCCATCACCTTGACCAGTTGTAATGATAATTTGTGTTTGTTCAACACCCTTCCAGGTATTCGTTACTTCAAAAAGAACGGAATTCGTTCTATAACCTTTTAAACTTCGTTTCTCTTTTATATCAACAACTTTCCCACTAAATACGGCTTTTGAACGTTCAAATTCATCTTCTACACTTGGTAAATTTGCACACGAACATGCACTTGTTTGCGAAGGAAAAGAAACTATCATAAAAATGAAAGCCAGAAGTGTCATAACCTTTTTCATAAAAATCATCTCAATTTTCCCATGATCACATGGATTAGTATTTTTTAAACCATCATTTTCATGTAAATTTGAAAATCTAGTTTTGCTTCGTAATATTATTCCATTATAAATGCAATGAATAAGGCTACCTATTGCCTGCTAATCTGTAGATTTATAAATACAGAACAAATGTTCTTCGATTAAAAAAAAGCACTTAGTTATTAATTATCGTAATAATTTTTTGGTGCGCATCTAACGCCTCCGGAATGGGCATCACAACAAACACATGAAGCATTTTTGGGTAAACAAAGGTATTTATAGCAATTCCTTGTTCCGTTAGTTTTTCATCAAGTTTCATAGCATCCGGATATAGCGCTTCATGTGTACCAATAAAATGAGTAATCTTCGCAATTCCTTGCAAGTCACCGTGAATTGGACTAATTAATGGGTCCGATAAACTTTTATCAGCTGCCCATAGCTTTGTAATGACTTCCATTCCTTCACGAGCTAAGAGCGGGTCCTTTTCATCATATTCAGGTAAAAGCGGATTGCTCAAACTCATATCTACACACGCAGATAATAAAATAATATCTTTCGGTTGAGGCAGGTCTTCCAACTTTAAAAGTTGGGACAGTCCAAGCGCGATATTTCCGCCAGAAGAATCGCCCATAATGGTCACTTGATTGGCGCTTTCAACCGTTCCAACCATTTCTTTATATAGGTTGAGGATTTTCGGATAAGTATCCTTATAGTTAAAATGAGGGACTTTCGGATAAATTGGCGCAATAATTTTGGCATCTAAAGATTGTGCCATGTTATCCATAAACATCCAGTGCAAATCCAAAGGTTGACTTGTCCAAGCACCACCATGTAAATAGAGAATCACTTTTTGATTCGAGGACGTTTGATCATTTAACGTGAAGACCTGCATGCCCTCGAATGACCGCTCTTGTATATCACTTGATAATGCTACATCATCTTCAATTACATAAGGCTTAGTATTTTCAGTTCCCCTTTGCTGAAGAAAGCTTTTGGTGTTTTCAATACTAGAAAAACTCTTTTTATTACCTTGAGCAGTTATCCATTTTTCAAATTGAATACTTTCTTCAGAACGCTTCCCATGATAAATTGCGACACTCATTTTTCAATTCTCCCCTTTTCACATCTTATTGTTCATCCTATTGCATATTACGAAATGATATGACATAGCCCTTTCATCGCTATGGTCAAATGTTGAAAATTGATTTACTAAAGAAGTTAGTAGAACAAGTAGCTTGAGAATACAGTTCGCCATGCGATTATTACCATTAGTTTCTCCCATGCTCCACTCAATTTTAACATAATTAGCCAGTAATAGTTTTTACTTTAATAAAAATGTCCAGTTTTGGATTAACAAAATAATCTTGCCTATCCACTTGATATGGCAAAAAAAAGCCCATATTCTTAATTAGAACATGGGCAAAAAAATTTTATTATTCTTCTTTTTTCATTTTGACTACATGCGAAATCGCACCATCAGTCGCAATATCGACTTTAAAGGAGCCATTCGAATGGCGATCAGCACGAGTCAATCCTTTGACATCAATCATTTCTTGTACGCCTTTTTCTGTTTCGACTACTACTTGTTCATCATCACTAGCTTGTACAACTGCCACAATACGATGTGGATTGGCTTTTAATTCCGTTAACACTTTTAAACCACGTTTCGCGCGACTAGCCATATCGACTTCCGCAACATTCATCTTTTTCACAGCTCCACGCTGTGTAACAATCACGACATATTGCGTTTCAGCTGGGTTTAAAATCGTCACACCAACGAGCGCTTCCCCATCTTTCAATGTAATCCCTTTGACACCACCAGTTTTCACACCAGTGACAGGAAGCTCTTCAATTGGGAAGCGAATCGCGTAGGCCGTATCGGTAATTAATAATAATTCTGCTTCGTCTGATACAATGTCGGCCATGATCATTTCATCACCAGATTTGACATTCATTGTCTTAATCGGTTTTGAATAACGAGTCACTGCATAATCTGCAAGTGGGGAGCGTTTAATTTGCCCTTCTTTAGTAGCCGTTAATATATACGTGTTTGCCTGCTCAAACGAGTCAAAACCATAAACAGCAAGTATCGTTTCGTCTTCACCTGTTGGCACAATACTTGAAATATGCTGACCAAGGTCTTTCCAACGAATATCCGGCAATTCATGGACAGGCTGATAAATATAATTACCCCGATTTGTGAACAGCAATAAATGATGCTGAGTATTTAACGTTGCCTCATACAATAAATAATCCGAATCTTTCATGGCAATATCTTGCCCATTAGACGCTGCATGAGAACGTGTAGAAGTTCGTTTTATATACCCGTCTTTTGTCACTGTGACTACCACTTCTTCACTCGGAACTAGCAAATCTAACGTAATTTTAATTTCTTCAATTTCTTGTTCGATTTTCGAACGACGAGGTTCAGAAAAACGTTTTTTTATGTCGAGTAATTCTTGTTTAATAACACGAACGAGCTTTGCTTCACTATGCAAAATACCTTCTAACTTTGCAATCAATGCATTTAATTCATCTTGTTCATGACGCAATTCAGTAATATCAGTATTTGTTAAACGGTATAATTGTAAACTAACAATCGCTTCAGATTGCACTTCCGTAAAGTCATACTTCTGCTGTAAATTCGTTTTCGCATCGCGTTTATCATTCGATGAGCGAATCGTCGCAATGACTTCATCTAAAATCGAAAGTGCTTTAATTAAACCATCGACAATATGTGAACGGTCTTTCGCCTTCTGTAAATCATAAATCGAACGATTTGTCACCACTTCCTTTTGATGGGCTATGTAAGCATCAAGTAGTAGTGGCAACGTCATCATCGTAGGACGACGATTATGGATCGCAATCATATTAAAGTTATAGGCTACTTGTAAATCCGTAGTTTTGAATAAGTAATTTAAAATTCCTTGGCCAGGTATGTCTTTTTTCAACTCGATGACAACACGTAATCCTGTACGATCCGACTCATCGCGAATTTCAGCAATGCCTTCAAGTCGTTTATCGACACGTTGTTCATCAATTTTCTTGACAAGATTCGCTTTATTTACATCATACGGTAATTCCGTAATAACGATTTGCTCTTTTCCACCTTTTAATGGTTCAATGGCTGCCTGTGCACGGACGATAATTTTGCCACGCCCTGTTTCATAAGCCTTTTTAATGCCATCTACCCCTTGGATAATACCACCTGTTGGAAAGTCAGGGCCTTTAATCACTGTCATAAGGTCATCTACCGTAGCATTCGGTTGCTCTAAACGCATTAAAACAGCATCTAACACCTCATCAAGCGCATGTGGTGGAATGTCAGTAGCATAACCAGCAGATATCCCTGTCGACCCATTAACAAGCAAATTCGGGAAGCGAGCAGGTAAAACAGTCGGCTCCATATCTTGATCATCAAAGTTAGGCACAAACTCCACCGTTTTTTTGCCGATATCACGTAACATCTCCGCAGCAATTGCTGACAATCTCGCTTCTGTATAACGCATCGCAGCCGGTGGGTCACCATCAACAGAGCCATTATTACCATGCATTTCAATCAGCATATGGCGCGCTTTCCAATCTTGACTCATACGCACCATGGCTTCATATACAGAACTATCACCATGCGGATGATAGTTACCAATAACGTTCCCGACTGTTTTAGCAGACTTACGGAACGGTTTATCGTTCGTATTGCCTTCTGTGTACATCGCAAATAAAATACGACGTTGTACAGGTTTAAGACCATCGCGTGCATCAGGTAACGCGCGGTCTTGAATGATATATTTACTATAGCGACCAAAACGGTCACCCATTACTTCTTCTAAAGGTAAATCTTGAAACTTTTCCGTACTACTCATGCTTGGTCCTCCTCTTGTTGGATGAATTCATTTTCTAAAATATTGGAATCATCCTCCATACCGAAGTTTACATTTGCTTCGATCCATTTACGGCGTGGCTCTACCTTATCGCCCATTAACGTCGTCACACGACGCTCAGCACGTGCACCATCTTCAATTGTTACACGAATTAACGTACGTGTGTCAGGGTTCATCGTGGTATCCCACAATTGGTCAGCATTCATCTCACCAAGACCTTTATAGCGTTGCAGTATATAGCCTTTTCCAACCTTTTTAATGGCTTTTTGTAAATCGTTTTCGGTCCAAGCATACTCAATAACCTCTTTTTTACCAGTACCCCTTGAAACTTTGTAAAGTGGTGGTAATGCGATAAATACTTTACCGGCCTCAATTAACGGGCGCATATATCGATAGAAGAACGTTAATAACAGCACCTGAATATGTGCGCCATCTGTATCCGCATCGGTCATAATAACGACTTTATCGTATGCAGAATCTTCTACTGAGAAATCCGCTCCAACACCAGCACCAATCGCATGTATAATCGTAGAAATTTCTTCGTTTTTCATAATATCTTGGAGCTTTGCTTTTTCTGTATTAATTACTTTACCACGCAACGGTAAAATGGCTTGGAAAGTTCGATCTCGACCTTGTTTGGCTGAACCGCCGGCAGAATCACCTTCGACTAAATATAGCTCATTTTTCGCCGCATTTCGTGATTGCGCAGGTGTTAGCTTTCCTGAAAGGATCGTACTACCTTTTTTATTTTTCTTACCATTTCGAGCATCCTCACGCGCTTTTCGTGCCGCTTCCCGTACTTGTTGTGCACGAATGGCTTTACGGACAAGTGAAGCGGATAACTCTGCGTTCTCTTCTAGTACATATAAAATTTGTTCGGAAACTACGCTATCTACGGCAGAACGCGCTTCACTCGTACCAAGCTTACCTTTCGTTTGACCTTCAAACTGTAGTAAATGTTCAGGTATACGCACAGAGACAATCGCCGCTAACCCTTCGCGAATATCTGTCCCTTCAAGATTTTTATCTTTATCTTTTAGTAAACCAATTTTACGTGCATATTCATTGAACACGCGAGTCAAGGCAGCCTTTGCACCGGTTTCATGCGTACCACCATCACGCGTACGGACATTGTTAACAAACGATAAAATCGTTTCTGAATAGCCATCATTGAATTGGAAGGCAAATTCAACCTCGATATCATCTTGCTCCCCCTCTACATATTTCACGGGATGAAGGACATCTTTTTCCTCATTCAAATACGCAACGAAAGCTTCAATGCCGTTTTCATAAAAGAAAACATCACCTTTGCCTTCCTCGCGTTGATCGATTAACTCAATTTTTAATCCTTTTAATAAAAACGCTGACTCACGTAAGCGTTCTGCTAGCGTATCATAATTAAATTTTGTAACTGAGAAGATTGTGTCATCTGGTAGGAAATGGACAAGTGTTCCCGTTTGTTTTGTTTGACCAATTTCTTCAAGTGTCGTCGCAGGGTGTCCGCCATTTTCGAATCGCTGCTTATATTTTTTTCCGTCACGATGAATCGTAACTTCCAAAAATGTTGATAAAGCATTTACGACCGAAGAACCAACACCGTGTAAGCCACCACTCGTTTTATAGCCGCCTTGTCCAAATTTACCGCCTGCATGTAATACAGTAAAAATAATTTCAGGGGTAGGTTTGCCCATTTTATGCATACCTGTTGGCATTCCACGTCCAAAGTCTCGAACGCTTAAGCTTTGATCTTTATGAATCGTGACAATGATATGAGAACCAAAGCCAGCAAGTGCTTCATCTACCGCATTATCTACGATTTCATATACAAGGTGATGAAGTCCTCTGCCATCTGTGGAACCGATATACATGCCGGGTCGCTTTCGCACCGCTTCTAATCCTTCTAATACTTGAATGGCGTCATCATTATAGACGCTAGGTGACTGTTTATTCGCCAAAAGATTCCCCTCCAAAAAACAAACGCATGTTCTGATTACGTTCTCATCCTAATAATAATAGCATTTCCTGTCAATAGCTAGTGACAGTTTTATATATTTTTTCATTATGTCTCGACGTCTTTTTATCAATAAAGGTTGTCAATCCAGTAAACATCCCAAGATGATTGTCTTATGACTGCCAATATCATTCATAATAACCGTCGAAGCGCTATCTTCACTCAGCCAGCAATAGACGCCGACAAAACACTAATAATCAGCATACCACAACGTGATTGGTAGGCGTTTTCTGTTGAATGATGATTGTTTATCGTTTCACATAGAAATTAAAGATAGACTTCTATTCTACCAAAGGAACGTGTGATTGACAAAATTGCCATTTTACCTATATTTTAAGAAAGCGCTTTGGTATTGATGCTATACTAGTACCGAATAACCTAACATAAGCTATTAGTAGCCCGAACTTTTGAAATCATAAAGTAAAATTTTCCTTTTGTATTGAATTCAAGGCCCATGATGAAATCTCCTTCATACCATTGTAGATTAAAGAGAAAAAGTGTAAAATACTTGATACAAACTATTAGTACCAAGTGATATTATTTGGATGAAAGGAGTCCACCTATGTTAAACGGACTTATTATTTTATGTGCCTATCTTATCGGCTCTATACCTTCCGGGTTATGGATTGGTAAAATATTTTACAAAACAGATATTCGCGAGCATGGAAGCGGCAATTTAGGAGCCACCAATACTTTCCGAACTTTAGGGAAAAAAGCAGGTTTAGTTGTGACAATAATGGACATTTTAAAAGGAACAGCTGCTGTGCTTTTAGTAACATTACCTGTCTTTTCTGATGCCACAATCCACGGACTTATTTTAGGGCTAGTGGCAGTGATTGGTCACATGTTCCCTATCTTTGCAAGTTTCCGTGGAGGAAAAGCTGTTGCCACTTCAGCTGGTGTCTTATTAGGCTATTCTTGGCCACTATTCATCTTACTATTCATCGCCTTTATCGTTACGTTAAAGCTTACGAAAATTGTTAGCCTTACCTCGATGATTGCTGCGCTAGTAGCATTAATTTATTCAATAATCTACTTTTTTGTGACTGGTGATTTCGCTTTAGCTATATTAGTAGCATGTTTATTTATTTTTATTGTTTATCGTCACCGCGCAAATATTACACGCATTAAAAACGGCACGGAACCTAAAGTGAAATGGCTATAACATGAAAGGAGTTTGCGCATGAATATCACACTTACAGACGAAGCGCTTCAATGGTTTAAAAATGAAATGGAAGTCGAAACAGGTGATACTATTCGCTTTTATGCCCGATATGGTGGTTCGAGCCCTTTTCATGAAGGTTTTTCTCTTGGTATGACACGCGAAGAGCCGCTCGAAATGGGCGTTCATACTGAAGCAGATGGTATAACGTACTATATCGAACAAAAAGATTTGTGGTTTTTTAACGATTATAACTTACACGTTGACGTTGATGCCCAACTTTACGAATTAAAATATGATTATGTAAAATAATGCAGTGTTTCCTTTCAACAAAATGAAAGGAAACACTGTTTTTCTTTTGTTGTTACAAGTTGGTTTAGCTCTCCACAAAATTGTCCATCCTCATACTAGTCAATCATCTATACAGCGAGGAGGAGTAAACATGCCGAGTACAACAAACAACAATACCTCCGAACAACAGCAGTCAACCACAAATTTACTGCACACATCTCTTTCTGAAAATATATATTCGATTAAAGAAGCGCTAGGCAATAGCAATGATGTGATTTTACGTGAAATTACACTTGACAAACTCGATAATGAATCCATTGCGTTGATTAACATTGATGGTATATCCGATAAAACGGTCATTACCGATATTTTAGAAAATTTAATGCTCGACATTGACAATGAACCTGAAAATAAAATAGATGACCTTAATGACTATATAAAAAAGCAGTGTTTAGCGGTAGGTGATGTTAAAGACGTTTTTGATTTCACCGCTCTTTACACCGCTGTTCTTAATGGCGATACCGTTATTATATTAAACGGACAATCTAAAGCTATTGTCACGAGCACGAAAAACGCTAAAGATAGAGCTGTGACGGAGCCGCAGACAGAATCTGTCATTAGAGGGCCGAGAGAATCTTTTACGGAAACATTGCGCACGAACACAGCACTTATCCGTCGAAAAATTAAAAGTCCTGACCTTTGGATTAAATCTCGGGTTATTGGAGATGTAACCCAAACTGATGTCGCCGTTATGTATATAAATGGGATTGCGAATGACAAAATCGTCCAAGAGGTTTTAGACCGTTTGGATCAAATTAAAATTGATGGCGTATTAGAAACTGGCTATTTAGAGGATTATATTCAAGACTCTAAATTTTCCTTATTTCCAATGATTTATAATACGGAACGCCCCGATGTTATTGCAGCAGAGTTATTAGAAGGTAAAATCGCGATATTAGTGGATGGAACACCTTTAGTTCTAACCGTTCCTGTGATTTTTTCATCCTTTTTACAAGCCGCAGAAGATTACTATCAAAATTGGATCATTAGTTCCCTTATCCGCCTTTTACGTTTTTTTGGCATCACTCTTGCCTTATTAATGCCTTCTCTTTATGTCGCAATTACTACTTTCCATCAAGAAATGCTGCCAACGGCGATGCTAATTAGTATTGCTTCACAGCGAGAAGGTGTACCCTTCCCTGCCGTCGTGGAAGCGTTATTAATGGAAATTGCTTTTGAAATATTGCGTGAAGCTGGTTTACGAATGCCTAGAACAATCGGTCCAGCTGTATCCATTGTCGGTACATTAGTGATTGGACAAGCAGCCGTAGAAGCCGGTGTTGTATCAGCCGTTATGGTCATCATTGTTGCACTCACAGCTATTTGTAGCTTTTTATTTCCTTCATACGGTTTGTCGAATACGATTCGGGTACTGCGCTTCCCTTTAATGATTTTTGCCGCAGTATTTGGATTATTTGGGGTGATGTTTGGAATTATGATTATCCTTCTTCACCTATGTAGTTTGCGTTCTTTTGGCGTTCCATATATGAGTCCATTTGGGCCAATCATTTTACAAGATCAAAAAGATGGAATGGTCTTGTTCCCACGTAGGAATTTATTTACAAGACCACGACTGATAAGTCAAAAAAATAATATTAGAGCAAAAAAATATCAAGTAAATACAAAAAGAAACAACCATTAATGAGCAAATGAGGAATAGTTCATGTCAAAATCAAAGATGATGTTGTTATTCTTAGTCCTCACTTCTTTATTATTAAGTGGTTGCTGGAGTAAGCGTGAGCTGAATGAATTAGGAATCGTCGTAGCACTTGGCATAGATAAGGTGGATGATGAATATGAAGTGTCAATCCAAGTCGTTGATCCGAGCGAAATTTCCTCCAAGCAACCATCTAGTGGACGATCCCCTGTTGTCACATACCATGCAAAGGGGAAAAGTGTTTTTGAAGCCATTAGAAGAATGACGACTTTAACACCAAGGAAACCATATTTTTCTCACCTACAAATTGTTGTAATAGGTGAAGAATTAGCCAAAGAAGGATTAAATGAGCCACTCGACTTTATTGCCAGAGATCACGAATTTAGAAACGATTTTGATGTCATTGTTTCGCATGAAGCTACAGCCAAAGAAGTACTTAATGTCTTAACTCCGATAGAAAAAATGCCGGCTAATAAATTATTGAATTCGATTAAGGTATCGGAAAAATCATTTGGCTCTACGCTATCTGTTAGTACAGATGAATTGATTAACACCCTTAGTGGCAAAGAAAAAAGTGCTGTATTATCCGCTGTTGAAATACAAGGCGATATGAAATTAGGTATCGATCAAACCAATGTAGAAAGAATAAAAACCCCAGTTATTTTAAAATACGCAGGGATAGCTGTTTTTAAAGATGATAAATTAGTAGGGTTGTTATCTGAAGAAGAAAGCATTTACTATAATTTTTTGAATAATAAAATTGAAAGTACTGTAGAAGTTATTGCTTGCCCTAAAGGTGAAGAGTTATCAACTGAAATTACAAAATCGTCCTCGAAAATAAAAGGAACTTTTCAAAATGGCCAACCTAAAATAACGATTAAAATAGATGTTACCCAAAATATCGGCGAAGTAAATTGTAACATTAATTTAACAACAGACAAAACCATTCATTTTATTGATAAAAAAACAGAAGAAAAAATTAAAGAACAAACTGAAAAAACATTAAAAATTATTCAAAAAGACTATAAGCTCGATATATTAGGGTTTGGTGAAGCGCTCCATAGAGCGGACCCCACAAAATGGAAGGAACTGCAAAAAGAATGGTCAACAATCTACCCTGAAGTAACCGTAAATATCGACGTCCATGTCACGACACAAGGATTAGGAACGATACAAAATTCATTATTGTACAAATCAAAGGAGTAACCCAAGATGTTTATTTCCGTTGCCATATTAATTGTTTCAATTATTATTGCTTACATTATCATTCCACCTTTGATGAAAAAAGGCGAAAAAAAAACGATTGTTGTTTTTACAATCATACTGACTATCGGAGCGATATTAAATATTGCCATTGGCTTAAAGAAGAATGTTCCTAGCCCATTAGATTTCATCACATATATTTTTATGCCTATTAGAAAATTTTTGATTTCACTTTTACAATAATTGAACAGAAAGGGTAGTGGACAATGGAAAAACAAATAATTAGCTCTAGACAATTTACAATCATTACCCTTCTGTATTCAATTGGAACCGCCATATTAATTGTGCCTGCTAGTATTACAAAGGAGCTCCATCAAGATGCATGGATTGGAGCAACTATTGGTGTCCTTTTAAGCTTATTATTAGTAAAGCTCTTTGTTACTTTAGGAAATCAAACCCCAAATAAGTCCTTTATCGAGGCAAATAAAAAAATACTAGGTAAATACTTCGGTCTCCTTACATCACTTGGTTTTTTAACTTTAACCTTTTTTTCGGCGGGTGAATTATTATATTTTATCGGGAGTTTTATGCAAACGGAAATAATGCCTGAGACGCCTACCTTATCCTTCGCTGTTTTATTTACGATTATTATCGTTTTTGCCTCATATTTAGGCATAGAAGTATTTGCACGCTCAGCAGAAATACTATTTCCGATATTTATGTTCATTTTTATTGTATTTATGATCTGTATTTCACCACAAATCAATATTGAAAACATCCAACCCATTTTTGAAACACGGACAAAACCATTACTAATGAGCACATTATCTTTTATGAGTATTTTTTCATTTCCGCTTGTAGTATTGCTAATGGTTTTCCCATCAAGTGTTAATGTACAAAAATCAGCTCAAAAGGGCTTTTACATCGGCACTTTAATAGGAGGCGTCGTATTAATTATTATAATCGCCTTATCAACACTTGTAATTGGGCCAACGAATACTTCCATTGAAACATTTCCTAGCTACGCGCTAGCTCAAAGAATTTCTATCGGTAATTTTTTTGAGCGTATTGAAATTGTTATGGCGATCATGTGGATTATATCTATTTATATCCGAACATTTATCTATTTTTATGCTACTGTCATTGGGCTAGGTCATTTACTAAATATTAAAGATCCTAAACCATTTATATTACCATTAGGAATGTGTATGATTGCCCTAGCACAAATCGCCCATCCGAATATCGTTCATTCTAATAACTATAATCAAAAAATTTGGCCATTGTATTCTGCTGTCTTCACGGTTTTGCTTGCTGCATTACTTCTAATTATCGCTAAAATAAGAAAAATAAAAAAAGCACAAAATCAACAAAACACTTCAAATAAACCGCAAGAGACTAAAATGCTAGAAGAATCGAATGCGCAGACGAAACCCGAGGAAGCCAATGTTCAATCGAAGCCTGAGGAAACTAAAGAACAAACTAAGGCTACAGAATCCAAAGAATTGACAAAACCGAAAGAACAGCCGATGCCTGAGGAAGCCAAAGACCAATCGAAACCGGAAGAACCTAAAGATCAGTCTAAGCCCGAGGAAGCCAAAGACCAATCGAAACCCGAGGAACCTAAAGAACAGCCGAAGCCTGAGGAAGCCAAAGACCAATCGAAACCCGAGGAACCTAAAGAACAGCTGATGCCTGAGGAAGCCAAAGACCAATCGAAACCCGAGGAGCCTAAAGAACAGCTGATGCCTGAGGAAGCTAAAGACCAATCGAAACCGGAAGAACCTAAAGAACAGCCGATGCCTGAGACATCCAAAGACTTGACGATACCGGATGAACCAAATAATCCAAGGACAACCAACTTGTAATAAATTTAAAAAAGGCTCCGATTTCTCAAATAACAATTGAGAAACTGGAGTCTTTATTATCTATATAATAGCTCGTTCATTGTTGCTGCTTAAATATGATATTCTATTTCATCTACAAAATCCCATTCATATGGCGTTTCTTGGTACACGTAGTAGTTTAGCCAATTTGAAAATAGTAAATGGGTATGCGCACGCCACGTATTGATGGGCTCTTTTGTAGGGTCATCATTTGGGAAATAGTTAACCGGCACTGCAATATCGATTCCTTTTGCCACATCACGACCATATTCATCCGCTAATGTTGTTGCATCATATTCTAGGTGGCCTGTAATCATAATGTTCTTATTATCCTTTGATTGCACGATAAAAACGCCCGCATCTTCTGAATAGGATAGCAATCGTAATTCCGGGTGATTGCGTACTTCATCGATTGAAACCGATGTATAGCGTGAATGTGGTGCTGTAAATAAGTCACTAAAGCCACGTACTAAATCAACCGTTAAATCCGTAATAACATGAGAATAGACACCAGAACATTTTTCCGGCAGTTCAAATTTACCGATACCATAATGATGATATAATGCAGCTTGAGCACCCCAACAAATATGCAAGACAGAAGTAACGTTTTTTGCAGACCAATCCATTATTTCTGAAATTTCTTCCCAATAATTCACTTCTTCGAATGCCATTTTTTCGACAGGTGCTCCAGTAATGATCATTCCGTCAAATCGACGATGGCGAATCTCCTTAAAAGTCGAATAAAATAGTTGTAAATGTGATTTACTCACATTTTTCGACTCATGTGTTGCAGTATTTAAAAACGTAATATTTACTTGAAGCGGTGTATTCCCTAGTAAGCGAAGTAATTGCAACTCTGTTTTTTCTTTTTCTGGCATTAAATTAAATATTAAGATATTTAACGGACGAATTTGTTGTGTTTTCGCACGGTCTTCCTCCATTACGAATATTTTTTCATCACGTAAATGTTCTCCAGCTGGTAAGTTTTTCGGAATATTAATCGGCATGTGGTATTCCCCTTTTCTCTAATTTATCTCTCTATGTAAACTAAAAAATCCCCCTCATTCCGTTAGAGCAAGAATGAGAAGGATAATTATCACGTTCACTCTTATCTCTCAAAGGAAAAATCCTTTGGTGGAATTAGCACCTTTCTAACAATGTTAGAGGTTGCTGAAGCGTCATAGGGCCAAATCCCTCAGCTTCTCTTGATAAGATTATTTAATTAAAAAGAATTGTATCATGAACAATTAAGAATTTCAATAATACATAGAATATTTTGTGATTAAATGAATGGAAGCATGCTATTTGTTGAACACTAGTATTAATTCATATTTTATTGCTATCTTATCGTTGCTATTACTTCTAATTACCAAAAGCGTAGACAATAAATTATTAAACAAATAAATCATCATGGTAATCATGGAGGTATTATGTTAACATATACCTTTAGTAACAGAGAGGAACGTGAGTATTTTGATTAAAATTGAACTCCCAAAACCAGACTTAGTCATTCGTCAACGTGAGCAAGTATTAAAACCTGGGGATGTTGAAATTCCACCTTTCCATGGTTTTATTGATTTCCATAAAATCACACGTGAAAAAGGCGGCATTTTCTTATTCTACAACGAAAAAAATGAATTATTATTTGTAGGTAAAGCTCGTAAAATTCGCCAACGTATTAAAAAGCATTTTGAAGATAATGTATCTCCGATGAAAAAATACCGTGATGAAATTTTCAAAATTGAAGTGTACGAAATTGATGATCCAATGGAACGTGAAATTTACGAAACATATGCGATTAACACATTCCGTGCAAAATACAATCTTGATAAAGTATTTTATTAAGATAAACGCCGTTAGCATACAACTTGCTAGCGGTTTTTTTATTCAAAGAAAAACACCCGAGTGTTGCATCACTCAAGGTGTTTAGTGTTTAGCATTTAGATAAATAAATCTTCATCCTTAAATTTATTGGCAGTTAAAAAACTGACGATAACAAAGATTACTAAGGATGCTACTATCGGGATTGTCACCGTATGCATGCCGAAGATTGCTGGATAAAAGCGATCAATGACAATATATAATGACATACCTGTAATCATGGAAGCGATTGCCCCATATTTATTGGCCTTTTTCCAATACAAACCTAGAACGACTGACCAAATAAAGACCGCTTCTAGACCCCCAAATGCAAATAAATTTAGCCAAACTAATAAATCGGGTGGGTTTAATGCAAAAACAACGACCGCTAAACCAATCACTGTCGTCACCACAAAGCTTGCCCGCTTAATTTCTCCGTCATTAGCAGTTGGTTTCACATAGTTTAAATAAATATCTTTAACGACTGTTGAACTGACTAACATCAGCAACGCATTAACCGTAGACATCGTCGCTGCCATAGGGGCCGCTAATACAATACCAGCTAAAAATGGTGGTAACACTTTTAACGTTAAGAGCGGCATCACCTTATCTCCAATTTCAATACCTGGAATTACAGGACGAGCTAATACACCGATTAAATGCATGCCGAACATAATCGTTCCTATGGCAATGGTGCCGATAATAATCGCTAAATGCATGCTTTTCGAATCTTTGTAGCTCATCGCACGAACAGCAATTTGCGGAAGCCCTACTACACCAACCCCAATTAAAATCCAAAATGTAGATACATATAATGGCGTTAGTTCACCTTCTGCACCAAATGGCGACACTAGTTTAGGATTTTCTGCAACAAGGGATGTCATAATTTGATCAATTCCCCCACCTGCCACGATTGTCCCAATTAGTAAAATAACAGTACCAATAACCATAATCGAACCTTGTACTGTATCCGTCAACGCAACAGCTCGGAAGCCTCCGATAATCACATAAATTAATACTGAAGCAGCAAATATAAAGAGTGCCGCTGTATAATTTAAACCTGTTAACGATTCAATTAAGCGCGCTCCCCCAACCCACTGTGCCATCATCGCAGAAAATAAAAAGACAATAATACTAATAGCAGCTAATATCACAATGACATGACTTTTGTAGCGCTCACGTAAAAAATCAATTAATGTAATCGCTTGATAACGACGAGCAATAATGGCAAATTTTTTACCTAAAATCATCAGCACGAAATAACCTGCCGGTAGTTGGGCCATTGCTAACAGCACCCATCCAAGACCTTTATTATAAGCGACACCTGGGCCGCCAATAAAGCTACTAGCACTTCCGTACGTAGCAATCATCGTCATCGCCAGGATAAAGCCACCCATTTCCCGTCCGCCCAGAAAATATTCTTGTAAAAACGAATTTGATGAACGAACATGCTTATTCGTCCAAATACCGATGCCAAAAATAATCACTAAAAATATGAGAAGTGGAAAAATCACTTGCCAATGCATTATTCATCCACCTCTCCGTCTTCAAATGATACCTCTTTAAAAAAGAATTTCAGGACGAGCCAGATTAACACAATCATAAATCCTGTGCCAGCGATACAACTATAAAAAAACCAAGCTGGAAAACCTAAAACATACGTATATTTAGATGGGTCTCCCGAGCCTAGGCCGTATGCGAAGCCGTACCATATAGCAAAGTTGACTAGTACTAGTCCAATGCCAATAAGCGCCTCTCGATGCGCAATTTTAAAGCGTTGATCTTTCAAAATAGAATCCCCCTAACCTACTCTATTTTACTGTTATGTAGGTATTATGGGAAGTGTTGTGAAAAAATTGCTGAAAAATCTCGAAGTTTCGTGGCGATTCCACTTTCTTTCATGGCGATTTAGGTTTTTTTGTAGCGATTCCTCCCTCTTTTGTGGCTATTTCACATTACATATCCACCAAACAAAAACAATCCCGATTATCATGATAGATAATCGGGATTTGTACTTAATTTTATAATAAATCCTTACGTAATTGCGCAGCAGATTTTGGAGATAACAGACCGAATGGAATATCTAATACTGTTTTTGCTCCTTTATCTCCCGCTTGGCTTAAACGGTGTGCTGCACGAGCATACGCTACAAGGACACTTGATGTGAAGTTAGGATTACTTTCAAGTTTTAATGAGAATTCTAGAATTTGTTTATCATCAGCACCACTTTCTCCACTGCGAATAACAAAACCACCATGTGGCATACCTGTATGATTAGCGTTAAACTCTTCTTCAGAGATGAAGTTTACTGTTGTGTTATACTCATCAAAGTAATTTGGCATTGTCACAATTTCTTGCTCTACTTTTGCCGCATCTGCGCCTTCTTCAAGTACTACCCAACATTCACGCGCATGTTTTTCACGTGTCGTAAGCTCTGGATTTTCGCCATTGCGAACGCGTTCCACAGCATCTTTGATCGGCAATGTATATTGTACAGCATTTTTTACCCCTTCAATACGACGAACGGCATCTGAATGACCTTGACTTAAACCATCACCCCAGAATGTATACGTTGTACCTACAGGTAATACTGCCTCACCTAAAACACGATTTAAAGAAAACAGACCTGGATCCCAACCTACGGAGATAACAGATACTTTACCAGATTTTTGAGCTGCAGCGTCAACCGCTTCGAAAAACTCAGGAATTTTTGCATGCGTATCAAAACTATCAATTGTATTAAACCATTGCGCAAAATGTGGGCCTTGCTCAGGTAAATCCGTTGCAGAGCCACCACATAAAATCATTACATCAATGTCGTCTTGGAATTTTTCAGCATCATCTACTAAATATACGCTTGCGTTACTTGCCACGCTCACTGTAGAAGGATCACGACGTGTAAAAACTGCTACTAATTCCATGTCTGGATTTTGCGAAATAGCGAATTCAACACCGCGCCCTAAATTTCCATAACCGACAATACCTACTCGAATTGCACTCATTAAAATTCCTCCTCATATTAACGTAACAATGTGAATACTTTCACGTTAAATCTAATTACAATAATACTTTGAGTTAGAAAAATTCACAATAGTTTGAGTACGTGTTTTTGTCGAGAAATTATACAAGTTTTCTATGATTTCAATACAAGATTGGCATGAATACGGTTACAAATTACTAAAAACGGCTTAGAACTATTAAATTTTCGTAAAAGCCCTGTAAATGAAGACTTTTTTGTCGATAGGTCTTGTACAATATCTATAACGATAAAGGGGGCATGTTGATTGAAAAGTCATTGTTATTCACTATGTAAAACAGTAGTTTTTGTAAATCCCAAAGATAATGGAATTTTTGATTCACATAAGCGAATTGCAGCTAAGGCGAACAAGCACCTCGGCAATGAACGAGCGATGCAAAAAATACCTGGTCCTGCTAATAAGCCTTTATCCAGCCCAATAAATGACCGTGATAATAACGAAGCACTTACTAATTACCATAGTGAGAAGCAAATCGCTCGCTGGTTTATTAAAAAAAGCGAGTACAATGAAAGCACGTTTAGTGAATTTCTTGCGCTAATTGGGATAGCCTTTTTTCATCAATAATGTGATAGCCATTTTTTCGCTTTTCTAAAATATTGTCCTCACAAAATTGAGCAAGCACATATAACAAATGTCGATACGAAACGCCCAAATACTCACATATTTCCGTATGCTTTTCTTTATAAATACCTTTATCAGATGATAGCTGGATAAAAGCAGCTAATCGATTTTCAAGTGGATATGCCTGATTTTGCGTGTATTTTGATGTCATATTGGCAGCTTTCTCCCCTAGAAACACACATAATCGACGTAAAAAGGGCGCATCTGCCAGTAACATTTCTTTACAGCTTTGCGTGGCAATCGATAAACAAATGGTTTCTGTTACGGTTTGAATCCCCTTAGTGTACCTCGACTCATTTAGCAATTCAATTTCCCCCATAAAGCATGGTGCTTGAATATATTCAATCAAGGAAACCTTGCCATTTTTATGCGTCACATATAGTTTTGCTTTGCCCTCCATCATATAGTACATCGTATCTGGAAAGCATCCTTCTTTAAAAATCCATTCTCCCTTTTCAAATTTACATATTTCAATAAATGGATGAAAGTCAAAAGAGAAAAAATCATCAATTTGAAATTTCGCTATATAGTAAGATCGTTCTTCACCTGTAAGTTTTTGCATTTTTTATGGACTCCTATTCAATATATGAGATATCTCACATTATTGTAGCGAGGAACGTGCTATTATTCAACATAGTTAAATGGAGGTACCAAATTTTATGAACAATCAACGATGGCTTTCTCAAAATTTCTTTGCATTTTTCTTTACGTGGGGTATTTTCTTACCATATTGGACAGGTTGGTTAGTCGATGCAAAGCATATAACCGTATCTCAAGCGAGTGTCGTAATGGGCTGTGGACTTTTAGCTCGTGCAACGTCCAATCTATTTCTCTTTCCGCTCCTAGCAAAATACGTACACAATAAACGTCTTACAACAATTTTAGCACTTGGCGCATTGCTGACAGCTTTACTTTACATGCCAAGTTCTAGCTTTTCTGCTCTTCTTATTGTGACGATTTTATTCAGTGTTTTTTACCCAGCCCTCTTACCGGCCGTGGAAAGTAGTGCGGCAACGCTTGTCCAACATGGCAACGTACACTACGGTAAAAGTCGCTCATTCGGATCATTTGGTTTTGTTATCGCTGTACTTATAATTAGTATGTTAACAGGTGTTTTTGGGAAGGATATTATTTTTTGGAGCATGATTTTAGGGATTATCGGTATGTTATTGATGCAACAAATGGCTACCCCAAAAGAGTTACTTATTGTACCAACGAAAGAACAACGAGCAAAGTCGCTTTCAATGAAATCATTATGGCGCATTAAAGGTTTTCCGATTGTGTTATTTATCGTTATTTTATTACAAGGTGCACATGCTTCCTATTATAGCTATGGCTATATTTATTTAGAGGATTTACACGTCGATCCATTTTATATGGGCATGATTATTAACATTGCGGTCATTTGTGAAATATTATATTTCATGAAGGCTGATACACTGTTTACGAAATGGCGCTCTTCTTCACTATTATTGCTAGCAGCTAGTGGCTCGTCATTACGTTGGCTGTTAATTTTCCTGTTTCCTAACGTTTGGGTATTTATCGTCTCGCAAGTATTGCATTCTCTATCATTTGCGCTTGCGCACTATGCCTTTATCGGCTATTTAACGAAAAACTTACCGAAAGAACAAATTCCCAATGCACAAGGCATATATTCCGCACTGGCAATGGGTTTAAGTACCGCTATTCTTACATTTTTAGGTGGCTACTTGTATGAAATATCCCCTGGTCTTGCCTTTGCGGCAATGCTGATTTGTACTGTGCCTGCAATTGGTATATTGCTAGCTACTCGAAATAGATTTCAGTATTAAAAAAATCAGGTGGAGCAAGACTTGATGTCTTGTCTCACCTGATTTTTAATACGCTTTAATTTATTATAGATTCCAAAGCTCTATTCACGAAATTAAAAAGATAACTATGGTATAATATTACAGTTACAGATATTCGTTAAATTAGAGGAGGGATTACTATATTTTTTTTACAAATGTCTGGTGTACCTGGTTCAGGTAAATCATCGCTTGCAAAAGCAATAAGAGAAAATTTAAATGTCGTAATCGTTGATCATGATATTATAAAAACGGCGTTACTCGAAAAAATAATTGGAAACCTATCAATGCAGTACGCGGGCCAAGCATCCTATCATATTGATTGGTCACTTATAGAATCATTTCTTTCACAACAGCACAATGTCATATTAGATAGCCCTTGTCTTTATGATGAAATGATTGATAAAGGACTGGACTTAGCAAAAAAATATAATGCCAAGTATAAATACGTTGAATGTTTGAATAAAGATTTTTCAAGTGTCAACGATAGGCTTCAATCAAGAAATAAAAAATTAAGTCAAATCCTTCAATTTGCAAGTTATGACTCTTTTATTGATACAGTAAATAGTAGTAAACGACCGCCACACCATAACTATTTAGTGGTAGACTCCTCAAAACCCGTTGATTCTTATATAAAAAGCGTTATCGACTATCTTAACGATTAAATAATATACTATACTCTATTAGTTTTACACTATAGAATAGTATCCAATAGGGTACTTTTGCCTATGTTATAATTACTCATTCACTTTATAATGTGTATAACCTCTTACCAATAAAAGAATGCCTGCGATAAAGAAAAAGATACTGAACAGAAATAATACATAACCACAATCAAAAAATGAATTATAGAAAGTTTCCCGACCTACATACGTTAAATTTGAGACACTGACAGCAGTCACAATATACTGAGTTGAAATTAAAATAGCTGCAATAATTAAAAACAGGCAACCTACAATTTTGTCTTCCATAGTATCCTCCCTTTCAATGTTTAGAAAAGTGTATATTATTTTTTAAAAAATAATATACACAAAATATTCAAAAAAAGAAGTTGAAATTACTCTAATTTTTCTTAAAATTATTTATATATTAATCAATTTAAAGGGAGGAATAAATATGTAATCTATCCTTTTAACCTCTTACTAGTTTTCAATTTTTTTGTCATTTACTTTATCGCCCCAACTAGTCAAATGCCCACACAACTATTTTACAGGAAAAAATATCTTAATGAAGGGAGAAGACGGATAGTATGTTTGCGAAAAAAAAGTCTCTTGTAACGATTGTTTCAATGTCTTTACTTTCTAATTTAGTTATTATGCCATATAACCCTAGTGAAGCTAAAGCGATGGAAAATAAAACGATTGAAGATGCTACTGACAATACTATATTTTCTGAACAACAGCTTGAAGAAGTTCAAATAATAGCAGATCATATATCCTTTGAGAGAAAAAATGGTGTTGGTGTTTTTACACTTTCTAATATCGCAGAGATGGAGATAAAATTACAAAACATTCATTCTATCATTACTTCGAATGAAATTAGATCTGCAATAGCCGACATAAATATTAAATTAGCAGAAGAAGACGGAAATGGTGAAATGACAGATTTACTAGTTAAATCTAGAAACCTTATTCAATATGGAACCGAGACCGCACCACGTATCGTTAAAAGATCATGTAGTAAATGGTTAGGTGGCTTAGGTCTTACTCATGTCGCAGCTACTTCAGGAGCAGGTGTATTATTAGGTATTTCAGGACCAGTAGGATGGACAGTTGGGACTGGTATTGCTGCGGCTTACTATTTAGGTTCACTGGCATGCCCAAACTAAATTCTTTCTATAAAAAACACCAAATTTCCGTTAATTTCTCAACTATTTTTATCTTTACATGTTTAACCTTGTATCATATCACACGAGCTTTTTACCCTACTGTCATACTTTATTTTCTAATGGTGTTAAACCTATTTTCTTTTGAATATTTGTTGAGTCGTAAATACGATACTCCTCAAAAAAGAGCTATTCCAGCGACATTATATTTTATGTTAACCGGTATTCTATCTTATTTAGCGTATTTATGGTTAACTGATAATTTAATTGACTAGTGGAAAATATAAAAAAAGCGTTTTGCATCTATAGTTTACAATGCAAAACGCTTTTCGTTCCTTCGTAATGTAACTATTCAATCATTTTCAGTCGAGTTTTTTCACACTCGACTTAGCCACTTCGTACAACTTCTCGATCCCATATTGCAACTGTTGCCGCGTTGCATAAGCATATGAAAGTCGAATATGCTGTGAATCTTGCGCATCATAAATATAGCCAGGATTAATCAGAACTTTGAACTGCAATAACTTCATAAAAAATGCTTTATCAACGATTGGTGCGTGAAATTTTAGCCATATATAAAATCCGCCCTTTGGTTGTTCCCAACTTGCAATGTCTCTTAACTTGTCATTTAATAACTTTTCAACAAAGGTTGCCCGTTGCTGGAGCTCTTGCCGTAAGCCTTCAATATGGCGTTCGTACTTTCCTGTTTGTAGCCAGTGCAACACAATTTCTTGTGAAATGGCACTTGAACCATAGTCTGTTTGCATTTTTATATCCGCTAAGCGTTCAATCACGGTTGTTGGACCGATTAACCAACCAATGCGTAGCCCTGGGCTTAACGTTTTAGAAACACTGCCAATGTATAAAACTTGTCCACTATCATCCAATGATTTTATTGATGGGAATTCTCCATTAAAAAGCAATTCATGATAGACATCATCCTCTATAATCGGAATACGCGATTGTTTACACGCCTCATAAAGTTGCCTTTTTTCTTGCGATGTCCACACACCACCAGTTGGATTATTTAATGTCGGGACTGCATAAAAAACAGCCTGTCTCTTTCTTTTTTTATGCGCTAATGTTTGGGCGAGCTGTTCATCACGCTGAACAGCCATCATTTGCATGCCCACAGATTGGAATGGATGAACAGAATTTAAATAAGATGTTTGTTCCTGAAATACGATGGAACCTTGCTCGAGCAAACCAACCGCAATAAGTTGTAATGCTTGAAGTGCACCCGAAACAATGCAGACATTTTCAGGTAGTGCCTGTATACCTCTTTTTTGAACATATCGGCAAATGGCTTCCCGTAGTTGCTTGCTTCCTTGCGGAGATGAATAGCCTAAAACTCTTGGCTCTAAGGATAGCTCTTTCAATGATGCTTCCATTTCCCTTGTTGGTAATAGGCTGGGCGATAATTCACCTGTTCCCAAGCGAATAATATCATCTCGTTGCTCATATTCGTTGATCAATTGAATCGTATGGTAATTTGGCTTGTGCAGACTTGTTTCAATGTATGTTTGCCAATTCGGTTGCCTTTGTTTAATTAAGGAATGCCAGGAAGTGTTCGCGACATAAATACCTGAACCCACTGTCGATTCAAGGATGCCGGCTGCTTTTAATTCTTCTAGTGCTTGCTGAACAGTACTTCTGTTCACCCCTAGTTGCATTGCTAGTTGTCTTTGCGTAGGTAGCTTAGTTCCCGCAACCCAATCCCCTCGTTCAATACGTTCTGTTATCCATGTCACAATTTGCTGTTGTAATGTATTCTCACTCTGTCGATTTGGTTGCCAGTCCATGTTTTCACCTCATAAATTGGGTGGGTAAAATACCATCCAATCGGTCGTTTTCTTTTAGTTATAACATAGGTAGAATAAGTATGGAAAGGAGGGAATGTCATTGGAGGCATTTTTACATGGTATGCTATTAGCATTTGGCCTTATATTGCCTTTAGGTGTGCAAAACGTTTTCGTTTTCTCCCAAGGTGCAACGCAACAACGATTCATATTAGCCCTACCGGCTGCCATTACAGCAGCACTTTGCGATACGTTATTAATTTTGCTTGCTGTTTTTGGTTTATCCGTTATTGTATTACAATTTGAATGGCTACGTATTGCTTTAATGTGCGTGGGGATCGTGTTTCTATTGTATATCGGCTATAGTATTTGGCGCGCAACAGCGACAACTAGTGATAAGACCGAAGCAATGCCTGTCAAAAAACAAATTGTATTTGCGCTATCTGTTTCGTTATTAAATCCACATGCTATTTTAGATACAATCGGTGTGATTGGCACAAGCGCATTAAAATATCATGGCACAGAACAAATACTTTTTACTGTTGCATGTGTGCTCATTTCTTGGTTGTGGTTTTTCGGTCTTACACTAGCTGGTGCTTCTTTTAAAAAGCTCGATAGCTCTGGCAAATTGATGAATATTTTCAATAAATGCTCAGCAATTTTTATTTGGGCAACTGCTATCTATTTACTGAGTGGATTACTTTAATCTGTTACATAGTTTAGAGATATATTTTATAATAATTGATGTGATAGCATTGATATATCAACGATTTGCGTTTTATGTACATTTCAATGATGATCGGTCTAAGCCGCCTTATATTCTTCATTAATTTTCATTAAGACCACTCGCTATTGAGTGGCCTTAATGTTTCAATAATCTATAATTTATAGTAATCATCCTATATTTTTCAAATGAGTTTCCAATCTAGTGATATCTATTCTATCTAGTCCGCTTCTTAATGCTACCTTCCCCTATGTACTTTGTGAAAATCATCTCTATTTTATTTAAAAATATCAGAGCGTATATACTAACTATTTCTAATATATGAAAAAATGCAAAACCAAAATGAAAATATATTTCATTTACTTTATTTCTTCAACAGCATTAATAAGAGCTTAGTTTTTATTATTTTTCTACATTTAGAGGATGCTATCCACTCTTTTCATGTAAATATCTAGTTTTAAAATATTAGAATTTTTTCAATAATCTGATTTATTGTTATAAACTTAAATTATTATATGGGAGGAGGTTATAGAAATGAGCAAATTACAGCCTATTTCTTCAGAAGAATTAGTAAAGTTTGAAGAAGTTCGTAACGGTGACAAGATTACTATTATTCGATGCTAGTTTGAAGACACAAAGAACGAATTTTTATTCGCTCTTTGTGTTCTACTTTACTTTTGAGTTTTTTATTAGGAAAACTAAATTACAAATGATTTTCATTGAAGGATGGGAAAATGATATTAATTTATCTATTTTTATTCTTTATAGTTTTTAATTTATATACGTATTTAAGTCTATATGTTCATGAATTTGGACATTTTATTGCTGCAAAACTTCTTGGAGCAACACAAACAAGAATTATACTAAATATTAAAAATATTAATCCTAGTACCACTTTCAGTTTTGGAAGGAAAATGAGCAATTTAGAAAATTGCATCGTAACGCTCTCAGGGGTCATATTGCAACTAACGCTTTCCCTACTGATTTTATTACAAAACTATAGCTTATTTATAAAAATAGTTGCTGTAATTCATATACCGGCAATTTTAATTAATATTTTGCCCTTAAAACCATTAGACGGGTACTATCTTTTGCCACTTTTTAAAAATATAAAAGGTTCTATTCTTTTCTTTTATTTGCTATTTATTTTATCTATCCTTATATCAATCTACTTCACATGGACATATTTACTTGTATTATTTGATAGTTCATTAAGTAATTCATTCATTATTATGATATTACCCGCGCTCTTTCTATATAAACTTTTCAGAAAAATAAGGACATATAGGAGCATTGAATATGAAAACAACGGATAAAAAATATAAAGTAAGATATGATAATTCCAAAATTCTTTTAACAAACGAGAACAATTCATCATTTTGGGAATTCGAAGAAATTTATCATGATGGAAATATAGATAAAGAAGAAATGAATTTCTTTACCTCCGTGGATAAAGCCTTCTTTTCCTACCCATTAAAAAAATTAGGTAATGTTCATTTATTCGGAATCCCTTTTAATAAAGGGTCTAATAAAAGTAATTCAAAAGTAAAAAATTTTGCTGCTGCTTTAAGGGAATCGAGCCTACGACTTCCAATATATTTAGATGTATATAATGAACAAACTTCGGGTATTTATGATTATTTAAGAGATAAATATTTGATGAAAAATTGTTTGTTAGTCGATCATGGTGATTTATCGATAGTCAATGATAGTTTAGAAGAAGCTAATCACCAAATATTCCAAGTGTTGAACTACATAGTACCTCAAAAAACAAAATTTTGTGTAGTAGGTGGCGATCATTCAATCACATATACTCTTGTAAAAAATCTAACAAAGCTATTATCGAAAAGAATACTTATTATTCAATTTGATGCTCATCATGACTGCGGATCGGATATTTTAAAAATGGATAAAGAGATTTGTCATAGCAATTTTGTTCGTTTTTTATTACAAGAGGAATTGGTTGCCGGAATTATTCAAATAGGTGTTAGAGGACTAAGATCATTAGGGCAATATTATAATCACCCTAAGCTTTTTCAACTCAATTTTTCTGATTTAGATAAGCTTTATTCAATTGTATCTGAATTATTAAATACTGGAGATGAAATAATTGGGTATGTTTCATTCGATGTTGATGTATTAGAACCTAAAGATTTCCCTTTAGTAGATTTTCCAAAAATTGAAGGACCAAGATTGCAAGAAGTTATCAATATGATACAGGAAATTTTTAAAATTGTACCATCCATAAAAGCAGTAGATATAGTCGAAGGACAATCAGGAGGTGAGCCTGAACAATATGATTCGGTTCTTCATATTTTATTATATCTACTGGAAGGGTTAACTGATAAGGGAGATGGAAAGTAGTCATGATAAAAAGTGAAAATCAAATTCAACACGATTGTATGCTGAAATTAAATGAGGAATCGATTTATGGATCAGATTTTGATAATTTTATAGCATTAGTGAATTTATCAAAAGAACTACAACCTTTATTACAATATGATAAATTAAAAATAAAACAAGTATGGGAAAAGTATCGCTTTAATAATGAAGTACAAAACTACTTAAGACAGGAGCCATTTGCTTTTTCCGGGTTCCAGGAAAAAATAGGTATGGAGAATATTGTTACCTGTTTTGAAAAAGGTGGGGTTTTTGCTACTTTTCATTTTGGCCATTACCGTCACGTGCCTTTTGAGTTAACAAAATCTTTGAATAAAGGTAACAAATTTTCATTGGATATTGTTGTGGACAGAGAATCTTATAACAGTGAATTAGAATTATCAAAGTGGAATGAAATTAAGCAAGAGAATAATATAAGATACATAGTAGCAGAGGAAAATATAAGTGGGTTAAAGTTGCTTCGCTTACTGAAACAAGGAGGCTCATTTCTATTATATTTAGATGGGAATTCAGGAGCTGGTGAAGATTCAAAACCAATTGAAGTTCAACACATTACATCATTAATAAGGTTAAGAAGCGGTATTTACCGATTACTGCAATTAACTAAAAAGCCACTGTGTCTTGTAATGGCAGATTTAAATTCGGATGGAGAACCTCGTTTGAAAGCTGGGAATCTAAAATACTTTAGGAAAGAGAACTTTGAGCAGTCTGTAAATGAAATTTACACCATTTTTAGAAACACACTAATCAATCATCCCGAATTATGGAGATTTTGGTATAGGCATCATCTTTATGTGAATAGTTGGATGGAAATAAAAAATTCAATGACAAATAGTCCATCGATTGATTGGCGAAGTAACAATGGATTAGGATTAGATTTAACTACAGGAAGTGTATACAAACTAGATTAAACAGCAGATTATTTTAACTTAATTAAGCTAGTCAAATATCTGTTCAACATGTGGATACAAAGACAGCAAGAAACGTATCGAATATCAATAATGGACTGGTCCTATTTGTCATACTCATCTTGACTGCTATATAAATGCAAGTATCAATTTTCAGACTGAAGGTCTAAGAATTCAAGTATACGCTTAGCTAGAAATTAGAGAAATCCGTGCAAGTAAAGACATTCTTGTAGTATGGTCCATCCCCAAGAAGCGCCCACTTCAAGCATTAAGAATTGTTAGGTTTAGCTAAGTGGTGAGTAGTTTACGAAGTAAAGATGATAAGCCAGTTATCATTCACCTAGGGGGGCTATTATGTTTAAAAATCATAATTTTGTTTTACTGTTTTTCTCTCGTTTTTTTAGTGTATTTGCGGATGCTATGTTATTTATAATTTTATTATCTATGTTAGGCAATTTTGGTATTCGCGCTATCGGACTTTCAATTTTCTTTATATTTTCTACTCTTCCAGCAATTATATTTTCTTTGCCCGCAGGGGCGATTATTGAAAGAAAATATCTTCAAAAGGTCATGAGTTTTACTGACATAATACGATTTGTTTTAGTTGGATGTCTAGCAATAATTAACACGATTCATTTAACACCTACTATCATTTATATATTTATCTTTGCCATTGTTCTGTGTAATGTATTTTACATCCCGGCCAATTCGTCTCTATTGCCCAAAATTGTTAAGCAGGAATATTTAGCAAATGCAAATAGCTATATCCAAATCACAATGCTCTTTGCAAAAATAGGTTCTTATAGCGTGGGGGCCTGGTTGATTAAAAGTGGATTGAGTTATTCTAGTTTGCTACTTATCATAGGATCATTTTACATTATTTCGATGATTATGATTTTAGCAGTTAAGCCATATCACAAAAATTTATCAAACAGCGAATCGAAAACTATCATACAAGATGTAAAAGCTGGATTAGCTTATATTAAATTAAACAGATTATATAGTAAGCTGTTTCTAATTTTTGGTGCTGCATGGTTAGTTGGTTCTTCAGTGGATCTTTATTTAATATCGTATTTAGTGGAAATATTGGAACGACAACATGAAGATTTATATATAATTACTACATATAGTTTGATTGGCATTGGTTTAGGATCTCTAATATCACCCTACTTATACAAACGAATTAATCCTAAAATAGGGCTTTATGCTTCAAGTCTATTCTTTGGTATTATTATCGCTTTATTCTCATTGAAATTACCACTAGCGGTATTGTTAATAGGATTACTTATCGGTGGATTTGCGCAAGGTTTATTTTTAATTTTTATAAATACGTATTTACAAAGCAATATAGAAGAGAAATATCTTTCACGAGTATATAGCTTATACCATTTCGTTTACACTGGAGTAAGCTTGCCAGGATATCTACTTTTCGGATACTTTATTGATCGTATCGGCATAATTAATACAGGTTTTATTATTGCAGCCTATTTAATATTAATTGCTTTAGTAACGATTTTTTACTTACCATCTTTACGAGATAAAAAGGAAATCTTAGAAAAGAAACATTCTTAAAAATAGCCAGCTATCTGTTTTTTATTGATAGCTGGCTATTATAATTTTATTCTTCTTTTTATATATGAATGTAAGTATTCTTCATAATTTAGAGCATGATTCAAGCATTCAACCTTATGTAATATATATATTGATTCTTGAGCAAGTTCAAGACCTTGTTCATATTTTGTATGCATTTTGAATATGCCGAAGTAAAAATTCAGAATTGTTTTTTCTAAAATAAAGGTTTCAGGTATATTTTGATTTTTTAATTCATATAAGTATGCTTCAGTTTCTTTCAACTTATTATGCTCAAGACATGTTCTAATTGTATTAAAATAGATATCAAATAAATTACGCTTGTAACTTAACATGTTTTTGAAATAAATACTCTTTTTAATAACTTCTGAGGATAGCAAAATTACAGTATCTATATCCAATAAATGCAATGTATTTCCATAAAGAATTATTTCATATTCTCCCCAGACTTCTACTTGCCATAAATAATCAACAAGTATTTCTAAATTTTCTTGTTTAACTTTGTTGTCAGTAAGGTCCGAAATAATTGCTTCGATCATGATACTGTTTAATTTATATGACAATACATTAGTTTGTTTAAATTTAAAAATCTCATCATTTCTTAACTTATTTAAAAACTTTAAATCTCCACGTAAATAAGATTCCTTCATGTTTATAATTAATTCTTCAAAATGCCCTACTTTAAATTCATTATGGATATAAATAAATTCTTCAAAAGTTACATTAATTCGATTAAGTAACAATAATAACTTAGAAACAGTTATGCCAGTTTCATCTCTTTCAAATTTAGATAAATGAGAAACAGACATTATATCTTTTGCTGTATTTTTAAGACTATAACCTTTGTGTAACCGTAACTTGCGAAAAGTATGACCCAAGTTATCCATAAAAATCACCTTTATCGTTATGTTCTATGAGCTAACATGCTGATTTTTTCATTAAATAATTTATCAGCATAGCTTATTGGTTCTCTTTTTTCTGCGACTATTATCTTAACTCTATTACTTTGTATAGAATGAATGATATCATATAAATCGGATTCAAATGACCGGATTTATTATTAATAAAAGCACCTGCTATTTTATTATAAGCTCTTTAATTTATCCGTTGAATCTATGTTAATAATTAACTTTTATACAGAATCATTTGAGTCTTCGACATCCATTTCAGATATGTAATACCGTCAACACTCGGCAATCTATCATTTAATGAGTCTGGCAAAGTTCATCTTTGAACTTCCACATTAGAGATAGAGTGGAAAATGTATGGAAGTTGTACGCACAGATATAGCGGAGTGAAAGGCTTATATCCCTACAATTACCAAACAGTCTGACCATAAATCGCAGTTACTCATTACCTACTTTATATCAAAATCTAGAAGTATCTTTCAAAAATTTATGATATTGATTCGTGTAAAAGTTTTAATAAAGAAAAGTCTTAAATTAAACTTTTTATTATCCGTTATTTTGCAAATAATCAAAGAAATATCGGGAGCTACCCCTATCAAAATCCCGTTTCCAAATAATTCCAACAACCATAGTCCCATGACCATCGTAGTCCATTATATTAGTATGTTTACCTACAAAACTTCTTGAATTTTGAAAGTCTATATTAGAAAGTAGATTTTCATGAGTATAGTCTATCCCACTATCGATAATGGCCACTTTAATTTCAGAACTTCCTTTAGAAAAATTATAAACTTCCCCATTTTTTGTTAGTTTAGAAATACTCCACTGGTATTTGAACAGTGTTCTATTATCAGACATTATTCGCCTCAAAAAATAGGTGTATTTTACGGGAAAGTTCTTGCTTTTCCTCTCGATTTCTAATATTAGCGTTTAAAATTAACTTGGATAGTTCAGAGTTTTCCTCGAATATTCGCTTGTTTTTATCATATAAATCCTTTATTTCTGGGTTATATTTTGATAACTTGTCTATTCTTATATTTATTTTCCTTTGTGGAGTTCCATATCCCAATTCAACATATGCATTTATTATCAAATCAACGATTATATCAAAGATTATAAACATATTCTAACAATCACCTCATAATTAGTTTAAATAACGATTACTAGTTCGATAAACGGACTTCTTATTTCAATAACTCGTTAAAAGATTTAATTCAAGTGTTGTCATATGGGCATCCTTATATAATTTATTTAATAGCTTGCGTTTCTACAAATAAAGCATATTTTTTATGAGTTTCTAATAATTGTTGATGTGATCCAATACCGGTTATTTCTCCATTGTCTAAGAATATAATCTGATCTGCATTTTTAATGGTAGATAATCTATGGGCAATTACTATAGTGGTTCTACTTTTCATCAATTTCATTAAAGCATCTTGTACTAATTGTTCGCTTTCACTATCAAGACTAGCTGTCGCTTCATCTAATAATAGAAGATCAGGTTCACGTAAAAAAGCCCTGCCAATAGCAATTCTTTGCCTTTGCCCACCAGATAGTTTTATACCCCTTTCACCTACAAGCGTATTAAAGCCATCTGGAAACTTTTTTATAAATTCATATGCATTTGCAAGTTTAGCATACTGAATCAATTTTTTATCATCTACAACTTCTACTCCATACATTAAATTTTCTTTAATAGTGCCATTTATCATAGCGCTTTCTTGCATAACATAACCTATAACATTACGCCATTCTTTTAATTCATATTCTGAAATAGAAACTCCACCATAATATATAGTGCCAACTTGTGGTTCATACATACGTTCAATTAAATAAAATAGTGAAGATTTTCCTGATCCTGAAGGTCCGACTATAGCTGTAGTTTTATTTTCAGGAATCGTAATATTTATATTTTTTAATACATTAACTTTTCCATCGTAACTAAAGCTTAAATCTTCAATTAATAAGTTTGAATCTACATCATTTATAATAGGGATGTTTGAGTTATATATTGCTTCTTTAGGCATAATATATATTTCATATAATCTCTCTGTAGATCCTATAGTTTTTTTATAATCAGTGTAAAATGAGGATAAAGATGCTATGGGAGTTATTGATTGAATTAAGTAAAAGAGTATAGCGACAAATGTACCTGCAGAGATTTCCCCATTAGATACTCTCAAACCACCATACCCTATTATTATTAAAAGCATTAGCATCATAGTACCTGTTACGATTGGCGATACGATTGCTTGAATTTTGGCTTCCTTTAAATTCAAATTAAATAGTTCAAATAATTTTCTTTCCCCATTCTTAAACTCTTTCTTCTCAGCACTATAACTTTTGACAAGCCTTATCTCAGTAAGTACCCGATTTAAAAAGCTAATAAAATTAGCAGTTTCATTTTGTAAATTGAGAGATACTTTATAAGTGAGGTTCCCTATAGGTAATATTACAAATAAAGTAACTGGAATAATTGATAACATTGCTAATGTTAGTTTCCAGTCTAATACAATTAACATTGTTACTGAACCAATTATAATAATAATTTGCGAAAGTAAGTTAGGGATTTTCTCTGAAATAAAACTATTCATATTTTCAATATCATCTGTTAATCTACTTATTGTTTGTCCGCTGTCATTACTATCAAAATAAGAAATCGGAAGTCCTAAAACATGATCCCACATTTTGCTTCTAATACAATATATTGCATTACCCCCTATATATTTCAGCATAAAAAAAGAAACTCCACTTAAAATGGAGTTAAAAATAAAAAATA
>Ga0153921_1000023_pt1 | contig 204785 bp, 187 predicted proteins | sample TSNJ005MetaG_FD_104691 | JGI IMG/M metagenome (GOLD analysis project Ga0153921, IMG submission 104691) | Attine ant fungus gardens microbial communities from New Jersey, USA - TSNJ005 MetaG | ecosystem: Host-associated > Fungi > Mycelium > Unclassified | place: USA: New Jersey, Brendon T.... | reverse complement strand
CGCCGTTCGGGCTGTATGCCCGCGATAACAAAACCGTGATCGGCAGCGAAGCCGATATCGCCCGTCTGGTGGCGGACGGTTTAGGCCTGAAACTCAAAGTGGTGCCGGCTTCATGGGAAGACTGGCCACTGGGCGTGACGTCGGGGAAATACGACGCTGCCATCTACAACATCACCGTCACTAAAGATCGCAAAACCAAGTTTGATTTCGCGACCTATCGTCAGGACACGCTGGGCTTTTACGTGAAAAGCGACAGCAAAATCACATCCATTACTTCCGCGCCGGATATCGCCGGTAAACGCATCATCGTCGGTTCCGGCACCAATCAGGAAGCCGTGTTGCTGGCCTGGGACAAAGAGAATCAGGCCAAGGGATTACCGGCACTGAAACCGCAATATGTCACCGATGACGCCGCTGCCACGCTGGCGATCCAGTCCGGTCGCGCCGATGCCACTTTTGGGCCTAACGTCACCGGTGCGTATAAAGCGCTGCTGACCGGCAAAACCAAACTGGTCGGCACGGTGCCGGGCGGCTGGCCGAAAACCGCCAATATCGCGGTGACGCTGAAAAAAGGTAACGGACTGGTGGATGCCGTGCAGGCGTCGCTGAACAGCGCCATTGCCAGCGGGGCTTATATCAAAGTGCTGGATCGCTGGGGTGAAAGCGTTGAGAAGATCGACCATTCAGAAATTAACCCGCCGGGACTGGGCGATTAATCAGAGGACGCCACGATGAGCGAAGACGTATTTATCCAGACCGTAGCGGAAGATCCGCTGATTGCGCCGGTGATTCAGGGTTTATTCGGCGAATACCGTGAACGTTACGGCGACTATTTTGCCAGCAAAGAACCTGAAGATGACAGCGTGTTCGCCCGGCCCGACGGCGCATTTATTGTTCTGCTGAGAAACGGAGCGCCCATTGCGATGGGCGCGTATAAGCGGTACGACGCCGAAACCGCCGAGCTGAAACGCATCTGGACGCACCGCTCGCTGCGCCGCCAGGGGCTGGCACAGAAAATATTGCATGAACTGGAGCGCCGCGCTGCCGCTTACGGTTATCGGCAGGTGTTTCTCACCACCGGTTTCCGCCAGCCGGAAGCGGTCGGGTTGTACTTATCTCACGGTTATCAGCCGCAGTTCGATACGCGACTGGATCCGGAAGTCTATTCCCGGCCTCCTTATGACGGTCGTCTGCCGTTTACCAAGAAACTGACCGCCGACGTTCCGGTGTCGTAATCAGCAGCAAACAGAAAGAGAAAGACTATGAGCGAAAATGCCCCTTCATCTGTGAATCATCCCCCGCTGAAAGTGGTGCCGGCGCGTTATCCGTGGCGGCTGGCCGGTGCCGTCTTTTCGGCATTTATTCTGCTCGGGATTATTCAGTCGATTGCGACAAATTCCCGCTGGGAATGGGGCGTGTTCAGGCAATGGTTTTTTGATCCGGTGATTTTATCGGGTCTGGGCAAGACGCTGTTACTCACCCTGCTGGGCACCCTGTTTGGCGTCATTTTCGGCACGGCTCTCGCCCTCGCCCGCCTGTCGAAATCTTATCTGCTGAATGCGCTGGCCTGGGGCTATATCTGGCTGTTCCGCTCATTGCCGCTGTTGCTGGTATTAATCATCCTCTACAACTTTTCCTATCTGTACGACAACCTGTCGCTGGGCATTCCGTTCACCACCCTCTCCTTTTTCAGCACCCCGACGGTGGACTTGCTGGATCAGTTTTCGGTTGCCGTTCTCGGCCTTTCGCTGGTGCAGTCCGCCTATACCGCAGAAATTATCCGTGGCGGGATTTTAGGCGTTGAGCACGGGCAGCATGAAGCCGCCGCCGCGCTGGGATTACCGGCTTACCGCCGCACCTTCCGCATTATTTTGCCGCAGGCGCTGCGCTCCATTCTGCCGACCGGATTTAATGAAGTGATCAGCCTGGCGAAAGGCACGTCGATTGTTTATGTGCTGTCGATGCCGGAACTGTTTTATACCGTGCAGGTGATTTACAACCGCACGCAGCAGGTCATTCCGTTGCTGATGGTGGCGACGATCTGGTATCTGCTGATCACCACCGTGCTGTCTGTTTTGCAGTATTACGTCGAACGTTATTTCTCCCGCGGCACCGTGCGTCAGGTCGCGCCGACTCCGTTGCAGCGTCTGCGTCAGTGGCGCGTTGCCCGTCCTCATTAAAGGGAAAATCCTATGTCCGAAGCCTTTGATTTATTCGTTAACCGCCCGGCAGATGCTCCCGCAGAACGGCAATTTGTGCCTAAACCGCACAGCGCAACCGTCGGGCGCATCGACATCAGCAATTTGAGTAAATATTACGGCGCACACAAGGCGCTGGATAACGTCAGTCTGAGCATAGAACCGGGTACGGTGACGGTGATCCTCGGCCCTTCCGGCTCGGGAAAATCCACCCTGCTGCGCACCATTAATCATCTGGAACGGGTTGATGAAGGTTTTATCCAGATTGATGGCGATTACATTGGTTACCGGCGCAAAGGCGACACGCTGTATGAACTGAAAGAACGCGCCATTCTCAAGCAACGTACCCACGTCGGGTATGTGTTCCAGAATTTCAATTTATTCCCGCACATGACCGTGCTGGATAACATTATCGAAGCGCCGGTGGTTCACGGATTGCTAAGCCGCAAACAGGCCATCGCCCGTGCATATGAATTACTCGACACCGTCGGCCTGCGTGAAAAAGCGCTGGCATGGCCCCGACATCTGTCAGGCGGACAGCAACAACGCATCGCCATTGCCCGCGCGCTGGCACTCAATCCGAAAGTGATGTTATTTGATGAACCCACATCAGCGCTGGATCCCGAACTGGTCGGCGAGGTGCTGGACGTGATCAGGAAACTGGCGCAGTCAGGCGTCACGCTGGTGGTAGTGACGCATGAAATAGGCTTTGCGCGTCAGGTGGCCGATCAGGTGGTGTTTATGGTGGATGGTGCAGTGGTGGAAACTGGCAGCGCGGCGCAGGTGCTCGACCGTCCACGCCATGCGCGTACCCGCAGGTTTCTGGAAAAAGTGCTGTAAATACGGGTTGCTGGTGATGTGAAGAGATGAAAGCCCGGACAGTCGCCGGGCTTTTACTGAAACGTGGGAGGAATTAAGAGTACGCGTGCAGCGTATGTTTACACAGTTCTGAACGCACGCAATCCTCTTTGCCAAACTGAATGATGCCAACCATCTCGTCTTCTTCGAAGCGGGACATTGCATCGCTGAGCCCCGATACTACGCCGCGTGGTAAATCGCACTGGGTAATATCACCGTTAACGATCACCGTCACGTTTTCACCGAGACGGGTCAGGAACATTTTCATCTGACTGGCCGTGACATTCTGGGCTTCATCCAGAATAACCACCGCATTTTCAAAAGTTCGCCCGCGCATATAAGCGAATGGCGCAATTTCGACTTTGCCTATTTCCGGTCGCAAGCAATATTGCAGGAATGATGAGCCCAGGCGACGTAATAAGATGTCGTAAACCGGACGGAAATAAGGCGCGAACTTCTCAGAAATATCGCCGGGTAAAAAACCGAGATCTTCATCGGCCTGCAATACCGGACGTGTCACTATAATTCTGTCGATTTCTTTATGAATTAATGCCTCTGCCGCTTTCGCAGCGCTGATAAATGTTTTGCCACAGCCCGCTTCGCCGGTGGCAAAAATTAACTGCTTATTCTCTATGGCTGATAAGTAATGACCTTGAGCTTCAGTACGCGCTTCGATGACGGAAGTATCGCGACTGTCGCGAGCCATTCCGATCGATTCCAAACCGCCCATCTGTACCAGTGACGTCACAGACTCTTCCTCGCGCTGGCGGTGACTGCGTGAATCATTACGAATAACACGTTTTGCTTCACGACGAGCTTTGATCACTGCTTTCTGTCTTCCCATAGTGGCACCTTACAGTTTGATTCACTTAACGCTAAGGCATAATGCCCGCACGGTTATGTTTCACTAACAAATGAGGTTTTGGTCTCCTTTTAGACCAAGTAGAGCCAATGAATAACGTGAAGAGGAAAATAAACCAAAGCGATTGGATAATAATCTCCTGGTTGTTTTCTGTTCACGAGGAGGCATTGCCAATGTCGTCAATAATGACAAACCGCTGACCCATAAAATGAGATATCCAGGATAAAAGCCAGTGATATTCACATCATTTTTATCAACAATTGAGGGGTCATTTAAAGAACAGGGTTGAGGTTGCGTGGATGATGATTGTTGTAAAAAGCGGCAGGAATAAACTGAAAATGATGACGTCAATATTGGAGAGACGGTGGCCTTGCCCTCGTTTGCATTTAAGCGACAACAACGAGTCAGGCAGTGAAGCATGTTATTTTCGTTCACCAGCCCAAACATGGACTTTACCATTCGCGCTCCCCGCAGTGTTATTAACGGCACCTGCCGTACACCTTGTGAAAACCTGTCTTGTACATCTTAAAAACTATCGCTTTATAATTTCAGTATAATGACAGCTGAAATATTTGCGTTACCAAAATGTAAAAAAGTTTGTGGCTGGCGTCAATAGGATCACGCGGATCTTTTTCAGATCCTCCGCAAGCACGCTGAATTTTACTCAGCTCAGCAGATTGTTTTTCTTTTCATTGACGAAGTAACTGTTAATGCCATCTGCCAGCGCACGAGCCATTTTCTCCTGAAAGACCGGTTCGCCGAGCAGTTTTTCTTCCTGTTTATTGGTGATGAAAGAGGTCTCCACCAGCACCGAGGGAATGCGTGGAGATTTTAAAACCGCAAAACCTGCCTGCTCGGGATGCGGGCTGTGCATGTGATGAACTTTGACGATATTCGCCGCCAGATGCGTGCCAAAATTCATGCTGCGATGAATGGTTTCGTGCTGGTCGAGATCAAACAGTGTTTCTTTAAGGTATTGATCGTCGGTCTTAAAATCGTTGTCGTACAGCACGTCTGCACTGTTTTCACTTTGTGATAAATACCGCGCCATCGCGCTGCCTGCTCCGTGCTCTGACAGGGCAAAAACCGACGCGCCCGACACCTGATCGTTAGTAAACCCGTCGGCGTGGATGGAAATAAACAGGTCCGCCTGGTGCTGATGCGCCAGACTGACGCGGTGATACAGCGGGATAAACACGTCGTCCTGACGCGTCAGCACTGCATGAATACCGTGCTGTTTATCCAGCAACGTTTGCAACCGTCTGGCGATGTGCAACACCACGTGTTTTTCGTAAGTGCCTTCATTGCCGATCGCTCCCGGATCCTTACCGCCGTGACCGGGATCGATCATCACCAGCAGCGGTTTCTCAGCGCGCGGCGTGGTGGTGGTGACTGGGATTGTCTGCGGCAAATTCTGCGCGGCATTCTGTTCAGTGATCGAGACTTTCAGCACGCCATTCTCCGTACTGCGCGTAATCACTGGTTTACCCTTCACCTGCAATACAATACGCGCCACGTCCGGGCTGAAATGGGCAAGACGCCCTTCTGCCACCCACGGGAATTTCTGCCGCACCACGGTCAGCGCATGTTCCAGTTCTGGCGGGAATGACGTCACCGGCATGTCGATCACCACCCGCTCCGGCGCGCTAAGCGTAAACACGCGACAACGCTTATCGGCTGCCGGTAATTCAATGTGGATCTGACTGGCATCCGACGTCATGGTAATGCGTACCGCCTTTTGCGCAGCGTAAAGCCGCGGCGCCGTCAGCGACAGCCCGATACCGAAAATCAACAGTTTTCTGCGGGAATGGTTGATGGTCATAGCAATCTCAGAACTGGCATCGTGATAAATCATTTACGCGATTTATCATCATGACATTACTGAGATTTTCAGGAATTAAGCGGAGTATTAACAGGTCGTGAATTGCGTAACCAGGCGTAAAAAGGATTACAGGATTGAGTTCCTCCCCCTTCGCAGCGGGAGGAGCTCAATTATGCTTCGATCAAAGATTGTCCGAGGTAGTGACTTTCATCTTTATTGCCCGGCAGCGTGAAGAAGAAACCGCCGCCATTGGGACGGATGTATTCTTCCAGGGCTTCACCGTTCAGGCGTTTTTGCACCGTCAGGAACCCTTTCTCAAGATCATGCTGATAACAGACAAAAATCAGCCCCATTTCCAGCTGGCCGGAATTGGTCACGCCCAGCGAATAGCTGTAACCACGACGCAGCATCAGATTGTCGTCGGTTTCTTTAGTGCGCGGATTGGCCAGCCTGATATGCGCGTCGAGCGGGATCACTTTACCGTCAGGGTCTTTGGTGTAATCCGGCACATCGTGCTCTTTTTCCATGCCCAGTGGCGCGCCGGTGGCTTTATGGCGACCAAAAATGGATTGCTGTTCCTGTAACGGCGTGCGGTCCCAGAATTCCACTTTGAACGGGATCAGACGCGTCACCTGATAGCTGCCACCCGTTGTCCAGGCTGGCTCAGCCTGATCTGGCGTCACCCAGATGGCTTTATCCATCAGCGGCTTGTCTTTTGAATCCGGATTGGCCGTGCCGTCTTTAAAGCCCAGCAGGTTAATCGGCGTCTCTTTACCCTGACTGCGCGCGGCATGAGAAGAGATAAAGCCATCACGACGCCAGCGCACGCTGAGCAAATCCGGCGTGTATTTAATGATGTCGCGCAATGCGTGAACCACGGTATCGCTGTTGTTGGCGCAGATTTGCAATGACAGGTCACCGTGACACAGTTTCGCATCGAGGGAATCATTCGGAAAACGCGTCATGCGGCTTAATTTCAGTGGTTTATGCGCTGCCAGTCCAAAGCGTTCATCAAACAGCGATTCGCCGACGGACAATGTCATGGTCAGGTTATCGGGATAAATTTCAGCGCCCATCACTCCGGAATCCATCGGCGGGAATTTCGGATCCAGTGACGGCGCGGTGCCGCCGGTGGTCAGAAATGCAAAACGGGAATCCAGCAGACGGAATAAACGCTCCAGATCGGCTTTGTTGGTGGCCAGCACATCGAAGGACACCAGCATCATCGAGGCCTGCTGCGGCGTTAAAATCCCCGCCTGATGTTCGCCATAATACGGTTGCTTGCCCCAACGTTCATCGGGGGAAACGGTGCCTGGCGTGTATTCTTTTTTTGCTCCGGGTGCTTTCTCAGCCTGCGCAGTCGCTGCGCCGCCCAGGGCAAATGCCCCGCCTAACAATCCCACGCCTTTTAACAAGCTGCGGCGTGAAGAAGAAATGTCGTCCTGATTAACGGACTTATTATCGTTTTTATTGCTCATTGCTATGCCTCGGTGCAACGCTCCTCCCCCTGCGAAGGGGGAGGTTGGGAGGGGGTATTAATAACAAAACTGGGGGTTAGGCACACTTTAGCCGCTGAATTTTACTTTAATACCCCACCCCAACCCTCCCCTTCGCAGGGGAGCGAGCTTGAGAGTATCAATCTAAACCAAGCACACCGCGCAGTTTAGCCAGATCTTCGGCCAGCGTGGTGATCGGGCCTTTCATGGCGTTACGGTCGGCATCGGACAGTTTTTCGTAGTTCTCGTAACCGTCTTTGGTTTTGTATTTATCCAGCAGGGAATCGACAGTTTTGAAGTTCGCGTCGATTTTATCCAGCAGCGGCTTGTCGGCTTTTTCCAGCAGCGGACGCAGCAGGTTTACGATTTTCTGCGCGCCGTCGAGGTTAGCGCGGAAGTCCCACAGGTCGGTGCGGCTGTAACGATCTTCTTCACCGCTGATTTTGCTGGCTGCCACTTCTTCGATAAGCCCTGCTGCACCGCCGACCACTTTACTCGGCGGGAAGGTCAGGTCAGTGATACGTTTTTGCAGATCAACCGTGTCGGTATACAGCTTGTCAGCAAAAGGCTCCGCGCCTTTGGTGGTTTTATCTGCGAAGAGGATTTTCTCCAGACGGTGAAAACCGGTGAAGTTTGGATCTTCCGCTTTTTTCTCGAAATCGTCTTCACGGGCATCAATGCTGCCGTCCAGATCTGAGAACAATTCCGCGATAGGCTCGATGCGCTCATAGTAAACGCGGGTCGATGCGTAAAGAGACTGCGCTTTCGCCAGGTCGCCTTTCTTAATGGCATCGGTGAACGCTTTGGTGTGGGAAACCAGTTCGCCAACCTGCTGAGTCACATACACTTTATATTCTGCGATCGGCCCGACCAGCGCCATCGCGTCCGGTTTAGCGGAAGCCGCCGCGCCTTCTGCGGTCACGGTCAGTTTGCCCTTCGGATTGCTCAGCAGGCCGCAGGTCATGTCATATTCGCCCGGCTCCAGATTGGCGGTCATTTTCTGAGTGAAGCCCGGCGCGACGTTTTCACGCTCTTCCACCACCATCACGCCTTTCAGAATTTCCCATTCCAGGTTCTTCTGGCTGTCGTTGTGGATAACAAACTGTGTTTTACCGGCCGGGACGCTCAGCGCCATCGGTTCACACTGTTTATCGTTGACAGTAATTTTGACCTGACGAACGTCGGCTGCCAGTACGTTTGCGCTCAGCGCAAAAGCCGGCAGAGACAGCAGTGCAATCTGTAAAGCTTTACGGCGAAAATGTGGCATGTACAACTCCATGGCAAAGGCAAGGTGATGAGAAGTGGATGAAATCAACGTTGTGTTTTTTGCCCGGCAGAGGCCGGGGCGGCCACAGAGGATTTTCCCTGAGGCATGAAAAAGAAGAACAGCGCCGGGATCAGGTACAGGAAATAGACCAGCACTTCGCTCACACTTGGCGCTTCCTGATAACCAAACATCCCTTCCAGCAAGGTGCCGAACAGGGAATGCGTGGAGAGCGTATTGCTCAAATCAAACGCAATGTCCTGTAAACCGTTCCACAATCCCGCTTCGTGGAATGCGCGGATCGCACCTGCCGCCAGACCGGCCGCAACGAAGAGGATAAACAGGCTGGTCCATTTGAAAAATTTTGCCAGATGCAGTTTCACACCGCCGTAGTAGATGAGGAAACCCAGCACGATTGCCGCGCCCAGCCCGAGCATGGCGCCGATGGGTGCGGCTATTCCCACGTCTTGCTGGAAAGCCGCCAGCAGGAAAAACACCGATTCCAGGCCTTCACGCGCGACGGCAAAGAACACCATAGCCACCAGCGCCCAGCCCTGCCCGCGCCCGGAACTGAGCGCATTATCAATTGCGCCTTCCAGATGCACCTTGATGGAACGCGACACTTTGCGCATCCAGAACACCATGTAAGTCAGAATGCATACCGCGACCACGGCGACGATGCCTTCAAATAATTCCTGCTGCTTTTGCGGAAATTCACCGGTGGTGGCGTTGATGAACAGCCCCAGCGCCAGACATAACGCCGCAGCAACGAACACGCCAATCCAGACCACACCGAGCCACTGCCCGCGTTGCGTCCGTTTTAAATAGCTGGCGATCAGACTGACAATCAGCGCCGCTTCCAGCCCTTCGCGAAACATAATGAGAAACGGAACGAACATAGCGATAACTCCTGACCCCATGAATCGGCAAAAACTGTAAGGGCTCTGTAAAGAAAAGTAAAAAGAAACGATAGTGATTATCATTCTTGCCAAAAGAAATACAAGAGGTAACCGACCCTTTTTTGCAGGCGTCCGTGGAAATGCGCATGAAATGACAGAGCGGGACTTTCTTTAATGAAACGCCTGGTGAAAAATGTGGTGAGAAGTATGGGGAAAAGTGTGGCGGGAGAGTCTGATAAACGGGGTCAGACGACCCCGTTCGGCATTGTTGTAACGGCTAAAAAATCGTTACGGCAAAATGTGTTACGGCTATAAAGGCCGCGTGTTAAATGGTGTTGTATTCTGCTTCCGCCGTCGTGAAACGCTCTTCCACCGCAGCAGAAGGTTTACGTCCCATCAGGCTGACAATCCAGATTGCCAGCGAGGCGAAGATAAAGCCCGGAATGATTTCATACAGTTCAGCCCAGCCGTATTGTTTCCACAAGATAACCGTGGCCGCACCGACGATCATGCCCGCGAGTGCGCCGTTACGCGTCATACGTTTCCACATCACCGAAATCAGGATAACCGGACCAAACGCCGCACCGAAACCGGCCCACGCGTAACTCACCAGACCCAGCACCCGGTTTTCAGGATTGGCTGCCAGCGCAATCGCTACCAGCGCAACCACCAGCACCATCAGACGACCAATCCAGACCAGTTCACGCTGACTCGCGCCTTTACGCAGGAACGCTTTGTACAAGTCTTCTGTGATCGCACTCGAACATACCAACAGCTGGCAGCTCAGGGTGCTCATCACCGCAGCCAGAATGGCGGACAGCAAAATACCGGCGATCCACGGGTTGAACAGGATTTTCGCCAGTTCGATGAACACGCGCTCACCGTTTTGGGTCACGTTGCCCGCTTCACCCGGATTATTGCTGAAGTATGCAATCCCGAAGAAGCCCACCGCGATGGTGCCGGCCAGACACATGATCATCCAGGTCATGCTGATACGGCGTGCGCTGCGGATAGTGTGATGAGAATCGGCGGCCATGAAACGCGCCAGAATGTGCGGCTGACCAAAATAGCCCAGTCCCCAGCCCAGCAGTGACAAAATCGCCACCAGATTCATGCCTTTAAACATATCGGTGTACTCAGGGTTTTTAGCCTGAATCACCATCATTGAGGTATCAATACCGCCCACGGCGAGGATAACGATTACCGGCGTGAGGATCAGCGCGAAAATCATCAGGCTGGCCTGCACGGTATCTGTCCAGCTGACCGCCAGAAAACCGCCGATAAAGGTATAAATGATGGTCGCTGCCGCACCGGCCCACAGCGCCGTCTGATACGTCATGCCAAAGGTGCTTTCAAACAGACGCGCACCGGCCACGATGCCGGAAGCGCAATAAATGGTGAAGAACACCAAAATCACGATTGCCGAGATAATACGCAGCAGCTTGCTGGAATCTTCAAAACGATGGGTGAAGTAATCCGGCAGCGTCAGCGCGTTGTTGTTGGCTTCGGTATGCACACGTAAGCGCCCCGCCACCAGTTTCCAGTTCAGATACGCACCGATCGTCAGACCAATCGCGATCCAGCTTTCGGAAATTCCGGAAATAAAAATCGCGCCCGGTAACCCCATTAACAGCCAGCCGCTCATATCAGAAGCACCGGCTGAAAGCGCGGTCACCACGCTGCCTAAACTGCGTCCACCCAGAATATAATCATCAAAGTTTTTGGTTCGTAAATACGCGATGAGCCCTATCAAAATCATCCCGAAAATATAAACACAAAACGTCACCAGCATCGGTGTGTTCATTGTCATTCCATTCTCCACTTTCTTCTTATTTGCGATGTTGTCCGGCACCTGTCTGTCCTGACGCCTTTCTTAGGAAAGACGGTCAAAAGCCTGCCGGGGCGAGATGATGGCTGAAACCGGCAAAGGTTTCAGCATTACTCTCCATATTTTTATCGTTACGCGTCATTAGTCAGCGTCTTAAGTAGGGTTGTTATTCAAAAATCCTGTCGTGCCGGATACTGGTTCAGCGGCAACGACTTTTCAATTGTTTTAACAATTTCGATACTTAAAATTCACTCTCCATCACAGTTATTTTGTATCCGGGTTGCACGTTGCAACTGCGTAAGTTGCACCTGCTGCACCCCTTCTGTTTAGAGTGATATCAGTCAGACAGGCTTTTCCAGACGCCGCATTTTGTTAAAAATGCCAAATAAATCACATCAGGCATACTTCGTGCATTAACAGGGTTGCACAAGGTTGCAACATAGAAGATATTGCTTGCCATAAAGATAATGAATTCACCTGAACCTTTTCATATGGAGTGGTTGCGCATGGGTATGACAACGATGGGCGTGAAGCTGGACGAGAGCACACGCGACAGGCTAAAAGAGGCGGCGCTTAAAATTGACCGCACGCCGCACTGGCTGATTAAGCAGTCGATTTTTTCTTATCTGGAACGTCTGGAAAATGGTGATGCTTTGCCGGAGATCCCGACGCTGAACGGCGCAACTGCCGGCGAAAGCGACGAGGCTGCCTTACCGGCGGTTCAGGAAACGCATCAGCCGTTCCTTGATTTTGCCGAGCAGATTTTACCGCAGTCGGTCAGCCGTTCCGCCATTACCGCCGCCTATCGTCGTCCCGAGCCTGAAGCGGTTTCTATGCTGCTGGAGCAGGCCCGTTTACCTGCCCCGCTTGGCGACGCTGCGCTGAAACTGGCCGCCGACATCGCCACAAAACTGCGTAACCAGAAGAGTGCAAACGGTCGCGCCGGGATGGTGCAAAGCCTGTTGCAGGAATTCTCCCTGTCTTCTCAGGAAGGCGTGGCGCTGATGTGTCTCGCCGAAGCCTTATTGCGTATTCCGGACAAACCAACGCGTGACGCGTTAATCCGCGACAAAATCAGCAATGGCAACTGGCATTCTCATCTGGGCCGCAGCCCGTCGCTGTTCGTCAACGCCGCCACCTGGGGTTTGCTGTTCACCGGTAAACTGGTGGCGACACATAACGAAGCCAGCCTGTCGACATCCCTCAACCGCATTATCGGTAAAAGTGGTGAGCCGCTGATCCGCAAAGGCGTGGATATGGCGATGCGTCTGATGGGCGAACAGTTCGTGACCGGTGAAACCATCGCTGAAGCGCTGGCGAACGCGCGCAAACACGAAGAGAAAGGCTTCCGTTATTCCTACGATATGCTGGGTGAAGCCGCGCTGACGGAAAAAGATGCGCAGGCGTATTTACAGTCTTATCAGCAGGCCATTAATGCCATCGGTAAAGCCTCTAACGGTCGCGGCATTTATGAAGGCCCCGGAATTTCCATCAAACTTTCCGCCCTGCATCCGCGTTACAGCCGCGCGCAGTACGAACGTGTGATGGACGAGTTATACCCGCGCCTGCTTTCCCTGACCTTGCTGGCGCGCAGTTACGACATCGGCATTAACATTGACGCCGAAGAAGCAGACCGTCTGGAAATCTCCCTCGACCTGCTGGAAAAACTGTGCTTCGAACCGGAGCTGGCGGGCTGGAACGGCATCGGCTTTGTGATCCAGGCTTACCAGAAACGTTGCCCGATGGTGATTGATTATCTGACCAATCTGGCGCAGCGCAGCCGTCGTCGCCTGATGATCCGTCTGGTTAAAGGCGCGTACTGGGACAGCGAAATCAAGCGTGCGCAGGTTGAAGGTCTGGAAGATTATCCGGTCTATACCCGCAAGGTTTACACCGACGTTTCTTATCTGGCCTGCGCCCGTAAATTGCTGGCGGTGCCAAACCTGATTTATCCGCAGTTTGCGACGCACAACGCCCACACCGTGGCGGCTATTTATCAGCTGGCGGGTAACAACTATTATCCGGGTCAGTATGAATTCCAGTGCCTGCACGGCATGGGTGAACCCCTGTACGAGCAGGTTGTGGGTAAGATTTCCGAGGGCAAACTGAACCGCCCTTGCCGTATTTATGCGCCGGTCGGCACACATGAAACGCTGCTGGCCTATCTGGTGCGTCGTCTGCTGGAAAACGGCGCGAACACTTCATTCGTTAACCGTATTGCCGATGCCACATTGCCGATTGAAGAACTGGTTGCCGATCCGGTGCTGGCCGTTGAAGCGCTGGCCGCCAGCGAAGGTCAGGTCGGATTGCCGCACCCGCGTATTGCCCTGCCGCGTAATCTTTACGGCAGCTCTTATGGTACAGCACGCGTGAATTCCGCCGGTCTGGATATGTCCAGCGAGCACCGTCTGGCTTCCCTTTCCAGCGCCCTGCTGCAAAGCGCCAGTCATCCTGTAAAAGCCCAGCCGATTATTGATGCGCAAACTGACGACGGCGAGTTCCTGCCGGTGCGCAACCCGGCGCAAAACAGCGACATCGTCGGGTACGTGCGCGAAGCCACGGAAGCTGAAATCAGCCGTGCGCTGGACGCTTCTGCCGCCGCCGGTGCCATCTGGTTTGCGACGCCTCCCGAAGAGCGTGCCGCAATCCTGCAACGCGGTGCAGAACTGATGGAAGCGCAGCTGCAAAACCTGCTTGGCGTGCTGGTGCGTGAGGCCGGAAAGACCTTTAATAACGCCATCGCCGAAGTGCGTGAAGCCGTGGACTTCCTGCATTATTACGCCGGTCAGATCCGTGAAGATTTCGCTAACGACACCCACCGTCCGCTGGGCCCCGTCGTGTGTATCAGCCCGTGGAACTTCCCGCTGGCCATTTTCACCGGTCAGATTGCGGCGGCACTTGCTGCCGGTAACAGCGTGCTGGCAAAACCGGCGGAACAGACGCCGCTGATTGCTGCATTAGCCGTGGGCATTCTGCATGAAGCCGGGGTTCCGGCTGGCGTACTGCAACTGCTGCCGGGTCAGGGTGAAACCGTCGGTTCGCAACTGGTGAATGACGAACGCGTGCGCGGCGTGCTGTTTACCGGCTCGACAGATGTCGCAGGTATCCTGCAACGCAACATTGCCGGTCGTCTGGATCCGCAGGGGCGTCCGACGCCGCTTATCGCCGAAACTGGTGGTCTGAATGCAATGATTGTCGATTCCTCCGCACTAACCGAACAGGTGGTGACGGATGTGGTTGCCTCGGCATTCGACAGTGCCGGTCAGCGTTGTTCCGCCCTGCGCGTATTGTGTATTCAGGACGACGTAGCCGATCACACGCTGCAAATGCTGCGCGGTGCGATGGCGGAATGCCGCATGGGTAATCCGGAACGTCTGTGTACCGATATCGGGCCGGTGATCGACGCCGAAGCCAAAGCGGGTATCGAAAAACACATCGATGCGATGCGCGCCAAAGGCCGCACCGTGTATCAGGCGGCGCAGGAATTTGCCGCCGATCAGCAGGAATGGCCGCACGGCACCTTTGTGAAACCTACGCTTATCGAGCTGGAAAGTTTCGATGAGATGAAGAAAGAGATTTTCGGACCGGTACTGCACGTGGTGCGTTATGCCCGTCAGGATCTGGATAAGCTGATCGGTCAGATTAATGCGGCCGGTTACGGCCTGACGCTGGGTATTCATACCCGCATCGATGAAACCATTCATCGTGTCACGCAGCAGGCGCACGTCGGCAATATGTACGTGAACCGCAATATGGTCGGCGCAGTGGTTGGCGTGCAGCCGTTCGGTGGCGAAGGATTGTCGGGCACCGGCCCGAAAGCCGGGGGGCCGCTGTATCTGTATCGCCTGCTGAGCAGCCGTCCGCAGGATGCCGTGCAGCAAACGTTGCTGCGTCAGGACAGAGAGCTGCCGCTGGATACGTCCGTACGTGAAGCGTTGCTGGCACCGCACCGTGCCCTGCAACAATGGGCAACGGAGCAGAAACACCGCGAGGAGTTAGTGGCAGTTTGCGAGCGGTTCGCGCACACCAGTCAGGGCGGCACATTGCGCACCCTGCCGGGGCCGACCGGCGAACGCAACACTTACGCATTGCTGCCGCGTGAACGTGTTCTGGCTCTGGCCGATAATCAGGAAGATGCGCTGACCCAGCTCGCAGCAGTAACAGCTACCGGTTGCCGCATTCTGTGGCCGGATGCGCCGCTGCAACGCGACCTGTTCAATACTCTGCCGAAAGCCGTGCAGGAGCGCGTTGATTTCACCAAAGACTGGCAGAACGACGCGCTGGTGTTTGATGCGGTGATTTATCACGGTGACGCCGATCAGCTGCGCGAACTGTGTCAGACCATCGCCCAGCGTTCCGGGCCGATTATCTCGGTACAGGGTTTTGCGCGTGGGGAAGACAACATCCTGCTGGAACGTCTGCTGCATGAGCGTTCATTAAGCGTGAACACGGCTGCTGCGGGCGGAAATGCGAGCCTGATGACCATCGGCTAACCACGGGTAAAACATCAGGAAAAACTGACGTGCTCCTTCCGCTGATTATTGCGGCAGGAGCACGGTTTTTTAGTACCGCAACTGCGTTCTGAGCCCTGTTCCGGTGGCGATTTGCCAGCCGGTAATGGTGTAAACCGAAAGGCGCTCGATCAGTCCGACCGGTAAAATATCCAATGAAACAGCAACAGATAACCGGATATTTACTCCTTGCTCACCGTATCAAGATACAGCTGACTGCCCGCCACGTTCTGACTCGCGCCCTTCACGTTGTCACGGATTGCCACCAGCAATTTGCTCTGCAACGCCACCACGAACGGTGAACTTTTTTGCAGCTCACGCTGTAAATCGGCATACAGCGCTTTGCGTTTTTCCGGGTCAGATTCTGCCGCAGCAGCGCGTGTCTGTTTGCTGATTTCCGGGATCACCCACTGAATACGCTGAGCCAGCGTTTTCGGGCCATTCGGCACGTTATACGCAAAGGTGCTGGCATTGGTATTCGGATCGAGATAATCCGCGCCCCAGTAGGTGAAGATGGACTGGAATTTGTGCGCCCGCATACGGGTCAGCACGTCGCTTTCTACCAGCGGATGTACCACTAAATTGATGTCGGCTTTGGCAAAACTGGCCTGCAATGCCTGCGCGATATCAGAATATGGCGGCTGGTTAATGACGATTAAATCGATTTTAGTGCCCGGCGCGATACCGCCTTTGCTGAGAATGGCTTTGGCTTTCGCCACATCATATTTGAATGGCTGGTCATCAATGGCACCGGCCAGACCGTCTGGCAGGAAGGTCTGATGAATACCGTACTGGCCTTTGAGCAGGTCAGTCGAAATCCCCTGATAATCCACCAGCCAGCGGGCGGCTTCCCACAATGCCGGATTTGCCAGCGCCGGTTGTGTGGTATCGCCGACGTTAAACGCCAGATAGAACACTTTCGCCGCCGGGAACTGCGCGACATGCACGCCCTTCTCTTTTTGCAGCGAGCTGAACTGGTCTGCACCCAGATCATACGCGACGTCCGCATCTCCGTTCAGCACCAGCAACCGGCGGGTGGACGGGTCGCCGACGTTTTTAAACAGCACGTTTTCCAGTTTAGCTAAAGGCTTCGCGTTCTGATTTCGCTTGAGGATTAACGCCTCATGAGGCACATAGTTACGCACCTCAAACGGACCGCTGCCTGCTGAACGCGAACGCAGCCAGCTGTTGCCGAAATCGTTCTGTTCGGCATGTTCTTTCAGCAGTTTACTGTCCACGATACCGGCGACAGGCGCGGATAAGATACTCAGCACTAACCCGCTGCCAATATCGGCTGGCCAGCTGAGCTGCACTTTATCGTCGCTCAGTTTTTTCAGATTGCCGTCGACGTTCTCCGGCGTCCAGCCCAGTTCCCCCAAAATAAATGACGGGCTTTTATTGAGTTTGACCACGCGGGTAAACGAGTAAATCACGTCGTCTGCCGTCAGCGGATTACCGCTGGCAAATTTCTGGCCGGGCTTAAGGGTAAAGATCAGGCTGTGTCCGTCCGGCCCCGGCTGCCAGCTGGCGGCAGCATCAGGATCCAGCTTATCAGGATGCTGACGGTCAGACGCCACCAGTTGCTGATACAGATTGACCAGATTGCCGGAGCTGACCGTTTCAAAACTTTCAGCCGGATCCAGGCTGATAATACCTTCGAGCGAACCGGCCACCACCAGCGTATCCGCAGGCGTTGCGGCGTCCACGCGGGTAACCGCCATCATGAGCAAAAATAACAGGGAAGGAACACGGACTTTCATTGAGGTCATACTCCACAGGTGAAAAAAGCAATTTTTTCGAGTGTAGAGTGTCGGCGGCACCGCCAGAACCATGAAATAACGCTATGTATTTCAGGAAAATAGATTAAGACGCTGGATTAAGAAAACAGAACCGGGAATGGAGGATTGTACGAACGGGATATGTGGCGCACCGCAATGCGCCCTGCTTTACTGATAGTTAACGATCACCTGATTGCTCACCACCCGCAGCGGCGTATTCAGCGCACCGGAACCGGGCACGAAATACACGAATCTCAGCGGAGAAATAGCGGCCTGACCATAAAAGGATTTCGTCATTCCGCCTTCAGCATCCAGCATCACGCAGTGATTTTGCGTATTACACAACTGCACCTGCAAGCCCGCCGGTCTTGCGCCTAAAAGCTCAACCTTCCAGCTGACACTGGTGATGGTCGCTGAAACCTGCTGTCTGACCGGCGCGGAGCGGGTCGCAGCCAGTGCCGCCGAGGACATCATCACGCCACGATTTTGCAGCGTGACGCCGTGGCGGGTGTCAGACCATGAGCCTGTCGCGGCCATCGCAGACAGACTCAGTGTTCCCAGCAGCAACATCACCAGGCGGCGCATATTATTCCCCGCCGATGGTGGCAGTCATACGGATCTGACGGCTGTCGGTCATTTCCAGATTCGACATCACCACGATATTTGGCAGCGAACGGCGCAGGAAGCGCGACAACAGCGGACGCAGCGCATGATTGACCAGCAGAACCGGCGGTGCGCCAAGCATATCCTGACGCTGTAACGCGGCTTCGGATTGGGTCAGCAACCGTTCGGCCAGCCCCGGCTCGAGGCCTCCCCCGCTTTGTAAGGCCTGTAACAGCAGGCGTTCCAGCGAGGTATCAAGGCCGATGACCTGCACTTCGCCATTACCCGGGAACCATTGCTGAGTGATGGCTCGTCCCAGCGCAACACGGACCACGGACGTCAGTTCGTTCGGATCCGGCTGATTCGGCGCGTACTCTGCCAGCGTTTCAACGATGGTACGCATGTCGCGGATAGAGACCCGCTCGGAGAGCAGATTCTGCAACACTTTATGCATGTTGGTCAGGGAAATGACGCCCGGAATGAAATCTTCCGTCAGCTTCGGCATTTCTTTGGTGACGCGCTCCATCAGTTCCTGCGTTTCCTGACGGCCAAACAGCTCTTTAGCGTGCAGGCTGATCAGGTGATTGAGGTGCGTCGCGACTACGGTACTGGCTTCCACCACGGTGAAGCCCTGAATTTGTGCCTGTTCGCGCATGGCGGGTTCAATCCACACAGCCGCCAGCCCGAATGCCGGATCCACCGTCGGTTCGCCCGGCAGTTCGCCAATCGCGCTGCCCGGGTTAATTGCCATCCAGCGCCCCGGATGTGCGGTGCCGGTGCCAATTTCCACGCCTTTCATCAGAGTGCGATAGCCCGCTGGCGGCAGTTCGAGGTTGTCGCGGATATGAATGACCGGCGGCAGATAGCCCATTTCCTGCGCGAATTTCTTACGGATACTGCGGATACGTCCCAGCAGCTCGCCGTTCTGCGCAAAATCCACCATCGGGATCAGGCGGTAACCCACTTCCATCCCCAGCGGATCTTCAAGCTGCACGTCCTGCCAGCTGGCTTCCACCATCTGTTTGCCGCTTTCAGCCGCCGCCGGAACTGCTTCTTTCGCCTGAGGTTTTTTCTGCTCCTGTCCGCGCGTCCACCACGCCAGTGCTAACAGACCGGCAGTAAACATCAGGAACACCAGGTTTGGCATTCCCGGCACCATACCGAGCAAGCCCAGAACACCGGCGCTCAGCATCATTACGCGTGGATTGCGGAACAGCTGGGTGACCATCTGCTCGCCGACGTCTTCGTTGGTACCAACGCGGGTGACGATAACACCGGCAGCGGTGGAGATAACCAGCGCCGGGATCTGCGCGACCAGACCGTCACCGATGGTCAGCAGGGTGTAGCTTTCCGCCGCATGACCGAGATCCATACCGTGTTGCAGCACACCGACCAGCAGGCCACCGACCACGTTAATGATCATGATCATCAGACCGGCAACGGCGTCACCGCGCACGAATTTACTCGCACCGTCCATCGAACCGTAGAAGTCCGCTTCCTGCGTCACGTCGCTGCGGCGTTTTTTCGCTTCGTCTTCACCAATCAGACCGGCGTTAAGATCCGCGTCGATTGCCATCTGTTTACCCGGCATTCCGTCGAGCACGAAACGCGCACCCACTTCGGCGATACGTCCGGCACCTTTGGTGATAACCATGAAGTTGATCAGCACCAGGATGATAAACACCACAATACCGATGGCGAAGTTCCCGCCGACCAGGAAGTGGCCGAAGGCTTCGATGACCCGTCCTGCTGCCGCGCCGCCGGTGTGACCTTCCATTAAGATCACACGCGTCGAGGCCACGTTCAGCGAAAGACGTAATAAGGTGGAAAACAGCAGAATGGTCGGGAACGCGGCGAAGTCCAGCGTACGCTGGGTGAACATCGCCACCAGCAGCACCATGATGGAAAGTGCAATGTTGAACGTAAACAGCAAGTCGAGGATGAACGGTGGCAACGGCAGCACCATCATCGACAGGATGATCAGGATAAGAATGGGGCCTGCCAGCACCTGCCATTGTCCGGACTTAAAGTTGGCGGGTAAACGCAGTATCGCGGCCAGATTAGCCATGGGTATCACTCTCTCCTGCTGCAAAATCCAGGCCGTCAGGCACTGGCAAATGTTGAGGTTTTTTCGGGATCAGACCACCTTCACGCTTCCAGCGTTTGAGCTGATAAACCCAGGCCAGCACTTCCGCCACAGCCGCATATAATGCCGCCGGGATCTGCTGACCAATGTCACTATGCCGGTAAAGCGCACGTGCCAGAGGCGGCGCTTCCAGCATCGGAATTTTGTGTTCGGCACCGAGTTCTTTGATGCGCAGCGCCACTTCACCTGCACCTTTCGCCAGAACCTTCGGCGCACTCATTTTGTTTTCGCTGTACTGCAACGCGACGGCGTAGTGCGTCGGGTTGGTGACAATCACGTCGGCCTTCGGCACATCGGCCATCATGCGGCGTTTTGCCATGGCACGTTGCTGCTGACGGATACGCCCTTTCACGTGCGGGTCGCCTTCCTGACTTTTATGCTCGTCGCGGATATCCTGCTTACTCATGCGCAGTTTTTTCAGGTTGCTCCAGATTTGCCAGAACACGTCGAATCCGACCATCGGCGTCAGTCCGAGTACCACCATCAGTCCGCAGAACACCACCATATTCAGTGCTTCACCGAGCGCCGGGATGGTCGGTTGCGCCAGCAGGCGCATCATGTCCGGCCATTTATGCCACAAATACAATCCGGCGACGGTACCTACCAGTAATGCTTTGAGGATGGCTTTCAGCAGTTCGGCCAGCACCTGTCCGGAGAATAAACGTTTGAAACCGGCAATCGGATCCATCCGGCTGAATTTGAATTCAAAGGATTTACCGCTGAACATCAGGCCGCCGAGCAGTAACGGTGCAGCAAGGGCGATCAAAATCAGACCGCCGATCACCGGCAGTAACGCCCAGACCGCGCGTCCGAGCAACGTCGCCATCTGCTGCAAAACCTGACGGTCATCGCTGACCATGCCGTGATCGAATTTCAGCCCCTGAGAAATCATCACGCCAAGCTGGCGAGCCATCGATTCACCGGACATCCAGAGCAGTGTTAACCCGCCGCCGAGCATCAGAACGGACGTCAGTTCGCGCGAGCGCGGGATTTGCCCTTCTTCACGTGCTTTTTCAAGCCTGTGTGCGGTGGGGGCCTCACTTTTTTCGAGATCGCTTTCTTCAGCCACCGGCGGTTCCTGTCAGCATTTACCCGGCGCATAAAAACGCGACAGGCACAATTTCAGGCTTAGCATGACAAACATCAGCAGGTTCGATGGGGAGAACAAAGGGAGGTTTTGAGGTCTTTTCCCTAAATCAAACGGGACGGCGTGCCTGGTTCAGGAAAGTGAAAATAGCGTAGGGTGCTGAGTCGTCGCCGGTAAAATTTACATTTGGCTATTTTGTGACAATCACGGAAATATCATCGCGCCGGACGCTTATGATTTACCCGCCAGTCAGACGGGGCACGCGTAATAGGAATAATCCTGGGATCCTCTAAGATTGATAAACAAAACAATTAATTATGGGGCCCATTTAAATAACTTTTAAATTAAACAACGCAGGCAAAAAAACTAATTTCATGCATAATGATTTCCTTATTACATTATATTTTTGGGATCTAAATCCCGAAATTTAATTACATAAGCCGGCGAATAATACATAGTCTGAATAATTCATTTGCTGAATGTATAATCTAATGCTTAAATAGCTCACCATCGCGTATGAAGCACAACAACCTGTAAAATAAAAGAATTGCTCAAAGGATTAGGACAATGGCAGGGAGAAAATATCTCACTCATTTGGAAATTGAGAAACTGGTCGCCGCAACTGCGGTCGGAAAGAACGCAGTCAGAGATAAATGCATGTTATTAATGTGTTTCATTCATGGCCTTCGCGTCAGTGAATTAATAAAGTTACGGGTAAACGACATTGAGCTGGCAACGAATATAATTCACATTTCCCGGCTGAAAAATGGTTTTTCGGTTCATCACCCGTTACAAATCCGCGAGGTAAAGGCAATTAAAGACTGGCTGAAAGTCCGTTCGCAATATCTTGATTCAGACACTGAGTGGTTATTTCTCTCACGACACGGTGGTCAGATCTCCCGCCAGCAGATCTATCGTTTAATACGCAACTATGGAAAGCAAGCCGGTATCAATGTCAATGTTCATCCTCATATGCTCCGCCATGCCTGCGGGTTTGCGCTGGCAGATAAAGGATGTGACACCCGGCTGATTCAGGATTATCTCGGCCACAGAAATATTCAAAATACCGTTATTTATACGGCAAGTAATGCAGAGCGGTTCAGGGCCATCAATATTTAGCCGTGTTGATCTGCGCCCCAAACGGAAATGCCCGCTTTAATTATGAAGGGGCATTTCCTCCGCCCGCAGACCTCTCCCCTTCACGGCCTGTTCAGCACCTTTTTGAAGACATTTTTTAAGACCTGTTTTTTAACACATGTTTTTCAACATCAGGAACAGCTCGGAATCGGTTTTCACTCCCAGCTTACGCATCGCATTGCATTTGTGCGCACTGATGGTTTTGATGCTCAGCTGCTTAGCTTGCGCAATTTCACGCAGGTCCATGCCGTTATAAAGATGTCGCAGCACCTCAGTTTCGCTTCGCGTGATCCGCGCGGAAACCTGAATGTTTTGCTCAGTCAGACGCACCAGGTCGCAACAGATCCGCGGGCTTAAAACGCGCTTTCGGGCAAATGCCTGTCTGAAATAATCCTCTGTGTCGCTCAGCGATTCACCGCGCGCAATCAGACTGATATTGCGCTGGTTTACCAGCTTTCGCAGTTCGTTGCCGTTATGGCAAAGCGTATAGACCACCATATTCAGACGGGGAAATTGCTCACTGAGATTTAGCAGAATATCCAGCCCCTGGTGCAGGTTTTCCTGCGCGCTTTGCAGATCCGTCACCAGAATATCCACGGACTGATACATCAGGGCTTCTGAGATTTTCTCCAGACATGTCTCTTTCACGCGGATATCGCAGCCGCTATCAATGGACTTGATCAGTGATGACAGTCCGGAGAGCGTCAGCGGCTGGCTGTCCATCAGCGCCACGGCGCGGGTCGATGTATGAGTATGATGCATAACTCTCTTGCTCCTTGCTGCCGGGCGTCATTTCCCGGCACCGTTCCATTTGCGGATGCCCTTTTGCCACCGGGATTAATGGCTGGCAGCCGGACCAATCTTCGCCATCCATGTGCCCTGGGCAAAGAGTTCACTGTCATTGTGAAAACCCAGTTTCATCATCGCATTGCGCTTATGCGTGCTTACCGTGCGGATATCGCGATGCAGCGTCTGCGCGACGCTGGAAACGCTCATGCCCGAGAAAAGACAGGTCAGCACCTCCAGTTCACGGGCGGTGAGTGCCGGATTTTTCATCGCGGTGGTCGTCACCAGCCTCTTGGCTTTCGGACTCAGCCACTGTTCCCCGCCGGCCATCACGTCAAAAACACATTGCACCAGCGCCAGCTCCGGCTCGTGTTTAAGTAACACACCGTTGGCCGGAGAGGACGCCAGCAGTTCCAGCACGCGGTGATCGCTGAAATCAGTGCAGATGATGATTTTTATCTCCGGATGTGAATCTTGCAGATAAGCCAGCAAGCGCAGGCCATCAAGCACCGATTCCTTTTCGCCGCAGATGTCCATGATAAGCAGTGCCGGCAGCGAACGGGCGATGGCCGCCGGAATACCCGCAAGGCGTTGTACATAATTGACGGATTTTGTGATGCCGCAGGAACCGGTCAGTACGCGCTTCATGCCCAGAGCAGTAACGGGACAAGCGTCCATAATCAGTACGCCTTCCGCCGGTAAATTTGGGCGGAAAGCGTCAGGGGTAACATGACCCGGCGTGAGGTTTTCGACACTGTTCATCATAGCTTCCTTGTTTTCTCAGTCACATTCCCGACAGGGACATAATCCGGTACAAAATCCTTATTTTCCTCAGTTGTTGAGCGTTCGGCTTACTGGTAGGTAAACGTGACTTGCACGCTGCCGACAATCGTCCCCGGCGTCACCTTCCCCTGCGCGCTGTACGCCCGGGCACGCATATCGAACGTGGTACTGCGGGTGGCGGTGTCAATGTTCTGAACTTTCTGCGCCGCGTTTCCCAGTGCCGTACCGTCGCTGGTTTGCAGCTGAATTTGCACCTGCGTGGCGCTGCCGGTGTTGGCGTACATGTCGCTCTCAGTCTCATCCGGTGTCCCGTTGACGGTCATGGTGGCTTCGGAGGTCGAGGCCGGACACGCCGTCAGCGCAATCGAGAAAGGTTTCCAGTCTGATGATGAGCCGGCCTCTGCCATCGACGAGGCCAGAATCTTCTGCCCCAGATCCACATTCATTCCGCCGGAAGGCAGGCTGATCGTGCACGGCGACGCTTTAATATTGCCGGTGATATTCAGCACGGTGTCCGCGCTGGCGGGTTGCCACAGCGTGCTGGCCGTCAGCCCCAGTCCAAGCGCAAGAAACAGCGCCGGTGCTTTTCCCTTAGTGATTACAAATGCCGTTAAGCCTTTCATCTTGGTGATATTCCTTTACCGGTCACGTCCCGGAATTACTGTATTTCTGCGCGGATAGTCGCGGTGGCGGTGAAATCACCGGTGCCCGGCTCTTTGCCACTGGTGTTAATCGGAAATAAGTTAATCTGCGACGTGCCCACCTGAGAGGCGTAATCCATCGTCAGCGGTAAGCGGCCGCTGAGCGGTGCCACGGTGGCGCCCGCGCTGTCCTGGATCCTGACACCCACATCGGCGTTAGTGGTCGAGAGTGCGGTCGGATCGTTGGCATCCGGCGTTCCCTGGAAAGAGAGGCTGACATTGACGCCTTCAGAAATATTGGTGCAGGCCACGTTGAAATTGACGTTTTTCGGCGAGAAGTTTTTCGCCATCTGACCTTTGGTGGCGATATCGCCCGACAAGATGTCGCCAAACGGTACCGTGATCACGCCACCGCCATTGATAACGCACGACTGTGGCACCGTCACTGTGCCGCTCATCCAGACGGTCGAGACAGGAACGGCCGACTGCGTCGTCGCATCAGAAGCGATATACACATCCACGACTTTGGTCAGCGGAATGGTTTGAACACCGACAAAAGGCCGGCGGAAATAGAGTGAAATGGTGCCGCGTGCGCCGGTGGCATAAGGATATCGGGCGCAGCTGGTGGCGGTATTCTGGTTACTGACACTGGTGAACGGCGTCGATTTATAATCGCCAAATCCCCCGGCGATATAAACCTGACTGGCCACGGCCAGAAACTCGTTGATACTGTAATAATTCAGGTTACCGTCGGTGTACGCCAGCCCGGTATCCGGTACCTTTGCGGTCACATAACCCCCGACGTAGCTGCCGGTGCAGGAACAGGTCACATTGTAGTTACCGCTGAGGTTCCACTGATAGGCGTTGTTAACGATCTTTCCGGCCGTGTTTTGGGTCGGGTCAGTTAACAAATAACTCATGTTGAACGTATAGGATTTTGTCCCGTCCGTCGGGGCGCAGTCACCTGCCTGCGCATTGGCGCTCAACATGCCACCGGCCAGCATCAGCCCGAACAATGCGCCCTTCTTACCCCCGGACACGCGGCGGAGGATTGGCTGGCGTGGTGAAGTCACGTCTGTTGATAATTGATTCATACGATCGGTCATGTCCATGTTCCGCCTTACCGGCAGTCTCCGTTAATAAGTTGAATACCCGACGTGGCCGGTTGTTCAGGCAGGCGATAGTTCACCTGACAGGACTGCGCCGCTGAATTACCCCATTTCACTGTCAGCGTGCCGCTGTCGGACATGCCTGACAGATAAACCTGGCCGCCGTCCCCGACAATGCTGCTGTTCTCCTTGTCCCCGTTGTTCACGCCTGCGGTGGCACCAAATGGCACCGGCTCGCCGTTGGCGCGGGTCAGTGTCATCAGCACGCGCTGGCCGATGTTCGGATCAAAGTCCGCACGCACCACCGCGCCACGCGTCGGGATCACCGTGGTACTGGTCAGCGTCATATCGACGTCGTCCGGCAAGGTTGAGGTATCAAGGGAAATCTGATTACGCCGGTACGCCGTGGCGTAAGGCACCACCGCATAGCCGCGCCAGTCGGTTTTAACCCCGGTATTGCTGGCGATGCTGACATCGTCGGCGCCCGGCGCTTTCACCAGCACCACCGTTTCACTCAGCGGTTGCGAGAAGGTCACGCCATTTTCGTGCAGTAAAATGCCGCCCTGCAGACCGTAATCCATACGGCGCTGGCTGCGGTCGTAGCCGTAACCGGCATTCACTTCGCCGTATCCGCCTTTATAGTCGGCGCTGGCATAGCCGTTCGCACCCTGCCCCTGCGTGGTGTAACCCTGACTGATGTTGTAATTTAAATTGTCGTCACGCAGCGCCGTCCCGCTCAGGCCGACGTTATGCGAAGTATTGCCGTTTTTACTGCTGTTGAGGTTATAGGTGGCGTAACTGCCCGGCAGCCATTTGCTCAACGGCACGCTGATATTGACGGCCACAATCTGATCGGTGTAATAGGTCCGGTTGCCGTTGCTGTCCGTGCCATTGCGGTTATAGGTGTAGTTAACCCCCCAGGAAATGCCTTCCCAGGTGTTGTTGTAACCCACGCTGCCCGACTGAGTTGACCGGTTGTTATTCCAGTATTCTTCTTTCACCAGACTCAGCGAAAGCGCACCGCCCTTTTCCCACAAGTTCTGGCTCAGGGTCAGTTCAGCGCGGCTTTTCTTATGATCGCTGTAATACCCGCTGCCGCCGGAGTAGCTTTCCAGCGCTTCCTGCAAGGTGTAAAAACCGGCTGTGGAATAACGGTAGCTGGCCAGGCTGAAGTTGGTGCCTGACTCAACAAAGCTTTTGCCGTAACGCAGACGGTAAGACTGACCGCTGTCTTTTGGCGCGTCTTCCTGTTTGGTCCAGGCCTGCGTCACATCAGCGGAAAGCGCACCGATGCTGCCGAGGTTTTGACCCAGCCCCATCGCCACCGACTGGTATTTGCTGGCCGCCTGCAAGCCGCCATACACCGTCGCACCGTGCGATAAACCATAAATCGCGGTGCCCTGAGTGAACGGCGTCTTTTCGACGTTATCGTTATACGAGCGGTACTGACCGCTGGTGAAGCTGTATTTCAGATGTCCTTCGCGCTGAAGCACAGGCACCGACGCAAAAGGCACCACCATATTTCGCTCACTGCCATCGGCTTCTTTAATCGTCACATTCAGGTCGCCACTGCCCGCTGTCGGATAGAGATCTGAAATGGCAAAAGGCCCGGCAGGCACGTAACTCTGGTAGATGACATATCCGTTCTGGCGGATGGTCACCTGCGCATTACTGTTCGCAATGCCACGCACCACCGGCGAATAGCCTTTCATGCTGTCCGGCAACATGTCGTCGTCGGAGGCCAGCTGTAAACCGCGAAACGGCACTGTATCGAACACTTCGGTCGGCGAGTTACTGTCGCCTAACGTCAGCTGACTCCGCAGCGTCTGAATATCACGTTGCAAATAGGTATTGATGGAATCCCAGTGGTCAGTGCCTTTGCTGTCGCGGTTCCAGGTGGAATAGTTACGCAAACGCCAGACACCCAGATTCGCCCCGGAACGCAGATTCAGGTAATAGGTATTGCTGTTACGCGTGTCGTTTTCCCGCGCTTCAGTGTTCGCACCGCTGAAGCTGTAGTTCATCAGCAGCGCAGGAATACCCGGATCCCATTTGTCAGGAGACACGTAACCGCGCGCCTGCGAATTCAGCGCCGCCTGGGGAATGCTCAGATCCAGCCGTTGCTGATCGAAGCGGAAAGCAGCAGAAGACTGCGCTATCGCACCGGTAAAATTGGCACACTCGTCTGTCGCCTGGATGCCGGGGAACATGCCAATCTTCACGCCCATATCCCGCAGCAGTTCGCCGCTCAGGCAGGGCTGCAGGCTTTGTTTACCCGCCGCATCCGTCGTCAGGGTAAATTTAACGTCGCGGGTATCGACCTCTGAACCATTCAGATAAATATCAACACGATAAGTGCCTGGCGGCTGTAGATCCCCCTCTTCGAAAATCGACAGATCCGCATTTCCCTGTGCAGGATTGTCGATTTCCAGTAAGGCCGGGTTGAAATATTCCGCTGCGCTGGCCAGATGCGTTCCGCCCATTAACATTGCTATCTGGCACGACACCAGCCAGGCAAGCCGGGAACGCGTAAAGCCGGCCGAATGATGACTTTTCGTTTTGTTCTTCATTGTGTTAATTCCATGTTGCAACGCAGCCAGAATTTCTGGCGCTACTCCCTCGCCTTCCTTGTTTACCGCCGTGACAGACTTCTGCTGGTCATTAATTCAGGTCAGAGACTGGCAATAAAAGGTTTGCTGGTGCCGCCGTAATCGTTGATGAATTGCCAGCTCAGTGAGCCGCCGATGACGCCAGCCGGTAAGTCAAAAGTGGCATCAGACTGCGGTGCGACCATGGTGACGTTCTTCATCGCGCTGCCATTGATTTTCACGTTGAAGAAAGTGATGTAATGCGCCGACGGATTGGTCACCTGAATGCGGTTACCGGTGCGTTTCCATGTCAGCGTTTTAGCGGACTCTTCCAGCGTACTTTTCACGCCTGACGGGCGAAAAATCAGCTTGATGCGCGTTTTCACGGCAATCTGCAGGGTGTTTTCCCGCTTCTCTGCGGAAGGAATCGATTTGATATTCAGCCAGTACAGCGACTCTTTGGTCTCAGGCAAATCACCGCCCGCACGCACTACGCGCAGAATGTTTTGCTGATTACCGTCAAGGCGGAATAAAGGTGGCGTCACGATGAACGGCGCTTTGTCAGCCGGTGCTGTTTTGCCGTTTTCAGCGCCATCCACCCAGGACTGGATCAGATAAGGCGTTTTATCGGGGTTACTGATATTGATGGAGGATTCTTTCTTGCCGCCGTCATAAATGAGACGCGTGCCGCCGACCACGACACCCGCCTGTGCGGCCATGCCGAAGGTCATTAATAATGCTGCCACCGCTGTAGCGCGCCATGTTTTCATGGTGTCCCTGCCTGTCTTAACCATTCAAATAGACCAGGGGGATGCACTCCCCTGGTCTGACTTAATTCAACTGAAGCGAATCAAAAGGCTTATTGATAAACCACGGTGAACTGAGTCACGCCGTTTGCATCACCCACGGTGACTGAGTCAGTCAGGGAGATGTAACGGGCGCTGAAGTCCAGGTTGTTAGGACCGGTGCTGACCAGCGGATAAACAGAGGAGTCTTCGTACAACGGAACCACTTTGTTCTGGTTGTCAGAAATCTGAATACCTACGCCTGAAGCAGTGCTGTCACCGGCAGTCAGCGCCAGCACGGTGTTGTCACCAGAAACCTGAGTACCGTCGAAACGCACGGTCGCACCGGTCACGGTGTCAGGGCAGTCGGTCAGAACTAAAGTGAATTTTTTGGCAGCGGCCAGTGAACCCGCAACAGGGAACGCGGTACGGGCGATATTACCCAGGAAGACATCCTGGTTTTGAGAAGCAGTATCGATCGTACAAGCTGCATCGGTGATAGTGCCAGTGAAGTTAACGGCGCCATCTGCTGCAAAAGCAGAAGAAGCGAATACAGAAGAGGCGACCAGGGCAACAGCAAGAAGATTCTTTTTCACGAAATTTTTCCTATTAACATAATGCACTTCGAAACACCTTTCCCGGTGTCCGAATTAGTTTTGACAAAACCATCTGTCATTCCTTTATTTAGTTCATGAGGCTCCACCCCACTTAATAAGCCGCCGGACGGGTTTAACCCCGAAACCCAAACGATTCATTTTGAACTAAAGTGACTCCTTTGGTTTATTATGCTAAATATGGAGTATCGTGAAGAATTTAATGCTTTCAAATGATTGGTTTATGAAATTAAAATGAAGTATTGACAAGCGGAGTGAGAGTGGCGCGAGAAATCAAGCGAAGAGAATATAAGAAAAAACCGAGAGACTTCCGGTGTACTGAAATAACAAATTAACCTGTAAGTAATTGAATTTAATATTATTTAAATAAACTTCTGCGGAGGGGTGCACTCAGTATTGACAGAAATTTACCGGCTGATTAGAGTATGCTCCAATTTAGTTCAAAATGACTCCATTGAAACAATTAATTACAGGTTAACTACCAGACTTCTTTAAATCTTTTGGCGTTGCTCGCCGTATATAAAACCGTGTTCTGAATATTACGATGACCTAAATAATCCTGAATTAAGCGGGTATCAATCCCTCTGTCTGCCAGCGCAAAGCCACAGCCGTGTCTTAACATATGCGGATGAGCATTAATAGTCAGATTAGCGGCCTGACTATAATTTCTAATTAACCAATAAATGCGCTGTCGTGATAATTTTGAACCGCGATTAGAAAGAAACAACCAGTCGGAATCCGCACCACGGTATTGCTTTCTTTTATTCATCCACAGCATTAACGATTTCCTTTCCCGCATATAGAGAGGATGAACGGTAGAGAAGCCATTTTTTAACCGGTGGATGTAGATATTATTGCCTTCCATGTCGATATCCGAGAGCCGCCAGCTGCTGATTTCACTGACCCGGCAACCGTGGATAAAACACATCCAGATCAGGCAATAATCCCGTTCTGCGTGCCTCCCGCGCAACGTAGCCTCAAGCAGTTTCTCAACCTCAGACGGAGTCAGGTATTTACGATTTTTCATAGTGCCTCTTCATGTTCATGGTGTCCCGGATAAGTATTGATTTCAGTGGCACTCATCATTCAACACTTTTCCGAAAATGGAATTAGTGATCGCCTGCTGCACAGCGGTTCATTAATTCATCGTTTAATCACAGGGGTTTTTAATATCCCTGCGTGTTTAAAGCCCTCCTTAAAGTGATGCGTATAAAGTCAATTCACTCATTTTCAATATACGTCCTAAACCAAACGCCATCAAATAAAAGGAAATACAAACCAAAGCCTTATGATTATCACCACTGACGATTAAGTTTATATCATATTCGCCATAACGGAGGCGTAATTTAAAATAATTCACGGTTTTTAAACCATTGTGAATTATATTTAACCTGTCACGGACGTGGCTATCAGCATGGCGTATTTTCGCATTAACCCTTTAATACCCTCTCAATTCGGGGGCTACGAAGGCGTTTTATCCTGCCTGTGGCAGGAATTTTTTACAAGGAAATTTCTGAGGCTTTTTACGCATTTTCAGAGCGGGCAAGGATTTTATTTCAGGGGTATAGCTTAACATCCGAAAGTTGTGCCAAATATTCGGTGAACTGGCAACCACAAGTCGTTTTTTACCGGCGACGGCGGGGATAAGTAAAGCAGGAACAACCTGAGGTTGCATAAAAGCAAAAAAAAACAGGACGCAATGCGTCCTGTTTTGGCCAGGCTGAAGATAACGGGGATCAGGCGGAAAGACCACCGTCCAGAATGAGAGTTTGTCCTGTCATGTACGTGCTGTCTTCACTGACCAGCCACGCCACCGCGCCTGCCACTTCGTCCACCTTTCCGAAACGTTTCATCGGAATCGTTTTACGCAGCGCCGCCAGCTTGTCTTTAGGCATATCAGCGAGAATTTCGGTGTCGATATAACCAGGCAGCAGGCAGTTAATCCGAACGTTAAAGCGCCCCAGCTCTACCGATAACGTCCGCGCCAGGCCGATCATCGCTGCCTTACTCGCCGCATAAGCACTCTGGCCACTGTTACCCTTTATGCCCGTCACCGACGACATCATTACCACCGAACCACCGCCCTGCATCATCATCGGTTCAAGTAACTGGCTGTTCCAGTAGAAGATGGCGTTTAAGTTGGTGTCCATCACCTTGCGCCAGTTATCGGCGTTCTGGTGAATATGCAGCGCATCAAGGGTGATACCCGCATTGTGTACTACGGCGTGCGGCGCGCCGTAGCGTGCCAGCAGGTCAGTGGCCAGACGCGTAACCGCCTGCTCATCACGCCCGTCGCACTGATGACTTTCGACCCGGCCGGGCAATCCCGCACAGGCCAGTTCCACCTCATGGGCGGCGCTTTCGCCCTGACACCAGGTAAACACCACATTCCATTCTTTCGCCAGACGCTGCACGGCGGCGCGTCCGATCCCCCGGCTGCCACCGGTGATTAAAATCCATTGATTTTCCATGACTTCTTTCATGGCTTAGTGGCTTTTTCGCTGAGATACTGGCACAGCTCACGCACCGTAATGTTCACGTTATCGACGAACAAATCGGCCTCGATGGTGACCCCAAACTCTTTCTTCGCCAGCACCATCAGTTCAACATAATCCAGGCTGTCGAGTTTGAGCTGATACAACGGCATGTCCGGGGTCAGATCTTCCTGTTCCAGATCCTTCGCGTCACACAGCATCTCGCACACCTTGCTGTAAACCTCATCATAATTCGCCATGTTTTATTCCTTTAAGTGAGTCAGTTGTCTTTGTTTTTATGAAAAATCAGTGTGTCATTCAGTCAGCGGTCCGGTTTTAAGCGTGACCGAGACGGACATCAGCGGTTCACCGTCCTGCCAGGCCTCAATGCCTGCCAGCAGCACCATCCCGCGCTGTTTTTCGCCCATGACCAGCGTCGGCCGGATGGCGTAATGTATCGCGCCGAAACGCTGTCCCTGTTCTGTCTGGGTCAGTAATCGCGGGGAAAAATGCGTTTCATGATGCGTCTGCACCACCTGTACCAGAGTAAAAATGTCACCCAGACTGTTCGCCTGAACCGACGGCAAAAGACTGTGCACGGTTTCCAGCGTCTGCGGGGCGTTCACCAGCTGACGAAACAGCACGGCGTCAAGAAAGCTCCACGCCGGAACCACCGGGCTGCCGACAGCCAGAAACTGCGTATGCAGCGTTGCCAGTTCCTGCGCGCCCAGCGTATTCATCTGCGTGACCGGCGGTAACACCAGCGCGTCCGTCGCGATCAGTTTGCTGCTGATGCTGGCCTGCTGTGTCTGCACATGACGCAAACTGGCGCTCAGCTGCACACCGTCATCACGCAGCGTCTCGCGCACCGGCACCTGATACAGCGTGTCGCACAACACCGGTTCGCGCAGACGGCTGGTAAACATCAGTCCCTCTGCCCTAACCCCGTGCTTTTCACGCGAGGTACTCAGCGCCGATTTCATATCCAGCATCGCGCGCATTCCGTGAACGCATAATCCGGTCAGACCAAGACGCTGCGCCCTGGCAGCGTCAAAATGGATCGGATTGTAATCACCGGAAAATGCCGCCCAGCGTTCGGCGTCCGACAGGCTGTAACGCAGAGTGTCAGCCGCCAGCATTATTTCCCCCTTCCGATCACCAGCGCGGCGTTCGCCCCGCCGAAACCGAAACTCAGGTTCAGCGTGGTGTTCAGTACCGCCGGACGATGCACATTGGGGACGTAATCCAGATCGCACGCTGGATCGGGCGCATCAAGATGGCAGGTTGCGGGCATGATCTGATGCTCAAGCGCCTGCAGGCAGACGATGGATTCAAAACTCCCTGCCGCCGCGATCAGATGTCCGGTATAGGATTTGGTACTGGAGCACGGCGTGGCGTAAGCCGCCGATTCGCCCAGCGCAATCTTGATCGCTTCGGTTTCGTTGAGATCATTGAGCGGCGTAGAGGTGCCGTGCGCATTGATATAATCCAGATCGCTGGCAGCAATACCGGCCTGCGCCAGCGCATGGCGGATGGTTTGCACCCGCGCAATTTTGTCTTCGGCTGGCGCGGTAAAATCAAAGGCATCCGAGAAATTGCCGTAACCCAGGATCTCACCGAGAATGTTTGCGCCGCGCGCAAGGGCAGATTCCCGTTCTTCCAGACACAGCACCGCCGCACCTTCGCTGAGCACAAAACCGTTGCGATGCAGGCTGAACGGGCAACAGGCGCGGGTGATTTCTTCCTGTTCACTGGCCAGCGCGCCCAGCACGTCAATATTCCATACCGCCGAATCAGAGCGCAGAGATTCTCCCGCGCCCGCCAGCATCATGCTGGCCCGGCCATTGCGGATCAGTTCGAACGCATCGCCGACCGCGATGGTTCCGGTCGCACAGGCCGCGACCGGCGTGTTCTGATAGCCACGCAGCCCCCACAGCAGACTCACAGCCGCCGTGGCGGAATTCGGCATGGAGAAAAAGCAGCCAAAAGGAGATCCCATACCGGTACGCAGATAGTCTTCGTAATGCAGCTGGGTTTCATCCTGCCCCGCCCAGCCGGTACCCATAATGACGCCGCAGTCGCGCAAATCGTAATGTTGCTCCGGCTTGTCATCGCCAAACGCCATCTGCATGGCTTCCCGCGCAGAGGCCAGCGTCAGCCGGGCATAACGCGGCAGGCGGCGACGGATTGCCGCGGGCACGCCTTTGAGCGAAGGTTCATGATCAATCAGGCCATAAAAACGCGATTTAATCCCGGCAGCTGATTTGTCGCAGTAGCGGTAGCCGGGGGTGTAATCCATGATCGCGGCCCAGCTTTCGGCGGAGTTCAGCCCCAGCGGGGTCACCGCACCGTAACCGGTCACGACCACCCGACGCGGCGTGTCTGCCGTCTGTAAAACATCCTTTTGCATGCTTTATCCTTGTTGACTCAATGTGTTGTCTTCCCCGCCACCCAGCGCCAGCCAGAGTTTCATCGTGGAATACAGGTAGTTATATTGCGTGGTGACCAGCGTGTTCTGGCTGTCGAGCAAGGTGTTCTGCGCGTCGAGCAGCGTCTGATACACCACCGAACCGTGGCGATACTGGCTTTCCACCAGTGCCAGCCGCTGCTGACTTAATGCCAGATCTTGCAGCTGTCGCTGTTTTTCCTGCTGATAGGTCAGGCGCTGCGACATGGCATTGTCGATATCCTGCAACGCGCTGTACGACGCGCTGCGGAACTGAATCGCCGCGGTTTGCACATCCAGGCCAGATTGTTCAACGGTCAGCCGCACTTTGTTCCATTCGATAAACGGCAGGTCGAGCGCAGATCCGAGCGTTCTGGCCGGATTGCTGAACCATTGCTGAAACACAGAAGCCCCGGCATTCAGCGACGCATTCAGCGTCAGCGACGGATAAAAGCTCAGCCGTGCAACGTCCGAACCGGCCAGCGCCGCACGCAGATTCAGTTCAGCCGACTGCACGTCCGGCCTTCTGGCGATCACTTCAAGCGGTAAACGCTGCGCCACCGGCACGCTCTGATGAATATCCAGCGACTGACGCTCGGCAGGGTATTGCCCCGGCGGGCGGCTGAGTAAAATCGCCAGTGCATTACGGTTTTCATCGCGCTGTTGATACAAATCTCGCAGGTTGTTTTCGCGGCTCAGCACCGTTTGCTGTGCCTGCAAATAATCCAGCTGACCGAGGTCACCGGCTTTCCAGCGTGACGTCACCATCACCAGGGTTTCCCGGGCAATCCCCAGACTTTGCTGCAAATTACTGATCTGCTGATTCAGGCTGGCAATCTGCCAGTAAAGCTGTGAGGTAGTGCCAATGAGCGTCAGCGCGGTGGCCTGCAAATCCTGCTGCGAGGCTTTTGCCAGCCAGTCGGACTGCTCACGGGTACGCGCCAGTTTCCCCCACAAATCCAGCTCATAAGAGGCCGACAGTGAGTTTGTGTAACTTTCGACCGGCGTGGTCTCGCGGCGCATATTTTTGGTGTTGCTGGCCGATGCACTGGCGGAAAAATCAGGGGTCAGATTCAGGTCTGAGAGTCCCGCCGTCAGCAGCGCCTGCCGCAGTTTTATGCCCGCCAGCGCCAGATCGTTATTGCTTTGCAACGCGGAAACAATCAGCCGTGACAGCTGCGGGTCATCAAAGTTATCCCACCAGTGCGGGGAAAATTTCGCCACGCCTTCGCCGGTATCCTGCACGCGCCAGGTTTGCGGAACTGAGAGCATCGGCCGCTGGTATTCGCTTTTCAGCGCCTGACCACAGCCGGTCATCAGTAACGTCATCACCGCCATTGAGAGTAAATTCAGTTTGTTCATTCGCGTGCCAGCGCCTCTGTCGGATGCAAACGCGCGGCGTTACGTGCCGGGAAAAAGCCGAAGCCGAGCCCGATAAGCGCCGAGAAACCGCAGGCTAAAAGGATCGGCGGCCAGGTGAAAATCATGGTGAATTCCTGCGTAACCTGAGAAAAAATCAGCCCTGCCACGCCGGATCCGACAATGCCGATCAGACCACCGAGGGTACAAATCACCACCGCCTCAATCAGGAACTGACGCATGATGTCCGCCGGACGTGCGCCAACCGACAGACGAATGCCAATCTCGTGCGTTCTTTCTGTCACCGACACCAGCATGATGTTCATCACGCCCACACCGCCCACCAGCAGTGAAATCCCGGCAATCGCGGTGATCAGCAGCGTCATGGATTCCGATGTTTTACGGATGGTTTTCGTCAGCTGGTCGTTGGTCATGGTAAAGAAATCGCGTTTGCCATGCGACGCATCCAGCAGTTGCTCAACGTTACGCTGGGCGACATCCGTCGGATAACCGTCGGCAATGCGCAGGGTGATGGATTGCAGCGGCGTATCCCCCGACATGCGCTCCAGTAAGGAGGTGTAAGGGATCCACGCGCCGAGCTGCTCGCCGATATACTTCGGCCCTTTTTTATCCGCCACGCCGATCACCCGGTAAGGCACGCCGGAAAGCTGGATAATTTCGCCCAGTGGATCCTGTCCGGGAAACAGCGTACTGCGCACATTCGGGTCGATAATCACTACCGGTTCGCGGTCGTCGAGATCGCGCGGCGTAAAACGGTTTCCGGCAATAAAGTTAAGCCCCTGTACGCGAAAGAATCCGTTACTGACGCCCGACAACGACACCAGCACCTGCTTACCGCCACGGATCGCCATCACAGTTTTGCTCACTACCGGCGACAGGCTGTCGATGTACGGCTGTCTGCCGAGCAAATCCACGTCTTCCAGCGTCAGGGAACGTTCAAAATCAGGACGCGGTTTATCCCAGCCCAGACCGGGCTGAATTTCGATGGTGCTGGTACCAAGCTGGCTTATCTGGCTGAGAATGCTCTGCCGTGCGCCCTCGCCCACCGCCATCGAGGACACCACCGAAGAGATGCCGATAATGATGCCGAGCATGGAAAGAAAGGCGCGGATCCGGTGTCCGAGCAGGGAACGCCACGCCATGCGCACCGCTTCTTTCAGACTCTGCCAGAGCGGCGTGCGTCCGGTGGCGGCAATGGCCGGTAATCCCTGAGATTTGCCCTGCTGCATCACCGGATTGATACGATCCGCGACAATCTCGCCGTCGTGGATTTCGACAATACGCTGACACTGTTCGGCGATACTGCGGTCGTGGGTGACGATAATCAGCGTATGCCCGGCCTGATGCAGGCCATGCAAAATCGCCATCAGCTCCTGACCGCTGGTGCTGTCGAGCGCGCCGGTCGGCTCATCTGCGAGGATCACCGGTGCACCGTTCATCAGTGCCCGCGCAATACTGACACGTTGCTGTTGCCCGCCGGAAAGCTGCGCGGGCCGGTAATTCATGCGGTTGCCAAGCCCTAACCGGTTGAGCAAATGTTCCGCCCGCGCCTGACGCGCCGCCGCAGGCATGTCGGTATACAGCGCCGGAATGGTGACGTTTTCGAGGGCGGTGAGATACGGCATCAGGTGATAGCGCTGAAATATAAAGCCCAGATACTGGCTGCGCAATTGCGCCAGCTGTTCGCTGGTCGCCACATGCGCAGGCACATCCATAATGCGCATTTCGCCTTCCGACGGCTTATCCAGACAACCGAGAATGTTCATCAGCGTCGATTTACCCGAACCGGACGCGCCGATAATCGCCAGCATTTCCCCGGCATTGACGCACAGGGAAATATCTTTGAGCACGGTGACGGCAGCGTTGCCCTCACCAAAACGGCGGGAGATATGCGAAAGTTCGATGACCGGAGAATTAGCCATTTGCCGTCTCCGCCTCATTTTGCATCATCACCACGTGCTCACCTTCGCGCAGCCCGTCTTTCACTTCGACAAACTGACGGTCATTGATGCCCGCACGGATCACACGTTGTTCGGTCTTGTCGCCGTTCACTACCTGCACCTGATACCGGTCATCGCCCAGTGGCTGACCCAGTGCCATCACCGGCAGACGCAGCACATTTTTAGCCTGTTCGGTGATGATAAATACCTGCGCGGTCATTGAGGTGCGCAGCAGATGATCGGGATTCGGCACGCTGAACACGCCGTTGTAATAGACGGCAGAAGGTTGCTGAGTCTGGCTGCTGGTGCTTTCATCCTGTAAAGCGTCGTTTGGCGCGTCCTGCAAGGTGCCCATGACGCTCTGATAACGATGTTTGGGATCGGCGACCACGTAAAACCACAGCGGCTGACCAGGATGCACTTTCAGGATATCGGTTTCTGAAATACGGGTTTGCACCGTCATGGTATCGACGTTGGCCAGCACCAGAATGGTTGGCGCAGTCTGCGAGGAGACCACGGTTTGCCCTTCTTTGGTGACGATGCCGAGCACCTGCCCGTCCACCGGTGCCAGGATCCGCGTATAGCCAAGATTGGCTTTCGCCGTTTCCAGCGCCATCTGCGCCTGCACAATCTGCGCTTCATTGACTTTGATCTGCGCTTTCTGGGTATCGACTTTAGCCTGCGCCTGCTCGAGATTACTTTTGGTGCCTGATCCGTCGCGATCCATCTGTAACTGACGTTTCAGCTCCAGCTGATATTGCGTCAGCGTGTACAGCGACGCCTGTTTTTGCGCCACGGCACTGTCGAGTTCCGCTTCGGATTTACGCAGTTCGCTCTGTTGCAGCGTCGGGTCGATTTCGGCCAGTAACTGGCCTTTGGTGACCCGGTCGCCCGCACGGACATACAGTTTTTTCAACTGACCGTTGACCTGCGCACCGACGTTGACCTGCGCGGAAGGTTTGAGGATACCGGTCGCCAGTACGGTTTTTTCGATATCCCCGCGACCTATGGCCTGTGAGACCAGCGGCGCGGCGGTGCCGGACATCATGCTGTGTACGCCGTACGCAGCAGCGACCAGCAGGATCAACACCACAAGGATCAGCGTATAAAATGCCTTGCGGTGTCCCGCGGCGATGTGTCTGATTGAGAAACTCACGCCGGTTCTCCTTGCGGGGTGATAGCGGAAATCACAGCGCCCGTTGTCGCGGCTACGCGGCCATTTCTCATCACACAGACCCGGTCAAACAAGGCCAGGGCGGTTTCGCTGTGCGTTACGGTGATCAGGGTTTTTCCGTATTCACGGCAATGGCTGATCAGGGCTTGCATCACCTGCTGCGCCGTCTCTTCATCGAGATTGGCCGTCGGCTCATCCAGTACCATCACCGGACAATCGCTGTACATCGCACGTGCCAGCATCAGACGCTGACGTTGCCCCAGCGACAGCGCGGGATGGCTTTCGCGGATCAGCGCGTTTTGTTTGCCTGGCAGACGGTCGATCACCTCCGTCAGGTTCAGTCCGCGCAGCGACTTATCGATACGCAACTGCTTCTGCGCGTCGTGTTCACGATCAAACAGCGTGATGTTTTGCAGAACGCTGGTATTGAACAGGATGTCCTCCTGGCTTTGCAGGAAGAATAGCTTCTGTGCCTGACGGCTGCTGACCGGCTGTCCATCGGCCAGGATTTCTCCGCCCTGAGGTTCGATAAGTCCGGTAATGACTTTCAGCAGCGTACTTTTCCCCGCGCCCGACTCACCGACAATCGCCAGTGTTTCGCCATGACGCACCGTCACCGACACGTGATCCAGCACCGGTTTACCGGGATCGTAAGCAAACTGAAGTTCCCGGTAGCTGAGCTCCTGGCTGAAACGGACAGGCGGCAGTAAGTCACCGGCGGCCTCTTCCCTGACCGGCGGGAACAGATCGGCGGCGCGGGTATCAATCACGTGCAGCTGATTCTTTTGCAGCACAGAGAAGAAAATCTGCGTGATGTAAGCGGTAAAAATCTGACGCACAAAGCTGTAGGCAAAGAATTCACCCAGTGAAATCCGGTTATCTTTCAGCAACGGCAGCGCCAGCAGCATAAAGAACACCATCTCGAGGCTGCCAATCAGCTGATACAGGCTACTTTTCACCTGCTCGTACACTTTCTGTTTCTGGCGGCAGTCAAACAGCGACAGTGCATATCCGGCGAATGCCGCCTGACGCTGGCTGTTCAGTCCGGCGGATTTGAGCGTGGCGAAACCCTGAATAGTTTCCAGCAGGAAGTCGCTTTGTTCCGCACTCTTTACCTGAACCTGCTGGGTGTAATAGCGGTCGCGGAAAATCGCCCAGACACTGACCAGCCCCATCAGCGTGACGCCGATGGCGGAAATGCCGGCCAGCAGCGGGCTGATATAGCACATCACCGCCAGCGCAATCACGCCGACGACCCAGTCCACGCGCAGGCCGTTGTCCAGCTCAATTTTTTGCGCCGCCGCCATCTGCCAGTTGGAGAAACGGCTGTAGATTTCACCGGGGCTGCGTTTCTCAAAGAAAGAGAGCGTGTTGTTCAGCAACCGGGCAAAACCGCTGACGCTTTGCATCACGACAAAACGTTTGATAAACCGCTCGGTTACGCTGCGCACAATAAATGCCAGCAGCGTCGAGACCACGAAGGCCAGCAGGTAATAGAAATACGGGAATTCGGTTTTGCCGCCGGAAGAGAAAACGTTGTTGATTGCCGAGCTGACCATCACCGGCATGATGAACAAGGTCAGTGACACCAGAAATGCCAGCAACATCAGCTTGTAAATGCCGGGGATCGCTGCCGTTTGTTTCAGGCTCATGCATTCGAGTGCGCGGAAACGACGCGTGCGCGGTTGTTTTTCTGCCGGTTGCGCAGTGCGCGGCGCCTCCTGATCGAGCACCACCGCGTAACCACTGATTTCAGATCTGAGCGCGGCAACCGGCAGAAGCTGTTCGCCAATCGCCGGATTCATCACGCAGACATAGCTCCCCTGACGATAGGCCAGCAGGACATAGTGACTGGCACCGTAGTGCAAAATGGCGGGTAAAGGCAGTTCTGCCAGCTCATCGAAATCAAACGCCACCGGATACGCCGGGATCGCCAGCTCAGATAAGATGTCGCACAGGGTCGACAGCGCGGTGCCGTGGGACGATGTCGGGAAACGTTCGCGTAACACGTCCAGCGGCGCGCTGATGCCCTGAGTTTCCGCCAGCATAGAAACACAGGCCAGCGCGCACTCGTTCGTTTCTGCCTGATAAACCAGCTTAGGAATAATATTATCCATAATCGATACCTTAAAACGCCCTGTTCTTTTCAGTAATATCGCTGCGCTGTTGCGGATGGGTTTTCACTCATTAATAAAAAATAACGAATGTGAATGCCACAGCATCCAGTCGGTTGAGTGTTCACGAATACTTTGTTCAATAATACGCGGCATTTTTTCTTTTAATTCTTTTGCACTGACCGGGTCATGAATAACGATATTCAGCCCCTTGTCATAATAAAGATGATAAAAAATTACCTTCGCAGACATCATTCGTGCCAGGCGGATAATACCGCTGTGTAAACTGGCGGGACGACCAAATATCCGGCAGGATAATTTTTCTGCTTTGTCTTTACTGGCGAACTGCGTGAAATCAGGCGTGATATCCGGGAATAAAATAATATTCCGCTGGTTATCGGCGGCCTCCATGACCGACGTCATCAGATTCCCGGCAATATTTTTATTATCTTCATGTATCGAACAATAGGTCAGATCGACGCCACCCAGTTGCCGTTCTGCTGCGGAATGCGCATCCGCGCTGCGCGAGGTTATGACCGTTGCTTTACCCGGAAACGCCGCGGCACCGACCATGGTACTGAGTACGTCCGACACCATGTGTAATGGCGCGAGGATCACCGGCTGACCGGCGCGTTGCAGCGGCTCGACCACCGCATTGAGCCGGGCCGAACAGTCGGCCAGGTCACGTAATGCACGGCGATTCTGTCCGTAGGTCACCGCCTGAATCAGCAGCTGTCGCCGCTGGGTCAGCCAGATATAATCAAATTTCTTATTGTCATTCATCAGACACTGACGGTTAGACTGCGCGACCGCCGCCCGTAATTTCACATCGCGGCCTGTCAGCCCTAAAAAGCGGCTGACGTGGGAAAAAGCAAAAATAACGCGATAATGCATGTGCCGGAATAATAAACAATGCGCCCTGTAGCCAGTAAGCCGGAGTTTATACAAAAACCACTGACATCTGACGGTGAGGTTTTTCCAAAACAGCGCGCACCACAGGGCAACGAATTTCATTATTTCTCCGGCGCCTGATCATTCTTCAAAATAGAGAGTAATTTGTCAGAGAATGACGGGAAATCACGATCCTGAATCGCTACCCATTTTTTGCCCACAATAAAGGTCGGCGTAGCATTAATGTCGTAATACTGTGAAACGCGGGTCATATAATCGAGCAGGTCTTTGACTTCTGCCGACTGACTGACTTTATGGTATTCATCTACATCAATTTTATTCTCTGCCAGCCACGCATCTCGTTTTGCAGGATCACCCAAATCGATGTGATTTTTCATGACCGCGTCATAGGCGCTCTCACGGTGGGCTTCTTCAATGCCCATCACCTGCAATGTGGCAAATACCGGTGCAAAGCGCGCCAGTCCGCCCTGATTATCCAGGCTGAAATGCAGGCGAACCAGTTTCTTACCCGCTGGCATACGTTTTTCCAGCGCCTCAACATTCTTTTCGTTTAATGCACAGTAATGACAACCGTATGAGAAGATTTCAATAATATCCTCACCATCCGTAATCGGACTTTTGGCTAATTTATCCGCCGACAGCGACGTCAGAAACTGTTGTCCGTCATCGCTGGTTTGGTTGCGCACAAGGTAATGGATCCAGGCTGTCGTAATCAGCGCTGAAATAACCGCGACAAAAACGGTATACGCCAGAATGGGCAGAATTCTTTTTTTCATGGGAGGCTTTTCATCCTGAAATAATAATACGCGACGCTCACCGGGGAAATATCAGGCGGGCGTTGTATATGAAATACAACGCCCTGTCAGAAAAACAGTGAAACTATTTATTCTGATTTAATAAGAAACGGATGTTTCTCAGCCTACGTTACCGCAGTTGATGATTGCTGCAGCGGTGAAGGTTTTAGTCACAACGCCATTTTTGTCAGTACAGGTTTTCACTGCGTTACAAACAGTTGCATCACCCACCAGGTTTAATTCAAAGCTGTTTACGCAAGTCGTGGTACCGCCAACAATTGCGCTTGCTTCATTCATGTTGATCTTTTTCATCTGTGATATCCTTATTTAGTTAGAATTAATATAACAATAGTCTGGAGATATTATTCACTGACCTGTTTCCAGTGACTCCCCGCACAGAGAAAGCATGATAAAAACATGTCCCCTGCACTCCGAAATAATCCCCTTGAATATAAACATTCAGGCTTTCATTATCGGATGCGGCGCATTGTAGCGGCGGTTTTTTAATTGGGCAATACACCTGAAATGACATGAAGCGAGCAAAATCAACCGTTCTATTACACAGGTCGCAGGAGTTTTCTGATATAAAATTAAGATAAAGCGCACCGGATAAATTCAGCCGTGCCCGATGCCAGATCTGCCTGATTTATGATGCAGGATATTTCTCAGATAATATTAAGAATAGCGGATCCTGAGACGGCAAAATTTTTTAAAAATAATTTGAGGGAAACGTTATGCAAAGCGTTTGCGGGGACACAGGGAGGAAAAACGCAGGAAATGAAGCCAACATCCCATCCGCTCCCTGTCACAGAAAACGGATGGGTACAACACGTTCTTCATCAGAAACCTAATGAATCCAGCAGATCATCAACCTGTTCTTGCGAGGCCACCACGCCGACACCGTTAGCGTCGAGTTGCGGGCCGTTCAGCAGGCTGTCAGTTTCGCGTTTCTGCTTAACCTGCTGTTCTGGAATATTTTCCATCAGCACCATCAACAGCTGATTTTCAATTTCCTGAACCACGGTCATCATGCGTTTGATTACCTGACCGGTCAGATCCTGGAAGTCCTGCGCCATCATGATTTCCATCAGCTGAGCATTGGTAAAGCTGGTGTGCTCAGGGATCTCTTTCAGGTAGCTGCGGGTGTCTGTCACCAGCTCGCGTGCATCCGATAATTCAATCGGATTCTCAAACCATTCATCCCAGCGCTTATCAAGTTTCTTCGCGGCAGATTCAAGTTTGTTCTGACGAGGTTGCGCGGCTTCCACACAGTTCAGGGCACGTTCGGCGGCCTGCGCTGTCATGGTGACCACATAATCGAGACGATCGCGTGCATCCGGGATCGCTTCAGCTGCCTGAGCAATGGCCTGATCCAGGCCAAGTTCACGCATACTGTCACGCAACATACGGGTCAGTTGCCCAATGCGGGCGATAATATCGCCCGCGGTTGCTGCATCATTTGCAGGCATTGGTATCTCTGCCATAGGTGTGCTCCTACATGCCCAGTTTTTCGAATATTTTGCCCAGCTTTTCTTCCAGCGTGGCGGCGGTAAATGGTTTCACGACATAACCACTGGCACCGGCCTGCGCGGCGGCAACGATGTTTTCTTTCTTCGCTTCTGCCGTCACCATCAGCACCGGCAATTTAGCCAGCGCGCCATCTGCACGGATGGTTTTGAGCAGATCCAGACCATCCATGTTTGGCATGTTCCAGTCGGATACCACGAAGTCAAAACCGCCAGCACGCAGTTTGTTCAGCGCATCAACGCCGTCTTCCGCTTCTTCAACGTTGTTGAAGCCCAGCTCTTTCAGCAGGTTACGCACGATACGACGCATGGTAGAGAAGTCGTCTACTACCAGGAATCTCAGATTTGGATCGGCCATGTTTTATCTACTCCTAAGGTTTGCTACCCAGCACAAGGCTGAAAAATTAAATACGTAATGCCTGACCGGCTGATATTTGTGCCAGCATCCGCTGACTGATTTGGCTGAGATCCACCACTTCGTTTACGCCGCCGGTGGCGATAGCCTCGCGAGGCATACCGAAAACCACACAGCTGGCTTCGTTTTGTGCAAGGGTGTAAGCCCCTGCGCGGTGCATCTCGAGCATGCCGGCTGCGCCGTCATTGCCCATTCCCGTCAGGATCACCCCGACGGCATTGCGTCCGGCGAACTGCGCCACCGAACGGAATAACACGTCAACCGACGGCCGATGGCGGTTCACTGCCGGACCGTCGTTCAACTTAACCTGATAGTTGGCGCCACTGCGCGCCAGTTCCATATGCCGGTCGCCCGGCGCGATATAGGCGTGCCCCGGCAAAACGCGTTCGCCGTCTTCGGCCTCTTTCACGGTGATCTGACACAGCTTGTTCAGACGTTCCGCAAACGAGCGGGTAAAACCCGGTGGCATATGTTGTGTAATCATCAGCGCCGGACAGGTCGGCGGCAGCGGTTGCAGCACGTGGCGGATAGCCTCGGTGCCACCGGTCGATGACCCAATCGCAATCAGCTTTTCACTGCTCAGCAACGGCGTATGGCTGAGAATGCGCGGCTGTTCGGTATTGACGCTTTTATTCAGACGCGCTTTTGACGCGGTACGAATTTTATCGGCAATCATTTCGCTGTAAGCCAGCATGCCTTCGCGGATCCCCAGCTGCGGTTTGGTGACGAAATCAATCGCCCCCAGCTCCAGCGCACGCAGGGTGATTTCCGAGCCTTTACCGGTCAGCGACGACACCATGACCACCGGCATCGGGCGCAGGCGCATCAGCTTTTCCAGAAAATCCAGTCCGTCCATACGCGGCATTTCAACATCCAGCGTCAGTACGTCAGGGTTGAATTTTTTGATGAGATCACGCGCCACCAGCGGATCCGGCGCAGTCGCCACCATTTCCATATCCGGATGGCTGTTAATGATTTCAGTCATCAGCTGACGCATTAACGCCGAATCATCGACGCTCAACACTCTGATTTTATTCATTACCTCTCCTTGGCGAGGCCGTAGACGGTCTGACCGCGCAAATAAAATTCCCGGCTGATTTGGCTGAAGTTCTCGGAGTGTCCGGCAAACATCAGACCACCCGGTTTAAGTAACGGAACAAACCGGCGTAAAATTTTCTCCTGTGTTTCTTTATCGAAATAAATCATCACATTACGGCAGAAAATCGCATCAAAAGGACCGTTAAGCTGCCACTGGTTCGCCAGCAAATTCAGTTGCTGGAAAGCCACCATCTGCGCCAGCTCGGGACGCACACGCACCAGGCCGCTGTGAGGGCCGGTGCCTTTGAGGAAAAATTTCTGTAACTGCTGCGGGCTGAGCGTGCGCAACTCTTCCAGCCGGTAAACGCCCGCCGTAGCTTTTTCCAGCACCTGCGTATCAATGTCACTGGCCTGAATACGGCAGCTCGCCATGCGCGGACCCAGCGCTTCACTGAGCGTCATGGCGATGGAATACGGCTCTTCACCTGTCGACGCCGCCGTGCTCCACACACTGTAATTATTCGGGCGTGAACGGGCATGCTCCGCCAGGATCGGGAAGTGGTGTGCTTCACGGAAAAACGCCGTCAGGTTGGTGGTCAGTGCGTTAATAAACGCCTGCCATTCCGGGCTGTTGCTGTCGTTTTCCAGCAACGCCATATAACTGCCAAAGTCGTTCAGCCCGAGGATACGCAACCGCCGGACCAGGCGGTTGTAGACCATTTCGCGTTTATGGTCTGCCAGCACAATTCCTGCACGTTGATAGATAAGTTCACTTATCCGGCGAAAATGGGTATCTGACAGCGGTAAACGCTGGATCATCTGTGCCATGATCGAAGTGTTATCAGCACTCATTGGCGAGCCTGGTTGATTCATGGTGCAGCTCCATTAAAGGGACAGGTGGTGTAACGGGTACCCAATTCACTCTTCATCCGCTGACTGTTCATCCGCGACTTTTCATCAGATGGCCTTATCAGAAGGTTTCCCAGTTATCCGCAGAACCTGCTCGCGCGGGCGCCGCAATCAAAGCGGGTTGCGCCACCTGACGTGGTGTAAAGCCCTGCGCCGGACCGTTGTGGCGCGGCTGAGCACTCCCGGCAGAGGCAAGACGGAACACCGAGACCGCGCGGGTCAGGTTTTCAGACTCCGCTTCCAGCGTATGCGTGGAAGAAGCGGCCTGCTGAACCAGCGTGGCGTTCTGCTGCGTCACCTGATCCATCTGCGTGACGGCTATAGAAACCTGTTCGATGCCGCGACTTTGCTCGTCAGAGGCTGAGGCGATTTCGCCCATGATGTCGGTCACGCGGGTCACGGCGCGAACGATGTCATCCATGGTGTTACCGGCGGATTCCACCAGCACGGAACCCTGGCTGACGCGGCTGACAGATTCATCAATCAGCGCTTTGATTTCTTTCGCGGCCTGTGCGCTGCGCTGCGCGAGGCTGCGCACTTCACCGGCTACCACCGCAAATCCGCGACCCTGCTCACCGGCACGGGCGGCTTCAACGGCGGCGTTCAGCGCCAGAATGTTGGTCTGGAACGCAATGCCATCAATCACGCTGGTAATGGCACTGATTTTTTTCGAGCTGCCCGCGATGTCATTCATGGTCTTCACCACATTGCCGGTCAGTTCACCGCCTTTTTCTGCGGTATTCGAGGCATCACGCGCCAGCTGTGTCGCCTGACGGGCATTCTCGGCGTTCTGCTTCACGGTGGCGGTCAGCTGTTCCATACTGGCGGCCGTTTCTTCCAGCGCAGAGGCTTGTTGTTCGGTACGCGAAGACAAATCGGTATTGCCCGCAGCGATGCCTTTCAGGCCAGCGAACATGGTGTCAGCGCCGTGGCGTACGGTACGCACCGTTTCTGCCAGCGAGGTCTGCATCTGTTGCAGACTTTCGAGCATCACTTTGATTTCGTAGCGCCCTTCCGCCACGATCGGCGCAGAAATATCGCCGGAACCGATACGGTCAAAATGGGCACGCATAGTGGTCAGCGGACGGAACAGGATCCGGCGGGTAACGACCAGCGCCAGTGCGGTCAGCGCCAGCAACAACAGGGTGATCACCGTGGTGTTGATCATCACGCTCTGATAAGACGCCGCAGTCTGGGTCTGTGCCTGCTGGAAACGGCCACTGACATAGGCGACATAATTGCCAACTTCCTGCTGGAACTGATCCTGATATTTTTGCGTCGGACTGGCGAGAAACGCCTCCATGTCACCGCGCGATAACGAATCAATCAGCACCTGCAACATGCCGTGCAGTGCTTCGTAGCTGGCTTTGTTAACGGTGGTCAGCTCGGAAGCCTTTTCGGTTCTGCGTGGCAGAGCCAGGAAAGCAGCGTAAGAATCTTCAGCACTTTTCAGGCTGTTTTTCGCGTCAACCATCAGTTGCGTCACGGTTTCCTGAGGCTGTTTCAGCGCCAGACGCGTGGCCGCGCGGTTCAGTGTGTTGCGGGTTTGCAGCAGATATGACCAGCTCTGGTTCAGCGCGTCACGCTGCTCAGCAGTATTCGATATCTGCTCAAAATTCATTTTATCCGTGTGGGCGGCATAAAGTGATAAGCCACTGCTCACCAGTTGCATCACAAAAAATACGATCAATAACAAAAACATGCAGGTGGACACACGGATGTGCTTAAACATGGATAACCTCGTTAGGTGTCAGCCCTGACCGGCACCTTATTTCTTAATACCCTTGTTATTCAGGTCTGCAGAGTCGTTGGCTGCACTGAGTCCCCGAATCACTTACTGAAGTAAGCTCCTCGGGGTTTCCTCGTTTGCCGCCTTTCTGCAAACCTGACTAGTTTGGGTAGCGATGTTGATGTACGTGCTTAGAAGGTTTCCCAGTTCTCAGTTAAATCTGTACTTTGTGCTCCACCTTTTCCGGCTTTAGAACCTGAAAGGTTCGGAGTCAACAAAGGCAGCCTTGCCGAAGAGGCCGGGTTCTGGCGCACGTTGTTATTTGTGGTCTGACTCAGCGTAAACACGGCCACAGATTGCGTCAGCAGGCTGGCCTGCTCTTCCAGTGCCGCCGAAGCGGAAGCGGATTCTTCAACCAGTGAGGCGTTCTGCTGCGTCACCCGATCCATTTCAGTAATAGCTTGTGCGACCTGCTCGATCCCGCGGCTCTGTTCATCAGATGCCGAGGTAATTTCGCCCATAATGTCAGTCACACGTGTGACGGCATTCACCATGTCATTCATGGTTTCGCCGGCACTTTCTGCCAGTACTGAACCGGTATTAATGCGGCTGACAGAATCGTCAATCAGCCCTTTAATTTCTTTTGCTGCCTGCGCGCTGCGTTGCGCCAGGGTTCGCACTTCACCTGCCACAACCGCAAATCCACGTCCCTGCTCACCTGCACGGGCGGCTTCAACCGCGGCGTTCAGTGCCAGAATGTTGGTCTGGAAGGCAATTCCGTCGATCACACCGGTGATGTCGGTGATTTTCTTCGAGCTGCTGGCGATGTCATTCATGGTATCAACCACGTTTGCCACCACTTTGCCGCCCTTCTGCGCGGTTTCTGACGCGCTCAGTGCCAGCTGGCTGGCCTGACGGGCGTTTTCGGCGTTCTGTTTCACGGTCGCGGTCAGCTGTTCCATGCTGGCGGCCGTTTCTTCCAGCGCCGATGCCTGTTCTTCGGTACGGGAAGATAAATCACTGTTACCCGCCGAAATTTCGCTCGCGCCGCTGTAAATAGCATCAGCACCGTGACGCACGCCGGTAACCGTGCGGATCAGTTCGTCCTGCATGTACCTGAGACTATCGGCAAGCTGGCCGATTTCATTACGGCTTTTCACGACTATTTCATGCGTGAGATCACCGGTCGCAATTTTGCGGATGGTCTCAACGATATTTTTCAGAGGATGGATCAGGATCCGCTGCACGCCGGTCCAGGCCAGAATGATGAAGACCAGCAAGACAATCAGGACAGAACCGAGCATCCACATCGCGTGTTTGAAGGAGTTTTCACTCACTTTCACCGCGTCGTTGTACAGGTGATCGTTCTGGTCGATATAGGTCACGAACGCTTTTTCGAAGTTGTCCTGATACTGCTGTGTAGGCTGTTCGAAGAAGTCGTTGATGCGGCCAAGACCAATCAGCTCAATCAGTTCAGAAAGCGCATCATGCAGAACCTGATACTGCTTTTTGGCATCGGCGGCGAACTGCGGATTCTGGCTCGCATCCACCGGGATTTTTTGATAGTTGGCGAAATGCTGATCGGCGATTTGCAGATCTTTCGTCGCCGTATCAATCAGCTCTTTCACCGTGGCACCGCTGCCCATCTGGTTAGCGTCGAGCATGAAACGGATACCCGCCCGGTTGAGCGTGTTACGGGTCTGCAGCAGATAAATCCAGCTGGCGTTAAATTCTGCCTGCTGTAAGCGGATCTGCTGAGACGTGGTGAAGTTGTCTTTGTCTGTCTTCAACGATTTAAAGAACAGGCCACCGGATACCAACTGTAAAGCACCGAAGACCACCAGTAAGATCACGATCCCCGTGACCACTTTCATACGGTTAAACATGTTGTTCCTTTTTAAATTGAATTTATCTTTAATAGTTATCGGCAGAAAGTGAGGGAACTTTATGTGATGAGGATCGGATTTTTTCGGGGAGACGCGAGGGGTCAGGCAACAGTGGCGACAAAACTCTTCAACAGCGCGATGCGTTGAGCGTCAGGGTTGACCAGCAGATCGTTATGGATGGTCAGCACCACGCCTTTGAGTAATTCGGTGGTGTTGTCGATTTGGGACAGATTTTTGAGTTTTTCGATATCATTGCCGATTTCGCGCCCTTTCAGGGAAAGACGCTTATTCGCCAGACCGGTCGCCAGTTCGGACGTCAGCATAGTCACCAGACGCATTGCGCCTTGCGGACTGGAAGCCAGATGATGGATATAATATTTAAGCAGTAACGGCACGAAATCAGGGGTTGCCCCCAATTCCGCACTCGCCATGTTCAGCAGATCAATCATGTGCGCAGGCACACGGCTTTCCACTGCTTTGCGTTGTATCTGCAACTGCTTTTTGATAGCCGGCACAGACTGATAAGGGATCACCGCGACGTTGTCGCAGGTTTTACACACGCCCGCGATGATATTTTTCACCATACCGCTGCCGTCATCGAACGGTACATCGCGCAGCTGAAAACTCACCGTGCGGAAAGCCTCACAGACGTTACACACCGCCTTTTTCTCGTCTCCGACTTTATAAATAATCATATTCTTCCTTAATGATGAACGCTGATAAAAACACTGGTAGGCTCTGTAAAGTACCACTTGATGTACCAGGGTATTCCGGCACTACTGACAGTGACGATATGGACATCAATACTGCTGTCAAAATGGTAGGGCCGAATCTGATAATTATCTCCAGATGCCCTGCCGATTAAGGCAGCCACTTCATAGGGCGAGATGTCGCCCGTACTCAACAAATTCTTAAGCTGAATCCCGCGTCGTGCCTCAAACTCAATATTTCCATTCTTTAAACATTCGATCACCTTCCATTTGATCTCTCTGAAACTCATGTGGCCTCAATGTACGCCAGTTGTCGTACTTAATCAAATTATCATTTGGCTTCCCGTTTGTTTTCGTTAAGCCCCGTCCCGCAGGGCTATAACGCCATAAGCAGTAAAATGATGCGCAAGAAAAATGATTATTTTTCAGGCAAATGGAAGAGGTTACGCAAAACAGCGCGACACATTCTGCAACGCTGATTTTTAAAGTCAGTACGGCTCGCACGTTACCGTTTTACCCCGACCCTTATCGTTAAAGAGCAAATAACTCATCAGCGCCAGGATCCACACACCCGCCGCGCCATAGATCAGAATGACGGCAAAGCCATCCGTCAGCGCCTGAGCAATCTGCGCAGTTTGTAATCCTTCAACCACCGATCCGCCTGCGATACGTTCTGCCAGTGAAGACAAATCTCCCGCTGCCGGCATAACTTTTTTCAGGCTGGCGGCAATTCCTGCCACCAGCAGACTTCCCATCAGGGCAATGTTGACAGCCAGCGTGATCAGCCGCGCACTGATATCAATACCCGACGCCATTCCCGCACGGTTCGCTGCGACGGAACCGGTAGTAGTGTTCGTGACCGGCGTATTGGTCAGCCCGAGCGCCATGCCAGCCAGCAGTGCGCCCGGCAATAAACTCAGATGATGAACGACGGCGATTTGCATCAGGATAAAGCCCGCGCCGATGGTGAATAACCCGAACGGGATAAGGCGGGACGCGCCAAAACGTGCGGTCAGTTTTTCACCGACCGGTGGCATCAGCAACGTGGGCAACGTGTAGGCCAGCAATGCCAGACCGGTCGTGACGCTGTCATAACCCAGGCCGCTCTGGTAATACACCGGCAGATAAATCATCAGTGGCCAGAAGCTGAAATTCATGCCCACTGAGCCCATCAGCGCACCGGAAAATGCGCGGACGCGGAATACCGAGAAATCAAACATCGGATGCGGATGACGTTTTTCAATCCAGATAAACATCGCCGCACTGAGGGCGGTTACCAGCAGAACGGTACGCGCGATGACGCTGCCCCAGTCCAGGCTGCTGCCCTGAGTAATGAGAAACGTTGCGCCCATGACCGTGACCGACAGCGTGATCAATCCGCCGAGATCCAATTTTTTGGCCTGTCCGTCACGGGATTCCACCACGTTTTTCTGCGCCAGAATCAGGGTCAATATGGCGATAAAGACATGAACCAGAAACACCCAGCGCCAGTTAAGCCACGCGACCAGCATGCCGCCTATGATCGGGCCAAATCCCAGCCCGAAACCAAACGTAATCCCCCATGCGGCGAATGCCTGACTGCGCGCTTTTCCTTGCGGAAATTGCGAAGACAAAATCGCAATCAGACACGTCAGCATTGCGCCACCGCTCAGTCCCTGTGCGAAACGCGCGGCGATAAGCCATTGCGAACTTGTGGCAAGACCACACATCAGCGAAGTCAGCCCGAAGGCGATAATACTGATAATAAAAACCCGTTTCCGTCCATAGCGGTCCGCCAGCGTACCGGTCGCCATCAGCACCGTGGTACAGGCCAGCGTATAGGCGTTCATGATCCACTGAAGTTCGCGGAAGCTGGCATGAAGTTCCTGTTCAAGTACCGGTGATAAAACGGGAACGCTGGAAATCTCCAGCCCGGACATCAGTGCAGCAAGGCAGACGGCCATCAGCGCCAGTGTGTTCTTCATGCTTAAATCCTGCGATGAGTTAAAGACACACAGCATGAAAGATTGGCGGCACAGTAGAAATCAGCCCGTGTGCCATGTATCGTCAAGATTATGCCAACCTGATGGTTTTCCCTGTATGCAAAAAGCTGCTCTGACACTGATGTCTTCCCCGCGCAACCCCGCTCCACGTAACCGGCGGCTGGTGCTGCTGGCCTATGAATGTCTGTGTACCTTCGAATTCGGCACTGCCGTCGAAGCCTTTGGCCGCGCCGATGAAATCACCGGCGAGCCGTTGTACGACTTAGCCGTCGCATCGGTCGAGGAAGGGACGTTCGGCGCACAAGGCGGCGTGCGGCTGGTGGTCGATGGCGGGCTGGAACTGCTGGAAGATGCCGGAACGATTGTGATCCCCGGCTGGCGAAGCATCCACGAACCGGCCTCTGACCGGCTGATTGCGGCGCTGCAAAAAGCGCACAGCAACGGCACGCGGATTGTATCGATCTGCGCGGGCAGTTTCGTGCTCGGCGCTGCCGGTTTACTGGACGGCAAACGCGCCACTGCGCACTGGAACAGCACCGATGTTCTGGCACAAAGATTCCCGAAAGTGCAGGTTGAGCACGGCATGATTTATGTCGATGAAGGCAGTATCATCACCTCTGCCGGTGGTGCGGCGGGCGTCGATTTGTGTCTGCATCTGATCCGCCGCGATTACGGTATTGAAGTGGCGAATCGCACGGCACGCCGGATGGTGACACCGCCATTGCGTGAAGGAAATCAGGCACAGCTGCTCCAGCAACCCGTTCCGAGGCATCCGGCAAAAACGCTCGCCCCGCTGCTTGATGATTTGCGCAGCCATCTCAATACGCCCATGGTGATTGATCAGCTTGCTGCACAAGCCGGAATGAGCCGCCGCACCTTCCTGCGTCGTTTCCATGATGCAACCGGCACCACGCCCGGCGAATGGATGCTGAGCGTACGGCTGGAAAAAGCCTGCGCCCTGCTGGAAAACGGCACACTGAGTATTGACCGCGTCGCCGAACAGGCCGGTTTTGGATCGCCGGAAACGTTGCGTCACCATTTTCGCCAGCGGCTGGGGACGACACCAACACAATGGCGAAAGGGGTTTGTTCAGCGGGATTTGGTGGGTTGAGTTTGGGGGCAGTGGCTGGCTTTACGGCAGTAAATTGTCAGCCCAACCGTGACCCGCATAAATGCGCAGCGTTTATTATTAATATAATGGCTGAATATTATTGATTATCATTCATATTAAAAATGCAACCGGCTAATAACCTTTACTCTCCTTTAATACAACACAGAAAATCCTCAATCCTCACATAGTTCAACCCAGACTAAACCATTTGCTTTAATAACTAATAATAGTGAGTGGTCGGATTTGTAAAAATATAAACAGGCCAGAATATATGATTTCACTTCTTTATTATCAACATGAGTTATCATGAAAAAATTTATTATTTCGGTTCTTGCTGTTACTGCATTGTCAGGCTGTGCTCAACAGACATTCAAGTTAAATGATGGTATTGCAGAGCAACCCGCTCATGTCACCAGACAAGCTTTCTTCGTTAATGGCATTGGACAAGAACATACCATAGACGCAGCAAAAATTTGTGGTAGCGCAAATAAAGTTGTTCGTACTGAAGTTCAGGAATCAGGGATGGATGTATTCCTGCGCATCGTCACTTTAGGAATATACACACCTCGTGAAGCAAGAGTTTATTGCACGAAATAATAACTCCTGATGATTTTTTATAAATGCCTGCTGTCATTAATAATGATGATTAGCAGGCATCTTTAAATCAGATCTTAGTATTAATTAATTTTACAACGCCTGTGGTCTCAGTCATCAGATCGCACCCTCCGGCATTGACCTGCGATCTTGAGCTGCCTGAACGGCAGTGAACTTGCAGTCGAGCTCCACGAGCGGCCGCAGGTCTTTCTAAGCTGCCTATGCGGCAGTGAACGCAGGACCACTTCGGATGGTCTTTCATATGGCTTTCTAAGCTGCCTATGCGGTAGTGAACCATCCCTTGCCACATCCTCAGGTGAGCGGATATTTCTAAGCTGCCTATGCGGCAGCAGCATATATTTATAACAATATTCTTAATATTCAATAGGTAATGATGATTTAATGCTTAGATTTCAATTACTTTATTCATCAAATAAAAGTCATTTATTTCATATACCTAAGAATAGTTTTGGGGAAGACTTTTTCGTTGTTGTTAAGCCCTGCGACTCAAGGTGCATGCCATAGAACCGGTTATTTTTCATGCTATTGTTTTTTCGAATTCCGGCAATGCCGCAATGTAGGAACAGGGAAAGGTAGGCAGGGTTAATCCACAAGCATTAGGACAATGTTCTCATGCCCTACGGAAACCTTTGCAAACCACTTAATTCTAAACTAATGAATGCCGGTAGTTCATGAATTTCTCGGTCATGTCTGTATAATGTGAGCATCATTTAGTGTATTTTTTAAAAACATGTGTAATTTTTATAAAAAATATTTGGAACTATGCATAAGGTAATGTCATGGACAAAAAAGAACAAAATCATACACAAAACGGAGAACAAAACACCTCACTTTGGATTAACTATTTTTTAGAAAAGTTATTACAAAACGAGATTCTTAATCCTCCTTTCGTTGTTAAAGGAGATATTGCCAGTGATTTTTCTTTCCGTTGTAAAACATATCTTAACCTTATAGATGAAGCTGTTAAATTAGATTTTCATGACTGCGGTAGATATCTAAAAACTTTACGGGGCAGAGTAGATAATATTTATTTATGCATTAATGAAACTTTGGAGGAGTTTTTATCAGGAGATATTAAAACAGCATATGATATATTTGATGAAGTCATGTCAAAAGACGCTACGATATCTCATCTCAACCGTATTACCATTTCATTAAACGATATTTGCAATTTGGAAAAAACACTCTATAGAGTGAGGAAATCAGAAACACCCTTGGTTGACCACGATCAAATATTCCATATTCCATTTTCTAAAAGATATCTGGTGAAAGCCCAAAGATATTCGGTTGCAGGTCAACCTTGCTTATATCTTGGTACATCTTTGTATGTTTGCTGGCAAGAAATGGGCAAACCTGACTTTGATAAATTATATATATCATCTTTCATTACAAATGATAATAAATCAAAGATCTTAGATTTCGCCTCACATCACCTATCGCTCCCAATCAAGCATCCAGAGAGTGATGAGGATTTATTTAAAGATAACAGAACCAAAGCTTCATACTTAATATTCTGGCCATTACTGATCGCTTGTAATTATTTAAAAGGAAGAGAAAACACATCATTCGCACCAGAGTATATTATTCCTAATTTATTGATGCAATGGATAGGGCGTCGCGCTAAATCTCCAATAGCAGGAATAGCCTACCATTCAACAAAAATGCCGAAATCCAGGAGTGGTAAATATTCTGTCAATGTCGTCTTACCGCCTAAAGCAACATATAAGCAATCGATTCTTAATGAATTTTGTCCAAAGCTAAGTTCTTACTTCGAGTTTACTACGCCTATTTCTTGGCAAGTACTCAAAACATTAGATTACCAAAATCATTTTGATATTCCAAAAGAGTTACAAAATGCTATAGATTACTTAAGAAGTAAGGAAAAACTTGTTGGAATAGCAAACTTTGAAGAAGACATAATTAAGCTATACCCACTTACAGATTTTTACAAACTTGAACAACTAGTTGATAGATTTTTCAAACATCAGAAAATTGAACAAAAGTTAATTATATAAACTTATATGTTTGGCAATTAAGCGCAAACTGTACAATACAAATCTATACCGACTGGCGTTAATGGGTGATTAAAGACAAATTTTTTTATTCAACTTTGATAATTTAGCGCGAGGGTTCAAATCCCCCCAGCTCCACCAATTTAGATAGGACAGTGGCAGGACAAGCTCATAAAAAACCAGTAACTTATGAGCGGAGTTAAGACCCAGCGCTGACACCATCTAGACAGAAAAGGATACGTAAAAGATACGCGGCTCCTTCTGTTAAGAGAACCTCTGCCACCAGCAGAGGTTTTTTTTCGTTTTAAATGCAGGGCGTATCGTCGAAGACATCGTTTCTCATGTCCAGTATTGCATGTGTGATAACCCCTTCTACCTCAATAGCATCATCCATGAATTCGTCCCCAAACATGATGAAAGTATCTTTATCGATTAGAGATTCAAGCCCACGCCGCAAGATAGACACCAGACACCAGACACCAGACGCCATACACCGAGCTCGCCATCTACCCTGGCAAGCAGCAGGTGACCATCCACTGGCTTAATCGAAGAGTCGATCATCAGCGTTGAACCTGCTTTTATACTTTGCCCTTGATACCGATCGGTAACGTATAGCCGGGAGGATGGTCCGCCATAATGGCAAATCTCATTTAGATTTATGCCGGCTTCAACGTAATCAGCTGCTGGCGATGGAAATCCCATTTCAAAGGCCTCCATTTGGTTTGAAGATAGCGAATGTTCTGGCCTCGCCCTCCTCTGTTGATATGTCATGGAACGTAGTTACCCGCTCCTCTATCCACTGGTTCGCTTCGCGCAGCTCCCAGATCCAGTTTCGCTTTGCCAGTTCTGTCACGAAATCAACTGTGGTGACGGTCCTCCGGCCTTTATCACTGATCTTAATTGCATGTCTAAAGGCAACCTCGATTTCATATCTTCTCGCCATAATCACCCCACAACCACTGTTCATGCATACAGCATGATCATGTGGATTGGGCTGAGTAAAGGCTGATCAGCAACATTTCTTTTATGATACTGATCAGCAAGGGAAGAAATTTATGTGGTAGGTTCTGGCTCTGCAATGGGGAGATCTGGGATTTCAGCCGCAGGCATCTCCATACGAACATCTATCCAAGAATTAGCGGGAACGTCCATTGGCAACCCCTGAATCAGATCAATGTCGCCGGTTTCTTCATTCAATTTATATCGTTTTTTGAAAAGCTTAATAGTCAGTGTGCCGTCCTCTGCCTCTTCCCCTTCGACAATACCAAGCTCTCCGTTACCGGCTGGATCCGCAGGTGCTTTCAAATGCCAACTGTCTTTAGCAAAGCCCAGGCTACCTGTAACTTTATAAAGGCCAATTTCGAAACGTTGGATTTGTATTCCTCGGGCTTCGTGATTAGCAACACCATCCCCGCACCATTCGAATGTGTCTTCATCAATGTCTGGCCGCTTACATTGGTCTTTCGAAAAGACGACCCTCGCTACCGGTGAGGCTGCTGAAAGAACTCCGTTAGAAGCTTTTGTGGTGTTTGTTGTTGGCGTCGTATTAGTGGGTACCGAGCCTTTATCATTAAACTTACGAATATTTCCGACAACCCAAAGCACTTCTGTCTGATTATTTGATTTGATCCAGTGACAGGCCACCGCCGTATTTCTGCGCGCCGTTCTCTTGAGTATTCCCCGTAATGTATTCAGCCCTTCCATGGTTATCGCCGTTTGCCACGTCCGCTCGCCCTTGCGCTCAGCAAACTGATCGATGATCCGCCGCGTTTCAGTCAGCGCTTTTTTATTACATTCGGATACCAGTAATATATTCATGGTTGCTGGCTTATTTCATGTGCAACGTTCTGCACCGTTTCAATCATAATGTCGAGCGCATCCGCACGCTGGAAATTGCTCAGACAACGCTGACGAAATTCCTGCTCATCTTCGCCGTTCATGGCAGCAATAAAAGCCTGTGGCAGGATCAGTGCATCTTTAATTAAGTCGGCGACATCAAATACCAGGCCGCCGCGCCGTGTTTTGCCATGCATGACCGCCAGACCGTGCGGCAGGCCAATAACCCAGACCGCCGTCGCAGCCAGCCCGTACGCCAGATAGTTGCCGTGATCGAGATAACGATTAGCGACGTCAACACCGCCGCCGCGTTTTGCCCGCGTAAAGTCGCCATAGCGCGCTGCCGTCGCGGCCAGCTTATATAAAGCTTTTGTCAGCACGGCTTCCTGCGCCATCAGTTCGCCCGTGTTCTGGCACTGCGACAGGCTTTGCTCAAACCGTTGCAACAGGGATTCTGTACGGGCGGTATCCAGCTGGAAAGCGTCTTCACGTGCCAGCGTTGCGCTTAACCAGTGTTTACGAATTTGCTCACTGCGCACTTTCTGAAACGCCACTGCGGCTGCCAGTCGTTTCTGTTCATCGAACCAAAAGCTAACCCATTGCTGAAGATATTCCGTCGGACGGTATTCACTCTGAGACGTCAGCCAGGAGACATTCACTTCAACTTCATTCGCCGAATAAAGTGGTGTTCCGCCGCCGCCACAGAACCCAACCAGCACACCGGCACGGGCAAATTCGCGCATCGCCGCCTGCGTTACCGACGTCCCGGTTCCCAGCATCACGACAGTGGTATTGGCGATGGGGATATTCCAGTACAGCGACTGTTTCCCTTCTTCCGTGAAATATTCAACCCGCCCGCCATTAACCAACACACGGCAATATTGCAGGTAATAAATATTCGAACGTTTGGAGTGGAGAATCGTTTTTAGCTCTGCAGGCATCAATACGTTAGTCATTTTGAATTCCCTTCAATTTTAATAACGGGATTAAAATAAACCTATTTACGGAAACATCAACGCATTAATATATTCATATTTTGTATGTTCTTAGAGGTGATATTTCCAATTAACATCCCGGGCAATGTATTAGTGGATTAATTAACTTGTTCGATTAAATGTATCTATGACGAGAGAATGGGGATTTTTCTGCCTGTGCGGCAGTTAACTGAATAACAGTCAGACTTCTGACCTTCTCGTTTTTCTAAGCTGCCTGTACGGCAGTGAACCAATTAAAAAGGGCGGGTTAAGGCCTGATGCCATTCTAAGTTACCTGCCCCATCCTGAATGGCGTTGACGCATTTAACTCATGCACTGAGGAAAACGTGATGACTTTCTCCAGTCTATAAAATTTTGTTGGTTATTCAAATCCATGTTTGATAATTTTCTTTGAATAAAAGCATTAATGCTAAGTTTTCCATCCCTTGTTTCAAGTATCTGTGCACAATATATTCGATATGAACATCCAGTAAAACCTAACTCGAAACGAATGACCCGGCGGCGGGTGTCGCCAATAACGAGACTTGCTCCAGCCCCGCCACCAGACCCTCCCAGCAAACTCATACTTGGTATATCCCTGATCGGAAGTTCCCACTCAAAGCCGTTACGTGCGATCCAATGTTTTACATCACGTTCATGAGCATTTTTAAGTGCGGCAGGAAACCCCTTCGTATTCCTTGCAAATGCGTAGCGATACTCTTCCCACCAGGTTTTAAATGTTTGCGATTTTGGGTTTGCTTTGTATAAATCTTTATTATTAGGATTAGTTCCTACGTGGATCCATTTGTCTGTATTAGTATCGAGCTTGTACCAATCTACTGTTTCAATCCATTGTAAATCTGGACAATCAATACCTTCGCCAGAAAATGCGCCCATAGAGCGTGACTGGACTTTCAACTTTGCGACCAGATCAAAGTTATGTCCTATTTTTCCTGAATCTCGTATTGATTTAATGTTGCGTAATTCAAGTTTGTCTACTGTCATTATTGCTTTCATATATCTCCATTATTGAATGCCAGGTGTTTACTCCTGGTGTGCGAGCGGTTGGACAAGTCCGGGGTCACTGCCCGGATGCGTCAGTCTGGTTATAGATAATTTGCGACAGATTCTGTTGCTAAATCAGTCTCTTCGGTAAATGATCCCTCTGAGGTCGCGCAAGTGGCTTTGCCTATGCCCGTACTCCCGTAAATTCAAAAGCTTAATGATATTTCCCTGTGTTTCTAAGCTGCCTGTATGGCAATGAACGGATGATGGCGAACATGTAACACCGGCGGCCCTTTCTAAGCTGCCTGTCCGGCAGTGAACGAGGAGAGCCAACTGCTGTCGCTTCCCCTTGATTTCTAAGCTGTCTGTCCGGCAGTGAACCCATTTCACCATTACTTCTGTTTGAAGTCCTCTTTCTAAGCTGCCTGTCCGGCAGTGATCCGAGCGTGACTTTATAGACGCAGAATTTTAAATTTCTAAGCTGCCTGTCCGGCAGTGAACAGTTGGGTTTTTAGGGTTACGCTTTGAAGTGCAAAAGATTATCCCTGTTTGGGGAGAAATACCCTCTTTTTTTGATGGGTGATTCGGAGATTTAAAATCAATGTGTTAGAGATATCTCAGAAAAGAGGGTTAGCTGAGGATAATTAAGCTAACATTGCCTAAAAAGAGACGAACCGCTACAACACGATTGCCAATGAGAAAGACCGCCTATGGTAAGCAATGAGGACATCATTGACTGGTACAATGAACGCTTTAATCAGCCCCGTTTCTTTTCTAAAAAACGCTGGCCTGTCACTATTAATACAAGTCTTTCTACCGGCGATTATGTGTGGGCGTGTGAAACAGGTGACGACATCATGAAAGAGTATTTTGATAAATTCAAAGTAGATCCCGCTAACTTTGATTTCGAGAAATACTGGCCAGCAGAAGCATCAGGATTTTCAATCTTTGCATTTTGTTCATGTGGCAGTGATTACGAAGAACCTGTCCCTTTAACTCTTCAGATGCTTGCTGATTCCGCACGAGCGGGTAAATGGCTTTTTGACTGACTCAAATCTCTAAAGCCTTCTTCAGACGGTTTTAAATGTTACAGTTATTTTTAGCTCACTAACTGGCAGTGAACAGTGAATTCAGCGTTAGTGCTGATAACGACCTTATCCATAGTTCGTGCTCCTAAATATTCATTTTTAGGCGTAAAATCACATAATGCGCAGGGATTTTAAATAAGAGGGAGTTTATTAAATGGCGTCAGTACCATTATCAAATCCGGGTTCTAATATAGTGACAGATCATATGAGGGAGGCCAGGCAGAAAGGAATGTCACGGAATATGGCAACAGCTGGGACATATTATTGGTTTTATCAAAAAGTTCGCAACGGCGGGCCGTGGGATTATAAACAGAAAAAAAGTGAATGGCAGGCGTTTGGAAACTTTCATTATGGCGCAATAGGCACGGCGGCTGGCATTCCTTCAGAAATACTTCTAATGGGAGCTGGATTCGCGCAAGGCCGCGCAGGCACATCAGAACCCAAGTGGGGGAAATGGCATGAAAAACCTCCATATGGTGACGATCCCACAGATCAGCGAAACATCAGGGAGGGCATAGCGTATGCAATTCAAAGCGGCTATTAAGCTGGGACACTACTTTTTAACGGCTTATTTGTTGGTGATGGTGGGTGGTTATTACCTGCTTAATCAACAGGACGAAACGCCAGATGAATTAAGAACCGTGTCGCAACTGAATAGCGATCACTGGCTTTATATGACTGAGCGCAATATCGGCGGCGCAACGGTGCCGATCACTTATCGTTATTACGTTCATGAAAAAATAAATGCCAGCGATCAGGAAATAGCAAAGCAGTTAAGAGAGCTTGATCCATTAATATCAGGAATGGGTGAAATAAAGGATATTAAGATTAATAATGATAACAAACTGACAGTTTCTTATAGCGGCAGGTTTATCACCATTGATGACGATGTGGATCGGATAACATTTCAGGTTCAAAAATAAAATATCAGATAGTAAGAAGGCCCGCCGCGCGGGCTTATTTCCTTCTGAAACAGAGTGAAATTCACTCAGTGATCTTGCCACAATTACCACAATTTCCTCCGGTATTCCCGCGCGGAACATCTGAGGAAAGAGCTCGCGCAACTCTCTAAGCTGCCTGTCCGGCAGTGAACGCTTCATGGCCGATTATCGATATCAATTGTTTTTTCTAAGCTGCCTGTCCGGCAGTGAACTGTTGGGTTTTCAGGTTTACGCTTTGAACGGCAAGAGGTTATCCCTGCTTGGGCAGAAATACCCCCTTTTTTTATTAGCTTGCGCGCACTACTTAAATCAATGAGTTAGAGAAGGTGCAAAAAAAGGGCCAGCTCGGAGTTGTCATTAATACCCCATCCCAGCCTTCCCCTTCGCAGGGGAAGGAGCCGTTCTCAGGTTTATTTTATTTCAGTGTATCGGCTCGGCCAGATGGTTTCGGCTTTTACGCCAATCGCATCAGCAATGAGTCTTTCGCCTTTCGGCCATTTACGGGTTAAGGCGTTTGAGAGCGTCGAAGAGCTTAAACCTGCGCGGCGTGAGACAGCCGCCATTGTTGTGCCCTTCTTTTTGATTGCCGCAATGATATCAGCCTGATGCCAGTCTTTGTTCATACGATCACCTCACCGGAGGCATACAGCGAGCAGCGCAGCATCTCGAACCGTTCCCACAAGATATACGTGATGATTTCTTTTATCTTTCTGTCATGCAGCGTCATCAGTATGAAATTCAGCGCCATGCACTGATCGCAAAGTTCATCGGGTTCGAGATCGGCGTAATCAAATAAGCCGTCGTCCATCGGGATCCCCAAATTCTTGCGGTGCTCGGGGATGGGTTGCGATAACGTCGCTTCAAGGTATTCGAGCTCGTTTTGCAGCATGATGCAAAGTCTGTCCTGCGAACCTCTGTTTTGCGGGTTCACCAGCGCATTCGCCAGCAAACGACAGCGATCGGTGAGTGTCCATGAATCGGGGGATGTTTCGTTTGTGCGAGTTGTCATGTCATTGGCTCCAGTTGAGGCGTTACGTTACCACCGGAGTTCCTAAGCTCATGGGTGGTAACTCAGACGAGGTTAGGAATCGGAAAACTGGAAACCGACCAGCCCTAGGGCTGCCCCGTCTGAGCCACCAATTGATATTACAAAAGTGATAAAAAATCCACTTTTCAATCGATATGGCGAAGCGACACGCATTTTCTTTTGCGTTTCAGTTTACCGGGTTCCTAAGCCCGACTGCGGATTTTGCCGCAGCGAGCAGACAATAACTGGACACCCACACATTAAAAATGGGCAAATCGCGCAGATGAGATACTGCTTCCAAGGAGTTTTTATGGTTTGCAGTAAGTTGCAAGCGGCTGCCTGTACGGCAGTGAACTACGCACGGTGAGAGTGTCGTCTCTGATCTCTTTTCTAAGCTGCCTGTACGGCAGTGAACTACTTGTGTAAGCACCCGCCCCACTCGAAGAATTTCTAAGCTGCCTGTACGGCAGTGAACTTGTATTCTTTGCCGTCGTATTCCCATACTTCTTTCTAAGCTGCCTGTACGGCAGTGAACGAAAAAGATTACGCGGATAACATCGCGGCCACTTTCTAAGCTGCCTGTACGGCAGTGAACTCACGAGGGGGATATTCGAAAGTTGTTTGTCCTTTCTTAGCTGCCTGTACGGCAGTGAACCGTTGGGTTTTCAGGGTTACGCTTTGAAGTGCAAAAGATTATCCCTGTTTGGGGAGAAATACCCTCTTTTTCTGAGAGGTTTATTGAGTATGTGAAATCAAAGAGTTAGCGGAGGCGCAAAAAAAAGGGTCAGTTCGGAAATGCCATTAATACCCCATCCCGGCCTTCCCCTTCGCAGGGGAAGGAGCAAGACAACACCCTTCCGCATTGGATTTTGCGAAAGAATCAGAACGAAGGTTTTATTCGATCGGGAATGGCGTGATTAAAAATCTTGCTGAACGGAGCGGCCTGAAGACCGTAGGCTTCAGGACCGAGAGAAGGCACCGCAACGCGGCAAGATTTTGCGCCACACGCGGCGGTGACAGAACATGTCCGTCATACCTGCGATAGCGCGCAGTGAAAAGAGCGTGGAGTCCAGAGGCCCGCGCGACTGCGGGTCTCTGGGCCTGTGTGGGCGGCGAGCCCACGACCTTGACTTTAAAGACTTAAATCTTAGTAACGCTATCAACCAGCGCCATTTCCTCACTACTCAACAACTTCTCAATATCCACCAGAATCAACATCCGGTCGCCGAGCGAACCCAGCCCCGTCAGGTATTCCGTCGACATGGTCACCGCGAATTCCGGCGCCGGACGGATCTGATCCTGGCTCAGCGACAGCACGTCGGATACGCCGTCTACCACGATCCCGACGACGCGGTTTTCGAAGTTCAGCACGATCACCACGGTGTTTTCATTGTAAATCACATCTTCCTGCGCGAACTTAACACGCAGGTCGAGGATAGGCACGATAACGCCGCGCAGGTTGGTGACACCTTTAATAAACGCAGGCGTGTTAGCAATGCGGGTTACCTGATCATAACCGCGGATTTCCTGCACTTTCAGGATATCGATGCCGTATTCTTCGTCGCCTAAAGTAAAGATCAGAAATTCCTGACCTACTGTTTCACCCGCAATTTTTGCCACGGTTGCAAGTCCTGCCATGTTGTTCACCTTTGCTTTTATCTTTTAATCGGCCTGAGTTTTTCACACCCGGCGACATTGCGGTCACCGGAAGCGTTGCTGGTTATGCGGCAGAGACGCCCGTTGCCAGTTTGTCGCGGTTCAGCGACTGCAAGGCAGACACATCCACGATCAATGCCACACTGCCGTCGCCCAAAATGGTGGCGGCGGAAATGCCAGGCACTTTGCGATAGTTACTTTCCAGGTTTTTCACCACCACCTGATGCTGACCAATCAGTTGATCAACCAGCAAGGCGTAGCGACGGCCTGCACTTTGTAAAATCACAACAATGGCCTGTGTGGCTTCGGTTTTGGCCTCTTTCACATCGAAGACGTTGTAGAGCTCAACCAGCGGCAGGTACTCACCACGCACCTGCAGAACACGCTCGCCACCGGCCAGCGGATGCAAATCTTCAGCCAGCGGTTGCAGCGATTCCATGACGGCATTCAGCGGCAGAATAAAGACTTCTTCGCCCACTTTAACGGACATGCCGTCGAGAATGGCCAGCGTCAGCGGCAGCAGAATACGGATGGTCGTGCCTTTCCCCTGCTGGGAATGGATTTCAACATGGCCGCCCATTTCCTGGATGTTACGTTTCACGACGTCCATGCCGACGCCGCGACCGGAAACATCCGTGACTTTTTCTGCGGTCGAGAACCCGGCAGCGAAGATCAACATGCCGACTTCTTCATCGCTCATGTTTTCGCTGACGTTCATGCCCTGCGACGCGGCTTTCGCCAGAATACGTTCGCGGTTCAGACCGGCACCGTCATCGATGACCTCGATGCAGATATTCCCGCCCTGATGTTCAGCAGAAAGCGTCAGGTTGCCGGTCGGCTCTTTGCCGTTGGCAATACGCACTTCCGGTGTTTCCACACCGTGATCCAGACTGTTACGCACCAGGTGCGTTAACGGGTCGATGATGCGTTCGATCAGGCTCTTATCCAGTTCGGTAGAGCTGCCGAGCAGGGTCAGTTCGATTTGCTTATTCAGTTTGCTGGCGAGATCGCGCACCAGACGCGGGAAGCGGCTGAACACAAATTCCATCGGCATCATACGAATCGACATTACCGATTCCTGCAAATCACGGGCGTTGCGCTCAAGCTGTCCCATGCTGTTGAGCAAGTCGCTGTGAACCACCGGATCCAGCAAATCGGAACGTTGCGCCAGCATCGACTGAGTGATCACCAGTTCGCCGACCAGGTTGATCAGCTGATCCACTTTTTCGACGGCGACACGAATACTGGTCGATTCAGCGGCTTTTGGCGCACGGGCTTTCGCCGGTTCGCTGTTCGGCACGGCAGTCAGAACCGGTGCCGGACGCACGGCGACGGCGGCGCTTTCAGTGACGGCCGGGGCTGGCGCAGGTGCGGATTCAGCAACCGCAGGCACAGCGGCCTGTGTGAAACTGATTTGCTCCGGTTCCAGCACAAAACATAGCACCGCAATAATGTCGTCTTCGGTCACCGTAGTGATAAGCGTGGCTTCCACGCTGTCTGCGGTCTGAACCGGATCTTTGATTTCGCCAAGATTGCCCAGCTCTTCGAGCATGACAGGCACTTCCTGCGTTTTCAGGCCGGACAGGCGGACACGCATCCCGCCTTTCGCCGCAGGCGTTGCTGCAGCGACGGGCGCAGCCGCTGCGGGTTCATCTTCCACCACGTGAAGTTCCGGCGCAGGTTCGCGTTCTTCCTGCGCGTCGAGGGCCAGTTGTCTCAGGGCTGCACAGATATATTCAAAACTTTCTGCATCAGGATCCCGGGAGGATTTATAGGCGTCGAGTTGCTCCTGCATAATGTCTTTTGTTTCCAGAAACAGGTTGATGATGTCGGTGCTCAGGCTCATTTCAGCGCGACGCGCACCGTCGAGCAGGTTTTCCAGTAAGTGAGTCGTTTCCTGCAAAACCGTAAATCCAAACGTTGCCGCCCCGCCTTTGATTGAGTGCGCTGCGCGGAAAATCGCATTGAGCTGCTCAACATCTGGCGCCTGCGGATCAAGTAACAACAGATGTTGTTCCATGTCCGCCAGCAGCTCGTCTGCTTCATCAAAAAATGTCTGATAAAAATCAGTAATATCCATGCTCACGTGATCACCTCTGCTGTGAATCGCGGCTTGTTAATGTGTCGCAGGTGCCGTGCCTGCCGCGACAGCCGGAGCTGCCGTCGCAGGTTGAGCGCCTGCCGGTGGTGTCACTGGCGTCTGCGTCTCAATCCCGGGTATTGATGGTGCCTGTAATTGTGATGGTGCTGGTGCTGCTGATGAATCAGGTACCGCAGGTGCAGCCGGAGCCGGGCTCATTTTTGGCGCCAGCGCCGGTGCCGTCTGACGTCCCGGCACAGCTTTTTGCAGTTCGCCGGCGTCACTGATAGTGATCGCTTCACCCTCGCTGTTTTCACGTTCAATCGCTTCTTCAGCATGTTTGTTCAGAACTAAAATGCTGATACGGCGGTTAATCGCGTCACCCGCCGGATGGTTTTTTAACTGCATGGTGGATCCCATTCCCATCACGCGCAGAACTTTACCTTCACTGAGTCCGCCGATAATCATTTCGCGACGTGAAGCATTTGCGCGATCTGTCGAGAGCTCCCAGTTGCTGTACCCGCGTTCGCCCTGCGCATACGGCATATCGTCCGTATGGCCTGCAAGACTGATTTTATTCGGAAAATCATCCAGCACCGGCCCGATAGCGCGCAGAATATCGCGCATATACGGCTCGACAATCGCGCTGCCCAGCTGGAACATCGGACGATTTTTGCTATCAATAATCTGGATGCGCAAACCCTGTTCGGTCAGGTTAATCATCAGATGCGGACGCAAATCTTTCAGCCGCGGGTCAGACGCCAGCATGTCTTCGAGTTTCTGCTGCAAGCGTTGTAAATCACCGGCCTCACGTTTGCTCTCGCCCTGTGACTGATCCATTTTGTGCACTTCGCCGTCCTGCACGGTCGGGTCTTCCCCGCCGCCCGGGATCGGGCTGGTCGCATCACTGCTGCGCGGCCCGCCGGTTATCGCCACCGCCAGCGGTGTACGAAAGTATTCGGCAATTTGCACCAGTTCTTTAGGGCTGGAGATCGAAATCAGCCACATCACCAGGAAGAAAGCCATCATCGCTGTCATAAAGTCAGCGTAAGCAATCTTCCACGAACCGCCGTGATGCCCTCCGCCGTGCTTGTTCTTTTTCTTACGGACAACAACGATTGGATGGCTTTGATGCTTCATACTTTTTCTTCTTCAGTTTGTTTCTGACCCGGCGACTTAACCTGGCGAACGTGCTCCTCCAGTTCGATGAAGGAAGGACGTTCAGAGGTGTACAGCGTCTTACGGCCAAATTCGACGGCGATTTGTGGCGCGTAGCCATTGATGCTGGAAAGCAATGTCACTTTGATGCATTGCATCATCTTGGCGTTTTCCGCGCTTTTCTGGCGCAGAACGCTGGCAAGCGGAGAAATAAACCCGTATGCCAGAAGGATACCGAGGAAGGTCCCGACCATCGCATGCGCAATCAGCGCACCGAGCTCAGCCGCCGGACGATCCGCCGCCGCCAGGGTATGAACGATACCCATCACCGCCGCGACGATACCGAAAGCGGGCAGTGAATCACCGACCAGCGCCAGGCTGTTGGCAGGCACTTCGCTTTCGTGCTCGTAGGTTTCGATTTCTTCATCCATCAATGCTTCGATTTCAAAAGCATTCATGTTGCCGCTCACCATCAGGCGCAGATAATCCGTCAGATATTCGACTAAATGCTTATCGGCAAGGATGCGCGGATAATTAGCGAAAATGTCGCTTTCATTGGGATTGTCGATGTCATTTTCCAGCGACAGCATCCCCTGCTGACGTGATTTCGCCAGTAAGCGGTACAGCAACGCCATCAGATCCATATACAACGCTTTGTTGTATTTCGATGCGCGGAACAACTGAGGCAGCGCGCGCATTGTGGATTTAATCGCTTTTCCGTTGTTACCCACGAAAAAGGCACCGATGCCTGCACCGCCGATGATGAGTAATTCTGCGGGTTGGTATAACGCGCCCAGTTCACCGCCGACGAGCATGAAACCGCCGAACACTGAGCCCAACACCACGATGTAACCTATTATCACTAGCACGATGAATCCTTAATTCGATGTGGTTTTAGGGCGAGGAAAAGCGCAACGCCATGATTCTGCCGAGGTTTATGCCGCTAAGACGTGCATAAACGGTGCCAGTAATGACTGAGATATTCGGGGGGGAAATGATGAGCGGTGTTACCACCGCTCAGAACGACTTACTGCAACCCAATCATCTCAGACAGCGCGCTTGACCTGTTCGTCCAGCTCTTGAGATGTTATATCGGCAACCTGCGGGGAAAGTTTACGTTTTTTTACTGCTCGGGATGGGGGCTGGCAAAGACTGCAAACAAACCCGTGACGGGGCTGGTGTGCATGGGTAATAAATGAACCGTCACAGCAGTTACACGCAGAGAGTTGCAACATGCCGCTGTCGACAAAACGGACCAGTGTCCACGCACGTGTCAGCGCGAGGATCGGCGCTTCACCGGGTTGTTCAGGACATTGTTCAAGATACAGACGGTAAGCTTTAATCACCGCTTCCACCCCATTACAATGCCCGCTCTTTAAGAGGAAAGAGTACGCGTTGTAAAACATGGAAGAATGAATGTTTTGTTCCCAGGTCATAAACCAGTCAGTAGAGAACGGCAACATTCCTTTCGGCGGAGGACTTCCACGCAGTTCTTTGTACAGTTTGATCAGCCGGCCACGACTTAATTGCGTTTCGCTTTCCAGCATCTGTAGCCGGGCACCCAGCGTAATCAGTTCCATGGCAAGCTGAATGTCGCGTGCTTCCTGAACGATACTTTTTTCTGCCGGTTTGGTTAACCCATCTTTCCCAGACATAGCTACGCCCTTTTCTTCATCGCGCCGCTATCTTTCGCAGCCAGACCTTTGAGCAAATGACTCGACAACAGAATGCCGGTATGGATTTGCTGCAGGTCATCCACGCGCGATTCTTGTGTCAGGCGTTCAATCGTTTTGCTGTCATCAAAGCGGAACTGACACAAAAGCTGGTTCGTTTCAGCTAATTTCACCATCTGTGGCAACGTGAGCTGGCCAAGTGTGTCTGCCATGACGTCATCAATTCCCAACCGGAACATCGCTGAGGCTTTTTCGTCGTTAATCAAACGCTGCGCCAACAGTAAATATGACAGGTTGATATCATATATGTGCTTAAGCAATTCGGACATTCTGTTCTACCCCATTACCGATGCCACTTTTAAAGGTGGCTGATTGATAGACATATTCCATGCAGCGAGAGTTTCACCCGGCGTGACAGGAGTATTTTTTACTATCAAAACAATTGGATCATTGGCTGTTTAATAAATCCTGCGATGAAAATTAGATTTATCCCGCGGTATTTACTTCACCGCCAATACAAAGTTGTTCCTGATGTAAACTAAATTAATTGTGACAATTGCACTGCTAAGTATTAGTGAAACACTTTAGTTTTGGTGTACTGGCAGGGTCCGTTGCTGTGATGGCGTGTCATTCAGTGAAACGCTTTTACATACATTATTAGGAATTATCTTACTACGACGCAACTCTAACCCCGTTCCCTTTACACATACAATCTTGCCGTGGACGAATTTTGAATAAAGTGTGACGCACATCACACTTTTGAAATTTATTTTGTCTCCAAAAGTGCAATTTATCGTGAGAATTTGCGCAGATTTAAGTCAAAAGTAAAAAACCATCTAAAAAGCTGTCTTCAAACTGTCTTTTTTCGCCATTTTTAGATCATTTTGTACAAAGACCACCTAAAGCCAAATGATTAGCACACGCAGCAATTAATCATAGTTCACGCAGTGTTATATGCTGCAAATTTCAAATAGCGTGATCATTGTGCTAATAATGCGCAACCCAGTCAGGGCGGGGCGTTTCGGGGAGTTATCTGAAAAAACGGTGTTTAAAATAAGGACGAATTGTTCTGAAATCGTGAGCAACCACGTGGTTTCAAAAGTAAAAAGACAATGATTGTAATAATTTGTTACTTCACAGGAAGAATCATCCAGTCATCTGACCAGATTGATAAGGAGAAGTGATGAAACAGCGGATTTTTGCCGTGCTTACCTATCGGCAACTGTTCAGAAAAACTTTAATGATTGGGCTTAAAAAAGTGGTTTGTGCGGTGCAAGCGTAAATTAACAGCTCAAGAATAGGATTTTTATTACCTAACCAGCATCCCACGCCAGAATCCCCCCATGAAATACGCATAAGACACATTTTTAACGGAGATAATTAAAGGTATAAGTGAATAACCGGAGGAACGGAAGGTCATTAACTTGTTTTATTAGTGAAATATACGACTGCGGATACTTTTGAAGGGTGATTACTTTCATTCAAAGTAACGGGGGATGTCATTGTGTGTTAATCCAGCTGAATAAAAAAAGCCTGCCGATATTTCAGGCAGGCCATAACTTATTATTATTCAAAAACGATTTAACGATTAAAAAGGCATAGATTGCGGGTCTGGATACTGATACTCAAAACCGAGTTCTTTGCAGATCCGCTCCCCATCCACGATTTTGCCCTTTCCTGCTGAACCTTCTTCAGCAAAGGTCGGCGGTTGCAGCCCCATTTGTCTTGCCAGTGCCGGATAGTAATCCGCTTTCGCCGGATGCTTCGGTGCACATAAGTTAAAGATATGCCCGCCTTTCGGCCGGCTGAGCAATAAAGCAATTGCCGCCACTACGTCATCCTGATGGACCAGATTGACCCCGTGGTGACCGCCTTTCACCTGGCTCTTACCCGCCATGAAACGGCCGGGATGGCGATCTCCGCCCACCAGACCCGCTAGACGCAGTACATCAACGGACGTATTAGGCAGTCCGTGGAACCAGTTCTCCAGCTCTTTAAGGACTTTGCCGCTGGCTGTCACCGGCTCGAGAAGAGAATCTTCCCGCACCACGCCCTCTCTTTCACCGTATACCGACGTCGAACTGGTGAAAATAATCCGTTTCACGTTATGCGCCAGCGCACTGTCGGTTAACTGCTGCACCGCCTGGAAATAAAGTTCACTGCCCTCCACGGTCCGGCGCGCGGGCAGAGTGATAATCAGGGCATCCACATTAAGAAGACGATCGAGATCTTCCGCTTCGCATTCCATTTCTGGTGTGAAAACCAGCGGGAAGCATTCGATCCCCACCATTCTTGCAGCGTCCACGCCATCCAGCGTCGTTTTGCTGCCCACGACATCGTAGCCTTTTGCAGCCAGCGCCATCGCCAGTGGCATTCCCAGCCAGCCCAGTCCGATAATCGAAACCTTCTTCATACTTTGCTCCATTTGTTCAGAGGCACCTGGTATCACATCACCAACTGCTGATATCTTCCTTTATACTAGCAAAGGTCGCCTTTTCCCCGTTCAGTCTGCGTAAGGTTTTCTTGGTGTCTGTTAACAGATTATTCAAAAATCAGATGAAAACCCTGCGGCTGATAAGAAAAACTCATCATCGGAAAAAAAGGTTGCGCTGTTGCCGCCCGATAGTTTAGTTTTATTGGCAACGAATTTGATATGTGTGGCGAATGATTCAAATTGAATCACGCGGCATCTGAATCACTGAATAGAGACACTGACATGACAAACGTTCTGATTAACCACCATCATCACCATCACCCTGACTAGTCTTTCAGGCGATTGGTGCTGGGAGACTGTTTAGATCTTCCAGTGGCGCAGAACGCAGAGATAGCCCCCGGAAGATTTCTTCCGGGGGCTTTTTTTTGGCCTGACGGATTGAAGTTAAAGAATTTTAAACAAAACGATTTATATAAATAATTGAGAAACTGAGGTCATCATGCTGGATAAAACACGTTTACGGATAGCAATGCAGAAGTCGGGTCGCCTGAGCGATGAATCACGCGAATTACTGGCGCGCTGTGGCATCAAAATCAACCTGCAGGAACAGCGTCTGATCGCTTTCGCTGAGAACATGCCCATCGACATTTTGCGTGTCCGTGATGACGATATCCCGGGACTGGTGATGGATGGCGTGGTGGATCTGGGGGTTATCGGCGAAAACGTGCTCGAAGAAGAACTGCTGAGCCGTCGCGCTCAGGGCGAAGACCCGCGTTACTTTACCCTGCGTCGCCTGGATTTCGGCGGCTGCCGTTTGTCTCTGGCAACGCCGCTGGACACCGAATATACCGGTCCGCAAAGTCTGCAAAACGCCCGTATCGCGACGTCTTATCCGCACCTGCTCAAGCAATACCTCGATAAAAAAGGCGTCGATTTCAAATCTTGTCTGCTGAACGGTTCTGTTGAAGTCGCACCACGTGCCGGCCTGTCTGATGCGATTTGCGACCTGGTGTCGACCGGCGCAACGCTGGAAGCCAACGGACTGCGCGAAGTTGAAGTGATTTACCGCTCCAAAGCCTGTCTGATCCAGCGCGACGGCGAAATGCCGCAAGAGAAACAACTGCTGATCGACAAAATGATGACCCGTATTCAGGGCGTTATTCAGGCTCGCGAATCCAAATACATTATGTTGCACGCGCCGAGTGAGCGTCTGGACGAAATCGTTGCCCTGCTGCCGGGTGCTGAGCGTCCGACGATTCTGCCGCTGGCAGGCGATCAGCAGCGCGTGGCCATGCACATGGTCAGCAGCGAAACCTTGTTCTGGGAAACCATGGAGAAACTGAAAGCGCTGGGCGCCAGCTCAATTCTGGTTCTGCCAATCGAAAAAATGATGGAGTAAGCCATGAAGCCTGACGCGTTCACTACCCCGATTGACTGGCAGCAATGCGACGAACAACAGCGTCGCGAGCTGCTGACACGCCCGGCAATTTCGGCGTCCGACCGTATTACCGAATCTGTCAGTGAAATTCTGCGCCGTGTGCGCAGTGAAGGTGACAGTGCGCTGCGCGAGTTTTGCGCCCGCTTTGATAAGACTGAAGTTCAGGAGTTGCGCGTCACCGCACAGCAAATCGAGGCAGCATCCGCGCGTTTAGGTGATGACGTTAAACAGGCGATGGCCCACGCCGTGCGCAATATCGATACCTTCCATCAGGCGCAAAAACTGGCGGTGGTGGATATCGAAACTCAGCCGGGCGTACGTTGCCAGCAACTGACCCGCCCTATTCAGTCCGTCGGGCTGTATATTCCGGGCGGTTCTGCGCCGCTGGTATCGACCGTATTAATGTTAGCCACGCCGGCGCGTATTGCCGGATGCCAGAAAGTAGTGCTGTGTTCTCCGCCACCGATTGCCGATGAAATTCTCTATGCCGCGCAACTTTGCGGTGTGGAAGAGGTGTATCAGCTTGGCGGTGCGCAGGCGATTGCCGCGCTGGCCTTCGGCACCGAAACCGTGCCACGTGTGGCGAAAATCTTCGGACCAGGTAATGCCTATGTGACCGAAGCTAAACGTCAGGTCAGTCAGAGCCTGGACGGCGCGGCAATTGATATGCCTGCCGGGCCTTCCGAAGTGCTGGTGATTGCCGACAGCGGTGCCACACCGGATTTCGTCGCCTCTGATTTACTTTCACAGGCTGAACACGGCCCGGATTCTCAGGTGATTTTGCTGACACCTGATTTGAAAATGGCACAGGCCGTTGGCGAAGCCGTTGAACGTCAGTTACAGACATTATCCCGCAGCGAGATCGCCCGTCAGGCGCTGGCGAGCAGCCGTCTGATTGTGGCGAAAGACCTCGCGCAATGTATCGACATCAGCAATGCCTACGGTCCGGAGCACCTGATCCTGCAAACCCGCGAGCCGGAACAGCTTGTCGACAGGATTACCAGCGCCGGTTCGGTCTTTCTCGGTGACTGGTCACCGGAATCTGCTGGCGATTACGCCTCCGGTACCAACCACGTCTTGCCGACTTACGGTTACACCGCGACCTGTTCCAGTCTCGGGCTGGCCGATTTCCAGAAACGCATGACCGTTCAGCAGTTAACACCTGAAGGTTTGCTCGGTCTGGCAAATACCATTGAAACTCTGGCGCAGGCTGAACAGCTGACCGCACACAAAAATGCCGTGACTTTGCGCGTTAACGCTTTAAAGGAGCAACGCTGATGAGCAACGAAAACAACCTCAGCGTTCAGGCGCTGGCACGTAAGAATGTGCAGGAACTGACGCCGTATCAGTCCGCCCGCCGTCTGGGGGGCAACGGTGATGTCTGGCTGAATGCCAACGAATATGCCATCGCGCCACAGTTCCAACTGACACAGCAAACGTTTAACCGTTACCCGGAATGTCAGCCTGCGCTGGTCATCAACCGTTATGCAGCTTATGCGGGTGTGGATCCGGAACAGGTGCTGGTCAGTCGCGGCGCAGACGAAGGCATCGAGCTTTTGATCCGCGCATTCTGCGAACCGGGCAAAGACGCCATCCTTTATTGTCCGCCAACGTATGGCATGTACAGCGTGAGTGCCGAAACCATTGGCGTTGAAGGCCGCACGGTGGCCGCGAAAGCCGACTGGTCTCTGGATATTCCTGCCATTGAAGCTGCCGTCGACGGCGTGAAACTGGTGTATGTGTGCAGCCCGAATAATCCGACCGGCAACATTATCGACCCGGATGAAATCCGCGCCGTACTGGAAATGACCCGTGGCCGCGCGATTGTCGCCGTCGATGAGGCTTATATCGAATTCTGCCCGCAGGCGACAGTTTCCGGCTGGTTGCAGGAATACCCACACCTGGCGATTTTGCGCACGCTGTCTAAAGCCTTCGCACTTGCCGGTCTGCGCTGCGGCTTCACGATCGCTAACAGCGAGCTGATTGGCTTATTAATGAAAGTCATCGCGCCTTATCCTTTATCTACGCCGGTCGCCGATATCGCTGCACAGGCGCTGAGCCCTGAAGGACTGGCGATTATGCGTCAGCGCGTGGCTGAAGTAACAGAGAACCGCGAGTGGTTACTGAAAGAACTGGAAAAATGCGCCTGCGTTGAAGAGGCTTTTGCCAGCGACACGAACTATGTGCTTGCCCGTTTCTCTGCTTCAAGTGCAGTATTTAAAAACCTCTGGGATCAGGGCATTATCCTGCGTGACCAGAATAAGCAACCGGGACTTTCCGGCTGCCTGCGAATTACCATTGGTACGCGTAACGAGTTGCAACGCGTGATTGACGCACTGCAACCGTTACCGGGCGCGACCGCCACGACCATCAACGATAATCAAAATAGCCCCCGCAAGGAGCACATGTGAGCCAGAGCCCGTTATTGCAAAAAACACTGTTTATCGACCGCGACGGTACGCTGATTTCTGAGCCACCGGAAGATTTCCAGGTGGACCGTCTGGATAAACTGGCTCTCGAGCCGGGCGTTATTCCGGCACTGCTGGCGCTGCAAGACGCCGGTTTCAAACTGGTGATGATCACCAATCAGGACGGTCTGGGGACCGCCAGTTTCCCTCAGGAAACTTTCGATCCGCCGCACAACCTGATGATGCAAATCCTGACCTCGCAGGGTATCGTTTTTGATGAAGTACTGATCTGCCCTCATCTTCCGGCCGATCACTGTGATTGCCGTAAACCGAAAACCAAACTGGTGACCGGTTATCTGGAAAGCGGCGTGCTGGACACGGCAAACAGCTATGTGATCGGTGATCGTGATACCGATATTCAGCTGGCAGCCAATATGGGCATCGCCGGGCTGCGTTATCAGCGCGATACCCTGAACTGGGCAGCCATTGCTGAGCAACTGACTAAACGTGACCGCCATGCGAAAGTGAACCGCGTGACGCGTGAAACGGCGATTGATGTCGATGTCTGGCTGGATCGTGAAGGCGAAAGCAAAATCCGCACCGGTGTGGGCTTCTTCGACCATATGCTGGATCAGATTGCCACCCACGGCGGTTTCCGTATGAACATCGAAGTGAAAGGCGATTTGTATATCGACGATCACCACACGGTAGAAGATACCGCACTGGCGCTGGGCGAAGCGCTGAACAAAGCGCTGGGCGATAAACGTGGCATTGGTCGTTTCGGATTTGTACTGCCTATGGATGAATGTCTGGCACGCTGTGCGCTGGATATCTCTGGCCGTCCGCACCTGGAATACAAAGCAGAATTTAATTATCAGCGCGTCGGTGACCTGAGCACGGAAATGGTCGAACACTTCTTCCGTTCCCTGTCCTACGCGATGGCCTGTACCCTGCACCTGCGCACCAAAGGCAAGAACGATCACCACCGCGTCGAAAGCCTGTTCAAAGCCTTTGGCCGCACACTGCGCCAGGCAATTCGCGTCGATGGCAATACCCTGCCGAGTTCGAAAGGAGTGCTGTGATGAATGTCGTTATCCTTGATACCGGCTGTGCCAACCTCTCTTCCGTAAAATACGCGGTGCAACGTTTGGGCTACGAGCCGACGGTTAGCCGTGAAGCGGAAATAGTGTTGCAGGCCGACAAGTTATTTCTGCCGGGCGTCGGTACCGCACAGGCCGCAATGGAACAACTTGAACAGCGCGAGCTGATCGAACTCATCAAGGCCTGCACGCAACCGGTGCTGGGTATTTGTCTGGGGATGCAACTGCTGGCTTCTTCGAGTGAAGAAAATGGCGGGATTGATACGCTGGGCATTATCGAAACACCGGTAACTCGTATGCAGGATATGGGGCTGCCACTGCCGCACATGGGATGGAATCAGGTCATTGCCAACGCCGACAGCCATCTTTTCCGTGGTATCGACGAAAACGCCTACTTCTATTTCGTCCATGGATTTGCCATGCCGGTATGCGAAAACACCATCGCGCAGACACTATACGGTGAGCCCTTCAGCGCAGCCGTACAAAAAGACAACTTCTTCGGCGTGCAGTTTCATCCCGAGCGCTCCGGTGCCGCTGGCGCACAGTTGCTGAAAAACTTTCTGGAGATGTAAACAGCATGATTATTCCCGCTTTAGATTTGATCGAAGGCAGCGTGGTGCGTTTGCATCAGGGCGATTACGGCCAGCAGCGTGACTACGGCAATGATCCGCTGCCACGGTTGCAGGATTATCAGCAACAAGGCGCGCAGGTTCTGCATCTGGTGGATCTGACTGGCGCAAAGGATCCGGCAGCGCGTCAGATCCCTTTGCTGACCAAACTGCTGGCTGGTGTTTCCGTGCCGGTGCAGGTCGGCGGCGGCATCCGCACCGAACAAGACGTTGAGGCTTTGCTCAGCGCCGGGGCAACCCGCGTGGTGGTCGGCTCGACAGCGGTAAAAGATCCGCAGACCGTACAGGGCTGGTTCACCCGTTTCGGCGCAGATGCGCTGGTGCTGGCACTTGATGTCCGCATCGATGCAGAAGGCACTAAAAATGTCGCCATCAGCGGCTGGCAGGAAAACTCCAACGCCACACTGGAACAGGTCGTCGAGCAATATCTGCCGTTCGGCCTGAAACATGTACTTTGCACCGATATTTCCCGTGACGGCACGCTGGCGGGTTCTAACGTTGAACTTTATCGTGAAGTGACCGCACGTTATCCGCAGGTAGAATTTCAGGCATCCGGCGGCATCGGCTCGCTTGATGATATTGCGGCATTACGCGACAGCGGCGTAAAAGGTGTCATTGTCGGGCGCGCATTGCTCGACGGTAAATTTACTGCGACGGAGGCAATTTCATGCTGGCAAAACGGATAATCCCCTGCCTCGACGTTAAAGACGGTCAGGTTGTTAAAGGCGTGCAGTTCCGCAATCACGAAATCATCGGTGACATCGTGCCTTTAGCGAAGCGTTATGCTGAGGAAGGCGCAGACGAACTGGTGTTTTACGATATTACGGCGTCCAGCGACGGTCGCGTGGTAGACAAAAGCTGGGTATCACGCGTGGCGGAAGTCATCGATATCCCCTTCTGTGTCGCGGGTGGCATTAAGAGCCTGGAAGATGCAAGCCAGATTTTGCAGTTTGGTGCAGACAAGATTTCCATTAATTCACCCGCACTGGCTGACCCGACATTGATCAGCCGCCTCGCCGACCGCTATGGTGTACAGTGTATCGTTGTCGGTATCGATACGTGGCACGATGCAGCGACCGGTACCTATCAGGTGCATCAGTTTACCGGCGACGAAGCGCGTACTAAAGTCACTACCTGGCAGACGGTTGACTGGGTGAAAGAAGTTCAGGAACGCGGCGCCGGTGAAATTGTACTGAATATGATGAATCAGGACGGCGTGCGTAACGGTTACGACCTTGCGCAACTTAAGATGATCCGCGAAGTGTGTCACGTTCCGCTGATCGCCTCCGGCGGTGCCGGCACCATGCCACACTTCCTCGATGCCTTCCGCGAAGCACAGGTTGACGGCGCACTGGCCGCCTCTGTGTTCCACAAACAAATTATTAATATTGGTGAGCTGAAAAGCTACTTAGCCGAAAATGGCGTGGAGATCCGCTTGTGAGTATTCAGGACGTAAAAACCGGTCTGTTAACCGGTGAACAGATCAGCCAGCTCGACTGGGAAAAAGTGGACAACCTGATGCCGGCCATCATTCAGCACGCGGTGTCGGGTGAAGTACTGATGCTCGGTTATATGAATCAGGAAGCGCTGAGCGTTACCCAGTCTTCCGGTAAAGTCACCTTCTATTCACGCACCAAAGAACGTCTTTGGACTAAAGGCGAAACGTCAGAAAACTATCTGAATGTGGTCAGCATCACGCCAGATTGTGACAACGACACGTTGCTGGTTCTGGTTAATCCTGTGGGTCCGACCTGCCACAAAGGCAATAACAGCTGCTTCCACCCTGCCGAAACCGACTGGGCGTTTTTGTATCAGCTGGAAGAACTGCTGGCATCGCGCAAAACCGCCGATCCGGAAAGCTCTTATACCGCCAAACTGTACGCCAGCGGGACCAAACGTATCGCGCAGAAAGTCGGTGAAGAAGGCGTGGAAACTGCGCTGGCAGCCACCGTCAATGACCGCTTCGAACTGAAAAACGAAGCCTCTGATCTGATTTATCACCTGCTGGTCTTACTGCAGGATCAGGATCTGAATCTGAGCGCAGTGATCGAAAATCTGCGTCAGCGTCATAAGAAATAACAGCAGGCTTTAACGCTAAAAAAGTCCAGACGTAAAAAAGCCGCCTTTGCTGAAGAGCATTGGCGGCTTTTTATGGGCAATTTATTAGTTACGTGGCGTATAGGATTTAACCATGTTACGGCCAAGTACAATCACAGAACCCACAATAATACCCAGAATCGCGCCAAGCAGTAGAATTAACACTTTCTTAGGGCTATCTCTGTGTATAGGCAGATCAGGTTTCATGACATAGCGAAGCGCATAAGTTGAATCAGGTTTAGATTTTAATGCACTAATTGCTAACAATGTCTGACGTGCCTGATAATATGAAGCATCAAGGGGTAATGGTCGTGTTGCTTCATTTTTAATAGTAGCAGAGAGAGCATCGCTACCCAGAACAAAAAGAGTATCTTCAGAGAGCGTTTCTGCCTGCTGGACCAGAGTATCTTTAATGTTCGCCTGTTGGGCAACCAGCAATGCTTGGTTTAACATTTTCAAACGGAGATCTTTCTTCTCCTGAGCAACCTTCTCCTGAGTCGCTAAATCCTCTTTAAGGTCTTCAATTTTAGAGTTGATACTAATTTGCAAGTCATTATCAAGTTCAGTCACTACCCGCTTGTTGATTTGTTGAATGTAAGTGGTGAGAGTTTTTTGCGCCTCGCCAGCAGTTTTAGCGGTATAGCTTATTTTGAGAGGGACAGGTTGATCTTTAACGGCCGGAGCAATCGTGAGCTTTTCCGGATCCACCTGGTTATCAAGTTGTTCAGATAAAGCAGAAATTGAAGCATTAAATCGACCGAAAAAACGCTGTTGAACATCAACTACCGAAGGGGCATTAGCTGGGTTCTGGCTGTACAACATACTCATCGCATTATTGTAGTTAGCTATTTGGCCTGAATCAGGATATGTGACAATAGCTTCAGAAGTCCATTTCTGTTTAGCCACAGACAAATAGACGACCGCCAGAATAATTGTCAAAATCATAATTGTAAAGATTAGTATTTTACCACGCCACAACTGCATAAGGACGTCGATAAGGTCAATTTCTTCATTTTGTCTCGAAGACAGGTTATTGGTCATTTTATTATCTTGATTCATGATTACCCTAGAGAAAAACAGTCACATTAGGTCAGTAATTTGTGCCAATCGATTATAGACAGGTTTCCAGAGAAAATTGGGATTATAAGCAATGATTTTCGTAAGAATTCCCTGAAAAATATCACTCGGGAATTTTAGGGGAAAGGATCCCTGTCAAAAAAAACGCCCCTCCTCGGGGCGTTAATATTTTAGTTAACTCTGATTAATCCAACCATTCGGTATGGAAAACGCCATCTTTGTCGGTACGCTTGTAAGTATGCGCACCGAAGTAGTCACGCTGTGCCTGGATCAGGTTAGCTGGCAGAACCGCTGAGCGGTAGCTGTCGTAATAGTTGATCGCAGCAGAGAAAGTTGGTGTCGGGATACCGTTCTGAACGGCATAAGACACAACATCACGCAGCGCTTGCTGGTATTCGTCAGCAATGTTTTTGAAGTATGGAGCCAGCAGGAGGTTTGCGATAGATGCATTTTCAGCATACGCATCGGTGATTTTCTGCAGGAACTGCGCGCGGATGATACAGCCAGCACGGAAGATCTTCGCGATCTCGCCGTAGTTCAGATCCCAGTTGTTCTCGTCTGAAGCAGCTTTAAGCTGAGAGAAGCCCTGAGCGTAAGAAACCAGTTTACCCAGATACAGAGCACGACGTACTTTCTCAATGAACTCAGCTTTGTCACCAGAGAAAGGTTTAACCGCCGGGCCAGACAATACTTTAGAGGCCGCAACGCGTTGATCTTTCAGGGAAGAAAGATAACGGGCAAATACGGACTCAGTGATCAGGGTCAGTGGTTCACCCAGATCCAGTGAACTCTGGCTGGTCCATTTACCGGTACCTTTGTTCGCTGCTTCGTCGAGGATCACGTCGACCAGGTATTTACCCTCGTCGTCTTTCTTAGTGAAGATGTCTTTGGTGATGTCAATCAGGTAGCTGCTCAGCTCACCTTTATTCCAGTCAGCGAAGGTCGTAGCAAGCTCTTCGTTGCTCAGGTTCAGGGACTGTTTAAGCAGGGAATACGCTTCAGCGATAAGTTGCATATCGCCGTATTCGATGCCGTTATGAACCATCTTAACGTAGTGACCAGCACCATCTGCACCGATGTAAGCTACACAAGCGTCGCCATCTTCAGCACGCGCGGCGATTTTCTCAAGGATCGGAGCCACCAGTGCGTACGCTTCTTTCTGACCGCCTGGCATGATGGATGGGCCTTTCAGTGCGCCCTCTTCACCACCGGAAACCCCGGTGCCGATGAAGTTAAAACCTTGCTCAGACAGTTCGCGGTTACGTCGAATGGTGTCTTTATAGTAGGTGTTGCCGCCATCGATCAGGATGTCGCCTTTATCCAGATGCGGAGTCAGGGATGCGATGGTTTTATCAGTTGCTTCACCGGCTTTCACCATCAGCAAGATACGACGAGGTTTTTCCAGCGAGTCAACAAACTCTTCGACCGTGTAGTGCGGAACCAGATTTTTACCCGGGTTTTCAGCGATGACTTCATCAGTCTTGTCGCCAGAACGGTTAAAAATGGAAACGGAATAACCACGGCTTTCGATGTTAAGCGCGAGGTTACGGCCCATGACCGCCATACCGACAACGCCGATTTGTTGTTTGGACATTAGCAACTCCTGTCTGAAATAGTTGAACGCTCAGTATTTAGACTAAACCTCTGTAAATAGTAGGTTTAACTAAACTGGGCTATACAAATGAACTCAAGCATTGTACATGAGAATGATAACGGTGGAACCTATTGCAGCGTTCAGATTCTTTACAAAAAGTGAAAATTATCATTCATTTTAAAAAGAGTTATCCAATGAGTGATGATCGTAGCAAAAAAAATTAGCCGAGGGGAATAAGTGTAAATCAACAGTTTTTTGATAATTTCATGTCTAAACATTACCGCTGAGTATCAATTACAGATGTTTAATTATTCGTGCAGGTGCCCCAGCAACGACAACATTTGGAGGAACATCTTTTGTAACAACAGCACCGGCACCAACTAAACTATTCTCGCCTATTGTAATACCGGGGAGAATAGTGGCATTCGCCCCAATGGAAGCATTTTTTTTGACTAATATCTTAGGGAAATTTTCAGGGTAATGCTTTGAACGAGGGAACTTATCATTTGTGAATACAGCACAGGGACCTACGAAAACATCATCTTCAAGAGTAACGCCATCCCATATGTAAACACCTGATTTGATTGTAACGTTATTACCAATTACAACATCATTTTCTATTAAAGTACTGGCACAGATATTACAATTGGTACCTATCCTGGCTCCTTTCAGCACTACAACAAATTGCCAAATTTTGGTACCATTTCCAATATTTTCACTTTGAACATCACTTAGCTTATGAATAAACATATCGAAATCAATCCCGTAATAATGTAAAAATTTAAATATTACAGACAATGCATATATAACTAAAATATTTAACAAATAAACACAGCATCAAAATAACTTACGCGAGAAATTTTTCTTTATGCCGTCATATACACCTAAAAAAACATATTTCGAAAGTTTAAACTTATCTTTCTTAATGAGTAACATAATTATATAAAAACAAAATAATCTGAATATGTTATATCTTCGCCAGCAACCTGGGAATGGACGGTAGAGGCTACAGAAAGTACCATTTCTAAAAACATAAAAGTAGCGATAAGTTGAATGAACCGGAACCTCAATTCTATTGAATATTTTTTTCCTGTCATCCCCTAATTTATGAATCAATTTAGCATCTTTAACTCCAAAAATTTTGAATCCTAAATTAACAAGTCTTAAACACCAGTCAGTATCAACATATTCTAAAAAGAAACCCTCATGATTTTTCCCTACGATAGGCCAGACAGAAGTCGGGAAAAAAGTACCTGATGAAATTAACTGATGAGTTTCAATGTATCTATGATTAACTTTTTCAGGTTCTATAACAAGACGCTGATTGTTATCATATAGGTAAAAAGGAAACTGTTTACCACTTCTTTCGTCGACAATTAAAGGCCCCAGTGCTCCTACATTAATATTCTCAGCTTTAAGTTCATTGAAAGCTTCTAAAAGGCTAGAAATGAAATTCTGTTCTAAGCGGCTATCTTGGTCAAATAGGCAAACATATTTATAATTTTGCTCGATAGCTTTATCAACGCCAATATTCTGCGCTGCTCCTATCCCAACATTTGATTCAAGAGTGAAAATTTCAACTCTCGATTGACCAACCTCTTCTTCTAAAGGTGTGTCAGAACCGTTATTGACTATAATTATTTTTTGAACTTGATCTATTAGGGAAGAGATAAGAAGCCGCAAATCAGATAGATTTGGTTTATAGGTGACAATGATGCCACAAACATTATTTTCCATAAGTGACTAAAACCTTAAAATTGAAAACCAACCGTAATAACTTTCTAAGAGCAGCGCCAATAAGCAGTGATATTTTCTTGGAAATTCTATTACTATCATTGAGTCCTAATGAATATGTTTTTAAAAAAAGACGATTTAATCCGGACCATTGATTCGCATAACCAGCATTAACAACTCTAATCTCATGATTCATTTTTTTTCTGAAAGTACTTTCACGAGATATATTAGTATTGTGTACCCTATATGCGGCAATAGGTAAAAAATCAAAATGAACTTTTACTCCACGGAGTAATCTCAAATAAAAGTCACGATCTTCTGCTATTAATTGGGGATCGTAGTACCCTATAACATCATAAGCTTTCTTTTTTATAAGCAAACATGGTCCGGGAACACACCAATTCGTGACTATTTCACCAATCAATAATTTATCTTCAGCTAACGCTTTGGCGTTAGCATTAAAATATGACAAGAAACCACTTTCATGAGTGATTTCGGATTCGTTATTAATTATGCAAACATCACTTATCAAAGCATCATATTTATGACTGTTCAAAAACTCTAATTTGTTGGGAATTGAATCCGGTAGCATAAAGTCATCAGCTGCACAGATGTTTATGATATCATATTTTGAAGCCTTAACTCCGCGATTCAGGGTTTTACAAACACCTGAATTAGTTTCATTTTTTAAGAAAATAATTTCGAAATTTTCTCTTGAATTTTCACTTATCCATTTATCGACTACTGCTGCTGAATTATCTTTAGAACTATCATCTATTATAACAACCTGTACGTTGACATTCCTCACCCGAAATAATGAATTAAGGCATTCAAGCACGTATTGCTCTTGATTATAAAGTGGGACAACAAAGGATATAGATTGATTACTGTTCTGCAAAATGTTCTCTCTCTCTGACATCCAGGCTTTCAATATTTTTTTTGGTAGAAGGAAAATACTTACGATAACTTGAAATGAATAAAGAAATAGCTAACGGCACTGAGAATACTACAATTATTTTTAAGTACAATCCTAAAGCAAGGGACGGATCTACAAAAATAAAGCAGGAATACGTACAAAAAACAACATAAAAGAAAAAGCGTAACGATGTTCTGGGAGTTCTGCTATTTATAATTCCTCTGCCAGAACGGATGGCACAATAGATAACGCCGATTAAAAAAGAGAATAAAACAGAGAAGTAAGGACCAAATAGGTAAAGACCTAGTATGTTATGACGCGCATTAGGCCCTATACCGCTGTCAATGTTGTAATAATACTTGGCGATTTCATAGCCAAAAACAACCTTTTCTTTACTCGAAAAACCAAATAGTTCTTTAACTTTATTGATGGTACCGCCAAAGAAATAATCCCAAGGATAGATATTTGTCGGCAGCGATGCAAAGAAAACTTTATTATACCCTTGATAGAAAACATCCCCAAAAAGAACAAATCTTTCAAAAAAAGCTTTTATAACGTTCTCATCAGAGTTCCAAACGCTGAATAGAATTATCATTAGCCCAAGGATAACCAGAGGGGAGATGTAAGATAGATATTTTACCACTTTATTTAGTTCTTTAATTTTGTAAACTTCTTTAACTAAAAATAAAGAAACAATCAAAAAGAAGAAGTCGGATTTCCCCCCCTTAGCAAGAAGGAATACAAAACAAAATCCAATAATTATAAGATCCATTTTGTTTTTTTTGAAAAACACATATCTCTTTATAATGACTAAAGCAGGTAAACACACCCAATACACATCTGTGAACCACGATAAAGCCCCCAGCGAATCAGTAGTATCAAGACGTGACATTTGATTCAAAATCGGTATGCCAGCTAAAGCGAAGTACGCGACAGATGTTATTGCAAATATTATTAAGGTAACAAGATAGAACGTTGAATAATTTGCGTACCATTCACTGGTTATACTTGCTTTAATATTTTCACCTAAATAATTCTCTTTGTATTTTTTCCGCATAAAAGCACATGGCAATAAAAATGCAACTTCAGTAAAGATGAATGAATAGAAAAAATAGTCAGAAAGAACATCTTCGATATAAATAAATAAGACAACCGAGCATGAAAAAGCTTGGGCAAGATAACCAATCATGAGCGGGTCGGCAATATGTGCTATATTACGACCAAAAATGAAGTAATATAATACCAGTACTGAAATCATGACAATTATATATGTACTTATATCTGAATATAATAAATCCAAAAATTGATTATTGGTCATGTAATATTACTCAGTTTGAAAATCTCTTTAAATTAAAGACAACAAAAATCAAATACAAAATATAGTTAACAAGATAACCAACATTTGCCCCTTGCACGCCAAATTGGTTAATAAAGAAATAGCTTAAAATAACAAAAGTTGCCGAAAAAAACAGTTCAGTTGAAATAAACCATTTAGTAGCGTTACGTGCTAGCATTGGAAATGCATAAAGCCAACTGGCAATTTTGATGACATCACCCACTAGTTGTATTGCAAAAAGATTTCTTGCCTGGCGGAATTCTTCTGTGAAAAGGATGCTTATAGCGACATCGCGTAGAAAGTATACACAAATGGCCATCAGACTGACTAACGGAAGAATAATTTTAGCCGTATTCTTAATTTCACGTCGTGTCGCTTCCAATCCACTTATTGTAGAAAGTCTTGGAAGGTAGTAGGCACTTAGCGCCATAGTGCAAACACCCAAATATACTTCTGATATTTTCCAAACTGCTTGCCATTGACCGGCTAACTCCCAGCCAACTTTACTAATCAAAATATTGCGAAGTAAAACTAATGAGATTGGCAGGGCCAGCGCAGTGGCGCTAGCCATTAAAATATAGCCCCCAATCTCTTTGTAAGCTTCCTTGTTGGCTCTACCATACCAATACTTAAAACGTAACCATGGTTGTTTTAAGGATAGTACAAGTAAAATCCCTCCTATCAATGCAGACTGCAAAGCCGCGGCCATCAATGCCCCCCTCAGATTATAATATATGATTAAAATAATCATAAGGAGGCCTGATAAAACAGCAGAAATCATCCCAAGAGCAACATATTGCTTGTAAAGTTGCTGCCCATTAATTATAGAAGTAATTAATGTTCCAATAGCAGTAAATGGAAGTGAGGCTAAAACAATATAGATAATCCAGTTGTAATCCGGATCTCTAAATATCCAGTCAGATAGTTCAGGCGCGAAGAACAAACCAACAGGTATCAATATACAAGCTAATAACAACACCCAGTGTAACGATGCTTTCCACCATGAAGAGCAGGAGTTGTAGCCACGTTCGGAATACTCAGCTGTATATCGTACTACGCCATTACTAACTGGAGAGTTAATTATCCCGTTAAAGCTGTTTACGACGCTTTGCACCTGCCCGAGCATCGCCATGCCTGTTGGACCAGTGTAGACTGCAACAACTTTTGCTATTACGAATCCCATTCCCATTTTCACTAAAGTTAACAGACCAGTCATTGCAGTAACTTTTAATAACTTTTTCATAAACTAAAGTCATTCATGGCATCAATAATTTTCTGAATGTCGGTTTCGCTCAATGTTGGATCTAAAGGTATCGATAAAACATGTTGATGAATCTTCTCAGTTATCGGAAGAGATTTATTATTCCACTCAGAATATGCTTTTTGTTTATGTGGTGGGATAGGATAATGGATGAGGGACTGAATGCCATGACTTGTTAACCATGCTTGCAAAGATTCTCTGTGCTCAGTTTGTATAACAAAAAGATGCCATACATGTCCGTCTTGATGAATAACTTTAGGAAGCTCAATAAGTTCATTTTTGATGTTTTCTAGATATTTATTGGCAACTTTCTGACGTAACTTAATATCATCTGGAAGATATTTAAGTTTAACATTTAACATTGCAGCCTGAATTTCATCTAACCGACTGTTAACACCGGCGTAGAGATTCTCATATTTTTTATGAGACCCATAATTCCTTAAAGCCTCAAGAACATGTGCTAGCTGATGATCATTTGTCGTTATCGCACCCGCATCCCCCAAAGCGCCCAAGTTCTTACCAGGATAGAAACTGAAACCAGCCGCATGCCCCCAGGAGCCTGCTTTTACGCCATCAACACTTGCCCCATGAGACTGAGCGCAATCCTCGAGTACAAGCAAATCATATTCCTTAGCAATCTCCATTATTTCTGGCATTGGCGATAGCTGACCATATAAATGTACTGGCAAAATAACTTTAGTTCTGAGACTGATCGCGCTTCGAATGCTACTCGCATCAAGATTGAATGTTTGACGATTGGGTTCTACTAAAACAGGTGTCAGGTTATTGGCAGTAATTGCTAAGATTGATGCAATGTAAGTGTTGGCCTGAACAATAACTTCATCACCATCTTGCAACTTACCTAATTCTTTCCAGGCTCTTAAAACCAGAGTTAATGCATCCAACCCATTTGCAACACCCAGCGCGTGGTCGGTACCACAAAATTCCGCAAAGTTTTTTTCAAAACTACTGAGTTCATTCCCCATCAAATACCAACCAGAATTAATGACACGGGAACAAGCTTCTAGCAATTCATTCTCATATCTTGCATTTATTGATTTAAGATCCAAGAAGTTAATCATTTTTATCTCTGCAAAAAATTAATATTGAATATTTAATGAATCCATCATTAAATCATAAATTACTGCTTACTTAAAATTTCACCTTATTCTGAATCTACTCAGGAATATTTTTACATATTTTAAGGAAGTCGTCATAATCCCTTACATAATCTGATTCATCATAATGACTATCCGCTAAGACCATTAAGACACAATCATCTGAAAAATCGTACATTTCTCTCCACATAAAGGATTCAATCAATAAACCCTGTGCAGGATTATCTAAAAGCAGCTCAATCCGCTCTTTTCCATCATCTAATAAAAATCTGCAGGACCCACGTACTGCAATAGCTACTTGCTTCAGGCATTTATGGGCATGAAATCCACGTCTTATGTCTGCCTTAGTTTTGAACATGTAATATACTCTTTTGATTTCAAAAGGTATATTTTTACCCTCTTCTAAAGCAATGAGTGAGCCACGCTCATCACCATGAGTTTGTAGTGGTATAATTTGAACGTTCATTCTTGACTCCTGTTGCTAAAGATTTTGTTTAAACTTTGTGCATTCTTATCTTTATCCGAAAGAATGATATCGGAGGAAGGCCATGTGATGTTTATCTGTGGATCATCCCACCGGATACTGCACTCAAATTTTGGATTATAATAATCTGTAGTTTTATAAACAAATTCAGCTGTTTCGGTGAGAGTGAGAAACCCATGAGCAAAACCTCTAGGGATCCATAACTGCTTTTTATTTTCGGCAGAAAGTTCTACACCAATCCATTTCCCAAAATAAGGAGATCCTTCCCGAATATCGACAGCTACATCATAGACAGCGCCAGCAACACATCTAACCAATTTCCCCTGAGCGTATGGAGCCCATTGGAAATGCAGTCCTCTTAATACGCCTTTACTTGATTTAGAATGATTATCTTGCACAAAAGAAACTTTCTCATTAATGGCTTTATCAAATTCGCGTTGATTAAAACTTTCAAGAAAGAAGCCTCTTTCATCGCCAAAGACTTTAGGCTCGAAAATAATTACATCGGGTATGTCTGTCTTAACTATATTCATAAATGCCTCAAAATTCGGCGTGATTATTATTAAATTATTTCTAATGGCATTCTTAATCTTCAAAAATTCAGATGATAACGTTAATTAGAGTTAACACGCGTTCTTTTGTATAGGTAACTTAATAAGAATACAGGCAGTACACGAGGCAAACTTCTCAGTACAAAGGTAAATGTAGCAGGCAACAATGGTTGAATATGAAGTGCATATTTAAGTCTCGCGAGCTGATATTCACTTTTGACGTAAGCAAGCCCCTTCCTCCTGGCTATCATATTACTACCCGCTCGTACCATTAATAGCGGATTATTCAAATTGGCTACCTTATAGGATTTAGCGATAATCCTTAACCACAGATTATAATCTTCCATGAGATAATGGTGCTTATAGCCACCGACACTTAGTACAACTGATTTTTTAAACATAACCGACATATGATTAAATGGATTTTTTAACTTTGCAAATTCAATTATATCATTATGATCCGTAGGCACTGTTCTGGTCGAGGTGATGGTCGTGATATCAGACTCGCATTCGTAAATCGTACAACCCAGTATGGCGGTATCAGGGTGCAAGGTCATATAAGCTATTTGTTGTTCAAACCGAGTATTGAGACATGCGTCATCAGTATCCATTCTTGCAACAAGCTCATAAGTGCAATGTTTTAATCCTTCATTCAATGCATTACCAAGCCCAACATTCTTGTCAAGTGGTATAATTTTAATTGGTAATTTATTTAACCAATTGTTTACAACAGCCTCTAGTTCATTCCCTATCGGCCCATCGTATACACAGATTAACTCATTACAAGGCAGAGTTTGGTTATAGATACTTAAAAAACAATAATCAAGATACAGTGGATTTTCTTTACTGTATAACGACATCAATACACTAAATTGTTTTGCTAATGTTTGCATACATGCAAGCCAGTTAATTCTATGTAATGAATTTGCAAACTTAAATGTAATTTATGCTTGCCGGTGTTTTATTTAATTAGTTTTAACTAACTTAAGAAGATATTTACCGTAATCATTTTTAATGAGCGGTGCTGCTAATTTTTTGACCTGATCAGCGCCGATAAACCCCTTCCGATAAGCAATTTCTTCCGGGCATGCTACTTTTAAACCCTGTCGCAATTCAATTGTTTGGATAAAATTGCTGGCCTCAATCAAGCTCTGATGTGTGCCAGTATCAAGCCACGCATAACCCCTCCCCATCATTGCTACCTGAAGACGCCCCTCCTCCATATAAATACGGTTTATATCAGTAATTTCTAATTCGCCACGCTTTGAGGGCTTAAGCTCTTTAGCCATTTTCACTACGCTATTATCATAAAAATAAAGCCCTGTAACAGCATAGTTGCTTTTGGGTTCCAGCGGTTTTTCTTCCAGAGAAATAGCTATACCTTCTTTATCAAACTCGACAACGCCATAACGTTCCGGATCCTGAACATGATATGCAAAAACGGTTGCTCCTGATTTCTTTGCAACAGCGGCCTCCAGCTGCTTTTGAAGATCATGACCATAAAAAATGTTATCGCCAAGGACAAGCGCGCAATCATCTTTCCCAATAAATTCTTCACCAATGATAAAGGCCTGAGCAAGGCCATCAGGGTTTTCCTGTATCTTATAGACCAGATTCAAACCCCATTGGCTTCCGTCACCTAATAGTTGTTCAAATCGAGGAGTGTCTTGCGGTGTACTGATAATTAAAATATCTCGAATTCCTGCGAGCATCAGCGTGCTGATCGGGTAATAAATCATCGGTTTGTCATAGATAGGTAGAAGCTGCTTGCTCACTGCCATAGTCACTGGATAAAGGCGCGTTCCTGAACCACCAGCAAGAATAATTCCTTTACGATTCGTCATATTAAACCCTCGATTTTGACGCTGCCTTTTAAGGCAATTGTTATTTATTAGCCAGAGGTTGTTACAGGCCTGAAGGGGTAAACAGCTCTTCGAGCATCCTTTTGACGCCCATATCCCAAGATGGCAAGGTTAAGCCAAAGGTCTCTTGGAATTTTCTATTATCAAGCCTTGAGTTGAGCGGGCGACGGGCAGGCGTTGGATATGAGTCTGTTGGCACAGGGTGAGTTATCTTTAATGCGAGCTTATAGCCAGCATTTTCCGCCTCTGCAAAAACTACGTTCGCATAATCGAACCATGTAGTAATGCCAGAAGCAACCAGGTGATATATACCGGCAACATCCGGTTTACGCAAGGCCATTGCTATCGCATGAGCTGTGCAATCTGCCAGCAACTCTGCGCCTGTGGGTGCGCCGAACTGATCATTGATAACAGAAAGCTCTTCACGTTCTTTTGCAAGACGAAGCATTGTTTTTGCAAAATTGTTACCTCGGTTTGCATATACCCAGCTTGTACGGAAAATCAGGTATTTCTGACAATTTTCGAGCACGGCCATTTCGCCAGCAAGCTTTGTTTCACCATAAGTATTCAGAGGCCCTGTAGTATCAATCTCACGCCATGGTTTATCGCCATTACCTGGGAATACATAATCAGTAGAATAATGAATAAGCCATGCACCAATTGAAGCGGCCTCTTTTGCGATAGCTTCAACGGTAGTCGCATTCAGCAATTTAGCAAATTCATGCTCTGCTTCTGCTTTGTCCACGGCAGTGTGCGCCGCTGCATTAACAATAACATCTGGCTTAATTCTTCTGACGGTTTCTGCAATCCCTTGTGGGTTACTAAAGTCTCCACAATATTCCTTTGAATTAACATCCAGAGCAATCAGGTTGCCTAAAGGAGACAATGCGCGCTGTAATTCCCAACCAACCTGACCTGTTTTACCGAACAGGAGAATATTCATCATTTACGCTCTTCGTAATTCTTCTTAACCCAAGATTTATAAGCACCAGTTTTAATATTATCTACCCAATCTTGATTATCTAAATACCATTCAACTGTTTTACGGATGCCACTCTCAAAGGTTTCAAGTGGTCTCCAATTAAGCTCTTGACTGATTTTATCTGCAGAAATAGCATAACGGCGGTCATGACCTGGTCTGTCCGTCACATAGGTTATTTGCTCTCTATAAGATTTGTCTTTAGGCACTAGCTCATCCAGAAGATCGCAAATTGTTAAAACAACATCGATGTTTTTCTTCTCATTATAACCACCAATGTTGTATGTCTCCCCCACAACTCCTTCGCAGACGACGGTATAAAGAGCACGAGCATGATCCTCGACATATAGCCAATCGCGAATCTGATCACCTTTACCGTAAATTGGGAGGTTTTTTCCCTCAAGCGCATTCAATATAACTAACGGAATTAGCTTTTCAGGGAAGTGATACGGACCGTAATTATTTGAACAATTTGTGACTATGCATGGCATGCCATATGTTCGTTGCCATGCCCGTACGAGATGGTCACTGGAAGCTTTCGAAGCTGAATAAGGACTGCTAGGTGCGTAGGAAGTTTTCTCTGTAAAAAGCGGTAGCGGCTCTTGGTTATCCCACTCATCGGGATGTGGTAAATCACCATAGACTTCATCAGTAGAGATGTGATGGAACCGGAAAGCTTGCTTTTTTTCTGTGTCTAGCTGCGACCAATAAGCTCTCGCAGCTTCAAGTAAGATATATGTTCCTACTATATTCGTCTCTATAAATTCAGCAGGCCCTGTTATAGAGCGGTCTACATGGCTTTCTGCAGCCAGGTGCATCACTGCATCTGGCTGGTGTATTTTGAATATAGACTCTAGTTCTTTGGCATCACAAATATCCGCCTGGGAAAATACATATCTATCGCTATCTGAGACTAATTTTAAGGATTCTAAATTGCCAGCATAAGTCAATTTGTCAACATTAATAATACTGTCTTGCGTATTTTCAATTATATGACGAACCACTGCCGAACCGATAAAACCAGCGCCGCCGGTGACAAGAAATTTCATCTTATTCATCTCTCTTAATGCTTTATTTAGCAGCCAGTATAAGCCGTAACAGACTGCTCGGTTTACATACTAAATGTTTACGATTATAAGGTATTAGATTTAACCCACAGCAGGTCGCAAATATCATCTGTAGGTGTGAATCCAGTCGGAGCTTTAATAAGTAACTCTCGAATTTTACTATGATCAAATTGGCCACACGCAATTTTTAAATGGTCAAGATATTTTGATAAATCTTCCCATGGCATCATAACTTCATTTGCAGTCAGAATGCGTGGATGCTGCGTTTGCCTTACATTTTCACCAATCAACAGCTCTTCAAATAATTTTTCACCGGGACGCAAACCAGTTGTCTTGATTTCAATATCTCCCTCCGGATTAATGTTGTCACGAAGTTTGAGACCGCTCAAAGTCACCATACGCCTCGCTAAATCGATGATTTTTACAGGTTCCCCCATATCAAGCACAAATACATCACCACCCTGCCCCATTGCTCCAGCCTGAATGACTAACTGTGACGCTTCAGGGATCGTCATGAAATAGCGGATGATATCTGGATGGGTAAGTGTGATTGGTCCCCCAGAAGTAATTTGCTTTTCAAACAATGGGACAACTGAACCCGAAGAACCAAGAACATTGCCAAAACGTACCATACTAAAGCATGTCGTTTTTTGGGCTGACGCCAAGCCCTGAAGCACCAACTCTGCAATACGCTTTGTGGCACCCATCGTATTTGTAGGGCGAACAGCTTTGTCTGTGGAAATCAGTACAAATTTGCTTACACCGCATGCTATTGCTGCCTGCGCACAGGCTAGTGTGCCAAATACATTATTATTCACACCATCAGTAACATTGTATTCAACTAAGGGTACGTGTTTGTAAGCAGCAGCATGATAAATAGTTTCAATTTTAAAATTTTCTAATACACGTTCAAGATGAGGCTGGTCCTGCACATTACCTAAAATAGGGATTAGTTTAGTCGATAATTTTTTAGTTTTTATTACCTCTGATAATTCGCGTTCTATTGCATACAATGAATACTCAGAAACCTCATATAAAACTAATGTTCTAGGATGGTTTTTTAATATCTGTCGGCACAATTCTGAGCCAATAGAACCACCAGCCCCTGTGACCATTACATGTTTTTCGAATATATTTCGCGAAATCAACTCAGGTACAGGGTCAACAGGGTCACGCCCCAGAAGATCAGTTATTGATACTTTTTTTAGTGCATCAATTTTTGCTTTTCCCTCAACCAAATCTACCATCCCAGGAATTGAGAGCACTTCACATGGCAATCCCTCAAGTTGTTGTATGACTTCATTCTTGCGACCACGAGTCACACTTGGCATTGCCAAAAGGATTTTTTTAACTTCATATTTCTCAACTAACCAGACAAGTTTTTTGGGGGAATAAACTGTCATGCCATGTATCACAGTGTCTTGCAGTTGTGGATTATCGTCAACAAAGGCCACCGGGTAATATTCTGAAGCTTGGCTTAATGCCGGAAGCAATTGCCGACCCGATGCCCCCGCACCATAGATAATCACTTTAGTCCCAAGCTTGAGGCCACGGTTGATGATCATACGCAGAGCAAGGCGTGACCCAGTAATCATTAATAGGCCAAATGCGAAATATATAATAGGGACTGTGCGGGGGAGAAATAAATTACTGTAGAAAGCAGCAACAATTAATAAAAAAGAAGATATTGCCATACCAAAAGAAACAGCAACCAGAACCTGAGCAGTTATATAGCGTATAACTGCACGATAAAGACCGAGTTTCACAAAACAAGCAAGAGTTGCAACAATGACTGAAGAAATCAATATCCAGTGCGGATAACTTGTTACCGGGGTCATTGAATCGATGCGAACCCAGAAAGCAAACCAGAATGCAGTTAGTAACAACACGACATCAATAGCCAGTGTTATAATTCTTTTCACCGGCCTTGGTAAAGAGAGCAAATACGTTAGCATAATTTCAACCGAGTAAATTATCAGAGCATTACGCTCTTGTTTTCAAAACTGATCCAGGAGTGCAGATTGCGTAGGGCTCAACATAAGTATTATACCCACCGCTAGAGCCTGCTTGAATAAAAGCGCTTCTTCCAATATCGCTATTTCCGGCCAAATTAACCCCTACTCCAAGGTGAGAATAATCTCCGAGTTTACTGTCATGGTCAATCGCACATGAACAATTGACAATTACACCATCCCCAATTTTTACATCGACGCCTAATACTGTCCCAGCGAATATGACAACACCATTTCCAATTTTTGCCGAAGGACTGACGCAGGCATGGGGGTGAATTAGGGTCACTAATTTTAAGCCAGCATCTGATACTTGTTGTTGCAAATTTTCTCGTACTTTATTGTTACCAATACCGATAATTGCATGACTAAAAATTGTGGAGTATTTAGCTAAATCTTCCACTAAACCAATGATTAGCGACCGACCCTCATCATTTGGAATCCAGCTATCATCAAGGTATGCTATACGTGAAAACTTCCCAGATGAGGCAGCCACTTCATATATCGACTTTCCATGTCCACCGGCACCAATGATAATCAGCGAATCTGTCATGTTGATATTTTTTCCCTATCCTTCACACCTGCACCACCGAAATAGGCAATTAAGCATAATGGTATCCAGGCAATAAGCACACCTACAACACCCGTTAAACTACCTCTTGCAATTAATATAGCAACAGGTGTTAACCAAACTAAGTTAACCACTAGAACGACAGTTGTAACAGTTTTGTGACTTTCAAATTTTCTCGCCATGATTTGATAAGTATGACTTGCATGGGCCTCATACACTTTTTTACCTGCAATTAGTCTCCGTAATAGAGTTATCGTTGCATCAACAATGAATACGCCAAGTAAGCAAATTTCGGCCATAAACATCGAACTATTAATCATTGCAAGATGCAAAACGATTAGCCCAACAACCATACCGAGGAATCCACTGCCTGCATCCCCCATAAATATTTTTGCCTTTGGAAAATTCCATAGCATAAAACCTAAGGTCGAGGAACCTAGCATCACAAGAACAGAAAACAGTCCGCTGTCACTCACCCCAAGTGTAGTATTTAATAGCAGCAAACATGATGAGAATGAGAAACTAATGGCTTCAATACTTGCCAGACCATTAATACCATCCATAAAGTTATAAAGATTCAGCATCCAGGCTAAATAGACCAGACCAAATACCATTCCAATCCAACCTGAAGATAATTCAAAACCGAACAAGTCTATAACGGGAAATTTCCCTAAAAAATATAAACCTGCTGCTGCCGCAATAAAATGCATCAACAAACGCCATCTTGCCGCAATATGCCCGTGATCATCGAGAAAGCCGACTACGGCAATAATCGCGCCTGCAACAAATAATGAAAGTAATTGTTCAACAGGAATAATTTTTATCAGACATAGAACAACCAATCCAATAAGAAAACTTATTACTAATGCAACTCCCCCACCTCGTGGGGTTGGTGCGGAATGAGAACTTCGTTGGTTAGGAATATCTATTACATTATTTTTAAGTGCATAAATGCGCAATAACCAGGTGAGTACAAACGAACAAATGAAAACGACGACAGCAATGCTTAAATTCAGCATCATTTGATTTCCTTACGAAAACATGCAGCTGTTTGCTTCATGGTGTCTAGTATTGTTACAGGCTGCTGCCAACTTAATAATTCCGATGATTTACTTGCATCGACCTCAAGAGAACCGTAAAGCTGCTCGTATAAATTTTTTCTACCTACTGCCTGAAGTACAGTTTTTAAAAATGAAGAATGTAATCCGAAAATGCGGGCAGGCTTGTTCATTCCATCTGCAAATGCGTGAATAATCTCTTCTATACTTGGTGAATTCGAATCTGCCAGTAAGAATAATTCATCTTTTGATTTTTGATTTAATATGCAGGCAATAATAAAACTTACTACATTATCGAGTGAAGCCATTGCTCTTTTATTTTTTACGCCTTTGAACGGTAATGGAATACCACTAGAAACAAGCTTTAATAAACGGTGGATATTGCCTGGCGCATTCTCACCACAAATCAGTGCTGGACGAATAATCGTAATCTTCATCGCACTATTTGCAAATTGCTCAGATAAAGCCAATTCCGCTTCATATTTGGAAATTGCATATTCTGAGGCTGGTTTGGGTTCTGATAATTCTGTAAAAGGTACGCCCTTGGTATAATTACCATTGACACCAATTGAACTGATAAATATGAAATGTTTTACTCCAGCCTCTGATGCGTCATGTGCTAATTTTAATGTGGCATCTCGATTTACTCGAAGGAACTCAGCAAGTTTATCTTCAGCTTTATCATTGAGAATGTGCGCTCGACCAGCGGTGTGAACTACAGTCTCGCAACCATCGAGGACGGAAGACCAATCTGTAGATGCAGAGATTTCTCCCATATTGATTAATGAAGACTCAACCGGCCCGGCTCGTCGTGAGGTTGCGACTACGGCGTGATTTAGCTTTTCAAGTTCAACAACCAATCTGCTTCCCACAAAACCGGTAGCCCCTGTTACCAGGATTTTCATTTTTCATCCTTTTGTCTTTCTGAGTATCAGCATTGCTATCAAATATCTAAATAACTTTAATAAAAAGCTACGAAAATCAGTCTTCAATTAAAACAAATCAGGTTTTATGAAAAGCACATTAGGGTATTCACAACCCACAAATGTGTTATCAATATGCGCGTTATTAAGTGCTACTAATAGCGCAGGAATGAGGTACTAACCATGTGATTTTTTATTACACTGCGCCGTAAGGCTCATTGAATAAGCACGCTACCGCCCTTGGCTCTAAAGCTACCAATGCACTTGTTGCAGTAACAATTAAATTTTATGACTACGATTTCAAAACTTCGTTTTTTGACCTGTTCGTCCGGGAATCCTATACGAACCGAGACTGATTTTACGCTTTAGAATAGTGATAGCAAGTTGTGCCTAGCATTAAACACCAATCGAATTGTTTAAATAATAATCACTTAACGGCTTTTGCATGTGTGACATAATAAAATTAATGCGTGCGAAAAAGCACCATAGATATGGTGCTTTCTTTATAAGCAATACAAATAGTTACTCTTCAGCAAACTCTTTCAGCCACGCCTTAAACGCTTCACCCTGTGAGTTATGGCGAATACCATACTCTACGAAAGCTTTCATATAACCAAGCTTATCGCCACAGTCGTGTGAACGGCCGGTCATGGAGAAGGCTTCTACGGTTTGCTTTTTCATCAGCATCGCGATGGCATCGGTCAGCTGGATTTCGTTACCGGCACCGTATGGCGTCACTGCCAGCAGTGGCCAGATGGCTTCGGAAAGAACATAACGGCCGACAACCGCGAGGTTTGATGGCGCATCTTTAAGCTCTGGTTTCTCAACGATAGCCGTCATTGGCGCGCTTTCGCCCGGCTCAACTTCTACACCGTTACAGTTAACGATACCGTATTTAGAAACGTCTTTCTCCGGCACTTCTTCAACCATGACCTGGCTGTTGCCAGTTTCCTGGAAGCGGCGAAGCATCGCAGCAAGGTTGTCTTTACGCAGATCGCTGGTGGAATCGTCCATCAGAACGTCAGGCAGAATAACCGCGAATGGCGAATTGCCAATCAGAGGTTTTGCACACAGAACAGCGTGGCCGAGACCTTTTGACTGACCCTGACGCACGTTCATGATTGTCACGCCCTTCGGGCAGATAGACTGCACTTCTTCCAGCAACTGGCGCTTAACACGAGATTCCAGCATGCTTTCCAGTTCGAATGACGTGTCGAAGTGGTTTTCGATCGCGTTTTTAGAAGAATGCGTGACCAGAATGATCTCTTTAATGCCCGCTGCAGCACATTCATTAACGATGTACTGGATTAAAGGCTTATCGACGATAGGCAGCATTTCTTTTGGAATGGCCTTCGTCGCTGGCAACATACGTGTGCCCAGACCGGCAACAGGGATAACAGCTTTTAACATTGTAAAGGATACTCCTTGAAACCTATTAGTGTGTAAATCCAGTCAGTTAGAATTCAAACATGTCAGGGAATTCACCGGACTGAAATTGTAAATACAAATTTTTTTCCGCAACGCCATTTCTTCCCTGAGTATAGTCCCTGCCATTTACTTTAGGGAGGCAATACTGCTGACTTTAGGACGCCAGCACGATTCTCTGTATTTGATTACGATACCAGTAAGCCGCACGAAACGGTAAGGTAAAGACCTAATTTTAGGAATGTTAAACCTATTCGGTGATTTTATAATCATAAATTGCTGCTTTCGAAAACATCAGCGTCTGTCCATTGAGCGTTGCCCCTGACCTCCCCTGCTCTGTTGAACGGTTTTGCCTAGCCCACTGTTTTAGATTTGAAATTTCATGCCCTGACGCCCATTATTCTACGTGCGGCAAACGCCGCGTAACTAAAGGTGAAAAACGCTATATGGAATGGATCGCCGATCCGTCGATTTGGGCCGGGCTGGCTACCCTGGTTATTCTTGAAATTGTTCTGGGGATAGACAATCTCATCTTTATTGCCATTCTGGCGGAGAAACTTCCGCGCAGCCAGCGTGATAAAGCCCGCGTCACAGGGCTGATGCTGGCGCTCGTCATGCGTTTGCTGCTCCTTGCTTCAATCTCATGGTTATCGACACTCACCCGCCCGCTCATTACGGTGCTGGGTCACCCGTTCAGTGCGCGTGACATGATTATGCTCGTCGGCGGCATATTCCTGTTGTTCAAGGCAACGATGGAATTGAATGAACGCCTCGAGGGTAAGGATGAGGAGCAAAGCCAGCAGCAACGCGGGGCTAAATTCTGGCCTGTTGTCGCTCAAATTGTGGTGCTGGATGCGGTATTTTCCCTCGACTCGGTGATTACCGCTGTCGGTATGGTTGACCATCTGGCCGTCATGATGGCTGCTGTATGTATAGCAATCGGGCTGATGCTGCTGGCGAGTAAGCCACTGACCCGTTTCGTCAATGCGCACCCGACTATTGTTATCTTGTGTCTGAGTTTCCTGCTGATGATTGGGTTTAGCCTGGTAGCTGAAGGCTTTGGCTATGCGATCCCGAAAGGCTATCTGTATGCGGCAATCGGTTTCTCGGTCATTATCGAAGGCCTGAATCAGCTGGCGCAGTTTAACCGCAAACGCTTTTTGTCATCACGTCGCTCTCTGCGTGAGCGTACTGCTGAAACCGTTTTACGCGTACTTCGTGGCAAACATGAAGAAGCCGAACTTGATACGCATTCCTCAAATATGATTGCTGACAGTGCAGGCGAAGAGGATGCCATCTTCAATCAGCAGGAACGCCATATGATTGAGCGCGTTCTGGGCCTCGGGCAGCGTACCGTCAGCAGCGTGATGACTTCCCGCCACGACGTCGATAATCTTGAACTCAATGACCCGGTTGAGCTGCTGAAGCAGCAAATAGCGGAAAACCAGCACACGCGTATTCTGGTGACCGAAGACAGCTCTACCGATGAACCGCTGGGCGTCGTGCATGTTGTCGACTTGCTGAAACAACAACTCCTGCAAAATGAGTTAGATCTTAAGGCACTGATCCGCCAGCCGCTGATTTTCCCGGAGCAGCTTTCCCTGCTGATGGCGCTTGAGCAGTTCCGCCTGGCCAAAACTCACTTTGCATTTGTCGTCGATGAGTTCGGTTCAGTTGAAGGCATTGTGACCCTGACTGACGTGATGGAAACGATCGCCGGTAATTTGCCTGAGTCTGATGAAACGCCGGATGCGCGCCACGATATTTCGCAACAGGAAGACGGCACATGGATTGCCAACGGTTATATGCCGCTGGAAGATCTGGTGATGTACATCGCCCTGCCGGTTGATGAAAAACGCGAATATCACACGCTGGCAGGATTACTGATGGAACATACGCAGAGCATCCCGCAGGTCGGTGCGCAAATCCACATCGATAACTATCTGTTTGAACCACTTGAGGTCAGCAGTCATCGTATTCTGAAAGTGAAAATTACGCCGCTCAAAACCGACATGGATGATGATTACGAAGTGTAATCCTCCGTTCAGATGGACATTAAAAAGAAAACGGGACGCTGATGAGGCGTCCCGTTTTTACTGAGTCGTACAAATTGAGGTACAGAAAGATTATTTATTTAATAACTTCTGCACATCGTCTTTTTCTTTGCTGTCTTTGCGTTTATCCACCCAGTTCTGAATGGCGCTACGGGCACTCTGTTCCACTGTCCGGCGCAGGATCTGATCGACCTGAAGCTGATAACCCAGTTGCGCCCACGGCCCGTACACTCGCAACGGGATATCCGTGGTTTTAAGGGTGTTAATCAGATTGCTGTCGCCTTTCCAGCCACCGGTGACGCGGATCAACAGATTCATGTCTACCTTTTCGCCGGCGAGATCAACAGAGCCATCACCTTTTGCATAAACCATGGGTGACTGGCCTTCCAGATCATTCAGTTTCAGGGTGCCGTTTTTCAGCTGCCCCTGCGCTTTCAGTGTATCAATCTGGCTGTAATGCTCATACTTATCAAGCCCCTGAACGTTGCTGGTATTACGGCTGATTGCCTGCTGGATAAGCTGCTGAATATTAAGTCCGTTCAGGTGCGCATTGGTCATAGCAAGTTCAGCATTGCCCTGCCAGTTACGCGCAAAATCTTCTGCCGAGAGCCCCTTTCCGTTCACGTCCCCTTTCATAGAGAAGCTGCCGGTCAGCGCTTTCGGCAATCCGTAAGCAGTCAGCAGATCAGCCAGCTCAATATTATTCACATCCGGCGTCATGTGAACCTTAATACTTTTGCCGGTTACATCCATATCACCCGGCAGGGAAAAGCTTCCCGATCCGAGATTGCCACTGAACGTCGGCAGCGCAACATTACCCAGCCGGTTATTGGCATTCATTGCCAGATTTTGAATCTTCATCCCGCGATAGGTTAAATCCGCTACTTTCAGTGCCAGATTCGCATTGAAATTCCGCAAAATGCTCAGGCCGTTCGGCTGCTCATCGACATCACGCGCAATGACCGGCGCGGAGGTGATTGACTGGGTGCTCTGAGCCGCCTGCTCAGCAGTTTTAGGCTGCCAGCCGGAAAGCGCATCCAGATCGAGTTTGTCAGCGTTTAAATTGAGCTGATAGTCGCCGATATCGCCACTCATCGTGGCAGAAGCAGTCCCTGAAATCTGATTATCATTCGCCGTTAACGCCAGCTGGGTGAGTTCCAGTGAGTCATTATCGCGCTGATAACTGGCCTGCATCGAACCATTACCCTGAACACCTTTCACAGGGATGTCAGCACCACTCAGCTGATAAGTGAATTTACTGATCTTAGCCGAAAAGGCCTGCGGATAATGCTGCATATCGACGTTTGCATTCATGGTGAATGCAAGGTCGCGCTGATTGCGGTTTATGCGGCTTGAAAGCTGAATGGTGGCCTGACGGTTGTCGTTTTTATCAATTTCCATGTTGATATCACGAACATTTATCTGATCGTCATCGCCACGCTGCCAGATAAGCAGACTGTCTGCAATGGTGATTTTGTCGATATCAAACTTCCAGCCAGCTTCAAGTTCAGAAGCTCCGGGAGCGACAGGCGTTGGCATTGAAGGCGCAACAGGTGCATCGGGCTGATTCTCTTCAGTTTCAGGCGTCAGACGTATTACTGCGTTTTTCAGCAGTACTTGTTTCACCGCCAGCTGATGAGAAATAAGAGGCCAGAGTTTAACGTCCAGCCGCATGTTTTCAGCACTGACAACCGGCTCTTTAGCACCCGCCGCAGTAAGCGACGTCTGACCGGCAATAATGCTCAGCTGTGGCCAGACATGCCAGCGCAGCGATCCGTTGATGGCCAGCTGATATCCGCTTTTCACCTCGACCCGTTCCACCATGTACTGGCGGAAATCATTCGGGTTGATCAGAAACACCAGCGAAGTCATGCCGGCAATGATAACCACCAGTAAAATCACCAGTGTTGTCAGTAGTCTTCTCATGCCTTCCTCACGTTTTTATCCGTTATGCGGATAAAAAACTGAATCAGTCTTCATCAATACGACTGGCAATTGCGCTTTGCTGGTCGCGGTATTTCGCATCCTGACGGCTGTTATAAGGACGCGCAGCAGAACCGGATAACGGTTCAAAGCTCAGCGCACCAATCAGCATTCCCGGTCGAAGCGCCAGCGGGAGCTTACCTGAATTATAGAACTCGAGAACAATCCGCCCTTTCCAGCCCGGATCAATACGATGTGCGGTTACGTGTACCATCAGCCCGAGACGCGCCAGTGAAGAGCGCCCGTCAAGCCAGCCGACCAGATCGTCAGGAATGGTGACCGACTCATAAGTAACCGCCAGCGCCAGTTCGCCAGGATGCAGGAAGAATGCTTCGCCTTCCGGCAAAACAATTTCATCGCTCATCACTTTATCCAGCGCGGCGCTGACTTCGTCTTTCGGGCCACTCAGGTCGATATAACCCGCGTTATGGCCGAGGAAAACGCGGAAGCCGTTACCCAGACGCACATCTACGGTCGCACCGTTAATTCGTTCAACCGGCGGACGGGGTGAAATGCCTAATTTGCCGCTGTCGAGCCAGGCTTCTATATCTCGGTCGCAAAGTCTCATCGTATCTCCGGTAGGTTTTCTGCAAATGGTTCCGCGATTAATTGAAGAACTGGCTGATTTTCGCCTTGAGAATATCAATCGCAATGCGGTTTTTGCCGCCGCGCGGCACAATGATGTCTGCGTATTGTTTTGAGGGTTCGATAAATTGCAGGAACATCGGGCGTACGGTCTTCTGATATTGCGCCATCACGGAATCCATAGAGCGGCCACGTTCGTTGACGTCACGTTTCATGCGGCGCATCAGACAGATATCCAGCGGGGTATCGACGAAGATGGAGAAATTCATTTCGTCACGCAAACGCGCATCGGTCAGGAGAAGGATCCCTTCCAGAATGATCACTTTCTTCGGTTTTAGTGTCACCGTCTCAGGCAGACGAGTGTGCTCAATGAAGCTGTAGCTCGGCAATTCAATCGCCTGACCAGACTTCATGGCTTGTAAATGCTGAAACAGTAAATTGTGGTCCATCGCGCTTGGATGGTCGTAGTTGGTTTTGACCCGCTCTTCCATGGTCATGTGGCTTTGGTCTTTATAGTAGCAATCTTCCGGGATAACCCCGATGTGCTCATCACCAACCTGATCACGAAGTTCACGGTATAACGTACTGGCGATGAGGCTTTTTCCCGAAGCAGATGCGCCAGCGATACCCACGATGACACACTGATGGAATTTGTCAGACATAAAATTAAAGACCTGATTTGGAAGTTGGAAGGCAAGCACAGACGTGTGCTTTGAACGCGCCAATTATAAGTACAAGACACTGCCTGATGCCAGCGTTAAGGCTGTGTAATCGCTGACATCCGGCATTAATTCACTGAGTTGGGGGATTAAACCGCTCTGAAAGCAATTTCTGTCGGGATAGCGTCACCTCTCCAGAACAATTGCGACGCAATTTTTGCCGCCAGTTCGCGGTAAATTGCAGTGAATTCACTTTCAGGATTAGAGACGACTGTCGGCTCGCCACGATCTAAATCTTCGCGCAGTGAAATATGCAGCGGCAATTGCGCCAGTAATTCACAGCGATACTTCTCGGCCAGACGCTGCGCGCCACCGGTGCCGAAAATCGGTTCGTGATGTCCGCAGTTGCTGCACACGTGCATACTCATGTTCTCAACGATGCCCAGAACCGGCACATGCACTTTCTCAAACATGACGATACCTTTCATGGCATCCAGCAGCGCAATGTCCTGCGGCGTCGTCACCACCACCGCGCCTGTGACCGGAATATTCTGCGACAGCGTCAGCTGAATATCACCGGTGCCCGGCGGCAGGTCGATCACCAGATAATCGAGATCTGGCCACAGCGTATCGGAAAGCATCTGCATCAGCGCTTTACTGGCCATCGGGCCGCGCCACACCATAGCGTTTTCGTCGGTAACCAGATAACCAATGGAATTGGTCGCCAGTCCGTGCGCCATAATAGGCGACATATGCACACCATCCGGTGATGTCGGACGCTCTTCTTCCGTACCCAGCATATTCGGGACTGACGGACCGTAAATATCGGCATCCAGAATACCGACTTTTCCGCCCTCAGCGGCCAGTGCCAGCGCCAGATTCACGGCAGTCGTCGATTTCCCAACCCCGCCCTTACCCGAGCTGACAGCCAGAATATTGCGCACACCTTTAATACCCGGCTGATCGTTAGCGCGTTTCATGGTGGCGATATCGTGACGCAGGTTCCACTGTATAGCCGTAGCGCCGGTGACCCGCAGCAATTCTCCGCTGGTTTCATCTTTCAGCACATCGAAACCGCTGTTCCAGGCAAACGGCAGCGTCAGGTCAATATGTAAAACACCGTCCATCAGCACGCAGTGATGCAATGCTTTTATCGCGGGTAAATCTTTTTGTAATGTGGAATGGCGAAAGGTGGCCAGTACGCCGGTCACTAGTGCGCGCAGCCCTGCGGGTGTGGTCTGCTGTGGGGATTGAGATGTCATCCCGGCTCCTTGAAAACTGGTTATCAGACTATTTATCTATGCATAAGCATAACAGAACACACGTAAGGAGATCCCCCCGTTTGTTTACGCGGGGCGGCGCTTTCGGTTAACATCAATGCCCCTGATTTCAACTACAGAAAGCAAGTTCTTACTATGGCTCAAGTCGCGAAAAAAATTTTGGTAACCTGTGCACTTCCGTACGCCAACGGATCCATCCATCTCGGTCACATGCTCGAGCACATCCAGGCTGACGTCTGGGTCCGTTACCAGCGAATGCGCGGCAATGAAGTGCATTTCATCTGTGCGGACGATGCGCACGGCACCCCGATCATGCTGAAAGCGCAGCAGCTCGGTATCAAGCCGGAAGAGATGATTGCCGAAATGAGCCAGGAGCATCAGAAAGATTTCGCCGGCTTCGGTATCAGCTACGACAACTATCACTCCACGCACAGCGACGAAAACCGTGAGCTGTCCGAGCTGATTTATGGTCGCCTGAAAGAAAACGGCTTCATTAAAAACCGCACCATTTCTCAGTTGTACGATCCGGAGAAAGGCATGTTCCTGCCTGACCGTTTCGTTAAAGGCACCTGTCCGAAATGTAAATCGCCAGACCAGTACGGCGATAACTGTGAAGTGTGTGGCGCAACCTACAGCCCGACTGAACTGATCGACCCGAAATCTGTGGTTTCCGGTGCGACGCCGGTGCTGCGTGATTCTGAGCATTACTTCTTTGATTTGCCGGAATTCAGCGCAATGTTGCAGGCGTGGACCCGCTCCGGTGCGCTGCAGGAACAAGTGGCGAACAAAATGCAGGAGTGGTTCGAACACGGTCTGCAACAGTGGGATATCTCCCGCGATGCGCCGTACTTCGGTTTTGAAATTCCTGATGCGCCGGGCAAATATTTCTACGTCTGGCTGGACGCGCCAATCGGCTATATGGGTTCTTTCAAAAACCTGTGTGACCGTCGCAGCGACCTGAATTTCGACGAGTTCTGGAAAAAAGATTCGACTACCGAGCTGTATCACTTCATCGGTAAAGACATCGTTTATTTCCACAGTCTGTTCTGGCCGGCGATGCTGGAAGGCAGCGGTTTCCGCAAGCCAACCAACCTGTTCGTACACGGTTACGTCACCGTGAATGGCGCGAAGATGTCCAAATCGCGCGGCACGTTCATCAAGGCCAGCACCTATCTGAATCATCTGGATGCCGACTGCCTGCGTTACTACTACACCGCAAAACTGTCTTCACGCATCGACGATATCGACCTGAATCTGGAAGATTTCGTGCAGCGCGTTAACGCAGACATCGTGAACAAAGTGGTTAACCTGGCGTCACGCAATGCCGGTTTCATTGCCAAACGTTTTGACGGCAAACTGGCTGACAAACTGGCCGATGAAGCGCTGTACAAAACCTTCACCGATGCCGCTGAAAGCATCGCGCAGGCGTATGACAGCCGTGAATCAGGTCGCGCAATCCGTGAAATCATGGCGCTGGCTGACCTGGCCAACCGCTATGTCGATGAGCAGGCACCGTGGGTAGTTGCAAAACAGGAAGGCCGCGACGCTGACCTGCAAGCCATCTGCTCAATGGGCATCAATCTGTTCCGCGTGCTGATGACTTACCTGAAACCAGTTCTGCCTTCACTGTCAGAGCGCACTGAAGCCTTCCTGAACACCACGCTGGACTGGGACGCTATTGCTCAACCGCTGCTGTCGCATCAGCTGAATCCGTTCAAAGCGCTGTTTAACCGTATTGAGCTGGATAAAGTGACTGCGATGGTTGATGCGTCGAAAGAAGATATTGCGGCTGCGAAAGCTCCGGCAACCGGTCCGCTGGCAGATGATCCGATTCAGGAAACCATCACTTTTGATGATTTCGCCAAAGTGGATATGCGTATCGCGCTGATCAAAAGCGCTGATTTCGTGGAAGGGTCAGACAAACTGCTGCGACTGCAACTGGATCTGGGCGGCGAAACCCGTCAGATTTTCTCCGGTATCCGTTCTGCGTATCCTGATCCGAAAGCACTGGAAGGCCGTCTGACCATCATGGTCGCCAACCTTGCCCCACGTAAAATGCGCTTCGGCATCTCTGAAGGAATGGTGATGGCGGCGGGCCCTGGCGGAAAAGACATCTTCCTGCTTAGCCCGGATTCCGGCGCACAGCCTGGTATGCAGGTTAAATAAAACTCATGACTGCTCCTCCCCCTGCGAAGGGGGAGATTGGGAGGGGGTTTTACAGACAAAATAAAGAGTTGGAGAAAACTTCAGCTTATTTTTTTTGACCTTAATACCCCACCCCGGCCCTCCCCTTCGCAGGGGAGGGAGCAAAATCACTTCGGCCAGTTCGGCCATATGGCTTTCGGATACTCCCTGTCGATATCCGATTTCGCCAGCCCGATATCCTTCAGTTGATCCGCACTCAGCGAATGCAAAATCTTGCGGCTGACGCGGCGCTCATTCCAGCCATGTACCACTGCAAACAACTGTTTTAGCCAACCGCCCTTTCTCACCGGCATCTGTACTGCCCGTTCATGCACCGCGATATCTGCACAAACCCTTGTCTCACATCCGGCAAACTGCCGTTCTTCAATGATATTTTTCATATTCTGCTCCCGTTGACGACCTGACATCAGGATCTAACAACGGGCAAAAACATTACAGATTCAGTTTTTTTGTATTTCAACCATACAGATCTGGATCTGATGACAGATTCAGCGTTAGATTGTGTTCATCTGTACTGCTTTCTTTGCGCAGGCGTTGAGGAAAAGATAATGAATCGTTACGAAAATCTGGCAAATGTCCTGAGTGATCGCATTGAACAAGGGCTGTATCCGGCGGGTATCCGTCTGCCTTCAGTGCGGGTGTTAAGCAGTGAACATGGCGTCAGCGTCAGTACAGTTCAGCAGGCGTATCGCGTGCTGGAAGAAAAACAGCTGGTGGAAGCCCGCCCGAAATCGGGTTACTTCGTCAAGGATGCCCGCATTCAGGCTGCCCTTCCGGCGGTGTGCCGCCCGACGCAACGTCCGGTGGATATTTCCCAGTGGGATCAGGTACTGGAGCTGATCACTTCCCCGCATCGTCCCGGTGTGATTCAGTTAGGCCGCGGCTCTCCGGATGTCACTGCCGCCACGCTCAAACCGCTCAGCCGTCTGATGGGGCGCGCCGGACAGCATCAGAATCTCAGCGCGTTTCATTACGACAGCATTTACGGCTCCGAAGACTTACGCGAACAAATCGCCCGTCTGATGATTGACAGCGGCAGCCATATGGATGCCAGCAACATCCTGATCACCACCGGTTGTCATGAAGCCCTGTCTATCGCCATCCGTTCAGTATGTGAACACGGCGATATCGTGGCGGTGGACTCCCCGAGTTTTCACGGCGCAATGCAGACTCTGAAAGGCTTTGGCATGAAAGCGCTGGAAATCCCTACCGATCCGGTTACCGGAATCAGTCTGGAAGCACTGGAGATGGCGCTGGAGCAGTGGCCGATTAAAGCCATACAGCTGACGCCCAACTGTAATAATCCGCTCGGTTATAACATGCCGGATGACCGTAAAAAAAGCCTGTTGCGTCTGGCGCAACGCTACGATATCGCGATTATTGAAGACGATGTTTACGGTGAACTGGCCTATCAGTATCCGCGCCCGTCGACCATTACCTCGTTTGATGAAGATGGCCGCGTGCTGCTGTGCAGTTCGTTTTCCAAAACGCTGGCGCCCGGTTTGCGCGTCGGCTGGATTGCGCCTGGCCGTTATCATGACCGCGCCCTGCACATGAAATACATCACCACCGGCGCATCAGCCACGCTGCCACAAATCGCCATCGCGGATTTCATCAAACAGGGGCATTATCTGCAACACATGCGCCGCATGCGTAATCAGTACCAGCGCAACCTGTGTACCATGACTGACTGGGTGATGAAATATTTCCCATGTGGCACGCGTGTCAGCCGTCCGCAGGGAGGATTTCTGTTGTGGATCGAACTTGACGAACGCGTGGATACCCAGCGCCTGAACCGGCTGCTGGAAGAACATTTAGTGCAAATCGCCATCGGTTCGATATTCTCTGCCTCAGGCAAATATCGCAATTGTCTGCGCATCAACTATGCCCAGACGCTGACGGCGAAAACCGAGCGCGCCGTTCAGCAGGTTGGCCTGACCATTTCACAGATGCTGGAAAACTGCTAAACGCTATCCGGAGAGTCTTTTATCGTGCAGATAGAACCGTTACCGCCACTCAACACGCTGGTGGCATTTGAATGCGTGGCGCGTTATTGCAGTTTTTCAAGAGCAGCGGACGAGCTAAATCTCACCCAAAGCGCCATCAGCCGGCAGATTATCCAGCTGGAAGAAATGCTGGGTTGTAAGCTTTTCCAGCGTGCGCAACGCAAAACCACGCTGACACCGCGCGGGGAAACCTATGCCCAGCAGGTGCGAAAGCTGCTGGGGGATATTTCACAATCCACCGCTGAGGTGATGGGCTGGAACGGTTTGCCGCAGGTCACGCTGGCCTGCACCAGCGCCATGAGTGGCCTGTGGCTTTCATCCCGTCTCTCGTCTTTGCGCCAGCTTCTGCCGGATCTGCAAATCCGCATGAAGATTTCAGACAGCTTTTCAGACCTTAAGTCATCAGAATTCGATCTGGCTATCTTCTATCTGCGCGAGCCGCCGCCTGGTTATCACGTACAGGCGTTGTTCGATGAAGTGTGCTATCCGATGTGTTCACCGGAATTTCTCAAACGCCTGCCGCCTGATGCCAGCGCCGCCGATTTACTCGAACAAACCTTGCTTATACAGGATGACCCGCAGCGCGAATGGACCGGCTGGCGTGACTGGTTTGCCTCACAGGATGTGAGTTTCGTGACGCCGCGCAGAACCTGGCGCGCCAATAACTATCCGTTTCTGGTGCAGTCAGCGGTGCTCGGAGATGGAGTTTTGCTGGGCTGGGAAGGACTGGTGCAGGATTACGTTAACAGCGGCCAGCTGGTTGCGGCGCATCCCGGCAAACTGGCTGCTGCCGGAAAATGCTACATGCTGACGCCTCAGGACAGGTTCCTGAAACCTGTCGTGCATAAAGTGATTAACTGGCTGAAACAGCCTTAATAAACTCCCTCCCCTGCGAAGGGGAGGGCTGGGGTGGGGTATTCAGGTCAAATAAATAAGTTGAAGTTTGCTTTGGCAAAGATTTAGTTTGTGAAACCCCCTCCCAGCCTCCCCCTTCGCAGGGGGAGGAGCCAAATAATAATAATCTTATATATTAATTATATATCAGCCGGCGGGATTTTATTTTTCTCCAGATATCTGCGCTTTCTCGCAGAATTCATACCAATTAATGTAAACAACAGCCAGCATGACTGTGAAATACAGGATGCAAGGTTAAAATCATGGCTTAACGAATACAGGCCAAACACACCGCCGATTATATTAAGATAGGCGTAACTGTTAGCATCAACCGCTAGCCTGCGCATTTGAACCAGCGCATAAGCCAGAAGGTAGCAAAACACGCCAATTAAGCCGACAACCGTATGCATTTCCACCGGCCACTTCCCTTTCCAGACATTGATAGCTCAGAAAAATAAAGCTTTTCAGGGTGTTCTGCCGCGCATTTTTCGCATACCCTCATGATAAATTCTCATGCAAGTTCAACAGGGGGTTTTGATATAAATCATCAAGGCAATCCATTGCGCCAATTAGACACACCCGGGGTATTTCGCCTGCACCTATAAAATTCCAGCACGTACTATGGAGATAATTAATGAAAGATAATAATTCCCCTTTGACGAAATTAATGCAGGATGCACAACTTAGCCGTCGCGGCTTTATTACCAGCACTTCCGCTGTGGGTATTACCAGTGCCTTAGGTTTTTCACCGTTCTCTGCTTTCGCAGCGGAACCGAAAAAAGGCGGTGTATTAAAACTGGGTATGTCAGGGGGAAATACCAGCGATACGCTCGACCCGACATTATTCAGCGACTGGGTGCCCTTAAATCAGGCATATATGCTGATGAACGGCCTGGTGGAAATTGATGAAAATAACAAAGCCACACCGGAACTGTTCTCCGCCTGGGAAGCCAAACCGGGTGCCGCCGAATGGGTGTTTACCGTTCGCGATGGCGTGACGTTCCATAACGGCAAAAAACTCGATGCCGGGGACATTCTCTACTCCATCAACCTGCATCGCGGCGACAAATCAAAAAGTGCCATCAAAAGCCAGCTGGCACCGATTACCGGCCTGACTAAACAGGGCGATAACCAGATCCTCATTACCCTTGACAGCGGTAACGCCGACCTGCCGTATCTGCTGGCGGATTACCATCTGGTGGTGGTTCCGGACGGCTTTACCGACTGGTCGCACCCGATTGGTACCGGCGGTTATGTCTTTGATCAGTACGAACCGGGCGTGCGATCGCTGTTCAAACGCAACCCGAACTACTGGAAACCGGACCGCGCCTTTGTCGATGCCGTAGAAGTGCTGGTCATCAATGACCCGACCGCACGCACCAACGCCCTGATTTCCGGTCAGGTTCATGCGATTAACCGTGTCGATTTTAAAACTGTCGATTTCCTTAAACGCAGCCCGGCGCTCAACATTGTGCGTTCTTCCGGCGGCCAGCACTTCACCTTCCTGATGGATTGCAGCGTCGCACCGTACAACAACAACGACGTGCGCATGGCGATTAAACACGGTATCGACCGTCAGAAGATCCTCGACACCGTTCTGCGTGGCTACGGTTCGCTGGGTAACGATCATCCGATCCCCAAAACCGACCGCTTCTTCAACCACAGTCTGGAACAGCGCGTTTACGATCCGGATAAATCACAGTTCTATCTGAAAAAGGCCGGTCTGACCGATCTCAAGATCGAGCTGTCTTCCTCTGACGCCGCCTTTGCCGGTGCGCTCGATGCTGCCGCCCTGTTCCAGGGACAGGCGCAGAAAGGCGGCATTCAGGTCAACATCAAGCGCCAGCCTGCCGACAGCTACTGGGACGATGTATGGATGAAAGCGCCTTTCAGCATGGGTTACTGGGGCGGACGTCCGACGGCTGACCAGATGTTCTCCACCGCTTATCAGTCCACCGCAAAATGGAACGACACGCACTGGAAAGATGAGAAGTTTGATGCCCTGCTGTTGCAGGCACGCTCACTGCTTGATGAAGGCAAACGTGCGGAAATCTATGGGGAACTGCAAAGTATCGTGCGTGATAACGGCGGCGCGATGATCCCGCTGTTTGGCGATTATCTCGACGCGGCCAGCAAAAAAGTCAGCGGTATCAAGCCGCACCCGATGTTCAACTTTATGGGTGGTCGTCTGGCCGAGCGCGTCTGGCTGGAGGCATGATGAAAAAACGGATTTTACAGCGGGTTCTGTTGGGCATTATCACGCTGTGGCTGGTTTCTGTGCTGATTTTTATCGGCACGGAAATGCTGCCTGGTGATGTCGCAACGGCCATTTTAGGCCAGAGCGCCACGCCTGAAACCGTTGCCGCATTGCGCCTGCAACTCGGGCTGGATGAACCGTCGGTGCTGCGCTACCTGCACTGGCTGGCGGGTATTATGCACGGCGACTTAGGGCATTCACTGGCGAACGGGCGCGCCATCAGTGACGAACTGCTGCCGCGTCTGGCAAACACGTTGTTCCTCGCCGGATACGCGGCAGTGATCGCCATTCCGCTGGCAGTAGGTCTGGGTATCGCATCGGCTATCTGGCGCGGTTCTGTGTTTGACCGGCTGGCAAATACGCTGACGCTTATCAGCATTTCGGTGCCGGAGTTCTTCGTCGGTTACATTCTGGTGATTGCCTTTGCCATCCGCCTGACCTGGTTCCCCAGTCTGGCGATGGTCGACAGCAGTTCGTCGTTTATTGACCGTCTTTACGTCTGCACCCTGCCGATGCTCACCCTGACGCTGGTGGTACTGGCGCACATGCTGCGCATGACGCGAGCCTCGGTGACGGCAGTCATGGCCAGCCCGTATATCGAAAGCGCCGTGCTCAAGGGCATTCCCCGCTGGCGCATTGTGGTTTCTCACGCATTGCCAAACGCCCTTGCGCCCATCATCAACGTGGTGGCGTTTAACCTCGCGTATCTGGTTGTCGGCGTGATCCTGGTAGAAGTGGTGTTTGTCTATCCGGGCATCGGGCAATACATGGTAGACGCGGTAACCAAGCGCGACCTGCCGGTGGTTCAGGCCTGCGGTCTGCTGTTTGGCGGCACCTATATTTTCCTCAACACCACCGCCGACTTACTGGCGATCTGGTGCAATCCACGCCTGCGCCATGCGCGCTAAAAGAGGGAACTCATGAACCGATATTTCATTAACATCCCGCTCTCGGCCTGGATTGGTATTGTGATTATTGCAGTGAACCTGCTGGCGGCTATTTTTGCGCCATGGCTCGCTCCGCACAGCGAAACCGAACAGGTCGGCGATATCTGGCTGCTGCCTTCCGCCGCCACGCCGTTTGGTACTGACAGTCTCGGGCGCGACATGCTTTCCCGCATTCTGTTCGGTGCGCGCACCACCATTGCTATCGCGCTGACCATCACTTTCAGTTCATTTATCATCGGCATCGTCACCGGATTTACGGCGGCGATTTACGGTAAATGGGTCGATGTGGTGCTCTCACGCATCGTTGATACCGTGATGTCGATTCCGGTGCTGATTTTCGCGCTGATCGTGCTGTCCGTTATGGGTACGTCCATTCCGGTGCTGGTACTGACCATCGCCCTGCTCGATGCCACACGCGTGTTTCGTCTGGCAAGGCTGGTGGCGCAGGCGATTGTCTGTCAGGAATACGTCGAAGCAGCCCGTCTGCGAGGTGAAGGTTTACGCTGGGTGTTGTTCAAAGAAATTCTGCCCAACGCCCTGCCACCGCTGCTGGCTGAGTTTGGCATGCGTTTCTGCTTTACCTTCCTGTTTATCGCGGGTTTAAGCTTCTTAGGTCTGGGCATTCAGCCGCCGTATGCCGACTGGGGCAGCATGGTGCGCGACAATGCGCAGGCGATAAACTTTGGTCAGTTCGCGCCGTTGTATCCGGCGGCGGCGATTGCCCTGCTGACGATTGGCGTCAATCTGGTGGTCGACTGGCTGCTGGCGCGTAACAGCCTGCCGCATGGAGATGAAGCATGACACGCACGATTTTAGAAATGCGCGGGCTGCGCATCGAAACCCTCGACGGTTCACCGCTGGTGCAGGATATTTCGCTCAAACTGGCGGCGGGTGAAGTGCTCGGCCTGATTGGCGAATCCGGTGCGGGCAAATCCACTATTGGTCTGGCAGCGTTAGGCTATGCGCGTCAGGGCTGCCGGATTGCCGGTGGTGAAGTCTTTTTGGATGGCACTGACATTGTTTCTCAGCCTTCCAGCGTAAAGCGTGAATGGCGCGGCAGGCGCGTGGCATATGTGGCACAAAGCGCAGCCGCCTCGTTTAATCCGGCGCTGACCATCGAAAAACAGGTCTGCGAAGGCCCCATTCGCCACGGTCTGATGAACAAAGAAGAGAGTCGTCAGTGGGCGATTTCACTGTTCCGCTCGCTGGATTTACCGGATCCGGAAAACATCGGTAAACGCTATCCGCATCAGCTTTCCGGCGGACAGCTCCAGCGCGCAATGGCTGCAATGGCGATGTCCTGTAAACCCGATTTGCTGATCATGGATGAGCCAACCACCGCGCTGGACGTCACCACGCAGATTGAAGTGCTGGTGATGCTGCGCAAACTGGTGCGCGAATTCAACACCGCCGCGCTGTATATCACTCACGATCTGGCCGTTGTCGCCCAGCTTGCCGACCGGATTATGGTGCTGCGTCACGGCAAAGAAGTGGAAACCGGCGACACGCAAACCATTCTGGAAAATCCACAACAGGAATATACCCGCAGGCTGGTAGCAGAGCGCGAACAGGCACTGACGCCGCTGGCAGAAGGCCATGAAACTGCCGGACAGCCGCTGCTGACGATGCGTAAACTGAGTACCGGCTACAATGGTAAACGGGTGGTGAACGATGTCAGCCTGCAACTGCCGCGCGGCAAAACGCTGGCGATTATCGGCGAATCCGGCAGCGGGAAAAGCACGCTGGCACGGGCGCTGGTCGGATTGCTGCCCGACACTGAAGGCACGGTGGATTTCGACGGCGTGTCGCTTTCGCACAATTTTCACCAGCGCAATAAAGAAACGCTGCGCCGTATGCAGATGATTTATCAGTTACCTGACGTGGCGCTCAATCCGCGCCAGACTCTGCTGGACATCATCGGACGCCCGCTGACCTTTTACTTTGGGATGAACAAAAAGCAGGTTCGCGAACGTGTGGAAGAGTTACTGCGCCTGACTGAATTGCCGGTCAAACTGATCGACCGTCGTCCCGGTGAACTGTCCGGCGGGCAGAAGCAGCGCGTCTGTATCGCCCGCGCACTTGCGGCGCAGCCGGAACTGATCATCTGCGATGAAGCCACTTCAGCCCTCGATCCGCTGGTAGCGGAAGAAGTTCTGAATCTGCTGCGCCGCTTACAGCAACAGCTGGGGCTGTCGTATCTGTTTATCACCCATGATCTCAGCACGGTAAAACGTATCGCCCACCAGGTGGCGGTGATGTATCAGGGTCAGGTGGTCGCCAGCGGCGATACTGACGTGGTCTTCAGCGCGCCAATGCACAGCTATACCGAAAAACTGCTGACCTCCGTACCGGAAATGCGCACCAGCTGGCTGGACGAGGTTCTCGCCCTGCGTGGTGCAGCGCTTCCTGCGGCAGCCATTCCTTCGACAGGAGTTTTATGAGCACCAAACGCATCGTGACCGAATTCCCTCACGCCGCCACCGTGACCGAACATCTGTGGATCCCGCTCAGCGACGGCACGCGCCTCGCCGCACGTTTATGGCTGCCGGATGACGCCGAACGCCAGCCGGTGCCGGCTATTCTCGAATACATTCCCTACCGCAAACGCGACGGCACCCGCACCCGCGATGAACCGATGCACGGCTTTTTCGCCGGAAATGGTTACGCAGTCGTACGTGTGGATATGCGCGGCAGCGGCGAATCTGACGGATTGCTGGCCGACGAATATCTGTTGCAGGAACAGGATGACGCACTGGAAGTCATTCAGTGGATCACCGGACAACCCTGGTGCAGCGGCAACGTCGGCATGATGGGGAAATCCTGGGGCGGATTTAACGGTTTGCAGGTTGCCGCCCGCCGCCCCGCCGCGCTGAAAGCCATCATCACGGTTTGTTCAACGGATGACCGTTACCGCGACGATATTCATTACAAAGGCGGCTGCCTGCTCAATGATAACCTCTGGTGGGGCGGCATTATGCTGGCGTACCAGAGCCGCCCTTCCGACCCCGCATTGGTCGGCGATAACTGGTACAAGGACTGGCTGAACCGTCTGGAAAACATGCCGTTCTTCCCGGCGCTGTGGATGGAACATCCGTTGCGCGATGCGTACTGGCAGCATGGTTCCGTGTGCGAAGACTGGTCTGCGATCCAGTGTCCGGTGATGGCAATCGGCGGCTGGGCAGACGCATACAGCAATGCCGTATTCCGTCTGATGGATAATTTACAGGTTCCGCGCCGCGCCATTCTCGGCCCGTGGGCACATATCTATCCGCAGGACGGCACGCCGGAACCGGCGATTGGCTTCTTACAGGAAGCCGTGCGCTGGTGGGATCACTGGCTGAAAGGCGCAGACAACGGCGCGATGAAAGGCCCGATGATCCAGACCTGGTTGCAGGACAGCCAGCCGCCATCGGCGATGCGTCCGGTCAGTCGTGGCGAATGGGTGGGGTTTGATCGCGGCACCGCCAGCGATATCAATCACAGCCCGCGCTGGCTGACACGCGGACAGCTCAATACCCAGCCCGACGCTGACGCGGGCGTGATCAATATCTGTTCGCCGCAGAATCACGGTCTGATGGCAGGTGAATGGATGGGCGCAGGCGTGCCCGGTGAAATGCCGCCGGACCAGCGTGTCGATGACGGCATGGCAGAAATCTTCGACGGCGAGCCGCTGGCTGAACCGCTGACCATTTTCGGTTTCCCGGAGTTTACCGTCGAACTGAGCAGCGATAAACCGGCGGCGATGCTGTACGTCCGGCTGTCAGACGTTGCGCCGGACGGCTCAGTAAACCGCGTGACCCACGGCTGGCTCAACCTCGCTCATCTGCAGGGTCATGACAAATCTGTACCGCTGATCCCCGGTCAGAAAGTCAAAGTACCGGTTCAGCTTGATGGTATTGCGCACCGCTTTGCCACCGGTCACCGGATGCGTATTTCGCTGGCGACCACCTTCTGGCCGATGATCTGGCCGATGGCAGAAGCGGCGACGCTGACGTTAGATTTGCACAGCGCGCAGCTCAGCCTGCCGGTGTGTGAGCAGCCGGTTTCAATTGCAGGTCCGATCAAAGAACCGCAAAGCGCGCGGCTGACGCCGCAAACCGTGCTGTCGCCAGGCCGCGTGGATCGCAACATCACTTACGATTTCCTCACCGACAGCTGGACCAGCGTGACCAACGGCGTGGGTGGCGTTTTCGGTGAAGGCGTTTACCGCTTCGATGATATCGACACGACGGTCGATCACAATCTGCGCCGCGAGCTGACGGTCAGCAACAGCGATCCGCTTTCCGCCCGTTATCTGCTGACGCAGACCATGAAGATGGGACGTGAAGGCTGGTGGATGGAAGCTGAAATCACCCTCGAATTGCGCAGCGACCTGACGCATTTTATTGTCAGCGGCGATATGGTGGTCAGCCTGAACGGCGAGGAAGAGTTCACGAAATACTGGCACGAAAGGATTGCGAGGTAAGTTTTTTTGCTCCCGCAAACTGTGGTTTAACCTTGCTCCTCCCCCTGCGAAGGGGGAGGTTGGGAGGGGGTTTTAAGGACTGACACCTCGTGTGAGAAAACTTCAACTTATTGATTTCGCTTTAATACCCCACCCCAACCCTCCCCTTCGCAGGGGAGGGAGCCGATCTTAGTTGTATTTAATTTCGGTGTAACGGCTCGGCCAGATGGTTTCGGCTTTTACTCCGATGGCTTCCGCTATCAACCTTTCACCTTTCGGCCATTTACGGATTAACGCATTCGAGAGCGTCGATGAGCTTAAACCAGCGCGGCGTGAAACCGCCGCCATCGTGGTGCCCTTCTTTTTTATTGCCGCAATAATGTCAGCCTGATGCCAGTCTTTGTTCATGCAGCAAACGACAGCGATCGGTGAGCGTCCATGAATCTGGGGATGTTTCGTTTGTAAGAGTAATATCCATTTGAACAGAACCTAATATTAGATTGCGTATCACGCTACCACTTAAGTTCCTGCGCTAAGGTGGTAACTCAGGCGGGGGTAGGAATATCGGTTACCCTTTCCGACCAGCCCTAAAGCTGCCCCACCCGAGTTACCAAAACAATATACGGTAATAAATTGTTATTTTCTGGTAATACAAAGCGATGGCGAAATTAAAACTTCCGCCATGAGGGTTCAGGTTCCTACACCCGACTGCGGATTTTGCCGCAGCGAGCAGACAATAACTGGATATCCACACATAGAAAATGGGCAAAATGCTGGGATGAGATACTGCTTCCAGAGAGTTTTTATGGTTTGCAGTGAGTTGCACGCGGCTGCCTGTGCGGCAGTGAACCGATCTGCAAACCTTGCCTGAATCGCCACCACTTTCTAAGCTGCCTGTACGGCAGTGAACGCTGCGCTGGCAGAACAACCGCAAATGGCTCTTTTCTAAGCTGCCTGTACGGCAGTGAACGTCCGGCAAATAAACTCTCTTGGCAGTTATTTTTTCTAAGCTGCCTGTACGGCAGTGAACCAGGTAATCAATGTGGCAGTTGTTTGCCCTATTTTCTAAGCTGCCTGTACGGCAGTGAACTGAGAGACGAAAACGGATCTACATTAAGTATGTTTCTAAGCTGCCTGTACGGCAGTGAACGGGTTCGTCGCCCTCTGGTATTACAGTCAGACTTTCTAAGCTGCCTGTACGGCAGTGAACAAATCGCTGGAGGGTATTTCTCTCAGCGGGCATTTCTAAGCTGCCTGTACGGCAGTGAACAATCGCCGTGTGGGTCATGCTTGCCTTATCGCTTTCTAAGCTGCCTGTACGGCAGTGAACAGAATAAAAGCGGTTCGGAAACGGCTATTAACTTTCTAAGCTGCCTGTACGGCAGTGAACGCAGGCATAACCATACAAGAACTGGCTGAAGCTTTCTAAGCTGCCTGTACGGCAGTGAACAGTTGAGTTTTAATGTTTATGCTTTGAACTGCAAGAGATTATCCCTGTTTTGGCAGAAATACCCTCTTTTTTATGCGGCTCGTGTGTTTCATTAAAATCAAAGAGTTAGAGACAGCCCGAAAAAAAGGGTTGTGACTGAGATGCCATTAATACCCCACCCCAGCCCTCCCCTTCGCAGGTGAGGGAGCGGATCGAGTTCAAATTTTAAATCTCAGGAATGATCGCCGTAATATCCCGGCTCTCCAGCACCCGTCCGTCCTGCGCTCGGATTTCCAGTTTGCGCAGTGGCTGGCCGTTTTCATTGTCCACAAGCTGCGTACAGGCTTCGCCTTCCTCAAACAGGTATTCACTTCCCCACTGCCCCAGCGCGACCAGCACCGGTTGCAGCGCCAGCCCCTTTTCAGTCAGCACGTAATCCTGATACGCCGAGCCATCGGCCGCCGGTTCAATTTTCAAAATACCTTCGGCCACCAGCGCTTTCAGGCGTGCGCTGAGAATGTTTTTTGCCGCACCCAGACTGCGCTGGAACTCGCTGAAACGCGAAATGCCACGCATGGCGTCGCGGACAATCAGCAGCGTCCACCAGTCACCAATGAGATCCAATGCGCGGCCAGCCGGACAAGGCGTGTTTTCCAGACGTGTTCGTTTCATGGCACCTCCTGCTTAAAGAATCTGGTTGCATTATAAAACCACCAGTGCTAAAAATCATCTGGTTTCATTATTAAACCACCTAATCAACCCAGAGGTTCTCATGTCAGATTCCATTCGTTCTCAGTCTTTGGCGTTAATCACCGGCGCATCCACCGGTATTGGTGCGACATACGCCGATCGTCTCGCTAAACGCGGCTATGATCTTATTCTTGTGGCCCGTGATGCACAGCGCCTGAATGCGCTGGCTGAAAAGCTGCAACAGGAGTCCGGCGTAAAAGTCACGGTGTTACCCGCAGACTTAACCCGCAGCGAAGACCTGTCGCGAGTAGAAGATTTTATCCGCGCGACGCCGCAAATTTCCCTGCTGATCAATAACGCCGGGGCGTCACTCAAAGCCGGTTTTGAGAACAGTGATGCCGATGCCATCGAGAATCTGATCACCCTGAACGTCACCTCAGTGGCACGCCTTTCCCGCGTGGCGTTTGATGGCCTGATCAAGCATAAAGACGGCGCGATTATCAATATCGCCTCGGTAATGGCGCTGACGCCGGAGCTGCAATCTGCTGTGTATTCCGCGACGAAAGCTTTTGTGCTGACCTTCAGCCAGACACTGCAATTTGAAATGGCAGAACGCGGTTTGTACGTTCAGGCCGTATTACCTGCCGCAACGCGTACAGAAATCTGGGAACGGTCGGGTAAAAATATTGATGAAGTACCAGGGGTAATGGAAGTCGGTGAACTGGTGGATGCTGCCTTGCTGGGCTTCGACCGCAAAGAAAAAATCACTATTCCGCCATTGCAGGACGAAAAACAGTGGGACGACTTTGATGCCCTGCGCGGCGCGATGGTGCCGAACTTCCTGCAAGCTCACGCGGCACCACGTTACAAAGCCTGACAGTGAGACATTGACCAGTAACATAAATTTACTGGTCAATGTTGATTCTCTTTGCAAATATGTTAATTCGACAACTTTGTGAAGTGAATACGATGACCGAATATGTAATTGCTGCACCCGAAGTTCCGTCTCTCGCCATCGAAGGCCAGAGCGCCCGTTTTCCATTGCGCCGCGTGTACTGCGTTGGCCGTAACTATTCCGAGCACGCCCGCGAAATGGGTCATGATCCGGATCGCGAGCCGCCGTTCTTCTTTGGCAAACCCGCTGATGCCGTTATCCCTGCCAGCGGTAACGTGCCTTATCCGACACTGACCGAAGATCTGCATTACGAAGTGGAACTGGTCGTCGCGATTGCCAAAGGCGGCAAAAATATCACGGCTGAAGATGCGCTGTCGCATGTCTGGGGTTATACCGTCGGCGTGGATCTGACCCGTCGCGATATTCAGGCGCAGGCCAAGAAACAAGGTCGTCCGTGGGATTTCGCCAAAGGTTTTGATGATTCCGCACCGGCGAACCCGCTGCTGCCCGTCAGTCAGACCGGTCATCCTGCCAGCGGTAAAATCTGGCTCGATGTGAACGGTGAAAAACGTCAGCGCGGTGATTTACGTGATCAGATCTGGCAGGTGGCGGATGTCATCAGTTATCTCTCGCAGGCCGTTGAACTCAAACCTGGCGATCTCATTTACACCGGCACACCGGCAGGCGTTGGCGCCGTGGTGCGCGGTGATGTGATTACCGGTGGTATCGAAGGCCTGAGCGATTTCAGCTTCACCATCGTGTAATTCATTGAGGACGTCTGTCTTCAGACGTCCTTCTCTCCGATTTTTCTCTGATATTCTTCCTCGATAATCGGGATTAACTTCTCAAATGCACAGGCGCTTGAAGGATCGAAAAGCGACAGCGTTTCAATCTGACTGAGTAAAATCACTTTGCGAAATTTCAGCGCATTCACCGGATCCGATACCGGCGTAATGCCGTGTTCCTGATAATAACGGGCATAGTTATGCTCGACGCGCAGCTCCAGCGTGTCTTTATCGCGATACCCGCTGACCATCGGGATCACCACCACATTGTCCGACGAACTGGTTTCACATCGCGCGGTATGCACCATGCCAATATAGACGCGCCGCGACTGTAAGGTGATAAACACCATATCGCCCTCTTCCATGCACTGATACAAAAGCCCTTCCACACCGTTGGCGCGGGTGAGTTGTTTGTACAACTGTTTGCGTCCGGCGGTATTAAGCCGCAAGCCCGGCGACCAGGTGGTACGCACCAGACACAGCATCACGGAAACACCGAGCATAATGACGACCGGCGCCTGAATACCTAAGAAACTCCAGTTGATGAAATCTCTGTGGTAATGCACATCCTGATGCAGATGCGGGATGGCAGGCAGCCAGTTAACGACTTCTGAAATCCCCCACAGCGCCATATAAACAAGCGCAATCACCAGTACGCCCTGCAGGACAAAAATGCAGCCGTATAACGCCACCAGAAAATAGACGTCCCAGCCGAAGGTACGTTTGAGTTTGAAGCGCGATGAGATGTCGCGGGTGGTGTACCAGTACCCGCAAACCATTAACACCATGAAAACCGCTGTTGCCATTACAGCACGCTCATGCGTTTGACGTGCCGGTCGAAGTCTTCACGCATATCCTGATTTGCCGGATTCACCGAGGCGGTACCGTTTTCATCAATTAAAATACGCTCCCCCTCCTCAATCGTATCTTCCATGTCCGCTGCACTGAACAGCCCGAGGAATTTTTCCGGGCTGGAGAAAATCTGTAACATAATCTTAAACATAGGTTTGCCTCTTTTTGCTAAAGAGTAAGCCTAGTCAAAGATGAGAGATACTTTCACGCTTTCGGATTTTTTACAGGCAACAAAATTTTTAGTGCTGCATGTAACGAAAAAGGGCCACCTTGCGGCAGCCCTTTGCTGAAAATCTCTGAAGTAAGTTAATTACTTCGCATCCAGACTTTCATGATGTGCTTCTTCGTGAGCGGCCTGCTCAGCATGGACTTCCGCCGCGCGTTTGCGCAGGCCAATCCAGCCCAGAACCAGCAGGATAATCAGTACCGGGATCGTCGCCACGGTGTAGGTGCCGTTCGGATAGTCAAACGCCATCAGGATAAGCACGCCCGCCAGAAATGCCAGCGTCAGCCACGAGGTGACCGGTGCCCACGGCATTTTGAAGGAGACGTCTTTCGCACGGCCTTCTTTGATAGCCTTACGCAGCTTCATCTGACATACGATGATGAAAGCCCATGAACTGAGGATGCCGAGTGACGCGACGTTAAGGACAATTTCAAATACCTGCGATGGCACGTAGTAGTTGAGTACCACGCCGATGACATAAATACCCACAGTGACCAGAATACCGGCGTAAGGCACCTGCTGTGCGCTCATCTTCGACATGAATTTCGGCGCAGAACCGCCCATCGACAGGGAACGCAGAATACGACCGGTGGAATACAAGCCGGAGTTCAGACTCGACAGCGCCGCAGTCAGTACCACGATATTCATGATCGTGCCGATATAAGGCACGCCCAGCTTACTGAAGAAGGTCACAAACGGGCTTTGCCCTGCCTGATACGCATTCCACGGTAACAACAGAACCAGCAACACCACGGAACCGACGTAGAATAACGCGATACGCCAGATAACGCTGTTGATGGCTTTTGGCAGCACTTTTTCAGGATTTTTGGTTTCGCCTGCCGCCGTACCGACCAGTTCGATGGCCGCGAACGCGAAGACCACGCCCTGCACCAGAACCAGCGCCGGTAACAACCCGTGCGGGAAGATACCGCCGTTATCGGTGATCAGATGGAAACCGGTGGTATTGCCGTCCAGCTGTTTGCCGGTGCCGAGGAACACCACGCCGACAACCAGGAACAGGGCAATCGCCGCGACTTTGATCAGCGCAAACCAAAACTCCATCTCAGCGAACCACTTCACGCCGATCATGTTCATGGTGGCGACAATCGCCAGTGCGCCCAGCGCAAACATCCATTGCGGGACATCACCGAAGGTTCCCCAATAGTGCATGTAAAGAGCCACTGCGGTGATATCGACAATGCCGGTCATCGCCCAGTTGAGGAAGTACATCCAGCCTGCAACGTAAGAGGCTTTTTCGCCCAGGAACTCGCGGGCATAAGAGACAAAGCTGCCGCTGGTCGGACGGTGTAAAACCAGTTCACCCAGTGCTCGTAAAATAAAGAATGAGAAAATACCACACACCGCATACACGATTGCCAGCGCCGGGCCAGCCATCTGTAAACGCGCGCCCGCGCCGAGAAATAAACCGGTGCCGATAGAACCACCAATGGCAATCATCTGAACCTGACGATTGCCCATACTTTTGTGATACCCGTGTTCGTGAGAGTCCAGCCAGCGTCTTTTGGCCGCGTGCTTCGCCTCTGCCGATTTTTTATGAGACTTCATTCGATCTTGTTCTCCAAAAATAACCTTCACCTGACGTCGGGTGCTGCAAGCAAACGATTGCAAGCCTCAACGTTTATGGGGTTTACCCACTGTAGTTTTTTTAGCCGGAACTGTTTTGGTGCAATAACGGCGAAGGATGCTACCTTTTCTCATTAACCGTGGCAAAAAAAACCGTCATAAAAAATTGTGAACAGTCATATTTCGCGTAACGAATTTTGAGCATGCGTGCGGTTATGGGGTTTCTTTAGGCGAACATTCTTTTCTCACCCGCTCAATATTGATCGACAGATACATGATCTCTTCCGTCGTCAGATCCCGCTGATATTGCGCGGCAAGGTAATCGCCGATTTTCTCCGAGCACTGCCAGGCTTGCGGATAGTTCTCTTTCACGGCCACATGCAGGGTCATGTCGTCATCCGCTACGACGGTGCGGCTGAGCATGCGCTGTGCGAAGAATTTCAGATGGGTGACGAAGCGCTGATAACTCAGCGATTCTTCGTCATATTCGATACGCAGCTGGTATTTCACCAGATTGAGGATTTCCTGCATCACGCGGGTGATTTGCGCCACTTCCGGCATTTCGCCATTAAGCTGAGCGTTCACCAGATGCAGTGCGATAAACCCGGCTTCATCCACCGGAAGGCGCACACCAAGTCGCGAATAAATAATCTCCAGCGCCTCCAGTCCCAGCGCATACTCTTTCGGATAAAGGCGGCGGGTTTCCCACAGTAACGCGTTGCTGATCGGCACGCCCTTTTTCTGTCGCTCAATGGCGAAGTTACAGTGGTCAGTGAGCGCAATGTATAAATTTTCCTGCAATTTCCCCAGCCGGCCGCGCGCCAGCGTAATGATCTGGTCGCAGGTGGTCATCACTTCCATCGGAATATGCGCGAGCAGTTCTGTCAGATGCGCGACCAATTCGTCGCTCTGTAATGCGAAGATTTTCTCAATCTTACTGTCATCGAGTTCGTCTCCGGTTTTCTTCATAAACGCCAGCCCGCGGCCCATGACGACCTGTTCCCGCTGCTGATCGTTGACGACAACCACCACGTTATTATTTAGAATTTTGGCGATTTTCATTGTTATTCCCTGAAAAGAAAAACCCGACCGTTCCTAAGAAAGATCAGGTTTTGTCTGCCGCAGCACTTCATCTCTGCCCGATAATTTTATCAGGTTAGATCATCTGCTCAACGTATGTAACTGAAAAACCGTGACGATGATCGCTGCGGTCAGACGTAAAATTTGCACTCAGAACGTGACGATGGCTTTCAATCCTGTCACCCACGCATCCTGCGTTTCTTTCACCCCGCCCGGACGGTACCAGTATTGCAAATCCGGTTGCAGAATCAGCCACGAACGGACTTTTATCTGATAGTACAAATCAGCGTTCACCGAGTGCCCGGACAGTGGCGTATACAGCGGGTTACCGTAATCATCCACCTGATAAATCGTATTCAGGTTTTCCTGATTCTGGCGGTAATGATTACTCATTTTAATATACGTCATACCAAATCCCAGCCAGTCGTCAGGACGCGCATCAAACAACCCGCGATAGCGCATGGAAGCAGCTTGCGTATGATGGATGGCGTTGCTGCGCTGATCCCCCAGCCCGAGGCTGTATGACACGCTCATGCCACGGTTTGGATCGTCGCCACGTTGTGTCACCTGCTGGTTGAAACCGGTGTACATAAACCAGGTGCTGCTGTGTTTGCGATAACCTTCGGGATCTGTTGCGCCCACGCTCTGCGTTTTCCCTTCCGATAAATCTGTTTGCGGCGAGTTGGTATACAGCAAACCAACGTTATAAATGCCCGGCAAACCATTCACTTTGGTTTTCAGTTCCGCTTCCATCGGCAACAGAATGCCACGTGCGCCTTTCAGCGAACCGCTCCAGGCGTATTTGCGGTCAGAGGCATCGGGGTTTTGTTCCATAATACCGGTTTTCAGCGTCAGTTCTGGCGTCAGCTTGTACTGGAAAGTGGTGCCCCAGTAATGTTTATTCCAGTTATACCAGGTCATCGAGTTCGCCGATTTACCGCCACACTGGCTCAGCAGCTGGAAATCACACGGGATAATCTGATCGAAATCCTGATTTTTGTTCATCATACCGATGCGCCAGTGCAGTTTGCGGTCATCGAAACTACGGCTAAACGTCAGCCAGCCCAGACGGGTTATCGACTGTCCGCCCCAGCTTTCCTGGGCGAGATCGTTAAACCCCACACGCGGATCCTGCGTACGTTTGGACGTCAGGTTGTCATCGTGGTTACGGTTAACAATGTTACCTTCAATGGCCGCGTCAGGAATGCCGGTGTACATCTCCAGATCCTGGGTAAACGTCAGCGAGAACTGATCGATATACGCCAGATGTTTATCATGGTTATAACCGCCGCCTGCGTTATAAGACGACTCGCTCAGATAACCAAGCTGATAATGAAATCCATGGTCTTCAATAATCGGGCGAATACCCAGCATATCGCCGAACATACCTTCGCCGGGCGCCTCAAAACCTAATACAGTGCCATTCCAGTTATCCGCAGCCTGTGCTGAATGAATACCTGCGGCTGAAATACACAGCGCCAGAAAACTGCTTTTCAGCAGCCGGTAATTATTTTTTAAAATATATGTAGGTGTTGCAGAAGTCTGAGAAATTCTCATCTTTATATTTCCGTTTTATTATTTTAAATCATCATTATTATTTTTGGGCAATACAAGGGCGAACAGGCGGCTTATAAATTTATAAGCCGCATCAGTTGTTTATTATTAGAGGCGAAAATCAGATCAGGGTTTTAAAGCCGCGCCGTTCGAATTAATTACTTCTTTATACCAGAAGAAACTTTTCTTACGGCGACGCTCCAGCGTGCCATTCCCCTGGTCATCACGGTCAACGTAGATATAACCATAGCGTTTGGAGAACTCGGCTTTCGAAGCGCTGACCAGATCAATCGGCCCCCAGCTGGTGTAGCCCATCACTTCCACGCCATCTTCAATGGCTTCACGCACCTGAACCAGATGGTCATTGATATATTCAATGCGGTAATCATCGTTGATGCTGCCGTCAGCTTCGACTTTATCACGCGCACCTAATCCGTTTTCCACAATAAATAATGGCTTCTGGTAACGGTCATAAAGTTCATTCATTAAGAAGCGCAAACCTACCGGATCAATCTGCCAGCCCCATTCGGAACTTTGCAAATGCGGGTTAGGCACCATATTTAATATGTTGGCGCGCGCTTTAATATTTTGCTCTTCGTCAGTGGTTACACAACCGGTCATATAATAACTGAATGAAATAAAGTCGACCGTTTCTTTCAGCGCCTCTTTATCTTCAGCCGTAATATTAATTTCCATGCCACGATCTTTGAAGAAGCGATTCATGTATGCCGGGTATGCACCGCGCACCTGTACATCGCCGAAGAATAACCAGTCGCGGTTTTGCTGCAAGGTTTCCATCATATCAGCCGGTTTGCAGGTCAGCGGATACAACATTCCGCCGAGCAGCATATTGCCGATTTTGCCGTCAGGAATGATCTCGTGGCAGGCTTTTACCGCTTTGGCGCTGGCCACCAGCTGATGATGAATGGCCTGATAAATTTCCTGTTTGCTGCTGTCCTCCGGCAAACCGACGCCGGTGAACGGCGCATGCAGCGACATGTTGATTTCGTTGAACGTCAGCCAGTGTTTCACCTTATTTTTGTAACGGCTGAACACCGTACGGGCGTAGTTTTCAAAGAAACCGATAGTGTCGCGACTGCCCCAGCCACCGTGGTTTTTCACGATACCATACGGCATTTCATAGTGAGAAAGCGTCACCAGCGGTGTGATCCCGTATTTTGCCATTTCATCAAACAGGCGGTCATAAAAGGCCAGACCGGCTTCGTTTGGTTGCAATTCATCGCCCTGCGGGAAAATACGCGTCCAGGCAATTGAGGTACGCAGCACGGTGAAGCCCATTTCGGCGAACAATTTCATGTCTTCCGGATAACGATGATAGAAATCAATCGCCACATCTTTCACGCCGAAATCGCCTTCAGTACGTTCCTGCACCGGACCAAAAACGCCTTGCGGTTGCAGGTCAGAAGTTGATAAGCCTTTACCGTCAGTCAGATATGCACCTTCCACCTGATTGGCTGCGACTGCGCCGCCCCATAAGAAACCGTCTGGGAATTGCTTGTTCATGTGAACCTCCTGGCTCTGGTCGTTATCGTAATAAAGTGAGTAATGGCGCTTGTTCGCTGGTGTCCTGACCAACACTTGCCGGGATGACATCCAGATAGTCATCGCTGTTGGTGACCAGCACCGGCGTGGTCAGGTCATAACCGGCATCGGAAATGCCCTGCATATCGAATTCCAGCAACAAATCGCCCTGCTTCACCACCGCATCAACGGCGATGCGTGGCGTAAAGAATTTGCCGTCCAGCTTCACCGTATCGATGCCGACGTGGATCAGAATTTCTGCACCCTCGTCAGATTCAATCCCTATGGCGTGATGGGTTTTGAACAGGGAAACCACGGTGCCATTTACCGGCGATACAACCCGCCCCACTGCTGGCACCACCGCCACGCCTTTGCCCAGCAAACCACTGGCGAACGTCGGGTCTTTAACCTGATCGAGTGCGATACAGGTACCGGTTATCGGGCTGGCAATCAGGGTTTTTCCGCGTGGTGCCTGAACGGCCTCCGCTTTGGCCTTTTCGGTGATTTCCGGCGTTGCCGCTTCTTCTTTCATGCCGAAGAAATAGGTTGCGAATGCGGCAAACACGAGGGCAATCAGCGTCCCGGCAATGGCGGCGGTCACCGTTTTATCAAAGCCGGTTGGCGGAATAATTTGCGTGAATGTGAAGATGCTGGCGAAACCGAAGGAATACGCCGTGGTCTGGAAATACCCGAGGATCGCCGCACCCAGTGCGCCACCGGCGCAACCGAAAATAAACGGACGACGACGCGGCAGGTTGATGCCGTAAACCGCGGGTTCGGTAATCCCGAAAATCCCCGCGCTGATGGCTGAACCCGCCAGCGCTTTTGTCCGCGCATCTCTTACGCGCAGCATCACGCCAATCACCGCCCCGACCTGCCCCATCACGGCCGGCAATAACAGCGGCAGCATGGTATCGTGACCGAGAATACTGAAGTTGTTGATCATCAGCGGCACCAGCCCCCAGTGCAGACCGAAAATCACACACACCTGCCACAGTGCGCCCATAAAGGCACCGGCAATCATCGGGCTGATGTGATACACAAACTGATAGCCGTTAGCCAGTTGCTGGCTGGCCCAGGTGGCGATGGGTCCGATAATCAGGAAGGTCAGCGGCACTACAACCATCAGGCAAATAAGCGGCGTGATAAAGTTACGCAGCGCCGAAGGCAAGATTTTCATGGCCCGTTTTTCCAGCCAGCTTGATACCCACGCAGCCAGGATCACCGGGATCACCGATGAGGCGTAATTGATAAACACCAGCGGAATACCGAAGAAATGCTCGCCCTGAGCACCAGGTTGCTGTGCCTCAAATGCGGCGATCATCAGCGGATGCACCATCGCGCCGCCAATCATCATGGTAACGAACGGATTACCGCCGAATTTTTTACCGGCGGTGAAACCGATCACCAGCGGGAAGAAGTAAAACATGGCATCACTGGCGGCGAACCAGACTTTGTAGGTACCGCTTTCCGGCACCATCCAGCCGCACGCCAGCGCCAGTGCCAGAAAACCTTTCAGGATCCCCGACGCGGCCATGATGCCGATAAACGGGGTAAAAATGCCGGAGATAACGTCAATCGCCCGGGCAAATAAACTGCCCTTATCACCGCTGTCATCGTCGCCGCTGTCGGAAAGCGCACTGCCTTTCACCAGCGCTTCATAAACCGCACCAACGTGGTTGCCGATAACAACCTGAAACTGGCCGCCGCTCTCGACGACCATGATGACACCCGGGTTTTCTTTTAATCCGGCAGCGTCGGCTTTACTCGTATCTTTTAATTTAAAACGTAATCGGGTGGCACAATGCACCACGCTGTTGACGTTGTCTTTTCCGCCCACTCCGCGGAGAATTTCATCGGCTAATGTACTGTATTCCATGGTGTTATCTCATCAGAGTAAGGGCGTCGTGCACGACATTGCCGTTGTATTTCAAAGGGGCGGCCGGCCCCTGATTTCAGGCCAAAAAAAAACCTAAACTTCCGGCCTTTTCGCAATATGCGAAAAAACGAGAAGTTTAGGTTTTGCCTGTCAGACAGTAACAATCCTGCTTTCTGAAAAGGATTCTCTGGCGAATCGTCAGAAGAAACAAGTCGTAATATCCGCCGGATGATGAAACTGTGATCGGCTTCAGAATTTGTGCGAAAAGCAGATGCCTGACCGGATCACCTTCAATCTGATCCTGCTCACAAACCGGAAACAAAATTAAATAACGTAAAATGCATATTCGTTTCCTCAATTGTTTACGCGCAGTCCATTCTCAATACTTCTTTTTATATTTCGTCTTTTAACGCGTTATCCGTGCGTTCCCATCCGGTAAATCAAGGAGATATAAGATGACTCACCTGTATCAGGATGCTTCACAGCCCGTCGCTACCCGCGTCGCCGACCTGCTCGCCCGCATGACGCCCGCTGAGAAATATGCCCAGATGCACGCGTTCTGGCTGATCCTCGACAGCAACGGGAAGCATAAAGAACGGTCCGATCTTAGCGATGATTTTGCCGGGCATAAACAGACTCTGGCGCTGGAGGAGCAACTGGCGCTGGGCGCGGGACAAATCACGCGCCCACTGGGAACGCACGTGGTCAGCCCGGAAGAAGGCGTGCGCGCCCTGAACCGGCTGCAAAAAATGCTGGTTGAAGAAACACGGCTGGGCATTCCGGCGATGTTCCACGAAGAGTGTCTGGTCGGCCTGTTGTGCAAAGATGCCACGCTGTTTCCCTCTTCCCTGAGTTATGCCTCGACGTGGGATCCGCAATTGATGGAGCAAATTGCAGGCGCTATCCGCGATGAAGCGCAAAGCGTTGGTTGTCATCAGGGCCTGGCGCCGGTGCTGGATGTTTCCCGCGATGTCCGCTGGGGACGAACTGAGGAAACCTTTGGCGAAGATCCGTATCTTGTTGGCGTCATGGCGACGGCTTACGTGCGCGGTTTGCAGGGCGAAAAGCGTGACCTGCTGGCAACGCTGAAACATTACGTCGGACATTCTTTCAGCGAAGGGGCGCGCAACCATGCGCCGGTGCATCTCGGTTTCCGCCAGCTGAATGACAACTTCCTGCTGCCGTTTGAAATGGCGGTAAAACTGGCGAATGCCGGTTCGGTGATGCCGGCTTATCACGACATCGACGGGCAGCCTTGTCACAGCGATCACTTCCTGCTGACAGAAGTTTTGCGCGAACAGTGGGGATTCAATGGCCTGATTGTCGCCGATTACGGCGGCGTCAGCCTGCTACATCAGCATCATGGCGTCAGCCATGACGACGCGGAATCCGCCGCGCTGGCGTTTAATGCCGGTCTGGATATCGAATTGCCGAAAGGTGACTGCGCGCAGCATCTGGCCGATGCTGTTTCACGTGGCCTGATTGATATGGCGAAAATTGACGAGATCGTCGCCCGCGTGCTGACCGAAAAATTCCGCCTCGGGCTGTTTGAACAGCCTTACGTACGTGATCCGCAGCCACAAATGCAACAACCCGCCACGCGGGAACTGGCCTGGAAAGCCGCTGTCCGTTCCATCACCTTGCTGGAGAATAATGGCATCCTGCCGCTGAAACCCAAATCCGGGCAGAAAATTGCAGTGATCGGCCCGACGGCAGACGATCCGCTGGCGTTGCTTAGCGGTTACAGCTTCCCGGTACATCTGATCATCAGCGAAATGGATGCGCAGACGGAACAGGTTACCACGCCGTTACAGGCCTTGCATGACACTTACGGAGAGCAAAATATCCGTTATGCCAAAGGGTGCCATATTCTCGAGAAACGCACCGCAGGTGCGCCGGTCTTCCCCGGCGATACCGGTTCAGCCATGCAAAAGTCGCCGGTATCACGAAGTACCGCGCTTATCCCACAGGCCGTGAAACTGGCGCAGGAAAGTGATGTCGCGTTTGTGTTTGTCGGCGATCTGGCCGGATTATTCCAGAGCGGCACGGTCGGTGAAGGTTCTGATACGGACAGCCTGCAATTACCGGGCGTTCAGCAACAGTTGCTGGAAGAGATTGTCGCGACCGGCAAACCGACCATTGTGGTGATGACCGGCGGTCGTCCGTATTCACTTGGCGGACTGGAGGAAAAAGTCGCCGGATTCCTGATGGCGTTTGCGCCCGGTCAGGAAGGCGGACGTGCAATTGCCGATATCGTCAGCGGTAAAGAAGCACCGTCCGGCAGGCTGGTGGTTTCCGTACCGAAAAGCGCCGGTGCCATGCCGTATTATTACAATCACAAACTGAAAAGTGGCGGCACACCGATTGCGTTCCACTTTGGCGCAAAATACCCGTTTGGCTACGGGCTAAGCGGCACCACGTTCCGCTATCACGACTTGCAACTCAATCAGCAACCGGTCGCTATCGAAAATGGCGATATTGCAGTACAAATCAAAGTCACCAATACCGGAAATCAGGCGGGCAGCGAGGTGGTGCAGGTTTATCTGCGTGACTGTATGGCATCACTGGTACGCCCGGTGAAGGAACTCAAGGCTTTTGAGCGCGTAACGCTGGACGCCGGACAAACCGCAACGCTGAGTTTCAGCATCCCGACCGACATGCTGAATTTTACTCGTCACGCGGGCAAGCGCATCGTCGAACCGGGTTCTGTTGAAGTTCAGGTGGGCTCTTCAAGCGCCGATATTCATGCAACAGGAAAGGTGATTCTGGCGGGTGAAGTGCGCGAGTTGCCACGTCACTGGCGGATGGTCAGCCTTTGTGAAGTCAGTCAGTAATTTCTGCTGGCTGAAATAAGCAAAACGGACGCTCAGGGCGTCCGTTTTTATGCGTGCAAAATCGTTTACTCAGATTCTCTGGTGATCCCGAAGTGCTTATACGCATGATTGGTCGCCATACGCCCGCGCGGTGTGCGCTGAATAAAGCCTTGCTGGATCAGGAACGGTTCGATGACGTCTTCAATCGTCTCGCGCTCTTCACCAATTGCCGCGGCTAAGTTATCCAGCCCGACCGGCCCGCCGGTGAACTTTTCGATAATCGCCAGCAATAGTTTGCGGTCCATGTAATCGAAACCCTCGGCATCGACATCCAGCATGTCCAGCGCGCCGTTAGCCACATCACTATTAATGGTGCCATCGCCTTTGACTTCCGCGAAGTCACGCACACGGCGCAACAGGCGGTTAGCGATACGCGGCGTACCGCGTGAACGGCGGGCTATCTGATGCGCGCCCTCTTCCGACAATTCCAGCCCGAGACAAGACGCACTGCGCCCGACAATGTGCTGCAAATCCGCCACCTGATAGAACTCCAGACGTTGCACGATACCAAAACGGTCACGCAGTGGTGACGTCAGAGAACCGGCGCGAGTGGTGGCACCAATCAGGGTAAAAGGGGGTAAATCGAGTTTGATAGAACGCGCTGCCGGACCTTCACCAATCATGATATCCAGCTGATAATCTTCCATTGCCGGATACAAAATTTCTTCAACAACCGGCGACAGACGGTGGATTTCATCGATGAACAGCACGTCGTGCGGCTCAAGATTGGTCAGCATCGCGGCCAGATCACCGGCTTTTTCCAGCACCGGGCCCGAGGTTGTGCGCAGATTCACGCCCATTTCGTTAGCGACGATATTGGCCAGCGTGGTTTTACCCAGCCCAGGCGGCCCGAAAATCAACAGGTGATCGAGCGCATCTTTGCGTTGCTTGGCCGCCTGAATAAAGATTTCCATTTGCGAACGCACATGCGGTTGCCCGACGTATTCGCTGAGCAACTTCGGGCGTATCGCACGGTCAATGACTTCTTCTTCACTGAAGACTTCGGAAGAAATCAGGCGGTCAGCTTCAATCATCGTTTACCTCACAGCGCTGCGCGCAACGCTTCTCTAATCAACGTTTCAGATTCCGCACCCGGCCTGGCCACTTTGCTGATCATGCGGCTGGCTTCCGGTGGTTTGTATCCGAGGGATATCAGGGCTGCAACGGCTTCGCCTTCGGCATCAGATTCTTTAGCTTTCGACGCCGATGCAGGTAGCGTGATATCAGTATGATTGTTAAATAGATCACCGTTTAATCCTTTAAACCGGTCTTTCATTTCAACGACCAGGCGTTCTGCGGTTTTCTTACCGACGCCAGGTAATTTGATTAATGCGGTGATTTCTTCCTTTTCTACCGCACTGACAAACTGCTGTGCCGACATGCCTGACAGGATCGCCAGCGCCAGCTTAGGCCCCACACCGTTCACCTTGATCAGTTCACGGAACAGCGCGCGCTCTTGTTTATCGTTAAATCCGTAGAGCAGTTGCGCATCTTCACGGACGATAAATTGCGTGAAGATGATAGCTTCCTGACCCAGCTCCGGCAATTCGTAAAAACAGGTCATCGGCATATGCACTTCATAGCCCACGCCGTTGGTTTCAAGCAGCACCAAAGGGGGCTGTTTTTCCAGAATAATGCCTCGTAGTCTGCCTATCACGTTCATTTTCCTTATCAGGTCAAAAGCAGCGATGTTTATATCATAAAAAAGGCTGGATGAATATCCAGCCTAATGGACTTGCGGCGTCTATCGCATACGTCCGCGAGCCATCTGCAATTTGTCCGAGCTCAGACGAATAGCGTTCTGGCTCATGTGGCAATGCGTAATCGCAATTGCCAGCGCATCGGCGGCATCCGCCTGGGGATTGGCCGGTAATTTCAGGATTGAACGCACCATATGCTGAACCTGCGATTTTTCAGCCGCACCGGTACCCACGACGGTCTGTTTCACCTGCCTCGCCGCGTATTCAAACACCGGCAAATCCTGATTCACCGCTGCCACGATCGCCGCGCCACGTGCCTGCCCGAGCTTTAACGCCGAGTCGGCATTCTTCGCCATAAAGACGGATTCGATGGCAAAAAAATCAGGCTGAAATTGCGTAATGATTTCCGACACACCGGCATAAATCAGTTTCAGACGTCCCGGCATATCATCCACCACCGTGCGGATACACCCGCTGCCGAGATAGCTGAGCTGACGCCCTGTCTGGCGGATAATGCCATAGCCGGTAATACGCGAACCGGGGTCGATCCCCAGAATAATAGCCATAGCCAGTCAACGCCTTGTGTTGTCGTTTTTTTGGAAAGTTGGGGGAGATTATAAACTGCTGAGGCACAACAGGATAGCCAGCCGGTGGTAGCCACCGGCGGCACTGAGATTACAGAGTTTCTGCGATCTCGTCGGAGATTTCACCGTTGTGGTAAACCTCCTGCACATCGTCACAATCTTCCAGCATGTCGATCAGGCGCAACAGTTTAGGTGCAGTTTCTGCATCCATGTCGGCTTTGGTCGATGGGATCATGGTGACTTCAGCGGAATCAGCTTTGTAACCGGCAGCTTCCAGCGCATCTTTCACTTCGCCCAGATTTTCCCAGGCAGTGAAGACATCGATAGCGCCGTCATCGTAAGAAATGATGTCTTCAGCGCCCGCTTCAAGCGCGGCTTCCATCAGCACGTCTTCGTCCAGGCCAGGAGCGAAAGTGATCACGCCTTTTTTGGAGAACAGGTAAGCCACGGAACCGTCGGTACCCAGATTGCCACCGGTTTTGGTGAAGGCATGACGCACTTCTGCCACGGTACGGTTGCGGTTATCACTCAGACATTCAACCATGATGGCTGAGCCACCCGGACCGTAACCTTCATAAATGATGGTTTCCATGTTGGTGTCTTCGTCACCGCCCACGCCACGTGCGATAGCACGGTTGAGGGTGTCGCGGGTCATGTTGTTCGACAGCGCTTTATCAATCGCCGCGCGCAGACGTGGGTTTGAACCCGCATCGCCGCCGCCCAGACGTGCCGCTGTCACCAGCTCACGAATGATTTTTGTGAAAATTTTGCCGCGTTTAGAATCTTGCGCCGCTTTGCGGTGCTTGGTGTTGGCCCACTTACTGTGACCTGCCATAAATATCTCCAAAAAGTCTTAAGTCTTAACAGACCGAATAGTTTACAAATTCTTCAATCGCCTGCTGGTTGCTCGGAGACACCGTCAGCGCAGCCGCTGCGGATTTATCGAGCCACCGGTACGCATGATGTTCAGTAAGAACCACATCACGCTCGTCGGGTAACGCCAGACAGAACCAATGTTCTTTGTTACGGGTCACGCCGGGAGCATAGCGATGGCGCAAATGCGCAAATATTTCAAAGTCCTCGCAGCGCTGGCAATCCTGCAGAGTCAGGTTTTCACCTGCAATGTCGATACCGACCTCTTCCATGACTTCACGCTGCGTGGTTTGATTCGGGGATTCCCCGCCTTCCAGACTGCCGGTCACCGACTGCCAGAAATTCGGGTCATCCTTTCGTTGGAGCATCAGCACCCTGCCGGTGTTTCTGGCGTAGATGACGCACAGTATCGACTCAGGACGCTTATAGCTCATTAGTTATTCTCTGTATTTGTGTCTGGCGTCACTTCTTTTTTCGCCACCACTGCGATGCCCAGTTCCAGCAGTGAAGCCGGGTTGGCAAAGCTTGGCGCTTCGGTCATCAGACACGCAGCCGCGGTAGTTTTCGGGAAGGCGATCACGTCACGGATATTGTCGGTACCGGTCAGCAACATCACCAGGCGATCCAGACCAAATGCCAGACCCGCATGCGGAGGCGTACCGTATTTCAGGGCGTCGAGCAGGAAGCCGAATTTCTCGCGCTGTTCGTGCTCGTTAATACCCAAAATGCTGAACACGGTTTGCTGCATTTCGCTGCGGTGAATACGCACAGAACCGCCGCCCACTTCGTAGCCGTTGATCACCATGTCGTAGGCGTTTGCGATAGCGGAAACCGGGTTCGCCGCCAGTTCTTCTGCCGTCATGTCTTTTGGCGCAGTGAACGGGTGGTGCATGGCGCTCAGGCCGCCTTCGTCGGTGTCTTCAAACATCGGGAAGTCAATAACCCACAGCGGTGCCCACATGTCTTCTTTGGTGATTTTCAGGTCACGGCCAACTTTCAGACGCAGTGCGCCAATCGCGTCAGTCACAATCTTCGCGCTGGCTGCGCCGAAGAAGATCATGTCGCCATCTTGCGCGTCGGTACGTTCGATCAGGGCTGCCAGCAGTTCTTCGTTAAGGAATTTCGCGACCGGGCTCTGGATACCTTCCAGACCTTTCGCCACTTCATTCACTTTGATGTATGCCAGACCTTTCGCGCCATAGATTTCGATGAATTTTGCGTATTCGTCGATTTGCTTACGGCTCAGGGATGCACCGCCCGGAACACGCAGCGCAGCCACGCGGCCTTTCGGATCGTTAGCCGGATCAGCAAACACTTTGAACTCGATGTTTTTCATCAGGTCAGCCACATCGACCATTTCCATCGGGTTACGCAGGTCCGGTTTATCAGAGCCGAAGCGACGCATCGCTTCTGCAAAGGTCATGATCGGGAAGTCGCCCAGATCCACGCCTTTCACTTCCTGCCACAGTTCGCGGGCCAGTTTTTCCATCACTTCACGCACTTGTTCAGCGCTCATGAAGGAGGTTTCCACGTCGATCTGGGTGAATTCAGGCTGGCGGTCAGCACGTAAATCTTCGTCACGGAAGCATTTAACAATCTGATAGTAACGGTCAAAACCGGACATCATCAGCAGCTGTTTGAACAGCTGAGGAGACTGCGGCAAGGCGTAGAACTTGCCTTTATGCACACGACTCGGCACCAGATAGTCACGCGCTCCTTCCGGCGTGGCTTTGGTGAGCATCGGGGTTTCGATGTCGAGGAAGTCATGGCTGTCCATGAAACGGCGCACGAAGCTGGTAATTTTTGCACGGGCTTTCAGGCGGTTAGCCATTTCAGGGCGACGCAGATCCAGATAGCGGTATTTCAGACGCGCTTCTTCAGTGTTGACGTGGTTGGAGTCCAGCGGCAGCGATTCAGAACGGTTGATGATGTTCAGATTGCTGGCGAACACTTCCACTTCACCGGTCGCCATGTCTTTGTTGAACTGGCTTTCAGGACGCGCACGCACGGTACCGGTCAGCTGAATACAGAATTCGTTACGCAGTTCAGACGCCAGTTTGTAGGCTTCCGCCTGATCCGGGTCGAAGAAAACCTGAACGATGCCTTCGCGGTCACGCATATCGATGAAAATCAAACCACCCAAATCGCGGCGACGGTTAACCCAGCCACACAATGTTACTTCCTGGCCCACATTGGACGCATTCAGTTTTCCACAATATACAGTACGCATAACGGTATCCTTTTGATCCCACTACCCGGCCTCATGGCGCACAGGCACAGAAACGGTTATTGACTCTGGTCGTTCGCCGCAAAACTCAGCAGCGCTCGGAATGGGTTTTATTCAGGTCGAAAAAAGGCGGCTATTATAAAGGAATTTCCGGCGAAGGATAAGTACGAACACGCCAACGCTGACGCGGAAATTCATTCGTGTTGCAAGCTACACATAATTTAACAAAATTATCTCATTTCAGTCTGCCCGTTAGAATAGACTCGCGCCATCCCCTTTGTACACGCAGTAAATAATTCCTTTCTCTCATTACCCTATTGAAAACCGGGAGCTACACATGAAACTTGACCCAAAAACTACCGCACTGGTACTGATCGACTTACAGAAAGGGATTTTACCGTTCGCTGGTGGCCCGCACACCGCACAGCAGGTGCTGGATAATGCCACTGAACTGGCAAACCGTTTTCGTAAACTGGGCGCGCCGGTCGTCATGGTTCGCGTGGGCTGGTCAGATTCTTTTGACGAAGCGCTGAAACAACCGGTTGATATCCCTGCGGCTGCGCCGGAAGGCGGTTTACCTGCAAGCTGGTGGGAATTTCCTGAACAGCTGGGCGTCACCGACAGCGATCTGCTGGTGATTAAGCGCCAGTGGGGCGCATTCTATGGCACCGATCTGGATCTGCAACTGCGTCGTCGTGGCATCAAAAGCATCGTGCTGGCGGGTATCTCCACTAACATCGGCGTGGAATCCACCGCGCGTAACGCCTGGGAACACGGCTATGAACTGGTCATTGCTGAAGACGCCTGCAGCGCGCACAACAATGACCATCATCAGTCCAGCGTGCAATTTATCTTCCCGCGTATCAGTCGCGTACGTTCAACTGCCGAAGTGCTTGCCGCTCTGCCGGAGTAACGTTACCCTGAATTTCTTGCCTGAACGCCGCCCGCTGAGGCGGCGTTTTATTTGGGAATTCCGGCTCAGAAAACAGGGAGCATGATTATGTATATTGGTTTACCGCAATGGCACCACAACGCCTGGGCAAAAATCGGTTTGCGTGATCTGGCCGATTACGCGCGATATTTCAATTGCGTCGAAGGCAATACCACCTTTTACGCCCTGCCCAAACAGGAAGTGGTAATGCGCTGGCGCGACATGACGCCGGAATCTTTCCGTTTTTGTTTCAAATTCCCATCGGATATCAGCCATAAAGCGGCACTGACGAATTGTCAGGAAAACGTCGATTTGTTTTACCGCACGCTCGAACCGCTCGGTGAGCGCATTGGTCAGCTCTGGCTGCAACTTCCTGCCACGTTTGCCCCCGTTCACCTTGACCGACTGTGGCAATTTCTGGATGCCCTTCCCACGGGTTTCGATTACGGCGTTGAAGTGCGCCATCAAGATTTTTTCAACAAAGACGAGGAAGAACGTGCGCTGAATCAGGGCTTACATCAGCGTGGAATTAACCGTGCCATTCTCGACAGCCGTCCGGTTCACAGTTCGAAGTCCACAACTGAAGCAGTGCTCGAAGCTAAACGCAAAAAACCGATTCTTCCGTTGCACGCGCTGGCGACATCATCCCGGCCCATTGTGCGTTTTATCGGTGGCGACAGTCTGGACGCTAACCGTCCGCTGTTCGGACAGTGGATTAAAAAACTCGACGACTGGCAATCACAGGGATTATCACCGTATCTGTTTATTCATACGCCTGACTGTACCGATGCCCCGCAGCAGGCGCGCAGCCTGTGGCAGGATTTGCACCGGCAAATGCCCTCTGTTCAGCCCGCACCTGACTGGCCGGAACAGGACACCTTGTTCTGAGAATATTCAGGATTTTCTGACGACAGTCTTACGGCAGCCCGTTATCATAGCAGCGTAGCGGAAGGCATTAGTTCCGCCAGAAAACAGGGATTAACCAAGGAAGTCATCATGATTAGCGCGTTATATGTCGTGCTTGCTGCCATACTTTTGATCAAACTCTCTTTCGATGTTGTACGCCTGCGGATGCAATACCGCATTGCCACCGGCGACGGCGGTTCCTACGAATTACAAACCGCCATCCGTGTCCACGGTAACGCCGTAGAATATCTGCCGATTGGCTGTTTACTGCTGCTGTTTATGGAAATGAACGGTTCACCCATCTGGACAGTCCATGCCTGCGGTTTGTTGTTGATTCTGGGCCGGTTATTCCATTATTACGGGCTGAAGAACCGCGAATTTGCCTGGCGCCGCAACGGCATGGCCGCCACGTATATCTCGCTGGTGCTGATGGTCCTGGTGAATATTATCTATCTGCCATGGTCACAATTTTTGAACTTCGACTGATCACCCCGCTTTCCCCGGGCTGTTTTGATGCTGTTTTGAAACAACTCCCGAGCGCGCAGGTATCTGCCTGCGCCAGTATCTGCTAAAATCTGCCCTCAACTTTTTACCCACACTCTTTTTGGCCTGACTCACCGCTATGGCAAACCACGATACGCTGTTTTCTGCACCAATAGATAAGCTGGGCGACTGGACGTTCGATGAACGCGTTGCTGAAGTTTTCCCTGACATGATCCAACGCTCAGTTCCGGGCTATTCCAACATTATTTCGATGATTGGTATGCTCGCCGAGCGCTTCGTTCAGCCCGACTCGAATGTCTACGATCTGGGCTGCTCGCTGGGTGCTGCCACGCTGTCGATGCGTCGCAACATCAAGGTTCCGGGCTGCGAAATCATTGCTGTCGATAACTCCCCCGCCATGGTGGAACGCTGCCGCCGCCACATTGATGCTTTTCGTGCCGATACCCCGGTTAACGTGATTGAATCCGACATTCTGGATATCGAGCTGAAAAATGCCTCGATGGTGGTGCTTAACTTTACGCTGCAATTCCTTGAACCGGCTGACCGCCAGCGCTTACTTAATCAGGTATATCAGGGTATGCGTCCGGGGGCAGCGCTGGTGCTGTCTGAAAAATTCAGCTTTGAAGATAAAGACGTCGGCGAACTGCTGTTCAATATGCATCACGATTTTAAACGTGCGAACGGCTACAGCGAGCTGGAAATCAGCCAGAAACGCAGCATGCTCGAAAATGTAATGCTGACTGATTCAGTTGAAACTCACAAAGCCCGCCTGCACCAGGCCGGATTCCAGCACACAGAAGTCTGGTTCCAGTGCTTTAACTTCGGTTCACTTATCGCGCTGAAAGCCGGAGAAGCAGAATGATTGATTTCGGTGATTTTTATCGCGTTATCGCCAAAGGGCCGCTGAGCCCGTGGCTCAATACCCTGCCATCACAACTGACTGCATGGCAGAAAGAATCGCTGCACGGCAAGTTCAAACTGTGGTTTAACTCCGTCGATCGTTTGCCACTGTTGCAGCCAGAACGTCTGGATTTACTGCACAGTGTCAGCGCTAATATGGAAGTGCCTTTGCCAGCCGGTCAGCGCGAAGGGATTGAAAATCTGCTGCGCAATATGATGCCGTGGCGTAAAGGGCCATTTTCGCTGTACGACGTTGAAATCAATACCGAATGGCGTTCTGACTGGAAATGGGATCGCGTTCTGCCGCATATCTCTTCGCTGGCAGGCCGCACTATTCTTGATGTCGGCTGCGGCAGCGGATACCACATGTGGCGCATGATTGGCGCAGGCGCGCATCTGGCCGTGGGTATCGACCCGATGCAGCTGTTCCTGTGTCAGTTCGAGGCCGTGCGTAAATTGCTGGGCGGCGATCAGCGCGCGCACCTTTTGCCGTTGGGTATCGAACAATTACCTGAGCTTAACGCGTTCGATACGGTGTTCTCGATGGGCGTTTTGTACCACCGTCGTTCGCCGCTGGATCACCTTCTGCAGCTGAAAAATCAGCTGGTCAGCGGGGGCGAACTGGTGCTGGAAACCTTAGTGATTGAAGGCGACAGCGAGCAGGTACTGGTACCGGGCGACCGTTACGCGCAGATGGGGAACATCTATTTCATCCCTTCTGCAGCAGCACTGAAAAACTGGCTGATCAAATGCGGCTTTGTCGATGTACGCATTGCGGATGTCAGCGTCACGACGCTGGAAGAACAACGCCGTACCGACTGGATGACCAGTGAATCACTGGCTGAATTCCTCGACCCGAACGACCCGACCAAAACTATCGAAGGCTATCCGGCACCACGTCGCGCCCTGCTTATCGCCCGCAAGCCCTAACTCCCTCTTCCTCCGCCAGACATCCTCAGGTCTGGCGGAATTTATTGCTCACACTTTACCCTCACTTTCAGCCACATGGCTCTGTACATCGCGCCGTAAAAAGGTCTAACCTTTATTGAGGGTATCTGTTTGTTATGACAGAGATCGTCGCTAACGTATTGGGAGGAAGTATGAAATTCCCTAAAGGCAGCATCGTTAAACACAGATCCGGAGATATCAAAGGTCGCATCATGAATACCTTCGAATCACAGACAGGCACCGTGTCCTATTTCGTTTCCTGGGAAGATGGCAGCAGCAGTCTGCATAAAGAGGACGAATTACACTGGGCCAATATTGACGTCGCGATCAGGATAAAAAACTTCTACGAAAAGTAGCGGTTCCCCTCTTCTGTCAAAGCCCTTTGTAAAGCTTCGCGTTTTGACGTTATAACATTGGATTGATTGATAGTTTTTCGTGTATAAATTCGGCCAACCAATTTATCCGTACGCGATTATTTCGCGGAGAAATCAATGCGCAGAAGAATTCGTTTCCTCATGGACCGCGCCGTCATTGTTTTAGGTCTTTTTGTCATGTGTCTGGTCGTTAAAGCAGGGATGTTTGGCGTGGCATTGCTGACCTGGGGCTGAGAAGTCATTCCGGTCATTAACAACAGTAATCCCCCGCAGTTATCCCGCACTTATAAAGAACGAAGAATAAAAAAAGCCCCGCCAAAGTGACGGGGCCTGGTACTTGCGCAGGGCGACGCAATAAGGGTCGTGTGACCCGGTTAAACTTTTGAGTTATTACGCCACGCCAAGCGGGATATTTCATCGTCGAACTGCAATGTTCTTTTCATTGCGGCAACAATATCGCCGTCCACGCAATAACGACTGAATTCATCAAAGTCCGTGTCAGAACTCATCGTGACACCGGCTTTGCGGTAACGCATAGAAGAAGGCACCTGACGTCCGGCCGAGCTGTGCAATTCAGTCAGCCCGATATCCACAAACTTTTGCAGATTGGTCAGTCGCACGCCCGCGCCAGCCATAATGATTGGACCACGCGTCAGCTGGTTGAGTTCCCGAAGCATCGGTAAACCTACTTCTGCATTTTGTTGCTGTCCGGAAGTCAGAATGCGCGCCACCCCTAACTGAGTCAACTGCTCTAACGCAATCTTCGGATTGAGACACATATCGAACGCGCGATGGAATGTCACGGCCATATCGCCGCACAGCGCCATGACTTCCCACATTCTTGGCATATCGATATGCCCTTCCGCATCCAGCATACCGACGACCAGTCCCGGAAAACCGAGATCACGAATGCAGGCGATGTCACTTTTCAGCACATCAAATTCGCTCTGGCTGTAGCAAAAGTCACCCCCCCTCGGGCGTACAATCGGATGTACCGGGATTGTCACTTTTTCCCTCGCCAGTTTGAGGGTACCGTAACTCGGCGTAATCCCACCGTCAGCCTGACTCGCGCATAATTCGACGCGATCGGCTCCGGCCAGTTCTGCTGTCAACGCACAGTCTACGCTGTAACAACACACTTCTAATTTAGTCATGTGATCTCTCCTGATTACGGCATTATGCTACAACACTTGTCTGTAACCGGCCATGTCGCGTAGGCTTTGAGATGAGCATCCCCGCCCAACCTGCTTGCTTAGGAAAGCTAACTATGACACTCAATTTTGATTTATGGGTAGACCGCAGTCACAGTGATAGCGTTAAGTGGAATAAATACAATAATCAGGATGTCATTCCACTTTGGGTCGCCGATACCGACTTCACTTCTCCGCCTCAGGTTATCAAAGAGTTGCAGCAACGCGTGGCAGAAGGCGTGTTCGGTTATGGATTTACGCCGCCGGAACTGATTGATTTAGTGGTAAAACGTCTGGCAGAACGCTACGGCTGGACTATTAACCCCGAATGGATTGTCTGGCTGCCCGGACTGGTTTGCGGATTAAACGTCGCCGTGCGCGCCAACGTGAGTCAGCATGAGACCAGCCTGATGCCCACGCCGATTTACCCGCCGTTTATGCAGGCGGCGCAATCCGAAGGGCGTCAGTTTAAATCGGTTAATGTAATTGAGCAGAATCAGCGTTGGGTGGCCGATTTCGCCGCTGCCGAAAATCAAATGGATGGCAGCGAAAAGTTGCTGATGCTATGCAACCCGTATAATCCGGGCGGAACAGTCTATCGCCGCGAAGAGTTGCTGGAACAACAGGAGTTCGCCCGACGCCACAATTTAGTGGTGTGCTGCGATGAAATTCACTGCGACCTGATCCTCGAGCCGGGGCTGAAACATATTCCGTTTGCCTCGCTCAATGCCGATGCAGAACAGCGCTCCATTACCCTGTTGTCGCCGTCGAAAACCTTTAATCTGGCCGGTCTCGGCGCCTCAATGGCCATCATCCCTAATCCTCAGTTACGGAAAAACTTTCTCGACACCAGCGAGGGCATCGTTCCGCACGTCAATATTCTGGCCTATGTCGCTGCGACCGCCGCTTACCGTGACGGAGAAGAATGGCTCAGCGCACAACTCGACTATTTGCGTGTAAACCGGGAATTAGTGACAGCCAGAATCAACGCCATGCCGGGATTACGTATGCTGCCACCGGAAGGCACGTATCTCGGCTGGATTGATGCCAGTGCATTGCCGGTTAAGGATCCGTACCGGTTCTTTGTAGAAGCTGGCGTCGGATTTTCCGGCGGCGCAGCATTTGGTGCTCCCGGTTTTGTGCGCATCAATTTCGGTTGCCAGCGGGCATTGCTGGAAAAGGCAATGGACCGCATGGAATCCGCCTTGCAGTCGCTCGAACGTTAACCTTCGGCCTTCTCGCTGGCAACAATATCGCGCAAGCTGTGGGGATGGAATTTGATGGTCACGGACCCGTCGGTGATCGCCAGCGTCGGGTTAGGCAACCGCTCATTCTCACCCTTTGGCGCACTTTGTTTCAGTTTTATACCGGGCGTCATCAGCGCTTCGTCGGCAATCAGTGCCAGCGCCCGCGTATACAATTCGTCCTCGTGACCTTCAAGGACAATCTCAATATGCTCCCAGCCTTCATGCGGATAGCGCTTATCGCCGGGATAAGGTAACTCGACCAGATCGATACTCAGCGGCCCGACAACCAGCGGCTCGTTGAGAGTAAACAGGCAAATCGGCCTGCCGTTAATCATCGTTTCATTAAGCAGTTGCCCGCATTTTTCCAGCCCGGCGCGCCACCGGTCCGCTGTCGTATTCTGGTGACAGCGCACTGAAATATGATCCGCATGAAACTCGCCCAGATTGAGCTGCAATTTTGCGGCAAACGCCGTCAATACGCTGACAAACCGCGGCATATCGTCGACTAAATCCTGTAACTCAGGCACTTGGTTCATGGCAGGTATCCTATCTCATTTCAGTTTGCTTATCTTCAGGGTCGGGTAATTTACACAGCCTTTCATCCGGTTGCCAGAGACGCGCCGCAGAATCGCGTTTTCATTGCCGTCAGGCGTGCGGCGATACTGACGCCGCAGGGCTAATATGATATAAACACGCATCATTTTAGGTTCATCCGCATTGGGATGAACAGCAAACAACTCCATTCCTAAATAAAGGTACTTCGGTGAATATTCAGTCACTTCTTTCAGAAAAAGTCAGCCAGGCGCTGATCGCAGCAGGCGCATCTGCCGACAGCGAAGCGCAAGTCCGTCAGTCCGCCAAAGCGCAGTTCGGCGACTATCAGGCAAATGGCGTAATGTCCGTGGCAAAAAAACTGGGTATGCCACCACGACAACTGGCAGAGAAAGTGGTTGAACTGTTAGATCTGAACGGTATCGCAAATAAAGTCGAAATCGCCGGTCCGGGATTTATCAACATTTTCCTCGATCCTGCGTTTGTTGGCGCGCATGTTGACAGCGCACTGAACGACGAAAAGCTGGGCATCACGCCGGTTGAGCCGCAAACCATCGTTATCGACTATTCCGCGCCAAACGTGGCGAAGGAAATGCACGTCGGCCATATCCGTTCCACCATCATCGGTGACGCCGCCGTGCGCACCAATGAATTCCTTGGTCATAAAGTGATCCGCGCTAACCACGTCGGCGACTGGGGCACGCAGTTCGGGATGCTGATTGCCTATCTGGAAAAAGTGCAAAACGAAAATGCCGGTGACATGAATCTGGCGGACCTGGAAGAATTTTACCGCGCTGCGAAGAAAAACTACGACGAAGACGAAGCCTTCGCCGAGCGCGCACGTGGTTACGTGGTTAAACTGCAAGGTGGCGACGAATACTGCCTGCAAATGTGGCGCAAACTGGTCGACGTGACCATGAAGCAAAACCAGCTGACGTATAACCGCCTGAACGTGACCCTGACAGAAGATGATGTGATGGGTGAAAGCCTGTACAACAGCATGCTTCCGGGCATTGTCTCCGACCTGCAGGCCAAAGGGCTGGCAGTCGACAGCGAAGGCGCTGTGGTCGTTTATCTGGATGAATACAAAAACAAAGATGGCGACCCGATGGGCGTTATCATCCGTAAAAAAGATGGCGGCTATCTGTACACCACCACCGACATCGCCTGCGCGAAATACCGCTACGAAACACTCGGTGCCGACCGCGTTCTGTATTACATCGATTCCCGTCAGCACCAGCATCTGATGCAGGCGTGGACCATTGCGCGTAAAGCCGGTTACGTGCCGGATTCTGTGGCGCTGGAACACCATATGTTCGGCATGATGCTGGGCAAAGACGGCAAGCCGTTCAAAACCCGCTCCGGCGGCACAGTGAAACTGTCTGATCTGCTGGATGAAGCAATTGATCGTGCGCGTAAGCTGATCACCGAAAAAAATCCGGAAATGAAAGACGCTGCGGAACTAGAAAAACTGGTGAATGCTGTCGGTATCGGCGCAATCAAATACGCTGACCTGTCAAAAAGCCGTACCACTGATTACGTCTTCGACTGGGACAACATGCTGGCGTTCGAAGGTAACACTGCGCCATACATGCAATATGCTTATACCCGTGTGGCTTCCATCTTCAAACGTGCAGAAATCGACGCGAACAGCCTGACCCAGCCAGTTGTGCTGAGCGAAGAGCGTGAAGCCGCGCTGGCAACCCGCCTGTTGCAGTTCGAAGAAGTGCTGACTGTCGTCGCCCGTGAAGGCACGCCACACACCATGTGTGCGTATCTGTACGACGTGGCAGGCCTGTTCTCCAGCTTCTACGAGCATTGCCCTATCCTGAACGCAGAAGATGAAACCAGCCGCAACAGCCGCCTGAAACTGGCATTGCTGACACAACGCACGCTGAAAACTGGTCTGGATACGCTGGGTATCGAAACTGTAGAACGTATGTAATTCGCAGTATTCGATATTAAAAAAGGGCGCTTATGCGCCCTTTTCTATTTCCGGAATCTAATTCAATCAATCCAGACGTCTCGCAAATTCTTTCACGCGGAAGCCCAGCAGTCCGAGTACGGCAAAATACGCCACCACGCCCACCGCGACCACCGCTGCCAGACGCGCCAGACGATATGCCATACCGCCCACGTCCCACGCTGGCATCACATACATCATGCCCAGCAGTGCCGCGGACATCGCTATCACTGCCACAAACAGTTTGATCAGGAACGTTCTCCAGCCCGGTTGAGGCTGAAAGATATCCTGCTTGCGCAATTGCCAGTACAGCAGCGAAGCATTCAGGCAAGCTGCCAGACCAATCGACAGGGAAAGTCCCGCGTGTTTCAGCGGTCCGATAAAGGCCAGGTTCATCACCTGCGTCATCAGCAAGGTAATGATGGCAATTTTCACCGGTGTTTTGATGTCCTGACGGGAATAGAAGCCCGGTGCCAGCACTTTCACGACAATAAGACCCATCAGGCCGACGGAATACGCCACCAGCGCACGTTGCGTCATCGAGGCATCAAACGCACTGAATTTACCGTACTGGAACAAGGCGACCGTCAATGGTTTCGCCAGAATGCCCAGTGCGACAGAGCTTGGCAGCGCCAGCAGGAAGCACAGACGCAAGCCCCAGTCCATCAGGCGGTTGTATTCGCCATGATTACCGCTGGAGAAACTGCGTGCCAGTGACGGCAGCAGTATGGTGCCCAGCGCCACGCCCAGCACGCCGGAAGGAAACTCCATCAGGCGGTCAGCGTAATACATCCATGAAACGGAACCGGACACAAGGAATGACGCGAAGATCGTGTTGATGATCAGGGAAATCTGGCTGACGGAAACGCCCAAAATCGCGGGTCCCATCTGACGCATCACGCGCCACACACCGGCGTCTTTCAGATTCAGACGTGGCAACACCAGCATGCCGATTTTCTTCAGATGCGGCAGCTGATAACCGAGTTGCAGCAAACCACCAGCCACCACCGCCCAGGCCAGCGCCAGCACCGGCGGATGGAAGTACGGAGCGGCAAACAACGCAAAACCGATCATGCTGACGTTCAGGAACGTCGGCGCAAACGCCGGTATCGAGAAACGGTTCCAGGTATTGAGTATCGCACCGACCAGCGATGCCAGTGAAATCAGCAGGATATATGGGAAAGTAATACGCAGCAGCGAACTGGTTAGCGCAAATTTATCCGGTGAATCAACAAAGCCCGGCGCCGTAATATAAATCACCCACGGCGCGGCAATCATGCCCAGAACGGTGACAATCGCCAGAACCAGCGTCAGTAAGCCGGAAACATAAGCGATAAAGGTGCGGGTGGCTTCTTCGCCCTGCTGCGTTTTGTACTCAGCCAGGATCGGCACGAAAGCCTGAGAAAATGCCCCTTCGGCAAAAATACGGCGCAGCAGGTTGGGGAGTTTAAACGCCACAAAAAAGGCGTCTGTGACCATTCCGGCGCCAAATACACGTGCCACAATGGCATCGCGGGCAAAACCTAATACACGTGAAAACATCGTCATGGAACTGACGGCTGCCAAAGATTTAAGTAGATTCATGTCACTTTTCTTGTTTACCGGTTAGCTGATAAATGAGTCAGTTAAACAACCACGCCTGCATCAGCAGGCGTGAAAGATGAACCGGCATGGCTCAAAGATGCGCTTAGTCTACGCATCCGCCATGCAATAGCCACCGGCAGTTGTTTTATGTTGTTATAGAGTGTTAACCGCGCCATCCCGCACGGCTTCTCCGTCAAGCACTCAGGTTAAGAATTCAGAATTTTCTCGATCATCGCCTGCGCATAAATCGCCTGCTCACCGCTGGTTTCCGGCGCAGTTTGATTGCTCACACAATCGACAAAGTGTTCAATCGCTCCGACAAATCCGCGCTGCGCCAGCGTACTTTGCCAGCCCGGCACCGGCAGTTGCGTCAGAATATCCTGCTGTTCCTCGCGCCAGTTTTGCATATTGTCCAGCTGATACACCGCGCCTTCCGTTACCGCCTGAACACTCTCACGGGCAGTTCCCGCACGGCGGTGCATGGATGTCGTCACCAGCGTTTCGCCGCACAGGAAATGGTGTTCGCCGTAGAGCATCTGGTCTGCTTCGTTAATCTGAAGCAGACCGCTTTCCAGAGTGGCATTTCCACCCGCCAGCCACAGTGCGGTATCAACCACGTGCAGATAATCGTCCAGCAAGGTGAAACGCAGATCGTTTGGTCCGACGCTGTTGGTCCGATGTTTATCCATGCGTAATGACGCCGCATCCTGCATGTTCTCTTTGAGCTGGCGATACAACGGCGCGAAACGGCGGTTAAAACCGACCATCAGCGCTTTGCCTGCCTTGTGCGCCTGTTCTACCAGCTGTTCGGCCTGATCAAGTTCTGCCGCCAGTGGTTTATCGACATACACATGCACGCCCTGCGCCAGCAACTGCCCGACCACCTCGTAATGGCTGGCGGTGCTGCTGTGAACGAAAACCGCATCACACTGACTGGCCAGTTCATCTATACGGGAAAAACAGGCCATGCGGTAACTGTCACAAACGGCCTGTGCTTTTTGCTGATTCGGAGAAAATCCGCCTGCCAGCGTCCAGTTTTCAGCGTGGCTCAGCACTGGCAGATACGCTTTCTGCGCAATTCCGCCAAGCCCGATAACACCAATTCGTAATTTACTCACAACCCGCTCCTTTTAATCAGCCAGGTGTTGCAACAAATTTTCCAGACGCTGTTTCAGCTCAGCGACTTCTGCTTCCAGCGTTTCTACTCGCGCAGTCAGATCTGCATTTTCAGGCGCTGAACTGAATAATGTCTCTTCAGCGGCAGCGGCCACGTTGCTGACTTCTCCGCTAAAAAGATGCATAAACCGGCTCTCGCGTTTACCCGGTTCGCGGGCCAGACGCACACAGAACGGGCCGTCTTCACGGTTCGTCAGTTCAGTCAGGGTTTGTTCTACTTCGGCAACATCAGAGAAATCATGCAAACGGTTAGTGCGGGTTCGCAGTTCACCGGGCGTTTGTGCGCCGCGCAGCAACAGCGTGGTGACCACCGCCACTTCCTGCGGGGAAAATTTGAGATTACCGAATTCGGAATTACAGAAACGATGCTCGTACTTCATGGTGCGCGAGCCGCTCAGGGTGCGGATGATGTGCTTGCGCAGCAGTAAATCCAGCGTCTGCTGCACCTCACTCTCGCTCAGTTCCATGACCGGCTCGCGGTTGGTTTTCTGATTGCAGGCCGTGGTCAGGCCGTTGAGGGTCATCGGATATTGTTCTGGCGTGGTGAGTTGTTTTTCAAGCAAACAGCCCACGACACGGGCCTCCCGGGCGCTGAGTTCGTGTTTCATACTGCTCTCCTTATCGGGACGGGGGTGTCCATTCTTGCCAGGTTAATGCTGTCAGCACGTGATCCTGCCACTTGCCGTCGATCAGCAAATAGTCCTTCGCATAACCTTCACGTTCAAAACCGAGACGCTCCAGTAACTGACCGCTGCGTTTATTGTGCGGCATGTAATTCGCCATGATGCGGTGCATCTTTTGCTGGCGTTGCATATAGCGGATTAGCGTCTGCAACGCTTCCTGCATCAGGCCTTTTCCCTGCCATTCCTGACCGAGCGAATATCCCAGGAAACAGGCATGAAAAGAGCCACGCAGTACGTTGCTGAAATTCGCCACACCCATCACCCGGTTTTCATCAGGATCGAGCAAAATAAAGTAATAGGCGCTGCCCTGCTTTTGCATCTCGGTAATCAGCCCCAGACGCGCCTGCCATCCGGAGGGATAACAATGGCTTTCATCCCTGACCGGCTCCCAGGGTTTCAGAAACGCACGATTCTCGGCGTAGTATTCAGCCAGCCGGTGCGCATCACGGTCATGAACCAGGCGCAGAACCATCCGGTCAGTGGTAAGCCGCACCTTTGGCACGGCAGATTTGTAGCCAAACATCCCTTCCCTCCACATCCCGCATGGGTCGATAAATAGAATTTATAGGAAACGACAGATCATCGCTAATTCTGCCAGTCAGAACGCGGCTTGACGATAAAAAAATATTATCAATAGCGCCCTATCTAAATGCCTGTTTCCGGTTCAGACTGGGAGCGTCTTTTCTCCTTTCTGTATCTGCCGGACAGGATACAAATAATCGCTCATGGTGAAGCATGTCTCTGGTATCACAAGCTCGGAGCTTGGGTAAGTATTTTCTGTTATTAGACAACGCGCTGGTTATTTTAGGCTTTTTCGTGGTTTTTCCGTTGATCTCGATCCGATTTGTCGATCAGCTTGGCTGGGCAGCGATGGCCGTTGGTCTGGCGCTTGGCGTTCGTCAGCTTACGCAGCAGGGATTAGGCATTTTTGGCGGAGCGATTGCTGACCGGTTCGGCGCAAAACCGATGATTATCACTGGCATGTTATTGCGTGCGGCGGGCTTCGCCACCATGGCGATGGCCGATCAGCCGTGGATCCTGGTCGGCTCCTGTATTCTCTCCGGCCTCGGCGGCACGTTGTTTGATCCGCCACGTACCGCGCTGGTGATCAAACTGACCCGTCCCCACGAGCGCAGCCGTTTCTTCTCCCTGATGATGATGCAGGACAGTGCCGGTGCTGTGATTGGCGCACTGATCGGCAGCTGGCTGTTGCAGTACGACTTTCATTACGTCTGCTGGGCCGGAGCAGCCATTTTCTGTCTTGCCGCAGCCTGTAACGCCTGGCTGTTACCTGCTTACCGTATTTCCACCATGCGTACCCCGATGCGCGAAGGCATGATGCGCGTGTTGCGCGACCGCCGTTTTCTGGCTTATGTCCTGACGCTCACCGGCTATTACATGCTGACCGTGCAGGTCATGCTGATGCTGCCTATCGCGGTCAATGATGTCGCGGGCAGTCCGTCGGCGGTGAAATGGATGTATGCCATTGAAGCCGTGCTGTCACTGGCATTTTTATATCCGATTGCCCGCTGGAGCGAAAAACGCTTCCGCCTCGAGCAGCGCCTGATGTTTGGATTGCTGATCATGACACTCAGCCTGTTACCGGTCGGACTGGTTACCTCAATCAATCCGTTATTATTGCTGATCGGCTTCTTCTATATCGGCTCAATCATTGCCGAACCGGCGCGTGAAACCCTCAGCGCATCACTGGCGGATTCCCGTGCACGCGGCAGTTATATGGGCTTCAGCCGTCTCGGGCTGGCACTCGGCGGCGTGATTGGTTACACCGGCGGCGGCTGGATGTACGACACCGGCCGGGCGCTGCAACTGCCTCAGTTACCATGGTTTCTGCTCGCCGTTGTCGGCTTTATCACCCTCACCGGTTTGTACTGGCAATTCAATCTCCGCCGCATCGAACCGGCCATGCTCAGCGGGGGCTGATCTCTTACTCATTTTTTTAATACCCAAAATGACTGGCGTTGTAACAAGGCGGCAAGCGAGTGAACCCCGATGAGCTGTCAAAGGTCAGTGATTCGGGTAAACGAGCGTAGCCAACACAGTGACAGCGACAAGCATGACGGGCAGGTTTGATCTCATCAGCATCTATATCCATACTGAATCATAGCGTTAGATAAAATCCGAACCTACATCCGGCAGTTTTCATGCACCCTACAGGTCACCGCCGGCGACAACAGGAGCCACGAACTATGAGACTTTACGTTTACGAACATTGCCCTTTCTGCGTGAAAGCACGCATGATTTTCGGTTTGAAGAACATCCCGGTTGAGATCAAAGTGCTGCTCAATGACGACGAAAAGACGCCGGTTTCGATGGTGGGCAAAAAGATGGTGCCTGTCCTGCAAAAAGCCGATGGCGGCTTCATGCCTGAGAGCATGGATATCGTGCATTACATCGACAAAAGCGACGGCAAGCCGCTGCTGACCGGTCCGCTGAATGCGTCAATTGCCGCGTGGTTGCGTCAGGTTTCTGAATATACCGGACGTCTGTTGTTGCCGCGTTTTGCCTCCGCACCATTGGAAGAATTCTCCACGCCGGAAGCGCGTAAATACTTCTCCGATAAAAAACAGGCCGCCAGCGGCAGTTTCGCAGAGCATCTGCAACATTCCGAAGGTCTGGTGAAGAAGATCAGTCAGGATTTGCGCGCACTCGACAAACTGATCGTCGAGCCGAATGCGGTGAACGGCGAGCTTTCCGAGGATGATATTAATCTGTGGCCGCTGCTGCGTTCGCTGACAATTGTACAAGGCATTGACTGGCCTTCGCGCGTGCAGGACTATCGCGACAATATGGCGAAGCAAACGCAGGTCAATCTGTTAACCCGCCTCGCGAGCTAAGCCCGTCATACTTAGCTGCCGGAAGTGCGCTTCCGGCAATTTTCCCTTTTCTTCCCCGCCTCCGGCACTTAGGCTAATCAGCGTTGTCTGATTGGAGCCATGACGCTTTCGGGTCATGCTGACAAAATAGCATTTACGTAGTGAGGGAAGAATGACAAAGCGATTTCTGGGTGCCGCAGTCCTGATATGTGCCAGTTTACTGGCCGGTTGTAATCAGCTGACGCAGTACACCATCAGCGAGCAGCAGGTGAATGATTACCTGCAAAAGAACAACAACTTCGAGAAACAGTTGGGTGTTCCCGGACTGGTAGATGCAAAACTGATCCTGACCAATCTCAGCAGCCAGATTGGTCGCGCAGAACCCGGCATCGTGACCCTGACAGGCGACGCGCATGTTGATATCTCTTCATTATTTGGCCCGCAAAAAGCCGATATGCGCCTGACCCTGAAAGCGCATCCGACGTATGACCGTGAGAAAGGCGCCATTTTCCTGCGTGATATGCAGGTGGTGGATTACACCATCAAGCCGGAAAAAATGGATAACGTGATGAAAGGCCTGATGCCTTATCTGAACAATTCACTGAACACCTATTTCAATCAGCGTCCGGCTTATGTGCTCAATGGCGATCACAGCAAAGGCGAAGCGATGGCGAAGAAACTGGCGAAAGGGATAGAAGTGAAACCGGGGCAGTTAGTGATACCATTTACTGATTAGTCTGCGTAAACCAATAATAAAAAGCCCGGCGTGATTGCTCACCGCCGGGCTTTTTTACGATCTGTCGTCCGGATTACTGGTCGTCTTCTTCAGCGTCGTCCAGATCCGGCGGCAACTGTTCTTCGAGTTCGTCACGCATCGCCTGCAAGGCTTCACGACTGATTTCAGACAGTGTGCGGTAGAAGCCGCTGGTGGCATGGGCTTCGACTTTACCGAGGAATTTGCCGCACCACGGGAACAGGTATTCATCGAACAGCGTGATCTGCGCGCTGACTTCATCTTCCTTCGATTGATCTTCCAGCCAGGAAGCTGCCAGCAACATACCGCCAAAATGATCGGCAGGCGTTTCCCCCAAAGGCATTCCGCGCTGTTGCAGGAATGTACGCACATCCATTTCATTTGCACCGTCAACATAATCGCTGCGGAACGGCGAAACCGCGCATTCTGAGCCGACAAAAAGACGGTTAAATTCAGCGGCCAGTGCTTCAGGATTGGCGCTTTCCTGCAAACGGACCAGTAAAGCATCCTGTTCCAGCGGCCAGTGTTCGCGCAGCTTGCCGTCCTGAATCAGACCAAACAGCGGAACCAGTAACGGATCCTGCGGCTGACGGTAAAACAAGGTGCCCAGCACGCGGCAGACAATCGAAAATTCATTCATAACAGTAACCTGATAAGACAATGAAAAGGGTTAATCACCCGCAATTTGGTCGCGACAATGTCACAGTTCGCTTAATTCAGCAATGGGCGCGCGGCCACGTGTTTCAAGAAAATCGAGAAAACGACGCGGGCTGACGTTAAGGATACGTTCCTCAGGGAAATCAATTTCACGCAGGATACGTTCGCAATGTTCAAAACCGCCCAGCGAGTAAGCAATGTGCGAATCTGATCCCAGCGCCAGCCAGCCACCGGCTTCTTTGACTGCCAGCGCAATAGCGCGGCAGTTAGGCTCGCTGCCCACGCGGGAATGAATAAACGAGGAGTTATTCAGCTCCAGCGCGACGTTATATTTCGCGGCAGCGGCTGCCACGGCCGGAATATCAATCGGGTATTTCGGGTTACCGGGATGCGAAATAATATGCACTTCACCGCCCGCCATTGCCGCAATGACCGCCGCAGTATGGGTTTCTTTATCAACCGGTTGCATCACCGGCTCATGGAAACCAGCAATAATGACGTCAATTTCTTTTAGCATCGGGCCGGTACAGTCGATATCACCGTTGATGTTTTTGATATTCGATTCAATGCCGCGCAGGATGCCGATTCCGTTCACCAGACGCGGCCAGACCCGCATATTCATAAAGTGCCAGTAGTGCGGTGCATCGGCCATATCAGGGCCATGATCGGTGATGGCAAACAGCTTAATGCCCTTTTCCGCTGCCTCATCAATGTAATCATGTAACGTGCTGTAGGCGTGTGTGCTGGCAACAGTATGCATATGTAAATCAACCGGGTACGGCATGTGCTCTCCTTGAAGTCTTCCGCTGCGGCGAAATAACCGCAGCATTTATAATGTTAGCAGATGAATGTCAGTAACCCCGACCGAGATCGACGCGTCCTTTAGGCTCGCGCCCCGCTTCTATCGCCAGAATATTGCTGACGATGCTGTCCATGGCTTCTTCCGGCAGCGTATCAGCAGCGACGTGCGGCGTAATACTCACGCGCGGATGCGACCAGAACGGGTGCATACCCGGCAGCGGCTCTTCGACGAAAACGTCAAGCGCGGCAGCCGCTATTTGTCCGCTGTCGAGCGCTCGCAGCAAATCGCCTTCCACCAGATGTCCGCCCCGGCCAAGGTTAATCAGATACGCATTATGCGAAAGATTTGTGAACAGTTGATGATTGAGAATACCGGCGGTGTGTGGCGTATTTGGCAACAGATTAATCAGCACCTTGCAGCCACTGGCAAAAGTCGCCAGTTGATCGTCGCCATAGAAACTCTGTACACCTTCCTGCGACTTGGCGCTGCGGCTCCAGCTGCGCACGGTAAACTGCATATCCACCAGCGCCTGCGCCACGCTGCTGCCAAGTACGCCGGCACCGAGAATACCGATGGTGAATTCACTGCGGGAATGCGGCGAAAGCGGACGCCACTGTTTTTGTTGCTGGAACAGCTGATACTCGTCCATCCGCCGGAAATAACGCAGGACGCTGGCGAGCGCATATTCCTGCATCTGTAATGCCATGCCGGTATCTTCCAGGCGCAGTAATGGCACACCGGCAGGCAATGTGCCCGGCTGACGCTGTTCCTGCGTGAGAATGGCATCCACGCCCGCCCCCAGCGCGAAAATGCCTTTTAGCGCAGTGCGCGGCGCGAGCATAGCGTAAGGCGGTCGCCAGACCAGAGCGTAATCTGCCGGTTCATGATCATTAGCATTCCACGCGCGCACGTTGGCCTGCGGTAATCTTTTCGTTATTCCGTCAATCCAGGGTTTTGCATCAGATGTAGGGTGGTAAAAAATAATGTTCATCGGGGAAACCTCCTGTGAGCGGATAGATTTCCCTGAATATCATCGGGATGCAACCCTGTGACGCAAAAAAGAACAAGCCCCGAAGAACGGGGCTTGTTAATTGATGTGCTGTGACGACAAAAATCAGGCCACCGCGGGCTCGCGGTGGATCATCCGGCGCAGCAGCGGAATAAGAATGAGCAGCACGACACCTGTCGCAACAGAACCCCAGCCCAGTGCGTTAAACACCTGACTGTATCCCGGATTAGTCATTACCGGCGTACTGCCGGCATTTTGCGGCATCAGTCCGGAAATGTAGCTTGCCAGCACCGACGCCACGCCGGTCACCATCATCCAGCAGCCCATCATCACGCCCTGATAACGCGGCGGCGCCAGTTTGCCAATCATCGCGTAACCGATAGGGGAAATCAGCAGTTCACCGATACTTTGCAATACATAGCTGATGGCAATCCATTTGAACGCCACCAGCCCATCGCCGCCCGCCAGATGAATACCCAACGGCAACACCAGCATGCCCAACCCCATGCAGAAAAGAGACGCCGAGAACTGCGCCGGAATATCAATGTTCCAGCCGCGCTGACGCAGACGGTTAAACCACAACGCCATCAGCGGCCCGCCGATGACGATCACTACGGTATTAATGTTCTGGATCCACTGCGGCGCCACGCGGATACCGTACACATTCAGGTTGATGTTATTTTCGGAGAACAGCATCAGCCCCATCGGCGCAAGCTGATACAACATCCAGAACACCAGTGAGCCCAGCGCCAGCAGCAGATAGGCTTTCATGCGGCGACGCTCACCGGCATTACGATGGCGGAACGTCACCACCGTCATTAGCGCGAAAATCACAATACCCAGCGCCACCACGAAGTAACTGCTGAATTCTGAATGAGTCAGCAACATACGGATCACCGGCACCAGCACGATCAGAATGGCAATACCCACCGCCAGCCGGCGCAACCACTGACTGCGGCTTACCTCTTTGAGCGGTGTACTGATGTCAGCCAGAATTGACCAGCGGGAAAGTGTCACGACAATCGCCGCCACATTACCCAGTGTGGCAAACAGGAACAGCGCGCGATAGTTTTCACTCAGCTGGAAATAACCTGCCACTGCGAAACCAATAAAGAAGCCGAGGTTCATCCCGGCGTAGTTCCAGAGGAAGGCCGATTCGCGACGGTCATCATCTGGTGCAAAGCGCTGTGTCAGCATCATGTTCAGACAGGTAACGTTCAGCCCGCTGCCGGTCAGGAACATCGCCAGCCCCCAGTACAACCCCGTCACGCCTTCCATCGCAATCAGCGCGCAACCAAACACCTGCAACACCATGCCGAGCACGAACAGATTACGGTTGCTGAGATAACGTCCGCCAAGATAGCCGCCGAACATATGCAGCCCGTAGTTGAATGCGCCGAACACGCCCATGATGGCGTTGGCGTTATCTTCACTGAAACCGAGTTTCTTGGTGGCGTATAAAACCAGCGTGGAATACAGCACCGCAAAGCCGAGCGTCGCGAATGTCTGAACGAAGAATAATGTGCCCGCCCCGGCAGGTATTGCCGTCCGGTGTTGCGACGTCGTCGCGTTATTTGACTGACTCAAGAATAACCCCTGCCCTTATGTGGTAAACAAACTCTGCTTCAATCGGTGACTTGTACAGTTCTTATGCGAAGCATTTTTTAACAGTGCATTGTTATACCGCTACCACCAGCGATTACCACAACATATCTTGCTATTTCGCCGTAACAAAAAGTGTTTGCGGGATAATTGTGCTTTTATGCAAAATCCCTAATTACTTATTCATTCTGATAAGCAATTTTAATCACGTCCGGCAACCAGATAACCGTTGTTCATCCTTCACGCGCTTTTTGCTCTGTAAATCATCAGATTGCTCTAAGTTTGTCTAATCGACACGGATCCTGCAAAAGAGGGTTGACGCTGAGCTCACTTTTCCCTACATTAGCGCCGGTCAGCAGCACTGCGGTGCAGCCGACGACTGGAGAGGTGTCTGAGTGGCTGAAGGAGCACGCCTGGAAAGTGTGTATATGAGCAATCGTATCGAGGGTTCGAACCCCTCTCTCTCCACCACATTAAAGAAAAAAGGTCCTGATGAAAATCAGGACCTTTTTTTTGCTTCAGACAATCCGTACAGGCAACTCAGATAATCGTATAGCCGCCGTCGACGATAAGATTTTCGCCGGTGATCATCCCGGCTTTATCGCTGACCAGATAGGCTACCGCGCCGGCAATTTCATCCGGCATCGCAAATCGACCGGCGGGAATTTTTGCCGTCATGGCCACTGCTCTTTCACCCTGCCAGTAGCGTTTACCTAATTCCGTTTCCACCACCGTCGGTGAAATCGTATTAACGGTAATGCCAAATTGCCCCCACTCCGCCGCCAGCACTTTTGACGCGATCACCAGACCGGCCTTGCTGGTGCAATACGCCGCATGATTCTCCAGCGCAATAACACTCGCCTGTGAAGCGATATTCACAATGCGCCCGTATTGCTGAGCAATCATGTATTTTCCGGCAGCCTGCGAAAGAAAATAGGGTGCGGTAAGATTCACTAACAATGTGGCATCCCAGCTCTCTTTTTTCACCTCAGAAGCCGCTTCGAGAATGCCTATTCCGGCGTTGTTCACCAGAATATCAATCCGTCCGTAACGGCCGATAACCTGCTCAATTAGCGCGGGAATGGCGGCAATGTCCGACAAGTCAGCCGCGATACCGAACCCGTCGCCGGTCATTCTTTCCGCCTGCACGACAACCTGTGGATCCTTATCCACCATCACGACGGTTGCGCCGAGCTGGATCATCAGTTCAGTGATCGCCAGTCCGATCCCTGCCGATGCACCTGTCACGACGGTAATTTTGCCTTTGATGCCAAAAAATTCGTTGATGTTCATTTTTCTTCCTTCAGTGAGAGAGAGGTCAGGTCCGTTTCTGTCTTTGCCGGAACCCGTGCGGGCTGTGGATTGCGGATAAACCAGGTCAAAACACCGCCGATGAAATAGAGCGCCGAGTAGCAGATCACCACCGTTTTGATATCGAACGAGGCACTGAACAGCACCGTAGCGATAGCCGGACCAATGAAATTGCCGATACCACCGCCGAGATTCTGCACGGAGATCGCCGCGCCTTTATGCTCAGGTGCCAGCATCGGGAAAATCGCGCCCATCGGCACAAAAGAGGTAATCGTGAAGGCCAGCAGCAGCCCGAAGAAAATGGCCATACCAAGATTTGCCGGGAAATATAAAGGCATGAAATAAAACAGCAGAGTAGTGATAGTGCAACCGAAGAAGCCAACCCAGCGCATCTGGAACAGCCAGCCAATACGGTCACCGATAATCCCCCACAGCACATTGGTCACCGGCTGAACCAGGAAAAATATTCCCCAGATGCGCATCCATTGCTCAGGGGTAAAACCGACGTTTTGTGAGGTGTAGTGCAGCGGCATAAAGATAGGAAATCCAAACAACGCGAGGTTACAGAGAATGCGGATAATCAGCGCCAGACAAATATCTCTGTTGGCAAATATCAGGGTAACACCACGGCTGATTTCCAGCAGTTTCGCCGCGCCCGGCATCGCCGTTTTATTTTGCGAGGGCAGTTCTTTCAGCGTTAACAACGCAATTGCGCCCCCGACAATCACCCATGCCAGTGACATCCACAACGTGGTGAGGAACCCCCACAATGGAATGGTCACGCTCGGAAGAAACGACGCAATGATGCCGTAACCGATGGTGAACATCGACCAGATCCATCCCGTCGCCGACGCCAGCCTGTGTGAAGGTGTTCTTTGCACTACCAGCACATAGAACGCGTAGAAGAACAGCGGATAGGCGAAACCGCGCAGCGCATAGAACACCAGAATCAGTGGATAGTTTTTGGCAGCGAGTCCGAAGTGGATAAACAGCACATGGAACACGACCCACCAGACTACGCCCAGCGCCATGATTTTGCGCGGGCCGTAAATCTCGCTGATGCCACCGGACAGCCAGCTGGCAATGGCGGCAGTGATGGCATAAACGGTGAAAACCATTGCGCTTTGCGAAACGTTAAATCCGATATCAATGATGTATTTCGATAAAAAGGCCAGTTCGACGCCATCGCCGGTCATAAATATAGCAATGGCGATATAACCCCAGAAAAGTTTGACGGGCATTCCAAAGACAACTTTCGACATTTCTGACGAGTTTTCAAAGGCAGGTGATGAGGTTGAAGTCATTTCCGCTGTATCCTGATTTAAAATAATTGTTAGGAAGGGACGCGGATTGAGTATAAAAAACAGGCTGAACGATACCTTTCCCTGCCTGCCAGCAGTTCCCGAAAATGGCGCTGAGGGTTAACGACTATTGAGGTGCTTCACAGAGTGGAGATTCAGCAGACTGATGCTGCATAGAGTCTGAGCGGCTGGCACAAAACGCCGAAAATTTTCTTGACCCTTCGCGGCTGTCTCCCTATAGTAGCGCCCCGTTGCAACGTATGCGCTGTAACGAACACGGTGAGGTGTCTGAGTGGCTGAAGGAGCACGCCTGGAAAGTGTGTATACGAGAAATCGTATCGAGGGTTCGAACCCCTCTCTCACCGCCAAATTAAAGAAAAAGGGTCCTGATGAAAATCAGGACCCTTTTTCTTTTGGTGTGGTTCATACCGGGCCGATTTTGCTGGCAGGCAACATCATTCCCTGCACACACCTCAGCTTCTCGTGCCGCCATTAATACCCCCTCCCCGCCTCCCCCTTCGCAGGGGGAGGAGTAAACACTCGAGCTGCTCCCTCCCCTGCGAAGGGGAGGGTTGGGGTGGGGTTTTAATGGCAACTACATTGCTTTTACTCATCACATCTTCACCAGCATCAGCCCTGCCCTTAATCCTAATGCGACATTCGGATTGGGAAACAGCACGACTTCCTGGTCTGCTTCGACCTGGTAGGTTTTGCCGCTTTCCTGCGCGATAACAAAACCTTTGCTGAACGCCGTAAAATTCAGGGCATCTGCCGGGACAAACAGCTCAAAATCTTCCTGTGAGCGGATCACATCCTGCACCACGCGATAATGCACCAGCGGCGCGGCGGCTTCACGGATGGGCAACGGTTCACCGCTGACCAGCGATTCCAGCGCGCGGCGGATACCGGTGAATTGCGTATGATCGTTACTGCCAAACGGCAGCGCCTTGCCCAATTCCAGCGTGCAACTGTCAGCCTTAAACACATCGCTGCTGAAATGCGTAAAAGTACCGCCCGGCGACCGGTGATGCACCAGCGCATCCAGCCCGGCGGCATCCAGCCACGCCAACATCGCTTCGCTTTTCGGACGCGCCTGAAGCGGCAATAAACCAAAACGGACATGTTGTGATCCGCGGATCGCCGTGTGCAAATCATAATGGTATCGCTGCATGGCTCCCGCAGCCGCAGCACTGCGGTAAAACAGCGCCATCACCTGTTCGAGTTCCTGCGCCCGTCGGGTTTCATCATTCGGCGTATAACGCGCATGACGCCCGCCGAACATGCGGTTCATGTCCGCATCGACAAACCGCTTATTGATGCGCATGGAAGGCGGATTGCCCAGCAAAACCAGCAACCTGACGCGCAGCTGCCGTTCGCCTGAAAGCAACTCACTGACCAGCTGATTCAGCAACTCAACCGGCGCGGTTTCATTGCCGTGGATACCGGCGGAAATGACCACAGCCGCTTCGCAGGGCTGACGCGGTGACAGCTCGAGAATGCCCTCACCGCGCCACTGCCAGTCCAGCGTTTCGGTTTGTCCGGCAGGCTCTGTCAGAGCATCGCCGGAAAGCGTCGTCGCCAGTAAATCAAACATATCTCACTCCTTTGAGGTTCAGCGCTGGAACGGATAAATCGCACCCAGCCCCAGAATATTGGTCAGTTCGTCAAGCGCAGTACGCACTTCGGTCAGAAGCTGCGGATCGGCCAGATCTTTCGCCTGCATCCGGTCACGGTAATGCGTATCCACCCAGGTATTGAGCCGGGTAAACTGACTGTCGCTCATCAGCGAGGCCACGTTCACGGCGTTCAGTTCATTGCGGTTGAGCGCCACCCGCAGGCGCAGACACGCCGGACCACCGCCGTTACGCATACTTTCCCGCAGATCAAACACTTCAATCTGGTCGACGGGCCCGCCGCTGTCTTTCAGCGCCGACAAATAGGCCCACACACCCGCATGCTGGCGAGACTCTTCCGGCACCACCAGCATCATTTTCCCGTCCGTTTTGCTCAGTAACTGGCTGTTAAACAGATAGGTCGCCACCGCATCATCGAGCGACACTTTCGACTGCGGCACTTCAATCGGCTGAAAATCCAGCTCAAGCGCCGCCATTTTTTTGCGGATTTCGGCCAGTGCTTTATCTGAATTCACAAACGCCTGTTCATGATGGAAAAGCACGTTGCCGTTGCTGACAGAAATCACGTCGTTATGAAAAACGCCGCTGTCGATGGCGTGCGGATTTTGCTGGATAAACACCGTTCGCTTTTCATCAAGCTGATGTAAACGCGCCACGGCGTCACTGGCCAAACGGGTCTGACGTGCCGGATAACGTAGCGGTTCATTCCCGTCGTTCACCAGCCCGTCACGGCCATAAACAAACACCTGCACGCCGGGTTTATCGTATGCGCCGCATAAACGGTTGTGATTGGCGGCGCCCTCGTCTCCCAGCGCCGCCACCTGAGGCAATGCGTCGTGATGGGCAAAATATTTATCCGCGTGGAATGTGGCACGCAAAATTGCAGATGTGGTTTCAGCCTCGATTGCACGATGGAATTTATTGTTCAGGTTCGCGACGGTGAAATGCACGCGCCCGTCGGCGCTGTCCGCTGAAGGCGAAACGGTTGCTGCATTCGCGACCCACATGGCAGACGCCGAACTCAGCGATGACAGCAAACGTGGCGAATACGCCTGAGCTTTGGTCAGCACCTCACGGTCGCTGCCACCAAAACCCATTTTACGCAATGTGCTCAGATGCGGACGCTCATGCGGTGGCAAAATCCCTTGCGCAAAACCCAGGTCAGCCAGCGCTTTCATTTTCAGCAGGCCCTGTTTCGCCGCCAGACGCGGATTGGCGACTGCATTCTGATTTTTTGTCGAGGCTTCGTTGCCAAACGACAGCCCCGCATAATGGTGCGTTGGCCCGACTAATCCATCGAAATTTGCTTCACATCCAGACATTCCTGTCTCCTCAGGTTGTACGGAAATCAATACCAGGCGACAACGTCGCAGGGAGTTCCAGCTTGTCTGTTTCCAGCGAGGCCATCGGCCAGGCACAATAATCCGCCGCATAATAAGCACTCGGACGGTGGTTGCCTGAAGCGCCGATGCCACCGAAAGGCGCGTTGCTTGATGCGCCGGTCAGCGGTTTGTTCCAGTTAACAATGCCTGCCCTTGCTTCCAATAATAGCTGCTCAAACTGAGAGCGCTCAGCAGAGATCAGTCCGGTTGCCAGGCCGAAGCGTGTCTGATTGGCGAGGGCGATGGCATGATCGAAATCGCTGTAGCGATAAATGCCCAGCAACGGACCAAAATATTCTTCATCAGGAATGCCCGCCACGCCGGTCAGATCGATGATCCCCGGCGTCAGCACGGTATTGAGCGGATCCGGACGAGTCAGCAACAGCAAGGGCTTTCCGCCCAGCGCCAGCAGTTCGTCCTGCGCTTTCAGCATATTGCGAGCCGCAGCGTCAGAAATAACGCCCCCCATAAATGGCTGCGGATCGTCATTCCAGCCGCCCACACGCAACTGCATGGTCACGTCCAGCAAACGGGCGATAAACGCATCACCCGCCGCGCCCTCTTTCACCAGCAGGCGGCGCGCACAGGTACAACGCTGTCCGGCAGAAATAAAGGCCGACTGAATGGTCAGGTTAACCGCCGCATCAATGTCTTCTGCCGGCTCGACAATCAGCGCATTGTTACCGCCCATTTCCAGCGCCAGAATTTTTTCAGGCTGCCCGGCCAGTTGTCGATGCAACTGGTAACCGGTGCCCGCGCTGCCGGTAAACAGCAACCCGTCGATATTGCCGCAGGCCGCCAGCGCTTCGCCGGTGGAACGACCGCCCTGCACCAGATTCAGCACACCTTCCGGCAGCCCTGCCTGTTGCCACAACTTCACGGTTTCTTCGGCGGTTTTCGGCGTCAGTTCACTCGGTTTGAAGACCAGCGTATTGCCCGCCAGCAAGGCAGGAACAATATGTCCGTTCGGCAGATGGCCGGGGAAGTTATACGGGCCGAAAACGGCCAGCACGCCGTGGGGCCGGTGGCGCAGAACCGCTTCGCCGTCGGGCATAGCGGTGTGTTTTTCGCCAGTACGGTGCTGATTAGCTTCCAGTGAAATCGCCACTTTGCCAATCATTGCCTGAATTTCGGTCAGCGTTTCCCAGCGTGGTTTACTGGTTTCCTGGCTGATGATCTCTGCCAGCCGGGTTTTGTGTTCAGTCAGTAAATCCGCGAAACGTTGAATCACTTCCGCGCGTTCGGCCAGGGTTTTACGCGCCCATGCCGGGAATGCCGTGCGCGCTGCCGCACAGGCGGCGTCGACATCTTCTGCATTGGCGCTCAGCGCCGACCATAACAACGTGTTATCCGCCGGATTGGTTTTGTTGAGCTGCGCGCCTTGTCCGCTGCGCCACTGGCCCTGAATAAAAAGTGCAGGTTGCATCATGCGAGACTTTCCTTTTTGAGATTTTGGATTGCGGGAGTAACGGAGCTGCCGGGAAAAAGTGCCACGGCACGCAACGAATCGCCTTCGCGCAGGCCGAGTATTTCGGCTTCGGCGGCGTTAAGTGACAGGTTTTCCGGGGTGTCACCTCCCGGAACCAGCAGGGCACGGAAGTTCTGATACTGCTCATTAGCGACCAGATACAGCGGCTCATCGTCACCGCTGCGTTCTTCCGCCAGCCGCACCGGCAGCAGGCGGCTTTCTTTCACCGCGCGTAACTGATCGATTTCGCCCTCGAGCGTCGGACCGGCATCGAAAATATCCACATAACCTTCGTAGCGCAGCCCTTCGCCTTCAAGCACAGCACGCGCCGGTGCAGTTTGCGGATGCACTTCGCCGATCACTTCACGGGCTTCATGACTGAGCAGTTCGGTATATAAAGGATGTTTCGGCATCAGTTCGGCGATAAAGGATTTCTGCCCCATGCCGGTCAGACGATCGGCTTCGGCGAATTCCATACCAAAGAAGTGCCGCCCGACGCTGTCCCAGAACGGTGAATGGCCGTTGTCGTCGGAGACTCCGCGCATTTCAGCGATCACCTTGCGCGAGAAGTATTCGCGGAACGCCGCGAGAAACAGGAAACGCACTTTTGCCAGCAGCTGACCGTTTTTACCGTTGCGGTAATCCGCATCAAGAAACAGCGTGCAAAGCTCGGTATAACCGGTGTGATCGTTGCTGAGAAACAACGTCGGCACCGGTTTGTAAATGTTCAGGCTTTTGGAGGCATGGACCAGTGTACCGAGGCGAAAGTTGTACCACGGCTCACTCAATCCGACCGCCACTTCAATGGCACTCACGCCGACTACTTTTTGCTTTTCGGTGTCTTCGAGCACGAACAGATAGCCCTGTTCGCCTTTATCCAGACGACCTTCCCAGGTCGCCACCGATCGCTCAATCCGCCCGCGTAAATGCGCTTCATCCTTGGGCAAAGACGTTAAACCGATGCCGGTTTTGCCTGATAACTGCAGAATATCGGCGAGATCGCCGGGCCGCACAGGTCTAATCAACATCATGATGCTCTACCTCATTTTACCCAATTAATCACACGCACAGGCGCGCGACAGCTCGCTCAAGGCGGTTCAGCCCTTCTTCAATATCCGCACCCGGAATAATCAGCGATGGCGCAAAGCGCAGCACGTTAGGTCCGGCAATCAGCGCAATCAGCCCTTCTTCCGCCGCCAGCGTATTCAGCTGTTTGGCCTGATCTTTATAACGCTCGCTCATCACTGCGCCGATCAGCAAACCCTGGCCGCGCACTTCGCTGAACACCTGATAAAGGTCGTTAATGCGTTTAAGCCCGGCGATAAACCAGTCATGTCGTTTAGTGACTCCGGCTAACACTTCCGGCGTGTTAATCAGCTCAAACACCTTACCCGCCACCGCCGTCGCCAGCGGATTACCGCCATAAGTAGTGCCGTGGGTGCCCGGCTGGAATAGCGCGGCATAACGGTCGGTGGTCAGCATCGCGCCAATCGGGAAACCACCGCCCAGCGCCTTGGCACTGGTCAGAATGTCCGGCACCACGCCGTAATGCTGATAGGCATACAACTCGCCGGTACGCCCGACGCCGGTCTGCACTTCATCGAAAATCAGCACTGCCTGATGCCTGTCACACAGCTCACACAGACCTTGCAGGAATCCGGCATCTGCGGGTACTACACCGCCCTCGCCCTGAATGGGCTCAACGATCACTGCGCAAGTGCGGGAAGAAATATGGCTGGCGACAGCGGCCAGATCGTTAAACGGCAGATGGGTAATCGCCTGCGGTAATGGCGCAAAATCTTCGGAATATTTCGGCTGACCGCCGGTCGTCACGGTAAACAGCGTGCGGCCATGGAAGGCATTTTTGAAAGCGATGATTTCATTCTTTTCACCACCAGCTTTATTGCCGTACAGCCTGGCCAGTTTGAGCGCCGCCTCGTTAGCTTCCGCGCCGGAGTTACAGAAAAAGACTTTGTCAGCAAAGGTGGCGTCGATCAGTTGCCTGGCCAGACGCAGCACCGGTTCGTTGGTGTAACCGTTACCCAGATGCCAGACTTTATCCGCCTGTTCGTGCAGCGTTTTGAGGATTTCCGGGTGCGCATGACCCAGCGCATTCACGGCAATGCCGCCCGCAAAATCGACATAATCTTTGCCCGCCTGATCCCACAGCCAGGATCCTTCACCACGCACGGGAATAAACGCCGCAGGGGCATATACCGGCACCATCCAGTCATCAAAGTTCTGGCGGCTGACGTTTTGTGGTTGCTGTTGGTGTTCCATATAAACCTCTTAATGTAAGGCCAGTGACTGGCTGAATTCAGGGTGCAGGAGCCCGCCCCCCATACCGGCAGGAATTCTGGTTATTAATTTGTTATTTAAAAGTTAATAAATAATCTCACTCAGTCACATCATAGAGTGCAGTCTTCATGCCAGCAAAGGGAAAAAGTGAATAGAAAAAGTGACATCGAGAAAAAACAACCACTTAATACCGGCCGTTATTCACTTTAATTGCATAATAAATGAATAAAAGAAAAAATCCCCTTTTGCAGCAACGGGTGACGAAGAATGACTATGCAGGGAAATAATTTCATTTCAGCCACAATGTTTTATGCAGGATTGTGATCCTGCGCGTATCGGTCCTGGCTGATTCAGGTGCAACGCCCGATGAAGGTGCAATGTCGCACCGTTCTGGCGCATCTGTTCCCCGTGACGCTGTTCACACTCTGCGCAAATAAAAAACAGTGCCCCACCTTCCTTTCTGAAAAATCCGCGTATAGATTTTCCAATGTGTCTTATATGTTAATTATTTGATCTAAAATTGTTTCATTGTTATCGGTAACGTCTGCCTCCCAACCGGACTCCGGTTGAATCACAGGATTTAATTAACCACATTTTAACATTTAAAATCACAAATGTTAACAATTAAGGGCTTTGATCACATTCCGTTCACGACCACGCGAAAAGCGCTTTCCCGTTAAGTTAATCTCTGAATGTGGAATAAATGACCACTGCCCGTTCCCCTACACAAGAACAGAACATCATAAGAAAGGTACCGACATGAAATTTAACCTCGCATTAGTCAGTGCATGTGTGGTTTCAGCATGCATGTTATTCACAACACCGTCATTCGCCGCCAAGCCTTACGACATCGCTGTCGTCGCCAAAGTCACCGGCATTCCCTGGTTCACCCGCATGGAAGTCGGCGTAAAAGAAGCCGCGCAAAAACTCGACGTTAACGCCTATCAGGTGGGCGCTTCCACGCCGGATCCTGCCCAGCAGGTCAAAGTGATTGAAGATCTGATTGCCAAAAAAGTCGACGCCATTATCGTTGTGCCGAACGACGCTAAAGTGCTGGAGCCGGTGCTGAAAAAAGCCCGCGACCAGGGCATCGTGGTGTTAACGCACGAATCACCAGATCAGCAGATTGGTCAGTGGGATATCGAAACCATCGACAGCCAGAAATATGCGCAAGCGAATATGGATGAGCTGGCGAAAGATATGGGCGGCAAAGGCGGTTATGCCATTTATGTCGGTTCCCTGACCGTGCCATTGCATAACGCATGGGCAGATGCGGCGATTAAATATCAGAAAGAAAAATACCCGGATATGCATGAAGTGACTTCACGTCTGCCGGTTGCAGAAAACATCGATAAGTCTTACTCCACCACGCTCGACTTAATGAAAACCTATCCTGATCTGAAAGGGATTATCGGTTTCGGTTCCCTCGGCCCGATTGGTGCCGGTCAGGCCGTTCAGCAGAAACGTGCGAAAAACAAAATTGCCGTTGTCGGTATCGCTATGCCTGCTCAGGCTGCGCCATACCTGATGCGCGGTGATGTGAAGAAAGTGCTGCTGTGGGATCCGAAAGATGCCGGTTACGCCTTAGTTACCGTCGCCGACCAGCTGTTGCAGGGTAAAGAAGTGACCAAGGACCTGAGCATCGACGGTTTAGGCAAAGCCGATGTGGATATGGATAAACACGTGATTCGTTTTAATAAAATTCTGGAAGTGACACCAGAGAATGCGAAATCACTCGGCTTCTGATTTAGCTTTTTAATTCTTTTATTTATCGGATATTTACCGGAGATACATTTATCTCCAGCGCCACACCAGGCAAATAGAAACAGATACGGCGATGTTTGCAGTGCCGTATCTGAATTTCTAATCAGACATTGAAACTTAAACCCTAAATAATTCGGGTTGTGGGAAGGCGGCAAATGAGTGAATCCCGATGAGCTTACATAAGTCAGTGATTCGGGTGAGCGAGTGCAGCAACGCATCCACAGCACGAAGTATGAAGGGTATGTTGTAAGGATTGCGATGAATACTCTCAGCACGTCCCCTGCCCCTGCTGAGGCCTTTATCAGCCTCGAAAAAATCAGTAAAAAATTCCCCGGTGTATTAGCGCTGGATAATGTCAGCCTGACGCTGAATAAAGGCGAAGTGCATTGTCTTGCCGGTCAGAATGGTTGCGGAAAAAGCACTATCATTAAAGTGATTTCCGGCGTGTATCAGCCGGAAAAAGGCGCGGCGATTACGCTCGACGGAAAACTCTTTCATACCCTTACGCCGCAACTTTCTTCTTATTACGGTATTCAGGTTATTTATCAGGACTTGTCTTTATTCCCGAATTTATCGGTGGCCGAAAATATTGCCATTCACCGTTATTTACCGGGCGGTGATTTTTGGGTACATCGCGAGGCAATGCGCAAAAAAGCTGTCGCAGCGATGCAACGGGTCGGAGTTTCTCTCGATCCGGACCGTAAAGTCGAAAAACTCTCGATCGCAGACCGTCAGTTAGTGGCAATATGCCGCGCAATCGCCGCTGACGCCAGCCTGGTTATCATGGACGAACCGACCGCATCGCTGACCCGCACCGAAGTAAACGGCCTGCTGCGGGTGGTCAATGAGCTGAAAGCTGCGGGCATCTGTGTGGTGTTTGTCAGCCACCGTCTCGATGAGGTGATGGAAGTCGCCGACCGTATCAGCGTGATGCGCGACGGCAAACTGGTCGGCACCTATCCGGCCAGTGAACTCGACAGCAATGAGCTGGCATTCCTGATGACCGGACAGCGCTTTACCTACAGTCATCTGCCGCACCGCGCGCCCGCCGACGTGACGCCGCTGCTGGAAGTCAGCCATCTGAGCCGCAAAGGCCAGTATCAGAATATTTCGCTGTCATTGCGCCAGGGCGAGATCACTTCAATTATCGGCCTGCTCGGTTCGGGGCGTACCGAGCTATGTCTGAGCCTGTTTGGCATGAGCCAGCCGGACAGCGGTGAAATCCGCGTTAACGGCAATGCGGTGAAATTCCACAGCAATCGCGATGCCATCCGTCACGGTATCGCTTATGTGTCAGAAGACCGTCTGACGCAGGGGCTGATCATGGAGCAATCCATTTACGACAACACGCTGGTGTCGATTTTCGACAAGCTGCACACCGGCACCGGATTGATGGATCACCGCAAAGCGGCGTCCGTGGTGAAAGACCTGATCCGTGACCTGAACATTAAAGTTTCCGACAGCGGCTTACCCGTAAAGACGCTTTCCGGCGGTAATGCGCAACGTATCGCCATCGCCAAATGGGTGGCGACCCAGCCACATATCCTGATCCTCGATTCTCCAACCGTCGGTGTGGATATTGCCAACAAAGAAGGGATTTACCGCATCGCCCGCGATCTGGCGGAGTCCGGCATGGCGGTGCTGATGATTTGCGATGAAATTCCGGAAGCTTATTACAACAGTCACCGCGTGCTGGTGATGCGCAAAGGCGAACTGGTGGCGGAATTCGCGCCGCACCAGAGCAGCGAAGCGCAGATTGCGGAGGCGATCAATGGATAACAAATCTCTCTCGAAACTGTTTTCTCAGCACGAATTCTGGCTGGGATTACTGGTGCTGCTTTTGGTGATTGGCCTGAGCGTCAGCACCCCGGAATTTATGACGCTCGGCAACCTGACGGACGTCGCCACCAGTTATGCCATTCTCGGCATTCTGGCCTGCGGCCTGTTTGTGGTGCTGATCGCCGGTGGCATCGACATCTCTTTCCCGGCGGTGACCTCCATCGGTCAGTACGTGATGGCAAGCTACATCATCCACCACGGCGGCAGTTTCCCGCTGGCGTTTGCCATGTCGATGGGCACCGGTTTGCTGCTCGGCCTGGTCAACGGTTTTCTGGTGTACTGGCTGCGCGTTCCGGCCATCATCATTACGATTGCCACGCTGAACCTGTTCTACGGGTTGCTGGTGTACCTGACCAACGGCACCTGGCTGTACGGCTTCCCCGACTGGTTTATGAACGGCATTAACTGGTTTTCCTTTACCGCTGCCGACGGTTATGACTATGGCCTGACATTGCCGTTGCTCAGCCTGCTGGGCGTCATCATCGCCACCGGCGTGCTGATGAACCGCACCCGCGTCGGTCGTCAGATTTACGCCATGGGCAGTAACCGTGACGCCGCGTCGCGCCTTGGCCTGAACATCCTGCGATTGCATTTTTACGTCTACGGATTTATGGGATTACTGGCGGGTATCGCTGCCGTGGTTCAGGCGCAAATCACTCAGTCTGTCGCACCGAATTCCCTGCTCGGTTATGAGCTGACGGTGCTGGCAGCGGTGGTGTTAGGCGGCACCAGCATGACTGGCGGACGCGGCTCGCTCACCGGCACCATTCTCGGTGTGATGCTGCTGGCCTTCCTGCAAAACGGTCTGACCCTGCTGAGTATTTCTTCTTACTGGCATCAGGTTTTCAGCGGCGTGATCATTCTGGTCAGCATCAGCAGCACCGCGTGGAATGAAAAACGCAAACTGGCAAAGGGGATGTGACATGACAACCTTAAACCGATTCTTCCCCGGCGACCGCATCATCCGTTTGCAGTTGCTGATCATCGTTGCCGTGGCCGTGTTGTTCTCGTTCACGCTGGGCGGCAGTTTTTACAGCATCGGCAATTTCCAGTCGATCTCCTCGCAGTTGCCGATTCTGGGCATGCTGGCACTGGGGATGGGCATCACCATGCTCACCGGCGGCATCAACCTTTCAGTGATTGCCGGAGCTAACGCCTGTTCGCTGGCAATGGCGGCGATTCTGGTAGCCCATCCGGATCAGCCGCAATATTTCGTGCTGGCGATGCTCGCCGGTCTGGCCGTTGCAGTGGTGACTGGCGTGCTCAACGGCGCGCTGATTGCGTATGTCGGTGTCTCACCGATTCTGGCAACGCTCGGCACCATGACGCTGATTGCCGGACTGAACATTCTACTGACCAATGGCGCGGTGATTTCCGGCTTCCCGGCGGCGATTCAGTATCTCAGTAACGGCAGTCTGCTGGGCATTCCGGTCGCTCTGCTGTTATTCCTGCTGGTGGCGCTGCTGTTATGGGTTTTGCTGGAGCACACCACGCTCGGGCGCAGCCTGTATCTGATGGGGTCCAACGAACAGGCCACACGCTTCAGCGGCGTCAACACCCACAAAGTGACTATCGCAGTGTACGTGCTTTCCGCCCTGCTCGGCTGGGGCGCGGCACTGCTGATGATGTCCAAATTTAACTCGGCGAAAGCAGGCTACGGCGACTCGTATTTGCTGGTGACCATTCTGGCTTCGGTGCTCGGCGGGATTAACCCCGACGGCGGTTTCGGTCGGGTCATCGGGCTGGTACTGGCACTGATCGTCCTGCAAATGCTGGAAAGCGGCCTGAACCTGATGGGCGTCAGCAGTTACCTGACAATGGCTCTCTGGGGCGGCGTCCTGATCCTGTTTATCGCTCTGCAAAACAGAAAATCTTAAGCGAAAGCTTTTTACCGAAGGGAAAGAACATGGCGAGTTATTTTATTGGAGTTGACGTAGGAACCGGCAGTGCCCGCGCGGGCGTCTTCGACATGACCGGCCGCATGGTCGGCCAGGCCAGCCGTGAAATCACGTTGTACCGCCCGAAAGCCGATTTCGTCGAACAGTCTTCCGATGAGATCTGGCAGTCCGTTTGCAACGCCGTGAAAGACGCGGTGAATCAGGCAGACATCAACCCGATTCAGGTGAAAGGTATCGGGTTCGACGCCACCTGTTCGCTGGTGGTGCTGGATAAAGAAGGCAAACCGCTGACCGTCAGTCCTTCCGGGCGCAGCGAGCAGAACATTATTGTGTGGATGGATCACCGTGCAATCACTCAGGCCGAGCGTATCAATGCCACCGGTCACCGCGTGCTGGAATTCGTCGGCGGGATTATTTCACCGGAAATGCAGACGCCGAAATTGCTGTGGCTGAAACAGCATATGCCAACCACCTGGAACAACGTCGGTCACCTGTTTGACCTGCCAGATTTCCTGACCTGGCGCGCCACGCAGGACACCACCCGCTCACTGTGTTCCACCGTCTGCAAATGGACCTATATCGGCCATGAAGACCGCTGGGATCCGAGCTATTTCCGCCAGATCGGGCTGGAAGATTTGCTGGAAAACAACGCGGCGAAAATTGGCAGTGAAGTGAAAACCATGGGGGAACCGCTCGGACACGGTCTGACCCAGCGCGCCGCTGCAGAAATGGGGCTGATGGCTGGCACGGCAGTCAGCGTTTCGATTATTGATGCCCACGCAGGCAGCCTCGGTATTCTCGGTGCCAGCGGTGCATCCGGTGAATCAGCTGATTTCGACAACCGCATCGCGCTGATTGGCGGCACGTCTACGGCGCATATGGCGATGTCGCGCAGCGCACGTTATATCGGCGGCATCTGGGGGCCTTATTACTCAGCCATTCTGCCGGACTACTGGCTGAACGAAGGCGGGCAATCTACCACCGGCGCGCTGATAGACCACGTGATCCAGTCGCACCCCTGTTATCAGGACCTGCTCAAACAGGGCAAAGACAGTGGCAAAACCATTTACGAAATGCTCAACGGCATTCTGCGGAAAATGGCCGGTGAACCGGAGAATATCGCCTTCCTCACCAAAGACATTCATATGCTGCCGTATTTCCACGGCAACCGCTCACCGCGCGCCAATCCGACGCTGACCGGTACGCTGACCGGTCTGAAACTGTCGCGCACGCAGGAAGACATGGCCCTGCATTATCTGGCGACCATTCAGGCGCTGGCGCTCGGCACCCGTCACATTATCGAGACAATGAACCAGAGCGGTTACCGCATTGATACCATGATGGCCAGCGGCGGCGGCACCAAAAACCCGGTATTTGTACAGGAACATTCCAACGCCACCGGCTGCGCAATGTTATTGCCGGAAGAAAGCGAAGCGATGTTGCTTGGCAGCGCCATGATGGGCACCGTCGCGGCAGGCGCATACGATTCTTTGCCGGAAGCGATGGCCGCCATGAGCCGTATCGGCAAAACCGTTACGCCGCAAACCAATAAAATCAAAGAGTATTACGACCGTAAATATCGCGTATTCCATGAGATGTACCACGACAGCATGAAATACCGCCGCCTGATGCAGGGGGAAACCGAATGAATGCGGAAGAGGAATTTACCCTGGCGTGTCAGGGCTGGCAGACCTACAGCCAGGAACTGCTGGCATTGCAGCATAATCTCGATGCGGATGTCTGGCAGCAGTTACTGACGCTGGTGACGGGCTGCAAGGGCAAGGTTGCCGTCACCGGCGTGGGCACATCGGGCATTGCAGCGCGGAAAATCGCGCATATGCTGGCCTGCGTTGAACAGCCTGCGGTGTATTTGAGTGCTACCGATGCGGCCCACGGTGACTTAGGTTTTATGCGCAGCAATGATCTGATGATTTTGATTTCCCGCGGCGGCAACTCTGAAGAGCTGACGCGCCTGCTACCTACACTGAAAGCTAAAGGCGTGGCAATCATCAGCGTGACGGAGAATGCGGATTCGGCGATTGCCCGCGCCGCCACGCTGGTGGTGAAAACGCACATTCAGCGCGAAATCGACCCGCTCAATATGCTGGCCACAACGTCTATCGTGCTGGTGCTGGCGGTGTTCGATGCGTTGTGCGGCAACATTATGCTGCGCAACGGTTTCGACCAGCAGCGTTTGCTGAAAGTCCATCCGGGCGGAAATGTCGGCAAGACGTTGCGGGAGAAGGATGTTTGAAATCGGGATAATAGGGTTTCCGTTAATGAATGTTTATCCATAATAACTTTCTGAAAATCTCGTTAAATAGCGTTCGATAATTGTTTATTAAAGTTCGAAGGCATAACGTAACTCCTCATTTATAAAGGGAGTTTCTACGATGGACACGATTGAAGAACTAAATGGAACCTATTTCTACGATGGAACCTCCAATCTTACTGCCTGCGAACTATTTTTCTGGATTATGGTTGATGAGACACTTGATCATTTCGGTGTAAATGATGTAGTAGGTGTTTCACTCCTATACTCAGGGAAAAATAATATCGATGTGCCAGGTAAACCCTCCGATGCCACTCCGGGGACATCAAGGGCTTCAAAAACTATCAGAAAATATCTTCGTGGAAAAATGATGCCCATAAAGTTACCAACGATAATAGGTTACTTCCCACCTAAGATGAAAATTGTGATGGTTAAAAAATTATCAACCTTTATTGGCCGCACAATCCCAGTACTGGGAGCATTTCTGATTGCTTACGATGTCTCAAGTATTGCCTGTAAATCTGTCAATAAATACAACATCATTGCCCATCCCCAAGATCGGATATTTTAAGGTGGTATTATGAGTATTGAGGAGAAGGTGGTGGCTTTTTTTAAGCGAGAAATACCGGACCAAAAGGTACTGTTCAGTTCTAAAAGAATTTCTATCGAGATCGACTCAGCACTGCAGGATTTCGAAGATGAACCTTACTATCTGGTTGAAATAATTGAGCGATTTGGCGATGAATTCAGTATTGATATGAGCACTCTTGATTGGAATGCCTATTTTCCCTATTTAGAAATCGGCATTTTGGACTGGATTCTCAGAAAAAAAGATAAATGGATAAAGAAGCCGGATTTAACAGTTCAGATGTTCATTAACTCTGCTGAGGCGGGACAATGGCTTTATGATTAGTGAAAAGAGGGGGATAATCCCCTCTCATCTTCAGGCTGTTACACGTTCATTCCATGCATCGGTGAACTGTACGTTTCCGTCACAATATTTCCATGTAATCCTTTCATATCGCAGTTCAATATTTTCCATATGATTGGTTTTCTCACAAGTTTTAACGTTGTACATCACCGGACTGATAGCGACGACTTTCACGTTCTCCAGCAACATATTGAAATATTCTACTTCCTGTCCAGCATCATTTATCCGATACCACTTATATTCTGCCGATTTTAAAGTCTGGCCTTGAGCTACAGCTTTATAAAAGTATGGGGACGAACTATCGAACTCTTTTTCAAATGTCAGCGGTGCATGGATCCTCGTGCCGGTTATTTTTCCGGTATTATTATCTGTCGGAATATGAAGCCCGTGATTAAATGAAACGACCTCAATACTTCCTTCGCGATCACGTACATCCACAGAACCTTTAATGTCTGCACCACCGTCATCCTTGAGCCATAAGTAAACGGGTATTGCCATGGTTTTAAATCCCTTATTAGAGTGAGGGATTACAATATTCCTTTACCTGGCATCAGACAATTAGCGAACCCGCTACTCCCCGGAAGGTTAACTCCCCTTTTCCATCCCGATTTCTTCCGCCACCAGCGCCGCCAGAATCGAGATGGCGCGGGCGGTGTGCGGCCCCCATTCGAATGAGGTGTTCAGACGCAAACAGTGGCGGAATCGTTCATCGGCCGAGAACATGGTGCCGGGCGCGACGCTGACGCCTTTTGCCAGTGCGCGCTGATAAACCCGTGCCGCATCCACGTTATCGCCCAAATCCAGCCACAGGAAATAGCCTCCCGCTGGTTGCGAAACTGAAACCTGCGGCGGGAATTCCCGGATAATGGCGTGGCGCATCGCCAGCTGCCGTTGTTCGAGCTGACGCCGTAAACGTCGCAAATGCGTGTCGTAGCCGCCCTGCTGCGCGCCCTGTAAATAATCCGCTAATGCCAGCTGAACCGGTACGCTGGCCGATAATGTGCTCATCAGTTGCAGACGCTGTATACGTTCGGCATAAGCCCCCGCCGCCACCCAGCCGACACGAAATCCCGGCGCCAGACATTTTGAAAAAGACGAACAGTGCAGAATTTCACTGCGATAATCTGACGCTTTAAGCGGCACCGTCCGTTCGCTGCCGAAATACAGTTCGCTGTAAACGTCATCCTCAATCAGCGCCACCTTGTGCGCCTGCAAAATGCCCACCAGACGTGCCTTATTTTCCGGTGGCAGGCTGCATCCGAGCGGGTTCTGAAAACTCGACATCAGCCAGCAGGCTTTGACCGGATAGATCTCCAGCGCCTTCTCCAGTGCATCGGGATCCATGCCGTAACGCACATCCGTCGGAATGGCGATGGCTTTTAATTTGCGGCGCTCAATGGCCTGCAATACGCCATAAAAAGCGGGCGATTCAATGGCGACCCAGTCACCCGGTTCTGTCACCACCTGCAAACTTAATCCGAGCGATTCCATTGCCCCCGACGTAATCACAATTTCATCAGGCGCCACTTCAATACCGTTTTGTGCGTAGCGCTGCGCAATACTGCGGCGCAGCTCTTCATTACCTGGCGGCAGATTAGCAATGGCGCTGTGTGGTGACATCCGGCGGACGGCGCTGGCCAGCGAACGCGCCAGCCGTGGCTGTGGAAAAAGCGTCGGATCAGGAAACGCGGAACCCAGCGGCACCACGGCGGGATCTTGCCCGGCTTTGAGGATATCGAAAATAGCGTCGTTGACGTCCACCTGCTCGGCGGCGTGCAGGCGTTCATCAGGTGAATGACGCACCGGGCGCTGTGTGCCTGCCGCCACGTAATAACCAGATTGCGGGCGGGAAACAATCACGCCCTGACTTTCCAGCAGCTGATAAGCCTGTAATACCGTCATCAGGCTCAGGCCCGACTGTTTACAGGTATCGCGCAACGAAGGCAGACGGTCGCCGGGCAGCCAGACCTGCGTATCTATTTGTCGGCGTAAGGTACGCGCCAGCGTTTCATAACGGGATTCGGCCATAATTCATCTGCACTGTTATAGGAATTGTTAATCAAATGATAACTATTATGCCTGTTTTTAGCTTTTATCTGTGAAGTAAACTGCTCATCAACCGTCATCAATGTTTACCAGTGAGGTCTGGCGGCGAAACATTCACCATGTTAATGTGTGAATACACCGCATTACTCAGATTTATCTGACCTCCCGTTCATGCCTGTTCGTGCAACCTTACGCTTTCTAAACATTTTCTCCACGATTGCCGAATAAATGACATTTTGGCTTTCACTCTTTTACATCTTCCTCGCATTACTATTCATTGGAATGAGTAGACTTGTTTACGTCGAAACAAAACGGGCGACGTGCCTGAATATTCAATGAGGAATTTAATTATGCGTAAACTTACCGCAATGATTGTGGCTTCAACTCTGGCTCTGAGCTCTGCTTCTTTCGCGTTTGCTGCTGAGACAACCGCTGCTCCTGCAACTGACGCCACTACCGCGCCACACGGCAAAATGATGCACCATAAAGGCCCGCATCATATGAACCCGTTTGCCGGTCTGAACCTGACTGAGCAGCAGAAAACTCAGATGAAAGAGATCATGAAAGACAGCGGCCCGCGTCCTGACCGCGCTGCAATGAAAGCACAGATGGATCAGATGCACAGCCTGGTGGCGTCTGACAGCTTCGATGAATCAAAAGTGAAATCGCAGATTGATACCATCACCAAAGCGCAGTCCGACCGTATGCTGGAACGCGCACGTGCTGAGAACAAAATGTATAACCTGCTGACGCCAGAGCAGAAAAAACAGTTCAATGAGAACTACCAGAAACGCGCTGCCAAAATGGAGCAGATGCGTGACCACAAACCAGGTGAAGCAAAACCCGCTGCCGCTGAATAATAGCGTCTGATAACCTGCCTGACCGGCCCCTCACGGGCCGGTTTTTTTTTGCATTCTTTCTTCTGCGCCACAACTTTGATGTCATCCGACCAGCCTTCTCTGCCTAAAGCGTCAACCCCATCACAATTTCATCTTTAACTTCAAACTTTTCCGTTTAAAAACACTATTTTTAAACGGAATTTTCACAATATTGCAACCTGATGCACGTCTGCGCATCGTACCTCTACATCACACTCTCTGCATAAAAATAGTGGCCTGCCTGAGCAGGACCATTCATAAGGAGTTGTACATCATGAAAAGCGTCAAGTCCGGGATTACCTGGCTGGTGGTGGCGTTAATCGGGGCTTTTGCCTTTGGGATGCTGGCACTGAGCCGCGGCGAACACGTTAATGCCCTGTGGCTGGTGGTCGCCGCTATTGCCTGTTACAGCATTGCCTACCGTTTTTACAGCCTGTTTATCGCTGAAAAAGTCTTCGAACTCGATGACAAACGCATGACTCCGGCTGAGCGTCACAATGACGGGCTGGATTACGTGCCGACCAACAAATGGGTATTGTTCGGCCACCATTTCGCGGCCATCGCCGGAGCCGGTCCGCTGGTCGGCCCGATCCTTGCCGCACAAATGGGCTTCCTGCCAGGCACTATCTGGATTTTAGTGGGTGTGATGCTGGCGGGCGCAGTGCAGGATTTCCTGATCTTGTTCATCTCCACCCGCCGCGACGGGCGTTCATTAGGTGAAATGGCAAAACAGGAACTGGGCGATTTTGCCGGAGTGATCACTATGCTCGGTGCGCTTGGCGTGATGATCATCATTCTTTCCGCACTGGCGCTGGTGGTGGTCAAAGCACTCGCCGACAGTCCGTGGGGACTGTTCACCATCGCCGCCACCATCCCGATCGCCCTGTTTATGGGCATCTACATGCGTTTTCTGCGTCCGGGAAAAATTGCTGAAGTGTCGGTGATGGGTTTCGTGCTGATGATGCTGGCGATTGTGTACGGCGGCAACGTAGCGGCAGATCCCTACTGGGGTCCGTTCTTTACGCTGCACGGCACCACGCTAACCTGGGTGCTGGTGATTTACGGTTTTATTGCCTCGGTATTACCGGTCTGGCTGCTGCTGGCGCCGCGTGATTATCTCTCAACGTTTCTGAAAATCGGCGTGATTGCCGGTCTGGCGGTGGGTATCGTCTTCGCCATGCCGGAAATGAAAATGCCTGCCGTCTCACGCTTTATTGACGGCAGCGGTCCGGTATTCTCCGGCAGCTTGTTCCCGTTCCTGTTTATCACCATTGCCTGCGGGTCGATTTCCGGTTTCCATGCACTGGTTTCCAGCGGCACGACGCCGAAACTGATTGAGCGCGAAAGCCATATCCGTTTTATCGGTTACGGTGCAATGCTGATGGAGTCGTTTGTGGCGATTATGGCGCTGATCTGTGCGTCTGTTATCGATCCGGGCGTGTATTTTGCGATGAACTCACCGGCGGCGCTGATTGGCACCACGGTGGAAAGCGCTTCACAGGTGATTAACGGCTGGGGCTTTGTCATCACGCCGGACGTTCTGACGCAAATCGCCAGGGACGTCGGCGAGCAGTCGATTCTTTCCCGTGCCGGTGGCGCACCGACCTTTGCGGTCGGCATGGCGCACATCATCACCGAGGTGTTCAACAGCCGCGCCATGATGGCCTTCTGGTATCACTTCGCCATCCTGTTTGAAGCCTTATTTATTCTGACTGCCGTCGATGCCGGTACCCGCGCCTGCCGTTTTATGGTGCAGGATCTGGTGGGCGTCGCCGTTCCGTCGCTGGCGAATAACCGCTCATGGATCGGCACATTTGCCGGTACTACGGTCGCGGTCGCTGGCTGGGGTTTCTTCGTGTATCAGGGCGTGGTGGATCCGCTTGGCGGCATCAATACACTGTGGCCGCTGTTTGGTATCGGTAACCAGATGCTGGCCTCAATGGCGCTGATTCTGGGTACGGTAGTGCTTTTCAAAATGAAGAAACAGCGTTACGCGTGGGTGACGATTTTGCCGACCATCTGGCTGTTCATCACCTCGATGACCGCAGGCTGGCAGAAGATTTTTCACGAAAAACCGTCGATTGGTTTTCTGGCGCAGGCGAAGAAATTTAACGCGGGCATCGACAGTGGTGAAATCATCAAACCGGCGAAAACGCTGGCAGATATGCACACTATCGTGCTGAACAATCAGATTAACGCCATCCTGTGCGGCTTTTTCATGCTGGTGGCGGTGACCATGCTGATTTCCGCCTTCTTTGTTATCCGCCGCGCGCTTAAATCCGCTACGCCAACCGTGCATGAAACTGCCGTGGTTAACCGTCGCGAGGCCCGCCATGTCTGAATCACGCGCATTATTTAAGACGCCACGGCTAGGCGCATTTCAGGTGACACGCTGTCAGCCGTTATTTGTGCCACAACCGAAACCACACAACGTTGCCGGGTGGCTGAAACTGGCCATAAAGCGCACCGCGCAGAGTTTCCGGCTGATGGTTGGCGTGCAGGATTATCAGAATTATGTCCGGCATATGCAGGTGCGGCATCCGGACAGCACGCCCATGACGGAGCGTGAATTCCACCGCCGTTGTCTGGAGGCGAGATTCCCGAGCGAAGGCGGTAAAATGGGCAAATGCCCTTGCTGACCCCCACTTTATCCTCCCCGGTTGACTGACGGTTTTAGTGTTTTGCTCCTTCCTCTCACCTGAGGAAGGAGTTACTTATGCGTTCCTGCCTTATAGTCAGAATGGCCGGAGGCTAGTCGGGTCAGCGGGGGCGCTGACAATGACTTAAAATAGAATGTCTTTTATTTTTTTAATGTGCCCGGTGATGTCAGCCTGAATACCTCACAGTGAAATGTGTTGTCGTGTGATTTCCGCCCCACAGCCTCTGGTGATAATTTGACCGCAACAGTTTTATATCGGTTTAATTTTAACTTCTGAGGACTACGTCATGATTGGTGCAGCACAAGCCAGAGATATCGTGTTAATGGAGCACGGTATCATACTTGCAATTGTAGGTATGTCGGCGTGGGGCGGGCTTGTCCGCTATATCATGCTGAGAAAAAGTAAGCCGTTCATAGAAGAGCTGAAAGCCTGTTTTCTGCAGATTGTTGTTTCTTGTTTCACCGGGATGTTGGTAAGTATTTTCGTTCTTTCGCGGGATGCAAGCGATGACCGGTTAATGATCGTCGCCGGTTTGGGCGGGGTATTTGCCGGCCCACTCCTTACGCTGATTGGCAAGAAAATCGCTGGCTATATCGATAATTACAGTCCTGCACCCAAATAAGCGCGTTCATTTCTTCCCCGGCAAAGTGTCTGCGCCGGAGATTTTTCTGCCAGAATCAACAGAAAGCTAACGCCCCGTCTGACGCCCCCTGATTTCACCGCAGTTGTCTGGAGACGAGATTCCCGGGCGAAGGCGGTAAAACGGGCAAATGCCCTTGCTGAAAAAAACGGCTCCCTCTGAAAAGGGGGAGCCGTTTGTTTTCAGGGACGCCATTCAGGGACGCGGTAAACGGTACAAACAATGTTCCCGCAGCCAGTGTCCTTCTTCCAGCGCCGGATGCATGAAGTTCTCTTTGGGATCGCATGTCATGCCGAGCTTCTTCATCACCGCCTGAGAACGCACATTTGGCAGCGCTGTGAACGCCACTATTTCGCTTAAACCCAACGGGTTAAATCCTGCATCCAGTGCGGCGCGGGCGGCTTCGGTGCAATAACCCTTTCCCCACGCATCCACTTTTAACCGCCAGGCAATTTCCACGCACGGAACAAAAGGCAGATCATACCCCGGCGTATGCAGCCCGACAAAACCGATAAACTCCCCCGACTCACGCAACTCAACTGCCCATATCCCCCAGCCGCGTTCATTGATCAAATTCTGACAGCGCATCAGCATTTCGTCACTTTTCTCGCGGGTCATGGTGGCGGGGAAAAACTCCATGACCTGCGGGTCTGCATTCATTTCTGCAAATGCCTCAGCATCGCTGTCCTGCCACTGACGCAGGATCAGGCGCGGCGTGGTGACGGCCAGCGGCGGAACAGCCACAGGAACAGTAAAAGCTTCCATCTGTAACTCCTTGTTTATGGCGGGATCTCAGGGAGATCAGCTCAGCAATTTCGTACTGATTATTTTGAATTTACGTGGCGCTATTGAAACAGGCAAGATTTCCTATTAAAGCTATTCATATCAATTATGAACGAGCAGGAATTGCCAAAGGAAGCACCAACATGATTTTTCACCGCTATCACGGGCTGGGTAATGATTATCTGGTCTGTCATCAGAGCGTAGCCGCCCTTCTCAGTAATGAGCAAATTCAGCGACTCTGCGACCGCCATTATGGCATCGGGTCCGACGGTTTGCTGATTGACCATGACGACGCCGACACTCCTTCCCTGCGCATTATCAATCCCGACGGTTCAGAGGCCGAAAAAAGCGGCAACGGCCTGCGGATTTACGCCCGCTATCTGTTTGATATTGGCCGCGTAGCGCACGAACCGTTTCAGGTGAATACCCGCGGCGGGCAGGTGCGTTGCGAAGTGACCGAAGGTGCGCATCAGGTGATTGTCGATATGGGTCAGGCAAAGTTTTCTCCGGCGGCGTTACCTGCCAGCGTTGAAGGTGACGAAGCCCTTGCATTACCACTGGTCGCGGGCGGACATAACCTCAGTGCGACGCTGGTGTCGATGGGCAATCCGCACTGCGTGATCCGGGTGGATGAACTGGATTTAGCGCTGGTGAAACAACTGGGTTCTGAAATCGAAACACTGGCGATTTTCCCGAAGCGTACCAACGTGCAGTTCGTTCAGGTGCTGGACAGAAACAACATCAATATCGGCATCTGGGAACGTGGCGCAGGCTATACGCTGGCCTCCGGCAGCAGCAGTTGTGCGGCCGCCAGCGCGATGCGCAAACTGGGGCTGGTGGATGAAAATGTTACGGTGCATATGCCGGGTGGGAAACTTGCCATCAGTTTCAGCGGTGATTTTCAGGTCAACATGCGCGGTCCGGTGCAGAAAATCGCCACCATCACCCTCGATAACGACTGTTTCTGGGATATGACCGCGTAACCCATTCGCCTGATGAATGCTTTATCCCCTTCTCTTCCAAAGCCCTCTTTTAATTACGGCAGCACGACTGCCGTAATTTTAAACACCTCATCATAAATAAAACTCATACCTGCATAATGATTTTATGGCAGACAGCGCGCTTTACAGCCCCTAAGTTGGTTATCAGGAAGCACAACAATGAATAACCAACTCATTGTTTAATAAATAAAATAATCTTAATAAAAACCCTTCACGACCGTGCTTCGTGCTAAGCCGGTCAGTGAAATTTTGTCCAAAGTTTTAATCCGATCACATATTAATAAAAAAAACAGAGAGCGTACCCTATGAGCAACAACACCATCGTGGACGTGAAAGCGTGGATAGACGAACGCCCGATATCGAAATATCAATGGGTGGTTTTATCCCTGTGTTTCATCATCATCATGTTCGACGGTTATGACGCCGCAGTGATGGGCTTCATCGCTCCGGCGCTGATCGAAGACTGGGGTATCAGCCGCGCGGAAATGGGCCCGATCCTCGGTGCTGCGATGTTTGGCGTGGCTATCGGCGCGCTGATTGCCGGACCGAACGCGGATCGCTTTGGCCGCAAACGGGTGCTGATGTGGTCGATTCTGTGCTTCGCATTGTTCAGCCTGCTGAGCACATTTGCCCGCACGCCGATGGAAATGGCGATCCTGCGCTTTCTCACCGGCCTTGGTTTGGGCGCGGTGATGCCCAATACCGTGACGCTGGTGTCGGAATACATGCCCGAACGCCGCCGCAGCCTGATGATCACCGTGATGTACAGCGGCTTCAACGTGGGTTCCGGCGCAGGAGGTTTTGTCGCCGCGGGTTTACTGCCGCACTACGGCTGGAAGTCGGTCATTTTCGCGGGCGGGATTGTGCCCCTGCTGATGCTGCCCTTGCTGCTGTGGATCCTGCCGGAATCGGCGATGTACATGGTGGTGCGTAAAGTGGCAAAGGAAAAAATCGCCAAAGTGCTGACCCGCGCCGGTGGCGTATTCAGCGAAGGCACCAGGTTTGTGCTGAAAGCGCCGGTGATCCAGAAAAAAGCCAAGGTCTTCCAGCTGTTCACTAACGGTTATGCCAAAGGCACGATTGTCCTATGGGTCACTTATTTCATGGGGCTGTTCGTGATTTATCTGCTCAACGGCTGGCTGCCCACCATTATGCGTAACGGCGGTTTCTCACTGGAACGTGCGGCCATTGTCGCCGGTTTGTTCCAGTTAGGCGGCACTTTCGGCGGGCTGATGGTCGGCGGGCTAATGGACAGATTCATCGCCAAACGGGTGATTGCCGGTTTCTACATGATGGGCGTGGTCAGCCTGTTATCACAGGGTATCGGTAACTTCGGCCCGGATATTCTTGCCCTGCTGGTCTTCATCAGCGGCGTGTGTATTAACGGCGCACAAACCGGTTTGCAGGCATTTTCTCCAGCCTTTTATCCAACGGAAATGCGTGCCACCGGGGTCTGCTGGATGCACGGAATCGGCCGCAGCGGCGCGATTATCAGTTCGTCGATGGGCGGCGTGCTGCTGGGCGTTTTCTCCGGCCAAAACATGATCTTTATTATTCTGGCGTTGCCTGCATTGCTTGCGGGGCTGAGCATTCTTTTACACCGCGAGGCGCACCCGGCCGAGATGATCAAAGGCGTTGATATTACTGACATCCCGGAGTTGTCGCGCACCATGAATATCCGCTAGTCTCTGGATTAGCCACCTTATAATTAGAAACCTATTGAGCAACATATTCATCTACCTGTTCATTAATCTGTTCATAAATAGAAATAGAACGCGGCACGACCTTCGCGCCGCGATTACCCTACAAAAGCACTGAGGATTTAAGATGGCGAAAATCATAGGCGGTTTAGCAGTTTCACATACCCCGACCATCGGCTTTGCGGTTGACCATAACAAGCAGGAAGAAAGCGCCTGGGCGCCAATTTTCGAAAGCTTTGTACCGATGCAAAAGTGGCTGGATGAGAAAAAACCGGACGTGCTGGTTTACATTTTCAACGACCATGTGACCTCGTTTTTCTTCGATCACTATTCCGCCTTTACGTTGGGTATCGACGAGCAGTATGAAGTGGCCGATGAAGGCGGCGGCCCGCGTGACCTGCCTGCGGTCAAAGGCCATGCGGCACTGTCGCAGCATATCGGGGCCAGCCTGATGGCGGACGAATTCGATATGTCTTTCTTCCAGGATAAGCCTTTGGATCACGGTTTGTTCTCGCCGCTTTCCGCCCTGCTCCCGCATGAAGGCGGCTGGCCGACACAAATCGTTCCGCTGCAAATCGGCGTTTTACAGTTCCCTATTCCGACTGCCCGCCGCTGCTACAAACTCGGTCAGGCACTGCGCCGTGCGATTGAAAGTTTCCCGGAAGATTTAAACGTGGCGATTGTCGCCACCGGCGGCGTGTCGCATCAGGTTCACGGCGAACGTTGCGGGTTTAACAATCCGGACTGGGATGAGCAGTTTGTCGATATGATTGTCAACGACCCGGAACGTCTGACCGAAATGACGCTGGCTGAATTTGCCACGCAGGGCGGCATGGAAGGTGCGGAAGTCATTATGTGGCTGGTGATGCGCGGCGCGCTGTCGGCCAATGTGAAGAAACTGCATCAGGCCTATTACCTGCCGTCGATGACCGGCATCGCCACGCTGATCCTCGAAAATCAGTCACGTGAAGCGCCGTACAACGTGCAGCAGCGCCAGCGTGACAAAATCGCGCAGCAAATGGCGGGCGTCGAAAAACTGCCGGGCACCTATCCGTTCACTCAGGCGCGAAGCCTGAAAGCGCTGCGCATTAACCGGTTCCTGCACCGTCTGATCCAGCCTGCATGGCGCGAGCGTTTCCTTACCGATCAGAAGGCTATGTTTGCTGAAAACAAACTGACGGACGAGGAACAAAAGCTGCTGCGTGAACTCGACTGGCGCGGCATGATCCATTACGGCGTCAGCTTCTTCCTGCTGGAAAAACTCGGCGCGGTAGTCGGCGTCTCCAACTTACATATTTATTCCGCGATGCGTGGCGAAACGCTGGAAGAATTCCAGAAAACCCGCAATCAACAAGTTCTCTATTCAGTAGCAGGTAAAGCGAAAGCATGACGATTTTTGAGCAACCCAAGATCGACACACATCATCACGTGTTTGATCCGGCGCGCTTCCCGTACCTTCCGGACACGCCTTATCGTCCGGAAGGGCACGAGATTGGCACCACCGATTATTACCGCGCCGTGATGCAGGCGTACAACATCCGCCACTCGCTGATTGTCGGCCCGACGTCGGGTTACAACACTGACAGTACGTGTTTGCTGGATGCGCTGGAAAAGGGCAACGGCCGCTTCAAAGGTATCGCCGTCGTCCCGTTTGATATCAGCACTGAGCGGCTTGCCAGCCTGAAACAGGCCGGTGTGGTCGGCATTGCGATGAATGTTGCGATGCTCGGCACAGAGCCTTTTTTGCATCTCGGCAGCCTGATGGGGCGTCTTGCCGAACTGGATATGTTCGCTGCCATTCAGGTGCAAAACGATCAGCTTCTGGCATTGTTGCCGCTGATCAACCGCAGCAAAACGCGGCTGCTGATTGATCACTCCGGACGCCCTGACGTCACGCAGGGCCTGCAACAACAGGCGTTTCAGGCACTTCTCGGCCTCGCTGACCAGCAAAGAACCTGGGTAAAACTGTCGGGCCTGGCGAAATTCAGCCACCAGCCCTTCCCTTATCAGGACGGGCACGCTTATCAGCATGCGCTGCTCAATGCGTTCGGCGCAGAGCATTGCATGTGGGGTTCCGACTGGCCGTTTCTGCGGGCGGAGCACCGGATGGATCTCGGCACGCTGCTGATGCTGGTTGAACAATTATTCCCTGACGAAAAAATTCGTCAGCAGATTTTGTGGCAGACGCCGAAAGATTTGTTTGGATTTACGGATTACTGAAGAAAGGAAAGACCATGAATTACAAAATTGCCGTCTTTAACGGCCCGAATCTCAATCTGCTGGGTACCCGTGAACCGGAAACCTACGGCCACGACACGCTGGCGACCATCGAAAAGTTATGTCATCAGACCGGCGAAAGCTGCGGCGCAACCATCGAATTCTTCCAGACCAATCACGAAGGCGATCTGATTGACCGTATTCAGGCCTGCCGTGGAAAAGTAGATGCGATTGTGCTGAACGCCGCTGCGTGGACGCACACCTCCGTCGCCATCCGCGATGCCGTGACCGCCGTCAGCCTGCCGCTGTATGAAGTGCACATCACCAACGTGCATAAACGCGACGCCTTCCGCCATCACTCATTTCTTTCCGATGTTTCCGTCGGTGTGATCTGCGGGTTCGGTATTCAGGGCTACGAATACGCGATCAGACAGGCAGTGGTGAATTTGAATAAGTGATTAACACCCTCAACTGCGCAGGGGATGGAGCAAAGGCAAAAGCCCGAAGTATGGCACAATCGGCTCCCTCCCCAGCGAAGGGGAGGGTTGGGGTGGGGTATTACAGCAAAATCAAGAGGTTGACCTTTTCGCAGGCAGTGGTTTTGTCATTAAAACCCCCTCCCCGCCTCCCCCTTCGCAGGGGGAGGAGCTAAAGCAAAAGCCCAAAGCGTGGCTCAATCGACTCCCTCCCGGTGAAGAAGAGGAGTAAAGGCAAAATCCGGCGTAGTGGATTACTGAGCACAAACCTTCCGGATTTCTGCCACCAGTGCTTGTGCCGCCGGTGACAGCAAACTCCCGGCGCGGAATGTCAGGCCGATAGCGCGGTGCGTATCGGCCAGATCCAGCGGCAATCTGACCAGTTCACCGGACTCAAGCTCGTGCTCCAGCTGGCGGGCGGACACCGCTGCCAGCATGTCAGAACCCAGCAACAGCCCGCGTACAATTCCCAGATCACCGCTTTCAACCACCGGGTCGGGCGGCGGCATATTCATGGCGGCAAAACTGTTGTCCAGCAGCCGTCGGGCGGGCGTTTCAGCGCGGGGCAATACCCAGCGTGCCTCGCGCAACTGCGCCTGCGTCACTGCGCCGCTCAACAACGGATGTCCCTTTCTTGCCAGTATCACCATGCTTTCGGTGAACAGGGTTTCGGTCGCCATATCCGCCGCGTAATCACTGGAGCGCAGCGCGCCAAAAATGAAATCCACTTCGCCGGAACGCAGTTCCGATGCCAGTGCGCTGAACGCACTTTCGTTGGTCACCACTTTTACGCCACTGTAGCGCTGCGTCAGACCGATAATCGCCTGCGGCAGTAACCGCGTGCGCCCGAGTGGCAACGCCCCGACCTGCACCGTACCTTCCAGCACACCGCGGCGGGCGGCAATATCAGCGGGAATGTGCCGCAGTTCGTTGAGCGCGCGGCGCAGGTTCGGCACGATATCCTGCCCGGCCAGCGACGGCATCATACCGTGCGGCGTGCGTTCGAGCAGCGCCAGACCGGCGCCGTTTTCCAGCACTTTCAGGGCGGCACTGACCGCGGGCTGGCTGAGACCAAGCAACGTCGCGACCGTCTGCATATGCCGCGTCTTGCACAGCGAGATAAAAATTTGTAAACGCCGGACGTTAAACAGATACAGCGGTTCGGTATCACCGCGCCTTTGCCCGCTTTTGCCCTGTAATTTCGCCAGCTGCGAGGGGATCTGATGCAGCTCGCCAATCGCCCTCCGCGCACGTGGCAGCACGCATTTACCGAAATCGGTCAGCAACATGCCGTTGGCGTGACGTTCAAACAGCGGGACATCGAGCGCCTGTTCCAGATCGCGGATCGCCCGCGTGACCGCCGACTGCGTGCGGTAAAGTTCATCGGCCGCGCGGGATACGCTTCCCTGATCGACAACCTGACAAAATGCCCGTATTTGCATCAGGTTACTCAGCATCTCAGACTCTGCCATCCCCTTCTCCTGTCAGTTTCTTTCAGTGACATCCCTCAGCACTATAACCTAAATAATTCACGTTACGGGAAGGCGGCAAGCGAGAGCACCCGATGAGCTTACATAAGTAAGTGATTCGGGAGATTGAGCGCAGCCAACGCATCCGCAATGTGAAGTATGACGGTTATATAAATAAAATGCATACCTCCTGCGCTCAAATGAATTACCCGTCACGTGCGCAGGCTGACAGCATGGAACTCAGACATTTTGAGAACAATAAAACCAAGGACACCCTCATGACTCAGCCAAAAAAAGATGATTCTAAAAGTGCATTAGTCGTCAGCGCCCACTCCGCCGATTTCGTCTGGCGTGCGGGCGGTGCCATCGCCAAACATACCCAGGCCGGTTATGCCGTCCACATCGTTTGTCTGTCTTTCGGCGAGCGCGGTGAATCCGCCAAACTGTGGCGTAAAGGCAACATGACGGAAGACATCGTGAAAGCGTCGCGTCGCGAAGAAGCCATGGCGGCCGCTGAAATTCTCGGTGCCACCGTTGAGTTTTTCGATATGAGCGATTACCCGCTGCGCGCCGATAAAGAATCGCTGTTCCGCCTGGCCGATGTTTACCGCCGCGTGCAGCCGCATTTCGTGCTGACCCATTCGCTGAAAGATCCGTACAACTACGATCATCCGATGGCGACACATCTGGCGCAGGAAGCGCGGATTATCGCGCAGGCCGAAGGCTATAAACCGGGTGAAACCATCGTCGGCGCGCCGCCGGTTTACTGTTTTGAACCACATCAGCCGGAACAGTGCGACTGGAAACCCGATGTTCTGCTCGATATCACCGACGTCTGGGACAAGAAATATCAGGCTATCCAGTGCATGGCCGGTCAGGAACATTTGTGGGAGTACTACACCCGCGTCGCCCAGCAGCGCGGCGTGCAGGCCAAACGAAATGTCGGGATCACCAGCGCCAAAAACATCGTTTACGGCGAAGGCTATCAGAGCATCTTCCCGCGCGTGACGGAGGATTTAGCATGAGTCTGGTCGGTAAAAAAGGCGTCGTGGTTCGCCATATTCCACGGGCAAATAAAGCGGACGTGACTGCTCTCGCAGCCTTTGGCGTCGCCACCGTACATGAAGCGCAAGGTCGCAAGGGTTTGCTGGAGGCAGGCATTCGTCCGATTCAACAGGATTGTGCGATTTCAGGCAGCGCGGTCACCGTGCTGACCGCGCCGGGCGATAACTGGATGTTCCACGTCGCCGTCGAACAATGTCAGCCGGGCGATATTCTGGTTGTGGCGCCCACTTCACCCTGTTCCGACGGCTTCTTCGGCGATTTATTGGCAACGTCGCTGAAAGCACGTGGCGTTGTCGGACTGGTTGCCGATCTCGGCGTGCGTGATACCAAAACTTTGCGCGATATGGGATTCCGCGTCTGGTCGCGTGCGGTTCATGCGCAGGGCACCATCAAGGAAACGCTCGGCTCCGTGAACGTGCCGGTGGTCTGTGCGGGACAGCTGGTGTATCCGGGCGATGCCATCGTGGCCGATGATGACGGCGTGGTGGTCGTTCGCCGCGAAGAGGTCGCGCAAGTGGCGCAGGCCAGCCGTGAGCGTGAAGCGCTGGAAGAAAGTAAACGCGCAAGAATGGCAGACGGCGAGCTTGGGCTGGATATCTACAATATGCGCCCGCGTCTGGCAGAAAAAGGCCTGAAGTATTTCGATTCCACCGAAGAATTAGAGCAAGCCGAAAAGCGCTGAGGAGCCGATATGCCGCAGACCCGAATTCCCTGCCTGCTGATGCGCGGCGGCACGTCCAAAGGCGCATTCTTTCTGGCGGATGATTTACCGGCAGACCAGACCTTACGCGATAACGTGCTGCTGGCGGTGATGGGTTCACCCGATCCTCGCCAGATTGACGGTCTCGGCGGCGCCGATCCGCTGACCAGCAAAGTGGCCATTGTCCGCCCTTCGGCGCGACCTGATGCTGACGTCGATTACCTTTTTGCGCAGGTGAATGTCGATAAAGCGGTGGTAGATTACGGTCAAAACTGCGGCAATATTCTGGCCGCCGTCGGCCCGTTCGCCCTCGAACGCCAGCTGGTCATCGCGATCGAAGGGGTGACACCGGTGCGGATCTTCATGGAAAATACCGGCCAGATTGCGACCGCTCATGTGCCTGTAGAAGACGGTCAGGTTTGCTATCAGGGTGATTTGCGCATTGACGGCGTACCGGGCACTGCGGCCAAAATCAGCGTGGAATTTGCCGATATCGCCGGTTCCAGTTGCGGCACACTACTGCCGACGGGTAACGCCCGCGACACATTCGACGGTATCGACGTTACCTGTATCGACAACGGCATGCCGGTTATTCTGCTGCGTGCCGCCGATTTCGGGCGCAGTGGTTATGAGACCCGCGAACAGCTGGATGCTGATACAGAACTGAAAAAAAGCCTCGAGTCGATCCGTTTACAGGCGGGCCCGAAAATGAATCTCGGCGATGTCTCGCAGCGTACCGTGCCGAAAATGACCCTGATTGCCGAACCGCGAAACGGTGGTGCTATCTCCAGCCGTACGTTTATCCCACACCGATGTCACGCGTCAATTGGCGTTCTCGGCGCGGTCAGCGTCGCCAGCGCCTGCCTGATCCCCGGCAGCATTACCGAAGGGCTGGCACATGCGCCATCAGGCAACACGCCGTTAATCAGCGTGGAACATCCGACCGGCGAATTCAGCGTGGAATTACAACTCGACCCGACAAAAACCGGTGCAGAGCGCCTGAAAGGTTGCGCACTGTTACGCACCGCCCGCCTGATTTTTGAAGGCCGCGTCACGATCCCTGCCAGCATCTGGGACGGCAATCAGGACAATCATCAGGAATCCCATCATGAATAACGTGACCCGCATTACCTTAATTGGCCTTGGCGAAGTCGGCACCATTCTGGCAACGGATCTGAAAAAGCAACATCCGGCGCTGGACGTTGCGGCGTTTGATAAGCAGACCGATTCAGCGGTTATCCGTCAGCGCGCCCGTGACGCGGGAGTGAGCTTTGCGCTGTCGGTCGAAGACGCCGTGAAAAACAGTCAGATCATATTCTCAGCCGTGACCGCCGCCGAATCGCTGAAAGTGGCCGGTGCCGTCGCCCGGCACCTCACCCCCGGACAGTTCTTTCTCGATCTGAATTCCGTTTCACCGCACACCAAACGCGAGGCGATGGCGCTGATTGAACAGGCAGGTGGCAATTATATCGACGTCGCGGTGATGGCGCCCTATCCGCCCGCACGACTGAAAACCCCGCTGCTGCTTGGCGGCACGCATGTTTACGCCATCAGCGAATGGCTGAATGAACACGGATTTAACAGCAACGTTCACAGCAACACCGTTGGAGAAGCCTCGGCGATCAAAATGTGCCGCAGCGTGATGATCAAAGGTCTGGAGGCGCTGACCGCCGAATGCCTGAGTGCCGCACGCCAGTACGGCGTCGAACAAGAAGTACTGGCTTCGCTGCACGCCAGTTTCCCCTCACTCGGCTGGAACGCGCAGTTTCCGCACTATCTCATCAGCCGGATTGCGGAACATGGCAAACGCCGCGCCGAGGAAATGCGTGAAGTGGTGAAAACGCTCGAAGATGTCGGCGTCGCACCGAATATGAGCTCCGGTACGGTGCTGGCCCAACAGGGGATGGTGGATGCGCTGGGCGCGAAAGGGATCAGGTATACGGATCTGGAGCCGTTTGACTGGGGGAAAACAGTGGATCTTTTACGAAAATAAGTTGTCCCTTTCTCACCTGACCGGAGGAGAAAACCGGTCAACTCCCTCCCCTGCGAAGGGGAGGGTTGGGGTGGGGTATTACAGAGAAATCATAGCGTTGAAGTTTGCTTTGGCACGTTTTTACCCGGCGGATACTTCAACAATCGTTTCGCCATTAATACCCCCTCCCCGCCTCCCCCTTCGCAGGGGGAGGAGCTAGAAACTACACCCGCTCCGGCATAACCCGATGACACCTCGCTACCACCCCACCTGCCCCGCAGACAAGCTCCTGCGGCATCTGACAGCCGTCACCGGCCAGCGGACAGCGTTCGCGAAAATAACAGCCCATCGGCAGATTACGGTTACTGGGAAGCTCGCCCTTTTTATCAACGATCCCCTCATCCAGAGCGCGTCCGGCACGGGGAACCGAATCGAGCAGCAACCGGGTGTACGGATGCTGCGGCTCGGACAGCACTTTTTCCGCCGCGCCCAGTTCAACTATTTGCCCCAGATACATCACGGCCACGCGGTCACTCATGTGGCGCACAACGGACACGTTATGGGAAATCAGCACGTAGGTCAGATTACGCTGGCGTTGCAGTTCAACCAGCAGATTGAGAATTTGCGCCTGCACTGAAATATCCAGCGCTGAGGTTGGTTCATCCAGCACGATGATGTCTGGTTCGGAAGACAGCGCGCGGGCAATGGAAATACGCTGACGCTGGCCGCCGGAAAATTCATGCGGAAGACGGTCGAGGTATTCTTTGCGAATACCCACCTGTTCCGCCAATGTGACAGCCAGTTCACGGCGTTCGCGGCTGCTGTTGTGTTTCTGCACATATACCGGCTCAGTGATGATTCGCCAGACCGGCAGGCGCGGATCAAGCGACGATTGTGGATCCTGAAATACCATCTGCATACCGGAACCAAACCAGGAATTATCATGGCGGGCACGGTGGATTTCTCCGCTGCTCGGTTTTTGTAATCCCATCAGCAATTGTGCCAGCGTGCTTTTCCCACAACCGGATTCGCCAACAATCCCTAACGTCTCGCCACGGATAATATTGAGATCAAGCCCGTTCAGCGCATGGACATAACCGGTAGGTTTACCGCGCCAGTTATAACTGGCCGGGAACCGCACGCGCACATCCTGCAACTCGACCAATGCTTCATCAATCATCAGGAATGCTCCTCAATGTGTTGAATGTGGATTTCAGCAGCATGACGCTGCGGATGCCAGCAGGCGACGGACTGTAGCGGAAACTGAGTCAGCGGTGACAACACAGGGGTGATCAGACAACGCTCGTCGGCGTGATTGCAGCGCCCGCGAAATGCACAGCCTTGCGGCAGTTTTGCCAGATTCGGCACCGTACCGGGAATGGCTTTCAGCAGGCTACGTGGCTCGCCATTCTCCGGCGCGGCCTGCAATAAGCCGATGGAATACGGATGCGACGGCGTGTCGATCACGTCAGCCGTGTTGCCGCTTTCAATCACATGCCCGGCGTACATCACATAAACACGGTCGCAAAGCTGCGACACCACCGCCATATCATGGGTGATGAATAACACGGCGGTGCCGCTGGCGCGGGCTTTACGCTGAAGCAAGCGTAATACCTGACGCTGCACGGTAACGTCCAGTGCGGTCGTCGGTTCGTCAGCAATAATCAGTTCCGGCTCGCAGGAAAAAGCCATTGCGATTAATACCCGCTGACGCATCCCGCCGGAAAGCTCGAACGGATAGCGCGACATCACCTGTTCTGCATCGGCAATCTGCATATCATCAAGCAGCCCGATGGCTTTTTGCCACGCCTGCGCCTTGCTGAGCTTCTGATGCAGACAAATGACTTCGCACATCTGACGGCCAATTTTGCGTGTCGGGTTCAGGGCATTCATTGGCTCCTGAAAAATCATCGCCACGCGAGCGCCGCGTAAGGTGCGCATCTGTTCTTCACTGGCGTGAACCACGTCGGTGCCGAGCATGTGTAACGCGCCGCCCGTGACAGTAAAACCATCGGGTGGCAGCAGGCGCATCGCCATCATCGCCGTGACCGATTTGCCTGAGCCGGATTCGCCCACCACGCCGACGATTTCGCCGGCGTTCACTGACAGGGACACCTGATTCAGTGCGCTGACTTCGCCGCCGTACACCGGAAAGACCAGTTGAAGATTGTCGATTTTCAGTACCGGCGCCTGGGTTTGTTCAGTCATTTCAGCGCCCTCTGCTTTTAGGATCCAGCAGGTCGCGCAGACCATCGCCGAACAGGTTAAAACCGGTGGCCGTGATCAGTATCGCCACGCCCGGAAACGCCGAATACCACCACTGGTCGAGAATATAATTGCGGCCATTGGACACCATCGCGCCCCATTCTGCGGTCGGTTGTTGCGCGCCAAGGCCGATGAAACCGAGCGTCGCGGCCATCAGAATCGAGGTACCGATATCCAGAGAAGCCTGCACCACTAACGGCGGCATCACGTTTCGTAAAACGTGCCAGGTAATCAGATGCCAGCGCGATGCACCGAACGTCCGCGTGGCCTGCATATACGCCTGATGCCGTAACATCAGCGTCTGCCCGCGCGCCAGCCGCACATAAAAAGGAATACGCACCACGGCGATTGCCAGCATGGCGTTAAATAAACTCGGCCCGAGCGCGGCAGCCAGTGCCATCGTTAAGACCAGGGACGGTACCGACAGCATGATGTCCATGCAGCGCATGATCAGCGCGTCCACCACGCCGCCGACCACGCCGGAGAAACAACCGAGCAGCGAGCCAATCGTGCCCGCGATAATGACCACCGCCAGCCCTGCGGCCACCGACTGCTGGCTGCCAATCAGGACGCGGCTGAACAGGTCCCTTCCGACTTCATCAGTACCAAACCAGTGCAGCGCGGAAGGCGCCTGCAACCGGTCGGTGAGGCTGATGGCATTCGGGTCATGCGGCACCAGCCACGGCGAAAAAATCATGATAAACAACACGATCAACATGATCGCCAGCCCAAGCATGGTCAGCGGACTGCGGCTCAGTAAATGGAATGTGCGCCGCCAGTTGGCGAAACGCGGTTTGATGTCCGGTGCCACAATCCCGGCCCGGTGGTTATTGACGCCCGGTTCAATCACTGACATGCCTCACCCCTCACGGCCAATGCGCGGATCGATCCACACATACAGTAAATCCACACATAAATTGACGATGACGTACGCGAACGACACCACCACCGCAAAGCCCATCACCGCCGGGAAATCCAGCGCCTGAATCGAGTTCACCACGTACGCGCCCATGCCCGGCCAGGCAAATACGGTTTCGGTCAGCACCGCCCCGTAGAGTAAATCACCCATCGCCAGCCCGAGCACGGTGACCGACGGGATCAGCGCATTCGGCAACGCGTGGCTCAGGATCACCCGCCAGCGGGAAAGCCCGTTAGCGCGCGCCGTGCGGATGTAGTCTTCGCTCAGTTGCTCAAGCATCGCCGAGCGAATTTGCCGCGCCACGATACCCATGTGGACAAACGCCAGCGTCAGCGCAGGCATCGCCAGATGTTGCAGACTGTTCCAGAAGGCGTCCCAGTTACCAGTCAGCAGGGAATCGAGGACATAAAAACCGGTGATATTGGCCGGCGGATCCATCCAGTCATCCAGCCTCCCGCCGCCCGGCAGCAGGTTCAGATGACCGTAGAACAGGATGATAACGCCCAGCCCCAGCCAGAATGCAGGCGTGGATATCCCCAGCACGGAAAGCAAACGCACCAGATGATCCGGGAATTTATTGCGATACACCGCCGACAGCACGCCAAGCGGAATGCCGAGCACAATCGCCAGAAACAGCGCACTGACCGCCAGTTCAAGCGTCGCCGGGAAGAACGCTTTCAGGTCTTCCAGCACCGGACGGCCGGTACGGATCGACGTGCCTAAATCGCCGTGCAGCAAATCACTGACGTAGCGGAAAAACTGCACGTACAGTGACTGATTCAGCCCCAGTTGCTCACGGATATGTTCGACCATTTCATTACTGGCACGGTCGCCCGCCAGCAGGCGCGCCGGGTCACCCGGGATCATATGCGAGATGATAAAAGTGATTACGCAAACGCCTGCCATCACCAAAATCAAACCCCAGCATCTTTGTCGAATCAGAGTCCAAAAAGTCATCCTACCCCCCAGCCAATCCCCTAAATAATCCGGGCTGCAGGAAGGCGGCAAGCTCACAAGTCCCCGGGAGCATGGATATACCCTGTGACCGGGGCGAATGAGTGCAGCCAACGCATCTGCAGTTCGAAGTATGACGGGGATTTATTTTTTACTCATTTGTGAAACGTTAAACACCTGCTCCAGCATCGGGTTGAAAACAAAGCCTTTAACGTCTTTGTTCATCGCCACCTGATAGTTTTTCTGGAACAGGTAAACGTACGCCGCTTCATCAATGACGATTTTCTGCGCCTGCTGGTAGTAGTCAGTACGCTGTTTCTGATCGGTGACTGACACAGCTTTTTTCAGCAACGCATCCACGTCAGGATTTGAGTAGAAGGAACGGTTACCCGGCAGGCCTTTTTTGTCGGACTCAAACCAGTAGTTCATAAACATGTACGGGTCGGCGAAATCCGGGCTCCAGTTACCAATCGAAATATCGTAATCGCCCTGCCCGATACGATCTCGCATGGTGGCGTTAGCCAGCTTTTCCAGCTTCACGTTAATACCGGCCTGACCGAGGCTGGCCTGCACGGCAAGCGCGATGGATTCCCAGTTCGGATCGTTGTCGGAATACAGGAAGTCCAGCGTCTGTGGCTTGTCTTTGACTTTCTCAAGGTCAGTTTTAGCCTGCGTCAGATCTAAGGTGTATTGCTTCGCCGTAGGGTCGAAGCCCCACATACCCTCAGGGATTGGCCCGCGCATTTGCTTAGCATTACCGCCGAGAATGCCTTTCACCATGCCCTGATAATCCACGGCAGAAGAAATTGCGCGGCGTAAATCCACCTGATTCAGCGGCGCTTTGGCGTTATTGAGATACAAATAGGTCACGCGCAATGAAGGGAATTCTTCAACCGCGACTTTGTCTTCTTTCTTCAGCGCAGCCAGCTGGTCCATCGGCAGGGAGTCGGCGATATCCAGATCCCCGCGCGACAGTTGCAGGCGGCGGGTAGCACTTTCACCGATAATTTTCACGGTCACACGTTTAAACGCCGGTTTCGTGCCGTTGTAATGCGGATTCGGCACCAGCACCAGTTGCTGACCTTTCTGCCAGCGATCGAGTTTATAAGGGCCGGAACCGGCAGTATGACCCGCCAGCCACGCCTTGCCTTCATCAGCAGGATTGGCTTTGGCAATTGCCGGATTCACGATGCCTGCGCCGTCATTTGCCAGGGTATAGAGGAATGGCGCGAACGGCGTTTTCAGCGTAAAGGTCACCGTCATCGGATCGACCACCGTAACCGTCATGTCTTTCGGGAAAGCTTCCGACGGCCCCTGACCGATCTTCATCAGACGCTCGAACGACCATTTCACCGCGTCAGCATTGACGTCGGAACCGTCATCAAATTTAGCGCCCGGTTTGAGTTTGAACGTCCAGACCAGTTGGTCCGGTGACGATGTCCAGCTCGCCGCCAGATCCCCTTCCACCTGCGTCGAGCCTTTGCCGTCTTCGGTTTTATACTGCACCAGGCGCTGATACGCCGGATACGTGACCGTCCAGTCGTTGTTGTCTATAGTCACCGCAGGATCCAGCGTTTGCGGATCCGCCGCTTTACCAATCACCAGCATGTCTTTTGGCACGGCAGCCTGCGCGGCAAAGCTTAAGCCTGACAAGGCGAGAAAAATGGCACCGGCGACCTGGGTTTTCGTATTTTTGCGGAACGTGTTGATTGCTGTGTTGCTCATCGGAGAACTCCTGGCTCTGTCAAAAAGTGATAAGAGACGTGCAATAATTACGCGGCATTCACCGGCGGATAACAGCCGAACCGCTCTTCCAACAACGGATACGTTTTGGCATCCGGTAATTCAAAGTGCCACCACTCGCTGGTGATCCCCTTAAAGCCACCCGCTGCCATCACGGCATTGAGCAACAAGCGGTTACGCTGGATTTGTGGCGGTAGATCGGGATAAAACGGATGCGAAACTTCGGTCATTTCATCAAAGCCCGCGCCCATATCCACCACATCACCCTGCTCATCCAGCAAGGTCAGATCCACCGCCACACCGCGGCTGTGGTGCGAACCGAGTTTGATATCCACGACGTAATCCGGATTAGGAAACGCCGCCCACAAACAGGCCTGCGCCGCCTGTGGCCGGTAAGCGTCATAGATTTTCAACGTGAATCCGGCCAGCTTCGCTACGTCGTTACAACGCCTCAGCGCGGCGGCCGCATCAGGATGTAACAGGCAGCGGGATTCGCGATAAATCGGCTGACCGGTCAGGTTATCGGCGGTGGCATATTTCAGGTCGATCACTGCATCGGGCAGAATTTCAGCCAGATCGACCAGGACAACATCAGGTGTTTTCGTATTCATCAATAAATCTTTCCGCTGGGTTAGAAGTTCAGGATTCAAATTGTCCAAGCTGTTTTTGCAGGATCCGGTTGCTGGCCAGACGCTGTTCCACCTCATTGCCGCGCAGTTCGAGCACCGCGGAACACAGCAGATTGAACAGGCAGCTTAGCGGCGCCATTGAATCCCAGAACTGGCCGGTGTCAGTTTTCACCTGCAACAAATCCACCGGATAATCGCGCGCCCACGGACAATAAATGTCGGTGATCAGCGCCACGTTCAGCCCGCGTTCGCAGGCCGCTTCGCAATAGGTTTGTGCCATCTTCGAATACGCGCGGGTATCGGTGACCACCAGATACGGCTGTGCGAATTCTGAATTCAGGGATTCGACGTAGGTGCCGGAAAGTCCGTCAGCGAAATACACTTTTGGCCGTAAATACTCGAGATAGCTGGAAAAGTTATTCGCGATACCCCGCACCGACTGAATGCCGAGAATAAACACCGCCTCCGCATCGGCCAGACGGCGGCTGACCAGGGCAAAACTGTCCGTCTGCGCCAGTTGGTACACGTGATTAATGGCTTCCAGCTCGAGCGCCAATGACTGTTGCAGCTTTTCCTGTTGAGGCTGTTTACTGCGTTCGCGATACGCGCCAAGACGATCAGTGACCACCCACGGCTGATAAGAGGTGCCGCTTTGCAGCCGTAACGTTTGTTTGAAATGATCCAGATTGCGATAGCCGAGACTGCGCAGATAACGCCCGACAGAAATCCCGCTGGTCGCCGCACTGCGAGCAATGCTGTCCGCAGTTTCAAAAGGGATCTGCGACAGATTGGCCAGCAAATAACTGGCAATGCGTTTACCGGTTGGTGTCTGTCCGGCAAACGAAGCTTCGAGTTGCTCGATCACATCCTGCGCTGGCTGCATCGGTTAATCCTTTGTTGCTTTATTGTCAAAAAACTAGCTGCTGTTAGCAAAATAACAATGCACGGGGTGTGCCAGTTCCCAAAAATGAGTGAAATTTGTGCAGCAGATCTGAATTTATGACGTTTTTATGGCAGGTTCCTGGCAAAAAACGTGCAGAAGTTCGGCCAGAATCAAACTTGTCGATAACGGCTGCACAACAATCAGGCAACTTGTGTTTGCTTTTAGTGCAATCCGTCAGTGAAATGGCGCGAAGAGGAGAATAACTGGCAGAGGTTTTAATCACTTTGCCTTAATACTCAACAAGTTGAATATTAAGGCAGCAGTTGGGCAACTTTTTGCGTTAACCCTTTGACATGCTTCGGGGCAGTCGCTATTATTCGCCCCGTTCAAACGATTCCTCTGTAGTTCAGTCGGTAGAACGGCGGACTGTTAATCCGTATGTCACTGGTTCGAGTCCAGTCAGAGGAGCCAAATTAGAAAAGCCCGCTTAAGGAAACTTAAGCGGGCTTTTTG